>Ga0209257_1000053_pt1 | contig 425160 bp, 445 predicted proteins | sample AraplaCvi_mCL_r2_FD_184277 | JGI IMG/M metagenome (GOLD analysis project Ga0209257, IMG submission 184277) | Arabidopsis root microbial communities from North Carolina, USA - plate scrape MF_Cvi_mCL_r2 (SPAdes) (version 2) | ecosystem: Host-associated > Plants > Roots > Endosphere | place...
ATGACCAGGATGCGGGTCGGGCCCGCGCCGGAACTTTGCTCGTTCAAACCTCGTCTCCTCTGAACTTCAGCCTGGGGGCGGGCCGTTGAGGCCGAGTCGTCAGATGCGCACCATCTCGAAATCTTCCTTGCGCGCGCCGCAGTCCGGGCAAGTCCAGTTCATGTCGACATCCGCCCAGGCGGTGCCAGGCGCAATGCCGTGTTCGGGATCTCCGGCTGCTTCGTCGTAGATCCATCCGCAGATCAGGCACATCCAGGTGCTGGGTTCGCTCACGTTGCTTAGAGTTTGCTCACTACAATCGAATCATTCTAGCCAGGGGCCAACAGCGCAATGCTGAGGGCAAACGCCTGTGCCCAGGGCATCAGGAAAGCCCTTTTAGCGGCAGACTCCACGCTTTGTGGCCCCTTTGGGCTACATCCGCAACGACCTCCCCATGAGCCCAACATCCCATCAAGCCGACCCCGAGGTCGATCAAACCCAAGAAGAGCAGGAGAGCCCGCCCCCGGCTTGCGTGCTGAGCTTCAACGCCAGCGACGCCTCCGGCGCGGGCGGCCTTGCCGGTGACGTGGCCACGATCGCGGCCATGGGCGCGCACTGCCTGCCCGTGGTCACGGCCGTCGTGCTGCGCGACACGGCCGAGGTTTTCGAGCACGAAAACCTCGACCCCGACACCGTCGCCGAGCAGGCCCGCCACATCCTGGAGGACGTGCCCATCACGGCCTGGAAGGTGGGCTTCCTGGGCAACGCCGAGTCGGTGGCGGCCGTGGCCGAGGTGCTGAGCGACTACCCGGACGTGCCGCTGGTGACCTATCTGCCGTCCGTCGCCTGGATCGACGAGGACGAGCAGCAGAGCTACCTGGACGCCCTGCGCGAACTGGTGCTGCCGCAGACGGCGGTGCTCGTGGGTAACCACAAGACCATGACGGACTTTCTGCTGCCCGACTGGGACAGCGAGCGTACGCCCTCGGCCCGCGAGCTGGCCGTGGCCGCCGCCCAGGCCGGCGCCCAGCATGTGCTGGTGACGGGCATACAGTTGCCCAACCAGTACGTGGACAACGTGCTGGCCAATGCGCAAGGCCCCATCACCGGCGAGAAGTTCGAGCGCTTCGAGACCGCTTTCGTGGGCTCCGGCGACACGCTGGCCGCCGCGCTGGCGGCCCTGCTGTCGGTGGGGGCGGAGCTGCACTCGGCCGTCAGCGAGGCGCTGTCCTTCCTGGACCAGTCGCTGGACGCGGGCTTCAGGCCCGGCATGGGCAACGTCATCCCCGACCGCTTCTTCTGGGCGCTGCCCGGCGCGGAAGACGAAGGCGGCGAACCCGAGGGCTTCGACCCCGAGCCCGAACCCGAGCAGGCGCCCAAGACCCCGCGACGCATGCATTGAACCGTAGCCCCGGCCGGGACGACCGGCCGCAGGGCGGCAGAAGAAGAACATGGCCAGCAACAACGAACTGTTCGAACGCGCCGCGCGCGTCATCCCCGGCGGCGTCAACTCTCCCGTGCGCGCCTTCCGCGCCGTGGGCGGCACGCCCCGCTTCATCCAGCGCGGCGAAGGTGCCTACATCTGGGACGCCGAAGGCAAGCGCTACGTGGACTACATCGGCTCCTGGGGTCCCATGATCCTGGGACACGGCCACCCCGCCGTGCTGGACGCCGTGACCGCCGCCGCTCGCGAAGGCTTCTCGTTCGGCGCGCCCACCGAACGCGAGATCGAGCTGGCCGAGGAGATCTTGAAGCTCGTCCCGAGCATGGACCAGGTGCGCCTGGTCAGCTCCGGCACCGAGGCCACGATGAGCGCCATCCGCCTGGCGCGCGGCGCCACCGGCCGGCCCAAGTTCATCAAGTTCGAGGGCTGCTACCACGGCCACACCGACGCGCTGCTGGTGAAGGCCGGCTCGGGCCTGGCCACCTTCGGCCACCCCACCAGCGCGGGCGTCACGCCCGGCGCGGCGGCCGACACGGTCGTGCTGGAATACAACAACGTCGAGCAGCTCGAAGCCGCCTTCGCGCAGCACGGCGCTGAACTCGCCTGCGTCATCGTGGAGCCCATCGCGGGCAACATGAACTTCGTGCGCGCCTCGGTGCCCTTCATGAGTGCCATGCGCCGCCTGTGCACGCAGCATGGCGCGCTCCTGGTGCTGGACGAGGTGATGACGGGCTTTCGCGTGGGCCTCGGCAGCGCGCAAGGCCACTACGCAGGCCTCATCCCCGGCTTTGCGCCGGACATCTCGGTGTTCGGCAAGGTCATCGGCGGCGGCATGCCGCTGGCGGCCTTCGGCGCCAAGCGCGAGGTCATGCAACACCTGGCGCCGCTGGGCGGCGTCTACCAGGCGGGCACGCTGTCGGGCAACCCGGTCGCTACCGCCTGCGGCCTGGCGACGCTGCGCGAGATCCAGAAGCCCGGCTTCTTCGAGTCGCTGAGCGCCAAGACGCAGCAGCTCGTGGACGGCCTGAGGGCCGTTGCCGCCGAGAACGGCGTGCCCTTCAGCGCGGACTGCGAGGGCGGCATGTTCGGCTTCTTCCTGATGCCGGAACTGCCGCAGAACTACACCACCGTCATGACGACCGACAAGGAGCGCTTCAACCGCTTCTTCCACGCGATGCTGGACGCCGGCATCTATCTTGCTCCGGCCTTGTACGAGGCGGGCTTCGTGTCGGCGGCGCACAGCCAGGCCGACCTCGACGCCACGCTTTCGGCCGCGCGCACCGCATTGCGCTGATCCCTGGAGCGCCCTCGGGCGCGCTATTGCCATGCATCTCCACATCCTCGGCATCTGCGGCACCTTCATGGGGGGCCTGGCGGCACTGGCGCGCGAAGCCGGCCACAAGGTCACCGGCTGCGACGCCAACGTCTACCCGCCCATGAGCACCCAGCTCGAAGCGCTGGGCATAGAACTCATCACCGGCTTCGGGGCCGAGCAGCTGGAGCTCAAGCCCGACGTCTGGGTTATCGGCAACGTCGTCACCCGTGGCGAACGCTTCCCGCTGATGGAAGCCATCCTGGACGCCGGCCTGCCCTACGTGTCAGGCCCGCAATGGCTGGCCGAGCACGTGCTGCAAGGCCGCCATGTGCTGGCGGTTGCGGGCACGCATGGCAAGACGAGCACCACGTCCATGCTCGCGTGGATCCTGGAGCACGCGGGCCACAAGCCCGGCTTCCTGGTGGGCGGCGTGCCGCAGAACTTCGGCGTGTCGGCGCGGCTGGGCGAAGGGAAAACCTTCGTCATCGAGGCCGACGAGTACGACACGGCCTTCTTCGACAAGCGCAGCAAGTTCGTGCACTACCGCCCGCGCACGGCCATCCTGAACAACCTCGAGCACGACCACGCCGACATCTTCCCGGACCTGGCCGCCATCGAGACGCAGTTCCACCACCTGGTGCGCACGGTGCCGGCGAGTGGCCGCATCGTCGTCAACGCCCGCGAGGAGGCGCTGCAACGCGTCATCGCGCGCGGCTGCTGGAGCGAGGTGCAACGCTTTGGCGCCAAGAAGGAAGAGCCCGGCATGCTGCGCGCCCGCGGCGAGCCCCAGTCCTTCGACGTGCTGCGCAACGGCCTCAAGATTGCCCATGTGGAGTGGAGCCTGATCGGCGAGCACAACCAGCTCAACGCGCTCGCAGCCATCGCCGCCGCCGAGCATGTGGGCGTGAGCCCCGAACAGTCAGCCGCCGCGCTGTCCTCGTTCCAGAACGTGCGACGCCGCATGGAGCTGCGCGGCGAGGTGCGAGGCATCAAGGTCTACGACGACTTCGCCCACCACCCCACGGCCATGCGCACCACCATCAACGGCCTGCGCCGTCGCATCGCCCCGATCGAACGCATCCTCGCCATCTTCGAGCCGCGCTCCAACACGATGAAGCTCGGGACGATGAAGGCCCAGTTGCCATGGGCGCTGGAGGAGGCGGACCTGGCGTTCTGCAATCAGCAGGGGTTGACGTGGGACGCGAAGGAGGCGTTGGCGCCTATGGGGGCCAACGCGGTGGTGGGCGCGGATGTCGACGCACTTGTGGCGGCCGTGGTGAAAGTGGCGAAGCCTGGGGACCATTTGCTCTGCATGAGCAATGGGGGGTTTGGCGGGATTCACGAGAAGTTGTTGGCGGCGCTGGCGAAGTGAGGCCCGCTGCGTGAGGCCCATGCCGGGAGTTCGCCCCGGCGGGCGACCCACTTTCTGGGCGACCAGAAAGTGGGCAAAGAGTCGCCCCCGATCCGCCCGCCCCTCGCTCGCGCGAGGGGTTCCCTGCGGTGCGCAGAACTTGAGGCCCCGCGCAAAACTCCCGCCGCGGCCCAAGGGCCGCTGTGGTCGAACAGTTGCGCGGAGTCAGAGCTTGAAGCGTGCTGGCGCACGCGGCCTCAAGTTCCTTGCGCTCCTCGGCGGGACTCAAAGGGGGAGTGAAGGAACAGCCCGCACCAGCGGGTCGGTGCGTTTGGCGTTTGAATTCCGGCTGTTGGCTGTTCGGGGTCTCCCCTTCTAAACCGCCGAGCATCACAGGGCATCGAGGCGCGCGCCTTGGCGCGCTTCAAGCTCTGACTCCGCGCAACTGTTTGACCAGAGCGTAGCAGCGGGAGTTTTGCGCGGGCCTCGATGACCGAGAAGCACAGGGTACCCACCCCTTGCGGGTGGGCGGTTTTGCAGGGGCGGCTTTCTTGCCTACTTCTTTGGGCGCCCAAAGAAGTAGGTCGGCCGCGGGGACGAAATCCCCGCATGGGCCGCGCCACTAACCAGCTCTCAAATTTGACGGCGCCTCCGCGCCACCGCCGCGCCAGCCAGCGCCAACGCCACCAGTGCCAGCCCCGCCGGCTCCGGCAACCGCGCCGCCGCGTCCTGCACGAAGAAGCCGTTGAACCACATCGTGCCGATGGACGAGCTCATCAGGAAATCGATCTCGGTCGAGAACGTCGCGCCCAGGCCGATGAAGCCCAGGTCGAAGGCGGCCAGGCTGTCGGTTGGGCTGATGCCGAACACCGGGTTCAGCGCGCCGATGTTGGTGTCGGTCAGGTTGATGAACAACGCTGCGTTGTCCTCCTTGCCGATCAGGCCGCCCTTCTCGAACTGGCCTGCCGCGTTGTTCCACTGCATGGCATTGGCGTCCACCGGGTTGCCCTGCACCCACTGGGCGGTGGCGATGAAGTAGATGTGCCCGACGGCGATCGGGTTGTTGTTCGTGAAGTCCAGCGGCGTGACCCAGCGCGAGAAGCCGGTGCCGAGGTCGGTGATGAACGGGCCGCCCGTCTGGTTGGTGCTGATGCCGCCGATCACCGTGTAGGTGGGCGCGGCCAGCGCCAGCATGGGTGTCGCGATCAGGGCCAGCAGCAGCGTGCGGGCCCGAGCCAGGATCTTGTTGAAAGACATGGTTCCTCCATCCAGTGCAACGCGCCGCACCCCTGCACGACGCGGGCCGATGATGTCGGAAGCTGCGCCGCGCTGGAATGGCGTGAACGGGCCCATCCCCCCGGAATCGAGGTGGCTTATCCCAAGTACTAGGGGGCTGCGGGCGGCGGGTTAGCGGTCTTGGGCGAAGGCCCGCTCAGCCCTTGCCGTACAGCACCATCTGCGTGCACCGGAACAAGGCCATCGTCTTGCCGGTGTCCTTGTTGGTCACGACCGCATCCCACACCTGTGTCGTGCGCCCCAGGTGCACCGCCTTGGCCACACAGGCGATGGTGCCCTCGCGCGCGGTGCCCAGGTGGTTGGACTTCAGCTCCACCGTCGTGAACCCCACGGCCCCTTCGGGCAGGCTGTTCACGCAGCCATAGCCCGCACAGGTGTCCGCCAGCGTCACCACGCTGCCCGCATGCAGGAAGCCGTTGGGCGCCATCAGCTCCGGGCGCACGGGCAACTCGGCGTGGATCTCGCCGGGCTTGACGTCGGTGATGACGATGCCGAGATAGCCCGGCAGGTTCTTGGCGCCGAACTGGTTGTAGTGCGTGGCGTCGGGCATGGCCCTCTCCTCTTGTGCCGGTGATCGAGTCATCCTAGGGCCAACAGAATTTCCACATGAATGACGCCCCGACTCTGGGCACGGAAGGAGAAGAAGGCTCCTTCTTCAGCTACAAGGTCCGTCGCGCCAGTCTTCGGGCTCGGAGCCGAGCGCCTTGATGGCGCCTCGCACAGCCGTCAACACGGCTTCAGAAATCGGTATCGCTGTGCGGCTGGGAATGAATCCCCACTTCTTGCCGCGCTGAAACGCTCTCACCCATAGTCCCCACTCCGGGGCGCCAGGGCGACCGCCCTCTCCACCTTCGCTGACGTTGTAGATGGCGATTTCGAAGAACGTCGACGGCGCCGACTCTCCCAGAACCAGCCAGCCCCAGTCTTCGTCCAGGTAGTCCGCCTGCAGTCCCGCGGCGGCCAGCTGTTCGCACAGGTAGGCCGCAACGTCCTTGCCGTAAAACCGGTTCCCGGCGTTGTACTCCGCAGGGAGTTCCGACGAATAGTCAAAGCGCTCCGTCTTGAACGAAATGCAGTTGTCGTGTGCCATCGTGCGTCAGCGATAGGTGAGCGTTCAGTTTAGGTCGCGCCTCAAGCGCGGCGATCTTCCGCACCGCATCTCCCGCCCCAATGAAAAAGGCCGGCATGAAGCCGGCCTTGTGAGAGAGCGCGAGAGCGATCAGCTGCGCACCAGCGTCGCCTTCAGCATGTTGTTGAGCATGTCCAGCGTCTCGGCCAGGTGGGCCTTGGTCTCGACCGAAAGGCCCGGCTTGGCGGAGGCCGTGCGCAGGTCATTGGCGAGTTGCGTCGCGTGGTAGCGGGCCATGGAGAAGGCGTCGGCATACACCGTGGCGCCATTGACCGAGCGGTTGAGCTGGGCTTGCAGGCGGCGCAGGTATTCGCGCTGCAGGCTGCGGCGCATGCGGTCGATCTCCGCACCGGTCTTCAGCTCGCTGAAGATGGCGCTTTGCAGCGTGCCGTAGACCTCGTTGAGCGACACCGCGCTCTTGCGCTGGGCTTCGGGCAGGTAGCTGCTCTGCTCGATGAGGCGGCGCGCGGTGTTGGGCGACATCAGGCGGTCCAGCACGCGGCCCTGCAGCGCGGCCACGCTGTCGGGGATGGACAGCGGCAGGCCGCGGTCCCATTCGTTGTAGTCCACCGTCTGCGTCACGAGGAACTCAGGCTTGAACTTGAACGAGTCGCTGGACATCAGGCCGCCGGCGATGAAGCGCAGGGCCTCGCGCTGCTGGGCGTTGTCCACCGGCTTGAAGGCCTGGGCCGGCGTGACGCCCGGCACCACGCGCTCGGCGTACATGCCGCCCACGTACTTGCTGACGTTGTTGGCCGTCATGCCCAGTTGGCGGAAGCTCTCGAAGATGGAGCGGCGGCTGCGCAGCGGGTCTTCACCGGCCTCGGGGTGGCGGGTCTGCACGCGTTCCCACAGCTCCTGGCTGAGCTTGAGGCGCTTCTTGGCGTAGGCCAGCGGGTCGTCGCCCAGGTCGCGCTGGTTGGTGCGCGGGTCGAAGCCGTCGTAGGGGCCGCCCACGCCCTGGTCGAAGTCGTCGCCGTAGGCGAGCGACGGCTCGGTGGAACGGGCGGCGATCTTGGCGAGTTCGGCAGCTTCCGCCTCGCCGGCGATCGGCTTGTACGCGTACTCGATGGCCCAGTAGTCGTAGGCGCCCAGCGTGGTGTTCGTCAGGCTGGCCTTGGGCTCGCCCTTGAGGGGCAGGTTGTAGGCGTTGTAGTCCATCACCGAGTTGGAGATGCCGTGCGCCTCGGTGTAGGCCTTGTCCTTGAGCTGGGCCTGGGTGACCGTCGTGGAGGAGCGGAAGTTGTGCTTGAGGCCCAGCGTGTGGCCGACCTCGTGCATCACCACGTCCTTGATGACGGCTTGCGCCAGCGCCTCGGCCTCGGGGCCGTTCATGTCCATGCCGTCGCGCAGGGCCAGCAGGTCCAGCGCGAAGCCCAGCTCGGAGGTCTGGTCGGCCATGTAGGTGCAGTTCTGCTCCAGGGCCTTGTTGTGGCTGTGTTCGCCGGTCCAGGCGCTGAAGGCGTTCTGGGCAGCCTGGGCCGTGTAGCCGCCGGGCAGCACGTCGTCCGCGGCCAGGCGGCGCGAGCCGCGGCCGAAGACGTCGCTCATGCCGATGTCGGCGTCCAGGATTTCGCCGGTGCGCGGGTCACGGTTGCTGGGGCCGATGGCGAAGCCCACGTCCGAGCCGGTGAACCAGCGGATGGACGCGTGCGTGGAGTCCATGTTGTCCCAGTCGGCGTCGTCGGGCTGCTGCTTGGCGACGACCGCGTCCTTGAAGCCGATCTTCTCGAAGGCCTTGTTCCACTCCGTGATGCCGGCCGCGACCGCGGCGCGGTACTTCTCGGGGATGTTCTTGTCCATCCAGTAGACGATGGGCTGAACGGGCTCGGACAGGGCGGCGTTCGGGTCCTTCTTCTCCAGGCGCCAGCGGGCGATCATGTGCACGCGCGGGTTGGCCTTGAGGTCGTCGCCCAGGTTGCTGTAGGTCTCGGAGAAATGGCCCAGGCGCGCGTCGGCGTGGCGCACGGCGGCGGGCTTCTCGGGCAGCGCGCGGAAGCTGTAGACGAAGCTGAAGAACATCGAGCGCGGGTCCGGCGTGGCCTGCGGCGGCGTGGGCGTGGGCACGGGCGCGGGCACCAGCGGCGGCGCGGGGATGCGGGGCGTCGCGTAGTGCATGCGCGCCGTCAGCGTGGAGATCTGCGCGTCGGCGCGCGTGGCTTCGAAGAAGGAGTTGGCGCGGTCCGGTGCATAGGGCAGGCGGTAGGCGAACTCCAGGCGGGTGGAATAGGCGGGGATGTCGCCCAGCAGCATGCTGGCGTCCACCAGCACCGACTTGCGATCCGGGTGGTCGGCGCTGGCCACGCCGCTGGCGGCGATCAGGCTGGGGCTGAAGGCCTGCTCGATGGCCAGCTTGTTGCTGCCCTCGGAACGGAACTTGGTGTTCAGCGCGATGAGCTGCACGTGGTTGCCGATGCGGCGCCACTCGGCCAGCTCGTCACCCAGCATCTGGCTGGCGTACAGGCCGCGCTCGCCCACCGAGTTGGCGACGTTGACGCTGAAGAGGAAGGGCTTGTTGAAGGCTTCCTTGGGGATCTCGATCCAGACCTTCTCGTCCTTGCGCCAGATGGGGAACAGGCCCGGCTGCTCCTTGGCACCCTTGATGATGTCGGCAAAGGGCTTGGGGGCCGTGGGGTCGGGCGCGCCAGGGCGGGCGGGCGTGGGCGCGCCGGCAAAACCGGCTGCGCCGGGGGCAGACGCGGCACCGTTGGGGGCCGGCGGGGTCTGGGCTTGGGCCAGGGCGGACAGCGCGAGCAGCGCGGCCGTGGCGAGGGCGGAGCGGGACATCGGGATCATGAGCATGTGTCCGAAGGAAACCTAGAAAGGCGGCCACTGTGGCGGGCAGCGACACTCACGTCAATCGGATCCCTCCCCCGTCGTGGGGCGACAAAAATTCACAGAAAAACTTCCGTCATGGCCTTGACTCATCTGCTCTATTTGCACGGTTTCCGCTCCTCGCCAGCCTCCGCCAAGGCCCGGCGCATGGCCCAGTGGGCCGCTGAACAGCCCGGCCTCACGTTCGTGGCGCCGCAGCTGCCGCCCTCGCCTCTTGAGGCGATGGAGCTGGTCGCCGGCCTCGTCAAGGGCTGGCCGGAAACCGGCGCCGCTGTCATCGGCAGCTCATTGGGTGGCTTCTATGCCACCTTCGTCGCCGAGCAGCCCGCCCACCGGGGCTGGCGCGTGGCCGTGCTGAACCCTGCTGTGAACCCGGCACGCGACCTGGCCCGCCACATCGGCGTGCAGACCGCCTGGAACGACCCCGAGCTGAAGTTCGACTTCACGGCCCAGCACGTGGCCGAACTGGCCGCGCTGACCCCGCCCGCGCGCCTCACCACGCTCACCCGCTACTACGCACTGATTGCCAAGGGCGACGAGTTGCTGGACTGGCGCGAGATGCTGGCCCGCTACGCGGGTTGCGACGGCGAGGTGTTGGAAGGCAGCGATCATGGCCTCACCGACTTCGACGACCATCTCACCCCTCTGACTGACTTCCTGCAACAACGATGAAACTCCAGAACAAGGTCTGCATCATCACGGGCGCGGCACAAGGCATTGGCCTGGCCACCGCGCTGAAATTCGCCCGCGAGGGCGCCACGGTCGTCGCCTGCGACCTGCGCCCCGAGGGCGTGGAGGCGGCGGTCCAGGCCTGCGAAAAGCTGGGCGCCGCGGCCCAGGGCTACACGGTGGACGTGGCCGACCGCGTGTCGGTGGACCTGATGGTGGCCGCTGTGCTGGCGGACTTCGGCCGCATCGACGTGCTGGTCAACAACGCCGGCATCACCAAGGACGCGCGGCTGCAGAAGATGACGCTGGCGCAGTTCGACGCCGTCATCGACGTCAACCTGCGCGGCGTCTTCCACTGCGCCCAGGCCGTGGCCGACACGATGGTGGCGCAAGGCTCGGGGGTCATCCTCAACGCCTCGTCGGTGGTGGGCATCTATGGCAACTTCGGCCAGACCAACTATGCGGCCGCCAAGTTCGGCGTCATCGGCTTCACCAAGACCTGGAGCCGCGAACTGGGCCCCAAGGGCATACGCGTCAACGCCGTGGCGCCGGGCTTCATCGACACCCCCATCCTGGGCACCATCCCCGACAAGGTGCTGGAGGAGATGCGCGCCCACGTGCCGCTCAAGCGCCTGGGCAAGCCGGAGGAGATCGCCAACGTCTATGCCTTCCTGGCCAGCGACGAAGCGAGCTATGTCAACGGAGCCGTCATCGAGGTCTCCGGAGGCATGACCGTCTAGTCAAAAGGCCCCTCGCCCAGTCTTGCGGCGCTGAACGCGCGCAAACCTGGTCGGTCCCCCGAGGGGACGGCGATGCTTGCCGGATCGACCGGCAAGCACCTCGCCATGGCGGGCCGGCTCGGGAGCGGCCCAGCGCTCGGCCCGAACGCCAAGCGTCATGGAGAACTGAGGCGACAATCCCTCTCTTATGTTTGCGCTTTTTGACGACGCCGGGAAATTCCTCGCCGGACGTGTGATGAGCGAGGCGGATGCCTCGCTGCAGGTGGAGCTGGACTCGGGCAAGCGGGTCAAGGTCAAGTCCGCCAATGTGTTGCTGAAGTTCGAGCAGCCGGCGCCCGCCGTGCTGCTGGCCGACGCCCGCAAGCTGGCCGACGAGATCGACCTGGACCTGGCCTGGGAGTTCGCCCCCGAGGGCGAGTTCGGCTTTGCCGACCTGGCCCGTGACTATTTCGACGCCAAGGCGGGCGTGGTGCAGCAGGCCGCCGCATTGCTGCGCCTGTTTGAGGCGCCGCACTACTTCCGCCGCGCCGGCAAGGGCCAGTTCAAGAAGGCGCCGGAGGAGATCGTCAAGGCGGCCCTGCTGGGTATTGAGCGCAAGCGCCAGCAGCAGCTGCAGATCGAGGCCTGGGCCGAGGAACTGGTCAAGGGCGCCTGCCCTCAGCCCATCCAGGACCAGATCTACAAGATCCTCTTCAAGCCCGACAAGAACGGGCCTGAATACAAGGCCGTCGTCGAGGCCAGCAAGAAGTCGCACAAGGCGCCGCTGGACCTGCTGCAACAGGCCGGCGCCATCACCAGCCCCTACCAGTTCCACTGGAAGCGCTTCCTGTTCGAGAACTTCCCCAAGGGCGCGGGCTTCCCGGCGCTGACGGCGCCGGAGATCAAGGACGAGCTGGCGCTTTCGCCGGTGCAAGCCTTCTCCATCGACGACTCGCAGACCACCGAGATCGACGATGCGCTGTCCGTGCAAGGCCTGGGCACCGGCACGGTCATCTTTGGCGTGCACATCGCCGCGCCGGGCCTGGCCATCGCGCCGGACTCGGCCGTGGACAAGGTGGCCCGCGATCGCCTGTCCACCGTCTACATGCCGGGCTGGAAGCTCACCATGCTGCCCGACGACGTGGTGCAGGCCTACACGCTGATCGAAGGCCGCGACTGCCCGGCGGTGTCCATCTACTTCACGCTGGACGAGGCCACGTTCGAGGTCAAGGCGCGTGAGACCAAGCTGGAGCGCGTGCACATCGCCGCCAACCTGCGCCACGACAAGCTGGACGGCATCGTCACCGACGCCACGCTGTCCGGCGAAGCGCCGGCCGACTACGCGTTTGCGCCGGAGCTGGCCTTCACCTGGCGCATGGCCAAGCACCTCAAGGCCCAGCGCGAGATCGTTCGCGGCAAGCCCGAGAACTTCAACCGGCCGGACTACAACTTCCGCCTGGTGGGCGAGCGCATGGAAGCGCCCAACGGCAGCGAATCCGTCGAGATCGGCGTGCGCGCCCGCGGCAGCTCGCTGGACCTCATCGTGGCCGAGGCCATGATCATGGCCAACTCCGCCTGGGGTGGCTGGCTGGCCGAGCTGGGCCTGCCCGGCATCTACCGCAGCCAGGCCAGCCTGGCACCCGGTATCAAGGTGCGCATGGGCGTCAAGGCGCTGCCGCACGCGGGCATGGGTGTCGCGCAATACACCTGGGCCACGTCGCCGCTGCGCCGCTATGTGGACCTGGTGAACCAGTGGCAGATCATTGCCTGCGCGCGCCACGGCAAGATGGCCGCGCTCGCCGCGCCGTTCAAGCCCAAGGATGCGCAGCTGTTCTCCATCATTTCGGCCTTCGAGTCCGCCTATGCGGCGTACAACGGCTTCCAGAACGGCATCGAGCGCTTCTGGACGCTGCGCTGGCTGCAGCAGAACGGCACGACCGAGCTGACGGCCGCCGTCATGAAGGACGGCCTGGTGCGCGCCGACGACCTGCCGCTGGTGTTCAAGGCCCTGGGCTGCGAAAGCCTGCCGCGCGGCAGCCATGTGAAGGTGCGCATCACGGGCCTGGACGAAATGACGCTGGACGTGCATGCCTCGCTGATCGAGCGCATGGACGAGGCTGCTGTGGCCGAGGAGGCTGAAGGCGACGACGACGAACTCGAAGCCGCGGCGGCACCGCTGACGCTGGCCATCGACGTCAATGAAGCCGAACCCGCCGAAGCGGCCTCTTCCAACTGAAGATGCCCATCAAGCTCAGCACGCTGCAGATCGCGCTGGCGTTTTCGCTGGGCGTGCACGGGGCGCTGCTGGGCTGGCGCATGGGCTCTCCGACCTCCTTCAACCGGGTGTTCCAGGACACGCCACTGGAGGTGGTGCTGGTCAACACCCGCTCCAACGAGGTGCCCACCAAGGCCCAGGCGCTGGCGCAGGCCAACCTGGCCGGTGGCGGCAATGTGGAGACGGGCCGCGCCACGTCGCCGCTGCCGCCCGCGCGCCGCAGCGAGGTGGGCGAGGCCGCCGAGGTGCAGCACACGCAGATCGCGCAGCTGCAGGAGCAGCAGCAGCAACTGCTGACGCAGGTGCGCCGCGACCTGGCCCTGCTGCCCCCGCCCGACCCGCGCCGCGAAAAGAGCGACCCGGCCGAGCGCGCGCTGGCGGAGAAGCGCCGCCAGCTGGTGGACCTGCTCGCCGAGATCGAGAAGCGCGTCAACGACGAGAGCGCCCGGCCGCGCAAGCGCTACGTGAGCCCCGCGACGCGCGAGGTGGTCTACGCGCAGTACTACGATCAACTGCGCCGCCGCATCGAGGAGCGCGGCACGCGCGACTTCCCCGAGTCGCGCGGCAAGAAGCTCTACGGCGAGCTGACGATGAACATCCACATCGACCACAAGGGCCGCGTCATCGAGACCGAGATCGTCGCCACCAGCGGCAACCCGACGCTGGACCGCCGCGCCATCGCCATCGTGCAGGCGGCCTCGCCCTTCGGCAACTTCAGCAACGAGATGCTGCGCGGCGCGGAGGTGCTGGTCATCACGTCGCGCTTCAAGTTCACGCGTGACGAGGGGCTGGAGACGACCTTGCAGGGGCAGGCGCCATGAGCCCCGCACGGCCGCCCGAAGGGGCTCGGCTCCCGCTTGGCGGGACAGCGCGAAGCGCGAAGGGTGCTCCATGACTACTGATCTATATGCCGTTGTCGGGAATCCGGTAGAGCACAGCCGCTCGCCGGCCATCCATGCGATGTTTGCCGAGCAGACCGGGCAGCAACTGCGCTACGAGCGGCTGCTGGCGCCGCTGGACGCCTTCGAGCCCACGCTGCGCGCCTTTGCCGAAGGCGGGGCTCGCGGCTGCAACATCACCGTGCCCTTCAAGTTCGACGCCTTTGCGCTGGCCGCCCGCCGCACCGAGCGCGCCGCGCTGGCGGGCGCCGTCAACACGCTGCGCTTTGACGCGGCGGGCTGGGCGGGCGACAACACCGACGGTGCGGGGTTGGTGAACGACATCCAGCGCAATGCGAGCCGCTCGCTGGCGGGCCTCAACGTGCTGTTGGTGGGCGCCGGGGGTGCGGCGGCCGGTGTGCTGGGCAGCTTGATTGCAGCCCAACCCGCGCACATCACGGTCGTGAACCGCAGCGTGGACAAGGCGCAAGCCCTGGTCGCCAGCCACGCCGACCTGGGCGTGCCGCTGACGGCGGCCACGCTGGCGGACGCCCCGGCCGCGCAGGACATCGTCGTCAACGCCACCAGCACCAGCCTGGCGGGGGCGGCCGCGCCGGTGGACGCCCGCGTGCTGAAGCCCGGCAGCCTGGCGCTGGACATGATGTATGGCCCCAAGGCGCAAGGCTTCCTGGATTGGGCCGCCGCGCACGGCGCCGAGCCGCGCGATGGGCTGGGCATGCTGGTGGAGCAGGCGGCCGAGGCCTTCTTTTTCTGGCGCGGCGTGCGGCCGCAGACGCGGGACGTGCTCGCGGCACTTAGAGCGTCGGTGGGGGCCACGCTGTGATGCGCCACGCCGTTCGCCTCGTTGGGGTGCTGGCCTTGGCCGTGCTGTGCCTGCAGCTCTGGTTTGCCGGCCGCATCCTGGTGATGCGCTTCGTGGCGCCGCAGTCCACCAGCTTTCAGCGCAGCGAGGCTTTGCGCCTGCTCAAAGAAAGGCAGCGGGTCGCCTGGGCCCAGCAGTGGGTGGATGACGCCCAACTGCCCAAGACGCTCAAGCGCGCCGTCATCGCCAGCGAAGACGATCTCTTTGCCGAGCACGGCGGCGTGAACTGGGACGCCATCAAGCAGGCGTCGCAGAAGAACGAGAAGGCGCAGGCGCGTGCCGACGCTCGCGGCCAGGCAGTCGCCAAGATACGCGGCGGCTCCACTATCACGCAGCAGCTGGCCAAGAACCTGTTCCTGTCCGGCGAGCGCACCTTCATGCGCAAGGGCCAGGAGCTCGTCATCACGCTGATGCTGGAGGCGCTGCTGGACAAACCGCGCATCCTGGAGATCTACCTGAACAGCGTGGAATGGGGCGAAGGCCTGTTCGGTGCCCAGGCGGCGGCCAGGCACTACTTCCATGTCGACGCCGCCCGGCTGGGCGCCTTCGAGGCCGCGCGGCTGGCGGTGATGCTGCCGGCGCCCAAGCGCTTTGAGCGCCAGCCGGCGTCGGCCTATGTCATGGGCCGGGCTGGCCTGATCGTCAGCCGCATGAACAGCGCTCAATTGCCATGAGTGACACGGAAGAGATTGCCGCCGCGGCAGCCCGCCTCATCGTCGACGAAGGCATGGACTGGGGCCCTGCCAAGCAGCGCGCCGCCCGCGACCTGGGCCTGCCGCGCTCGGTGGGCCTGCCCGGCAACGATGAGGTGGAGGCGGCGGTGCGCGAGCACATCGCCATCTTCCATGCCGACACCCAGCCCGGCGAGCTGCGCGCGCTGCGCGAAGTGGCGGCGCAGTGGATGGGGCGCCTTGCCGAGTACCGGCCGCACCTGACCGGCGCCGTCTGGCGCGGCACGGCGACCAAGCTGTCCAACGTGCACTTGCAGCTCTATTGCGACGACAGCAAGCAGGCCGAGATCGGCCTGCTGAACCGGGGGCTGGACTTTGACGTGGCGGAAACCACGGGGCCGAGAAACCGGGCGGTGGACATGCTCATCCTGGACGTGCCCTGCCCCGCGCTGCAGGAACGGGTGACACTGTGCCTCACCATCCTGGACTACGACGACCTGCGCGGCGGCTTGAAGCCTGACGCGCAGGGCCGGACCGAGCGCGGCGACCTGGCCGCGCTGGAAAAACTGCTTTCAGAAGACGCATGAACCCCACCAAACGCCGCCTCATCCTGGCCGGCGCCGGCCTCGGCGCGGCAGCCCTGGGCGCGGCCGTCGCCCTGCGCGGCAAGCCTCAGAAGGCGCCCGGCGGTGCCCCTTCCGCGTCGGCCCTGGCCTTCTGGGCCCGGCGCTTTCCCGCGCTGGACGGCAGCGAGCTGGACGTCACTCGCTGGCGTGGCCAGCCGCTGCTGGTGAACTTCTGGGCCACCTGGTGCCCGCCCTGCATCAAGGAACTGCCGGAGATCAACCAGTTCTATAAAGAGGCGAAGTCGGCCGGCTGGCAGGTGCTGGGCCTGGCGGTGGACCAACCCGACCCGGTGAAGGCCTTCTTGCAGAAAACGCCGCTGGACTTTGCGGTGGCGCTGGCCGGGCCTGAAGGTTTAAGCTTGGTGCGCGAGCTGGGCAACCCCGCCGGCGGGCTGCCGTTTTCGGTCGCCTTCGACCGTTCCGGGGACATCAGCTGGCGCCGCCTGGGCATCAGCAGCCTGGAAAACCTGCGCGAACTGGCAAAAACCGCCACCTGAGCGTATCGGGAAGCCCCGACCCCGAGAATTTCCCTATCCGACAGGAAACCGGCGGCAAAACGCGTAAAGTTCGCCCTTCCTCAATTTAGTGGCGGCTCTCTAGAGGGGCGCCGCCACGTGTTTGATGCAAGTTCTCGTCCTGCATGGCCCCAACCTCAACCTGCTCGGCACCCGCGAGCCCGAGGTGTACGGCGCGCAGACCCTGGCCCAGATCGACGCTGAACTGAGCGCGATCGCCGCAGATGCCGGCGCGAACCTCGTGAGCTTCCAGAGCAACCACGAAGGCGCGCTGGTGGACCGCATCCAGGCCGCGCGCGGGGACGGCACGCGCTTCATCATCATCAATCCGGCCGCCTACACCCACACCAGCGTGGCCATCCGCGACGCGCTGGCCGGGGTGGCCCTGCCCTTCATTGAAGTCCACCTGTCCAATATCCACCGCCGCGAACCCTTCCGCCACCACAGCTACCTGAGCGACCTGGCGGTGGGCGTCATCTGCGGCCTGGGTGCCAGCGGCTACCGTCTGGCGCTGCGCCACGCCCTCGAATCGTTGGAAGGCGACGCCTGATTCTTTCAGGCGCCGCACTTGCCCTTTCCCTGACAACTACAACAGCCTGGAGCCCAAGATGGACCTGCGCAAGCTCAAAACCCTGATCGACCTGGTCTCGGAATCGAACATCTCCGAACTGGAAATCACCGAGGCCGACGGCAAGGTGCGCATCGTCAAGGCCGACCCGGCCGCCGCCGTGGCCATGCAGCCGGTCTACGCGCCGGCCCCGCAGATGGCCGTGGCCGCCCCCGTGGCCGCTGCTGCTGCCCCCGCGGCCGCCGCTGCCACGCCCGCCGCTGCCCCTGTGGAGACCGGCCACATCGTGAAGTCGCCCATGGTGGGCACCTTCTACCGCGCCTCCAGCCCCAACGCCAAGGCATTCGCGGACGTGGGCCAGCAGGTCAAGGAAGGCGAGGCCATCTGCATCATCGAGGCCATGAAGATCATGAACGAGATCGAGGCCGACAAGAGCGGCACGATCACCAAGGTGCTCTGCGAGAACGGCCAGGCGGTCGAGTTCGGACAGCCGCTGTTCGTGATCGAGTGAGCAGGGACTTCTGATGTTTAAGAAGGTCCTGATCGCCAATCGAGGCGAAATTGCATTGCGAATCCAGCGGGCGTGTCGCGAGCTGGGTATCAAGTCCGTCGTCGTCTACTCCGAGGCCGACCGCGACGCCAAGTACGTGCGCCTGGCCGACGAGGCCGTGTGCATCGGCCCGGCCCCGTCCGCGCAGAGCTACCTCAGCATGCCGGCCATCATCGCCACGGCCGAGGTGACCGACGCCGAGGCCATTCACCCCGGCTACGGCTTCTTGAGTGAGAACGCCGACTTTGCCGAGCGCGTGGAGCGCAGCGGCTTCACCTTCATCGGCCCCACGCCCGAGTCCATCCGCATGATGGGCGACAAGGTCTCGGCCAAGCAGGCCATGATCCGTGCCGGCGTGCCCTGCGTGCCCGGCTCCGAAGGCGCCCTGCCCGAGGACCCGAAGGAGATCATCAAGATTGCCCGCACGGTGGGCTACCCGGTCATCATCAAGGCCGCCGGCGGCGGCGGTGGCCGGGGCATGCGCGTGGTGCACACCGAGGCCGCCCTGGTGCACGCCGTGCAGACAACGCGCGCCGAGGCCGGTGCCGCCTTCGGCAACCCCGAGGTCTACATGGAGAAGTTCCTGGAGAACCCACGCCATGTGGAGATCCAGATCCTGGCCGACACCTTCAAGAACGCCGTGTGGCTGGGCGAGCGCGATTGCTCCATGCAACGCCGCCACCAGAAGATCATCGAGGAGGCGCCGGCCCCCGGCATCCCCCGCCGCAGCATCGAGAAGGTGGGCGACCGCTGCGCCGCCGCCTGCAAGAAGATGGGCTACCGCGGCGCCGGCACGTTCGAGTTCCTGTACGAGAACGGCGAGTTCTACTTCATCGAGATGAACACCCGCGTGCAGGTGGAGCACCCGGTGACGGAGATGGTCACGGGCATCGACATCGTGCAGCAGCAGATCAAGATCGCGGCCGGCGAGAAGCTCCCCTTCACGCAGCGCCAGATCGAGATGCGCGGCCATGCCATCGAGTGCCGCATCAACGCCGAAGACCCCGTCAAGTTCGTGCCCTCGCCCGGCCGCATCACCATGTGGCACGCCCCCGGCGGCCCCGGTGTGCGGGTGGACTCGCACGCCTACACGAACTACTTCGTGCCACCCAACTACGACTCCATGATCGGCAAGATCATCGTGCACGGCGACACCCGCGAGCAGGCCCTGGCCCGCATGCGCATTGCGCTGAGCGAGACGGTGGTGGAAGGCATACAGACCAACATCCCGCTGCACCGCGAGTTGATGGCCGACGCCAAGTTCATCGAGGGTGGCACGTCGATCCACTACCTGGAAGGCTGGATGGCCGCGCACAAGCGATGAGCCATCCGCGGCGGGCTTCGGCAGTCGCGGGACAATAGGCGCATGAGTCATTTGTTTGAACTTGCGCTGGTGTGCCGCGAGGCCGACGTCGAGACCGTCAGCGACGCGCTGATGGAGATCGACGCGCTCGCCGTGTCCGTGGAAGACGCCGACGCCGATACCGACGCCGAGCACGCCCTGTTCGGCGAGCCCGGCATGCCCGCACCCAAGGCCGGCTGGGAACGCTCGGTCGTCAAGGCCCTCTTCCCCAGCGAGGCCGAGGCCACCGAGGCCACCACCCTCATCCTGGCCCAGGAATGGGCCACCGACGTGCACGTGCAGGCCATACAGGCCGTGCCCGAGCAGGACTGGGTGCGCCTCACGCAAAGCCAGTTCGCGCCGGTGGAGATCACGCCCGAGTTCTGGATCGTGCCGAGCTGGCACGAGGCGCCGCCCCAGGCCAAGCGCGTCATGCGGCTGGACCCGGGCCTGGCCTTCGGCACCGGCACTCACCCCACCACGCGCATGTGCCTGCGCTGGATCGCCACGCGCAATGAGACGTGGCCCCGCGTGCTGGACTACGGCTGCGGCTCCGGCATCCTCGCCATCGGCGCGGCGCTGCACGGCGCCAAGAGCATCGACGCCGTGGACATCGACCCGGCGGCCGTCACCTCCTCGCGCGACAACGCCACGGCCAACGGCGTGACGCTCAACACCGGCCTGCCCGAGCTGGCCCAGGGCGAGTACCCGCTGGTCATCGCCAACATCCTGGCCACGCCGCTCAAGCTGCTGGCGCCGCTGCTGTGCGCCCACATCGCGCCGGGCGGCCACATCATCCTGGCCGGCATCCTGGAGCGCCAGGCTGATGAGCTCAAAGCCGCCTATGCGCCCTGGGTGGCGTTGGAAGTCAGCGACAGCGAGGACGGCTGGATCCTGATGACCGCGCAAAAATCCAAGGCGGCATGAGCCTCGCCACGCGCTGCACCGCCTGCGGCACGATCTTCAGGATCGTGGAGGATCAATTGCGCGTGTCCGACGGCTGGGTGCGCTGCGGCCGCTGCGCCGAGATCTTCGACGCGCGCGAGATGCTGTTCGACATCGAGCGCGACGCCCCGCCGCCCTGGCCGCCCCAGTACGTCTCCGCGCCCGTTCCCATCGAGCCCGAACCGGAGCCGTTGCCCCCTCCACCGCCCCCGCCGCCGCCAGCTCCCGCGGCCTACGCACCGCCGGAGTGGATGCCGCCGCCCGACCCCGAGCCCCGCAGCGACGCCCTGCCCACCGGCTGGCCGTCGTCCGAGTTCGGCCGGCCCGAGACGCGGCCCGAGCCGTTGCCCGAGCCGTTGCACCAGCCCGAGCACGAAGGCCGGCACGAGCCGCGCTGGGTGGAGGACGACCTTGTCGCTCACCCTGCCGACCCGGCCGCCCACGCCGCGCCCATGGTGGCGCGCGAGCCCGACCTGGAAGCGGCCATGGCCCAGTTGGCTCCCATCACCGCCGAGCCCGCCGAACGGCCCGAGCGGCTGGACAAGCCCGCCAAAGCCGCAAAGGCCGCCAAGGCCGCGAAATCTGGCAAGACCTTCCGCCCCGCCGAACCTGCGGTGCCCGAGTTCATGCGCCAGGCCCAAAGCACCGCGCGCTGGAACCGCCCCGGCGTGAAGATCGCGCTGGGCGTTACCTCCGTGCTGCTGGCCGTGCTGCTGGCCGTGCAGATCACCCTGCACTTCCGCGACGCCATCGCCGCCCTGCACCCGCCCATGCGCGAGCCCCTCAGGGCCTTGTGCAACCTGGCCGGCTGCAAGGTCCAGCCCTGGCGCCGCATCGAGGCCATCAGCATCGACGCCACCTCGCTCAGCCCCGTCGGCACCGGCAACTACAAGCTCAGCCTGAGCCTGCGCAACAAGACCGGCGTGGACGTCGCCGCCCCCTGGGTGGAGCTCAGCCTCACCGACGCCAGCGGCGCCGCCTTCGCCAAACGCGTGCTGGGCCCCGAGGCCATGAGCCCCGCCATCACGCAAGTGAACGCCGAATCCGAGCAGGCCCTGAGCCTGCTGTTCAGCACCGGCGGGCAGAAGGTGAGCGGGTATAGCGTGAACGTGTTTTATCCGTGAAGCCGGGCGGCGTTCGCCGCTGAAGTGCGGCACGATGACCATCACGCCAGCGCAGATCCTCACGCGCGTCGAGGCCGAGCTGTCGACGCTCCACGACCCGCGGGTGGTGGCCCATGTCCGCAGCCTGATGGTCACGCCGACTGCCATCTGGCGCGAGTGGGACTATGGGGACCCGGGCCAGGGCTACCCCTGTTGGTCCGTCCTCGATCACCCCAAGTCCAAAACCGGCATCGCCTACTGCGAGTCCGGCTTCGGCCCCCGCTCGCCGTGGGGCCTGGTCATGCTCTCCGGCCCTTCGCACATGTCCATGGGCATGGACTCCGGATGGTTCGTGTCCTTCCTCGACGCCTATTTCGATTCCATGGCCGTGAGCGATCTTTCGATCTGGCGCGTCTTCAAACAAACGGGCGACGCCTACCCCGGCGTGGCCCTCAGTGAAGAATCGGATTGGGACTCGACATGGGCCGAGGTCTACCGGCTGAGGGCCGCGGACACGGCTTCCCGTTACCACTGCGGTCAAAGCATTCGAGCGCCCGTCGAGTGATGGAAGTGGGCATCGCGAAAGGGACCGGCTGGAGCCGCGGCTGCAAGTCGCCGGCCGCGCGGGAGCGGCGCGCTGCGGTGCTGGCCTAGCAGTTGAGGGCCATGAAGGCGGGCGAGGCCTGCGCCGCGCGAGTGGCGCCAATCTTGTCAGCAGAGTGCGGGGCGAACACTCCTCGGCGTGGTTCGGCGCACCCGGCCGGGCAAGAATCAATGGCGACCCGCCTGCAGCCTCACTCACGCATGACCTCCCTGCCCTCGCACGAATCCCGCGCCCTCGAACCCTCCATCGCCGCCCGCGCCTGGTCCTACGGCTGGGCCCTCTCCCGCAGCACCCAGTCGCCGGTTGAACACCCCGGCTATCTGCAGATCCACGTCGGCAAGCCGGACCACTTCACCCGCTACGTGCTGCCCCGGCTCGATCACAAGCTGCTGCATGGCCTCATCGCCGATGCGGGCCCCGGCATCTGGCTGAAGGTCTGCGCGCCGGTGGAGCACGTGCGGCCCGCGCTCACCAGTGACTGGGTGGTTCATGAACCCGAGTTCCTGATGAGCACCGCTCTTGCCGTCAGCGCGGCGCCAGCCCCAGCCGGCTACAACGTGCAGACCGAGAGCGTGGGCGCACTGGCGATTGCCAAGATCCTCGCCGACACGGGCGAGCTCGCCGCCAGCGGCCAGGCGGCGATTGACGGCGCGTTCGCCACCTTCGACCAGATCGTCACGGACGAAGCCCACCGCAGGAAGGGCCTGGGCCGCTGCGTGATGGCCGCGCTGTGCAACAGCGCGCTTAACCGCGGTGCCACGCACGGCGTGCTGGTGGCTACCGAGGCCGGTGCCGCGTTGTACCAGGCGCTGGGTTGGGCCCTGGTGTCGCCGGTCACGGCGGCGTCCGTGCCGCTGCGCGGCGGCTGACCCCTCATCAATCCTACGGATTCCCGCGGATGCGCCTCGCCACCGGGCGCTTCATACTCGGCCGAGGACAAGAACAAGGACGTGCGCTCAGCACGGTGGCACCCATGAGAGTTCTGGTTTCCGGCTCCCTCCGCGGTATCGACCCCAAGCTCCTCCCGTCGCTGCAAGACGCCTCCCGTGAGCTGGGCAAGGCCTTGGCCCAGGCGGGCCACACCTTGCTGGTGGGCAGCGACAACCCGGACGATGTGGACCCCTTTGTCGTGGACGGCTACCAGAAGGTCGCCAAGGCCGCCCCGGTCGAGGTGCACCTTCAGGAAGGCGCTGCCGCCTGCTATGTCGGGAAGAAGAACATCGAGAACAGCTGGCATCGCTACAAGAACTGGGACGTCACCGTGCTCGAAGTGGTGCGCTATGAAGCCCAGGCCGTGATCGCAATCGCCGGGCGTGACGGCGTGGTGCAGGCAGGCATTGCCGGCTGGATGCTGGGCAAGGCCACCATTGCGTTTGGCGGCTTTGGCGGCGGTGCGCGCACCGTGTGGGAGTACGGCAGCTCCGACCGGCGGCGCTTCTACTTCGATGCCCTGAGCGACGTCGAGATCGACCAGCTCAACAGCCCTTGGGGCCCCACAACAGCCACCAGAATCGTGGCGCAGCTGGCGCGCTGCGCTGAAGCATCACGCCGCGTCGCGGTGCCGGGCTGGCTGCGGGTGGTGCTGGGATCGGCCGTGCTGATTGCGCTGGCTGTGTGGATCCTGATGCTGGCCATCCCCCTGCTGGGCTGGCTTCCCGCCGCGTTCGACTTGGGCGCCGTCAAGGAGCCCGCCACGCCCAAGCCTCCGGACCCGGGCAACGGTGTGCGGCTGCTGATGATGCTGGGCGCCGTCTGCGCCGCGGGGGCGTTCGGCGCCTTCGTGCAATCCATGCGCAGCCTGCGCGACGGCGTGTCCGTCACCGGCCAGAGGGTGGCGATGGACGCCGTGCTGGGCATCGCCGCGGGCTTTCTCACGGCAGCGCTGTACATGCTGGCCCAGATCACCATCACCGGCACGCTGGACCTGCCCTCGCAGACGCCCAATTACGCCCGCGTGGCCCTCATCGTCAGCATGGCCGCCGTCTTCGCCTCGCTCTACCTTGATGCCGCCTTCTCGCGCTTCGACAGCGTGAAGGATTCGGTGATGTCGGGGACGTATGGGAAGAAGGTGGCGGGCAAGTGAGTGGGCTTGCCGGCGCCGCCTGAGTTCAGCGCCTGAGTTCAGCGCTTTTTGCCCCCGAAGCCGGGCATGGCCGTGGCCTGCTGCATCCACGAGGCGGCCTGGGCTTCGTCGAGGTCGTCCACCGAGGCGAGGTCAACGCCGCGCGAGTCCTTGCCCATGCCTATCGGCGTCACCGGTGGCACGGGGTCCAGCGAGGTGCCGCGCCCGAAGGTGAGCTTCACGTGGCCGGCGAAGCCGCCGCAGCAGAAGCACCAGCCGTCGCCCACGCCGTACCAGGCCATGCCCCATTTCACCGCGCGCTGCAGGCCCGGCAACGTGCGGGCCGCCAACGCGTCCACGGCCTCGGCAATGCCACGCTGCGGCTGCGGCAGGCTGCGGATATAGGCAAACACGGGCTCGTCACCGTCCTTGGCCTTGGCAGGGCTGGCCCGGCCGGTCATGGCGACGGGCAGGTCAGCGGCGGTGAGTTGCACGGCCTTGGCGGCCTTCTTGACGACGGGTGCACGTGCCACGTTGAGGCCTCCAGGCGGTCAACCGATCACGGGCACGCTAACACCGATGCGCCGCCTTCACGCCGGGTGGCCGCGCTGCAGCCGCTTCTCGAAGAACGCATCCGGATAAGGGTCGTCGTTGAAGCGCGGGATCTCCACCCAGCCCGTCTTGCGGTAAAGCGCAATGGCTTCGGGCAAGGCGCTGTTGGTGTCCAGGCGCAGCACGGTGATGCCCAACTGCACCGCAGCGTCCTCCACGGCGGTCATGAGGCGGCGCGCCAGCCCCAGGCCGCGCGCGGCCGGGGCAACCCACAGGCGCTTCACTTCCGCCAGGCCGCTGCCATCGCCCTTGAGGCCCACGCAGCCCACGGGCAGGCCGTCGGACCAGGCGAGCAGGAAGCTGCCGCGCGGCGGCACCATGTCGGCGGCGTCCGGGTCGCGGGACAGCGACACGTCGAAGCCCTTGGCGAAGCGCTTCGCGAGTTCGCCGTAATAGGCTTGCAGGCAGGCGCGTGCGGCCTCACTCCGCGGGTCGGCGTCCTCGACGACGGTGCGCTCGCGCTGCAGCGCACAGGCGATCACGTCCATGGCGGCCAGCAGCGCCTCGGGCTGCGGGTGCAGCGCCAACATGGCGCCGGCCTGGTCGTCCGAGAGCTTTTCGTAGGCGCGAAACTCCCGCTGGCCCGCGCGGGTGAGGCGCACGGCGCGGCGCCGCGCATCGTCGGGGTGGGCCACGGTCTCCACCAGGCCTTCCTCCTCCAGCCCGCGCAACAGGCGGCTGGCCAGGCCCGAGTCCAGGCCCAGCGACTCGCGCAGGCGGGCTACGTCGGCGATGCCGCGACCGATGGAGTTCAGCACGCGCGCAGCACCCAGCGGGCGGCCGCGGCCGAGGAAGGAGGTGTCCAGCGCGCCCACCTCCACGGTGACCGCCCGGTTGAATCGGCGCACGCGCGCAATGGCATCTGGTTGCATTTATCTGACTTTAGTCAGGCAATTGCAGTCAGTCAATGACATCGGGCCAACTGCCGCGGCGGCGCGGCGAAGAAGAAGCCACGCCGTCCCTAGGACGCAGCCGCAGCGGCGGTCGCTGTTGGCCGCTGGCCGCAGATACTTGCTAACCCACCCACCGAGGACCACGCATGGCCAAGAGCGCGCAAGACATGGGCAAGATGACGCCGCCCTCGGAGACCGGCAAGGTGTTGCTGGCGATCAAGCTGAAGGAGGAGCGTGGCGCCAGCGAGGAGGTCGAACCGGTGGAGAAGCCGGCGCCCAAGGGGCCGACCTTCGAGGACTGTGGCGTCGCGGTCAAGGCCGCGTTCGACCGCTTCAAGAAGAAGGTGGGCGGCGAGAAGGTGCTGAAGGACAACAAGGACTTGCAGGCGGCGTCGCCGGAGTTCGTGGAGCTGCAGAAAACCATCCTGGCCGCGCTCAAGAGCAAGACGGGCAAGCCGGCGCAGACGCTTGACGACATTGCCCGGCTGGAGCCGCTGTTCCAGAAGGGCTGGGAGAAGTATTCGCAGGAAGAGCAGGCCCGGCAGGCCAAGGCCGCCAAGACGGAGCTGACCGATCTCAAGCGGCGCGAGGGCGAGGCCGCGCAGGAGAAGGAGCTGGCGTTCCGGGCCGCCGAGAAAGCGGGGCTCTTCGAGCTGCCCAAGCAGATCGCGGCGAAGCTGGCGCAGGTGCAGCTGCTGGAAAAGAACCTCAAGGATGGAACGTTCACCGGCAAGAAGGCGGACTACGAGGAGCGCGTCAAGAAGGCCAAGGAGGAGCAGGCGGCGCTGGAGCACAAGCTGGAGAAGCTCGCCGACGCGAAGGAGCGGCACGAAGCCGCCGTGCGTGCGCACGACGCGCTGACGCAGGAAGTGCTGGAGGGCCAGAAGCGCGCGGACGACCTCGACCAGCAGCCCGCGAAACTGGAGGCGCAAGTGAAGGACCTGGCCGACGAGCTGGGTGAGCGCTGCAAGGTGATCGAGAAGGACAGCGACCTCCCGCCCGCGATCGCCAAGGCCCTGACCGAGGCCAAGCTTGCCATCAAGCAGGGCAACTACGTCAAGGCCCAATGGGCGCTGGAGGATTTGCCGGACCTGCTGGACGCCGAGGAGAAGCGGCTGCGCGAGGCCTACGAGGATCGCGAGGACTTCATGGCCAAGCTGGACGCACTGGAAGACGCCATCGAGCAGGTCGCAGAGGAAGAACTGGCCAGCCCCAAGGACAAGGACGCGGTCGCCAAGGCGCGGGCCGCCGTGCTGGTGCTGGCCAAGGCACGCCGATATGGCGACGCGACGGTGAAGGCCGACGCACTGGCCCGGTTGCTGGACGAGGTGGACCAGCGCATCGAGGCCACGCGACTGGAGCAGGACGCCTTCGAGGCCGCACTGGCCGAGGCGCTGGAGGAGATCGAGGTCTACAAGTCGGGCGAGACCGTCGTGCCGAGCGAGGTGGAGACCATGAACGACCTCGTCCGACGCTCCCGCTTGCAGGCGAACTTTGTGGACGCCCTCGCCTTCGTCGACGAGAAGCTCAAGCCCAAGATCGAGCATTTCAAGGCGGAGCAACGCAAGTGGAGCAAGGTGGGCCCCAAGGAGAAGCCACCACGCACGCCGCCCGCGCCTCCCAACTACAACGACGCGGCGGACCGCGTCGTGAAGGACGTGCTGGCCAAGTTCAAGACAACCTTCCACTACGCCGGCCCATCAGTGGACTTGTCGGTGCTCTTCCCGCGCGACCGGTACGACCCCGCGCGGCTGAAGGCCGCCGTGCGCCGCCGCTTCAACGCCCTCACGCCCTCCACGTCGCTGCCGGGCCTGGCCGGCCCCAAGGCCTATTTCAACCTCGGCGCGGGCGGCACGACGAAGAAGGCCTACGAGTACAACGTCAAGGTCAAGAAGCCGGGCGAGGCCAAGGCGCTGGCGCAGATCCACATCGTCTATCTGTAGCGAGTGCCGCCCGGCTGCGTGGGACCGCGGCCGCTGACGACCGCTGACGGCAGCTGATGGCCGCTGCGCAGCCCTCAGGCCCTAATCGATGGACGCCGCCTCGTGCGGCGTGGTGGGAGTGCCTTCGTCGCCGTGCAGCGTGATGCGGTTCTTGCCCGCGCGCTTGGCGTCCAGCATGGCCTGGTCGGCCTTGGCGACGAGCGTGGCGCTGTCCTGCCCATGCTCGGGGGCCAGGGCGATGCCGATGCTGGCGCCCACGCTGACCTCGGCGCCGGAGCGCAGGGTGATGGGCTCCTGCAGCCGGGCGAGCAGCCGCTCCAATGCGTGCCGGGCCTCGCCCGCGTCCGCCACCGAGGCGAGCACGATGACGAACTCGTCGCCGCCCATGCGGGCCACGATGTCGTGGCTGCGCACGCTGGCCTTCAGGCGCGCGGCCACCTCCAGCAGCAGCTCGTCGCCCGCGTCGTGGCCATGCAGGTCGTTGACGGCCTTGAAGCCGTCCAGGTCCAGGTAGCACACGGCCACCCGCTGGCCGCTGCGCCCGGCGGCGATCAGCACCTGGTTGAGCCGCTGCGGCAGCAGGGCGCGGTTGAGCAGCCCGGTCAGCACGTCGTGGAAGGCCAGGTGGCTGACCTCGGCCTCGCGCTCTTTCATGGCGGTGATGTCCACCATCATCCACATGGACTCGCCGCCCGCGAGCTGCACGCTGTTGGCGTCCACCCAGACGGGCGTGCCGTCCTTGCGGCGCATCTGCATCTGCGTGCGGTAGTGGCCGCCTGCTTGCAGGATGGGGTAGGCCTGCGCGCCCAGCAGGTCGTAGCTGGCGTCGTCCACGAAGAGGATGCGCGTGGGCGTGTCGTCCAGCTCGCCGGGGCCGTAGCCGAAGATGCGCTCCATGGCGCGGTTCTTCCAGATGGTGTGGCGGTCGCGCACGCGGGAGATGGCCACCAGCTCGTTGTCCAGCATGGCGCTTTGCATGGCGGCCAGGCGCGAGATGCGCTGCTGCTGCACCAGCTCGCGCCGCGCGGCGCGGAACATCAGCACCGAGAAGCACGCCACCGTCACCGCGATGGTGACGAGCAGGCCGCAGACCTCCCACATCTGGCGGCGCCAGCCGGCGAGGAAGTGGTCGGTGCTCAGGCCCACGAGCACGGTCAGGGGGTAGGAGCCCACGCGCTGGTAGGCGGTGCCGCGCTCGATCTGGTCCAGCGCCGTTGTCGTCACGTAGTAGCCGCTGATGGGCGAGCGCGACAGCGCCCGGGCCAGTTCGGCGGAGATGTTGGTGGAACCCACGGGCGTGACCCTGTCGGCGTCGGGCGCGTAGCGGGCCAGCAGCGCCATGCGGTGGCCGGTTCGCAGGCTCACCGCACCGTCCCGCCCCACGGCCACGCGGTTGAGGATCTTGGCAAACTGCGCGGTCTCCACGTTGGCGTACACCACGCCCGCAAAGCTGCCGTTGCGGTGCTGCACCCGGCGCGCCAGCACCACCACCCACTGCTTGGTGATGCGGCCCTGCAGCGGCTCCGACACGATCAGCTCGTTGAACGCCTCGCGCGCCTCCTTGAAGTAGCTGCGGTCGCTCACGTTCACGTCCTGCGGGTCGGTGGGCAGCAGGCCGTAGCGCACCAGGCCGTGCTCGTCGGCGACGCGGATGCGCTCCAGCATGGGCACCAGCGTGCGCTGCTCGGCCATCAGCGCATTGATGGTGCCGGGCGCTTCGCGCAGCGCGTCCGTGCGCTCGATCTGCAAGGCCACGCTTTGCAGCGCGTTGTCGATCAGCTTAAGGTCGCCCGCGATGGCGCCGCTCAGGCTGCTGGCCACGTTCTCCGTTGCATCCCGCGCGCGCGCCTCGTAGGCCTCGCGGCTGGCCAGCAGCAAGATGAAGGCGGCCGCCACCAGCGTCATCAGTACGGCCATGTTGCCTGCCAGCAGCAGCCTGGCCTTGCGGGCCAGCCGGCGCGCCAGGGCGTCGTCATCCACGGGTCTGGCGGAGTCGTCGCCTGGGGCTTCGGTCGATGCCGTGCTCGCCGTGTCAGTGCGCATCCGTATGCTCGCTGCCTGGTCGTGTCGCCCCACTGGTTGCCTCTGTTGTTCTTGGACCATTAGCCCTCGCTCACGGGCCGGCGTCAATCCTTCTCGCCGAGGAGGTGGGCCGGCTCACAAACGGTTGCAGGCTAACGCGAAAATTGCTGGTGGCGCGACACGGCGCCGTGCGGCGTCAAAGCCCCAGTTCGCTCAACCCCGGATGATCGTCCGGGCGGCGCCCCAGCGGCCAGTGGAACTTGCGCTCCGCCGCCTGGATGGGCATGTCGTTGATGCTGGCGTAGCGGCGCTGCATGAGGCCGTGGTCGCCGAACTCCCAGTTCTCGTTGCCATAGGAGCGGAACCAGCTGCCGGAGTCGTCGTGCCACTCGTAGGCGTAACGCACGGCGATGCGGTGGGACTCGAACACCCACAGCTCCTTGATGAGCCGGTAGTCCAGCTCCTTGCGCCACTTTCGCTCCAGGAAGGCCTGCGCCTGCTCGCGGCTGGTGACGAACTCGGCGCGGTTGCGCCACTGGGTGTCCGGCGTGTAGGCCAATGCCACCTTGGCGGCGTCGCGGGTGTTCCAGCCGTCCTCGGCGAGGCGGACCTTCTGGATCGCGGTCTCGCGGGTGAACGGCGGCAGGGGTGGGCGTTGTTCCATCATGGCTCCTTGGGTGGGCGATTGCATGTAGACAGACTTGTCTACATGCACCTACTCTAGGCCATGTGGAACGATCTGTCTACAATACCCCCATGAGCACGGTTGACCAACCCGCCGCGACGGCTTCGCCGCGCGACCGCATCCTGCGTGCGGCGCACGACCTCTTCTACCGCGAAGGCATACGCGCCACCGGCATCGACAAAATCATCGAGGCCGCCCAGGTCACCAAGGTCACCTTCTACCGCCAGTACCCCAGCAAGGACGACCTCATCCGCGCCTACCTGGCCTACCGGCACGAGCACTGGATGGCCTGGCTGCGCGCCACGCTGGACAGCCATGGCGGCAAGACACCCCAACGCGCGCTGCTGGCCACCTTCGAGGCCTGGTTTGCCCGCGACGACTTCCGCGGCTGCGCCTTCCTCAATTCCGCGGCGGAGCTGGGCAGCGCAGACCCCGGCATCCTGGAGATCGCGCGCGCCCACAAGGCCGAAATGACCGCCGTGTTCGAGACTCTCCTCCCCCGCAGCGCCGGCCGCGCCGCCAAGGCCCGCGCGCTGGCCCTGACGGTGGACGGCGCCATCGTGCACGCGCAGATGGGCCAGCCGCTGCCAGCGCTGCTGGAGGCGCTGAAGCTGCTCGTCGACCCCTTGTTTGCCGGCTAGCATCCAGCGCATGAGCGATGTGTTTCATGACCGGCAAGCGCGCGGCTGGACCCGGACCGGCTGGCTCCAGGCCCACCACACCTTCTCCTTCGGCTCGTTCAACGACCCGACGCGCATGGGCTTTCGCGCGCTGCGGGTCATCAACGAAGACATCGTGGCCGGTGGCTCCGGCTTCGCCGAGCATGCGCACGACCACTTCGAGATCCTGACCTTCATGCTGTCCGGCACGCTGGAGCACAAGGACTCAGCGGGCCACCAGGGGCGGCTGGGCGCCGGCGACGTGCAGCTCATCAGCGCGGGCACGGGCATACGGCACTCCGAGCGCAACCCGTCGAGCGAGACGCCCACGCACCTGTTCCAGATCTGGCTGCACGGCAACGCGGACTCCAGCCCGCCGCGCTACCAATTGCTGAAGCAGGCCTTGCTCGCCACGGACGGCCCGCGCCTGGTGGCCGGCCCGGTGGAGCAGCCCGACGTGTTGCAGCTGCGCGCGCCCGTCAGCATCTGGGCAGCGGGCGGCGCGCCGGGTCACAGCTGCCGCCACGAAGTTGCCGCCGGCCGCTACGGTTGGCTGCAGGTGATGGAGGGCGTGGTGGTGGTGGACGTGGAGGGCGAGCCGCAGCCGCTGGAACTGCGCGGCGGCGATGCACTGCAACTGGCGACGGTGACACGGCTGACGGTGGCGCCGCAGACCGAAGCGCGATGGCTGTGGTTTGACCTGGCCTAGGCGGCGCTGGTTCTAGCGGCTCGCCGCCGCGATGAGCTTCTCCAGCACGCCCCAGTGGGCCACGGGCATCAAGCGCTCCAGCAGCGCCCCGAACCGCGCGTCGCTGCCCACCAGCACACGCGCCTTGTCCTGCTCAATGCCGCTGACGATCACCTCTGCCGCGCGCTCGGGCGGCATGCGCAGCAGGCGCTCCATCTGCCGCTGGTGCTTCGCCAGCTCAGCGGGCGACACGCTTTCCGCCACCCGGGCGTTGGTGGCTATTGCCGTGGCCACGCCGCCCGGGTGCACCACGGTCACGCCCACGTTGCTGCCCCGCAGTTCGTGGCGCAGCGCGTTGGAGAAGCCGCGCACCGCGAACTTGCTGGCGCTGTAGGCCGCCTGGCCCGGTGGCGACACCAGCCCGAAGAGGCTGGACACATTGACGATGCGGCCCTGCCGGCCGCTGGCCTTCAGCAAGGGCAGGAAGGCGCGCGTCATCTTCACGACGGCGCCGAAGTTGATGCTCATCAGCCAGTCGAAGTCCGCTTCGCTCACCTGCTCGAAGGTCCCGCCGACGGCCACGCCCGCGTTGTTGACGAGCAGCGTGACCTGAGGGTGCGCCTGCAGCACTGCGGCGGGCAGCGTCTTGATGCCCTCGCCGTCCGTCAGGTCCAGCACATGCTGGCTCACCCTCAGCTCATCTCTGGCCACCGCCTCGGCCGTTGCCGCAAGGCCTGCCGCATCCCGGTCCACCAGCGCGAGATGGCAACCCCGGGCCGCGAGCTGGCGCGCCAAGGCCTTGCCGATGCCACTGGCGGCGCCGGTGAGGACGGCGGTCTGTTGGTTGAGATTCATGGTGAGTGCGCACCTCGTGTTTTTGGTTTTTCGGTGGCGCGGCGTGCAGCCGTCACCGCTGCTGCTTCCAGCGTTTCTCGTCTTCCTCGCGCTCCCTTTGCGCCAGGTCTATCTCGGCGGCCTGCTGCGTCGCCTTGAGGTAGTCCTGCGCCCTGCGCTGCTGGTCCAGGTCGTACTGGCGCTCCCAGGCCTGCCACTGCGCCGGCGTCCAGGTGATGTGCCGGGCGGCGAGTTGCCGGGCCTGGTGGTCGCGGGCCATCTGGTGCTGGCGGCGCAGCTCGGCCTGGCGCTGCGCGCGCATCTGGGCAAAGCCCGCGTGGATGTTGGCCGTGGTTTCGTCGCGGTGCAGCTTCTGCAGCACGCCCGCATTGGGCACCGGCTGGCCGGGATGCTGCTCCTTCCACTCCCGCTCCCAGCGCTGCGCCTGTTCCACCTGCGGCGACAGGCCGTGCTCGCGCTGGTACTTCTCCAACTGCTCGCGCTGGTTGCGCTCGTAGGGCGTTTCGGCGCGGGCAGCGGCGGCCCACACCGCAGCGCACGCGAGCAGGGCTGAGAGAGTCAGGCCGAAGGGCTTCATGGTCGCCGCACGCCGGACCAGCTCACCTCGTTGCGAAAGCTCACGTCCAGCTTGGCCGGCGAGGCCGTGCGGTCCAGCAGGAACACGCTGTCGCCGCGGGCCTGCAGGACCTTGCCCATCGCCAGCGTCAGCGGCACCTCCACCGTCGGCAGGCGTGGGTAGTCCGACGTGACGCGCACCAGGTTCTTGCCGATGCGCGTGACCGTCAGCGTCACGCCGCCGCGAGACTCGCCCTTGGAGTCCGAGATCACGTCACCGGCGTAAGTGCCTTCGGCGGCATCGCCCAGGTCGGGCTTGCGCTTGGGGTCTTCGGCGGCGACGGCGCGCGGCACGCAGGGAACCAGCAACGCGGCAGCGGCAAGACGGATGAGGTGGGATCGGCGCAGGGTCATGGGGATGCTCCTTCAGGGCGCTACAAGAGAGCCTAATGCTAGGCCTCAAGCCCGCAACCGCTCCAGCGGTTCCTCGCTGCGAAACGCCGCCAGCCGCTCGGCATACGGGTCCAGCGCATCTTCCGCCTGCGTGAGCGGCAGCCCCGTCACGGCCGCAAAGCGCGCGGGCGTGACCTGGCCCACGGCCGTCAGCTCGTCCACCAGGGCCAGCAGCGCGACGCGGTGGGTTTGCAGCAGCGCGGTGGCGCGGGCGTGCTCGGCTTGCAGCAGGGCCTCGATGGACGCGTTGGTGGCCTCCACATCGGTGCAGAGGTTGTCGTCGCTGTTGGCGGTGACGTCGCTGCGGCCGATGCGCTCGCCGTGGCCCAGGTGGCGCATCATGCGGGCGGCCGTCTCGGTAGCCTTGCGCAGGTCGCTCTCGGCACCGCTGGAGCTGAGCTCGGGCCCGAAGACCAGCAGCTCCGCCGCGCGGCCGGCCAGGCTGGTGCAGATGCTGTCCCGCAGGTTGTGGCGCGACCAGACCTTGCGCGAGGTGTAGGCGTTGTAGCCGCCCTCGAAGCTGGCGACGTGGATCTTGATCTCGGTCGGCGCGCGGCCAAACAGCAGCGCGTGCACCAGGCCATGCCCGGCCTCGTGCACGGCCAGCAGCGCGCGGAAGTCCGGGTTGTTGCGCTGGCGCAGGCGGTTGATCTCGAAGGGCGCGGCGATGGCGCACGACTGGCCGCGCCAGTGCGCAATGAGGCTGCGGCCGTCGGCGGTGAGGCCCACGCTTTCACCCGGTTCGGCACCACGCTCCAGCGCCCAGAGCGCCGCCTTGGCCAGGCCTGAGCCCAGGATGGCATGCAGCGACGAGAACAGCGGCCGCGTGCCCTGGGCGGGGAACACGGCGTTGGCGTAGATCTGCTCGCGCACGCTGGCGTCAAGCTCGAAGCGCAGGCCGCAGCGCGCCGCGGTCTCGCGGGCGTAACGAGTGCAGCCTTGCTCAATCAACTGCTCGTAAGCGCGGCGCGACAGCGACGGGTAGATGACGTGCTCGTTGCCCAGCCGCGCGACCTGCTCGGGCTTGAAGCGCTTGTTGAGCGCCTGCTTCACGTCGATGACGCTGAGCTTGCCGGTGACCTTGTGGAAGGTGTCGGCATCGCTGTCGCAGTCGTCCACGCTGGTGGCGAGGTCCTCGTACATCTCGTCCAGGTTGCCGCACACAAACACGAGCAACCGGCTGTAGTCGGTGTCCCACTGCTGCTGGCCGCTTTCGCGGAAAGCGCGCAGGCGATCTTGCACCTCGTCGGGCGTCCAGGCCATGATCTCCAGCAAGGGCGCGTCCAGCTTCAGCGTGCGCTGCAGTTCCTGCGCCTCCCAGCTGCGCAGCTTGAAGCGCCGCTTGGCGTCGTCGGCGTCCGCGCGCTCCGCGTCGAAGGCGGCCGAGGCGATGGAGGATTCGATGTCCACCAGCATGGACAGCGCGGGTGGCAGCCGGCCGTCGGACAGCAGGGCCCACACGTCCTGGTAACGCTCCACGCGCATCTCGCCGCGCTTGCTGTCGATGGTGCGAAAGCGCTGGAACTCGTCCAGCGCCAGGATGCCCGGCTCACCCTCGCGCACGCCGCTTTCGGCCAGCATGCCCGAGATGCTCTGCGCGCCGCGCCAGCCGGCGCCGTTGGAGAAGCCGTCCATCTGCACTTCCACGAAACGGTCGTAGAAGCCCAGCAGCTGCGCCAGGCGCCGCACGAGCTGCGTCTTGCCCGTGCCGGTCAGGCCCCACAGGCACACGATGACGGGCCGCGAGACGAGCTCGGGCAAGACATACCACGCACGCACCGAATCGATGACGCGGTCGATGATGGCGTCGATGCCGAACAGCTCGGTCTTGAGCTGGGCGGCCACGTCCTGCAGCTGCTGGTTGCGTTGCGCCAGCTGCTCACGCAATTGTTGGGAGTCATTCATCCCAGTCCTTTCGTCGCAATAGCGCCTGCAGCGCCACGCGGTCGGCACGGCGCTGCGCGCCGCGGCTTTGGATGTGTTCGCCTGCGCCACGCAAGCCGCGCTGTGCCAGTGCGCGAGCGACGGGGTCGCGCGCACCGGGGCTCGTTTCGAGCACCAGCGTCATGGGCTGTTTCATGCGGCGCAGGGCCTTGACCCGGCCTTCTTGCAAGGCGCGGGAACGGAGTTGTGCACTCATTTCGGTTTCCGAAAAGCAAAAGCCCCGGCTCCAGGGAGGGCCTGCACAGCCCCTGTGGGTCGCGTTTGCGAGAGAACCGGCCCGCAAGTAGGCGGGGTGCGAAGCTGGGGCTTGGCGCCCCAGCTTTGCGGCGCAACACCCTTGCGGGCCGGTTATCTCGCAAACCCTGCGGGGCGTGGCTTTGCCGGCGCTGGGCGGCGTTGCAAACCTTGCCCAGGTACTGACCTGGGCGGCGGTTCGCGCCTTGCCCAGCATCCGGCAAAGACCTCGCCGCGACCTACAGGGGTTGTGCAGGCCCTCCCACCTCGGGGCTTTGCTTGCCACGCGGTCTGAGGCCGTATCTGGGAACAGACACGGTTCAGCCGGGGCTCGGGAACCGTGTTCAGTCGATGGTCGAGATGAACAGGGAGGACATATCAGGGATCTCCGTCATGCGGGCGCTGTCGTGGGCGCCTACTGCAATGGGGTGCGGATGATGAAGGCGTTACGGCGAAGGTGCAAGTGAGGTCGTTGCGAACGGCCAACGTGAAGCGTGGGGAGGCAAGCGGCAGCGCAGGCCGACGTGCACATGCCTTGCGCCCCGTCAAACGGGTTGCACGAGTGTTCTTCTAATCTTCTCGCATTGGCAGCGAGGCTCTGATGAAACCCATATTGACCGACGGCCGTGCGGACTCCAACGACGGCCCGGCAAAGACACCGGCACTCGACGCCGATGACATTGCCGCAATCAAGGCGACTCTGCTCGCGCGTCGCGACGATCTTCGCCGGCGGGTTCAGTGGGAAGGCTGCGACCCGCAGGGGGAGCACGAAGTCTCCGATCTCAAGGAAGACGCCGCACGCAGCTGGGAGTCGCAGATCGAGACCGCCGAGCAGGAGGCAGAGCTGACGGCGCTGCGGGACGTGGACAGCGCCTTGCAGCGCATGGCGCTGGGTTCGTACGGCGTGTGCGCGAACTGCGATGAGCCCATCGCGGCGGCTCGCCTACGAGCCAATCCGTCGGCGCTTCGCTGCACCGCCTGCCAGGCGGCACGCGAGCAAGGCGGCGGCTAGCCCGGTAGAGCCGATGCCGAGATACCGCCTTCTCGCATGCCTTGCCGCCCTCACCCTGGCATGGCCGCCGTGCGTGCTGGCGGTGCAGAACAAGGTCGCCGCCCCGCTCTCGCATGCGGTGCCCGCCAGCTTCGCCGCGGCCTACCAGCGTGGCTCGGCATGGGCCGTGGGTGTCTACATGTTCGTGCCCGGCGATGATGAACCGCGCGTTGGTGCGGGCTTCTTCGTCGACGACAAGGGCGGCGTCGCCACGGCGGCGCATCTGGTGGGCGACGCGCGGCAGATCCTCGTCGCCCTGCCCGACAAGCAGCTGCTGGCTGCGGAGATCGTGGGGCGGGACGAGGCGCTGGACATCGCGCTGCTGCGCATCTCTGCGCCGCCTCGTGCTCGGCCGGAATTCGCACGCGCCGCCAGCCTGCGGGTGGGCGACTGGGTCATTGCGGTGGGAGAGCCGTTCGGGCTGGAGCGCTCGATGTCCGCCGGTGTCGTGAGCGGCAAGGACCGGCATTTCGAGGACGACGGTGAGCTGGTTTTCATCCAAAGCGATGTGGCGCTCAACCCCGGCAATTCGGGAGGCCCGCTGCTGGACGCGACCGGCGCCATCGTGGGCATGAACGCACGCACCATCGTCGGGCCCCTGGGCACACCCGGGGCCAGCCTGGCCATTCCCATCGACATCGTCTTGCAGATCATTGGGGAGTTGCAAGAGGACAGCGCCGCGTCCGCCAGGCCGCGCCTGGGGGCTCAATTCGACGACGTCCCGCCGCTGACGGCCTGGACCGCAGGCCGGCGCGAGACCAGCGGCGCCCTCATCCTGTCCGTGCCGCGAGGCGCGCTCGCCGAGCGCCTCGGTCTTCGTGCCGGCGACGTCGTGACGATGATGAACGGCCGTTCCATTGCGGGCAGCGCTGACCTGGCGAAGGCGTTGCTTGCCTGGCGCCATGTGCCCGGCACCCGGGTGGGGGTGTGGCGTGCCGGTCAGGAGCTGGTGCTGGAGGCGCAATGAGCGGCTGGCTGGCCATGACGCTCGTGGCGCTGGCGTTGGCTGGCGCCGCCTGCTGCGCCTGGACGCAGCGCCGATTGCAGCGCCTGCGCATGACGTCTCTCGTTTTTGATCACACCGACCTGGGCATCATCGTCACGGATGCCCAATCCAGCATCGTGGCCGTCAACCCAGCGTACTGCCGGATGTCCGGGTACACGGCCGCCGAGCTGATGGGCCGCAATCCAAGCATCCAGCAAAGTGGCCGGCACGACAAGGCCTTCTACCGAGAGATCTGGCGGGCACTGGACGCGCACGGCCAGTGGCAGGGTGAAATCTGGAACCGGCGCAAGAGCGGCGACGCCTACCCCGTATGGCAGAACATCAGTGCCGTCCGAGACGCGCGCGGCCGCGTCGTGCAGTACCTGGCAGTCGCGTCGGACATCACGCCCGTCAAGGCGGTGCAGGATCGCCTGGAGCATCTGGCCCATCACGACGCCCTGACCGGCCTGCCCAACCGCCTTCATCTCATGTCGGCGCTGGAGCGCTCGTTCGCGCATGCAGACCGGGAGCACACGCGAGTCGCGCTGCTGTTCGTTGACCTGGACCGCTTCAAGGCCGTCAACGATTCGCTCGGTCACGCCGCGGGCGATCAGTTGCTTGTGGAGGTGGCTCGCCGCCTGCAGGGCGCTGTCCGTTCGGAGGACATGGTGGCGCGGCTCGGTGGCGACGAGTTCGTCGTATCGGTGGCCGGCCTGCGCGACGAAATGGAAGCAGCAAGCATCGCGCGCAAGCTGCTGGCAGAACTGCAGCAACCTTTCCAGATCGACGGACATGGCCTGATGCCCGCGGCGAGCATCGGCATCGCGCTGTACCCGGGTGACGGCCACACACCGGACGAGGTCCTTGCGGCCGCCGACAACGCCATGTACGACGCCAAGCGACGCGGGCAGCATGGCTTCGCGTTCGTTCCACCTCCCAGCGAGTGACGGGCGCGGGGCCCCCGAGCGCGGCCCGGATCAGTCGCGAGTGACGATGATGATGAGCAGCCGAAATGCAAGCCACGCCAGCGCGCCGCATGCGCCGATGATCAGCCAGAGCCAGGGATGCATGAGAGCAGGCCTGCCGGCCATTCAGCCTGCGGCTTCGGGCGACAGCACGAAAGGCCGGACTTCGCCCTTGGCATCGGTCGCCGCCTCAAGCGCTGCTGCCAGCACCAGCAGGCGCGGTGCATAGCTGCCGTCTTCGACCTCTCTCATCGTGAAGGTCGTGCTCATGACGGGTGCCTTGTCGAGGATGCCGCCAATCTCCGCGGGCGCGTTCTGCCCGCCTTTGCCACCCATGACCGAGATGACCGCGACGCGGGGAAACCTCTCGCGGAAGCTGGCCACAAAACTGCGCATCGGGCTGGCCAGGCGGGACAGCCAGATGGGCGCCACGAGGACGACGAGGTCGAACTGCGCGGGATCCGGGCCGTTGTAGGCGATGGGCGGCTTGAGCCGCAACAGCGACTCGACGGTGCAGCGCAGCGTGACCCATGTCCTGCGCGGCCGTCGCTCCACCACCTGCGCCGAGGCCCAGTTGCGGGATCGGCACAGCAATTCCGCCAGGCGCGAGCCGGTGCCGGTGAATGAGTAGGTGACGACCAGGATCTTGCTCATGCCATAGAGCCTAGGCGCTGGGCGGCCAGGCGCATTGATCCAGCTCAAACAGCGGCCGCAGAACCGGCCGCGTGGCTCGGCTGATCTTGAGCGTGGTGCCCTTGGCCTCGGCGCGCTTGGGCAGCATCAGCGACAGCACCCCGTCGTCAAAGCTGGCCGTCGCCTCGCTCTCGTTGATCTCATGCTCAAGAGCGAAGCCGCGCGAGAGGCGGCCGTAATACAGCTCGCGCGTCAGCGATCGGGCCTTGTCGTCCTTGGCCTCCTTCTCCTGCTTGACCTAGGCGCTGATGGAGACGAAGTTGCCGTCGATCTGCTCCTTTCAGGTTTAGAGGGCATTCCAACTCTAGGAACCGTTGCCGGCGCCGCATTGACGCGCATCAACGCCCTGGCGATTTGAGCCGCTCAGCCCGCAGCCCGCGCGGCGCTTGACCTCCGTCAAGGCCTGGCTGGCGCGGCTCGCAATGATGGGCGCATTGACGGCATGCCCACAGCAAGGAGCGCACCATGGGATACAAAACCATCCTCGTCCACCTCGACGCCAGCAGGCTTGCGCAGCCGCGCGTCGCCGCGGCGGCCGCACTGGCCATGCAGTTTGATGCACACCTGATCGGCCTGGCGCCCACGGGCTGGCTGCTCATGCCGTCGGAGGCCGTGCCAGGGTTGGGCCTGGCGGCCTACGAAGCCGCGGCGATGCGTGAGTTGCAGGAGCAGGCTCAGGGTTGCGTGGCAAGCTTTGAGGAGCAGGTTCGGCGGCTTGGGGTCACGAGCTACGAGGCCCGCATCGAGGAGGGCTTTGCGGAAGAGGCCTTGGCGGCCCTGTCGGCTCGCTATTGCGATCTGACCGTCGTCAGCCAGGCGAATCCTGAGGAGGCATCGCTCGCCTCGTCGCCGGGGCTGCCGCAGGAGGTGCTGATGCAGTCGGGCCGGCCCTTGCTGGTGCTGCCCTTCGCCGGCAGCTACGAGGTTGCGCCGGCATCCAGGGTTCTCGTGGGCTGGAACGCCAGCCGCGAGGCAGCGCGCGCCATGCATGACGCCTTGCCGCTGTTGAAGAAGGCCGCGCACGTCGAAGTGGTGGTGTTTGAAACACCCGAGGATCTCGACCTCCGTCATTGGCAGCTCCCGGGGGCCGACATCGGGCTCTGGCTCGCCCGTCATGGCGTGACGGTGAATGTCAGGCATGTGCCGGCCAAGGTGGCCGCTGGCGAAGCGCTGCTGTCGCATGCCGCGGACATCAACGCCGGGCTGATCGTGGCCGGTGGCTACGGCCACTCACGGCTGCGCGAGGCCGTGCTGGGCGGCGTGACGCGCACCTTGCTGCGGAGTTCGCCCGTGCCGGTGCTGATGTCGCACTGAACCAAGGCGGCCAGCACCTGCCGCCTGTCCCCCTCGATCTGCGGCTCGTCGCGCGGTCGTTGGCGTCGAGCGCCCTCCTCCACAGAATGCCGCCCAACCACAAGAAGGACGAGCACTCTTGAGCAAGCTGCTACGCAACGACAACGGCCAACTGCGCAGCGGTTGGTGGATCGCCATCTTCATGGCCGTGTTCCTGGCCAGCCAGTGGCTGTACCGCCCCGTGTCGCACGGGTTGAAGGACATGGGCGCGACCAAGGACGCGTTGTTGCCGCTGCCCGTGGTGTTCCTGCTCGCGGTGACTTGGGTCTGCATGCGGCTGCGCCGGCAAGGGCTGGCGGGCGTGGGGCTGGCGCTGGATGCAGCATGGGCGCGGCAGGTGCTGTGCGGCGTGGCCTTCGGGGCCTTGCAGATGGCGGCGGTCGCGGCGTTGATCTGGCTGGCGGGCGGCGTGCGCTTTGAGCTGGACCCGGCGCGCAGTCTCGCGGCGCTGGCCTATGGCGCCTGGGTGTTCCTGTGGGTGGCCGTGCTGGAGGAGTTGCTGTTCCGCGGCTTCGTGCTGCAGCGGCTGGTGGAGGGCATGGGCGCGCGCTGGGCGCTGCCGCTGATGGCCGCCCTCTTCGCCGCCGCGCATCTGGGCAACCCGGGCATGGACGGCATCACGGTGGTGACGGCGACGCTGGACAACGCGCTGGGCGCGCTGCTGCTGGGCCTGGCCTGGCTGCGCACCCGCAGCCTGGCGCTGCCGATAGGCATCCACTTCGGCTGGAACTGGCTGCAGGGCGCGGTGCTGGGCTTCGACGTGAGCGGCATGGCGCAGGCCGGCTGGCTGCACCCGCAACTGCTGGACGCGCCGCAATGGCTCAGCGGTGGCGCCTTTGGGCCCGAGGCAAGCGTGTGCGCGGTGGCGGTGGATGCGGTGGCCGTGCTGCTGCTGTGGCGGTGGAAGGGGACGGCGCCGACCTGAGCGGCAGCCAGGCGCGCGCTGGCGTTGCTCACGCATGACCCGCTGCCGCGCGCCATCATCCGGCGCATGAACCCTCCCCCGCAGGCGCTTGTCCGTCAGGCCACCATGGCCGACCTCGATGCCCTGGCGCCGCTGTTCGACGAGTACCGGCAGTTCCAGGGCCAGCGGGGCGATGTGGCGGCGGCGCGGGGCTTTTTGCGGTTGCGGCTGGACCATGGCGAGGCGGTGGTGCTGCTGGCGCAGGACATGACTGGAGCGCCGCTTGGCCTGGCGCTGCTGTACCCGACGTTCTCGTCGGTGGCGCTGAAGCGGGTGTTCGTGCTCAACGACTTGTACGTACGCCCCGAGGCGCGCCGATGCGGCGTGGCGAGGCTGCTGCTGCGCGCGGTGGTGGCGCATGCGCAGCTGGCCGGTGCGGCACGCGTGACGCTCAACGTGGCGCACGACAACACGGCGGCGCAGCGGGTGTATGAAGCATTGGGCTGGCAGGCGGATCGCCAGTTCCGGATGTATCACGCGCCGCTTAGCACTACCCACAAAGCGCCAGCAACCCCGCCGCGATGAGCTGCAGGCCCGCGTGCTGCCAGGCCCATCCCACGACAACCAGCGCGGCGAGGCCGGCGATCAGCCAGCGCAGGCTCATGCCGGCACCGGGCGGCCGGCGGGCTCGACGGACTGGTCGCGGATGGGCAGGTGCAGCAGCACGGAGGCCACGCCCAAGCCCACCGAGATGAACCACATCCACTGGTAGGAGTGCGTGGCGTCGTACACCAGGCCGCCCAGCCACGCACCCAGGAAGCCACCGAGCTGGTGACCCAGGAACACGAGGCCGAACAGCGTGCCGATATAGCGCACGCCGAAGATCTGCGCGATGACGCCGCTGGTCAGCGGCACGGTGCCCAGCCATGTGGCGCCCATGACCAGCGCGAAGGCGTACAGCGAGGCGTTGCTGAGCGGCAGCGCCATGAAGAGCAGCATGGCCACCGTGCGCACCGTGTACAGCCCGGCCAGCAGGTATTTGCGGCGGTAGAAGTCGCCCAGGCGGCCGCAGACGTAGGTGCCCACGGCGTTGGCGGCAGCGATGAGCGCAATGGCGTTGACGCCGGCCGACGCGTCCATGCCCGCATCCTTCAGGTAGGCCGGCAGATGCGCGCCCAGGAAGGCGAGCTGGAAGCCGCAGCTCAAAAAGCCCAGGTTGAGCAGCCAGAAGCCGCTGTGCGTCAGCGCCGTGCCCACCACCGCGCGGGGCGACGCGCTCGCGTCCACGACGGTCAGCGTGCGAGCCCGCCGGTCGTCCAGCCACCAGCCCGTGGCGGCGGCCAGCGCTATTGCCGCGGCCATGGCCTGCAGCGTGCGCGACCAGCCCAGGGCGTCGATGCCCGCCTGGCACAGCGGCACCAGCATGAACTGGATGACCCCGCCGATGGCGCCGGCCACGCCCTGGGCCGTGCCGCGCGACGAAGCCGGCACGAGGCGCGACAGCGCGCCGTAGACGACCGCGAAGGTGGTGCCCGTCAGCGCCACGCCCACCACCAGGCCCGCGCCCAGCGCCAGCATGGAGGTGGACGGCGCCCAGGCCTCGACCGCCAGCCCCGCGGCATAGAGCAGGCAGCCCGCGGCGATGACCTGGCCGGTGCCGCGCCGGTCCGCCAGGTAGCCGGCCAGCGGCTGCAGCGCGCCCCACACCAGCACCTGCAGCCCCAGCGCGAACGAGAAGCTCGCCCGGCCCCAGCCATGCTCGGCCAGCAGCGGCAACATGAACAGCCCCTGCACATGGCGCGTGCCCATGGACAGGCCCAGCAAGATGCCGGCGCAGGCCAGCAGCAGCGTGGGTACGGGGGCAGAAGGCTTGGGGGGCATGGCGGGCATGGGTTGGTGGACGGGAGCCCCATGGTCCCTATCCGCTGGTGCCGTGGGCTGAAGCCTGGCCCGGCGCCGCGCAGCCGCGCTCAGGTCACGGACTGCTCTGCCAACCAATGAACGAACGCCTGCAGCGGCGCGCGCTCGGCCCGCTCCCGCCACAGCACGGCCTGGTAGGCCTTGCCCGGTGTGGCATGCGTGCTCACCCGGCGCAGCTCGCCGCTGGCGAACTTGGGCGCCAGCAGGCGCGACGGCGCGATCACCACGCCCAGGCCCTGGCAGGCCGCTTCGATGGCCAGGTGCAGGTCGTTGCAGCTCAGCAGCGGGTCCACGGCCGCCAGCGCGGGGTCGATGGCGGCCAGCCATTGACGCCAGCTCGCGACCGGGTGCTCCACGAGCGGCAGCGCCCGCGCAATCTCCCCGGGCGAGAGCCCATCGGCGCGGGCCGCCAGGGCCGGTGCGGCGGCGGCAATGTGCTCGTCGGTCCACAGCGGGATGGCTAGCATGTCGTCATCCACGCTGCCGCCATAGCGCAGCCCGATGTCCACGCCGCCATCCTTGAGCGACTGCAGCCTGGCCGTGGAGGTGAGCACCACATCGATGCGCGGGTGGCGTTGCGCGAACGCGCCCAGCCGCGGCGCCAGCCACAGCCGCGCCAGCGCCTGCGACGCCGTCACGTGCAGCTGCGCGCGGCCGACGGGGAAGCGCTCGTACAGGCCATCGCGCAGCCGGTGGGCAAAGGCCTGCACGGCGTGGAAGTACTGCTCGCCCGCGTCCGTGAGCTGCACGGCCGGCGTGAGCTGGCGCACCAGCTTCACGCCCAGCCGCCCCTCCAGCGCGGCGATGGACTGCGTCAACGCCGCCGCCGACAGCCGCAACTCGCCGGCCGCCTTGGGCAGGCTCAGGTGACGCGCCACGGCTTCGAAGGCCTGGATGCAATGCAGCGGCGGCGGGCCGAGAGACGCCGCACCGCGTGGCCCAGCTGTCTGACGCGCACCCTGCATCCAGATAATCTTAGCCATGCCCTCCCCCGCACCCACTGCAGCCACCGTGCCGGACCTGCCCATGCACGAGCTGCTGGCGCTGGAGGCGGTGTCGCGGCTCGGGGCCGTGCAGGCGGCGGCCGAGGCGCTGCACGTGACGCCCTCGGGCATCAGCCACCGCATTGCGAGCCTGGAGCAGCGCATCGGCAGCCCGCTGCTGCGCCGGCAGGGGCGCGGCGTGGTGCTGACCGAGTTGGCCCAGTCCTACGTCGCCACCATCAGCCCGGGCCTCGCGGCCTTCACCGCCGCCACGCAGGCGCTGCTGGACCGCGAGCACCGCGTCATTCGCATCGCCACCGCCGCCGCCATCGGCGTGGCCTGGTTGCTGCCGCGGTTGCAGCGTTATGCCAAGCTGCACCCGGAGGTGCGCTTCGAGCTGCTGACCGTGGCCACGGCCGACGAGCTGCCGCCCGACCGCTGGGACCTGCTCATCCACTACGGCAACTCGCCGCGCCGGGGCGCGCTGCGCGGCACGCTGTTCCAGGAGACGCTGATCCAGGTCGGCGCGCCCGTGGCGGCCAAGCCCGCCACGCCGCAGCCGCTGCTGCGCCTGACGCAACTGGACCTGGGCGAGCGCCGTGGCGACGCGCAGCATGCGCAACTCGTCTTCGACGATGCGCTGGCGATGCTGGAGGCCGCGTCGGCCGGCGCGGGCCTGGCCTGGACGACCGAGACGGCCGCGCGGCCCTACCTGGAGAAGGGACGGCTGGTGCGCATGGGCGACGAAGCCCGCGAGGGCCTGCGCTACACGGCCGACTTGTCGGAGGCCGGGCAGCTCAAGCCGCTGGCGGCGGCTTGCTACGAGTGGTTGCTGGCGCACGCCGCGGGTTTGCCCTGAGTATTTGCTGTCGATTTCCCGCACGCCGTTTCGTCGAAGACCCAGAGGGTCTTCCTCGGCAACAAAAGGATGGGCACGACGATGAAACTGCTTCTCACCTCAGGGGGCGTCAGGAACGCCAGCATCCATGCGGCACTTGTGCGGCTGCTCGGCAAGCCCATCGCCGAATGCGGTGCGCTGATCATCCCCACCGCCGGCTACGGGCACCCCATGGGCACGCCAGCCGGCGCGTGGCGCTTCATCACGGGGCAAAGCCCCTGTCCCATGGCCGAGCTGGGCTGGAAGTCGCTGGGCGTGCTGGAGCTCACCGCGCTGCCCTCCATTGACCCCGCACGCTGGGTGCCCTGGGTGCGGGAGGCGGACGTGCTGCTGGTGAACGGCGGCGACGCGCTGTACCTGGCCCATTGGATGCGCCAATCGGGCCTGGCGGCACTGCTGCCGCAACTGGAGCGCCAGGTGTGGGTGGGCCTGAGCGCCGGCAGCATGGTGATGACGCCCCGCGTGGGCGACGCCTTCATCGAGACGCGCCCGCCCATCACGGGGGAGGACAAGGCGCTGGGCGTGGTGGACTTCTCCATCTTCCCGCACCTGGACCACCCCGGCTTTGACGAGAACACCATGGCCTGCGCAGAAGTGTGGGCGGCTGACATCGGCGGCCCGGCTTACGCCATCGACGACCAGACCGCCATCCAGGTGGTGGACGGCAAGGCCGAGGTCATCTCCGAAGGGAACTGGCGGTACTTTGGCCCTTGACGGGGCCGTCAGAGCGCCATCCCCGGCCGCCAGCCGCTCTTGGCCAGGAAGGCCTTGGCATCGCGCATCTCGATGATGTCGCGCACAGCGGCCTGCTTGTCCGTGGCGTTCTTGTAGTAGGCCTTGCAGATGCGCCAGCCGACCCAGTAGCCCAGGTCGCCAGCCTTGTCCATGGTGCCGTTGTACAGCCAGGCCGACAGGTCGCGCTTGTCCATGTCCGCGACGAAGGCAGTCTCGATCTCGGCCTCGCGCCCGCGTGTGACCCGCGCGTGCTGCGCATAGGTCACGCCGCCCGAGATCAGCTCGCCAATGAACTCGGCCCCGCCCTCCATCAGCGAGGCCTCCAGCACCGTCGGGTTTGTGGCGTCGACCATCTCGCGCTGTTGCTGCACGTGCACGTATTCGTGCGAGATGACGTGCACGAAGCGGTCTTCCAGGTTGGCAGCGAAGTAGGTGACGCCGCACAAGGCTTCCAGGCCGATCTGCAGCCCGGTGACGGGGCTGCCGATGCCCACGGGCTTGCCGCGGCCGACGGCGATGGTCACGGGCGGCAGGCGGGCGGTGGGGTAGATCTCACTCAGCGCAGCCAGGGCCTGCGCCAGCCGCGGCTTGACCCTCGGCAAGGTGTCCGCGCAGCGGCGTGCGTCGGCGTAGAGCTGCGGTTGCGCAGCGATGGCGGCGGCGATCCTGTCGGCGGTGGTGTTGCGCGCGTTGGCAAAGCTGCGCAGGCCGTCGGTGCCGACGTCGAGGTAGTCGCGCTGCAGCTGTGCTGCCGTCGGGCGTCCGTTGGTGGCGTCGTAGAGGCGGTAGAAGCGGCTGACGTCGTCGGTCTGGATCTCGGGGGGCCGTGGCGTCTGGATCATCGACGTGGCACTCGCGGCGGCGGCCAGCCCGACGAGGGCGGCGCACAGCGCCATGCCCGGTTTCTTCATCATCCTTGCTCCCGCAGCCATTGCGTCATGGCGCGCATTGGAGCACCGGGGCGGGTGCGTTGCGATGACGCCCGGTTGCACGAAAAGATACGTATAGCCCTCGGTGCAGCCGATTCTTTGGCTAGGCTCAAGGGCACTCCGGCCCCTGGACCCAGAAAAATGAAACGTAGAGACATCCTCCACTGGTCTGCCTCCGCAGGCGCCCTTGGCCTCATCGGTGGCACGCCCGCTGCAGCCTCGGCCGCCGTGCCGGTCGCCAAGCCCACGCTGCCACAGAAGGCCGACCTGATCAGTGCCACCACGCGGCGGGTGCAGCTCCTCACGCAGCAGGCGCAGTACCAGTGGACGGAGTCGCACCTCAACCTGAGCGGTGTGCCCATGGCGGCCGTGGTGCCGGCGGGGGAGTTGCCCACGCTGGAGCATCAGCTCAAGGCCTCGTCGGTGGCGGTGGAGGCTGTCACCAACCTCGCCGCTTCCATGGCACCCAATGCGGTGGCGACGAGCAGCCTGCAGGCGCTGGACGCGCTGCGCAGCCGGCTGACAGCCGCACAGGCGAGCTTTGACGGCCTGGCCGCGGCCAACGCAGGGCTGCTGAGCCTGCCGGCCACCGTGCTGTCGCTGGTGAGCGGCCTCACCAACACCGTGGGCGACATCGCCACGCAACTGCAGCAGATCCATGCCCAGCTCACCGTGCAGGTCAGCACCGCGCCCCAGCCCAAGACGGTGGCGCAGTACGACGAGCTGTTCGTGACGCTGCCCAAGCCGGCCATCGCGGGCCTGCTGCACGACGACGACACGTTCGCCTACCTGCGCGTGGGCGGGCCCAACCCCATGCTCATCAAGCGCGTGAGCGCATTGCCAGCCAAGTTCGCGTTGAGCGAGGCGCAGTACGGCCAGGTGATGGGCAGCGGTGACAGCATCGCTGAGGCGGCGGCCAGTGGGCGGCTGTACCTGCTGGACTACGAAGGCCTGGGCGACATGGCGCCAGCGGGGCCGGTGAGCAAGCCGCTGACCGGTGCGGGTTACGGCTATGCCCCCATCGCGCTGTTCGCCCGGCCCAAGGCCGGCGGCGCGCTGGTGCCCGTGGCCATCCAGTGTGGGCAGAACCCGTCGCTGGCCCCCGTGGTGCTGCGTGAGGGCGACCCGGCCCACAGCGAGGCCTACTGGCTGTGGCAGTCCGCCAAGACCGCCGTGCAGGTGGCGGACTTCAACTACCACGAGATGTTCGTGCACCTGGGCCGCACGCATTTGATGAGCGAGGCCTTCTGCGTGGCCACCGCGCGCCAGCTTGCCAACGCGCACCCCTTGAGCCGGCTGCTGGCGCCGCACCTGGAAGGCGCGATGTTCATCAACGAGGCGGCCGCGCTCATCATCATGGGCCCGCTCACCACGGGCGACACCATCCTGGCCGCGCCCATCACGACACTGCAGCACGAGTGCGGCCGCGACCGCCTGGCCTACGACTTCTACGACAACATGCTGCCCGCCGACCTGCACGCCCGCGGCGTGGACGACGCGGCGCTGCTGCCCGACTACCCCTACCGCGACGACGCACTGCTGGTGTGGAATGCCATCCAGCAATGGGTGGGCGACTACCTCGCCGTCTACTACCTCAGCGACGCCGACGTGACCGGCGACTACGAGCTCAAGGCCTGGGCGGCGGAGCTGGCCACGAGCGGCAAGGTCAAGGGCTTCAAGCCCATCACCACGCGCAGCCAGCTCGCGCAGGTGGTGACGGCCATCATCTTCAATGCCAGCGCTCAGCACGCGGCTGTGAACTTCCCGCAGTCGTCGTTGATGACTTACGCGCCGTTCTACGCCGGCATGGGCGGCACGGCGGCGCCGGCATCGGCCGCGGGGCAGAGCGAGGCGACGTGGGCGCAGATGCTGCCCGCGCGCCTGGCCGCGCAGGAGCAGATCCTGCTGTTCCACATCCTGGGCGGCGTGTACTACCGCATGCTGGGCGAGTACCGCGACAACGCGTTCCCCTACCTGCCGGTGCTGCTGGACCCGGCCGTCACCAGGGCAGGCGGGCCGCTGGAGCGCTTCCGCAGCGCGCTGGCGGGCGTGGAGGCCACCATCCGGCAGCGCAACCTGGCGCGGGTAAGGCCGTACGAGTATTTGCTGCCGAGCAGGATTCCGTCGAGTACCAACATTTAATACGGGCTCGAGCCGACCGAGGTTGGCATGAGAATCCGCCCACCTGCCCTGGATGGACGAGTTCATGACGGACGATCTTGGTTCGGACGCGGCGTACCACATGCGCCTGCTCGTCGACCGCGTGCCGACGATGCTGGCGTACTGGGACCGCAACCTGATCTGCCGCTTTGCGAACCGCGCCTACGAGGCGTGGTTCGGCGCCGACCCGGACCGCCTGCTGGGCACCCACATCAAGGACCTGCTGGGCCCCAAGCTGTTCGAGATGAACCACCCCTTCATGCTCAAGGCGCTGGCGGGGGAGCGCCAAGTCTTCGAGCGCATCATCCCGGGACCCGGCGGCGTGGAGCGGCACAGCCTGGCCGAGTACATCCCGGACGCGGTCGATGGCGAGGTACGCGGCTTCCTCGTGCAAGTCACCAACGTGACCGAGCTGAAGGAGACGCAGGCCGCACTGCGCCGGGAGAGTGAGCTGCGCGGCCAGATCGAGGTGCACGCTGCCCGGCTGCAGGCCCTGCTGCGGGAGCGCACCGAGATGCTCAATGTCCTGGCCCACGAAGTGCGGCAGCCACTGAACAATGCCTCGGCCGCACTGCAGAGCGCCGAGAGTTCTTTTGCCCGCCGAGGCGACGCGTTCGCCTCGGGCCAGGTCGTGCAGGCGCAGCAGGTGCTGCGCGAGGTGATGCTGCGCATCGACAACACGCTGACGGTGGCATCGCTGCTGGCGCGGCCCGACCCCATCCAGCGCGACGACGTGGACATCGACGCCTTGATCGCCATCGCCATTGCCGACATGCCGGCCGCCGAACGCGGCCGCATCAAGATCATCCGCGACACGCCCACGCGCACCGCGCTGATGGACATGAGCCTCATGCGGCTGGCGTTGCGCAACCTGCTGTCCAACGCGCTGAAGTTCAGCCCCCGGCGCTCGACGGTGACGGTGCGCGTCACCGACACCGACGCCCCGCCGGCGCTGAACATCGAGGTGACGGACTGCGGGGAAGGCATGCCGCCAACTCTGCTGCCGCGGCTGTTCACGCGCGGCGCGCGCGCGCACAGCAATGCCAACCCCGACGGCCTGGGGCTGGGCCTGTACATCGTGGAGCGGGTGATGTCACTGCACGGCGGCAGCGTCGAGGTGGAGCACACCGGCCCTGAGGGCACGACGATGAAGCTGGTCATCGCGCAGGCCGACAGCGACGACTAGCGAAGATCCACCGCCGTCGCCGGCCAGCCGGCTCAGAGCGCCTTCAGCGGTGCCCTGAAAGCGTAGCCCACGCCGGACTTCGCCTGCAGCGGCATCGCGGCCGTGGTGGCGCGTTCGATGCGTCGGCGAAGGCGAAACACCGTGCCGTTGAGCCCGCCCAGGGCCTCGGGTTCAGTCGCCTTGCCCAGGCGGCGCGAGAGCGTCTCACGGGGCACCACCTCGCCGTCGGCCTCCAGGAAGCACTCGATCAGCGCCTGGTCCTGCTCGCTGAGGTCGATGCGCGCGCCGTCGGGCGCGACGAGTTGGCAGATGCGCCGGTCCAGGCGCCAGGTCTTCTGCAGCGCGTCGCCCGCACCCGCGCGCCGCTGCACGGCTTCGATGGCCACCGCGACCTGCTCGAACTGCACTGGCTTGGCCAGATACATGTCCGCCCCTGCCTTGACGACCTGCTTGAAGGTATCCGGCGCGAGCCGCCCCGAGACAACGAGGATGCCCGCGCTGGTGCGCCGGCGCAGCACGTTGATCAAGGCGATGCCGTCCACGCTGGGCAGCATCAGGTCGGCAACATAGAAATCGAAACAGTAGGGGTCGGCACTGGCCAGCAGGTCGGCGCCATCGGCGAACGTCGACACGGCAATGCCCTGCTCTCCAAGATAGCGCGAGAGGCTGTCGGTGAACAGGCGGTCGTCATCAACCAGCGCCAACGTGCTGGGCAGCATGAAGCTTTCGTGGGGGCTTGAGTGCACCCGGTGAATTCAACCATAGGGGCCGAGGCCCTTTTGCGCTGCAATCGATTGTGTGAAAGTCACGTAATTCGCCTGCAGCAAATAAATTTGCTCTTCAGTGAGTTTGAAAAAATTGCTAAATTTGATTCATCCCGCAGCGACGGGCAATTCATCGGTCGACTGACCGAACGCCACGGAAGGGCACAGACATGAACACTTTGACGGTCCGGAAGCAATTGGTGATGGCCTTTGGAGCGCTCACCATGCTCGTGCTGGCCGTGAGCCTGATGGGGCTGCGCAACCTGGGAGCTTCCAACGAGCGCTTTTCCGGCTACATCGCCGGCCCCGCGGAGCGGGAGAACATGGCCATCGAGGTCCGCATCCTCGCCAACCGCCGCGCCATAGGCGTGCGGGACATGATGCTTGCAACCACGGATGACAGTCGCGAGTCAGCGAAAGCCATGGCTGTCAAAGCCCATGCGGACCTTCAGCTCGGCCTGAAGAAGCTGAACGACGCCGTGGCGCACGCGGCGGACGCCACCGAACGCGACCGCGCACTCGTCGGCAAGATCGACGAGATCGAGGCGCGGTACGGGCCGGTCGCCGTCGCCATCGTCGATCTGGGCACCGCTGGCAAGCGGGACGAGGCCATCGAGAAGATGAATACCGAATGCCGCCCCCTGCTGGCCGCGCTGCTTGGCGCGGCGCGGGCCTACATCGAATACAGCGATCAGCAGGCCAAACACGATATCGAAACCGCTGCCGCGGCTTACACCACGCAGCGCGTCACGATGCTGGCGATCAGCGCCTTGGCGGCCGTGATGGCCGCGGTGCTCGGCTGGTTCATCACCCGCCGGCTGGTGGCGGCGTTGGGTGCCGAGCCGGCGCAACTGAATGACGCCGCCCAGCGCGTCGCCCAGGGCGACCTCAGCCCCGTCCAGGGTGCCGGCACGGCGCCGGCCGGCAGCGTGCTGGCGTCGATGGGCAGCATGCAGCAGCAACTCGTGGGGCTGATCACGCAGGTCCGCTCGTCGGCAGACAGCATCGCCACCGCCAGCGCGCAGATTGCCCAGGGCAACAACGACCTCTCCGGCCGCACCGAAGAACAGGCCTCGGCGCTGGAAGAGACGGCCGCGTCCATGGAGGAGCTGAGCTCCACCGTCAAGCAAAACGCCGACAACGCCCGCCAGGCCAACCAGCTCGCGCAGAACGCCAGCACCGTCGCCGTCAAGGGCGGCGAGGTGGTGGGCCAGGTCGTCCAGACCATGAAGGAGATCAACGACAGCTCCAGGAAGATTGCCGACATCATCGGCGTCATCGACGGCATCGCCTTCCAGACCAACATCCTCGCGCTCAACGCCGCCGTGGAAGCGGCTCGTGCCGGCGAGCAGGGCCGGGGCTTTGCCGTCGTGGCCTCCGAGGTGCGCAGCCTGGCCGGCCGATCGGCCAACGCCGCCAAGGAGATCAAGACCCTCATCGGCGCCAGCGTGGAGCGTGTGGAGCAGGGCACGGCGCTGGTGGATCAGGCCGGTGAGACGATGACCGAAGTGGTGGGCTCCATCCAGCGCGTGACCGACATCATGGGCGAGATCAGCGCCGCCAGTGTTGAGCAGAGCGCGGGCGTCAGCCAGGTGGGGGAGGCGGTGATGCAGATGGACAAGGCGACCCAGCAGAACGCTGCCCTCGTCGAGGAGAGCGCCGCAGCCGCCGAGAGCATGAAGACGCAGGCGCAGCAGCTCGTGGAGGCGGTGGCGGTGTTCAAGCTGTCGCGAGCGGGCCGCACGGCGCTCCAGGTTGCTGCACCTGCCGTCGAGCGGCGCGGCCCGCACCGGGCGGCCAATGTGGTGCGGCCCGCCTTCGCCCCGAAGGCTGCAGCCAAGCCTGCCCCGGCGCCCAGGCCCGCTGCGACCGGAACCGACGACTGGGAGGCCTTCTAGGCCCCGACGGCCGACCCCGCGCACCGCGAGTCACCGCCATGCTGAAAAAGATCCTCACCGCCGAAGTCACGCTGGGCATGTTCGTCCAGACGCTGGAAGGCCCCTGGCTGACCCACCCGTTCTGGCGCAACAAGTTCGTGCTGGCCGACCCCGCAGACCTGAGGGCGTTGAAGGCCAGCAGCGTGCCGGCGGTCTGGATCGACGTCAGCAAGGGCTGCGACCTGCCGGCACCGCTGAGCGCGGCGGCCCAGGCACTTGGCCCGGCGGCGAGCGCGCCCCCCGGGGCAGCCACACCGGCCACGCCCACGGCCGCAACACCGCGCGCGCAGTTGGAGGACGAACTCGGGCGCGCCGCCGAGGTGCTGCACCGTTCACGGCAAGCCGTGACGGCGCTGTTCAACGAAGCGAGGCTTGGCAAGGCGATCGATCCCGAGGGCTGCCTGCCCGTCGTCGAGGAGGTCACGGCCTCGCTGTCGCGCAACCCGTCGGCCTTCCTCAGCCTCGCCAGGCTCAAGACCAAGGACGACTACACCTACATGCATTCGGTCGCCGTGTGCGGCCTGATGGTGGCGCAGGCCCGGCACTTCGGACTGGCCGACGCCGAAGTCCGCGAGGCGGGCCTCGCAGGCCTGCTGCACGACGTGGGCAAGATGCAGATGCCGCTGGAGGTGCTCAACAAGCCCGGCGCGCTGACGGACGCCGAGTTCGGCGTCATGCGCAGCCACCCCGAGCGCGGCTTCGAGATGCTCAAGGAAGGCTGCCGTGTGCCGGACTCCGCGCTGGACGTGTGCTTGCACCACCACGAAAAGATGGATGGCACGGGCTACCCGCACCGCCTGGCCGGCGAGCAGATCAGCCGGCTCGCGCGCATGGCTGCCATCTGCGACGTGTACGACGCCGTCACCTCTGTGCGCTCCTACAAGCCAGCCTGGGACCCTGCCGCTGCCATACAGCGCATGTCGCAATGGAAGGGACAGTTCGACCCTGCACTGTTCGCTGCCTTCGTCAAAAGCGTCGGAATCTATCCGACGGGAACGCTGGTGCGGCTGGAGTCCGGCCGCCTGGCGGTGGTGGTGGACCAGAACCCCGGCGCACTGGTCAAGCCGCGGGTGCGGGTGTTCTTTTCAACCAAATCGAACATGCCCATCCCGCTGCAGTTGCTGGACCTGTCCGCGCCCGACGCCACGGACCGCATCGTCGGCCGCGAGCCGCTGGAGGACTGGAGCTTCCCGCACCTGGACCAGCTCTGGCGCCAGGTGCCGCTACCCTGACGCTTCAGCGCGGGCCTGCGTTTCGCAATGCGCGCCGGTCGCGCAGGGATTCCTGTGCGGCGGCGGGCTGCAGCCTCAATGAAGCGGCCCTAACATCGCAACCCATGAGCCACTACGCCCAAGCCAACGCCCTGGCCAAAGAGGGCCTGCAACTCTGGGAAGCCGGCCAGCTCGAAGACGCCGCAGACCGCTACACGAGGGCCATCGCGCTCGTCGCTGGCCAGCCCGGCACCGCCTACTTCCACAGCGCGCTGGCTGGTGTGCTGAAAGCGCTGGGCCGCAACGACGAAGCGACCGACCACTATGAGTGCGCGCTGCAGGCGGAACTGGCCCAAGGCGACACCGAGGCCGATGCCAGCGTGAAGGTCGCGCGCCACTTCCTGGCGGAGCATCTCACCCACCAGGGCCAGCCCGCCCGCGCGCTGGAGGTGCTGGCGCCCTCGGTGAGCGCCCTGCCCCAGGACTGGCTGGTGTGCAGCACGCAGGCCCTGGCGCTGTTCGCGCTGGGCAGTCTGGCCGAGGCCAAGGCGGCGGCGCAGCAGGCGCTGGCCAACGCGGGCTCAGACGCCAAGCGCGAGCAACTGGCCGGGCACCTGCGGGCGGTGCTGGAGGCCGACGAGGGCTGACGCCCATCTAGCCGTCCGTGGACACGCCTTCGGTGCAGTGGTGCGGCACTTGCAGCCGCCCATCGGCGCCGGCCACGGCGCGGATGCTGAGCACCGGTGCGCTGGACATGACGGTGCCGAAGATGGTGGCGAAGGCCACGTCGGCCGCGTCGCGCCCGGTGCCGAAGCGCACAAAGCCCATGGGGATGGCGGTGCCCGAGGGGTCGAAGATGTACCAGCGACCGCCGAGGTAGACCTCCACATAGGCATGGAAGTCGGTGGGGCCCAGCGCCGGGTCGGCGCCATAGTCGATGCCCGTGGCAAAGCGCGCCGGGATGTTGATGGCGCGGCACAGCGCAATCATCAGGTGGGCGAAGTCGCGGCACACGCCCGCCAGGTCCAGCAGCGTGTCGATGGCGGTGGTGTTGGAGTCCGACGTGTTGGAGGCGAAGGTCGTGCGCTCCAGCACCCAGTCGCGGATGGCCTGTACGCGGCTGTAGCCCTGCCAACGCTGGCCGAACTCGCGCATCGCCAGGCGGTGCAGCCGGTCTGACTGGCAGTACCGGCTGGGGTAGATGTAGCCCAGCACGTCGGCAGGCAGTTGCGCCACGGGCACCTCGCCAATGTCGTCGGGCGGCGCGAAGTGGTGCGTCAGGTCCACCGTGGCGGCGTAGGCCACCTTCAGCGGTCCCGGCGGCGCGTGCACGCGCAGGTAGCGGTTGCGCGTCACCGGCTCGGCCTCAACGCGGGTGGGCAGGTCGGGGGCCAGCGTCAGTGCCTCGTTCAGCACCAGTTGCCGCGCGGTGTGGGCGGCGTGGATGTTGAAGATGAAATCGCAGCCGGGCTCGGAGACGACGTAGTCCAGTTGTATGGCGATCTCGAGCCGGATCATGGGCGGCACGCCATGGAGGGTTTGAACGGGGGCGTGGGTGTCATGGGGGCTCCAGGGGTTGTCCCACCTTACACCCTGTTCCGGGGTACCTCTGTCGCAGGCAGGGGGATAGCCCCGCCCAACAAATGAAACGCCGGGCAGACGCCGCCGTAACGGCACTGATACGGGCGCTGCCGAGACTGCTTGCATCGCCACGAACCCGTGGCCTGACTGGAGTTTCAGATGCACCCCGCCCCTGGCAATGCAGTCCGCCAGGCTGCCCCTGAAGGCCTGCCGGCATGGAGCCGCTGATGGACATCGGCGCCGCATCCATCGCACGGGTGCGCCTGAGCTTTGCCCGCGTGCAGCCCGCGGCTGACGTGGCCGCCCGCACCTTCTACGCCCACCTCTTCCAGGCCCACCCCGAGTTGCGGCCGCTGTTCAAGGGCGACCTTCAGGCCCAGGGCGCCAAGCTCATGGACATGCTCGCCACCACCGTGGCGCTGCTCACGCGGCCCTGGGGCCTGGCCCCCGTGCTGCGCCGGCTGGGCGAACGGCACGCGGGCTACGGCGTGCAGCCCTGGCATTACCGCGCCGTGGGCACGGCCCTGCTCAAGACGCTGGAAGAGGTGCTGGGCAGCGACTTCGGCCCCGACGAACGCAGCGCCTGGGCCAGCGTCTACGCCCGCCTGGCCGAAGCCATGCAGGCGGCCAATGCCGCATCGTGCGACGCAGGCAAAAGGCTGTTCGGTGATGCAGCCTAGCTAGGCCCGCGCCACGGCCTCGATCTCACGCGCCATGTTCTCCACATGGCCGTCGAACTGGTGGTCGCACTCGGGCAGCCGCTTGAACGCCGCGTGGGGGAACACCTTGCGGTACAGCGCGGCGTGATCCGCCGGCACGGTGTCGTCGGCGTCGCCGAAGTAGAAGGACAGCGAAAGGTCCAGCTCCTGCGGGCGCTCGCGCAGTGCGTCCAGATGAAAGCCGCCAAAGTCCCAGCCCTCGGCGCCGATGTAGGGCGGTGCCAGCAGGAAGGCGGCGCGCACGCGCGGCAGATCCACGTCACTGCGGCCCTCGGCCAGCAGGTCGGCCAGCATGGCACCGCCCGCCGAGTGGGCCACGACGATGTCCGCCTTGCCGTGCTGCGCCTCCAGCGCGATGGCGCGCTTCCAGGTGTCGGGCTTGGGGTCGTCCTCGCCGGGCATGCGCGGGAACAGCACGCGAAAGTCATCGCCCAGCGCCCGCTGCAGCTCGTCCGCAAGGGCGCGGTCCTCCTCGTGGGCGCCACGCCCCGCTCCCTGGATGAAGAGCACGTTTGTCGTCATGAATCGGTACTGCCGGTACTGCTGAAAAATAGGAAAGGTGCAGAGCCCTGTGCGAGTCCCCCAGCCTTGGGCGCGCTGGTCACCGTCGAAACTGCGGAGCCGGCATTCGCCGTCGTGCTGCGGGGAGAGAGGCAAGGGGTCTGCACCCAATTCCATTTTGGGGCTGGGCCCGCCCGCTGCTTGTAGGACCAGGGCGACTCCTGTCGCGCAAAGGCGTTAGCAGATGCTTCCGTGTGAAGAAAGACGAAGGCCCGGCGCACCAGCACCGGGCCTCCCGCCGCCTTGATGCATGCCGGGCCAGCTTGTCCAGCTGTAACCCGGTCGGCCAGCTTGGGCAGCTGAAACCTGGCTTGCGGCACTTCAAATCTAGGCGCGCGGGCGTGGGTTGTTCAGGGCATGGTTGCCGCGTGGGGGCGTAGGTAGCGCCTGACGTGGCAAAGCCGCTAACCTCACCGGCCCAACGCTACGAGCCCCCTCATGACGCTCCCCTTCGACCCCGCAGGCTTCGCCCAGCGCCAGCTCGACGCCTACAACGCCCGCGACCTGGAGCGTTTCATGAAGGAGTACACCGACGACGTGCAGGTCTACGTGCTGCCCGGCGCCGAGCCCATCCTCAGCGGCAAGGCCGCCATGGCGGCGCACTACCGCGACAAGCGCTTCAACCTGCTCGAGCTGCACGCCGAGGTCGTGGCGCGCATGGTGTTTGGCAACAAGGTCATCGACCAGGAGCTGGTGACGGGCATCCCCGGCGCGCCGGTGCAGGCCGCAGCCATCTACGAGGTGACCGAGCAAGGCATTGCCAAGGTGTGGTTCGTGGAGGCGAAGTAGCGGCCTCGGTCCCCGCCGACCCGCACGCGGCGCGCAGGCTGACTCGGGCGCCATGGCGCCAAGCCTATCTTGGTGGCATCGACCCCCGCGTGGAGACCACCATGACCGAGCCCTCAGCCACCCCACTGGGTGCCAACACTGCCACCCAAGACCTCACCCCCACCCACCCCGACGCCAGCAACGCCGACATCCGGCATGATCTGGCCGGCGGTGACGCCGTGGAGAAAATCCGCCACGTAGTGGACAAGGCAGACACCTGCTTCCTCGTCACGCACGGCGGCGTGCGGCCCATGGGCGTGCGCGAGTGCGACGAGCAGGGGACGATCTGGTTCCTGAGCGACAAGCACAGCCACAAGAACGCGCAGATCGCCGCCAACGGCGAGGTGGAGTTGTACTTCCAGGCGACGGAGCACTCCGGCTTCATGCACCTCGTGGGCCAGGCCACCGTGCTGCACGACAAGGCTCTCATCAAGAAGCTATGGACGCCCCTGGCCCGCGTGTGGTTCCACGGCGGCGAGGATGACCCCTGCATCAGCGTCATCCGCGTGCAGCCCACGAAAGGCCAGTACTGGGACAACAAGCACGGCGACGCCGTCGCGGGCGTGAAGATGCTCGTCGGCGCCGCTCTGGGCAAGGAGTTCCACGACGGCGAGGTAGGCAACCTGCGGCCGTGAAGAAGACCACCGGGCACCCCGCGTGCCCCCAAGGCTGCCTGGCCTCAACGTCGTTTGCTCACCACTCTCCGGTGTGCTGGTGCGGCCCTATTGCTGCTGACAGAGGCCAGGCACCTGGCTACGCAATGCTCGCTGCGGGCATGCTCGGCTTGTAGGCTTGCAGCCACTGCTGGAACTCGCCCGCTGGCATGGGCCGCGCGATGAAGTAGCCCTGGGCGAAGTCGCAGCCCATGCGGGCCAGTTCGTCCCACTCTTCCCGCACCTCTATGCCCTCGGCGACGATGCGCTTGCCCAGGTCGTGCACCAGGTCGATTGTGGAGCGCACGATGGCGGCGCAGTCGCGGCTGGCGAGCATGCCGCGCACGAAGGACTGGTCGATCTTGATGTACTCCACCGGCAACCGCTGCAGGTAGCTCAGCGACGAGTAGCCGGTGCCGAAGTCGTCCACGTACAGCGCGATGCCGGCGTCGCGCAGGCCTTGCAGCACGCCCAGCGCGAACTCGGCGTCCTCCATCACGGTGCTCTCGGTGATCTCCAGCTCCAGCAGGCCGGGCGGCACGCCGTACTCGGCCACCAGGCGTGTGATCTTGTCGGTCAGCTCGGCGTCGCGCAGGTTGCGGGCCGACAGGTTCACGGCGATGGGCAGCGCGTGGCCATCCAGCGCCCAGGCCTGGTTCTGCCGCAGCACGGCCGTCAGCATCCACTCGGTGAGCGGCTTGATGAGCCCCGTGTGCTCGGCCAGCTCGATGAACTCCAGCGGCGACACCATGCCGCGCTCCGGGTGCTGCCAGCGCACCAGCGCCTCCGCGCCGCAGACGCAGCCGCTTGCCATGTCCACCTTGGGCTGCAGGAACAGGCGCAACTGCTCGCCCTCGATGGCGCGGCGCAGCTCAGACGCCAGGCTCAGCCGGCCCGGCCGGTCGGCACCGCTGACGGGGTTGAAGATGGCCTGATGCAACCCGCGCTGGCGGGCCTGGTGCACGGCAATGTCCATGCGGCGGAACAGGTCGTGAGCTGCGGCGCCATGGTCCGGGAACAGCGCCACGCCGGTCTTGGACGACACGTCCAGCGGGATGTCCGCTACCTGGAACGGCGCCGACAGCGCCTGCCCCACCCGCTGCGCAAAGGCTATTGACGCGTCGCGGTCGCAGCCCGGTGCGAGGATGGCGAACTCATCGCCGCGCAGCCGTGCCACCAGCGCCGCCGCGGGTGCCGTGGCACGCAGGCGCGCGCCAAAGTCGCGCAGCAGCTGGTCGCCCTGGCTAAAGCCCAGTGCGTCGTTCACCTCGCGCAGCCGGTCGATGTTGACCTGCAGCACGGCAAAGGGCTGGCCCAGCTCGACGGCCGCGCCCAGCGCCTCGGTGAACTTCAGGGCACTGGGCAGGCCAGTCAGCATGTCGTAATGCGTCAAGCGGTGCAGGGCCTCGCGGTCGCGCTCCTGCTCGGCGTGCGAGCGCAGCGTCGCGATACCAAAGGCCAGGTCGTCGGCCGACTCGCGCAGCAGCGTCACCTCGGCCGCGTCGAACAGCTCCGGCGCGGTGTCGTAGATGCACAGCGCGCCGACGACTTCGGTGCCGATGAACAGCGGGCAGGCCAGCGCCGAGCGGTGCCCTGCCAGATGCTGGCGCCAGCGCTCGTAGGACGCGCTGGCCGCCATGTCGCCTATCACCGTGATTTCGCCGGTGCGCACCGCCTGCGCGCCCGCGCCGCCGCTGAACTCGCCGTCCGCCCAGCTCACCTTCAGCAGCCGCAGCGCGGCCAGGCCGCCCGGGTAGCCGCGCTGCGCCATGGGCTCCAGGGTCTTGAAGTCGTCCGCCAGCGAGTACCAGACGATGGCCATCCCGTAGCCGCCCGTCATCACGGCCTCGCACATGCTGTCCAGCAGCTCGGCCTCGGTGCCCGCACGCAGCATCGCGCGGTTGCCGGCGCTGAGCGTTTGCAGCGCGCGCGTGGTGCGCTCCAGCTCCCTCACGCGCTGCTCCAGCTCGCCGTTGAGCAACTGGATTCGCTCCTCGGCACGCTTGCGCTCGGTGATGTCCGAGCCCAGCACGTAGTAGCCGATGACTCGGCCTTCGCCGTCGCGCTGCGGCACGTAGTTGATGAGTTGCCACAGGTCCGGGAAGGGCTGCCAGTCGTAGGACTGCGGCTCGCCCTGCAGCACCCGGGCGATCAGCGGCGCCGCCATGGCATAGCGCTCCTCGCCCAGGATCTCGCGCACCGTGCGGCCGAGAATCTCCTCATGCTGCGGCGCAAAGCGCTCGCGGTAGCGCTCGTTCACGTACACGTAGCGCTGCTGCGCGTCCACGTAGGCAATCATCGCCGGCACGTTGCTCGCCACGCTCGTGAGGTGCGCCTCGCTCTGGCGCAGCTGCAGCGTGCGCTCCTCCACGCGCTGCGCAAGCTGCATGTTCTGCGCCTCGATCGAGAGCTGCGCCTGGCGCTCCAGCGTCACGTCGCGAAACACCAGCACCACGCCGCGAACCGAGCCAGCAAGGTCGCGCTTGGGCGTGGCGCTCAGCGCCACCGGGCAGGTCGTACCGTCGCGGGCCAGCAGCACCAGGCCATGGTCCAGGTGCTGCATCTCGTTGGTGGCCAGCACCGCGGGCAGCGGGCCCGGCAGCGGCGTGTGGCTGGCTTCGTCCAGCAGGTGCAGCACCACGTCCAGGTGCTGGCCCGTCGCCTCGGCCAGCGGCCAGCCCGTGATGCGCTCGGCCGCAGCGTTCATGCGCGTGATGTGGCCCTCCACGTCCGTGGCCATCACGCCGTCGGCGATGCAGCGCAGCGTGATCGCCAGCCGCTCCTCGCTGTCCTCCAGCTGCCGGCGGCTGGCCTGCGAGCGGCCGAGCTGACGGTGGATCAGCACATAAGTCACCGCCAGCATCGCCAGCCACAGCACCAGCACAGCGCCGCCCACGGTACGCAGACGGTCGTTCTGCTGCTGCTCCCGCACAACGCGCACCTGCAGCCGGCCGCGCTCGTCCGCCTCCATCGCGTCCATCAACCGGTGAGCGCGATCGCGCGTTTCCTTCAGTGGCGCCGTGGCGACGAAGGCGTCCGCCGCGGCGCGGCCTTGGGTCTTGCGCATCTCCTCGATCTGCCGGGACAACGCCTGCCGCTGGGCAATCACCTCGCGCAGCTCCACCCAGCGCGCCTGTTGCGTGGGGTTGTCCGCCGTCAGCTCGCGAACCTGCTCCAGCACCTGCTCGCGCTGCGCATTGGCCGCGTCGCGCGCGGCGATGTGCGCCGCATCGCCCGACACGCGAAAGCTCTGTGTGCTCAGCTCGATCTGCAGCGTGGCCGAGCGGGCATAGGCCAGCCCCTGCAGCACCTGCTGCGTGTGCACCACCTGCTGCGCGGCGTCACTGGCATTGCGCACCAAACGCAACGTCGCCCACGCCAGCCCTGCCACCATCACGATGGCCAGGGCGAAGGTGAAGACTACCTTGGCCTCGAAGCCGGTTCGCAAACGCACACCGCCCCCCTGTCGCAGCACTGCGGCTGCGTGCACTGATTGTGTGCCTCATGCCACTCGAACGGGTCATTATTTGGCGACCCCGAGCAAGCGGCGTGCCCCGCAGCGACATATTGAAGGCAAGCTGAAAGAAACGCCGCGTCCCGCGGTCAGCGCTGACCGCGCAGCGGAGCCGTCACCGGCAGCGCACCACCGCCTCATTGCACTGCTGATCGCGAGGCGACGGCCAGTGCCCTTCCCGGGCGCCGATCAGCCGCGCTTCCCACGCGTCGCGTTCAATGGTGGCGTTGTACTGCGCGCGAACTGCCGACTGGCGCGTGGCCGCGTCGTCCGCCAGCGTCAGCGTGTACGCGCTGGCCTGCGCCGCACGAGCCGCCGCGGTGCGGAACAGGTGCGACGTGATCGCAAAGCGCGCCGCCCCAGCGGCATCGTCGTTCGCCTCACGCTCCGTGGGCCACCACTTCTGCAGCCCCACCCAGCTCACATCCTGCGCCGAGCCGGCCTCACCCACGAGCCCGTAGCTCCCCAGGTAAGGCCCCGCCCCGGTGGCCCGCCGCATGAACAGGCGGCCTTCATATCGGTCGACCACAGCATGCATGCGAGTTCTCCTTGGGGGCGGCTGAGTATGCGCTCACATGCCGGAGGGTGGGTGGAAAGCGCACGGCGATGCAATGCGGGTGGGCTGGCCCTTGATCAGTTCACCTTGACGCCGATGGACTGGACCACCACCCAGCGGCCGGCGCGCTTCTTCAGGATGTCCATCCAGACATAGGTGCCGCTGACGTCCTTGCCGTTGCTGGACTTGGATTCGGTGGCGCTGCCCTGGCACATCGCCACGTCGCCAAACACCTGCACATCCATGGGGCCCAGTTCAAACGCGCGCAACTGGGTCGCGCCGGACGCATACCTTTGCAACAGGGCTTCCTTGTCGACCGTCTTGCCGGATGCGCCCGAGGCCACCCAGTCGTCGGCCCAGATGGGCCTGAGCCTTTCGATGTCACGGGCGATCATGGCGTCGCCCATGTCTTGCTCGAGCTGCTTGATCGCCTGCACGTCGGCCGAGTCATTGGTGGGCTGTGGCGGGGCGGCCAGCGACATGTTGCCCAGCAGCGCGGAGAGGATAAGGACAAGTAGCGTTCTCATGCGTCTAATCTCCAGTTGAAGTGGTGGCGGACATCAGCCAAGAGCCACTCTAGGCACGCAACCCACGACGCTCCAGACCGTTCCCTGCGCCGATGCCGCCACTCGCTGCAAAGGCCATCCCATGAGCTTTGCCTGTCGGTAGAGTGGGTTCATGACCTCGGCCCACCCCGCCTCCAGCCCCATCCGATGGCAATGGGTGCTCGCCGTGTGGGCGGCCGGCGCGCTCTTCGACGCGAGCCAGAACGTCTTCATCATGCACGCCGAGGGCAAGCACCATGCGTGGCTGCCGCTGTTCGGCATCGAGTTCGTGACCTGGCTGCCCTGGGCCTTCGCAACGCCGTTGCTCATCCGCCTGGCGCGGCGCCATTCGCTGGCACCCCGCCCCAGCATGGCTGCCGTCGGCGTGCACCTGCTGGCCTTTGCCTGCATCAGCGCCCTGACCTGGACCTGGGCCACCTTGCTGTTGATGCAGTTCAACCCCTGGGCCAACCCCGAGTGGCCCACCTTCACCGAGACCTGGGTCACGCTGCTGACCTTCCAGGTGATGACCTTCGTCATCGTCTATGCGCTGATCCTGACGGTGACCTATGTCATCGACGCGCATGCGAGCCTGACGCGCCAGTTGACCGAAACCGCGCGCCTCAACGAGGAGCTGCTGAAGTCACAACTCGCCGCCCTGCGCAGCCAGCTCGAACCGCACTTCATGTACAACGCCCTCAACTCCATCGCGGCCCTGGTGCGCGACGACGCCAGGGACGCGGCCGTGCGCATGCTGGTGGGGCTGAGCGAGTTTTTGCGGCGCTCCTCGCAGGACTCGCACCGCTCGCAGGTGTCGCTGCAGGAGGAGGTGGAGTACCTGTGGCGCTACCTTGAGATCCAGCAGGTCCGCTTCGGCGACCGGCTGCAGATTGCTGTGGACATCCCCCAGGCGTTGCTGGGCATCGAGGTGCCCAGCTTGCTGCTGCAGCCGCTGGTGGAGAACGCCATCAAGCACGGCATCGCCACGCGCGTGGCCGGCGGGTCCGTGTGGGTCACCGGCGCGCGCGAGGGTGACCGCCTGCGCCTGACCGTCTACAACGACGCCTCCGCCCGGCCCGCCGATTGGGCAACGTTTGAGGCCACCGGCGGCGTGGGCCTGGCCAACCTGCGCACCCGCTTGCAGATCCTGTACGGCGATGCGTCCGGCCTGCTGTTGCGGCCCGTGGGCACCACCGGCGTGGAGGTGATCGTGACCCTCCCAGTCAAGCAGGCCGTATGAGCACCATCGAGTGGCAGGCCCAATGAGCACCATCGAGTGGCGCAAGGCGCCCATACGCGCCCTCGTCGTGGACGACGAGCCCCTGGCGCGGCGCAACGTGACGCTGCTGCTGCAGCGCGACGCAGACGACTTCGCCATCCAGGAATGCGGCTCCGGCGCCGAGGCCATCGCGTCCATCAAGGCATCGATGCCCGACCTGCTGTTCCTCGACGTGCAGATGCCCGAGTGCGGCGGCTTCGACGTGCTCGAGATGCTGGGCAGCGAAGTGCCCGCCGCCATCGTCTTCGTCACCGCGCACGAGGAGTACGCGCTGCGCGCCTTCGAGGCCGGCGCACTCGACTACCTGCTCAAGCCCTTTGACGACGCCCGCTTTGCGCGCGCCCTCGCCCGCGCCAAGGACAAGACGGCACAACGCCACCTGCCGCTGCAGGCCCTGCGGCCCAACCGCCTGGTCATCAAGGAGCACGGCCAGGTGCTCTTCCTCGACCCCGCGACCATCGACTGGGTGGAAGCCGCCGACTACTACGCCTGCCTGCACGTGGGCAGCACCACGCACCTGATACGCCGCACGCTCGCCGAGCTGGAGAAAGACCTGGGCGAGGCCCGCTTCCAGCGCATCCACCGCTCGGCCATCGTCAACCTCGACCGCGTTCGCGGGCTGGAACTGCAGCCCGGCGGCGAGTTCGAGGTCGTCTTGACGACGGGCGTCCGGCTGCCGTTGAGCAGGCGGCTCAGGCAGGGGTTGGAGGCGCGGTTGGGGGTGAGGTGAAGAGGGCGAGATGACGTCGGGAAGTAGACCCCGGCGGCGTGCCACCGGGGTTTCGGACAATCAGTCATCACTCGGCCAGAACTCCAGTAGCAGCGCTAGGGCGGCTAGAAGGATGCTGGCGCAATGCAACAAGCTGCAGGTGAGCTTCGTCATCGCTTTCTCCAAGTTTGCCCTGGGCGCAATATTCGAATCAGGCTCACCGTGCTAACCTGAGCGCCTACCTAGCCGTAGACGCTGAGTGACCTAGGGGTGCGCCCACTTCCAGTCACCCGGCGAGACCCCGCGTCGGTGACAGCCTTCGCGGGGTTCTCTTTTCTGAGCCTGGATCGTGCACCACGCAACCTCCGGCAAGTTCAGGGAAGATTGGTGAATCGCTCTTGGCCAAGTTCTGCGCAACTTCCTAACTTCGGCGAAGTTGGCAGACCTAAGCTCAGTGTCATCTCATGACAGTGAAACACCATGCCGACGCCCTCTCGACCGGTTGCATTCTTCGATATGGGGAATGTCGTTGCGGACTTCGATCACGCGCTGACCTGCCAGGCAATCTCTGAGCGCCACGAGATCCCGCTGGAGCGGGTGAGACAAGCGCTCTTCTGCCCAGCAATTGAGGGGCGCTTTGATCGAGGCGCCGTGAATGGCACCGAGTTCACGCAGGCTTGCAATGACGCGCTCGGCATTCAGCTTGAGCCGGTTTGGTTCCAGCGAGTGTGGAGCGACATCTTCCGCCCGAATCCGGCAACGGTGGCACTGTTGCAGGAGCTGAAGCCGCAATACCGGCTCGTGCTCGTCTCCAACACCAACGCATGGCACATCGAGCAGGCGCGACGTGTGGTGCCGATCGACTTTCTCTTCGATGATCAGGTGCTCTCCTTCGAGATTGGATATGCGAAACCCGAAGAGGGTTTCTATCGCATTGCCCGAGCGCTTGACCCGACGCCCGGTAAACCGTTCTTCGTTGATGACCGCGCCGAAAACGTTGCTGCTGCTGATAGCTTTGGCTTTGAAGGCGTGCTTTTCTCGAGCGCCGAACGATTGCGTCAGGACAAGACTTGGAGGAGATGATGGACGAAACGTATCCCTACCGGTCGGCCGTCCTGCGCGAGCACCTGAAGGCCGCCGGCTGGCCCAAGCCCCATGACCTGTTTGGAAAGGTGTGTCATGTCTACGGCGGGAAACTAGTGCCCGTCTCTCTGGACACGCTAGTCGCCTACATGCGGGGCGAGCGTGATCTCACCGACGACGCGGCGCGTCCTCGACAAAAATCCGAGACCTTCGAGGCGATCATCGCAGTGCTCAAGGCGATGGCAGGAACCGGCGCGGGCTCGCGCTCACAGCGAGAAGCCTACGAGCAACGCGACAAGGTGCTGCGTGAACATCGCGCCGACCTTTCAGCGTTGATGAGTGCCTACTACGCGCTTGTTCCGTCTGAGGCCGTCGGCAGCGGAATCTTTGAGTTCCAGGCCACTCTTCCGATCACCTCCAGCCAAAACCAAGACACGCCGCTCATCTGCTCAAGCGTCGCTGGCACACCAGCCTTGCTCCTGATGCGCAAGTCGTGGGTACCAGACACCCTCACTCCGCTCAACGCGGTGAAGCTGAGCAAGCGATCACCCCCACCCTCGGAGCCGGCACCACTCGATGCTGCGCTAGCCGGAGATGTCCGCACCCTTCTCGGAAAACGCTGCGACGACGATCCGACCTATCACGCCGTCGCAATCGAGGCTGGCTCTAGCGGGTTGACCTTGGTGGTGCGCGATAGCAGCTATCAGCACTACTACAACGGCTGCGAAGCCCTGTCCTGGGAACTCGCCGGTCAGTGGGATGCACTCCCTCAGGGGCTCAAGCGACAGGCAGGCGAGACCCAAGGCAGTTACGCCGTACGCCTCAACAATATGACTCGCCGCGAAACTGGCTCGCGTGTGCACATCTCGGTTCGCAAGCACTTCAGCGCTCTTTCGCTACGCCGCAACCTTGTCGATCCGCTCGACTTCGGCTCACGCAGCGTAGGTATTGGCGTGAGCACTTTGACCGTAATGTGCCGGCGGGGCGCCGATCCGCTCTTCCCGCTGCACCTGCGCGGGGTAGCGACGGCCAAGCATGGCGATGCGCGCAACATCGCGGAGGCGTCCGGCACTGTGCACGTGATACCGGCGGGTACGTTCCAGCGCCTTTCGCCGATTGCTATCCCAAGCGAACGGGCCGACCCGATAGAGATGAGCCTGGAACGCAACGTGTTCCGGGAGTTCTGTGAGGAGATCCTGAACAAGGAAAAGCTGATCCGCAGCAGCGCTGCGACTTGGGATCTGAACCGCATGTTCGAAGACGATCCAGAACTCGCGAGTGCCAAGCGGCTCTTCGATACAGGCCGAGCCCGCTCGTTCTTCCTCGGCTGTGGCTTGGACTTGGTCAGTACGAAGCTCGAGATCCTGACCCTATTGCTGGTTGACGCTGACGCCTTCGATGCACACCGGCTTGACGTGAAGATGGACAACGAAGAAGGGACGCTTGAGAACCGGCCCATGCGCCGCTTCAACGCTGCTGGGCTCGCCGAAGCGATGATGCTGCCTAACTTGCTGGCGGCGGGTGCCGGTTGCATAGCGCTTGCGCACGCCAGGCTCAAGGAAATCGAAAGCGCAATCGACTCGCTGCTTGCCTCCCAGAGCTGAAGGCGAGAATCCAACACTGCCCGTTCTAGAACTCCACGAAATCAGCCGGGGGTGCGAGGCGCTGTTGGTGTGCCTTGATGAACCGTTGCACCAAGTCAGCAGTCGGGTGCGCCACTCGCGGCACTTCTGCTGTGAACGGCCGAATCCAAAGCCGATCCGGCCGGTTTCCTATGCCTCCGTCGCCAACATAGTGAGAGGGGTCGTTGGTGAAAAAAACCGCGTTTGCGGGACACGGATCAGCGTAGCCCTCGCGGGAAAGATCCTTCATTGAAGTCTCCAACTCCTCCATCCACCTCTCCGATGTCGCGTCGTCGCAGGGCGGGAGATTCACATCAACGAACACGTAGAGCGGTAGGGGCGTCTGCTTTTTGTAGCCATCCAGAACGATGTCTCGAATGTTCACTCGCTCGCCAGGCGGCACTTGCTTTCCTCCGGTGAACCCCTGAACGCCGAATCGGTGCCGGCTTTTTGCTTCTACTGCCACCTGAATGCCAGTGATCTTGTCTGTCGCGATGAATTCGGGATGGGTCCGCGAGCCGTCCGAATCGTCCTCAAACGCCAAGTCGAATCCTGCAACGACGCAGAGCGCGGCAACTCGCAGTTCGTGCCGAGCACCTTGCCAGTTCTGGCCGCTCAGCAAACGCCGACGGAGGCCTGCCTGCAGTTCGGAGTTATCGGCAATCGTGTAGAGGTCGTAGGCAAACCGTAACCACGCGGCTCCCGCGCCGGTTTGCCTGGCCCGTGGATCGGTGTTGCCCTCCCTTTTTAGTCGCTCGTCTCGTTCCACTGCCATGAACAGCCACTGCATGGCGGGATGCCGACTGGCGACGGGCTTCGCCTCTTCTTGATCCACAAACGTCGTCCCGAAGAAGTCCAGCGCATGGTCGTGCAGGGCATTGACGAAGTTGTAGTCCCCCTCTTTCGTCTGCTTGTAGATCCATGCCCCGATGGCGATGATCCATTTGTCTTCCATCTTCGTAGCCATCGGAGGGCGGGCAAAGCCATAGCGCTCTTCGAAGCGTCGACGAGCGTTGGCCTTCGCTGCGAATTGCCGGCGAACCTCACGGACCAACTGCGCCCGCTCCCGGGCGCGTTGTTCAAGGGCCTCGCGCGTCGCGAGTGTCAGTGCGCTGTACTTGAATGGTGGCTGCATAGAGTTGCTGTGCCGCCTTCGAACGGCTAGCTGTGCGCTGCCAATTTTGGCGATGGCTGTCAGGTGCGAGTCGGCCGCGGTCGGTGCGTCGTCAACTACTAACGGCCGCAGTCAGTCCAGACAGCATTCCTTGCACTATTCAGCCCCAAAAACAAAAAGCCCGCCCCACTTTCGAGGGCCGGGCTTGCTGTTTTCGCTTGGACCCAGGTGGCGAACCACCTGGGGGGCGAGTCAGCGGATAGCCGTATTAGGGCTTGGTGCCGGTCGGGAAGGGCCAGGCGGCTTGCGGACGCAGTGCAGCTTCGGCCACCGCAGCGAGCACCGTCCGACTCCGTACGCCGCCGCACCGACACACGCGAACATGAAGCTTATAAGCGGCAGGTGCGATGCACTGTGCTCGCCTAACGAAGGAAATCATGTCCAAAGGTCAACGCGGCAACAAGGAAATGAAGAAGCCCAAGAAGGCGCCTGTGCCGGTGGCGCCGGTGGAGTCGGCGGCAGTGTTGCGGGCTGCAGAGACGGTGTCGGTGGCTCCGCGCAAGAAGTAGGCGGCGCTGCGGCAGCGCTCAGCTGCCTGGCGCGGGAGCGCCGTGCACACGGCCAGTAGGCATTCCCTGGGGCCGCCGCGTGGGCACCATCAGGATGCAAGCGCGTCAGATGCACGAGCTGGCCTCGCAGCATTTGCGCGCGTCTGGCCTTGGCACGCCCAGGATGGCACGGCACAAAGAAAAAGCCCGGCTCGCTTTCGCTAGCCGGGCTTGCTGTTTTCGCCTGGGCCCAGGTGGCGAACCACCTGGGGGGCGAGTCAGCGGATAGCCGTATTAGGGCTTGGTGCCGGTCGGGAAGGGCCAGGCAGCTTGCGGGCTCAGAGCCGTCTTGGCGGCAGGAGCAGCAGCGGCAGGCTTGGCAGCCGGGGCAGCGGCAGGCTTGGCAGCGGCAGGCTTCGCAGGGGCAGGCTTGGCGGGGGCCTTCTTCGGAGCTGCGGCCTTCTTGGCGGCAGGCTTCGCAGCAGGCTTGGCGGCGGCCTTCTTGGGAGCGGCCTTCTTGGGCGCAGCAGCCTTCTTGGGAGCAGCGGCCTTCTTGGCCGGTGCAGCCTTCTTGGCCGGAGCGGCCTTCTTAGCCGGAGCTGCCTTCTTGGCCGGAGCGGCCTTCTTGGCGGGAGCGGCCTTCTTTGCCGGAGCTGCCTTCTTGGGAGCTGCCTTCTTGGCCGGAGCGGCCTTCTTAGCCGGAGCTGCCTTCTTGGCCGGAGCGGCCTTCTTGGCAGGAGCGGCCTTCTTGGCCGGAGCGGCCTTCTTGGCCGGAGCGGCCTTCTTTGCCGGAGCTGCCTTCTTGGGAGCAGCCTTCTTCGCCGGGGTTGCAGCGGCCTTCTTGGCCGGAGCTTTCTTCGCAGTTGCCATGGTTTTCTCCTTGATCAAGTGGAAAAGACGCCGTCCCACACGAACCGGTCCGTGCAGATACGACTATTCACCGCCCGTGAGTCGCCCAGGAGGAGCGCCACGGTGCGGTGAATGGGATCGCCATGCAGCCCCGCCACCTCGAGGGTGTTGATGCGGGTTTCGCTCGGTGACTGCATTGGCTAGAGCTTGATCGGGTTATGGCTGGGACTTCAGTCCCAGCTCAGGGCCCCGCCCGATTGGTACTCGATGACGCGGGTCTCGAAGAAGTTGCGTTCCTTCTTCAAGTCGATCATCTCGGACATCCACGGGAAGGGGTTTTCTTCGTTCGGGAACAGGGCTTCAAGGCCGATCTGCACGGCGCGCCGGTTGGCGATGAAGCGCAGGTAGCCCTTGAACATGGAGGCGTTGAGGCCCAGCACGCCGCGGGGCATGGTGTCCTCGGCGTAGCGGTACTCGAGCTCGACGGCCTTGAGGAACAGGGCCTTGATCTCGGCCTTGAACTCGCTCGTCCAGAGGTGGGGGTTCTCGAGCTTGATCTGGTTGATGAGGTCGATGCCGAAGTTGCAGTGCATCGACTCGTCGCGCAGGATGTACTGGTACTGCTCGGCGGCGCCGGTCATCTTGTTCTGGCGGCCCATCGCGAGGATCTGCGTGAAGCCGACGTAGAAGAAGAGGCCTTCCATCAGGCAGGCGAAGACGATCAGCGACTTGAGCAGCGTTTGATCGGTCTCGGGCGTGCCGGTGACGAAGTCGGGTTTCATGATCGCCTCGATGAAGGGGATCAGGAACTCGTCCTTGTCGCGGATGGATTGGACTTCGTTGTAGGCGTTGAAGATCTCGCTCTCGTCCAGGCCCAGGCTTTCAACGATGTATTGATAGGCGTGGGTGTGGATGGCTTCTTCAAAGGCCTGGCGCAGCAGGAACTGGCGAGCCTCGGGCGCCGTGATGTGGCGGTAGGTGCCCAGCACGATGTTGTTGGCGGCCAGCGAGTCGGCGGTGACGAAGAAGCCGAGGTTGCGCTTGATGATGCGGCGCTCGTCTTCGGTCAGGCCGTTGGGGTCTTTCCAGAGCGCGATGTCGCGGCTCATGTTCACTTCCTGCGGCATCCAGTGGTTGGCGCAGGTGGCGAGGTACTTTTCCCAAGCCCACTTGTACTTGAACGGCACGAGCTGATTCACATCAGTCTGGCCGTTGATGATGCGCTTGTCGGCGGCCTTCACGCGGCGTGCGGTGACGGGCTCGCCGGACAGCTTGGGGGCAGCGATCGAGGTGGGTGCAACGGAAGCGGAGGCGGCGGCGACTTCAGGCATCTGAGGTGCCGAAGGCTGAGCCGCGATTCGTGCCGCGGCGGTGTTGTCGGTGGACTGTTGGTCTTCGTCCCAAACCAGCATGGTGTGCTTCCTATGACTGCGGATTATCGGTAGTGCTTGCGCAATTCAACAAGAACTCATGACAGGAATTTGCGTCATTCACGTGTTCTTTGTTGCGCGAGGGCATCGAAAACATGATGAGAGCACTTGTCTATACAAGTGCTCTCATCCGATTCCTCTTACTGGCAAGCCTCGCAGCCAGGGTCGTCGATGGCACAGAACTTCATGTCGGTGGCGGGCAGATCGGGCTCTGCAGCGGCCATCGGAGCGACCGTTGCGACCGGCGCGGCGACCGCGGATGCGGTTGCGTTGGACACGGCGTTGAGCTGGCCCGAGCGCGTGACGGTGCTCTTCTCGGCCTGCGTGGCGCTGATGGTGCGCAGGTAATAAGTCGTCTTGAGGCCGCGCTGCCAGGCGAGCTTGTAGGTCTCGTCCAGCTTCTTGCCGGAGGCGCCGGCCATGTAGATGTTCAGGCTCTGGGCCTGGTCGATCCACTTCTGGCGGCGGGCGCCGGCTTCGATGAGCCACACGGTGTCGACTTCAAACGCGGTGGCGTACAGGGCCTTGATGTCCTCGGGCACGCGGTCGATGCGGCGCAGCGAGCCGTCGAAGTGCTTGAGGTCCATGACCATGACGTCGTCCCACAGGCCCAGGGCCTTGAGGTCGCGCACGAGGGATTCGTTGATGACGGTGAACTCGCCGGACAGGTTGGACTTGACCGAGAGGTTGCCGAAGCAGGGCTCGATGGAGGCGTCCACGCCGATGATGTTGCTGATCGTTGCTGTCGGGGCGATGGCGACGCAGTTGCTGTTGCGCATGCCGTAGGTGGCGATGCGGGCGCGCAGGGCGTCCCAGTCCATGCTGGTGGAGCGGTCCACGTCGACGTAGCCGCCGCGGGCGTCGGCCAGCAGGTCCAGCGAGTCGATGGGGAGGATGCCGCGGTCCCACAGCGAGCCGCGGTAGGAGGAGTAGCGGCCGCGCTCTTCGGCCATCTCGGTCGACGCCCAGTAGGCGTGGTAGCAGACGGCTTCCATGGAACGGTCGGCGAACTCGACGGCAGCCTGGCTGGCGTAAGGCGTGCGCAGTTGGTACAGCGCGTCCTGGAAGCCCATGATGCCCAGGCCGACCGGACGGTGGCGCAGGTTGGAGTCGCGGGCCTTCTTGACGGCGTAGTAGTTGATGTCGATGACGTTGTCGAGCATGCGCATGGCGGTGCGCACGGTCTTCTTCAGCTTGGCCTGGTCGATGGCGCCATCCTTGATGTGCTGGGCCAGGTTGACGGAGCCGAGGTTGCAGACGGCGATCTCGCTGTCGTTGGTGTTCAGCGTGATTTCGGTGCACAGGTTGGACGAGTGCACCACGCCGACGTGCTGCTGCGGGCTGCGCACGTTGCAGGCGTCCTTGAACGTGATCCAGGGGTGGCCCGTCTCGAACAGCATCGAGAGCATCTTGCGCCACAGGTCCTTGGCGGGCATGCGCTTGAAGAGCTTGAGCTCGCCGCGGTCCACCTTGTTCTCGTAGCCGACGTAGGCTTCTTCGAAGGCCTTGCCGAACTTGTCGTGCAGGTCCGGGCAGGTGGAGGGGCTGAACAGCGTCCACTGGCCACCGTCCACCACGCGCTTCATGAACAGGTCGGGAATCCAGTTCGCCGTGTTCATGTCGTGGGTGCGGCGGCGGTCGTCGCCGGTGTTCTTGCGCAGGTCCAGGAACTCTTCGATGTCCAGGTGCCAGGTTTCCAGGTAGGCGCAGACGGCGCCCTTGCGCTTGCCGCCCTGGTTCACGGCGACGGCCGTGTCGTTGACGACCTTGAGGAAGGGCACGACGCCCTGGCTCTTGCCGTTGGTGCCCTTGATGTGGGAGCCGAGGGCGCGCACGGGCGTCCAGTCGTTGCCCAGGCCGCCGGCGAACTTGCTCAGCAGCGCGTTCTCTTTCAGCGCTTCATAAATGCCGTCCAGGTCATCAGAAACCGTCGTCAGGTAGCAGGACGACAGCTGCGAGCGGCGCGTGCCGGCATTGAACAGCGTGGGCGTGCTGGACATGAAGTCGAAGCTGGACAGCACTTCATAGAACTCGATGGCGCGGGCTTCGCGGTCGATCTCGCCCAGCGCCAGGCCCATGGCCACGCGCATGAAGAAGGCCTGCGGCATCTCGATGCGCTGCTCTTCAATATGCAGGAAGTAGCGGTCGTACAGCGTCTGCAGGCCGAGGTAGTCGAACTGCAGGTCGCGGTCGGCCTTGAGCGCGGCGCCCAGCTTGGCCAGGTCGTACTGGCCCAGCTTCTCGTCCAGCAGTTCGGCCTTGATGCCCTTCTTGATATAGCCGGGGAAGTATTCGGCGTAGCGCGTCTGCATCTCGGACTGCAGCACTTCGCCGCCGATGATCTCGCGGCGGATGGTGTGCAGCAGCAGGCGGGCGGTGGCGCGGCTGTAGCCGGGGTCCTTCTCGATCAGCGTGCGGGCGGCCAGGATGGCGGCCTTGTAGACCTCGTCGATGGCGACGCCGTCGTACAGGTTGCGCTGGGTCTCGGCGAGCACGGGGTCGGGCTTGACGTCGGCGCCGAGGTTCTCGCAGGCGGAGACGATCAGGGTCTTGAGGGCACCCAGGTCCAGCGGGCGGCGCTCGCCACGGTCCACCACCATCAGGGCCGGCTCGGCGGCGCGGGTGGCTTCGCCCTGGGCGGCACGCTCCTGCGCGCGGCGCTCGCGGTACAGCACGTAGGCGCGGGCCACGTCGTGCTGGCCGCTGCGCATCAGGCCCAGCTCGACCTGGTCTTGCACATCTTCAATATGGAAGGTGCCGCCGCTCGGGCGCGAGCGCAGCAGCGCGCGCACCACGTTCTGGGTGAGCTGCTCCACCGTCTCGCGCACGCTGGCCGACGCCGCACCCGAGGTGCCGTGCACGGCCAGGAAGGCCTTCATCAGCGCGACGGCAATCTTCGAGGGCTCGAACGAGACCACGGCGCCGTTGCGGCGAATGATCTGGTAGGCCTGGTAGGTGGACAGCGTGGGCTGTGCCGATTGGGCTTGCGATGCGTCGGATTCAAACGCGACCGGTGCGGTGGGGGTGGCGAGTGCCTGGCCCGTGGCGGCTTCATGCAGCATGGGGGAATCCTTTTTATCGAGAGAGAGCAGGCAAAAGCGCGGCACCAACCCGGGGCCGGGCCGTCGCAAGAGCCATGTTTTCAACAGGGGTGTTTCGTCCTTGCCGCTCCATTGGCAAGCCGGCGTTTCGGCTTGGTCTTTCGGCGCGTTGCCGCAGGCCACAGGCCACTGCGTGCATCGAGTCCGAGAGGAGGGTCATGGGGTCGACTAAGTCAGCAGGATATCACGAAGGACACTATATCTACGGTGTGACTCCCTCTCAAGCCACTACCCCTAGTGTCAAACCCAGGGTATTGGGTGCTCAATATTGAGGCAGTGCGCGCAGAGTTTGCCGATCAATAAAGGGCTTGCGCCTCACAACCCGCATGGCGACTGCGTTCCCGGGCCGGTTCGGGCCGGGAGGCCGCGCCGTTGTTGGGTTTGCGGGTGGCGGGTCGTTTGGCGTGGGGCTGTTGTGAAGCCTCCGTTGAGGATTCAAGCAGGGCAAATCCGGAGGAGGGTTTCATGTGGTTGCAACGTGGGCGAGATCTCTCTCGCTGGATCAGTTCTTAGCGGAATGGCTTGTCGTCAGGCGGCTTGTCGGCAAGGCCCATGCCGGGATTTCGTCCCGGCGGTCGACTCACTTTCTTGCGCGCGCAAGAAAGTAAGCAAAGAAAGCGCCCCTGCAAAACCGCCCACCCGCAAGGGGTGGGTGCCCTGCGCTTCTCGGTCATCGAGGCCCGCGCAAAACGCCCGCCGCGCGCAAGCGCGCTGTGGTCGAACAGTTGCGCGGAGTCAGAAGTTGAAGCGCGCCAAGGCGCGCGCCTCGATGCCCTGTGATGCTCGGCGGTTTAGAAGGGGGAACCCCAAACAGCCGCAACAGCCAACAGCCAACAGCCAACAGCCAAACGCATCTGCCCGCTGGTGCGGGCTGTTCCTTCACTCCCCCTCTGAGTCCCGCCGAGGAGCGCAAGGAACTTGAGGCCGCGTGCGCAAGCACGCTTCAAGCTCTGACTCCGCGCAACTGTTCGACCACAGCGGCGCTTGCGCCGCGGCGGGAGTTTTGCGCGGGGCCTCAAGTTCTGCGCACCGCAGGGAACCCCTCGCAACGCGAGGGGCGGGCGGATCGGGGGCGACTCTTTGCCCACTTTCTGGTCGCCCAGAAAGTGGGTCGCCCGCCGGGGCGAACTCCCGGCATGGGCCTTCGCACCAAGACCCACACATTCAAAGCAGCACATATATATAGAGAGGGGCGCCGCTACGCCCCAATCCACCTTCCCGGCCAGTCGCCCGCCAGCACCTTCTGCTTCACCACGTCGCTGGCCACATCCCCCACCGCCCTGCTCGCATTCGTCCCCGGCCGCGTCACGCTCGCCGCAATGACCACACGCCTCAGCATGCTTGTGTCGTTGATGGTGGCCGCGCGCATGCGCCCTGACTCCACGCCCTCGGCGACTGAGCCCAGCGACAGGATGGTGCTGCCTATGCCCGCCTCCACGGCGCGCATGACGCTGGGCAGGGAGTCGATCTCGGCCACCACGTTGGGAACCAACCCTTGCGCAGCGCAGGCCTCGTCGATGATGCGGCGCAGGCCGTGCTCGGGGCTGGGCAGCACGAGCGGGTGGCGGGCGGCGCGGGCCAGGGAGATGCGGGACGGCAGGCGCGGGCCGCGTGTGTCGGTGACCAACGCCAGCGGCTCTTCGAGCAAGGGGCGCTTGATGAGGGCCGGGTCCTCGGTGTCGCCGAACAGGAAGGCCAGGTCCAGCCGGCCGGACTGCAGCCACTCGCGCAGGTGGCCGCTGTAGGCCTCCACCACCCGCAACCGCACCTGGGGCAGCCGCTCGCGGCAGGCCAGCACGATGGGGACGGTGGCGGCGAGCGCGATGGTGTTGGTGAGGCCGATGACGACGTCGCCGCTGGGGATGGCGCTCGTGTCCTTGACGACGCTGCGGGCGCGCTCCACGTCGGCCAGCACGATGCGGGCGTGATCGAGGAAGGCGGTGCCGGCCTCGGTGAGGCTCATGCCGCGGCTGCTGCGCACGAAGAGCCGGGCGCCCAGTTCGCCCTCCAGCGCCGCCATCTGCTGGCCCAGCGCGGGCTGCGCGATATGCAGCCGCGCCGAGGCCTTGAGCAGGCTGCCAGCCTCGGCGACCCCGATGAAGTAGCGCAACTGGCGCAGTTCCATGGCTAGTTCATTGGCATATAGCGGGTAGGCCAATTAAGTATTTCACAAATAGCGGCCCGGCGCCAAAAATGGACTGAACGGAGACAAGCAACATGGACATCGCACACCTGCAGGGCTGGACAGGCCGCAGCATGACGGCCGAGGACACGATCACGCCCGTGCCGCTGCAGGCGCTGACGGCCACGCTGGACCGGGACGACGCGCCCGCCGCGCCGGGCGACGAGATCCCGCCGGCCTGGCACTGGCTGTACTTCTTGCCCACGGCCCGCCAGTCGGAGATCGGCCCGGACGGGCACGCCGAGCGCGGCGGCTTCCTGCCGCCGGTGCCGCTGCCGCGGCGCATGTGGGCGGGCAGCCGCATGGAGTTCCTGGCGCCGCTGCGGGTGGGCCAGCGCATTGCGCGCACGTCGCAAATCAAGGACGTGACGCTGAAGGACGGCAAGACCGGGCCGCTCGTCTTCGTGAAGGTGCGGCACGAGATCAGCGCGGAGGGCCGGTTGGCGCTGGCCGAGGAGCACGACATCGTCTACCGCGAGGCGCCCCGCCCCGGTGACACACCGCCCGCTGGAACGCCGGCACCGCTGGACGCGACGTGGACGCGCACCATCACGCCAGACGACGTGCTGCTGTTCCGCTACTCGGCGCTGACCTTCAACGGCCACCGCATCCACTACGACCGCCGCTACGTGACGACCGTGGAGGGCTACCCCGGCCTCATCGTGCACGGCCCACTGATCGCGACGCTGCTGCTGGACCTGCTGCGGCGCGAGATGCCGCAGGCGCGCGTCACGCATTTCTCGTTCAAGGCCGTGAAGCCGCTGTTCGACGTGGCGCCCTTCTCCGTTTGCGGCCGCGTTGAAGACCCCAACCACGTGACGCTTTGGGCCCGAACTCCCGAGGGTCACGTCGCCATGCAAGCCAACGCCACGCTGGCCTAGAGGACAAAAGATGTTCCACGAAACCGACCACCACCAGGAAATCCGCGACGCGGTGCGCGGCCTGTGCGCCGAGTTCCCGGACGAGTACTTCCGCAAGATCGACGAGCAGCGTGGCTACCCGGATACCTTTGTCGACGCGCTGACCAAGGCCGGCTGGATGGCCGCGCTGATCCCGCAGGACTACGGCGGCTCGGGCCTGTCCATGGCCGAGGCCTCGGTCATCATGGAGGAGATCAACCGCTGCGGCGGCAACGCGGGCGCCTGCCACGGGCAGATGTATGTGATGAACGCCATCGTGCGCAGCGGCAGCGAGGCGCAGAAGCAGCTATACCTGCCCCGCATCGCCACGGGCGAGCTGCGCATCCAGTCCATGGCCGTGACCGAGCCCACGACCGGCAGCGACACCACCAAGCTCAAGACCATGGCCGTGAAGAAGGATGGCCGCTGGGTGGTGAACGGGCAGAAGGTGTGGATCTCGCGCATCCAGCACAGCGACATGATGATCCTGCTGGCGCGCACCACGCCGCTGGCGGAGGTGCAAAAGCGCTCCGAGGGGCTGAGCTGTTTTCTCGTGGACTTGAAGAAGGCGGAGGGCAATGGCCTGACGGTGCGGCCCATCCTGAACATGGTGAACCACGAGACCAACGAGCTGTTCTTCGACAACCTGGAGATCCCGGAAGAGAACCTGTTGGGCCCCGAGGGCAAGGGCTTCAAGACGCTGCTGGACGGGCTGAACGCCGAGCGCACGCTGATCGCGGCCGAGTGCATCGGCGACGGCTACTGGTTCATCGACCGGGCCACCAAGTACGCCAACGAGCGCGTAGTGTTCGGCCGCAAGATCGGCCAGAACCAGGGCGTGCAGTTCCCCATCGCAGAGGCGCTGATCGAACTGGAGGCCGCCAACCTGATGCGCTGGAAGGCCTGCGAGAAGATCGACGCGCACCAGAACGCGGGTGCTGCCGCCAACATGGCCAAGCACCTGGCCGCCAAGGCGAGCTGGGAGGCGGCCAACGTGTGCCTGCAGACGCACGGCGGCTTTGGCTTTGCCTGCGAGTACGACGTGGAGCGCAAGTTCCGCGAGACGCGGCTGTACCAGGTGGCGCCGATCTCGACGAACATGATCTTCAGCTACGTGGCCGAGCACATCCTCGGCCTCCCTAAGTCATATTGATGACGCCCCTCGTCCAACCGCACACCGCTGAACGCGGTGCGTCTGGCCGGTCCCCCGAGGGGACGCCGACGCTTGCGGCATTGAGCCACAAGCGCCGCCAGACGGGCCGGCTCGGGAGCGGCCCAGCGCTCGGCCCGAAATACCCATGGAGACTGTCATGACTCGACCGCTGGACGGCATCACCGTCGTGACCCTGGAACACGCCATCGCGGCGCCGTTCTGCACCCGCCAGCTCGCCGACCTGGGCGCCCGCGTGATCAAGGTGGAGCGGCCCGGCAGTGGGGACTTTGCCCGCGCGTATGACGAGCGCGTCAAGGGGCTGGCCTCGCACTTCGTGTGGACCAACCGCTCCAAGGAAAGCCTCACGCTGGACGTGAAGCAGCCGGAGGCCCAACGCATCCTGGCGCAGTTACTTGAAGGGGCCGATGTGCTGGTGCAGAACCTGGCGCCGGGCGCTGCGGCACGCCTGGGCTTGTCCTACGAAGCGTTGAAGGCCGCGCACCCACGCCTCATCGTCTGCGACATCTCGGGCTATGGCGAGGACGGCCCCTACCGCGACAAGAAGGCGTATGACCTGCTGATCCAGAGCGAGTCGGGTTTCCTGTCCGTGACGGGCTCGCCCGAAGAGTCGGCCAAGGCCGGCTGCTCCATCGCGGACATTGCGGCGGGCATGTATGCCTACACCAACATCCTGAGCGCGCTGCTGCAGCGCGGGCGCACCGGTGAGGGCTGCCACATCGACGTGTCCATGCTGGAGAGCATGGTGGAGTGGATGAGCTACCCGCTGTACTACGCGTTCGACGGCGCCACGCCGCCGCCGCGCGCGGGCGCTGCGCACGCCACGATCTACCCCTATGGGCCCTTCCCTGCCGGCGATGGCGCCACCGTGATGCTGGGCCTGCAGAACGAGCGCGAGTGGGCGGCCTTCTGCCGCGGCGTGCTGCTGCAGCCGGAGCTGGCGACGGACGAACGCTTCTCGGCCAACTCCAAACGCACGGCCAACCGCGAGGCGCTGCGGGAGATCATCGTCAAGGAGTTTTCTGCCATGACGGCGGACCAGGTTATTGCGCGACTGGACGAAGCCCAGATCGCCAACGCACGCGTGAACGACATGCACGACGTGTGGCGGCACCCGCAGCTCCAGGCTCGCCAGCAATGGACGGAGGTGGGCACGCCCAGCGGGCCCATCCCTGCGCTGCTGCCGCCCGGCAAGAACAGCGGCTTTGCGCCGCGCATGGACGCCGTGCCGGCACTAGGCCAGCACACCGACGCCATCCTGGCCGAGCTGGGCTGGTCTGCGGATGCCGTCGCCTCTTTGCGCCAGGCCGGGGCCATCTAGCCATGAACCTCGCTGCAGCGCGCACCCTGCTCTTCGTACCCGGAAACCGCCCGGAGCGCTTCGCCAAGGCGCTGGCCAGCGACGCCGATGCGGTGGTGCTGGACCTGGAGGACAGTGTGCCGGCCGGCGAGAAGGCCGCGGCACGGGATGCCATTGCGGCGCAGTGGCCTGCGATGAGCGGGCCGGTCGTCATCCGCGTCAACGCGGGCGAGGCCGACCTGCCCTGGCTGCGGTGCCTCGCGGACGTGGGCGCCGTAATGCTGCCCAAGGCCGAAAGCGCAAGCCAGGTGGCCCGCGTGGCACAGGCGGCACCCGGCGCGCTCATCATCCCGTTGATCGAGAGCGCCGCCGGGTACGCAGCACTACCCGAGATTGCGGCGGCGCCCGGCGTGCTGCGCCTGGCCGTGGGCAACATCGACTTCAGCGCGGACACGGGCATCCGCTGCTCCGACGACGAGCGGGAGCTGGCACCGCTGCGCTTTGCCGTCGCCATCCAGACGCGGCTGTGCGGCCTGGCGCCGGCCATCGACGGCGTGACGACCGCGTTCGACGACGTGCCCCGCCTGCGGGCCGACACGCTGCGGGCGCTGAGCTTCGGCTTCGGCGGCAAGCTGTGCATCCACCCCCGGCAGGTGGCGGTCATCCACGAGGCAATGCGCCCCACCGCCGAAGAGCTGCAGTGGGCGCAGCGCGTTCTCGATGCGGATGCCGCCGCCAACGGCGCCGCCGTGCAACTGGACGGCCGCATGGTGGACGTGCCCGTGGTGCTGCAGGCGCGGCGCACGCTGGCACGCGCGTAGCCTTTCATTGATCACCCTCGACGACATAAACCGGAGACAACCATGAACAGCAGCAAGCTCAACAGCGTCACGAGACGGGTATGCATCGCGACGGCCCTGGCCTGGAGCGGCCTCGCCAGCGCGGCCGACGCACCCATCGTCATCAAGTTCAGCCACGTGGTGTCGCCCGACACGCCCAAGGGCAAGGGCGCGCTGCGCTTCAAGGACCTGGCGGAGGAGCGCACGCAGGGGCGGGTGAAGGTGGAGGTCTACCCCAACAGCCAGCTCTACAAGGACAAGGAGGAGATGGAGGCGCTGCAGCTGGGCTCGGTGCAGATGCTGGCACCGTCGCTGGCCAAGTTCGGGCCGCTGGGGGTGAAGGAGTTCGAGGTGTTCGACCTGCCCTACATCTTCAAGGACACGCCTTCGTTTCGCGCCGTCACCGAGGGCCCCGTGGGCCAGCAACTGCTGGCGAAGCTGGAGCCCAAGGGCATCAAGGGCCTGGCCTACTGGGACAACGGCTTTGACGTGATGACGGGCAACAAGCCGCTGCGCAAGGTGGCCGACTTCAAGGGCCTGAAGATGCGCATCCAGTCCTCCAAGGTGCTGGACGCCGAGATGCGGGCGCTAGGCGCCATCCCGCAGGTGCTGGCGTTCTCGGAGCTGTACCAGGCGCTGCAGACGGGCGTGGTGGACGGCACGGAGAACACGCCGTCCAACGTCTTCACGCAGAAGGTGTACGAGGTGCAGAAGCACGTGACCGTGTCCAACCACGCGCACATCGCCTACGCCGTGATCACGAACAAGAAGTTCTGGGAAGGCCTGCCGCCCGACCTGCGCAAGACGCTGGAGGGCGCGATGCGAGACGCGACGCTGTATGCCAACGCGATTGCCGACACCGAGAACAAGGTGGCCGTCGACAAGATCACGGCCAGCGGCAAGACGACGGTCTACACGTTGACGCCGGCCGAGGTGGAAGAGTGGCGCAAGGCGCTGTACCCGGTGCACAAGGAGATGGAAGGGCGGGTTGGCAAGGCCACCATCGAGGCCGTGCACAAGGCCGCGGGATTTGTGCCACCGAAGTGAGCGAAGACCATGATCGATCACCTCGACCACCTGGTGTTGACCACGACCGACGAGGCCGCCTGCGTGCGCTTCTACGTCGGCGCTTTAGGCATGCAGTTGGAGACTTTCGTGGGCAGCACGCCGCCCGTGGAACGCAAGGCTTTCAAGTTCGGCAATCAGAAGATCAACCTGCACGTGCGAGGGCGCGAGTTCGAGCCCAAGGCGCATTTGCCGGTGCCGGGGGCGCTGGACCTGTGCTTCATCGCGACGGTGCCGCTGGAGGCGGTGATGGCGCAGTTGGCTGGTGCGGGGGTGGCGATTGTTGAAGGGCCGGTGCTGCGGACGGGGGCGACGTCGCGCATTCGGTCGGTCTATGTGCGGGACCCGGACTTGAATCTCATCGAGATTTCGGAGCTGGTGGATTGATGCAGTTGTGACGGTTGCTCTCAGCAAGAGCAACCAACAACGACTCAGCTGTCCCCAGCCGAAATCGCCAACCGCGCCATCCGATACCGAATCTGCCTCAGCGACAACCCGAGGCTCGCAGCCGCCGCCGTCCGGTTGAACCGATGCAGTTCCAACGCGCGCAACAAGATCGCCCGCTCCACCTCGTCAAGGTAAGCCGCCAAGTCCGAAGGCAACTCCTCCGGCAGCGACACGCCCTCGGCCACCGGCGCCGCCACCACCGGAACTTCCAGCGCCGCGAACTGCGACTCGCTGCGGTCCTCGTCCAGCAGCGCGTCCGGCAGCCCCAGATCGTCGGAGTCGATCCATTCACCGCCCGCCAGCGCCAGCGCCCGGTGCAGCAGGTTCTCCAGCTCACGCACATTGCCGGGAAAGGCGTAGCGGGACAGCGTCTGCAGCGCGCCCGCCGTCAAACGCGGCGTCGGTGACACGCCCGCGTCCTGCGCGATGCGGGCGAGCACGCGGTTGCTGATGAGCGTCAGGTCTTCCAGCCGCTCGCGCAGCGGGGGCACGCGGATCTGGATGACGTTGAGGCGGTAGAACAAGTCCTGCCTGAAGCGGCCGGCGGTCACCTCGGCCGACAAGTCCTTGTGCGTGGCGCTCAGGATGCGCACGTTGATGGGCGTCTCGGCCGTGGCGCCGACGGGGCGCACGGAGCGCTCCTGGATGACGCGCAGCAGCTTGCTCTGCATGGCCAGCGGCAGGTCGCCGATTTCGTCGAGGAACAGCGTGCCGCCGTCGGCGACCTGGAAGAAGCCTTCGCGGTCTTCGTTGGCGCCCGTGAACGCGCCCTTGCGGTAGCCGAAGAACTCGGCCTCCAGCAGGTTCTCGGGGATGGCGCCGCAGTTCACCGCCACGAAGCGCTGCTCGGCGCGCACACCGTGGTCGTGGATGGCGCGGGCCACCAGTTCCTTGCCGGTGCCGGACTCGCCCTGCACCAGCACGGGCGCCATGCTGCGCGCGACCTTGTCGATGAGGGAGCGCACGGCGCGCATGGCGGGGGACTCGCCCACCAGGCGCAGCGCGCTGGCCGGGCCGGTCTGGGTTTGCGGTTGCTGCTCTTGCACCGCCGCAGCAGCGGCAGCGGCCGGCGCCGGCGCGGGTGCGGACGACACGCGCCCCAGCGCCGAGCCCACCACGAGGCGGAACTGGCGCAGGTCCACGGGCTTGGTGAGGTAGTCGTAGGCGCCGGCCTTGAGCGCCTCGACGGCGTTCTCGGCGGAGCCGAAGGCGGTGATGACCAGCGCCTTCTCGGGCCGGCCGGCCTGCTCCAGCCAGCGCAGCAGCGCCAGGCCCGAGCCGTCGGGCAGCTTCATGTCGGTGATGACGGCGTTGTAGGTGTTGGCCTGCAGGTGCTCCAGCGCCTCGGCGACCGTGCCGGCGCTGTCGATCTCGTAGCCCTCGCGCAGCAGGGTCAGCTCGTAGAGCGTGCGCAGGTCGGGCTCGTCGTCGACGACGAGCAGGCGCGCGGTGGAGGGAGCGTTCATCTCAGTTATCCGTTCCGCATTGGTGACACCTGCGACGCGTGTATTCCGGGCCGAGCGCAGGGCCGCTCCCAAGCCGGCCCGGCTGGCGATGTGCTCGCGGCTCGATGCCGCGAGCATCGCCGTCCCCCAGGGGGACCGACCGGGCGCGCCCGCGTTCAGCGGGGCGAGACTGGGCGAGGGGCTTCATGATTTAGGCGTGCTCAGGTGCACGCAGAACTCGTTGGCAGCCGCGTCGGCAGCGCGGCGGTAGGTGATGCGGGCGCCGTGGCGCTCGCACAGTTCCCGGCAAATATAGAGGCCCAGGCCCGAGCCGCGGCTGCGCGTCGAGAAGAAGGGCTCGAAAAGATGGCGCTCCACGTCGGGCGGCACGGGGGCACCGGCGCTGCGCACGACGAGGTCGAGCGCTTTGTCACTACCGCGCTCCAGCGTCACGCGGATGCTGCCGGGCCCCGGGTCGGCGTGGCGCAGCGCGTTGTCCAGCAGGTTGACGAGCACGCGGCGCAGGTGCTCTTCGTCGAACAGCGCCTGCAAACCCGGCGCGGCGATCTCCAGCGCGAAACGGCCGCCCAGGCCCGCCGGCACGGCGTTCACCAGCACCCAGTCGTCGCAGGTCTCCAGCACCAGCGCACTGGCATCCAGGGCCTGCGTGTCGGGCTGCACGCCGGGGGCGACCTCGGTGACGTCGTCCACCAGGCGCTTGAGGCGCTGCACGTTGGAGGCCACCATCTTGGTGAGCTGCTCGCCGCGCGTGCCGACCACGTCCTCGGCCAGCAGCGCATTGGCCTGGCCGATGGCCGCCAGCGGGTTGCGGATCTCGTGCGCGATGCCAGCGGACACGCGGCCCATGGCGGCGAGCTTCTCTTGCCGGGTGCGGGCCAGCAGCTCGCGGTTGTCCTCCACGAACAGCACGCACAACTCCTCGCTGCCCTCGCGCTGGCGGGTGAAGCGCAGGCGCAGGCGCAGGCTGCGGCTCACGCCGCTGTCCAGCGGCAGCATGACGTCCAGCTCGGCGCCGCCCGCGCTGCCACGGGCATAGGCCTGCTCCAGCGCTTGCACGAGCGGCTGCCAGTCGGGCCGGCCGCGCAGCTGCCAGCTCAGCTCGCCGCTGGTGGCACCCAAGAGCGCGCGGGCGGCGGGGTTGATGGCGCGCACGCGGCCGCGGCGGTCCACCACGAGCACGCCCTCCTGCATCTCGTCGATGACGAGGCGGTTGAGCTGCTCTTGCTGGCGGGCCAGCGCCAGGCTGCCGCGCGCGGCTTTTTCTTCGCGGGCCAGGCGGGCGCTGAGCTCGCTGGCCAAGAGGCTCACGGCAAAGAGGCCGGCGCCCACCAGGCCGGCCTGCGTGAGCTTCACGCCTGCGTCCACGCCGCGCAGCGTGGCCCAGCCGGCGGCGGCGAGCAACCCCAGCGTGGCGATGGCCGCGGTGGCCAGAGCCAGCAGCCGCGGGCTGAGCACGGCGGCCATCAGCACGGGCATGACGAACAAGGCGCCGTAGTTCACACCGCTGCGGTCCAGCGCCTGCAGGGCGCCGAACAGCACCAGGTCCACGCCTATGGCGCTCCACCAGTGCGGGCTGCTGATGCGCGCAATGCCCCGGGCCGACACGCCCGCGCGCAGTTGCGGCAGCAGCCACAGCGAAATGGCCACCACGGCGTAGGAGACGCACAAGGCCATGGTGGTGCTGGCCGGCGGCGTGGCCAGCACGGTGGCGATGAGCTGCGCCGCCACCAGCGCCAGGCCCAGCGCGGCGCGGGCCGACAGGAAGGCGCGGTACAGCCGCTCGAAGGCGGCGCTGGTCTCGACCGGCGGCTCGGCCGGCGGGGACTCGACGAACCAGCCGGTGTCAGACACGGCGCTGGCCTCGACGTGAGGCAATCAAGTGGAGCGGGCCTCGTACTGGGCCCGGTGCGAGGCGCTGCAGAACACGCCGCCCTTGCCTGGCAAGGCCTCGTCAGCCGGCAGGTGCATGCCGCATTCGGCGCAGCGCAGCATGGGCTTCGGCCCCGCGGCGGGCGGCGGCGCAGGCGTGCGCTCCTCGGGCTCGCGCGGCTTGCCGCGGCGTGCGCCCAGCACGAAGAACAACACCGCCAGGATGGCGATCAGCACCAGCACCTTCACGCGGAACTCCCTGCGCGTTGCAACACCACCTCAAGCACAAAACGCGAGCCCACATAGGACAGCAGCAGCAGCGCGGCACCCGCATACAACCAGCGCGTGGCCAATCGCCCGCGCCAGCCGTAGATGCGCCGGCCCACGAGCAGCCCGGTCAGCACCAGCCAGCCCAGCACGGCGAGCAGGTTCTTGTGATCCCACTTCCAGTGCGGCGTGAACCACCAGCCGAGAAGGATCGCCAGCGACAGCACACCCACGCCAGCGGCGACGAACTGAAAGGTCAGCCGCTCCAGCTGCAACAGCGGCAGGCCGCCGGGCGTGGCCTGCCGGGCGCGCAGGCGCGATTCGGCGCGGTTGAGCAGCGCGGCGTGCAGCACGGCCACGCCAAAGAGGCCGTAGGACGCCAGGCCCAGCACCCAGTGCAGCGGCGCCCATGGCGAGGCGGCCGCGGGGCGACTCTCTCCTGGGAAGGTCCAGGCCAGCACCACGGCGGCGGCGGCCAGCCAGGCCAACACGCGGCGCACGCTGTGCAGCGGCAGGAAGCGGCTCTCGATGAGGTAGACGGTGAGCACCAGCCAGGTCGTCATGGACAGCGCGGGCGCAAAGCCGAAGCGCGCGCCGGGCGTGGCCAGGCCGTAGCCGCTGATATCTATATAGAGGGCCGCGAACTGGGCGGTCCAGGCCAGAGCCATGGGGGGCACGGAGCGCCGGGCCCGGCCGTCCACTTCATTGGCCCCCGCACGCAGCAGCCCCACCCAGATGTAGCCCAGCAGCGCGAGGCCGCTGGCGACGGCCAGCGCCACGCCCGGCCCCACGGCAGGGCCTGCTAGAGGTGCGGGCGATAAACTCATGGCTTGCAGTGTACTTTTGGGATCCGCGCGTTCTGCCGGCCATCCCTCACCCCGACCCATGGCTTCCAACCTTACCGACCGCCTGAGTCGCCTCGTCAAGACGATGCGCGGCCAGGCCCGCATCACCGAGAGCAACGTGCAGGACATGTTGCGCGAGGTGCGCATGGCCTTGCTCGAAGCCGACGTGGCCTTGCCCGTGGTGCGCGACTTCATCGCCCGCGTGAAGGAGAAGGCGCTGGGCCAGGAGGTGGTGGGCTCGCTGAACCCCGGCCAGGTGCTGGTCTCGGTCGTCCACAAGGAACTCGCCGCCACCATGGGCGAGGGCGTGGCCGACATCAACCTCGCCACGCAGCCGCCCGCCGTCATCCTGATGGCCGGCCTGCAAGGCGCCGGCAAGACGACGACGACCGCCAAGCTCGCCAAGCACCTGATCGAGAAGCGCAAGAAGAAGGTGCTGACCGTCTCCGCCGACGTCTACCGCCCCGCGGCCATCGAGCAGCTCAAGACGGTCACCAAGCAGGCCGGTGCCGAGTGGTTTGAATCGACGCCCGACCAGAAGCCGCGCGACATTGCCCTCGCCGCTCTCGACTACGCCAAGCGCCACTACATCGACGTGCTGCTGGTGGACACCGCCGGGCGCCTAGCCATCGACGACGTGCTGATGGCCGAGATCAAGGAGCTGCACGCCACGCTGAACCCGGTGGAGACGCTGTTCGTCGTGGACGCCATGCAGGGCCAGGACGCCGTCAACACCGCCAAGGCCTTCAAGGAAGCGCTGCCGCTGACGGGCGTGATCCTCACCAAGCTGGACGGCGACTCGCGCGGCGGCGCAGCGCTGTCGGTGCGCCAGATCACCGGCGCGCCCATCAAGTTCGCCGGTGTGTCCGAGAAGATCGACGGCCTGGAAGTCTTCGACGCCGACCGCCACGCCGGCCGCGTGCTGGGCATGGGCGACATCGTGGCCCTGGTGGAGCAGGTCACCCAGAGCGTGGACCTGGCCGAGGCGCAAGCCATGGCCGAGAAGCTCAAGAGCGGCAGCGGGTTCGACCTGAACGACTTCCTGCAGCAGATTGCGCAGATGAAGAAGATGGGCGGCCTGGGCGGCCTGATGGACAAGCTGCCGCAGAACATGATGGGCAACAAGCAGCCCGGCCAGGCCGACATGGACCGCGCCGAGCGCGACATGAAGCGCATGGAAGGCATCCTGCGCGCCATGACCGCCAAGGAGCGCAAGCAGCCCGCACTGCTGATGGACGGCAAGAGCAAGGCCAGCCGCAAACGCCGCATCGCCACCGGCGCGGGCGTGCAGATCCAGGACGTGAATCGTCTGCTGAATCAGTTCGACCAGATGCAGCAGATGATGAAGAAGATGAAGGGCGGCGGCCTCATGAAGATGATGAAGCGCATGGGCGGCATGAAGGGCATGCCGGGGATGTGATGCGCGGGTTTCTCGGGAGAGAAGCCCCTACCCGCTCGCATGCAGGCGTCCCGGCAACTGTTGGCGTAAATATATAAAATTCAATATAATCTCCACATGAAGGAGATTGAGTTCAGGGGCAACTCGCTCGATGACCTTCGCGCCTTTCCAGACACGGCCAGGCGCGAGGCTGGCGTCCAGCTTGACGCCGTGCAGCGAGGCCTGGAGCCTGCCGACTGGAAGCCCATGGCCACAGTTGGCCCGGGTGTCAAGGAAATCCGCATTCGCGATGCGGCTGGCGCCTTCCGCGTCATCTACGTCGCCAAGTTGGCCGATGCCGTGTACGTGCTCCACTGCTTCCAAAAGAAGACGGAGAAGACAAGCCAGACCGATATTGATTTGGCCGCCGCGCGTTACCGTGGCCTGATGAAGGAGAAGGGCAAATGAGCAAACAGACCGGACAACGCTTTGCCAGCGTCTGGGATGCCATTGAAGACACCCCGGAAGCAGCCGAGAACATGAAACTTCGCGCCGCGCTGATGCTCGCGCTGAAGGCCCACATCGAGCGGGCAGGACTGAACCAGACCCAGGCCGCCCAGTTGCTCAACGTCACCCAACCGCGCGTTTCCGACCTGGTGCGCGGCAAGGTCGCTTTGTTCGGGCTGGATGCGCTGGTGAACATGGCAACGGCCGCGGGCCTGCATGTGGAGCTGACCGTGAGCGAGGCGACACCCGCGTAACGCCGCCCGTCCGACTGCGGCTTGCGCGCCTGCTCGCAAGTGGGGTGCGCTCGCCAGCGCCATGCGCCGCCAACGGCGTTGCAGCAAGCCCAGCGCAAGCCCACCGTCACAAGTGTTCACACTTGACCCCCACTCAAGGGACACCCCCGGCCCCCAAGGGCAGATAGCGTCGCCCCCCATGCTCAACCTCCAACTCCCCCGCGCCGTCGGCGCCTGGCTGACCCGCGTGACCGGGCAGGACCGCGACGACATCGACACGGACCCGAAGGACACCGTCATGCGCTGGCCGCCCACGGCCTCGCGCGTGCTGGCCAGCACCGAGCGCCATGCGCACAAGTGCATTGCCAAGGCGATGGCGCTGGAGCATCCGCGGGGCTTTTTGCTGGCGCATGTGCCGCTGCACAAGCTGGTGAAGGTGCCCAAGCAGAACTCTTACCGCGAGTGGCTGTCGCGCACCGGGCTGCTCACCGTGGACTTTGCGCTGTGCGACGAGCACGGCTATGCGCGCTCGGTCGTGCTGATGCCGCTGGCTGACGAGCAGCAGCCTCGCCTGACGCGCCGGCGCGAGCGGCTGCTGCGCGTGCTGGAGGCCACCGAGCTGACCATCACGCAATGGGACCGCGACTGGGCGACGGAAGAAGGCGAGCGGCTGCGCAGCCTGCTGTTCACCAAGCCACGCGGCCCAGGCTACTTTGTCGACACGCCGCACGCACACTGAGCCACCCAGGACCGATCAGCCCAGCAGCACCAGCGCCGCGCAGGCGATCAGCGCCAGGCCCCCGAGCCGCCCGAACACGCCCTGCGCGCTGGCGGGCAGGCGCCGCCGCAGCGCCGCGAAGCCCGCGATCAGCAGCGCGAACCAGGCGAGGTTGATGGCCTCGAACACCAGCCCCAGGCGCCAGAACGCCAGCAGCCACGGCCCCTGCCCCGCCGCGATGAACAGCGGGAAGAACGCGCCAAAGAACAGCAGCACCTTGGGGTTGGCCAGCGTCAGCAGCAAGGCGCTGGCAAAGCTGCCGCGGCCTGCGCTACGGACGCCGGCCTCGGCACCGCCCCGCGCCGGCCGCAGCAGGCCCGCCACGCCCAGCCAGGCCACATAGGCCGCGCCACCCACGCGCAACGCCGCCAGCAGGGTGGGCCATTCGCGCAGCAGCGCGGCCAGGCCCAGGCCCGCCGCCGTGATGAGCAGCAGGTCGCCCACGGCCAGGCCCAGCACGGCGCGCACCGCATGTGCCCGCGAAGCCCGCGCCTGCTCCAGCACAAACAGCGTGGCCGGCCCCGGTACCACGATGACCAGGGCCGACGCCGCGACGAAGGCAGCGAGCGAGGCGGGGGCTGCGGCGCTCATGCCGGCTCCCGGTTGGCCACCCGGGCGGCGGCATGCGCGTCCACCAGGGCATCGAGCCCGAGCGCGGGCAGCTCCAGGCCCAACGCCTGGGCGCGGCCGGTGTCCATCGCATGCGACGCGCCGTAGTCGAAGGGGCTGAGTACGGTGGGCGCGGCGGGGCCGGCCACCGCCGAGAGCCGCACCGGCTGCCCGAGCCTGCGCGCCACGCGCTCCAGGAGTTGCGGCGCAGTGAGCGGCCCCGGGCTGGCAATGTTGAGCGGGCCGGTGAACCCCTGCCCGCCGGCCCACAGCAGCGCCGTGACGGCGCCGTCCACGTCGATGAAAGAGCTCTCGCCCGGCGTGGCTGCATGCCGCAGCACCTCGCCACTCAGCGCGCGCTCGACGTACAGGCGCAGCCGGCCGGTGAAGTCCTGCGGGCCGCCCAGCACGTGGGCCAGGCGCAGCGTCGCCGCGGGCAGGCCGGCGGCGGCGAGCAGCACGCCTTCGGCGCGGCGCTTGCCGTCGCCGTAGGCGGTGGGCGGGTTGGGCACCTCGTGCGCGAGGTCGAGGTCATCCTCGCGGTAGCCGCGCTCCACGCGGCCGTGCAGCGCGTCGTAGACCTCGAGCGTGGACGTCATCAGGTAGCGGCCCACGCGGCCCGCGAACAGCCGGGCAGCGAGAGCGGCCTCGGCCGGGCCGTAGCACATCTGGTCGTAGACGAGGTCGAAGCGCGCGCCGGCGAACGCGGCCTGCATCGCAGTGGCATCGCCACGGTCCACCGCGATGCGGCGCACGCGGGTGCCGAAGGGGTCGGGCGTGCGCCCACGGGTGGCGAGGGTGACGCGCTCGCCGCGCGCCAGCAAGGCCTCGACGAGATGGATGCCGAAGTAGCGCGTGCCGCCGATGACCAGGATTTCTTGAGGCATGAGGCCGTCCTTTGATGGGTTTGGCCGCAGTTTTCCCTGTATGCAATCGCCGGAAAAGCGAGAATTCGCAGCCCTGAGGTTCAGTAAAACTTAACCATGGCACCACCCCTGTCCAGCCTCTCCGGCCTGCTCGATTTCGAGGCCGCCGCACGTTCGGGCAGCTTTCGCGCCGCCGCGGCCGAGCTGCACAAGACGCCCGCGGCGCTGAGCCAGCAGATCAAGGGGCTGGAGCAGTCGCTGGGCCTCACGCTGTTCATCCGCCATGCGCGCCACGTGGCCATCACGCCGGCCGGCCGCGCGCTGGCGGCCAGCGTCACGCGGCTGCTGGGCGAGTTGCGCGAGCAGGTGCTGGCGCTGCGCGAGACGCAGGACCCGCAGCTGGTGCGCGTGTCCGGCACGCACTCGCTGGCGATGAAGTTCCTGGTGCCGCGGCTGCACGCCTTCACGGCGGCGCACCCGGCGGTGGACGTGCGCGTGGACGCCAGCGACCAGCTTGCCGACCTGGCCGGCGGCGGCTGCGACATCGCGCTGCGCTACCAGGCGCTGGCCGCGATGGACGGGCCGGCGCTGTACGCGGAGCGGCAGGTCGTCGTCTACAGCCCCGACGTCGCTTCGCGGCCGCTGCGGCTGGGCGAGCTGCTGCGCCAGCCGCTGCTGCACGAGGAGGGCGGGCTGCCGGCGTGGCAAGCCCTGCTGGCACGCGAAGGGCTGGGCGGGCGGCGCCACCTGGACTTCTCGCGCGCCTACAGCCACGGCGGGCTGCTTGTGCAGGCGGCGGTGGCGGGGCTGGGGGTGGGGCTGGTGCCGTTCGCGTTGGCCGCCGTCGACCTGGAGCAGGGCCGGCTGGTGCGCGCGGACTGTGAGCCGCTGGCGTCGGCCTATGGCTACCGGCTGATGCGCGGGGCGGCGCGGGCGGATGCGGCGGCGGTGGAGGCGTTTGCGGGGTGGATCGCGGCTGAGTTTGCGGGGTTGAGCCCGGGGCGATTGGGCGGCGGGCGACGGCGGCGTTGAGGCACGAGGTTGGCCTTGGGGGCCGCGATTCTGGCGCAGCCCGGCCCGCTGCGGTCAGCGCAACCTAGGGGTTTGGCGCCAGCCCGCCGGCTCCGATGATGGTGGCGACGAGCAACGCTCATGCTGCCGTCAACAGGGAGGTGTGCCATGTTGTCCATGGGTCGCCGGCTGGCTGCTGCCAGCGTTATAAGCCTTTGCGCCGTTTTCCCAACGCTTGGCGCTGCCAGCGAGAGAACAACAGCGTTCGCAGCCATCAAGGCCAGGCCTCCTGCGCGAGCGTCGGGCACCAGCCCCACGGCCGTCGCCGGCTGCCCGGACCAGGGCGGACTGCTGGACTCCATCACCGTGCCGGTGGACCAGCCGCTGGAGCTGAGCGTGGTGATCGGCTCGCCCGCCCCCGCGACCGGCGTGCGCTTCAACGTGCTGTCCAACAACCCGGCCATCGTGGCCGCCGGTGACCGCACGCAGGGCTTCATCCCGACGGTGACCATCCCCCCGGGTGGCACCGAGAGCAATGCCTTCACGATCTATGGCATCAGCGTGGGGCAGACCACCTTGCGCCTGCAGGCCCTGACGGCGGGCTACGGCAGCGGCACGTTCCCGCTGGGGGCCTGGGACATCAACAAGTCGGGCAGTGGCAGCGACCAGAAGTTCCTGGACGCCAATGCTCCGGCAGCGAGCTGCCGCGACGCGAACGCGGCCACGCTGTCGACCGACCCCGCTCGCCTGGCCACCTGCGGCAAGGCCGTCAAGGGCGTGGCGGCGGACGGCGTGAACCCGCTGCTGCTGCGCACCGCGTCGGGGCTGGCAGGCACAGCGTGCTTCGAGATCGTCTCGGGCGGCAGCCTGGATGCCGGCAAGGTGCTGACGCCACTGGCCACCACCAAGGCGGCTGCCGGGCTGAACTACGGCTTCTCGTTCTACACGCCCCCTAGCTTCTACGGCGACGCGACGGCCAGCCGCACGGTGGAGGTGGAGTACAGCTTCACGCCCAACATCGGCAACGGCAACACGTCCAAGCTGCGCGCCACGCTGCAGGTCGTGCGCCCGCCCGTGGTGCTGGTGCATGGCCTGTGGAGCAACCCCAACAGCTGGAACGACAACTTCAAGCCCGAGGACGCCACCCACACCTCGGTGACGGCGGACTACGCGGCCACCAACGCCTCGCACTTCACAACCAACGTGCCCAAGGTCAAGAGCGCCGTGGCGCAGGCCATCACGGCGTTCCGCAAGAAGGCGTACGCCGCGACTCAAGCCGACGTGGTGGGCCACAGCATGGGCGGCCTGCTGACGCGGCTCTATGCCGACACCCCCACCTACAAGCGCCCCGACAACCTCGACAAGGGCGACGTGCACCGCCTGGTGACGCTGAACACGCCGCACTGGGGCAGCAGCTTTGCCAACCTGCTGGTGGCGCTGCACAACGTGGACGCCAAGACGGCCACCAAGCTGGAGTCCACGGTCAACGGCCTCACTGGCGGCAGCGTGACGCAGGGCGCCGTCTGCGACCTGGCGGAGAACAGCACGGGCCTGGCCGCACTGAGCGGCGGCACGGCACTGCGCAGCCAGGTCATCACTTCTACGGGCGGGCCGGCCGGCACGCCCGCCAGCCCGGCGCGCTACTGGGGCGGCGCCACCATCTTTGGCGCCAAGGCCTTCGAGTCGGCGCTGACGGCGAGCTACTGCGCCGAATGGGCGCCCCCGATGGGCCCGGACTCCATGCCCGTGTGCCTGCGCAGCGAGTTCTACTTCCCGCAGGCCACGGTGGATGCGTTCCGGTTTCGCCAGGGCAACGATGCCGTGGTGCCGCTCACCAGCCAGCGCGGCGGGCTGACGGGCACCAACTTTGCCGCCTACATCCACTTCCACATCCCGGGCATCCCGGGCGTGCAGCGCGGCATCACCGATGGCGATGACGTGGCGGCCCGCCTGGCCCAGGTGCTGCAAGGCGACGACACCGGCCTGGCGGCCAGCCTGCCGGGCGTGCCGGCGAACGGCACGGGCAGCGTGCTGACCGTGGGCACGGCCACCGCCGCGGCGGACTATGCGGCGCAGTGCGGGCCGGGGGGCTCGATGCAACGCGCCCCCGGTGACACGGCCGACGTGAGGGGGCGCTCTATGCAAGCAATGGCCGCTGACCCACGCATCCGCATCGTCTCGCCCAGCGCGGGCGCCAGCGTGACGCAGGGAGACCCCGTGACGGCAATAGTGGAGCTGACGCCGCCGCTGACCGCCAACAACACGGTGAGCGTGAACTTCGTGGGCCTGCAGGACGTGTTCGCCACGTGGGTGAGCGGCCTGCGCTTCTCGGCCACGCTGCCGTCCAGCGCGCTGGCCAGCGGCACGTTGACGCTGATCCCCGAGGTCACCGACACCAGCGGCAACGTGCTGTACGGCGAGCCGTTGCAACTGGGCGTGCTGCCCGCCAGCGCGCCCACCAGCGTCAAGCTGCTGCAGCGCAGCTTCTTCGAGCTGCCGGGCGCCGACCCGCGCCAGCTCTACCTGAACGGCACGCTGGCAGATGGCAGCGTGGTGGACGTGAGCAGCGCTGCGAGTGGCACGCGCTACGCGGTCAGCGACCCCAGCGTGCTGAGCGTCAGCGCGGACGGGCTGGTCAGCATCCTCGCCGCGGGCCGCAGCCAGGTCACGGCGACCCTGGGCAGCCTGTCGGACGTGGCCACCTTCGTCGTGGAAGACCCCGCCAACCCGCTGCCGCCCAGCAGCGTGGCAGCGGCCTTGAGCTTCACCCGCTCGGGCCTGCGGCTGGACCGCACGACCGGCTTCTACGTGCAGGACCTGACCATTACCAACACCAGCGGCAACCCCGTCGCGGGGCCGCTGTACCTGGTGGTGCGCAACCTCACCACCGGCGTGACGCTGGTGAGCAAGTCCGGCCTCACGTCCACCGTGACGCCCACGGGGACGCCTTACGTCGTGATGCAGTTGCCAGGCGACGGCCTGACCCTGCCGGGCGGCGCCAGCATCACGCTCGGCCTGCGCTTCCTGAACTCGAGCCGCCTGTTCATCAACTTCGCTCCCGATGTCGTCACGACGTCGAACGAGCCTTGATATCCCGGAGCCTGCCCATCATGACGACAGCCCTCAGGAAACATCTGCGTTCAGCCCTTGCCGCCACACTCACCGCCCTGCTCACGGCCGTGCCGCTGTGGGCCCAGGCGCTGGACTACCACGTCACCATCGACACCACGCCGCTGGCCGGCACGTCGGGCTACCTCGCGCTGGACCTGCTGGGCGGCACTCCCGGGACAACCAACACCGTGGTGGTGAGCGCCTTCTCCGGCCCGCTGACGTTGGGCGCCGTGACGCTGACCGGCGGCGCGACAGGCGCCCTGCCCGGCCCCGTGACGCTGACCTCGGGCAGCTTCTTCAACGAGTACCTGCAGGCGGTGGGCTTCGCGGCCGGTGTCATCCAGTTCGACCTGAGCATCACCAACCACTACGCACCCGGCGACACCCCCGACCAGTTCGCGCTCTTCCTGCTCGACGCCACGCTGCAGCCCCTGGGCAGCAGCGACCCCAGCGGCGCCGGCGCGCTGCTGGTGGTGGACCTGGTGAGCGCGCCGTCCATCCAGGTGTACAGCTCGCCGTCGGCCACGGCCACCGTCAGCGCGGTGCCTGAGCCGGCCAACGCGGGCTTGATGTTGATGGGCGGGCTGGGCCTGTGGGCCTGGCGTCGCGTCAGAAGATCTTGAAACCCGTCACCAAATAACCCAGCGCCAACGCCACGCAGGCATTGGCGACCACACCCAGCGCAAAGACCCAGCGCTGGCGGGACTCGCGTGCAGCGGCATGGAAAGAGAGTGCGGCCAACACGATGACCATGCCTAGCGCGGCCAGGCCCAAGGCGTTGATGCCGGGGTCGGGGTTGACGGCCATGGCCAGCAAGGCGCCAGCCGCCACGCCGCTCAAGGCCAGGCCGTTGGCCCGGCAGGCCAGGGCGCGCTGCCCGCGCAGGTAGAGCACCGGGGCCGCCAGCGCGGCAACGCCGCTCAAGAGTGCCAGCAAGGCGGCCAGGGCCATCAGCATGGTGGTGCCGGTTACTCCAGCAACGCCCGCGCAAACTCGCGCGCGTTGAAGGTTTCCAGGTCTTCGAGCTTCTCGCCCACGCCGATGAAGTACACCGGCACGGGCCGCTCGCGCGCAATGGCCGCGAGCACGCCGCCCTTGGCGGTGCCGTCCAGCTTGGTGACCACCAGGCCCGTGAGGCCCAGCGCCTCGTCGAAGGCCTTGACCTGCGTCAGCGCGTTCTGGCCCGTGTTGCCGTCCACCACCAGCAGCACCTCGTGCGGCGCGCCCTCTTGCGCCTTGTTGATGACGCGCTTGATCTTCTTCAGCTCCTCCATCAGGTGGAGCTGCGTGGGCAGGCGGCCCGCGGTGTCGGCGATCACCACATCGGCCCCGCGCGCCTTGCCGGCGTTGACGGCGTCGAAAGACACGGCGGCCGGGTCGCCGCCCTCCTGGCTGATGATCTCCACCTTGGCGCGGTCGGCCCACACACCCAGTTGCTCGCGCGCGGCGGCGCGGAAGGTGTCGGCCGCGGCCAGCAGCACGCGCTGGTCGGCCTCCGCCAGGTGGCGGGTGAGCTTGCCGATGCTGGTCGTCTTGCCGGCGCCGTTGACGCCCACCACCATCATCACCGTGGGCGTGTGGCGGCCCACCTCCAGGCCCTTTTCCAACGGCTTGAGCAGCTCGGTCAGCGCGTCGATCAACAAGCCACGCACGGCCTGCGGGTCGGTGGCCTTGGCCTCCTTCACGCGGCGCTTCAGGTCGCCCAGCAGGAACTCGGTCGCCTTGACGCCGGCATCGGCCATCAGGAGTGCCTCTTCCAGCTCTTCATAGAGCTGCTCGCTGAGCTGCGTGCCGGTGAAGACCTGGGCGATGCTGCTGCCCGTCTTGCGCAGGCCGTTGCGCAGCTTGTCCAGCCAGCCCTTGCGCTGTGGCTCAGCCACAGCGGGCTCAGGCGTGGGTGGCGGTGGCGCGACGACCGGGGCCGGCGCGGGGCGGGCCACCACGGGGGCCGCTACGACGGGAACCGGTGCAGGCTTGGCGACGGGGGCTGCCACAGGCGCCGCGACTGGAGCGGCGACCGGCACCGCGACAGGTGCAGCCACGGGCACAGGCGCCGCCACGGCGGGCTCGGCCGCGACCGGCGCTGGCGCGCTGGCGGGCTTGGTGACCCAGCCGTCAGGCAGCAACACGGGCGCTTCGGCAGGAGCCGGCGGCGGCGTCTTCTTGAAAAAACTGAACATGCTTGCATTCTCGCCGAAAGGGGCGCTAGAATGGCAGGCTCAGGCGCTTTAGCTCAGCCGGTTAGAGCGACGGAATCATAATCCGCAGGTCCGGGGTTCGAATCCCTGAAGCGCCACCAAAAAATGAACGGGTCACGTCTTGCACGTGGCCCGTTTTCATTTGGCCCGCCGCATTTGTGGTCATGCCCCATGGAAACCCCGGCCAAGGCAGGCGCCACGGCAGCGGCATCATCCAGGGACCGCGTGGCTTGAGCGCGGGCGCGGGAGCCCTGGGTCACTTCGCGCCTTCTTCGATGACGCTGTCGGCCATGACGCACACCGGGTGGGCGCCTTGGACCACGCCGTAGTCGCAGGTTTCGTTGATCCTCACGCGGTAGGCCTCGATGAGGCAGCTGCGGTCCTTGCAGGTGTTGCGCCGGGCCAGCCAGGCGCGCTGCTCGGCCTTGATCGCCGCCCTGATGCGGCGGTTCTCCTGGGCGCCGCCAAAGTCGGCTTCTTCGAGCATGCCCAGGTAGTTGTCGGCCAGCGCCGAGTCCAGCTTGCTGAGCAGCGCGTCGGCGCAGATCTGCTTCTCGATGCGCGTTGCCGCCTTCTTGCAGTCAAAGGACGCGGCATGGCCGGTGGCGGCCAGGGACCAGAGCAGCAGGCAGAGGATGGCTTTTTTCATGCGCGGCAGCATAGCGATGCGCCGGTGGTCCTGGGCTTCTGGCAACGGGGCGAAAACTGGACGATGCTGGCGGCGCGTGCCGGGCGTGCAGGCGCCGGCTGCCGTTTACTTGAATTTATGGATGAGGAATAATTATTCCCATCAAATAAAGAGCGCCAAATGACTTTCCATCGCCCGCAACTCGCCCTGGAGATGGCCGAGCAGCTTCTGCGTCCCAAGGGCCTTCAGGTCAACGTCCGGTCTGGGTTGTTCCTGGGAGGACTGAGACGCATCGGCAAGACGACCTTCCTGCGTGGCGATCTGGTCCCTGCTCTCGATAATCACGGGGCGATCGTGGTCTACGTCGACCTCTGGTCCAACATCAATGCCAAACCAACGGATCTCCTCCTTGCGGAGGTGCGGAAGAAGTTGGCCGAACTCGAAGCGCCGGACTCCAAGGCCGTCAGCCTCCTCAAACGGATCAAGGGGGTCGACCTTGGAGCTGCGGGCTTCAAGTTCGGCTTCAACCTTCAGGACGTCGGCAAGCCCGAAGGCGCGACGCTGGCCGACGCATTCACCCAACTCGTCGACGCCGCCAGGACCGACGTCGTCGTGATCGTGGATGAAGTCCAGCACGCGATGGGGTCTGACGATGGCAACACCATGCTGCTGGCCTTGAAAGCCTCCCGCGACGCCATCAACACGCGCCCGGACACGCCGGGCCGCTTCCTGTTCCTGGGCACCGGCTCGCATCGCGCGCGGGTGCGAGAGCTCACCATCAAAGGCAACCAGGCTTTCAACGGCGCGATCTCGCAAGACTTTCCGGTGCTCGAAGAGGATTTCGTGCAATGGCTGCTGCAGGAGTCCGCGATGGGCAAGCGCGAGCCCTCGCTGGAGGCTGCCTTCCAGAGCTTCATGCGGCTGGGCCGCCGCCCCGAGGAGTTGATGAAGGCGCTGTTCGCTCTGCAGAACATGGCCGGCGATCAAGACCCTGACGCCGACCTTCGTGGCATCACCGAAGGCATCAGGCAGTCTGCAGCGGCCGAGGACCTGGCCCGCCTGGATCAACTGGGCCCGCTCGCACTGGCCGTGTTCGGTCACGTCGCACGAGAAGGCGGCAGCGGCGTCAAGGGACTGTTCTCGGAGGCTGCGGCCGAGGTGTACGGCAAGGAGCTGGGCCGCAAGGTCAGCATCGAAGAGATCCAGCCCGCCACCAACACACTGCTCGACGCCAACCTGCTGGCGCGCGATGGTCACGGCATCTACGGCGTGAGCGACCCTTTCGTCTGCGAAGCCTTCCTCAACAGGCAGGCCGTACACCTGAAGCTCGCGGGGACCGACCCGGCATAAACGCGGGCCATGTAGGCCAGAAGCTCAGCGCAGGAGCTGGCTCACTCCCTGATCCACCCGCCGCACACACTGTGTGCCATGGTGACCCACAGCCGCGACTACTTCCGCCAGCGCGCACTGGCCCGCCGCCGCGACCCTGAGCAGGGGGCGCGCAACGCCGACCGCATCAATGCCATGCGCGGCCGCATGGACGCACTGCTGGCCGGGCAGCCGCAGATCGAGGCGCTGAATGCGCGTGTGCGAATTACCGACGCCGCCACTTGCTCCGTGAAGAGTCTTCACATAGACTCCGCTCCATCATGAACGCACTGACCCACCGCCATTGCCCCGACCGAGCGCCACGTGCGCTTGGGGGTGGCGGTCGCCAAGAGGTCAAGGCTGCGCGTTGTGACCGCGCCATCACGGGTTCAAGTCCTGTCCGCCACCCCCAAGCGCATTCGCGCTTCGCGTCGTCGAGCAACTCCGGCCAGTCTTCGGGTTATTGGCGCTCCTGATTTCTCAGGAGCGGTAGACCGTTAAGGAGGCGGGGCAGCCTGTAAAGCTGCAGCTACGGCCCGCCAGGTTCGATCCCTGGACGCTCCACCACACCCCCCCACATCTCGGTAGCTCAATTGGCAGAGCAGCGGACTCCAAACCCGCAGGTTGAGGGTTCGAGGCCTTCCCGGGATGCCAGCTTCAACAATGGAAACAGGGGCAGTGCCGCGCAGGCCGCAAAGCGGTCTTGCTCAATCGACGCCCTTGGCGGCGATTGCGCCGAAGCTCATGTCGCTCGCGACGTGAGCGCAGGCAAAACCACTGCCCGCCAGCCATGGATGAATGCCAGAGTGGCAATGGGTCACCTTGCTAAGGTGTAGCCGGTGCGAGAGCGCCGCCGAGGTTCGAGTCCTTGTTCATCCGCCAGAGCACGGCGCCGAACGCCAGCTCAACCCTAGTCCCACGCCCACCCACCACCAGCGACAAACTCGCCCTTCTTCTTGTCAAAGAGGTAGCACATCTTGCCTCGGTCAGAGACCAGTTGGTCCACGCAAGCCCCATCCAGGTACGAACGCCGCTCTACGGGCACGGGGTCGCCCTTGAGACGTTGCGGGTTGAAGTTGCCGCGTTCAATGCTCGTCCATGACATGCAGTCCACCCCGAGGCGGGTCGCCAGGTTGGCGCGGTCACCGTAGTGAAGCGTCTGCTCAACCAGCGTTTCGGGCTTGGCGTCGTCGCGGAAGGCGACGTACAGGTACGAGGGGGAGTCGTCTCTGGCCAGGCCCAGCGCCACCTGGGTTGCGCCGGGCTTATCGAACGAGCCCACGCAGCCGGCGACGACCTTGTAGTCGAACCCCATCTCCTTGATGGAGAGCAGGATGCGGCCGGCCCGCTGCGGGCCCACGGCCTTCTTGAGAAAGGCCACGCCTTTCTCGTGCATCAGCGCGAACGTCGGGGCCGCCTCGCGCTCCGTCAACGTGGGGAACTCGTCATCGGCCCGTGCGACCTGGATGAGCAGCAGCAGCCCCAGCAAGAGGCATTTCTTCAGTTGGCGCATGTGAATCGTCTCCTCCCTGTGTTGAACGGCCGGTGGTCCACCCGGCACTACTCTTTGGGCCAACTGCCCAGCTTGGCGAATTCCTGGCGCTTGCGGTCATAGCCGTAGCAGGCGACGGGCTGGTCGGCGTCCAGCGGCATCACGCAGGCCGAATCCATCAACGTGTTGCGCGTCACGCCCGCCGACTGCCCCGGCTGCCGAAGCGCTGCGTTCTTGCGTTCGATGGACGTCCATGACCTGCAGCGGATGCCCACCATGCGCTGCGCCGCGGCGGGCGCGCTGCTGTCCACCTTCTGATCCAGCAGCACCACAGGCTGCGTATCGTTCAGGAACACCGCGTAGACCACCTGGCTGGCATCGGCCTTCACAAGCGCCAGAGCCGCCTCCTGATGGCCCGGCACGTTGAAGGACCCCAGGCAGGCCGCGGCCACTTTGAACTCCGGCCACAGGCGTTCGGCGGTGCTCAGGATCCGCTCGGACCGCTTGTCGCCAAAGGCTGTCTTGACAAAGCCCACCTCCGTCCTGTGGGCTGAGGCAGCCGTCGCCAGCGGCTTGGGCTCGTGGTCTTCCAGCCAAGCCAGGTCGGCGCTGGCGAAGGGGGCTTGCAGCAGCAACCCAAGCAAGCAGCACAGCTTCAGACGACGCATGCGGATCTACCTTTCGTTGGCGTTCATTCGTTGGAGTTCCCACTGCCGGAACAGTTGGTTCTGGAGCGCGGTGTTCATGTTCGCACGCAGGGTGGGCTGGTGAATCTCCAGATGAAAGGCGCGGGGATCTTTCGTCGGCGTGTAGGGTGACAGGACCTCGCGCAGATCACCCCGGGCCTTGGCTGCGTTCAATGCTGCCTGGAAGGCTTCCCGCTTTTCTGCGGGCACTGAAGACAGGCCGATGTCAAAGACATTCAGCTCCCTGGGGTCTCCCATATGGTTTGAAACCCTGATGTCCCGGTCCAGCAGTTCTTGCGCTCGTTGGGCCATCTTTTCCTGGATCGTGCGGGGAGAGTCTCCCGCAGCCCTGCCCCGGTTGAATATGCCTATCAGCTCTTGGCCAGGTTTGCCGTAGTCAGCCAGATCCTGCGGCCTGTTCGCCGCCAACGGCCCGTACATGATTCCAGCCTGCTCAGCCGCCGTTCTGGGGCCACTGGTGACTTGCAGTTGCCCAATGTCGAGGCCAGCGTCCCGCGCAATCCTGTTCAGCACCTCAAGGGATGGCGTGCTGACGTCCTGCGGCCGTCCGTGGTCAACGAACTGCGGCACCGCCGGCGAGACGTTGTCCCGCTTGTACTGGCGCTCCAGGTCGAAAGGACTTGGCGGCGGCGCCTTGTTGCGCAGCACGTAGTTTTCACGCGCCAGCTCGTCATCACCCAGCGACAGCGTCGGGGCATCCGCCGCGCCGCCCGCAGGTGCCGCCAGCACGTCGCGCCGCCGCTCCTGCATGTCCGCATTGCTGTCGATGAAGTGGTTCGGCCCCAGGATGCCTTGCAGCGTGACGAGTGGGTTGAACGGCACGGGGAAGACGGCGTCCGCGTCAAGGGGATCGTCGGGCCCGGAGCCGGTGGCGGATGCCTGCTGCGCGGCGGCACCGTCATAACCCAGCAACCCGGTGGCGAGGGCGTGCTGCACGACCGGCGACGACAGCAGGCCTTGCGGCGCGTTGCCCTGGTCGTCGTCTTCATCGTCATCGATGGCGGGGCCCAGCAGGCCGGCGAGGAATTTCATGGTGAGGTGTCCTGAAAAGAAGAAACCCGCCGAGGCGGGTTGGTGAGTGAGGGGTTGCTCAACGCTCTGGATCCCAGGGCGGCAGGTCCATATTGCGTCGATAGTCGTTGATGAAGGCAACGAAATCGCTGAAGCCTGTGGATCGCGCCCGCAAGCGCCTGTCGCCCAGGTTGATCACGTAGATGGCTGGGTCGCGAGGGCCGCCGAAGCAGAACAAGGCGTCGCCGTTGTCTCCCCGAGCGAAGGGCACCAGGCGCTTGAAGAAGTCGCCTTGCGGACGAAGGACTGCAGGTCTGTCCTGACGGACTCTCGGTCCAGGAAGGTCAACGCGTGCCCGTCGCCTCCGGCATCGATGTCCCGATCTCCCCAGGAGATGCAATCCAGGAAATGCGCTGGGTAGTCGAAGGCGAAGCCCAGGATTTCCGGCCCGGCGATGTAGGTCTCCAAGGCGGGCCATTCGCCCGGTGAATTCGTCACGTCATGGTCTCCCGGCCACTTTCGGGTCAACAACCCCATGCAACTAAACCCTAGCGGTACTGTTCGTAGCCGGACCCATCCAGAAATCGCAATCCTCCGCTGTCACGTATCGCGTAGACATTCTCATGCTGGAAGGAAAACACAAAATAGGCAGGGCTTGCAGAAGACAGCACCTTCAAGAAGTCGGCGACTTCTTTTTTGCAGACATCCGGCATACCAAACCGATAAAAGAACGTCACCTGGCTTCCGAGTTTCCACCGATCCGGCGAATCGACATCTTCCACGAACAAGTCCTCTGAGCCGTCGTAGCGATCCGCGGAGACGCCCATCCCAGACCCCGGGCATGTCGCTTCCACGCTTACGTCGTAATAAGGTTCGATGTCGACAAATCCAGCGGCCTCGAACAGACCTCTCATTTCCTCAAACCCAAGCCTCGGGTCTATTTCCACGCATAGATTGACTGACATTTCACCTCCTTGGTGCGCTTGCAGCCGATGGGAAAGGGAGTACCCGGATTGGCGCTCCCTGCACCCGCGGGGAACCAACGGCCCCAGGGCTCATGGTCCAACTCCCATCCTTGAAGACAAGCAGATTGCTCGCATTGACCGGCCACCAACCGGCTCATGGCAAAGACCGGGCTCCACGCGCCGGATCAGTCCTGCTTCTCCCAGTACAGGCCCAGGAAGCCGTCATCCTCTGTCCTCCACCTGAGCGGGTCTGTGTCGATTCGAATCTCCAAGGCCACATCAAATGGAAGATCGTAGGGTGGCTGGCGCGTCGATGCCTCGAAGTCCTCCATGGCCTCTCTCAGTTCTTCTCTGTCATTCTGCGATTCCTCGCGAAGCACGACTCTGACGCGGAACGCCTGATAGGCATCCATCGCGAAATCCACCCGTCGAACGTTTGGGCTCAACCGCCCAAGACAGGCATGGGCCAAGTTGACGAACACCCCGTTTCTCTCGTTCACATCAATCACGCTATTGCCCTTTCGTGGGTGAAACGGGTACGACGCTCACACTGGAGCTGCCCTTGATCCAGAACAGATTGGTCGGCTGGTCAGGATAGCCGGCACGTGGGTTGTGGTTGAACCCCTTGGCCCCGTCAACGCGAACAATGGGCCCGCCGTCATTTCCCCTTGCCACCACGACGGCCTGCCCGTTCTGGTAGGCCTCCAGCACATCCTGTGCGTCGCTGACCTGCTCGAAATAGCTTCCGCGCCGGCTTTCATAGTCTTTGGTCCCTGTCACGTGCCGCGATTGCTTGCCAGGGTTGATGAACCCGTCTACGGAAGTGTCGAATCTCGGGTCAACCGGCTTGGGCTTGACTGTCTCGTAGTAGCGCACCAGCGGGTCCAAGGACGTGACGAGGCCTGCATTGGCCACACCGATGTCATTGATCGCGTTGTCCGGAGCACCCGCGAGTTGTGCGCCGGCGGCCCAGCCTGTGAGGAGGCCACCCGCCGCAAGGCCGATGGTGGTCCCTGCCTTTTGTTTCGCCTGCTGTCGCGCTTGTTCCGCGGCAAGGTCGTACGCCGACGCCTGCGGGCCTCTGTCGATGCGAGCGCGGTACTCTGCCGCAAACCGCTCAAGCTCTGGATCAACCGGCGCTCTGTCCACGCCACCACTCAGGCCCAGCCTTTGCGCCCGCTCCGCTGACTCCTGCCATGCGGCCTTCATGGCCCGGCTTGCGTTGTCTCGCGCCAACAACCGGTCGCCGGATACGGCGTTGTCGCCATAGGCACTTGCGTTGTTTGGAAGGAAGAGGACGTCCCCTGGGCGTATCGCGCTGCCATCAAGGTTGTTGGCCGCCATGACAGCGCCCACCATCGCGGGGTCGCTGGTACCGGCCAATCCCGAAAGCGTGTCGCCATCTTGCACCACAACCCTGCGACCTTCGACGCTCGTGTAGGCCTGCGGGTTGGCGAGGCGCTCAGCGGCGTTGAGCAAACTGTGGTCACTTGCTGTCGATGGGGCCGCCAACAGGTCAGGGCCGAGGTGCAGCGGCTGACCCTCGTCTATCGCCGACCGTTGCCGCGCCTGCAGCAAAACATCGTCATAGCCTAGCAGCCCCATGAGTTGACCTGGCAGCACGCTGGGCGCCGACAGCAGCCCCCGCGGCGCCCCATCCTCTTCGTCATCGAGGTCGTCGGTTGAAGGGGCCCAACAGGCCATAGAGAAATTTCATATCGGTCTTTCAAGTGTTGACACAACGCACGAGGGTCGCGTCCGGCTTACTTCGCCGTCAACGCGTCATAGCTGCGCTCGCAGGCCAGCCCGGCAATGCGGGCGTCGTCGGCGGCAGCAGCAAGCTGGCCCGCAGCGTCGTCAAGCCGGCGCTGCACGTCGGCGAGCAGATCGGCGGGGGTGGGGGCTGGCGGGCCTGCAGCGGCAGCGGCGGGATCGCCGGGGGCGGCACGGCAAGTGGCGGCAAGGGCCGCGAAGCGCTGGCGCAGGCTGCCAGCAGCAGCGTCGGCAGCACGGCGGTCAGCAGCCGCATGGGCCTGGGCTTGTTGGGCGGCATGGGCGATCTCCTGTTGGGCGATGGTGCGGCGTTGCTCTTCGGCGCGGGCGGCAGTGGTGGCTTGTGCGGCTTCAATGGCGCGGGTAGCGCGCTCCTGGGCCAGCGCAGTGCGGGTGTGGGCCAGGCGCAGGGTCTGCACGCCCAGCAGCGTCGCGAGCACGAGGGCCAGGCAGGCGGCGGGCGACAAGGCCGTAACGACGCGCAGCAGCGCATTCATGCCTTGCCCTCGCATTGCGCGCGCTCAGCGGCGCGGCGTTTGGCCAGGCCGGTGCAGCGGTTCAAAGGGTCCTTGCAGTCGCGGCCCTGGAAGAAGGTCCAGCGGTCGAACTGCGCGCAGGCTTCTTCGTGGCGGCCGGCGTTGTGCAGGCTCACCATGGTGGACTTGCACACGGCGCCGGGGCCCACGTTGTAGGCCAGGCTCACGAGGCTGTCGTACTCGCCCTGCGTGAGCGGCGCGCTGAGGCAGCCCTTGAGCAGGCCCTCGGCACCGCGGATCTCGCGCAGGCTCAAGCGCAGCGCGGCGGGCGGGGTGATGCGGTCGCCCATCTGCACGGGCTTGCCGTCGGGCCCGGTGGTGGAGCCGAACCCGTAGGTGGGCACGTCGGTGGGCAGGGGGCGAACGGCACCGTCGGTGTAGCCCTCGTGGCCCACGATGCCGACGTAGCCGGCGGCGCTGAGCGCGAGCGCGGCTATCGGCAAACGGACAGGCAGGCGCAGTCGAGCGAGCGTGCTGGGGTCAGGGCTTGTCATGGCCGCCCTCCTCTTCCTCCTCTTCCTCCTCTTCCTCCTCTTCCTCCTCGCCTTCTTCGATCAGCGCCTGCATGCGCAGCGCGTGCTCGGCCTCCTCGCGCCGGTCGCGGCGGCGCTGGTAGTACCACTGCAGCATGAAGCCCGCGAGGCCCAGCAGCAGGCCGCCGATGATGGCCAGGTCGTTCGAGGTGAGGCCGCCAATGCTGAGCAGCCCGCCGCCGGCCACGGTGGCCTTGAGGCTGGAGCTGGCCGCGGTGGCTGCGGTGTCGACTTCATTGGGAGTGTTCATGGGTATGTCCAGACGAAAAAAGCCCGCTCAAGGCGGGCTGCAAAACAAAAGCCCGCGCGAGGCGGGCTGGACGATGAAAGTGGTACCGCGACTAAAATTCAGTCGTCGGCGAAATGGCGCCGGAAATGCTGGCTTGGTTGTGCGGAGTCAATGGCAGGCCGAAAGGCGCTAAGTACGAGAGGTGGAAATCGGTCCCACCCCGACCAAGTTGGCTGATGGATCCCCCAAGGGCTTAGTCCCGAGGGGGATTCTTCTTTCCAAGCATCCTCGGGACCACGGTCACGCGCGCGGTGTTGTCCGGGCAAGAAAAACCCGCCGGAGGGCGGGTTGTGTTGAGGGGGATCAGCAGCGTGCCGTCAACGGGCGGGCCGTTCACCCAGCCTTCGCTTGGCGATCTGGGCCAGCTTGACGGCGATCAGCACGAGGGCAGGCCCGGCAAACGCCAAGGCGAACGACATGAACCAAAGGCTGAAGATGTCCCACCAGGCGATGCCAAGTTCAGAGCCGTAAAACTCTTGCTGAGAGTTCTCGCGCAGGGCGATCCACAGGATGGCCGATGCGAACATCACCGACAGGGCCAGGGCGAGCCAGAACGCGCGACGTGCAGCACTCATTCTTGATCCATGGCCTGGCGTGACGGGGGATCGCCGAGGCGGGTTGTGTTCGAGGTCGGGGGCGGGGTCGGGGACCAAGGGCGCGCGGTCAGGGGCTTCACCGCTGACCGAGCCTTTTCTCCACGAGCTGGATCAACAGGGCAACGGCGCCGCTCACGGCGCTTAGCACGGCCATCGTCACGACGAACCACGCGCCCCAGATGAAGCCCAACCCCTGCCAGTTGATTTCCGACCCCGGGCCGTGGAACTCGTTCTGCGGGTTGTGGGACCACGCCGCCGACACCATGAACGATGCCACAGCCGCCGCCAGCACCGCCGCCAAGGCGAGGGCCACCCAGAGTACGCGACGCACAAGACTCATTGCTCGATCCACGGTTTTGAACAGAGGGCGGCCAACGTGATTCCCCGGCCCGCCTGGAGTTGGCCAATCAGTATGGCAGGCTGTTGAGTGGCAACGCCTGCCATACCCGTCGCGTTGACGGGTCCTGGTCGAAGCGGAGGGGTTCTTTTATCCAAGCTTTGGCTTCGTGGATGGCATTCACACGCGCCCCATAGTCTGTCACCTTGTCCGCACCCAGCTTGTTGTAGAGCGTCGCGATGTTGGCGACGGTGCGGTCCTGCGGCGCGAGATTGGCCTGGATGCCGGCAAGTATCTTCGCACCGACGTCGATGTTGAAGGTGGGATCCAGCAGTTGCTCTCGCGTGCCTGCAAAGTCGCCCCAGACGCGATGCACGTTCATGGGCTGGATCGATTTGTTCAAGCCCAGTCGTTCGAAGGGCTTGTCGTAGTAGCCGTGCGACTCCTCCATGTACATGACGGCGCGGATCAGGTCGGGGCTGACACCCCACTTCTGGGCAGCGTCCTCGATCGCATCCTTGTTCTGACCCACCGTGCTGAAAAACCCAATCTCGCCAACCGGCGCAGCTGCGTTGGCGGCACTGTTCGGTGCAATCTCGAAACGCGACCCGTAGCCCTTCTTGACGGCCTCCCTGCGCCCCCGCAGGTCGGAGCCGGGCACGACGGGAAAGGGATGCGTTGGCGGCTCCTTCATCGCCTCGAAGCGGTCGAGCTCACGCCGGGTCTCGGCCGCGCTTTCGTCCCGTGCGTTGGACCGCGTCGTGGCGCCGTTGTCGCCAAGCACCTGCGCACCGCGCTGCGCCGCTTGGGCCAATGCGTCGGCACTCAGGGCGCCGGTGTCTACCCAGGGCAGCGACTGGCCGTCGCTGACAACGGGGCTGCCGTTGCGGTCGGTGGCAAAGCCGCCGGAGCCGGCCCAGGCATCGAGGACGGCGAGCGCACGCTGGCGGTCGCCGCCGGCGGCGCGCAGCGCGGCACCGAACAGCCCGTTGTCGTCGTCGCGGTAGTCCAGGGCGGTCGCACCGGTGTCGGTGGCCTGGCGCTCGTCGCGCTCCATCTGCCGGAACATGGCCTGCGACTGCTGGGGCGTCGGAGGGCTGTCGCCGGCGGTGTCTGCCGCCCGGTCGTCGCGGGTCACGTCCTGCAGCGAGATCTGCCTCAGCAGTTGCGAGAAGGGCGACGTGTCCTGAGGGGCAGAGAACCGCACGGGCTTGGTGAACTGCATTTGCGGTTCGTCCATCACGAATGGCAGGCCTGCGCCGTCGTCATCGCCCAGCAGGCCTCTGGCGAGGCGCTGTTGCGCACTCGGCGCGGACAGCAGGCCCAGGACGAGGGGGGTGTCGGCGTCGTCGCTGGCAGAGCCCAGCAAGCCGCCAGGCGTGCCGCCGTCATCGGCGTCATCGTCTTCGTCGATGGCGTCCGCCATCAACCGGCGGCGGGCCTGGGGGTCTGCGAAGAATGAGAAGAAGTCGGGCATGGTGTGTCCAGGCAAGAAAAAACCCGCCGGCGGCGGGTTGATTGGGGTTGGAGCCGTCGTGGCAAGGAGGCGCTACTTCTTTCTCTTCTTGTACTTTCCGTACCAGGCATTGCCAAGGCCGCAATGGTCGAATGAGCCTGCCACCTCCGCGACGCCTTTCTTGAAGGAGATCAGAACTTCCGGGTCCATCCTTTGGATGGCGTAGGCATCCAACATGCGCAACGCATCGGCGCGCTCAACCACCAGCAGCTCTGGCAAACGAGCCTCACCTGCCCCGCTTCGGGGGCACGTTTTCCCAATCCGCCCGCTGCCTGGTGCGCGTATGAATCAATACCGAACCTTTTTCGCCGACTGGCCTTGCCAAGAGCAACTGACGCCGTGATAGGCCGTGCATTGCCCGTTGTCAGAGGCTGCGACCTTCTTCCAGGATTTGTCAAACTCCAGCGTCACCCGGCAGGCATCGCCGCCTTCCAATTTTTCATACGGGCTGATGACCAGCTTTCTTGCCGTCATCTCGCCGAGGCCTGAAACCACTGCGCCGCATCCGTTCATCCCGACATCCACACTGGCTGCCGCAACGCCCTTTCCGGGGTCCATCAAGATGACACGCACGCTCATGAAGTCCCCCTCGTAGCCGCCCTCCATCTGGCGTTGATCCTTGAGGGACGGTACCTGGGCGCTCGCCGCGGCAGCCCCAAGAAACATGAGCGCGGTCACCTGAAGTATCGATTTATGCATGATGCGGGAATGCCCTGTCATTTCTCGACTTTCTTCGCCGACTGGCCGGCCCAAGTGCAACTGGCGCCGTGATAGGCATTGCACTTTCCATTGTCGGTGGCCGTTACCTTCTTCCAGGATTTGCTGCCGTCTACAAGGATCACCTGGCAGGCTTCGCCACCTTCCAGCTTTTCATAGGGACTGATGACGAGCTTGTTGTCGGTCATCTCCGCGAGCCCCACAACTGACCCCGTACATCCGTTGCTCGTCACGGCCACGCTGACAGCGGCAATCCCTTTGTCGTAATCCAGGAGGATGACCCGCGCGTGCAGGGCTCGCGATTCATAAGCCCCCTCAACTCGACGGTCGCCCTTGGGGAGAGAAGACTGCGCGTCTGCGGCCACGCTTGCGAGAAGCGTGATCGCGACGGCCGCGTGAATAACGGATTTGTGCATGGTGCGGCTATGGTTGACGGGTTTCTGCTTGAAGGCGTCTCGCCTCTGTAGCATAAGCTGCACCCGATTTCATAGCTGCCGCGATTTTGTCGTAGGCGGCTTGGACGCTGATATCCCCTTTGCCGTAAAGAGAGGGGTTCCCAGCCACCGTCTTCGTCGACAACACCTTGCCGACAGGTGTATCGGGCGTTGCCCTCAAGGCCCGCAGGAACTTGGAGCCCTCTCCACCGCCAAGATTGTGCAAGGCATAGACGTTGGCTGCGTCGTCGGGGCCGCCTAGCTTGCGCCCCAACGGAATGTTTTCCTTCGTCAGTTCGGCCAGCATGCCGGCCTGAAGTGACAGATCCTTGCGGAGGGCGTCAGCCTGCGGCCCGGTCAGCGCGCGGGCATTTGCGACGCCGTAGTCCTTGCCGTGCTTCTGCAAGGAGCCGAGCCAGGTGTCATCCAGAAACTGACCGTAGCCGTAGCCCGACGATATGGCCATCGTTCCATCGAACTGGCGAATCTTGTTCTCGGTCGGGTGAGTCTTCGCAATGGGCCTGGCCTGTGGGTCGAAGCCCGACTCGTAATTCGCGATTGCCGCAACGATGCCCGCGTCCACGCCCGCCTTGTTGGACGCATCGACCAGAAACTGGCTCGCCTGCTGCCAGCGCGCCATCGGGGGGACCGTATCTTCGTAAGCCTTGTTCAGCGTCTTGGACGACATGCCCCGTACCTGGTTGGCAACCTGCTCAGGGTTGCCGTTGATTCCAAGGTAGCTGCGTGCAATTTGCTGTGCGGTCGCGGCCATGTCTTCATCGACGGGCAAGCCCTTCTTGTTGGCCTTGGCCACGTCGGCAACGAAGTTCAACATTCCACGCTTGGTACCGAGGTCGTAGCCGGCGTACTTGTTGGGCGCAAGCTGGGTTTGCGCGGCGGGGGTGCCAGTCGGCATGGCGGCGGGCTGCCGATCACGAAGCCTTTGCGACGTATCCGCCTGGGTAACCGGGGCTGGGTTTTGCCGCGCCACGTCCGCGGCCTTCGAGCGATTTTGCAGGCGCAGCATCTCGGCGTCGTTCGCCGCCGCTGTCGCCTGCGACAGGCCCGTGACGGTGACGCGGGGCAGCGCAACCTTGTCGCCCACCTCGCCGGGAGCAGCCAAGTCCTGCTGCTGATAGACACCCAGCCCATCCTTGTCCCGCGAGATCAAGTAGTAGTTGTGGCCGTCCTGCGTGATCATGCCCGCAGGCGACGTACCGGTGATGGTTCGCGTGCGCGATGCCAACAGACGGTTCTCGCGCTCGATATCGGCGCGGCCGTCATCAACTGGTGGATCTTGCGGGCGTTGCAATGCGGCGGGGTCGCTGTCGATATCGGAGCCGTTGCGATAGTCGGCCGCTGACAACGGGCCTTGGCCTTGCGTGGCCGGGGCCGCCGTGCCGTCCGCTTCGGCATTGCCAGGCCTGGCGCCGAGGCCGGCACGCTGGGCGTTGTAGTCCGGCGTGAAGGCAACGGACTGCGGCGGTGGGTTGTCAGCGTCGTCTGCTGCGGCCCGGTCACTGCGCGCCGCGTTCTGGTTGGCGATCTGCTGCAGCAGTTGCGCGAACTGCGCGTCGTCTTGAGGGGCGGCGATCTGCGCGGGCGCCGTCAGCAGGGTTTGGAGATCGTCCGTCCCGATGGGCAGGCTTGCGCCGTCGTCACCGCCCAGCAAGCCTCTGGAGAGGCGTTGTGAGGCACTCGGCGCGGATAGCAGGCCCAGGACCACCGAGGCGTCGGTATCGTCGCGGGCCGAGCCCAGCAAGCCAGCGGGTGCGCCGGTGTCGTCGTCGAGGGCGTCCGGGATCAACCGGCGGCGGGTTTGCGGGTCGACGAGAAAGGAGAAAAGGTCAGGCATCGCGATGTCCAGACAAGAAAAAACCCGCTGGAGGCGGGTTGCATTGGAGAGTCAGTGGTGCGCAGTCAGGGGCCGGGTCGCTCAACCCACTTTCGTTTCGCGAGCTGGAAGAGCTTGACGGCGATCAGCACCACGGCGGGCCCGATAAACGCCCAGAAGAATGCCGCGAACCACAGGGTGAAGATGTAGACCCACTGGATGCCAAATTCGGAACCGTAAAACTCTTCCTGCGAGTTCTCGCTCAGGGCGATCCACAGGATGGTCGACGCGAACAGCACCGACAGGGCCAGGGCAATACAGAGCGCCCAACGCAGGGCACTCATTTTTCTTCCTCGGCGGCTGGTTTGCCAGTTTGGCTGGGACCGCCAATCAAGGACTTCTTCAAGGGACGTGTGGCCTCGCTACCCATGGATCTGCTGCCTCAATGCCTGCAGTGGCGTCAGTCCGTCAGTCTGGCAGGCTGTTGAGTGGCAACGCACGCCATCCCCGCGGCGTTGACGGGCCCTGGTCGAGGCGGACTGGTTCTTTTATCCAAGGTCTGGGTGGGTTGATGGCACAGGTCGCCACGCCACCTACCAAGGCCTTCCCGGCCAGGGACCGACGGTGCGCCATTTCTCCAGATAGGCCAGCGCCTGCTCTTCGGTGATTTCGTCTTCTTCGGGAACGAAGTCGCCGGACAGCGAGGCGTTCAGCACCCCGCGAAGGTCGTCCGTGTGGTTTGTCCATTCACCGCTCTTGCGAGCCAGATAAAGGCCAAACGGTTCGCGATGTGCATGGAAAGGCTTGCCGTCATCAACGAGCCGGTAGATCTCGTAAGGTCTGCCGCTGCCGTAGAGCATGAAGTAGCGCCATTTCACGGTGATTGCGGCCTCCTGACGGACTTGATCTTCTCGACGGCGGGCGGGTTGGGCACCCGGCTTGAGTTCTGGATCATCTGCTGTTTCAGTAGCTCCCACTGCGGGTTCGATTCATCGAGCAGGCGCTGTTGCTCATAGAACGGGTGGTTCACCACGTCCTTCATCGCGAAGCTGTCGGGGGTGTGGAACTGAAGTTCGAATTCCAGACCGTCGTTGCCCGCATAGGTTGCGTTGATGCCCTTGTATGCGGCACCGTCCCTGAAACTGTTGTTCAAGCCCCGCAACTGGTAACCCTGATCTTCCATGGAGCGCATCGCACCTCGCACGCCCTGGCTGAAGCTGCCCGGTTCAAAGCTCATCGTATACCGCAAGGCGTCGTTGATGGGACGCTCTGGGAAGTCCATGAGCTTGCGACCCAGCGAGCCCTCGCTTTTAAGGCGTGCCTCCAGCCCGACCATCCGGCCGCCGTTGGCTTGAGCAATGTCTTGCAGCGCGGGCGTGACCTTGGACTCGACACCCTCAGCGAAGCTGCGCAGCTCGGGTGCGAACTCAGCGACGGGTTTCCAACCCTCGGGCTCGAACGCCGGGCGTGCCGTGCCGGTCTCGAACCCCGCCAGCGGCGCCGCCACCGCGCCCGTCAGCCCGTATTCGGCCTCCAACATCCGGTCGAACTGTCGACTCGGCATGCCGGCAGCACGAGCTGTTTGCGACAGGGTATTGAACGGCAAGCTCAGCGCACCTTTCAGGTCGTCCGCCGCCTTCTCGTCGCGCGCCGCACGTTCCTGTTCCGCCACCGTGTCGATCGCGGTCATGCCGGGGATTCTTGGATCAACGGGAACCCCTCTTCCGCCGCGGGAAATCCACCATTCGGCGGAGCCCGGCGCGGGCCGAGATGGCAGCGAACCATCCTTGTCCCCTCCGAACGGCGCCTCCAAGAAGCTCGACACCTGCGCCGCATTTGAGCGATTGCGCAGGCGCTGTATTTCGTTCGCACGCTCGTCCTGCGCATTGGCCGCCAGCCTGGCGCTGTTTTCGCTGAGCGCCAGTGCGCCGCACTGCACGGCTTGCGCCAGTGCATCGGCACTCAGGGCGGTGCCCACCCATGGCAGCGACTGGCCGTCGCTGACAACGGGGCTGCCGTTGCGGTCAGTGGTAAAGCCACCGGAGCCGGTCCAGGCATCAAGGATGGCGAGCGCACGCTGGCGGTCGCCGCCGGCGGCGCGCAGCGCGGCACCGAACAGGCCCTGGTCATCGTCGCGGTAGTCCATGGACGTGGCACCGGTGTCGGCGCGCTGTCGGTCGCCGCGCTCCATCTGCCGGAACATGGCCTGCGACTGTTCGGACGTCGGAGGGCTGTCGTTGGCCACGTCAGCCGCCCGGTCGTCGCGGGCCGCGTTCTGCAGCGAGATCTGCTGCAGCAATTGCGAGAAGGGCGGCGTGTCCTGAGGGGCTGAGAACAGCATGGGCCCCGTGAGCTGCGTTTGCAACTCGTCCATCGCGAACGGCTGGGCTGCGTCGTCGTCATTGCCCAGCAGCCCCCTGGGGAGGCGCTGTGGTGCGCTGGGTGCAGAGAGCAAGCCCAGCGCCACGGGGACGTCGCCGTCGTCGCGGGCCGGGCCCAGCAGGCCGCCGAGAGTGTCGTTGTCGGTGTCGTCGTCCAGGGCTCCCGCCATCAGCCGGCGACGGGCCTGGGGGTCGGCGAGGAAGGAGAAGAAGTCAGGCATGGGTGGTGTCCTGAAAAGAGTCAGTTCGCCGAGCGGACCGGGGGCTGCGACGACTGGGTGAGCAGGTCCCACAGCTTGGTGAGCGCGTCCGCGCCGTTGACTGCGCCATTCACCTTGCTGGTGAGGGTGGACGCCGGCGACGTGTTGGTGGTCTTGGTGCCGCCGGTGTTGGCATAGGGCTGCAGCGCGGCGCCGTACAGGTTGAGCGCGTTGTACGGTGCCTGGAACTGGTTGAGGCCCAGGCCGTAGAGTTGCTGGCCCTGGGCGAGCAGGCCCTGGTTGCCTTGCGCGGCGAGTTGGGCGCCGATGCCGAGCTGGTTCAGGTCCTGGCCGCGCTGGGCGGTGTAGAAGTTCTGCTGGGCGACCTGGCTGTTGAGGCCCAGGTTCCCCAGGCCCAGGTCGTAGCTGTTCTGCGTGGCCTGCTGCTGGTTGGCGAGGTTGCCCAGGCCGAGGCTGTAGCTGTTCTGGTTGGCCAGGGCCTGGTTGGCGAGGGTGGCCTGGCCGAGGTCGTAGCTGTTCTGCGTGGCCTGCACCTGGTTGGCGAGGTTGCCCTGGCCCAACGCGTACTGGTTGGCGGCCTGGGTGACGCCAAGGTTGAGGTTGCCGAAGCCGAGGTCGCGCGTGGTGGCGTTCTGCATGGCGGCCATCTGCTGCTGGGCCGCGAGCTGTGCGGCCTGCTGCTGGGCCTGGGCGGCAAGCTGGGCCTGGAGCTGCTGCTGCTGCGCGGCCAGCTGGGCCTGCTGCATGGCCTGCTGGGAGGCGCGGTTCTGGTCGCCTTCGTAGGCCTGGCCGTACATGCCGGCGAGGCTGTTGGTGATGCCTTGGTTGGTCTGCCCGATGGCCAGACCCTGGGCAATGCCCTGGCGACTGCCGCCAAAGCCGCCGGCGGCCATGGCACCGGCGTTGATGCCGGGCAGGATGTTGTTGTTGAGGTTTTGCGTGGCCTGCTGGGTGATGGCGTTGGCCTGGTCTTGGAGATAGGGGTTGGGCATGGTTGGGTCTCCCAAAGTTCAAAGCAGGCCGCGGCCGGCGGCGATGAGGGCCTTGGCGCGGTCCTGCGGGTTGTCGCCCAGCAGGCCGCCCACGCCGCCCGCCTGCGACATGGAGCCGTTGGTGGACAGGAAGGGATTGCCGGCGACGTTCGCGCCCAGCAGCCCCGTGCCCACGCTGCGCATCTGCTGGTAGGGCTGGGCGTAGGCGGGGTCTTGCAGCGTGGCGCGCTGCATGTCCAGGCCCTGCTGCATGGCGGGGTTGAGGCCGGTGCGGTTTTGCTGCCAGAGCTGCTGCGCCGCGCCCAGCAGGGAGTTGGGATCGCCCACGCCCGTGCCGTAGAGGTACTGGGCCATGCGCGGGTCGATCTGGTTCTCGATGGTGGTGGTCTGGGGCTTGCCGCTTTGCGCAGCACCCACGCCGGCGCCGATGAGGCTGGCGAGGCTGCCGCCAATGCCGCCAGACTTGCTGCCCGTGGAAACCAGGCCGCCCAGCCCGTTGAGGATGGCTTGCATCCAGTTGGGGTCGGTGTTGACGCCACCGGTCATTTCACCCGGCGGGTCGCCAATGTCGGGCAGCTCGCGGTTGAGGATCTCATCGATGCGCGCGTTGTCCAGCGGCGGGCCGATGTCGATCAGCTCGGGCAGGTTCGGTGGCGCCACGTAGCGGCTGTCGTCGTCGGGGTCGACGTAGCCGCGGCCCTCGTGGCTGTAGTTCTCGTCGCTGTCGCCCCAGCTGTAGGCGGGCGAGTTGCCAACGGGGCTGAAGACGGCGGGGTTGAAGTAGGCGCGGCCCTCGTTGCCGTAGTTTTCGTCGCTGCTGTAGACCGGCGAGTTGCCGACCGGGTTGAGGCCGTAGAGGCCGCTGTAGTTGCGGCCCTCGTTGCTGTAGTCCTGGTAGCCGGAAAGGTCGATGAAGGGGGTGTCGTCGCCGGTGTAGGCGGGCGAGTTGCCGACGGCGCTGAGGGCCTTGATGCCGCTGTAGTTGCGGCCTTCGTGGCTGTAGTTGTCGCCGCTGTCGCCACTGGCATAGACCGGCGAGTTGCCCACCGGGTCCAAGCCATTGGGGCCGCTGTAGTTGCGGCCTTCGTTGCTGTAGCTGGCGGTCGTGCTGTTGTTGAGCGCCGAGCCGATCAGCGAGCCACCGGCCTTGAGCATCCCGGGCAGGGCCTGGTTCAGCAGTTGCTTGCCGTTCTGGCCCTTGAGAGCGCCAGCCACCAGGCCGTTGACGACGCCCTGCACGGCCTTGTCCTTGGACAGGATCTCGCCGGGGTTGAGTCCGTTGATGCCGCCGCTGATGGCGCCCGAGAGCGCCGCGGCGCCGGCGTTGCCGCCGCGGATGGCGGCGTTGAGGCCGCTGTTGACGGCACCGTTGACGGCGCCGGCCAGGGCCTTGTTGTCGATGTCCAGCACGCCCGCGGGGTTGAAGCCCTGCAAGCCGCCGCTGGCGGCGCCGGTGAGGATGCCCTTGCCCACGTTGCCGCCGTTGATGGCGCTGGACAGGCCGCCCTTGACGGCGCCGTTGATGACGCCGCTGGCGAGCTTGTCGGTCACGCCCATGGCGCCGGCGGCGTCCATGCCGCCCACGGGGGCGATGGCGCCGGTGAGGAAGCCCTTGCCGAAGTTACCGCCGCCGATGGCCGAGATGGCGCCGTTGATGATGCCGCCGCCAAGTGCTGCCGCGAGGCCGCCGGACGCGCCGAGCATGGAGCCCACGGCGACATTGAGGCCGGGCACGAACATGGACGCGATGGCCAGGCCCGTGGCGATCTTCTTGTTGTCGGAGCTGTCGCCCCAGCGGGGGATGAAGACGGGCTTGCCGTCGGGGCCCTTGACGTAGTCGTAGTCGGTCCAGCCGTGGCCGCGGGCGTCATTGAGCGCGCCGATGTCCTGGCCGTTGAAGTAGAGCTTGTCGCCCTTGTCACCGCCCCAGCTGAGCTGGGAGATGTCGCTGATGCCGCGGTCGGCCAGCTGCAGCGCGAGGCTGCCGTAGTGCTGGTCGGCGCCGCCGGCCTTGTTGTCCATGCTGAAGGCGCCCTGCTTGACGTAGGGGTCGTTGAGCCCGACGAGCTGGCCCTTGAGCTTGATGGCGTTCTTGATGGCGTCGCTGGCGGTGGCCGTGTCCCAGCCGTCGTCGAGCTTGCCGTAGACGCGCTCGCGCCAGGCGTTGTTGATCTCGTCGCCCAGCCGGTTGGGATCGAAGGTGTCGATGGTGGAGTTCTCCGACTGCCGCATCTGCTCGTGCTGCGATAGCAGGGTCTGCAGCGCGCCCCTCACGACGGGATCGGCCTGCTGGTCGTCCCACTGCTGGGCGTAGGTCCAGTCGTCGGGCGGGGGCGTGTAGCCGCCGTTCTCCATCTGGCGCCAGGTCAGCTCGGGCGCCTGGTAGGCGGCCTTTTGCTGGGCGACGTAATCGGCGAGCGCCTGCGCGTAGTTGATGGGTGGGGTGGTTGCCATGTCTTATCCCAAAAAAGTCCAGGCGCCGCCGCGGCGGCAATACACGCCGGCACCGCTGCCGGGGTTCCAGGTCGTGCCGTCGGCCTTGACGACCATGCCCTCGCGGGGCTTCTTCGGTTGCGCGTAGAGGGTGTCCAGCAGCACATAGGGCTGGGTCTGCTCCCAGGCCTGGGCGAGCGCCTGGAACTCCTGCTGGGCCCAGGACTGGAAGTCGCCCGCGTCCAGCGGCGCGGGCTTGGGGACGTAGGCCATCAATAAGCTCCCTGCTTGACGATGTCGAGGTCGATGCTCTTGAGTCGCCAGGGCTGCTTGCCGCTGGAGCGGATGCGCAGCGCCAGGAACCGGCCTGTGGCAAAGGTGTCGGCCTTGAGCGAGCTGCCGACGGTGTAGGTGACGGGCGGCTGCCAGACGGGCGCACGCTCGGCGTCCATGCTGGCGCCGACCTCGATGCTGAGCTGGGTGCCGGCGGCGGCGTCCACGCGGGGGTAGACGGCGCGCAGCATCTTGACGCTGTAAGGATCATCGAAGGCCATGCCCGTGCGCTCCAGCGTCGCCGCGATGGGCGCGCCGTTGAACGTGGCGCTGGTGTCCACCAGCAGCACCTGCGGCGTGGCGGCGGCGAGCAGCAGGCGAGCGTCGGCGGGGCTGTACTCGTCCTGGTTCCAGGCGGTGCCATCGTCGTCCCAGGTCTCGGTGTCGGCGTTCCAGCTGTTGGCCGCGGCGTAGTTGATCTGGCCAAAGGCGCCGTAGCTGACGTTGGCCAGGTCGCGCACGCCCAGCGTGTTGTCCGCCCAGTTCCACACCAGGGCCAGCGTGCACACCGAGGCGCCCACGGCCGGGAAGCACACCCAGACCTCGTTCTTGTTGGGGTTGGCAGTGACGAAGGCGCGGCGGTAGTTGGTGGAGTCCAGGTTGTTGAACAGCCACCGGCGCATGCGGCCGGTGAGCAGGCTCTGGGGGCCCTGGCCGGAGTGCAGGATGACGTCGCCGGCCGTCAGCACCACATGGCCTTGAGGCGTTGCGACCGCGCAGCCGCGCGCCAGCATGCCCACGTCGCCCGGCAGCCGGCTGAAGCGCCAGATGAAGGGCTGGCCGATGTACTGCATGGCGTACATGGAGCGCTCCTTGTAGACGACGTTCATGTCGCCCAAGGGGAGCTGGTCCACCAGCAGGTCGGGGGTCTCGGCGAGGTCTTGCTCGCCGGCGTCGAGTGCCGCGTTGCTTTCGTCCCAGCTCGTGGGCACGGTGCCGGGATCGGCCACGTGGCTCCACTTCACCATGTGCGGGTAGCGGGTGCCGGCTTTGGTGAGGTCCAGCGCGACGAGGTAGTTCTTGAACGGCCGCACGCTGGCTGCGCGCCAATTGGCATTCCAGCCGGTGAGCGTGGCCAGGTCGCTGGCGATGTTGCCCCCCCAGAACTGGGGTTGGTCCTTGCCGTTGTTCATGACCAGCACGCCGTTCAGGCTGCCGCCCGTCCAGCGATCGTCCTGCGCGCCGGTGAACAATGTGCCGGGCGTGATCTCGGTGCGCGTCGTGCCGTCGTCCACAAACACTTTCTGCAGACCCGCATGCACCCAGAACCGCGCCGTGGACGTGGTGTAGGGCGCGAGCCAGTAGGGCGTGATCGACGGCGCCGTGAAGATGGGCGCCTCGCCCCCAAAGCGCTCGCTGTAGCCGTCGCGAAACCGCATGTTGCGCACGCCGCTCCAGGCGTTCAGCGGCAGTTCCTGCGCAGCTTGGTCGGCCAGCACACCGTATTGGCCGGTGGCGGGGAGGGTGATGAGGGGCATCAGTACTCCTCGATGATGAGGAGGCCGCCGGAGCCGTTGCCGCCGGGGGCGTTGGAGCTGACGGCGCCGCCGCCACCTGCACCGTAGCCGGTGGCAAAGCCGCCACCACCCACGCCACCCTGGCCATAGCAGCAACTCTGCCCACGGGGCTCGTAGGAGTTGGCCCCGGAGCCCTGAGCCGTGCCCGGCAAGCCACCGTAGGCCGTCAGACTGCCGAACGTCGTGTTGCCGCCAGCGGTGCCTGAGATCGGGCCACCTGCAGCACCCGCCACGCCGGCCTGGCCGACCTGGTAGGCATAGGCCGACTGCGTCTTGAGCATCCACATGCTCATCGGCTGGCCGGCCTGCCCCCCGCTTGCGTTGCCGGACCAGGCGCTACCCAGTGCGCCCCCGCCGCCGCCGCCGCCCAACAGCGTGACACGCATCCACTTCGTCGAAGCTCTCGGCACGAAGCTGCCCGGCCCCACAACGACGATCGTGGTGAGGTTGGCCGGCGTCGGCGGCGGGACCACCTTGTCAGGCTGGTTGGGCAGCCCGCTATTGAATGCACTCATGGGTGGCTCCCTCAGTACAAAGCCACGACGGCGCCCACCGAGACGTAGGCCGGCAGTGCCGATGGAGCCGCAACCAGGGCAGCGATCAGCAGGTTGCTGGTGCCCAGCTTGATCTCGGAGCGCACCACGCTGCCGTCGTTGACCTGGCCGAGAAAGCCCTGGGATGCGACGTTGTTGGCCGTGCCAGCCGTCGCCGCAACGGTCTGCCTGAAATGCGGCTTCACGCGTACCACACGGGTGCCGGCGGCCAAGGTCTGGGCACTGAAGGGCGTGCCATTGAAGGTCAGACTGCCGGCGGCCACGGCCGTCACGATGCCCAGGATGCCGTCCATGGCCGGGTTGGCCGCAGTTCCGAAGGGCGCAAAGGTCATGACCAGGTCACCCTGCAGCCAGCCGTCGCTGATGAACGAACCCGAGGCGCGTGCGAGGCTGCCGGTGGTGGCCGTCAGGTTGCCGGTCGCACCGAGGCTCTGCGTGGTGGCCACGGTGCCCAGGTAGAGCTGCACGTCCTTGGGCGCCGCGTCGCTGCTGCTGGCGACCAGGTCGACGACCGTGCCGCCGCCGTAGAGCTGCGGCGAGGTGGCGGTGGCCGCCGTGGTCGGCAACTGGTCAACGACGATCTTGGCGCTCGTGCCGGTGGAGGCGATGAAGGTGGCCGGCGGCGGCGCGTTGAACAAAGCCGGGGTGATGGCGTAGTCGGGGCTGGACATGGGAGTTCCTCAGTAGTCAATGAAGTTCAGGACGGCCAGCGCGTTGCGGCGGCGCTGCGTCGCCGACAGGCCGCCCAGGTTGACGCGGGCGATCGCCGTCTCGACGTAGGCGCCGGTGGCAATCCAGTTGCCGCCCGAGCCGTCCGCCTGGGTAGGTGCCGTAGGGTTGCCGGTCAATGCAGCGGACGCCGATGACGCCTTGGCGTCCAGTTGCGCCTGCACGCCAGAGGTCACGCCGGACAGCCGCGACAGCTCGGTCTCTGTGGCCAGCACCGCCGCCGTACCGAAGTTGGGAAACGTCGCCTTCAGCGCCGCCTTGATGAGGCGCAGGTGGTCGTCGCCCTCACTCTTGGGGCCCCCGCCCGGCGGGTTGGTCGGGTCCAGCTGGCCGATGTAGATGGCTGATTCGACACTCATGTCTTGTTCTCCCTCATCAGTTCAGGCTGTAGCCCACCGCCACCTTGTCGGTCTCGGTCAGCGACGAGGCGACCTTGACGACGCAGGACGAGTTGAAGCGGATGGGGTTGCCGGGGCCGAGCGCGGTGCCCGCAGCCTGGCCCGCGGCGACGAGGCCGTAGTAGGTTGACGAGATGTTGCTGGAGGTGGCATCGAACACGATCGCGCCGTCCACGATGACTTGCAGGCGCAGGGTTCGCGACGTGGCGTCCTTGGTATAGGCCGTCAGGAAGGGGATCTGCCCCGGCACCGTGATGCTGAGCAGCGTGGACAGCACGTTGGCGGTAAGCGGGCCGCTGAGCACCTCCTTGGCCATGTTGGTGGAGCTCGATGCATTGATGTTGTTGATGTACGTGCCGCTGGACGAGAACGCGTTGACGATGGCCCTTGTTGGCGCACTGCCGCCCAGGCCCAGTGATGAGTAGTTGCCTGCCATCACGCGGCCCTCCAATAGTCGCCGTACCAGAACCACAGCACCGGCCCGACCTGGTCGACGGTCACGACGCCGGTGACGACGTTGCCGTTGGGGCCCTTGATGCCGTTTGCCCCCAAGTCGACGGTGTTGTCGATGCGGCCGTTCTCGAAATGCACGCCCGCGCCGGTGCCCACCGTGGGCGCCGCGGGGAAGGTCACGGCCACGGCTCCTGTGTTGGTGGCGGCCACGATCTGGCCGGCACCCACAATGAAAGAGGCCGCCGCGTTGGTGCTGCGCGCCAGGCCCGTGGTGGCGTTGACGGCTGCAACCGCCGCCTGCACGAAGGCGGTGGTGGCGAGCTGCGTGGAGCCGATGCCGCCCGCGGCCGTGGGCGCCGTCGGCAAGCCGGTCAGCGCAGGCGAGGCGAGCGGCGCCTTGCCGTCGAGTTGCGCCTGCACGGGCGACGTGAGGCCCACCACGCCGTTCAGCTCGGTCGTGGTGGCGCTCACGGCCGCCGCACCGATGTTGGGGAAGGTGGCCTTCAGCGTGGCCTTGAGGAGGCGCAGGTGGTCGTCGCCCTCGCTCTTGGGGCCGCCGCCCGGTGGGTTGGTCGGGTCCAGCTGGGCGATGTAGGTGGCGGCTTCAACACTCATAGAGACCTCACTCGCATGGACGCGCCGCTGCGCGCGGCTTCGTCGTCGGCCGCCTGCAAAGCGCCGGCATCGGCCTGGTACTTGGCCTCCCAGGTCGCGGCGCGCGGGTCGTCGGCCAGGAAGGGCGCGGCCTCGGCCAGGGCGGCCCAGAGGTAGACGCCCGGCGCCGTGGCGAGCAGGAAGTTGCCGGGGTTGCCCGGCCCCAGTGCGGCCAGCCGCGCGTAGTAGTCCAGCGTCACGACATAGGCCGCGTCGGGCGTGGGGCCCAGCAGCAGGTTGTTGCCCAGCACGGTGAAGAAGGCCGGCGCGCCGCTGGCGCCGCCGAAGGGCATGCGCACGTCGGCCGTCTCGCTGGTCACATAGCCCAGGTGGCGCTCCACGCCGCCTACCGTGATGGTGAGGTTCTCGCTCTCCAGGTAGTCGGCCGGCAGCGGCACTTCACGCTGGCCCGGCGTGCAGGCCAGCGTCGCCTTCACGAGCTGCCCGCGCAGGCGCAGGTCGCGGGCAATGCGGGCCTCGGCCAGCACGATGAAGTCGGGGATGTCGGCAGCCAGATCTGCGCGATGCAGCCAGCCGGCGATCGCGCCCACGAGGCCGTTGTAGGTTCCGTCCAGCGCCATGGCCTACACCCGCCCTTCCCAGATGCGGAAAGCGCTCAGCGCCGGGTCCGCCAGCATGGCGCGCGCATGCGCCGGGTCCTTCATCCAGTGCTCGAACGCGATGCCGCGCTCGTTGCAGTAGCGCTCGATCAGCACCATGGGGAAGGTGGCGGCGTGGCGCATCTCGCTGCTGCCGACCAGGCCGTTGTTGCGCAACGCGGTCGCGTGCTCGGCGATGGGCGTGCAGTCCTGCACCCGCTCGATGACGAGCTGGCCCGGGGCCTCGCCGTCGTGCAGCACGGTCTTCACGCCGGACATCACTGATCCTCCACGGGCGAGATCTGCAGCACGCCGCCGGCGGTGACCTGCACCGCGCTGATCGTGTCCAGCCCATGCGTGCGCACCACGGCGCTGTCGGCCGGCTGCACCAGCAGGTCGCCGGCCACCGCGGCGCTGGCGCCCTTGGTCACGCGCACATAGCAGGGCTGGGTGCTGGCCAGTCGCACGTATTTGGGCGGCGAGCCGGCGCTGCTGTTGGGCACCGTCGTGCTGGCCGACGTGCCGGTGAAGTTGATGACGGCGCCAGGCGCCGTGATCGTCAGGGAATCGCCCACCATGGCGCCTCCTTAAAAAGAAAAGGGCGGCCCGCAGGCCGCCAGGGTCAGGTCAGATCGAAGATCAGGTCAGGTCGCGCACGGCGCCCGAGGACGCTTCGTTGCGCGCCTCCAGCGTGTACTCCACGACCACCTGCTTGGCGTCGCTGTCGCCGGTCTTGGCCAGGTCCACCGTGTCGAAGCTGCGCAGATAGGCCACGGCCCACTTCTCCATCTCCAGCACGAAAGCGGTGCGCGCGCGCTGGAAGCGGTTGGGCACCACCTTGAGCGTGCCGAAGTCGCTCACGTACACGTCCACCGTGGCCACCAGCTTGGAGTCGTCGGCGTTGCCCATCTGCGTGAAGCCGGCCGTGAAGGTCGAGAACGCCTGCTTCTGCGTGCCGCCCACCATGATGGTGTCGGGCTTGCCGCCGTTGTTCCAGATGGACTGCAGCGTCGTCTTCAGCAGCGCCTCGGTGAAGGCGCGCTGCGTGCCGTCGGTGGGCGCGGCGTTGGAGCCCGGGTTGGGCGCGCCGCCACCGGCGCCGAGGCTGTTGTTGCTGGCGATCCAGCCCTCCAGACCGCGGCTCTGGCGGTTGCCCGTGTCCACGCGCGTGGTGTTCTGCATCAGGCCCCACTCCATGTCGCGCTTCAGAGCCGCCATCTGCTTGCTCATCTGCTTGGCCATGGTGTAGAGGTTGCCGGCGCTCTTCATCGCCTGCTGCGTGCCCGAAAGCCGCACCACCTTGCGGCTGATCTGCGTGCGGTTGGCCACGCGCGTGCCCGGCAGCGTGGGCACCGCCACGGCGTCATCGCCTTCGAGTTGCGCGTTGTTGGCGGCCGCATCCAGCACGTCGGTCGTCCATTCGTGCAGCGTGTTGGTGGCCTTGGTCTTGCCGATGCCCGACAGGAAGGGCGTCTCGGTCGGGCTGATCATGTAGATCACGTCGCTCAGGTCTTCGCGGTTGCCGATGCCGGCACCGGAGGTGCTGATCCAGGTATTGGTTGGTGCAGCCATCGCTGCCTCCTTCTGATGAATTCGGGGTTGAGGTTCAGCGGCTCATCAGCGCCATCAGCACATCGGCTGCGGCGTCGGTGGAGCCGGTGCGGGCCAGGGTCTTCATCGCACGCGAGCGGCCGTCGGTTGGGCTCAGGTCCCGGCCGCCGGGTTGCAGCACGCGCGGCGCGGGCAGGTTCTTCACCTTGTCCGCGTTCGCGCTCGCCTTGGCCTGCAGCTCGTCGAACTGCATGGCCTTGCGTGCCATCAGCACCGCGCGGTGGTCGGCCACGCCGCCCACCTCGTCGTCGCTGAAGCCCTGGCCCTTCAGGTAGGCGCGCACCTTGGCCTGCTCGGCAGTCGCCTTGTCGGCGTCCTTCCAGTCGGGGAGCTTGTCAAGCAGGGCTTGGTGCTCGTTCTGGAGGCGCTGGTGGAACTGCCGCGCGTGCGCGTGCTTCGCCTGGGTATGAGCCTGCACCTGGGCCCGCTGGGCGGCGTGGAAGGCGGCTTGTCTCTGCTCGAAGAGGTGCCGCTGCTTCAGGTACTCCTGCGGGTTGGTGTCAAGCAGGTGTTGCCAGTCCGTGCGGGATTGCTCCTGCAACTGCAGGCCCAGCACCTGGCTGATCTGGGCCAACTGGTGTTGATGCTGCTGACGCTCGGCCAGCACGGCACGCGCAGCGTGTTCAAGCTGGGCGCGCTCCTGCGCCAGCGCCGCCGTCTTCTTGCTGTAGTCGCCCTGGCGGCTGTAGCCCGCCAGCAGCTCGGCTTCGGAGACGTCCAGTTCCTGGCCGTCCACCTTGACCTTGTAGGTGCGCGCTGCGGGCTCTTGCTCCTGCGGCTGCTCCTCGCCTTCGTCGGCGGGGTCGCCGCCCATGAGCCTCACCAGCGCATCGGTCGGGTCCTGGGCTTCGTGTTCGGGGGTGGTGTCGAGTTCGTTGTCGAGATCAGGTTCCACGTGGGTTCTCCTGTTGAGGGTTGAAGAAAAAAGATCAGATCGGCTGCCAGGAGCCATCGCTCCACTGCACCGCGTCTTCCTTGGCGCGCACGATGGGCGCGCTGGCCATGTCGCCCACGAAGAGCTCCTGGCCTGGCGGGTGGCGCAGCGCCACCTTCACGATGCGGCGGTGCGAGTCATTGCGCGCCGTGGTGGCCTCCAGCGCGCGCACGCGCGGCTCCAGCTCGGCCCATGTCTCGTCGCGCGGCGCGGTGCTCAATCCAGCACCCCCGTCACCCAGTCCCTGGCCCTGTCCAGCATCGAGCGCTTTCTTTCGCGCTCGAGGTGGATCAGCTCGCCGGTCTTCACCAGCGTCTGCAAGTTGCCTTCGACCGCGTCCAGCAGCCTTCGCATCAGCCATAGCTGTTCCCGTCCTTCCCTGTCGCGCACTGGCGACGCAAAGAGTTCGCTGCCTATCCGCTCCCGCAAGGCATCAAACGCCTCGCGCAGCAGCGGGTGTTCCAGCAGTTCGGTCGCGGCAGCTGCGCGGCGCAGTTGCTGGTCTTCGTCAAGAGGGGTGGGTTCGGAGGTCATGCGGTCAGGGCCCTCAGCGCGGTGTTGGGCAGGCGGCAGGCGTAATAGGTCAGGCGGCGCAGCCAGCCATTGAGCTGCAGGCCGCCATTGCCGTCCTCGCCGAGTGCCAGGCTCGCCATGTCTGTCTGTATTGCCTGCGTCGTGTTGGTGTTGACGGCATTCAGGTCTGCCGTGCCCACGCTGGCCCAGTCGGCGTTCGCCATCGCGAGTGCCACCTTCTGCACGCCGGTGCCACCGTAGTTCGGCGTGAAGCTGATGCTGCCCGCGATGACGTTCTCGTTGGAGCGCAGCGCGGGTTGCAGCCCCGTGCGGCCCGCGTTCGCGAGATACCAGACGAAGCGGCCGTTGGCAGGCACCGCGGTCTGGTATTCCGACACCAACGTGCCCGCGTTCGGGTTGAACCAGGCGCCCAGGCTGACGCGGCAGGTCTCGGCCGCGCGCGTGGCGCCCGCCGCAGTGGTCGGGATGTAGCTCGTGGCCTGGCTGCCCAGCTCCACCTGCGCTCCCCACAGCTCCACGCTGCCCACACAGCTCGCATCCGAGGCGCTCGTCGCGTCGACGGCGCCGAACATCGCGTACATCGACGTGCCCGATGCAATCTGGCCCGTGACGCTCAAGCGCTGCCACTGGTTCGTCAGCGCGAACGCCTGGCTAAAGCCGGTATTCCACGCCGCCGTGTTGTTCGTCGTGATGCGCAGGTTGGTGGCGCCACCAACCACGGCCTTGCGGGCCCAGACCGACACGGTGTAGTTGGTCGCCGCGGTGATGCCCGCCACGATCTGCCGCACCATGTCGCCGCCGGCCGCCAGGTTGACCTGCGTGGCGGTGCCCGCGCCGTCCGGGTTGGCACGGCTCGCGGTCGGGCCGCGTGATGCCGAACCCAGCAGCGCCCAGTTACCGTTAGTGAAGTCGGCGCTCCAGGTCGCCAGGTTCGTGCCCTGCGCCTCCATCAGCAGGCCACGCGACGTCAGTGTCACTGGGTCGTAGTCGAACCGCGGAATGTTGGCCGCCACCGTCTCGACCAGGCCGAGGGTATTGATGCGCGTTGCCGCGCTCGTCCGCGCGAAAGTCCAGTCAGACGGCAGCCCGCTGCGCAGATCCACATCCACCACCGCCCCCGGCACCCAATCCCCCTCATCCAACGGCGTAATCGACAACACCGTCGCCCCCGTCAGTCCCCGCGCGCTCACATGCGTGCAGCCCATCGCATTGAGCTTCACCGCATCTCCCGCCTGCACCAGGCAGTCCGTCGCCGTCGCAACATCCCCCGCCTGGCCCACGCGCACGCAGGCGGCAGAGACGGACGACACGCGGATGGCCTTCGCGTACCCGATGCCGCTCGCGGAAGGAATCAGCACCGACGTGGGCGTCGTCGTCAACGCCATCTGCACGCCCGGCTGCGTCGTGCTGGGGGGTCGCTTGCGGCGGCTCATGCCTGCACCTCACCCTGGCCAGCCTGGCGCATCTGCGCAATCAACACCTGCGTGTTCGCCTGCAGCTCCGCCGTCCAGCGCGCCGTGCCGTCCTGCAGCTCCGCCTTCCAGCGGTCGAACTGCAGTTGCTGCGCCTCACCGGCCGCGGCGATCTGGGCCTTGAACTGCGCCAGCTGCTTGTCTGCCTCCACCTGCAGCGCATGCCGCTGCGCCTCCATCTGCTGACGGTTCTGGTCCACCTGCGCCTGCAGCGTGGCCTTGTGCTGTTCCACCTGCATCAGGGCCTGCGCCTGCGCCTGCTCGGGCGGCGGCGCTGAAGGCATGGGCCCCGTGCCCGGGTCGTTGAAGAACTGCTCCGGCTGCGGCAGCTGCAGGTTCTCCGCCAGCTTGACCGCCGCCTTGTACAGGTTCTGCGGCAGCGCCACGCCCAGCGCCAGGCCTTGCTGCTGCACCTGCATCAGCGCCATCAAATGCTGCACCACCTGGTCGCGGTTGCCCGTGCCCAGCCCCACGTTCACGCTGATGTGGAACTGGTTGCGCCAGGTGCGCGGGTCGGCCAGCTGCCACTGCCCCGCCACCTCCATCTGCGCCGGCTTGTCCTGGTGCTGGCACACCAGCTTCAGGATCATCAGGAACAAGTCCTTCACGCCCGTCTCGGCAAACACCCGCGCGATCAGCTCCACCCGCGCATCGGCGCGGTTGGTGTTCACGTTCACACCCGTGGCCGTGTTCTGCAACGCGTCCACGCCCGCGCCCTGGCTCATGCGCGTCCAGCCGGTGCGGTTCTCCTTCTGCGTCTCCAAAAACTCCAGCATCTGGAAGGCGCTGCCGATGTCGCCCATGCCCTGGTCCAGCCGGCCCGCGGCGCCCGGGTTCTTCACCCGCACCACACCGCCTGGCCGGCTGGCCAGCAGGTCGTCCAGGTTGGCTTGGCCCTCCACCGCAAAGTAGCGGCCGTTCACCTGCAGGTACAGGTTGTCCAGCGCTGCGCGCAGCACCGAGGTCTTGGCCTTCTGGATGGGCATGGCCTGGTCCGCCACGGAGAGCCCTTGGAAGCGGTGCGGCATCGGGATGGGCGTGACCGACACAAACGGCGGCCCGTCGCACTCCTCGTTGTCCAGCAGCGCGTCGCCGCAGCGCGTCACCTTGCGCCACTCGGCAATGCCGTCGCCATCAAAGTCCACCTGCAGGTAGCACTCCACCACCCACACCAGCCGCTGGCTCTCGTCCGCGCTGTTCTCGTTCGCCCAGGCCATGCCGGCCCAGTCGTCATCGGCGCTGGCGCGCTCCACGCGCTCGGGGTTCAGCGTCTGGCCCGCCTCGTCGTTGCCGATGGCGTCCAGGTTCCGGTAGCCCAGCGCCCGCAGCTCAGACACGGTGCGCTGCACGCGGTGCGCGCTGAAGGGCGACGATGCAATCGTCTTCGCGCGCCGGCTGATCAGGAAATCCTCCGGCGCCACGTTGTCCACGCGCACCTGGGCGCGCTTCTTCACGCGCTTCACCACCACGTCGTGCAGCACCGGCATCGGTTCGGCCTGCGCCGCCGCCATCTGCTGCTGCAACTGAGCCACCTGTTGTTGAACAAGCGCCTGCTGTGGAGGGGGCACGGGAGCGGCCTGCATCTGCGCCAGCTGTTTCTGCGCCAGCTGCAGTGCCTGCTCCCGTGCCTTGATCGCGTCCTCATCCGGCCGCGTCGCGTGCTCCACCGGCTGCAACTCGGGGTCGTTCAGCAGGTGGGCCAGCTCCAGGTCGTTGAGGCCCGTGTACGTCTCGCGCGCTGCGTCCTCGCGGTCCTCCCACCACACCTTCAAGATGCCCGTCTTCTGCATCAAGGCGTCCTTGAACCAGGTGTAGAGGATCTGGAAACCCGGGTTCTGGCGGCGGAACACGTAGTTCACATAGCTCGTCGCCTGCCTGGCAGCCGCCTCGTCGCTGGGGTGCGTGGGGTTGAACTCCACCACCTTGTCCGAGCCCGCAAAAATGCGCAGCAGGCTGGGCAGCATCCACTCCACCGTGTCCGCCACGTCGGTGGACACCACGGACGATCGCCCGTCGATCTCCGGTGGCGCCAGATCCCCCACCGGCTTGGCCAGGTAGTAGGCCAGCGCCTTCTGGCGGTCCTGGCTCAGCTTGCCCGACAGGTAGCCCGCGCTCTGGCGTATCTCCTGGTCCAGCAGCGCGCGCAGCTCGTCGTCGGTCATTTGTTGATTGCTCATGCGTAGGCCATCCGCGGGTACTTCAGTTCCCCGCCCCAGGTGTCGTTGGTCAATTGATCAGTCACCGTGCACAGGTAGCGGAACGCATCCGCACCGTGGCTGAATTCGTCGTGCAGCGGCGCGCCGGCCTCACCCGTCGTCGCGTGCACATGGCGCCGGTAGCGCTTCAGGCATTCCAGCAGCCGCTCGCAGCGCACCGCGTCAAACACGATGCGCGGGAAGACCAGCCGCGCATTGCGGATGCCGTTCTCCACGTCATCCTGCGGCGTGATGCGCACCGCCCAGCCCAGTGCCTGCATCGTTTCCTCCGCACTGCGCCCCGTCTGGATGTTGCGTGCCCGTCCGTCATGCGGCAGCCACACCTCGCCCCAGTTGTGGGGCTGCTCTCTAAGCTGCGCGCTGTAGTCCGCGAGCGTGCGGCGCGAGTCCTCGATGTAGTCGACGACCCGCAGCTCCGCACCAGCTCGCTGCGCCAGCACGATGCTCATCGCGTCGTTCCAGCCCAGGTCGAAGATCACATGCGTCTTCAACACCGGGTCCGCCGGCACGCGGCAGATGCGCTGCTCGGCCAGCGCCCGCGCCATCTCGTCAAAGTAGATCGCGCCCTCAACAGCGGGCTTGCACCTGCCCAGCCAGATGTGCGCATAGTCAGCCGCCTTCATCGTGAGCTGCGCATGCGCCCGCTCCGCTTCCAGCTCCGGCGGAAACCACGGGTTGTCCACGTAGTTCAGCTCGATGCTCACCGTCCCCGGCGCCGGGTTCACCACCGCCATCTGGTGCGTCGCATCCGTCTCCAGCTCCGGGTTGTACGTCGCCCAGATCTCGCTGCCCCGCGTGCGTATGGTCGGCGTCAGGATGCGCCACGACCGCAGCGAAATCGTCTGCGCCTCCTCGCACCACACACGAGTGCAACCCTCGAAGCTCTTGATCGAATCCGCCGTCTGCTCCGACAGCCCCGCAAAGAAGAACCGCGTGCCATTCGCCCCGCGAATCTCATGCTCCAGCACTTGGTAGAAGTGCGACAGCCCCAACGCCGCGATCTGGTCCCGCAGCAGCTGGTGCACCGACTGGCGTATCGACTTCTGGATCTCCCGCGCACACAAGATGCGATGCGGCTCCTGCGAGCCCAGGATCAACAGCGCCCGCGCCACGCCCCAGCTCTTGCCCGAGCCGCGCCCACCGCGCAGGAACTTGTAGCGCCCGGGTCGGAACAGCGCCTCCAGCTTCGAAGGGAAGCGCGCCTGCACTTCATCCTTAGCCAAACGTCACCCGGATCGAAGCCGGCTCCTCACCGTCACCCCCAGCCCCCGTCACCGTCATCGGCAACACCTTGCCCACGAGGGTCAAAAAGGCCGTCGGGTTCTTCTGTGCCTGCACCGCCAGCCATGCCTGGCCCCCGGCCTCATCCAGCGCACCCAGCACCATCGTCTTCAGCACCGAGTCCACCTCGCCCTGCGAGGTATTGGTGCGGCTGCTTCGACGCACCTTGGGCACGGAAGCCGGTGCCAGGTCTTGCTGTTCGTTGTTGTTGTTGTCGTCGTCCACGTCGGTTCCTCTTGGGTTGTCCGAGTTGCTCTCCATCGGTCTCACCGGCGTCGCCAGCTGAAGAACTGCCGTCCTCGCTCACGCCAGGTCCGGGGAGCGCGCCCGGCATGTGTCCCACCAGCGAGGCTCACCCGCCAGCAGCCGGCCCTGACCGCCGGTGCAACAAATGAAAGGCAACAAAAAACCCGCCGGGCTTGCGCCGGGCGGGTTCGTTTTCTTGCGTCTGTTTATCCATCGCTTCCGGGCACGCCCGGGACAGCCTTCAGGCTCCCGGGGCGCTCACACGTTGCGAGGTGCATGCAGTGTAGGAGACCTCGGGTGGATACAGTTTTGAGGGCAGGGCCTCCGGTCAGCTCGCTAGCGGACTTCGAACCGAAACCAATCGTTGGCTTCGGCTTGCAGCAGTCCCTGAATGCCGAAGTAGAGATCAATTCCTTCAAGCTCCAGCGGCAGCGACGACAGCCCGAGAGAGAGTTCATCATCGACTCGCTTGGGATCTAGAAAGGTCTTCAAAACCCGCACCGTGCTCTCCAGGTCACTGATGCTCAAGATCCTGAGCGTGTTCCGTCGATCCCGGCCAAGCGGCGCCATGCTGATCCCGCGGTAGTGCGCCCAAATGTGGGCACTCGAACCGATGTACGAGCCGAACGCGATGAGGCGCAGGGGTCGCTTGGTGACCAGATGACCCGAGCACCCTATCCACCCGACCGGGATGTAGTACGCATTGTCGTTCTCGAGCACGCTCTCTCGCCGGTACCCCAGCTCAGCCGCGGAAGTCTCCGGTGAGAAACTGGACAGGAAGACGGCCTCCGCCTCTCGGAAGGCTTCCATGTCGGTGTTGGCTCGCCGAAAGCCAAAGTCAGCGATCTTGGGGGTGTCGTCGGCCCGAGCGGAAAAGGCGACGCTGTCCGCCCCGAAGGAGCAGCCGCAATGACTGCATGACGTAGCGCCAACTGGGGAAGACTTGGCGCAGATTTCGCAGATGGGTCGAGCGCTCATGAACGCCTAGCAGACCAGTGGCCCAGGAATCACCTTGTCACCGGGAAGCAGCGGAAAGTCCAGATCTTGCTTTGGGCACAGGATCTGCCCGTCGCGCTCCACATGGATATCGACCAGTTCGTGCTCCGTGGCATCGGGGCCTGTGAAGTAGCGAAAGTACTTCGGCGGCGTATCCGGCACCACGCGAGCGCCTGTATGGCGCTCCAGCTCTCGAAGCAGTTCGCCAAGAGTGGCTCCAGGGAACACAAGCCCGGGAATCTCAATGAACTTGCCATCCTGGTCGGCGGTGTACCGGGGCTGACCCAGCGGGTAAATCTGCGGCATTGGACGGGCTTGGTTTGGGACCTGCGACAGTCTATCCAGCCCTACCGCTCCACCCACTCCCACACCTGCCTGAACCCCAACTCCAGCCGCTCATCCAGCTTCCCCGCCGCCAGCCAAGGATGCTGCTCGCGCACCACCATGCGCCACGACACCTCGTGCCCCCCCCAAAGGGCGGAACACGAGATAGAAGTCCCCTTCCCGCAGCCACACACCTCCAGCGCCGATCTGGGCACAGGCCTCGCCGCTGCACGTGTACCGGCCATCGGCGTACAAGTCCAGGCGCGATGCGCCGTCCTGCCAGGCGCCGGTCAACTGAGAGGCCTCCCTGATCAGCGGATTGACGTCCACCTTCTCGGGCAGCACGAGCGCCAGCACGATGCCCAGGATGAGCAGCAGTGGCATAAGCCACAGCACCCCGGTGATGCTTCGCCTTGTCAAGGGCGCGGCTTCAGCAACGTGGTGATGCGCGGCAACTCTCGCGAGCATCGCCGGGTCGAACTCGTATGCCTGCCCGCCCTGAATCTGGCGCGCAGCAGCTCTAAGCTCCGGCGGTGTCAGCCCAAGGAGCTGCGCCTCCACGTCAAAAGGCCTGGACAACACCAGCGACCGCGTCGAGTCATCCGCGGTGACCGGCACGAACCGGCAGTTGCCGCACCGAGTGAGCGCGCGCGCCTTGAAGTGGCCGCACCGTATGCAGATCGCCTGGGGGTTGCGCACCACGATCTCAGGCGCCTCCTTTGATCACCGCCTGCACCCGCCGCAACGCTGCCTTCGCTAGGTTCACTCGGTGCAGAGACACCACGCTCACCACCGCCCAGACCGCCAGGCCGGCCAGCGCCAGCCCAAGACCCAGCGGCTCCAGGCGATAGGCCGCCAGGCACGCGGCACCTACGACGCAGCAAAAAGCGATGCTGAACGTCTCCTGCGCCGCACTCTCGATGACGATGTCCCCCGTGGCATGGTCCACCCAGCCCACCAGCGTCTGCCAGTCGCCCGGCTTGGCGAGCGCCGCGGTCACGGTGGCGCCCTCCTTGATGTCCACGGTGCCGGGCACGCCCACCGCAAAGTAGCGCTTGTCGGCGAACTCGAAGCCGAACCACGTCACCGGCTTGCGCGCTCGCGCGCCGGGCACCACGTCGAAGACGCGATCGAAGCGGACGGTGACGAGGTGCATCTGGTGCCTGCCCCTTTCAGCTCACGCCGGCTCGGCGCCGTGAAACTGCCGCCATACCCAGCGCGAACCGGCGCGCTCCAGCACGCCCGTCAGGCGGTACGGCGCCTTCTTGGTTTCATGCGGGCTCAAGACCACCACCTGCCCGTCCGCAAAGAACCAGGCCACGCTGCCCGCGTGCGCCACGTCGACGCGGCTCCACTCCCACGAGAAGCTGTCGTCGCGGCTGAAGATGCGCGCGAAGAACGCCTGCAGCTCCGGCAGGCCGGACGCGATCTCGTTGGCCTCCGAGCCGATCAGCAGCACCTTGCCGTCCGCGGCGAACTCCGCCACGACGTCCATGCTGCGGGCAGACACCAGCCGCTTGAAGCGCTCCAAGGTGTCCAGCACCTCGGCGCGAATACTCACGTCCATTGTCATGGGGGCTGTCGGGTTGCTTCGTCCTGCCAGGCATTTGAGCATGCACTCAAGCCCGGGAATGCCGGGGCTACGCCTCTCTAACGGCCTCTTCCACGCGCCGCCGAATCGCCACCTCCGCTTGCTCCAGCCAGACGATGCACTCTTCGGGATTCCCTTCGATGCCCGCATCGGCAGCCGCCAACGCCGCGACGGGCACGTAGCAAAGCAGATAGCGCCTTGCATAAGTCAGCGCGTGCCCCGTCTCGTCGAAGAACGAGACCCACGTGTTGCACGCCGGCACGTTGTCCACGTCGAAGAAGCCGTTGGAGACCTGCTGCGCGTATCCGTCGCAAAGGTTCTGGTCCGGGAAGTACAGCATGAACCGCCCGGCCGCGACAACGGGCGGTTGATACGGCACCGCCAGCTTCCGGTAGCGCAACTGGCTCTGCCGCGCATGGCCAATGCGGCACACCAGGTCATCGGGACCGTCATGAAAGAGCGGCGGCGCCAGGGGCTCGGCTCGCTTGATGTCGGCCTCGGACAGCGAATCGCACCAAGCCACCGTTTCTGCCAGGCGGGCCAGCAGCAGGCCGTCGCCCATGGCCAAGGGCTCGGTGCTGCCACACCGCCAAACCTCATACGGGTCAGGGGCCGTCACGATCTCTGCGGGTTGCTTGCGATTCCAGAACATCGGCTGTGGGTTCATTGCTCGGAGCCGAAGATTACTTCGCACGTCACCGCATCGCCGTTTGAACCCACTGCCGCCATGCCCTAACCTCACCCTCGTGCACCGCACATCCCCCCTCCCGCCCTCGGCCCGCGTCCTCGCGCTGCTGATCGCGCTCTCGGCCTTCGTCATCGCCCCCTTCCTGCTGTGGGGCGAGCAGATGGACGCGCTCGCGCCGCAGGTGGTGCAAGGCCAGCGCACGCTTTGGGCCATCGCGCTCACGGGCATGGCCCTGCTGGTGCTGGACGTCGTGCTGCCCGTGCCCAGCAGCGTCGTGTCCATTGCGCTGTGCCTGCTGCTGGGCCCTGTGTGGGGCGGGCTTGCCGTCTTCATCGGCATGGTGGGCGCCTTCGCCGGCGGCTATCTGCTCGGCCGACTGCTGCCCGCGGCGCGGCTGCGTACGTGGGTGGGTGGCCCCACGTGGGACGCGCTCGCCAGCAAACACCTACCTGCCAGTTTGATGTGGATCGCCGCCTCGCGGCCCGTGCCCGTGCTGGCGGAGGTGTTCGCCGTGTTCGCGGGCAGCGTGCGCATGCCCTGGCTGCCCGCGCTGGCCGCAGCCGCCGCTTCGTCGCTGCTCGTGGCCACCGCCTACGCCCTCGCCGCATGGCTGGGGCTCAGCCAGGCCGAGTCGTCCACCGCCATTGCCGTGTTCACCGCCGCCTGCCTGCCGGCCGCGGGCTGGGCGGGGTGGCAGTGGATTCGTCGCGCCCGGTTGCAGCGGGCTTAGCCAGAAGCCGGCACCCGGCGTCGGGCCAGCCGTTAACCCTGCAAGACCAGATTGCCATCCGGGTAGCGTGAGGCCATGAAGTCCACAAACGCCCTGACCTTGGGGCTGGCCAGCCGGCGTGACGTGTGGAGCACCCAAAGCTCCACCTCCTCCTGCCCGCCCACCACGCCCCACTGGACCAGCGCACCGCTCTTGAGCTGGCTCCACACGATCGACTGAGGCACCTGCGCGACGCCGGCGCCCGCCAGGGCGGCGTCCCTGCGCATCAGCATCGACGACAACCGCAGCACGGGCACGGGCTCCAGCGTCAGGCGGCGCCCGCCAAGGGCCCAGGTCTCGCCGTCGCGATGGGCATTGACGATGGCAGGCACACGCACGGCCTTCCTGCCGGCCCGCGGCATCGCCACGGACGGCGCCGCCACGACGACCAGCCTGTCCTTTGCAAAGCACCGGCCCACCAGCCCCGTATCCGGGCGCGGGTTGGGGCGGATCGCCACGTCGAACTGCTCGTCCACCATGTCCACCAGCCGGTCCTCGCCCACCACCTCGACGCTGACCTCCGGGTACAGCGCGTGAAACTCCGCGGCCAGCCGCCCCATCGCCAGTTGCGAGAACAGGATGGGCGCCGCGACGCGCAACTGCCCGCGCACCCTGCCCGCGCCCTCGCCGGCCGCAACCAGCGCTTCCGCCAGCTCGTGCATGAGGCCCTCGATGCGGTTGAACAGGAGCTGCCCCGCCTCCGTCAGCTCCAGCCCCTTGGTGCTGCGCTCGATGAGCCGAACGCCGAGCTGATCTTCCAGATCGGCCACGCGCCGCGACAGCGTGGCCTTGGAGCGCTGGCCGGCGCGGCTGGCCCGGCCAAACCCGCCGTGCGCGGCCACCAGGTTGAAGTCCACCAGGGCGTTCAGGTCCATGTGTTTCACATTCAAGACAGCAAGTCTTGATTCTGGCGTCTTTGTTTTGTTTGTGGAACTGCCTATCTTTCGTCCACGGCAACCCAAACCGCTTGCCCTTCCCTTCAACCCCTCTCTCTCAATCAGGAGCCATCACCATGTCCATCCTCGTCATCGGTTCAACCGGCACCGTCGGTTCCCTCGTCGTCCAAGGCCTGGCCCGTCAGGGCGCAGACGTCACCGCCATGGTCCGGCAGACCGGCACCCATGCGCTGCCCGCCGGCGTCAAGGGCGTCGTCGCCGACCTGGGCAACGTCGCCTCGCTGCGCACGGCCATGGCCGGCGTGCGCACGCTGTTCCTGCTCAGCGCGCTGGCGCCCGACGAAGTGACGCAGTCGCTGCAGGCGCTCAGCGTTGCCCGCGAAGCAGGCATAGAGCGCATCGTCTACCTCTCCGTCATCAACGCTGATCTGTACGTCGACGTCCCGCACTTCACCGGCAAGTACACCGTCGAGCGCATGATCGAGACGCTGGACCTTCCGGCCACCATCCTTCGCCCGGCCTACTTCATGCAGAACGACGTGACCATCAAGTCCGTCATCGAAACCCACGGCATCTTCCCCATGCCCATCGGCGCCAAGGGCTGCGAGATGGTGGACGTTCGCGACATCGCCGACATCGCCGTCGCCGAACTCCTGCGCCGCGACCGCGCGCCCATGCCGCTGCCCCGGCTGACGCTGGAAGTCGTCGGCCCCGAGGTGTTCAACGGCCAGGCCGCAGCCGCCGTCTGGAGCAAGGCCCTGAACCGCGACATCCACTACGCCGGCGACGACGTCCACGCCTACGAAGCGCAGCTCGCGCAATTCGTTCCGGGCTGGATGGCCTACGACCTGCGGCTCATGATGAGCGGCGTCCAGAAGCACGGCCAGCTCTCGGCTCCGGGCGCCGCGCGCAAGCTCGAGTCCATGCTCGGCCGCCCGCTGCGAACCTACGCCGGCTTTGTCAGCGAGGTCACCACGGCGGCCTGACGGCCACGCAGGCCCGCTCCCGCCACCCCTCGCCCGCCATCCTCTAACCATAGGACGAATGGCAACCTGGGGATAGGAACCCACCCGCCAACGACTAAGGTCATTGAGCAATGCATCGCGGTCACGCAATGCGCTGGCGGAGTTGGCCTGCGAGCCCATTCGCTTCACCAGACCCCAATTCGGGCTCGCTTCAGGAGACGACGATGAACATGTATTTCATGAGCCCCGGTGTGGGCACGGATGCAGGCGGCTGGTACATCGGCCGCGACGGCAAGATCCACCGCGTGCCCGGCTGGAACCCCGAAGCCATGGTGGACCTGACGCGCGCCGTCAGCGTCATCCGCGAAGTGGCGCAGTTCAAGCAGGCCGGTCTGGCCGACGCCGTGCTCAAGGCCGGCGTGCTGGAGTTCGCCTTCAAGGAAGTCGAAGCCCACGTCAAGGCGGGCGGCATTCTCGTTGTGCGGTGAGCGCGGTCCCCAACGAGACGCACGATGAAGCCGGGCGGCGCTACGCCGCCTGGTTCCACGAGCTCGACGCCTGGACCGAGTACTGGGACGTCTACCACCCCGAAAGCCACGGCCGCTTCTACTTTGGCAACGCTGAGCAGGGCGGCGATGAGCCCGGCCTGCTCGGCGCCTTCCTGCCCCGCAAGGGCGCGCCGCCCCCCTTCGTGGCCTGGACGCGCATGGCCATGCGCGCGGGCGACCTCGCCGCCTTCAAGGCAACGCTGGCCGCCCCCGACGTGGCCGACGCCGTGCTCGAAGTGGACGCCCTCGTCGCCCGCCTCTTCACCAAGCACTTCGGCAACGACGCCACAGCACCCGACGTGCAGGCCGACTACCTCACCGCCACCCACCGCTTCGCCCTCGACAACCTGCCCGCCGCCACCGAACGCGACAGCCGCATCGCCGACGACGACCCCCGCAAGCCCACCGCCGGCCGCCACACGCTGGACGGCGACATGATGTGGTTCGCCTGGGCCCTGCACACCGAAGCCGCCGTCGAACTGCTCGGGCCCAAAGACGCCGACCACCCCCGCCGCGCCCTCATGCTCGCAGGCGTCGCCGCCGGCTGCCCCGCCAACTTCGCCTGGCGCGGCCACCGCCGCACCCGCCCCGAGTACAAGCCCGACGACGCCACCGCCGCGCTGCTGCGCGAGCGCGGCCTCGCCTGGGCGACGGACTTCGACGCGGCGCGCAAGGAGGTGCATGCGCTGTTCCGCATCAGGGAGTGGGGGCACGACGACGATTGACGGCAAGGCGCCGCCCGCGGGCTTGAGCACGCTCACTCCTGCGCCGGCAACTCCATCTCAGGAAACGGCGCCAGCTCGATCGGGCCGCCCAGGGAAAGGATGACGCCGTAATGCCGGGCCAGGAAGGCCTGCAGGGCGTCGAAGAACAGCGCGTCCGAACGCGCGACGCTGCGCGAGTGGCGCTCGTAGCGCTGCGCGCCGGCGGGCGGCAGCGTGGCCACCTGCAATGCCGGCTTGTCGTTGACGAGCTTCACCAGCCGCTCCAGCAGGTCGCGCGCGCCGGGCTCGGCACTGGCGATGGCCAGGAAGCCGTCTGCGCTGTAGTCCACCTCGCCCAGCAGGCGGCGGCCCTCGTCGATGTCGGTCTCGATCACCTGCATGCGAAGCGCGTCTGTCTTGTTGCTCATGGGGGTTCCGTCCGCCATCGGTCAGTGCAGCAGCGCCTTCATGAACAGCCGCTGGGTTTCGTCGCCCACCTCGAAGGCGTGCGCCTCCATCGGCTGCTTCTTGTAGCCGGCCGAGTCCTGGCCGGAATCCACGTAGGCGCTCGGGTGCTTGTCCGAGCGGTTCTCGGCAAAAAGCAGGATCTGCAGGTACTCGGGGCTCTGCTTGTCGAGCTTGCCTTCGTTGAAGGCGTCCACCATTACCAACTGCCACAGGTGCGAGGTCTCGTGGAACAAGGTGTTGGAGACCTCCTCGAAGCTGTGGTGAAACGCCGCCTGTGGGTGCTTGTTGATGAAGATCACGCGTGACTCGAGGTCCAGCGAGCCCCCATTGCTGGCCTCGCGGTCCGCCAGCTCGACGGGGCACGCCTTGATCCCGAGCACCGTGCATTGCGTCGCGACGATCTTGCGGCAGATCTTGATCCGCTCCTCCTCGGGCATGTCGGCCCAGCCACCCTGCGCTTGCTTGTATTCGCGCTTGTCCTCGGCGCCGGCCACCAGCGCCTTCGCGATCTGCTTGCGGCGCCCCCGGTCGACCTTGCGGAACTCCTCGTCCATGCTGAAGGACGCGAGCAGCTTGGCCTGCGCTTCGCCCAGGCCGCTCAGCTTGAAGGGCTTCTCGGCACGGGCAAGCGGCTGGCAGGAGCCCCGCAGCTTTCGCAGCAGTTTCAGCCGGTCGTCCACGCTCATGATGGCCAACAGGCCGGCGTCCGCTAGGTCGGCGATGCGCGCGGCCGCGAGTTGGGCCGAGGGCCCGGCGACGGCGTCGACCCGGTCCAGCGCCTGCATGAAGCTGTCATGCGCCGCGCCGAACTTGGCGATCAGCCCGTCGCGCGCCTCCATCGGGGCGTCCTCTGCGGCCGTGTAGGCCGTCTTCACGTTCTGCCTCAAGCCCTCCAACTCGCCACCTTGCTCCCTGGGCAGCACGGCATCCCGCACCGCATCGTATTTTTTCTTGACGTCTGGCGGCAGAGGCAGGATCTCACGCATCTGAAAGAAGACCGGCAAGTCCGCGCTGCCCTCGGGCGATTCGGGCGACTGGGACAAATCGGCCAGATCGGGCTTCTTCGGCTTCGGATGCTGGTTGTCGAACGCCTTGAGGCCCGCCTCAAGCCGGTCGAGCTGCTCGCCAAAGTTGTCGACCCGCGTCTGTGCGTCGTTCGGCATCGTCTGGAGGGCGTGCCGGGCGGCGATGTCGTCGATGCGCACGGCGCGCAGCTGCGTGTTGAGCTCGGCGTTGCCTTTGAACGCCTCGGCGCGGTCGTCCCAAAGGATGTTCCAGATGTCGGTCTCGAATTTCTCCTTGCGCTTGCTTGCGACGTCGTACTCCTTGGCCAGCGCATCCTTCTTCTGCGTGCGCTCCCTGGCGGCGTCCACAACGCGCTGCATCTGGGCCTTCAGCGCGCCCAGCGCCTGGCCTGCGTCCTCGTAGCGCCGCGCCGCGAAGGGCACCAGGAAGTCCCGTTCCGCCACCAAAAAGGCCGCGTACAGATCCTTGTCGACCCATCGGCGGTCAAGGTCCTTCACGAACCGGTAGCGGCCCGCGACTGCCTTCCACTCCTTCGCCAGGAAATCCCGCAGGGCACCGTGCGTCTGCCAGTCGTCGTGCGCCGCCTGGGCAGCCCCTTGGACCTTCTTGAAGTTGTCCACCAGGTTGCGATAGTCGGTGACGGTCGAAGTGGCTTCCTTCGTGATGCCGGCGAATGCAGTCTCAAGTGCCTTCGCGCCCGGGGCGTTCCATCGCGCCAGGTCGGTAACGTGCTGCCCCGTCTTGTCGAACGCACCCTCCAGAATGACGTTCCACTCGGCCTCTTCCTCGCTGTCGCCCCAGAATACCGTCGTGTACTCCGCCATCAGCACCGTCCCGACCGCAGACTTGGGCTTGTAGAGCTTGTTCACCATGGCGCCCCCTTGCGTCCGGGCATGCAACCCTGCGTGGGCCCAGGCCTCGGGCGCTTGCCGCTAGAGCTTTTCACGATGCCTCCCAGCATGTCTCGGCCAGCAGATTTGCTAACCCTATGCTGCGCTGACAAGCTGCAGAATGGCTGAGGGTTTTCCCAGGTTGATGGGGCGCGACGCCTCCCGGCACCTGCGCCGCTGCTTCCCCAAGATCGAGGCGGCGAAGGAGACCAGGACCCTGGGGGTGAGCCCACAGATTTGTTGATGTGGCGCAGGTGCGCAGCCGCTACTTTTCATCCTGCACAGAGAGGGGATGAACATGACCACCACGCCACCGCCGCCGCCAGCCCAACCACGCACCGGGCTCGACAAGATCTGGCCTTACGTCGGCATGCTGACGCTGAGCCTCGTCTTCGGCTTCCTGCTGGTCTTCCTGTTCACTTACGCCAGCACCGTGGGCTACACCAAGCTCACCACCATTGAAGGCACGCGCCCCCTGCTCACGGTCGCGGCCATCCTCAGCACCATCGTCTTCGGCGGCGCGCTGCTGCTCGGCTCGCTCTTCTCCAACGAAGGCACCTTCGAAGACCGCTTCCGCCACGCCCGCGAGATCTTCCTCGTCTTCTCCGGCGTCTTCGGCACCGTCATCGGCTTCTACTTCGGCGCCGGCGACAAGGACGGCTCCCTGGGCGTCGACGCCACCCTGCAAGACACCACCATCGTCGCCTTCGCCACCGGCGGCGCCCCGCCCTACAAGCTCACCCTCACCTACGGCCCCAAGGCCACCACCAAGACCGAGGAATCCCAGACCGGCTGGGCCCGCTTCACCTTCAACAAGGAGAAGGACAACATCCTCCCGCTCAAGCTCAGCGTGACCGACAGCAAGAACAAGCAAGGCGCCACCAACGTCGGCCTGCTCAAGGACGACCTGAAGGCGCAGGGCTGGAAACTGCCCGAGGAGCCGGCGGCTCCCCCGCCCAAGTAGCGCGCCGCTTGCGGCCACCGGGCTGCGGAGCGCCACCGGTGCGGCGCACCAGCCATCCCCAACCCTGACTAAGCCCCGCGCCCCCGCCCGTTCCCCACCACGTACAGTCAACCAAGCAAGCAACTCGGCCCCGCTCCAACGCCGAGCCCTGGCATCGGGTCACCAAGGGGAAATTCGCGTGGCGCACGTCCAGATCTTCCTTTCTGCCGTCAGTGCCGAGTTCGAGGCCTACCGCGACCGGGTGCGGCGTGAGCTGTCGCTGCCCAATGTCACCGTCAAGATCCAGGAGGAGTTCGTGCCCACGGGCACTGAGACGCTGGACAAGCTGGACCTCTACATCCAGGACTGCGACGCCGTCATCCACCTGGTGGGCAACATGACGGGCGCCGAGGCGCAGTGGCCGTCGGTGGCCCTCATCCGCGAGCGCTACCCCGACTTTGCCGAGCGGCTGCCCGCCGTGGCGGACGCGCTGGTGCCGGGCGGCCCGGCGCTGACCTACACGCAGTGGGAGGCATGGCTCACGCTGTACCACCGCAAGGTGCTGCTCATCGCCAAGGCCGCGGACGGCGCCCAGCGCAGCCCGCGCTACACGCTCAATGCCGAGCAGCAGGCGCGCCAGCAGGCCCACCTGGCGCGGCTGGCCGCCGACGAACGCTACAGCGAGATCGGCTTCAACGACGTCAACGACCTCACCATTGCGTTGCTCAAGGGCCTGCAAGGCGTGCTGGCGCGCGTGGCGCCGCCCGTGCCCGCGTGGCGCCGCACCGTGGCGCTGTTGGCCGACCTGGGCGGCAGCATCTTCTGGCGCGTGGTGCGCTTCGCGGGCGTCACGCTGGTGTGCGCGCTGCTGACCCAGCAGTTCCTGCGCACCAGCCTGCCCGACAAGGCCGCCAACGACCCGCAAACCCTGGCCTGGACGGCCTGGGCCCTGGGCGCGCTGGTGGCGCTGGCCGTGGAGGCGCTGCTGCACCTGCGCACCACCCTCAGGCGCGGGCGGGCCTCATGACCTCGCGGCGCACCCTGCTCGCGTTCTCCTTCTCCTCGGCCGCGCTGGCCTGGTGGCGCGGCGCCGCCGCCCAAGCCGCGGCCACCTCGCCCCAGGCGCGCCTGCAATCCGCCGAAGCGCGGCTGGGCAAGGTGCAGGCGCTGCACACCCAATGGGAGCGCCTGCGCGACACGGCCCGCGACGGCGTGCAGGCCGCGGCCGGCGCCCGGGACGCATGGGCCCGGCTGGCCAGCAGCCGCGACGAAGCCCTCGCCAGCAGCGCGCGCGCCAACACCGCCCTCACCGCCGTGCAGGCCGGCATCGACGCCTGCGCGCTGGCCCTGCAAACCGCCCAGGCCGCCCTGCCGCCCTGGCACGACGCCGTCGCCACGCTGGCCCGGGCCGGCCCCAGCACGCTGCCCGCCGCCACGCAAGCCGCCGAAGAGGCCCTGGCCCGCCGCCGCGAGGCAGACGCCCGCCTGCGCGCCGCCTGCGCCGACACCCGCAAGCTGGACAACCGCTGGGACAACCAGCGCCGCGGCACGCTGCGCGACCTCCAGAGCGCCCAGTTGTCCCTGGCCAGCTTCAAGCGCACGGCCCGCTTCATGATGCAGCTGGGTGACGAAGCCCGCGCCAGCCTCGCGGCCGCCGCGGCCGCGCACCAGCAACTGCTGGCCGAGGGGCAGATCACCGTCCCTGCCCTGCCCAATGCTTCGCTCACGCTGCCCGCCGCCACCAGCGCCACGGCGCTGAAACCCCTGGTGGGCGACGGCGACCCTAACCCACAACCAGAGCGCATGGACCCCGGCCAGTTCGCCGCATTGACCACCCAGCGCGAGCAACTCGCCGCCCAATGGGCGCAGGTGCGCGACGCCCGCGCCTACCACCGGCTGGCCGCCGTGCGCGTCAAAAGCAGCACCGCCGAAGTGGCCCGCCTCGACGGCCGCGCCCCGCAGATCGACGGCGACCTCCAAGCCACCGACCGCCGCCTGGGCGACACCCTCGCTACCGCCCGCGCCTGGTGCGCCGCCGGCCCCGCGGCCAGCGCCGAGCAGCTGCGCAACACCGTCGCGCGCCTCGACACCCCGTTCGCCACCTGCCTGCAAGACGAAAGCCGCGACTTCGCCCAGGTCGAGCAGACCACCGCCCGCCTGCTGCCCCAGCTCCAAGCCGCCGAGGCCGCCGCACGCCGCGAATGGCAAGACGCCTACCGCGCCGTGCACGGCAGCCCGCCGCCAGAGACACCGCCCACGGACATCGCACAAATGATGCCCCCGCCCCCGCCCTCGGCCGCCCCCACCATGGCACGCCCGCCCGACATCGCCGGCCACGCCTACCGCGAGTTCGACACCCTCGACCACGAAGACGACGACTATGCCGCCTACACCTACGTGCTGCTGCGCTCCGAGAACGACCTCAAGCAGCCCGCCACCCTGAAGCGCTGGCTGCACCTGCTCAAGGTCGTGCGCGAACGCACCACCTCCGCCGACAAGATCACCACCCAGGCCCAGCGCGAACGCCTGCACCTCTTCTGCCTGCCCCTGCGCAAAGGCGCGTCCAACTCCGCGTACCACGGCGACCTCGGCGACCAGCTCAAGATCAACGCCCAGACCGGCCTGCTGATGAACGACGCCATCGCCCGCCGCCTCACCGACTCCCCCGGCCCCTTCCTGCTCACCCTGCCCCAGCGCATCGCCACCAGCAACAGCCGCACCCCGCTGCTCTTCGCCGACCTCGCCCCCTACGACGAAAACGCCGTCGCCGACCTCGCCATCAACTACATGGACGGCCTGCTCGAAGACTTCCCCCGCGACCAGACCCTCTGGAAGCCCCCCGTCGTGCAACGCGTGGCGCTCGCCATCTTCCAGTGCGCGGTCAGCACCGGGTCGCTGATCCAGGCGCTGCTGCCGGGGTCGTCCACGCCGCCACAGGTCAAGACCTGAGCCCGCGGCCAGGTTGTAGCCCCCCGACCATTGGATTATTCTGGCCGCCACCACAAGCGCGGCTCGTCGCGCAGGGAGGGCCCCGCATGACGGATCTGCACACGGGCGTTCACAGGCCCAAGATCATGGTCGTCGACGACACAGCCGACAACCTGGCCTTGATGGCGGGCCTGCTCAAGGACCACTACCGCGTGAGCCTTGCCAGCAGCGGCGAGAAGGCGCTCAAGCTCGCTCACGACGAGGAGCCGCCGGACCTGATCCTGCTGGACATCATGATGCCTGGCATGGCCGGCACCGAGGTGTGCATCGCCCTCAAGGACGACCCCGCCACGCGGCACATCCCGGTGATCTTCCTGACGTCCATGAGCGCCACCGAGGACGAGCAGCACGGGCTGGAGCTGGGCGCGGTGGACTTCATCACCAAGCCCGTCAACCCGCCCATCGTGCTGGCCCGCGTCGAGACCCAGCTCAAGCTCAAGCTCGCGGCCGACTTCCTGCGCGACAAGAACAGCTTCCTGGAGGAAGAGGTGGCCCGGCGCACCCGCGAGGTGGCTGCCATTCAGGACGTCACCATCCAGGCCATGGCCTCCATGGCCGAGACGCGCGACAACGAGACCGGCAACCACATCCGCCGCACCCAGCACTACGTGAAGCTGCTGGCCGAACACCTGCGCGAGCACCCGCGCTTCGCCGACGTGCTGACCGACGCCTACATCAGCACGCTGTTCAAGTCCGCGCCGCTGCACGACATCGGCAAGATCGGCATCCCCGACCGCATCCTGCTCAAGCCCGGCAAGTTCACGCCGGACGAGTTCGAGATCATGAAGACCCACTGCAAGCTGGGCCGCGACGCCATCCAGCAAGCCGAGGACCGGCTCGGGATGAAGGTGGAGTTCCTCACCATTGCCAAGGAGATTGCCTACGGCCACCAGGAGAAGTGGAACGGCTCCGGCTACCCCGAGGGCCTGTCGGGCGACGACATTCCCGTCTCGGCCCGGCTGATGGCCGTGGCCGACGTGTACGACGCGCTGATCAGCCGGCGCGTCTACAAGGAGGGCATGCCGCACGCCAAGGCCGAGCAGATCATGATCGACGGACGCGGCAGCCACTTCGACCCCGACATTCTCGACGCCTTCATTGCCTGTGCCGACAAGTTCCGGGCCGTCGCGGCCCGCTTCGCCGACAGCGATGCCGACATCGCCACCAAGGCCCAGGCGCTGGCATTCATTGCCGATCAGCCCTGAAACAAACCGCCGGAGTACCCGCTTCCCGCGCTGGGTTCCAGCGCTGGAGGTGAATGCATGAGAATCCTGCCCCTCTTGGAGCGACGAACGCTGCTGGCCAAGCTTTCGCTGGGCTTCGCAGTCCTGCTCATGCTGGCACTCTTGCTGGGTGCAAGCGACCTCATCACCCAGCGCACGCTGCTGCGCCAGATCAACCAGCTCTACGAGCAGGACCTGCTGGGCGTCTCCAACGCCAAGGACGCCCAGGCCGCCTACCTCACCATCGGGCGCGAGCTGCGCCAGGCCCTCATCGCCGAGACGCTGGACGACCGCGCCCTCGCCGTGCGCCACGTCATGGAGCAGGACGCCGCGCTGCGCGGCGAACTGGTGGAGCTACGGCCCCGCGTCGTGCGCGTCGAGAACCAGCAGCGCCTGGCCCGCTTCGAAACCGCCTACGCCAGCTACAAGGGCAACGTCGACCGGGCGCTGGCCATGCTGGGCCGCGGCGAGCTGGCGCAGGCACGGCTGTTCGTCGCCTCGCACGAGTTCCAATCCGTGGGCGACACCGTGCGCGCCCACATGCAGGCCATCGTCGAAGGCAAGGAGACCGGGGCCCGCGAGAACATGGACCGCGCGCTGCAGGTGGTGGGCCAGGCCCGCCAGCGCACGCTCTTGCTGCTGACCGGCGGTGTGCTGCTCGGTGGCTTCGTCGCCTGGCTGGTGGCCGCCTCCATCCGCAGGCCCGCGCTGCGCGTGCGCCACGCGCTGGAGCAGCTCGCGCAAGGCAACCTCGCCTTCGAGGTGCCGCACCAGGACTACGGCAACGAGCTGGGCGACCTGGCGCGCTCGGTGCACGTGCTGCAGCGCGTGGCCCAGCAGATGGACACCCAGAACTGGCTCAAGAGCCACCTGGCCCAGATCGCCAACGCGCTGCAGACGGCCGCCAGCCCCGCCGAGCTGGCCCACGCCTTCTTCAGCCGCGTCGCCCCCGTCGCGGGCATCGGCCAAGGCCTGCTCTACGGCCATGACGAGGACGCTCGCCAGCTCCAGCTGCTGGGCAGTTATGCCTGCGAGGCGCCGGAAGCACACTTCGCGCTGGGCCAGGGCCTGGTGGGCCAATGCGCGCTGGAGCGCCAGCCCATCGTGCTGAGCCCGCCGCCGGCCGACTACCTGCGCATCCGCTCCGGCCTGGTCGACGCTGCGCCCCACGCCGTCGCGCTGTACCCGCTGCTGCGCGGCGAGCGCCTGCTGGGCGTGCTGGAACTGGCCACGCTCAGCGCCCACGGCGCGCGCGAACAGGCCTTGCTGGACGGGCTGATGCCCATCCTGGCCATGAACCTCGAAATCCTGGAACGCGCCGCGCGCGCCGCCCGGCTGCTGGACGAAACCCGGCGCCAGGCCACCATGCTGGAGCGCCAGGCCACCGAGCTGGCCGCGCAGAAGGCCTCCATCCAGGCCACGGAAACGTGGTTCCGCGGCATCATCGAATCGGCCCCCGACGGCATGCTGGTGCTCGACGCGCAAGGCCGCATCGTGCTAGCCAACCCGCAAGCCGAAGCCATGTTCGGCTACCCGGCAGGCGCCCTGGTGGGCCAGGCCGTCGAGATGCTGGTGCCGCAGACGACGCGCGCCCGGCACGTGGGCCTGCGCACCGCCTTCGCCCGCGAGGGCACCGCCCGCATCATGGGCGCGGGCGACAAGCGCCTGCACGGCCTGCGCCAGGATGGGAGCGAGTTCCCCATCGAGGTGGGGCTGGCGCGGCTGCCCGACGTCGCCGGCCGCGGGGACTGCGTGTGCGCCTCGGTGCGCGACGTCACCGACCGCCGGCGCGCCGAGCAGGAGCTGGCCCGCAGCGAGCAGCGCCTGAGCTTCGCGCTGCGCGGCGGCAACCTGGGCCTGTGGGACTGGGACGTCACCACCGACCGCTGCGAGGTCAACGAGATCTGGGCCGCCATGCTGGGCTACACGCTGGACGAGATCGCGCCCGACGGCAACGCCGCCGACGCCTGGGCGCGGCTGCTGCACCCCGACGACGCGGACGGCGCGCAGCAGCACTTCCTGCATTGCATCGCCGATCCCGAGGCGCCCGAATACCAGGCGCTCTTTCGCATGCAGGCCAAGGCGGGCGACTGGCGCTGGATCCTTTCCATGGGCCGCGCCACCGAGCGCGATGCACAAGGCCGCGCGCTGCGCGTGGTGGGCATCCACCAGGACTTCACCGAGCGCAAGCAGCTGCAGGACGACATGGCCCGCGCCCGCGAGGCCGCCGAGGAAGCCACGCGCGCCAAGAGCAGCTTCCTGGCCAACATGAGCCACGAGATCCGCACGCCCATGAACGCCATCATCGGCATGTCGCACCTGGCCCTGCAGACGCCGCTGGACAAGAAGCAGCGCAACTACATCGAGAAGGTGCACCGCTCGGGCGAGAACCTGCTGGGCATCGTCAACGACATCCTGGACTTCTCCAAGATCGAGGCCGGCCGCATGGACATGGAGGTGGTGGACTTCCGCCTCGAGGACGTGATGGACAACCTCGCCAACCTCGTGGGCCTGAAGGCCGACGACAAGGAACTGGAGCTGCTGTTCAACGTCGGCGCCAGCGTGCCCACCGCGCTGCGCGGCGACCCGCTGCGCCTCGGGCAGGTGCTCGTCAACCTGGGCAACAACGCCGTCAAGTTCACCGAGCGCGGCGAGGTGGTGGTGGGCGTGGAGGTGGTGACCGAAGACGCCCAGGGCGTGGAGCTGCACTTCTGGGTCAGCGATACCGGCATCGGCATGTCGCCCGAGCAGAGCGCGCGCATGTTCGAGAGCTTCGCGCAGGCCGACGTGTCCACCACGCGGCGCTTCGGCGGCACCGGTCTTGGCCTAGCCATTTCCAAGAGCCTGGTCGAGATGATGCACGGGCGCATCTGGGTCGAGAGCGCCGCGGGCCAGGGCTCCACCTTCCACTTCCAGGTGCGCCTGGGCGTGCAGGCCAACCCGCGCCCGCGCCGCATGTACCGCGCCGACGAGCTCATGGGCACGCGCGTGCTGGTGGTGGACGACAATGCCTCGGCGCGCGAGATCCTGTCCGCCATGGCCTTGTCCTTCGGCCTGGAGGTGGACGCCGCGCGCGACGGCCGCGAGGCGCTGCGCATGCTGGCCAAGGCCGACAAGGCCCAGATCGGCTACGACGTGGTGCTGATGGACTGGAGGATGCCCGGCATGGACGGCGTGCAGACCCTCAGGCGCATCCAGGCCGAGACCTACCGCCGCACGCCCACCGTCATCATGGTCACCGCCTACGGCCGCGAGGAGGCCATGGACGCAGCCGAGCACCAGGGCGTCAAGCCCGCCACCGTGCTCACCAAGCCCGTCACTGCCTCCACGCTGCTGGAGGCCGTGGCCGAGGCCCTGGGCCGCAGCGACCCCGTCGAGACCCGCGCGGCCGAGAAGGCCGGCACCCACAGCCAGGCCCTGGCCCACCTGGCCGGCGCCCGGCTGCTGCTGGTGGAGGACAACGACCTCAACCAGGAGCTGGCGCTGGACCTGCTGGGCAACGCCGGCATCGCCGTCGTCTGCGCCGAGAACGGCCAGCAGGCCCTGGACACCCTGGCCCGCGACGCCGACTTCGACGGCATCCTGATGGACTGCCAGATGCCCGTCATGGACGGCTACACCGCCACCGGCGAGATCCGCCGCCACGCGGCCTGGCAGCACCTGCCCATCATCGCCATGACCGCCAACGCCATGGCCGGCGACCGCGAACGCGTGCTCGCCGCCGGCATGAACGACCACATCGCCAAGCCGCTGAACGTGAACACCATGTTCACCACGCTGGCCCAATGGATACGCCCCGCCGGCCATCGCGGTGCCGTGGCCGTGCAGGCGCCGCCGCCCGGCCCCGTGGGCAATGGCGACATGCCAGAACTATCCGGCATCGACACCCGCCGCGGCCTGCAGACCACCGCCCACAAGTCCGCGTTGTACCGCCGCCTGCTGCTGCGCTTTCGCGCCGGCCAGGCCAACTTCGCCGCCCAGTTCTCCGCCGCCCGCGCCAGCGATGACCCCACCGCCGCCCGCCGCGTGGCCCACACCCTCAAGGGCACGGCCGGCAACATCGGCGCCACCGAGCTCGAAGCCGCCGCCGCCGAGCTGGAGGCCAGCTGCGAAGGCGGCGACATCGTCGTGGCGACCGACATCGCGCTGGAACGCGTGCTGCAAAAGCTGGCCACCGTGCTGGCCGGGCTGGACAGCCTCGCCGAGCAGGAAGAGCAACCGCCACCACCCGCGCCCACCGGCCCGGCCGCGCCCGACCTCCAGCCGCTACTGGCCCGCCTGGCCCGGCTGCTGGCCCAGGGCGATGCCGAGGCCGCCGACCTGGCCGACGAGCTGCTGCGCCTGGCCGAAGGTAGCCCGCAGGCCAAGACGCTGCAGCGCATGGCCGCCGCGCTGGCCAACTACGATTTCGACGCGGCCCAGCAGGCGCTGGACCAACTGGGAGTGACGCCATGAACGCAGCGCTGGGCCACGCCCCCAAGGGCCTCGGGCGGCACAGCCGCGTGCTGGTGGTGGACGACTTCGAGGCCATGTGCAAGGTCACCGTCAACCAGCTGCGCGACGCCGGCGTGGAGCGCGTCGTCACTGCCAAGGACGGTGCCGAGGCGTTGCGCCACCTCAGGAGCGCGCCCTTCGACATCGTGCTGTCGGACTGGAACATGCCCGTCATGACCGGCATCGAGCTGCTCAAGGCCATGCGTGCCGACCCCCAGCTCGCAGCCCTGCCCTTCGTCCTCATCACCGCCGAGGCCGAGCGGCAGAAGGTGGCCGAGGCCATCGCCAGCGGCGTGACATCCATGCTGCTCAAGCCCTACTCCACGCACGAGTTCCTGGCCCGCGTCGAGCGCGCGCTGCGCTGGACGCCGCGCCAGCCCGTGTCTGTCGAGCAGCCCGCCGCACTCGCGCCGCCGCCCACCGCCGCGCCGGCCGAGGCCAACACCCGCCCCACCATCCTCGTCGTCGACGACACGCCCGACAACCTCATCCTGCTGTCCGAGCTGTTCCGCGACGACTACCGCGTGCGCCTGGCGCAGAACGGCCAGAAAGCCCTGGCCTTCGCCACCGCCGACCCACCGCCCGACCTCGTGCTGCTGGACGTCATGATGCAAGGCATGGACGGCTTCGAGGTCGCACGCCGCATGCGCGAGCATCCCAATTCCGAGACCGTGCCCATCATCTTCGTCACCACGCTGGGCAGCGCCGACGCCCGGCTGCAGGGGCTGGACCTGGGCGCCGTGGACTTCATCACCAAGCCCGTCGACCCGCTCACCCTCAAGCCGCGCGTGCGCAACTTCATGCGCTACGTGCAACTGCGCAAGGACTTGCAGGCCGAGGTTGACGGCATGGTGGAGGCCGCCCAGCTGCGCGAGGACGTGGAGCGCATCACCCGCCACGACATCAAGGGGCCGCTGGCCGGCGCGCTGGGCATCCTGCAAGCCGTGCTGGAGGACGACTCCCTCGGCCGCCGCCAGGCCGAGCAGCTGCGCCTCGTCGAGGAGATCACGCTGCAGGTGCTGGGCATGGTCAACCGCTCCAGCGAGCTCTACCGCATCGAGACCGGCCGCTTCGAGCTCCAGGCAGCCCCCGTCAAGCTCGGCGACTTGCTGCGCCGCCTGGCCGAGACCGCCCGCGTCACCTACGCCGAGAAGGCCTTGGCCATCTCCGTGGACACCGACGTGCCCGTCGGCGCCGAGCCGCCCCTGGCCCTCGGCGACACCACGCTGTGCTTCTCCGCCTTCCAGAACCTCGTCAAGAACGCCTGCGAAGCCGCGCCCAAGGGCAGCAAGGTGTCGCTACGGCTGTACGACGAAACGCCACTGCGCGTCGAGATCGAGAACAAGGGCACCGTGCCCGAGGCCATACGCACGCGCTTCTTCGACAAGTTCGTCACCGCCGGCAAACCCGGCGGCAGCGGCCTGGGCACCTACTCCGCCCGCCTGCTCGTCCAGGCCCAGCATGGCGACATCGCCATGGCCGCGGACGACGACGCCGGCATGACCCGCCTGACCGTGACGCTGCCCAGGGCTGGGGACTGAGGGGCCGAATCCGCGCCCCTAACATGCCCATCGCCCTTCCCCCCCAACGCCACGTCATTTAGTCTCTCGGCTCACCCAAGCCAGGAGCCTCATTCATGCGCGTTGAAATCAAGCTCGACGACGACAGCACCCTCACCCTGCACCAGGCCGCGCGCATCTTCGAGCGCGACGGGCAGAGCCTCTATGTCTACGGCAAGGACAACGGCGTGCTGGCCATCCTGCCGAAGGCGCAGGTGGTGCGGCTGGTCACGGCGCCGGACGCGGGCGACGTCGCCGTGCCCGCGCCGCGGCCGGCCTAGACAACAGGGAGCCCCGCTTGAGTACCGACAACCCCTTTGCCCCGCCCAAGGCGGACGTGGCTGACGTCAACGGCGCCGCAGGCGCCGCGCAAGCCGCGCCGCCGCTGTGGAACCCGCGTGCCGCGGCCGGCTGGAGCCTGCTCTTCAGCCCGCTGTTCGGCTCGCTCATCCACATGAAGAACTGGCAGGCGCTGGGCGAGCCCGGCAAGGCGACCACGTGCAGGCTGTGGGCCATCGCCTGCGCGGTGTTCATCGTCGCGACGGCGTTTTCCGTCGTGCTGCCGAACACGAAGACGGTGGACATGGCGTTCCGGGCCGTGGGCTTTGCGCTGCTGCTGGGCTGGTACTACAGCATCGGCCGCGAGCAGAACGGCTTTGTGCTGGCCCGCTATGGCGAGGGCTACCCGCGCAGGGGCTGGTTGCAGCCGGTGCTGCTGGCGTTTGCGGGCATTGCGGCTTTCGTGGTGCTGATCTTCATCGTCGGCACGCTGTCCGGCACGCTGGACAGTTAGGCCCTCTCACAGCGGCTTGTGGATGGCCGCGGTGATGGCCGCATCAATGGCGCTCAGCAGCTCCTCCCGGCCAAACGGCTTGGCCACGCGGCGGAACCAGGGCGTGGGGTCGGGGCCCACGAGGTCTTGCGAGCGCGAGCCGGCGCTGATGGCGATGACGGGGATGCCGGCGGTGCGCTGATGCTGCGCGAGCAGCTGGAAAGCCTGGCGGCCGGTGAGCTCGGGCATGAGGTTGTCCATCAGGATGACGGCGGGCTCATGCGCAATGGCCATGGCGATGCCTTCGCGGCCGTTGCTGGCGGTGATGAGGCGCAGGTCGGGCCGCTGGGACAGCTGTGCCTGGACGAGCGCCTGGCTGGGCAGGTCGTCTTCCACCAGCAGCACCACGTGCTGCGTTCCAGGGTCACGCAGGGGCGCGGGGCTGTGCTGGGCCTGCACAGGCGCGGCGGGCTCGCGCGGCCCGTCGTCGACCACCAGCTCCACCCAGAAGCTGCTGCCCACGCCCGGTGTGCTGCTCACGCCGATGCGCCCGCCCATCAGCTCCACGAGGTGGCGGGATACCACCAGCCCCAGGCCCGTGCCTTCCACGGCGTCGGGGCCGTCCTTGCTGCGGCCCAGGCGGTTGAAGGGCTCGAAGAGGTGCTCCACCTGCTCCGCGCTGAGCCCGGCACCGGTGTCGCGCACTTCGATGCGCAGGCGCTCCGCGTCGATGGGCATGGCCGTCAGCGCCAGCTCGCCGCCGGGCCGGTTGTACTTGACGGCGTTGGACAGCAGGTTCAGCAGCACCTGCTTCAGCCGCGTGCGGTCCGCCACGACGCACAGGCTCTCGGGCGGCACCGCAAAGCGCGTCTGCAGCCCGCGCGCGGCCGCCTGCGTCGCCACCATCGTGGCGCACTCCTCCAGCAGCGTGTGCAGCGGCCAGGGCTGCAGGTCCAGATCGATCCGGCCGGACTCGATGCGCGCCAGGTCCAGCAGCTCGTCGATCAGCGCCAGCAGGTGCTCGCCGGCCTTGTGGATGTGCGTGTTGAAGGTGGCGCGCTTGTCCGCCGCAAAGCTCTCGCCGTGCAGCGACAGCAGCTGCGAGAAGCCGATGATGGCGTTGAGCGGCGTGCGCAGCTCGTGGCTCATGCGCGCCAGGAACTCGCTCTTGGCGCGGTTGGCGCGCTCCGCGGCGCGGGTGGCCTCCACCAGCTCGCGGTTGGTGGCCTCCAGCTGGTGGGTGCGCAGCGCCACGCGGTGTTCCAGCTCCTCGTTGAGGCAGCGCACCGCGGCCTCGACCGCCTTCTGGCTTGTCACGTCTTGCAGCGTGCTGAACCACAGCGCCCCGCCCACCTCCGCGGCGCGCTCAATGGGCTCGATGACCTGCGCCACCTGCAGCGCCTCGCCGTCGGGCCGCACCAGGCGGTACTCCGTCTCCACCTTGGTGCCCGTGCGCATGGCCTCGTCCATCGCGGCGTTGAAGCGCAGGCGGTCCTGCTCGTGCACCAGCCGGTCCATCCAGCCCTGCAGGCTGCGCGGCATGCTGTCGTCGGTGCAGCCGGCCAGCGCGGGCAGCGTGTCGGACCAGTTCTCGAAAGACCCATCCGCGCGCGTCACCACATGGGCCAGCTTGGCCAGCCCCTGCGCCCGCCGCAACCCCGCCTCGCGCTCGCGCAGCGCGGCCTCGGCCAGCACGCGCTGCGTCACGTCCAGCGGCGCCACAAAGCGCGCGGCGCGACCGGCGTAGACCAGCTCGTGCGAGGTGATCTCCACGTAGATGAGCCGCCCGTCCTTGAGCCGGTGCCGCCACACGCCGCTGCTGAACACGTCGGTGGGCGTCAGCCGCACGGACTGCTCCACCGCGCCCACGTCCTCGGGCGGGCGGATGTCGCGGATGGTCATCGCCAGGAACTCGTCGCGCGTGTAGCCGTACTTGCTGCAGGCCACCTCGTTCACGTCCAGGAAGGCCAGCGTCTGCAGGTCGTAGATCCACATCGGCAGCGGGTTGGCCTCGAACAGCTGCCTGTAGCCGTCCCCGCCGTCCGCGCCGGCATCGGGCTTCGCATCGCGCGACTGCCGCAACGACTTGTCCGCCATCGGGTCTCCCGCCAGTGGGCGCCGCGCGCAGGCGCGGCCTGTTGTCGACTCTATACATCTTGGCCCCCACGGCGCACGCAGTCTCGCCGTCAGGCCACCCCTCAACCTAGGGTGTCGAGTGCTTTGACAACCCGCCGCGCCACCGCGCCGTCATTGCACCCCGTCTCATGGGCAGGCGTCGCCTGTGGCGCGGAATATGCGTACACCACTGGCAAAGCCGCCCGACACCGTTTGATACAAGTGCCGCGCGCAATGTTCACCAACGTCCCCCTGAAGGAGCCCGTCATGAACGTTCGCAACACCTTGGCCGCCGCTGCGTTGGCCGCCTGCAGCCTCGCGGCCAGCGCCATGCCGGTGTTCTGGTCCGTGGGCTCGCTCACGCTGACCGACGGCAGCACACTGTCCGGCGGCTTCACGTACGACGCGGCGACGGACGCCGTCTCCGGCATCAACATCCAGCTCACCACCAGCACCCCAGGCTCGCCGTACACGCTCACCAACCAGTTCTACCCCACGCAAGGCGGCACCTACTTCCTGTTCACCGAGACCGCAGCCGCTGACCTCACCGGCCAGGCCACGCTGTGGATCACGCTCACCAGCCCGCTCACCGACGCGGGCGGCTCCCACGCCATCAACCTGGCCAACGGCTACGGCTGGGGCTTTTGCAGCATCCCCGGCTGCACCAGCGCCAGCAACCCCGGCGACCTGCAAGGCACGCTCGACGCCGTAGGCCGCCTGCCCACCCCAGGCAGCCTGGCGCTGGTGGGTGCGGGTCTGCTGGGTTGGATGGGTAGCAGGCGGCGCAAGCAGGCCTGAACCGCGCCGGGCAAGAAAAAGGGGGCGCAGAGCCTGTGTGCGGCCCTGCCACTGCAAGCGCGCTGGACTGGAGCCTTCTTCAGCCGCGAGAAACGCTGTTGTGCCGCAGGGGGAGGTCACAGAGGGTCTGCACCCGACTTCCAATCTAGGCAGCGCGGCAGCCGACGGATGTAGGACCAGGGCGCATCACCCGTGCGGCTTTGCAACCGCACTGAAAAAGCGGTAAACCATGCAGGCACGCCAATTGCCACATTCGGGGAATCGCCTCCGGGAGCCGCATCTGCTTCAGCGCCAACCTGCCCACGTCCTGCACGTCGACGACGACCTGGACAACCTGACCACCACCAAGCTCATGCTGGACCGGCCAGGCGTCGAGGTCGTGTCCGCTGCGTCCGCCGCCGCCGCGCTGCAGCTGCTGAGCGATCACGACTTTGCGCTCGCGCTGCTGGACGTGAACATGCCCGACATCAACGGCTTCCAACTTGCCGAGGCCATGCGCGACGACGCCCACGCCCGTGAGCTGCCCATCATCTTCCTCACCGGCGCCGGCTGCGACGCCGCGCGCACCTTCCGCGGCTACGACGCCGGCGCGGTGGACTTCCTGCTCAAGCCCGTGCACCCCCGCGTGCTGGAGAGCAAGGTGGGCGCCTTTGTTGGGCTGTACCTGCAGCGCAAGGCCTTGCGCGACGAAAAGGACGAGCTCGAGCGCCTGCTGCGCGCCAACCAGCGCATGGCGCAGGAGCTGTCGCGCGCCCACGAGCAGGCCGTGCAGGCCGCTTTTACCGACGAGTTGACCGGTGTGCCCAACCGCCGCCACATCCTCAACCTCGCCCAGACCGCGCTGAGCGACCCACGCCGCCACTCCCAGCCCGTCACCTTCGCGCTGCTGGACCTGGACCACTTCAAGAAAGTCAACGACACCCACGGCCACGCCGTCGGCGACGCCGTGCTGCGCCACTTCTGCCAGCACACCCAAGCCCACCTGCGCGCCGGCCAGTCCATGGGCCGCCTGGGCGGCGAGGAGTTCCTGCTGCTGATGCCCGGCACCGAGGCCGCCGACGCCTGCACCGCGCTGGAGCGCGTGCGCCACACGCTGCCGCCCTGCGACGGCATCACCTACACCTTCTCCGCCGGCGTGGCCCAGGCTCGCCCCCATGAGGAAATGGCCGCCGTGCTCGAACGCGCCGACCGCGCGCTCTACCTCTCCAAGGACCGCGGGCGCGACTGCACCTCCAGCGAGCTGATGGATCTCTGAGGGACCGTCACCCCCCTGGTTCAACACCCCGCCTGCGGCCACGTCCTACGCCGTTACAGGCCGCCCGCCACTAGGCTTGAGTCAAGGCCATGGCGGCCGCCTCACCGGCACCGGTGGGCCGCCCTGGAGCACGGGGCACCTCCAGTCCACTTGCAGTCAAAGTGATGACGACGAATGACACGAACGAATTCAGTCCGGCCTACCAACGCTGGGCCGAGGCCGAAGGCTTGGTGAGCGAGTTTGAGCGCGAGATCTTCAACAACGAGCACCTGCTCACCATCCAGGAACTCGCCTGCCTGCGCATGCTGCGCAACGCCGCCGCCGTACGCCTGAGCGAGCTCATCACCGACATCGACTCCGAGTTCGGCCGCCTGCACGCGCTGGGCGAGCCCGCCGACGCCGAGATTCACCCCATCGGCGACGGCGTCTACCTCGCCGTCGGCCCCACGCCCACGCCAAGATGATGGACACCCCGCTGCTGCCCCAGATCGTGCTGCGCCCCGGCAACCCGCCGCAGGCCGAGCTGGACCTCGCCACCGAAGGCGTGCTGCGCTACGTGTGGCACAGCGCCTGGGGCGACATGCTCATCGAGGTGAAGGACGGGGCGGCCTACGTCAACGGCCGGCCGGTGCAGGCCTCCAGCGCAGCCAGCCGGCCTTGAAGCGCTGAGCAGCGCAGCAGGGCCTGCCTGTCGCGGAGCCGCTTGCCCGTCGAGACTGCCCGCAATGGGCGTCGCCACCGAGCCACACGCGCCGCCAGCATGCGGCCTTGTCCTACACGGCCGCGGCTCGCTGGCCGATAGCCTCCGCGGCCGTGGATCACTGCGGTTCGTCCTCATCGCGGGTCCATGGGCGCGTGCAGGGCATCGCCGGCTCGTGGAAACAACCAACCCATCACCCAACAGCGATGCAGTGGCGGTCATGACTCCAATCGACAACGTGTTCGGCGCCGCCCACCAGCGGTGGGCCGAGGCGCAGCGCCAGGTCATCGAGTACGAGCGCACCATCTTCCACGCCGACCACCAGTTCACCGCGCCGGAGATGCTCGCCCTGCAGGCCTTGCGGGCCACCGCTGCGCAAAGGCTCGATGAGCTCATCGTGCAGATCGAGCTGGAGCTTGGGCGCCTTTACCAGCGCGGCAGTGCCGCCCTCGCCACCGAACAGCCCGCGCCGGGCTGAGGCCTTGGCCCAAAAGGGCGCCGCCCCCCCCGGCCGCTTGCAAGCCCCCATCAATTCCATAATAATGGAATCATGGAAGAACAAGATGTCATCAAGGCCCTGGCCGCGCTGGCCCAGCCGCTGCGGCTGCAGGTGTTCCGTGCGCTGGTGGTGGTGGGCGAGGCCGGCCTCACGCCTGGCGCCATCCAGGAGGCCCTGGGCACCCCGCCGGCCACGCTGTCCTTCCACCTGAAGGAGCTGGTGAACGCCGGCCTCGTGACGCAGGAGCGCGCCAGCCGCCACCTCATCTACCGCGCCCACTACGCGCGCATGAACGGCCTGCTGGGCTACCTCACCGAGAACTGCTGCCAAGGCGAAGCCTGCGCCGTAGGCAGCAACGCAGCCACCTGCTGCTGACGACCCGCCATGACCACCCACGTCCTCATCCTCTGCACCCACAACTCCGCCCGCAGCGTGCTGGCCGAAGGCATGCTCAACCACTGGGCCAAAAAGCTGGGCCGCGACGTGCGCGCCCACAGCGCCGGCAGCGCGCCCAGCGGCCGCATCAACCCCTTCGCGTTCGAAGCGCTGGCCAATGCGGGCGTGGACACCGCCGGCTACCGCAGCAAGAGCTGGGACGAGTTCACCACGCCCACCGCCCCGCCGCTGTCCCTGGTCATCACCGTGTGCGACAGCGCCGCAGCGGAGCAATGCCCTGTCTTCTTTGGCGGCGGCGGCCAGCCCATCAAGATGCACTGGGGCTACCCTGACCCCTCCAACGCCGAGGGCGGCGATGAAGGCAAGCGCCGCGCCTTCGAGCTGACGCGCCAGGCCATCGGCTACCGCATGCTGCAACTGCTGCACCTGCCACTGGGGACGATGAACCGCTCCAAGCTGCAGCAGGCCCTGGCCGAGATCGCGCACTCATGAACCTGCCCCGCCAATTCTTTGCCGAACTGCTGGGCACGGCCCTGCTGCTCGCCGTCGTCATCGGCTCCGGCGTCATGGCCGAGCGCCTGTCAGGCGGCAACGTGGCCCTCGCGCTGCTGGCCAACACGCTCGCCACCGTGTGCGGCCTGTACATCCTCATCGAGGTGTTCGGCCCCGTCAGCGGCGCGCACTTCAACCCCGCCGTCAGCGCCGTCATGGCCTGGCGAGGCGAGTTGCCCAAGGCCGCGCTCGTGCCCTATGTCGCCGCGCAGCTCATCGGCGCCATGCTGGGCGCGTGGCTCGCGCATGCCATGTTCGACATGAGCATCCTGCAGTTCTCCACCAAGGTTCGCAGCGGCACCGGCCAATGGGTCGCCGAGACCGTCGCCACCTTCGGCCTGCTGCTGGTCATCCTGCGCGCCCCCAGCTCCCGCGTGGCCGCCATGGTGGCCGCCTACATCGGCGCGGCCTACTGGTTCACCGCGTCCACCTCCTTCGCCAACCCGGCTGCCGTGTTCGGCCGCATGTTCAGCGACAGCTTTGCGGGCATAGCGCCCAGCAGCGCGCCGGGCTTCGTCATCGCCGAGCTGATGGGCGCGGCGCTGGCGGTGGGTGTGCATCAACTGCTGTCTGCCCCCAACAAGGCCCGCCATGTCTGAGCTGCTGTTCCCCGACGCCACCTTCCCCGCGCTGCACGCCGAGCTGTTCGACGTGCCCACGCAGGAGCGGCTGGCCGTGCCCGCCCCGTCGCAGCACCGCCCGCGCATCCTGATGCTGTACGGCTCGCTGCGCGAGCGCTCCTACAGCCGGCTGCTGACCTTCGAGGCCGCCCGCCTGCTGAAGGCCATGGGTGCCGAGGTGCGCATCTTCAACCCCAGCGGCCTGCCCCTGCCCGATGACGCGCCCGACACCCACCCCAAGGTGCAGGAGCTGCGCGAGCTGGCCGTGTGGAGCGAGGGCATGGTGTGGACCTCACCCGAGCGCCACGGCGCCATGACCGGCATCATGAAGGCCCAGATCGACTGGCTGCCGCTGCTGTCCGGCTCCATGCGGCCCACTCAGGGCAAGACGCTGGCGGTGATGCAGGTGAGCGGCGGCTCCCAGTCCTTCAACGCCGTGAACCAGCTGCGCGTGCTGGGCCGCTGGATGCGCATGATCACCATCCCCAACCAGTCGTCCGTCGCCAAGGCCTTCTCCGAGTTCACCGAGGAGGGCCGCATGAAGCCCTCGTCCTTCTACGACCGCGTGGTGGACGTGATGGAAGAGCTGTTCAAGTTCACGCTACTGACGCGCGACCTGAGCCCCTACCTGCTGAGCCGCTACAGCGAGCGCAAGGACAGCGCCGAGAAGGCGTCCCAGCGCGTGAACCAGAGCGCCATCTGACGACACCCGACGGGGCCCCGGCCCCGTTTCTTTCACCCGAGTAGTTGCTATTGACAACCAAACAGGCACACGCCACCATGCGCCCAGATAGTTGCTATTCACACCCAAATGTCCGCACCCGACACCGCCGGCAGCCTGCTGCGCGAAGTGGCCCGCATGTACACCCGCGCCCAGCGCGTGGTGGCCGACTGCTGCCGCACCACCAGCACGCAGTGCCACCTGCTCACCGAGCTGGGCCGCAGCGGGCCGCTGCCGCTGTCGGAGCTGGGCACGCGGGTGAGCCTGGAGAAGAGCTGGGTGTCGCGCGCCGTGGAGGCCATGGCAGCCCGTGGCTTGGTGACCAAGGAGCCGAACCCGCAAGACGCAAGGAGCTGGCTCGTCACGCTCACCGCCGACGGCGAGCGCACCGTGGCCGAGCTGAACCGCACCCTCGATGACCACGCCGCTTCGCTGCTGGGGAGCTTGAGCCCCCGCGAACGCGACGCCGTCGAGACCTCTTTGCTGACGCTCCTCAAGGCCTTGCGCGAAGACCCGGCCGCCATGTGCTGCCTGCCGCCTGAAGCCTTCAAGGAGCCCACCCGGGATTCCAAACCATGCTGCTGAACAACGCCATTTCCCTGCGCCAGGCCGGCCCCGCCGACTGGCCCGCCATCGAAGCCCTGCTGCAGGCCAACAAGCTGCCGACAGAAGGCGCGCAAGCCCACCTCGCCACCCACCTGCTCGCCACGCAAGGCGATGAAGTCGTCGGCTGCGCCGGCGCCGAGGTCTATGGCACGGTCGCCCTCGTCCGCTCCGTCGCCATCGCCCCGGGCCTGCACAAGCAGGGCATTGGCCGCCAGCTCGTCGAGCGCCTGCTGCAGGAGGCCCGCTCGCGGGACATCGCGGCGCTGTACCTGCTCACCGTCACCGCGCCCGAATACTTTGCGCAATACGGCTTCAAGCGCATGAAGATGGAAGACGCACCGCAGGCCTTGAAAGCCGCCGCCGAGTTCCAGGGCGCCTGCCCGGCCTGCGCCGCGCTGATGGCGCTGACGCTGCGCGCGGCGCCTGCCGCTGATGCCGGGTTGCCCATCGCCGTGCTGGGTGCCGGCCCCGTGGGCCTGGCCGCCGTGGCGCAACTGCTGGAACGCGGCCTGCCCTTCGTCGCGCTTGAAGCCGGAGAAGAAGTCGGCGCCAACCTGCGCGACTACGGCCACGTGCAGCTCTTCTCGCCGTGGCAGTTCGATGTGGACCACGCCATGGCGCGCCTGCTCGCCCCCACCGGCTGGATGGCACCGCCCGCCACCGGGCTGCCCCGTGCGGGCGAGGTGGTGGACCGCGTGCTGCGCCCCTTCGCCGCGCTGCCGCAGGTCGCACCTCACCTCAAGCTCGCGGCCCGCGTGCTGGCCGTCACCCGCGAGGGCTTCGACAAGGTCAAGAGCGCCGGCCGCGAGAACGCCGCCTTCCTGGTGCGCTACGAGCAGCATGGCCAAGTGCATGAGCTGCGCGCCCGCGCCGTCATCGACGCCACCGGCACCTGGAACCAGCCCAACCCCATCGGCGCCAACGGCTTGCAGGCCATTGGCGAGAGCGAGGCGCACGACCGCATCTTCTACGGCATCCCCGACGCGGCCGGCGCGCTGCGCACGCGCTACGAAGGCAAGCGCACGCTGGTGGTGGGCGCGGGCCACTCCGCCGCCAACGCGCTGCTGGCGCTGGCCGATCTCGCGAAGCAATCCAGTGAAACGCGCCTGGCCTGGGCCGCGCGCTCGCCCGCCTTGCAGCGCGTGTTCGGCGGTGGCGATGCCGATGCCTTGCCCGCCCGCGGCGCCCTGGGTGCCTCGCTGCGCCGGCTGCGCGATGGCGGCGCGCTGGAGTTCTTCGGCGGCCTGCGCGTGACGCGCATCGAGCGCGTGGGCGACCAGTTGCGTGTGCAGGGCGTGGACGCGAAGCAGCAGCCCGTCACCGTGGACGGCATCGACGAGATCATCTGCGCCACCGGCCAGCGCCCCGACCTGGCGCTGACGAGCGAGCTGCGCCTGAAGCTGGACCCGGGGCTGGAATCCACCGAGGCCTTGGGCCCGCTCATCGACCCCAACCTGCACAGCTGCGGCACCGTGCGCCCGCACGGCCACCGCGAGCTGGCCCACCCCGAGCCCGGCTTCTACACCGTGGGCGTGAAGAGCTATGGCCGCGCCCCCACCTTCCTCATGGCCACCGGCTTCGAACAGGCGCGCTCCGTCGTCGCGGCCATCGCGGGCGATCTGGCGGCGGCGGACCGGGTGGAGCTGGAGTTGCCGGAGACGGGGGTGTGCTCGGTGAACCTGGTGCCCGAAGGGTCAGCCTCCAGTTGCTGCGGCCCGGCGCCGGCAGCTGTCGCCGTCGCAGCACCCAGGCGCGGCTGCGGCCCCAAGGCTGCGCCCGAGCCCGCGGCCCAACCCACCCGCTGCTGCGGCTGATGCGGATGCCGGCCAGCCGCACCCGCGTCGTCGCCACCTTGGGCACCGCCCAGACGCTGGCCTGGGCCTCGTCTTACTACCTGCCGGCCATGCTGGCGCGGCCCATGGCGGCGGAGCTGGGTGTGGAGCAACCCACCATCTTTGCGGCCTTCTCGGCGGCCCTCGTCGTGTCGGCCCTGGTGGGCCCGCACTCGGGCCAGCGCATCGACCGCTGGGGCGGCCGGCCGGTGCTGATGGCCACCAGCGTGCTGTTCGCGCTGGGCCTGGCGCTGATGGCCGTGGCGCAGGGGCCCGTGAGCCTGTTCGCCGCCTGGGCCGTCATGGGCGTGGCCATGGGCAGCGGCCTCTACGAAGCGGCCTTCGCGTCCCTCGTGCGCCTGTACGGCCACGAGGCGCGCGGCGCCATCACCGGCATCACGCTGATCGCGGGGTTTGCCAGCACGGTGGGCTGGCCGCTCACCGCCGCGCTGGAGCACGCCTTCAGCTGGCGCGGCGCCTGCTGGGCCTGGGCGGGGCTACACGTGTTCATCGGCCTGCCGCTCAACGCCTGGTTGCCGAAAGCCGAGCAGCCCGTGGCAGCGCCACCCAGCGAGCCCGAGGCAACACCTGACCCCACGGAACCACCTCTCACCACCGCCGTGCTGCTGGCCTGGGTGTTCGCCGTCACCTGGTTCGTCAGCACCGCCATGGCCGCGCACCTGCCCGGGCTGCTGGCGGCCGTTGGCGCCGCGCCGGGGGTGGTCATCGCCATAGGCGCGCTGGTGGGGCCGGCGCAGGTGGCGGGGCGGCTGCTGGAGTTCGGCTTCCTGCGCCGGCTTCATCCGCTTCATTCGGCCCGCGCTGCCGCGCTGATGCACCCGCTGGGCGCCGCGCTGCTGGCCCTGGCGGGCGCGCCCGTGGCGGCGGCGTTTGCGCTGTTGCATGGAGCCGGCAACGGCATCCTCACCATCGCCAAGGGCACGCTGCCGCTGGCGCTCTTCGGCCCCGCGGGCTATGGGCACCGGCAAGGCCTCCTGATGCTGCCCGCGCGCCTGGCGCAGGCGCTGGCGCCCTGGCTCTTCGGCCTGCTGCTGGCGACACTCGGCACGCAGGTGCTGTGGGTGTCCGCGGGCCTGGCGCTCACGGCGCTGGCCGCCCTGCTCATGCTGCACATTCCCCAACGAGACACCGCATGATGAACATCCGCACCGCCACCCCTGACGATGCCGGGGCAATAGCCGCCATCTACGCCCCCATCGTGCAGCACACCACCATCTCCTTCGAGGTGGATCCGCCCGACGCCGCCGAGATGCGCACCCGCATCGAGAAGACGCTGGCCACGCTGCCCTGGCTGGTGGCCGAGGACGCCGCGGGCACGGTCTGCGGCTACGTCTACGCCAGCAAGCACAAGGAGCGCGCGGCCTACCAGTGGTCCGTCGACACAACCGTCTACGTGCGCGACGACCAACGCGGCCAGGGCGTGGGCCGGGCGCTGTACGGGCGCCTCTTGCCGCTGCTGGTCGAGCTGGGCTACTGCCAGGCCTTTGCCGGCGTGGCCCTGCCCAACGCCGGCAGCGTGGGCCTGCACGAGGCCCTGGGCTTCACGCCCATCGGCGTGTACCGCCACGTGGGCTTCAAGCACGGCGCGTGGCGCGACGTGGGCTGGTGGCAGAAGGCGCTGCGCGGCAGCGACGAGTCCCCCTCCACGCCGCGGCCGTTCAAGGGCTAGACGCGCAGCACCCGGCGCCGCCGGGGAAGGTCTGCAAAAACCGCGTGCACCGCAGCTGAGCTATGCGCCGTAGGCCGCCATGAAGACCCGTACGGCCTCGCGCAGAAGCGCCTTGTCTTCCCGGGAATCCGGCATCTCGAGCTTCAGCAGTCCGCGGATGTGCCCCGAGCCCAGGAACATCGACAGGAACAGGTCTGCTGCCTGAAGCGGGTTCCGCACCTTCAGCGTGCCCGCCGAATGGGCACGGCGCAGGTATGCAGCCAGTTCGCCGTTCACGCGCTCCGGGCCTTCCTTGTAGAACGCATGGCAGGCTTCCGGCTGCACGCCCGCGACGCCGTAGACAGCGCGCATCGCGCCCAGGGCGTCCCCGCGCGCCAGCGCAAGAAACCGGGTGCCGACGGCCAGCAGCGCCTCCTCTGGCTGGTTCGGGTCCAGCGCCCCGGCGCCCGGGGCCTCGGCCACCACCGCCGCCGTCCTGTCGCGCACGACCGCCTGGAACAGCCCCTCCTTGGACCCGAAGTTGCTGTACACGGTCATCTTGGAGACACCAGCGTCTGCGGCGATGGCATCCACGCTGGCACGCTCCAGGCCATGTTCGTTGAAGTGCCTTTGCGCCGCTTCCAGGATGCGCCGGCCGCGCTCGGGATCGCGCGGCCGCCCGCGTTGGGGCTTGGGAGCGGGAACGGAGGGGTGGGCCATGGGCTTATTTAGTGGACTTGACAGTTCACTATATCTGCACCACATTACTGTACTTACAGGTCCACTAATCAATTGACCCATGACTTCCTCCTCCTGGCGCAGCCGCGGGTCGATCCCCGGGGCAACCCGCCTCCTGTCACTCGCGGCAGGGGTCGCGCTGTCGGCGTGCTCGACACCCGCCGTGCAGGCGCCCGCGCCATCGGTGCCCCTCGCGGCCGCGTTTGCCCACAGCGATGCGGCACAGGCGGGAAGTGCAGCCGCAGGCGCTGCGTGGTGGGCCACCTGGGGGGATCCCGCTCTCACCGCGCTGGTTGAGGAAGCGCTGGGCGCCAACCAGGACATCGCCATCGCGCTCCAGCGCGTCGCCCAGGCCCGCGCGGGGGCGGATGCCCAGGCCTCCCGCCTGTGGCCGACGGTGGGCGTGCAGGCATCGGCCTCACGCAGCGAAAGCGGCCTGCCGGCAGCGGTCAAGCAAGGCCAACCTGACACCCGCGCTCTGCGCGCCGGAATCGACGTGGCCTGGGAGATCGACTTGGGCGGCGGCGTGCGGGCTGCGCGCGACGCGGCGCAGGCCGACACCGCGGCGGCGGCTGCAGGCGTGCAAGGCGCCCGCCTGCTGGTCGCCAGCGAGGTGGCGCGCCAATACTTCGTGCTGCGCAGCGCCCACGAGAGGCTGCGCATCGTGCAGGACCTGGCGAAGGCGCAACGGGACACCGCCAGCCGCGTGGAAAGCCGGCTGCGCGAAGGCCAGGCCAGTGCGTTCGACCACGACCGCGCGCGCGCCGAAGCCGACGCGCTGGATGCCCAGGTGCCGGCACTGCGGATGCTGGTCGGCACCACGCAGACCAAGCTGGCCGTGCTGCTCGGCCGCAACCCGTCGGCGCGCGTTGTCGACGTCGACAACGGCTTCGCATGGCCGGCGGCGCGCGCCATCGCGGCGGGCCAGCCCAGCGAGTTGCTGAGGCGCCGCCCCGACCTGGTCGCCGCCGAGGCGCGCGTCGGTGCCGAGGCACTGCGCACCGCCGAAGCCCGCGCCCAGTGGTGGCCCAAGCTGTTCCTGAGCGCATTGGTGGGTCGCGAAGACTTGCGCCTCAACGCGCTGGATCTCGCGCCGGTTCACTTCTCCAACGTCGCACTGGCCTTCGCGATGCCGGTCTTCAACGCCGGCCGGATCGATGCCGGCGTTCGCGTGCAGTCCGCGCGCGCCGACGAGGCTCTGCTCGTCTGGCAGAAGGCGGTGCTGCTGGCGGTCCAGGAGGTCGAAGACAGCCTGCTGGTGCGCTCGCAGGAGGCCGAGCGCAACGCGGCCTTCGCGCTCACCGTCGAGCACCGCCGCCGTTCGCTGCAGCGCGCCGAGTCGCTGCAGCGCGAAGGACAGATCGACCTGCTGGTTCTGCTGGACGTGCAGCGCTCCGTGCTGGCCAGCGAACTGGCCTTGTCGGAGGGCCGCCTGCAGCAGGCGCTCGCCGACGTGCAGCTCTACAAAGCCCTGGGCGGTGGGTTTCCCATGACGCAGCCCGGCACCGACATGACTTCACTTGCCGCAAGGACGCCCCAGTGAACAAGATCTTCCCCGCCCTCTCGCTCTCAAGCATCGCGATCGCCAGCCTGATGCTGACGGCCTGCAGCAAACCGCCCGCACCGGCCGCCGCCGTGAAGCCGGTCTTCGTGACGACCGTGACACCGGCCAACGCCGCGCAGACCCGCAGCTTCACGTCGGTGGTCCATGCCCGCGTGGAGACGGAGCTGGGCTTTCGGACCGGAGGCAAGGTGGTCGAGCGGCTCGTGGAAGTCGGTGGCAGCGTCAAGGCCGGCCAGGTCCTGGCCCGCCTGGATCCGGCCGACTACCAGCTGGCCGTGAAGGCGGCCGCGGACCAGGTGCAAGCCGCGTCCGTGGACGCGCAGCAGGCCGCTTCCGACGAGGCGCGCTTTCGCCGGCTGCTGGCGGACGGATCGGTCGGCGCCGCCGACCACGAGCGGCAGAAGGCGCGTGCCGACGCCGCCGCGGCGCGGCTGGACCAGGCGAATCGCCAGCTCGAGCTGGCGCGCAATCGCGAGGCCTACGCGACGCTGGTGGCCCCCTACGCCGGCGTCGTCACGACGCTGCGCTTCGAGCGCGGCCAGGTGGTCGCGGAAGGCCAGCCCGTGCTGTCGCTGGCCCGTGACGGCGAACGCGAGATCGTCGCCGAGCTGCCCGAGGATTGGCTAGGCCGGGCGCGAGGCCTGGTCGCCACGGCGGCCCCCTGGAACGATGCGAAATCGCAGGTCCGCCTCGTGCTGCGCGAGCTCTCGCCGCAGGCCAGCGTGCAAGGCCGGACCTACCGCGCGCGCTATTCAGCCGCGCCTGACTCGCGCGCGCCCATGGATGCGCTGCCGCTGGGCAGCACGATGCAGTTGACGCTGTCAGGGCCGCAGGCCGGCCTCGCGACCGCAGTGCTGCCCGTGAGTGCCTTGGTCAAGGGCAGCGGCCCCGCCGGCGTGTGGACGTTGAACGCCAAGGGGTCGGGCCTCGTGTTCACACCGGTCCAGGTGGTGGCCATCGACGACGCCACCGTTCGGGTCACGGGCCTGACCTCGGGCAGCAAGGTCGTCAGCGTGGGCGCTCAAAAGCTCGATGCGGGCACTGCCGTGCGCGCCATCGAGCGCACCCCCGACGCCGCAATGGCCTCTGTCGCGAAGAGCAGCTCATGAAGCGTTTCAATCTCTCCGAATGGGCCGTCACGCACCGGCCGATGGTGCTGTTCCTGATCATCGTGACGCTCATCGTCGGCGGCATTTCGTTCAGCAGGCTGGGCCGGCTGGAAGACCCGAACTTCGACGTGCCCCAGATGACGGCCATCGTCGTTTGGCCCGGCGCCACCGCGCAGGACGTTCAGGACCAGGTGCTCAACCGCATCGAGCGCCGGCTCCAGGAGCTCGATCACTTCGAGTACGTGCGCAGCTTCTCACGCCAGGGCTACGGCGGCATCACGCTGTGGATGAAAGGCGGCAGCAGCAAGGAGGAGCTGGTGAACGCCTGGTACCAGGCGCGCAAGAAGATCGGCGACATGCGCCAGGAGTTTCCCGAGGGCGTGCGCGGGCCGTTCTTCAACGACGAGTACAACGACCGCTACAGCGTGCTGTATGCGTTGAGCGCACCCGATCTGTCGATGGCCGAACTGCTGACGCTCACCGAGGACGTGAAGCGCCGCCTCCAGAGCGTGCCCGGTGCCGCCAAGGTGGACGTGCTGGGCAAGCAGGCCGAGCGGGTGTACGTGGAGGTGTCGACCCGGCGCCTGGCGTCGCTCGGCATCGCGCCGACGGCGGTGTTCGACGCGCTGGCGCGCCAGAACCTGGTGACGCCCGCCGGTTCGGCCGACGCCACGCACGACCGTGTGCAGGTGCGCGTGGACGGCGGGCTCAAGGGCGCCGCGGACGTTGCCAACGTGACGCTGGAAGTCGGTGGCCAGCTGCTGCGGCTGGCCGACATCGCCACCGTGCGCACCGGCTACGAGGACCCGCCCACCTTCAGCATCCGTCACAACGGCGTGCCGGTCCTGGCCATCGGCGTGACCATGCAGCAAAACGGCAATGTGCTGGACTTCGGCAAGGCGTTGGAGCAGCGGCTGGCCCAGATCCGGCAGCAGATCCCGGCCGGGGTCGAGATCCAGCAATACGCCGACCAGCCGCGCGTGGTGGCCGAGTCGGTCTGGGAGTTCGAGCGCTCGTTCCTGGAGGCGCTCGCGATCGTGCTGGCCGTGTCCTTCCTGTTCCTCGGCTGGCGCACCGGCATCGTGGTCGCCGCGTCGGTGCCCCTGGTGCTCGCGCTGGTCGCGGCGGTGATGTATGCCGCCGGCTAGAACCTCGATCGCATTTCGCTCGGGGCGCTGATCATCGCGCTGGGCCTGCTGGTAGACGACGCCATCATCGCGGTGGAGATGATGGTGGTGAAGCTGGAGGAAGGCTGGGACCGCCTTCGCGCGGCCACCTACGCCTACACGTCCACCGCATTTCCGATGCTGACCGGCACGCTGGTCACGGCCGCGGGCTTCATGCCGGTGGGCTTCGCCAAGTCGATTGCCGGCCAGTACGCGGGCGGCATTTTCTGGGTGGTGGGAACGGCGCTGATCCTGTCGTGGCTGGTGGCCGTGGTCTTCACGCCTTACCTGGGCGTGTTGCTGCTGCCGAAGAACCTGGCGAGCCAACACGAACACGGCAAACACCACGACCCTTACGACCGGCCCGTCTACCGCCGGCTGCGCGGCATCGTCGACTGGGCGGTGCATCGCCGGGCCTGGGTGCTCGCCATCACGGTGCTGGTGTTCGCCATGTCCGGTGCCGGCATGCTGGCGGTGCAGCAGCAGTTCTTCCCCACCGCCTCGCGGCCGGAGCTGCTGGTGGACCTGCGCCTGCGCGAAGGCGCGTCGTTCGCCGCCACGTCCGCCCAGGTGAAGCTGCTCGAGGCCCGGCTGGCGAAGGACCCGGACATCGAGTTCTTCACCGCCTACACCGGTGCCGGCACGCCGCGCTTCTATCTGTCGATCCAGCCGGAGTTGCCGAACCCGGGCTTCGCCCAGTTCGTGATCAAGACGGCGGGGACCGAGCAGCGCGAGCGCGTGCGCGCCCGCCTGATGGAGTTGTTCGCCAAGGACGAGGCGCTCCCTGACGTCAACGCACGCGTCACGCGCCTGGAGTTCGGCCCGCCGGTGGGCTTCCCGGTGCAGTTCCGCGTGATCGGCCCGGACAAGGCGCAGGTGCGCGAGATCGCCTACCGCGTGCGAGACACAGTGCGCCAGAGCGCACTGGTGCGCGACACGCAGCTGGACTGGAACGAGCAGGTCCGCACCATGCAGGTCCACGTCGACCAGGACAAGGCGCGGCTGCTGGGCCTGTCCACGGCGGACGTCCAGAGCCTGGTGCAGACCACGCTGGACGGCGCGCCGGTGACGCAGATCCGCCGCGGCGAGGAGCTCATCGACGTGGTCGTGCGGGCGACGCCCGACGAGCGCAAGCGCATCGGCCAGCTGGGCGACCTGCAACTGTTCACGCGCAGCGGCGTGACCGTGCCGCTCTCGCAGGTGGCCCGCGTCGAGCCGAGCTTCGAGGAGCCGGTGCTGTGGCGGCGCAACCGCGACATGGCGCTGACCGTGCGCGCCGACGTCGTCGATGGCGTGCAGGGCCCCGACGCCACGGCGCACATCCGGCCCTCGCTCAAGCCGATCATCGACAGCCTGCCAGCGGGCTACCGCATCGAGGAAGGCGGCGCGATCGAGGAGAGCGACAAGGCCAACGTCGCGTTGTTCGCGGTATTCCCGGCGATGTTCGCGGTGATGCTGACGCTGCTGATGATCCAGCTGCAGAGCTTCTCGCGGCTGTTCATGGTGTTCATGACGGCACCGCTGGCGCTGATCGGCGTGGTGCCGGCGCTGTTGCTGTTCAACGCGCCCTTCGGCTTCGTCGCGCTGCTGGGCGTGATCGCCCTGAGCGGCATGATCATGCGCAACTCGATCATCCTGGTCGACCAGATCGACCAGGACATTGCACGCGGCCTCGCGCCCTGGGCCGCGATCGTCGAGGCCACGGTGCGGCGCTCGCGTCCGGTGGTGCTGACGGCGGCCGCCGCCGTGCTGGCGATGATCCCGCTCACGCACAGCGTCTTCTGGGGACCGATGGCCATCGCGATCATGGGCGGCCTGGTGGTGGCCACCGCGCTGACCCTGGTATTCGTGCCGGCGTTGTATGCGGCCTGGTTCCGCATCCGGCGCGACAGCCCGACCCAGGCGCCTGCCGAAGCGGCGCCAGCGCCCGGCGCACGCCTTGCGGACGGAGGGGCCCATGCTTGAGCACAGAGCCGCCCCAGGGCGCCAGGCCGCCAGACCGCAGCATGGGCATTCACTCACGGCAACCGCTGAAGGAGGATTTCGATGAACACTGATCGCGAAGTTTCCAGGCATTACGGCGGGGGCAACCTGCTCTCGCGTCTGCGTGCGGCGTTGGCGGAGGATGGGGCCGACCCCGATCACCCCAACATGGAGGCGCTTGCGCCCTACGACCACTTTCATGGTCGCGGCCTGGAGGCAACAACGGAGGTTGCCAACCTGGTCCGTCCCACCGCTTCTGATCACATTCTGGACATTGGCAGCGGAATCGGCGGGCCCGCGCGCTACTTCGCAAACCGCTTCGGATGCCGGGTCACCGGGATCGATCTGATGCCGGAATTCTGTGACATTGCCCGCCACCTCACGCAGTTGCTCGATCTCGAGGACAGGATCACGTTCGAGGTTGGCGACGCCTTGGCGATGCCCTTCCCCGATGGCAGCTTCGACGGTGCGTACTCGATGAATGTTTCGATGAACATCGCTGACAAGAGCGCGTTCTTTCGCGAGATTCACCGCGTGCTCGAGCCGGGCGGTTGGTTGGCGCTCTCGGAGATTGCCAAGGGCGAAGGCGTGGCACTCGACTATCCAACGCCCTGGGCCAGGAGCGCAGGCGCCAGCTTCCTGTCGACGCCAGAGGAGACGCGGCGCGATCTATTGAAGGCAGGCTTCGAAGTCATTCGATTGCACAGCACTCTCGAGGCAGCTTTGGCGTCTGGCGCGCGCGCTCGCGCAAGCGTCGCGCGCGGAGAGAAGCCGCGGTGGCGCGCAGGGATGCTGCTGGACCAGGTGATCGCGACCCAGGCAGGGGCGAACGTGTCACGCGGCTTTGCCGAGGCGCGAATCATTCCGATCGAAGTTCTCGCCCGAAAGCCGGCTCAAAGCTCGCCGGGCGCTGAGCGTGATCCCGCATGACAACCCCATCGAGCCGACCGTCGGCCGGTCATACGGTCATGGGCGACTTTCTCGCCGATGCCGAAGCCCTGCTCGCCGCCATCTCAAGCGCGTATCGCTTGACGATATTGCGCCGCCCCACAGCACCAGGAGCCTTCCATGCAACGACGAGCCCTTCTGACGCTGGCCGCGCTTTCCACCACCGGCCTCGCCCACGCACAGTCCACTGCCCAGCCCAGCCCACCTCCCTCCATCCACAAAACGGAGCCCATCACCATGAATGACGTCATCATCATCGGCGGCAGCTTTGCCGGCCTCGCCGCCGCCCTGCAGCTCGGCCGTGCCGGCCGCAAGGTCACCGTTCTGGATACCGGCCTGCCGCGCAATCGCTTCGCCGGCCACTCGCACGGCCTCCTCGGCCACGATCACAAGCCCCCGCTGGACATCCTGGCCGAGGCACGGCGGCAACTGGCGCGTTATCCCGCGATCAAGCTGGTCAATGCCCGGGCCGACAGCGTCTCCGGCGCCATCGACAATTTCACCGTCCTCACCGGCGATGGTCAAAGCGTGGGGGCGCGGCGCGTGATCCTGAGCTATGGCGTCACCGACCAGATGCCCGATGTGCCAGGTTTTGCCGAAAGCTGGGGCACATCCATCGTGCCCTGCCCGTATTGCGACGGCTTTGAGGTCGCCGGCCGGCATTGGGGCCTCGTCTGGTCCGGCCCGCAGTCGCACCAGTCCGCCAGGCTCTTCCTCGATTGGACCGACAAGTTGACGGTCTTCGCCGATGGTCACGACATTGCGCCCGACATCCAGGCCGATCTGGCGCGCCGCAAGATACCTGTCGTCGATGGCCGCATCATCGAGATCGCCCATCACCAGGGCCGTATCGCCACCGTCAATCTCGATACCCGCCGCAACGTCGCGGTCGACGTCCTGTTCGCCCATCCGCGCAACAAGCCGTCCGCCAAGCTGCATGAGTCCCTGGGCCTCGCCACGGTCGATACGCCCGTGGGCATCGCCCTCAAGGTCGACGAGCGCCGCCAAACCAGCACGCCCGGCATCTATGCCGCGGGCGACCTCGCCACGCCCTTCCTGCCCTCGGTCACCCAGGCAACGTGGCAGGGCGCGATGGCGGGCATCTTCGCCCAGCAGTCGATGCTGACCTGAGTGCACTGATCCCTTCTCCGGTGGCCGCGGGCTACCGCCAGAAGGGTGATCCCCGCTAGGGCGCGATCCGCGCCAGCAGCGGCATCCACATGTCGAGACGTCGGCGCGTGCATTGGCACGCGTGGGGCCGCGCTTCGCCCTCATTCATCTGAATCAACCAGAGATCTTCATGACCAACCAACCTGTTGTCCTGATCACAGGCGTTTCCTCCGGCATCGGGCTCGCGGCAGCCAAGAAGTTCGTCGCGCGCGGCAGCCGCGTCTTCGGTACGGTGCGCGACCTCCAGAAGGCCACCCCTGTCACCGGTGTCGAGCTGGTCGAGATGGACGTTCGCAGCGACGCCTCGGTGGTCGCCGGCGTGCTGACAGTGATCAACCGCGCCGGGCGGGTCGATGTCCTCGTCAACAACGCCGGCGTGAACATGACGGGTGCGGTGGAGGAGACCACGCCTGCCGAGGCGGCCGCCCTGTTCGACACCAACGTGCTGGGCGTTCTCAGGGTCTCGCAAGCGGTCCTGCCGCACATGCGGGAGCAGCGGCAGGGCAGGATCATCAACGTCAGCTCCGTGCTGGGCTTCCTGCCGGGACCCTACATGGGTCTCTACACCGCATCCAAGCACGCCGTCGAAGGGCTGTCGGAATCCTTGGATCACGAGGTGCGCCAGTTCGGCATCCGCGTGACGCTGGTCCAGCCTTCGTACACGAAGACCAGCCTCGATGCCAACTCGCCCCAAGCGGCCACGTTGATCAATGCCTACGACAAAGAACGCCAGCGGGTCACGCGGTCGTTCGCTACCAATGTCAAAGGCGGCGACGACCCGGCGACCGTCGCCAACACCATCGTCGATGCGGCCTTCGGAACCTGGCGGATGCGACGCCCGCCTCCGGGCCAAGCCTCGCTGCTGAGCAAGTTGCGCCGCTTCATGCCCGCCGGTCCTGTCGACAAGAGCCTGCGCAAGCAAGTCGGCCTGGGCTGAACCCGAGCCGGCGCGGATTCCCTTTGGCAAGTCATTGCCGCACGACGCCCCACGCGGGGCCAACCTTGAAGGAGCTCACCCATGAAGACTTACTTGCGCGTTTGCGTCCTGGCAGTGCTCGTCGCGCTAGCCGGCTGTGCTGCACCGGTCGACAAGAAGGCGTGCGATGCGCCCCAGATTCAGCGAGAGCTCAGCTACACGCCTCCGGGCTGTGAGCAGACCTCCTGAACTCAGCCGCGGCCACCGCGAGCCGTTGGCCCGCCATCCCAACTAAAACCAATCCGGGGACAAGATGAATATTCGTACTCGCGTCGGCCTTGCAGCCGCGCTTTCCGTCTGCACGTTCGAGGCCAGCGCTCAAGCGGTCCTCACGCTCTACGGCAATATCGACACCGCGGTCGACACGACGCACAAGACGACGGGCAGTGCAGGCTCGCCCACGGGCGCATCCGCAGCGCTGATCTTTCCGCCCGGCAGCGCGGGCACCAAGACACGGGTGACGCAGAGCCTCTCGCGCACCAACACCTTGGGCTTCAAGGGGCGCGAGGACCTGGGCGGCGGGTACGCGGCAGGGTTCGTCCTGGAATCGCAACCTGGCAGCGACGACGGCACCTTGTCCCAGGACGGCCGCTTCTTCGGCAAGCAGGCCATGGTGTACCTGACGACACCCGGTGGCGAGGTCCGCCTCGGTCGCCAGTACGCGCCGATCTTCTATTCCTTCGCGGCGGGCACGCCCGACGGCCTCGCCGGCACCGATCTGTTCACCGCCGGCCTTGTCACCAACACGCTGCAGATCAGGCAGGACAACCAGGTCAGCTATTGGGCCCGGGTGGGTGGGTTCGCTGCCGCCGTTTCCTACAGCCCCAACGCCGGCGTTTCGCGCATCGTGAGCCCGGCGCGTGGCAGCGCCGTGACCGCTGCCACCGGCTCGATGCTGGGGGGCGCCACTTCAGGCGCCGAAGCCTCGGGCTCGGAATCCGGCGGCAAGCGGGGCCGCTCCGGCGGGCTGTTTCTCGGCTACACCGCGCCGACGTTCAGCCTGAGCGCGGGCTTTCACTACAACGAGTTCGACGTGCCCGTGCTGTCACAGGGCGGCTCGATCTTCGAGCTGGATCGCTACTGGGGTGTCGCACTGTCGGGGAAGTACATGCTGTCGGTGGACGGCGCGTCGCTGCATGCGATGGTCCACGCCGGTCGCTACTTCGATGGCAACCTCCTCAACTTGCCTGGCCAGCCGCCGCTCAGCCTACCCGGTGCCGGCGGCTTCGACCCGAAGCTTCAGACCTTCGTCGTCGGCGCGCGGGTTCCGGTCGGCAACTTCGTCTGGATTGGCGAGGCCGGCGAGAGCCGCTTCACCAACTTCACCCGCGGCAAGAACCTCGGCGTCTCGCTGGGTGTGGACTATCAGCTGTCCAAGCGGACGGTGATCTATTCGCGCCTGGCCGTCGCGCAAGACCGCCAAGGCAACGTCCTGCCTATCGTGGGCGTGACGGCAACCGGCGCAAAGCCGATCAACGTCTCCGGCGGCCCCGACGCGATCCTCGCCGCGCTCGGTCTGCGTGAGACGCCGGCCTTCAACGGCATTGGCATCTCACCAGATGGAAGGTCCAGCATTCTTGCGCTCGGTATTCGCCACAGCTTCTGAGGCGCACTGCAACCGCATCAACGCGCTCGGCCTGGGGGCGTTGAGTCAATCTCGATACCCGCCGCAGCCGTCCGCAGGCCTGCATGACTACGCCACGCTGCGCAAGCTAGCCGCCAACCCGCCGCCGCATCTCCGCCGGGTAGTCCTCAAAGCCCAGCGACCGGTACAGGCCGCGCCCCTCGGGCGTGGCGCCGAGGTTGAACTCGCGCACGCCCAGCGCCTCGCACTGCCGCAGCACGGCCTGCAGCAGCTCGCGCGCCATGCCCTGCCCGCGCAGCGCCGGCACGGTGAACACGTTGACGATGCGCGCCATCTGCCCGCCGGGGTTGGCGCGCGTGGGGCCCCAGTCCAGCAGCACGGCACCCGCGCCGCCGACGACTTCGCCGTCCTGCATCGCAAACCAGCCGACGTAGTGGCCCGCCGCTATGCGCGGGCCTACCCAGGCCGCATAGCCGGGCCGCCGCGCGGCGTCTTCATCGCGATGGCAACCGTGCGCGGCCACCTGCTGGGCGTCGCCGGCCAGCACCGGCCTGAGAGTCCAGGTGGGGGTCCAGGTGGGGGTCATGGCGCATTGTTGCGCCCGGCCCCAGGCTCACCTGGCGAGCCACGCCCCACGCAGCATGGCGGCATGACTCAAGCCCCCACCCCTACCGCCATGGTCCCCGACACCCAACCCAGCAACAGCATCCTGGCCCGCGTGCCCGGCCAGTACATCGCCCGGGGCTCGCGTTCGCTGCCCGACCCGGCCACCGCCCTCGAAGAGGAGATGAGCGTCGAGATCGACGCCGGCTGGGTGGGCCGCGTGCGGCTCACCTACCGCAAGCATCACTACCGCCGACCCAAGGCCAAGTTCACCGGCGTGTTCTGGTGCTGCCACCACGCCGAACCCCTCCCACCCACGGGCCAGCCCATACCGGCCCCGGAGCAGCCCGCCCACGCCTCCTGCGCCCAGCCCTGAGGCCCATAAACTCCCGCCAGGCCACACAACAATCGGCCAAGGGAGTCATCTTTGAGCACCGACAACAACCCCTACGCTGCGCCCAAGGCCGACGTGGCCGACGTGGGCACCCACGCGAGCGGCCCCCTGCCCGCGCTGTGGAACCCCAACGCCGCGGCGAGCTGGAGCCTGCTCTTCAGCCCCATCTTCGGCGCCTTCATCCACATGAAGAACTGGCAGGCCATGGGCGAACCCGAGAAGGCGGCCACAGCCAAGAACTGGGTCATCGCGAGCCTGGCGCTGCTCGTCATCGCTACCATCCTGGCCATCATGCTGCCGCGGTCCCAGGGCGCGGCGGCGCTCAGCCGCTTCGGCGGCTTCGCGATGCTGCTGGCCTGGTACTTCAGCAGTGCCAAGGCGCAGGTCGCCGCCGTGCAGGCTCGCTACGGTCGAGACTACCCGCGCAAGGGCTGGGGCAAGCCACTGGGCCTGGGGCTGGCGCTGCTCTGCGGCTTCATGTTGCTGGGCGCGGTGATGGGGTTCATCGTGGCCATCACGGCGGGCTGAGCGCCTTCGCCATGGAGGCACTGCACCCCCTCGCCGCGCTGGCCCTGCTCACCGCCCTGGGCGCGCAAGCCCAGACCTGCCCCGTCCCCGAGGGCGTGGACGTGAACCGCGTGCTGGCCGTCGTGCGCAGCACCGCCTTCGTGGAGGCCGCCAACAAGATGATGCGGCCCGGCGTGCTGCCCAGCCGCGCGCTCACGGGCGACCTGGCCGTGGTGTTCGCCGAGAACACGCCCAAGCAGCTCAAGTACTTTCGTGTCCCCGAGGCGGAGGCCCCGTGCTGGCAGCAGCGCGCCGTGCTCGTGCAGCATGCCCGCAACCTCATCAGCGAAGTCGGCGCCATGCGCCTGCGCGAAGACAAATCGGGCGTCACCATGGTCCTGGCCGGTGGCAATTTCGAGGCCTCGCTCATCCTCTCGTACCGCACCCTGCGCCGAGGCCTGGACAAGCCGCTGGACGCCATCCTCGTGGGCGTCCCCAACCGCGACATGCTGCTGATGGCCGACCCCAACAACCCCGAAGCCGTGCGCGCCTTGCAGGCCGTGGTGGAACGTTCCTTCGCCGAAGGCACCCACCCGCTGTCCAACAAGCTCTACCTGCTCGGCGACTGCATGCTGCAGGTGGTGGACCCGGCGCAGCAGCAGCAGGCCACGTCCACCTGCAGCTAGCGGCGCAGCCTTTCATGGACCCCAACCCCTACGCCCCACCCACCGCCGCCGTCGCCGACGTCCCCGTTGCCGATGGCGCGCCCGCCGGCCTGCGCCGCATGCGCAAGCGCGTGCGGGCGTTGCAGCTGCTGGGCATCGCCTTCATCTGCCTCGTCGGGCTCAGCGTGGTGCGCCTGGCAGGCTGGGCGTTCTTGCGCGGCGGCGGCGGCTCCATGACCACGACGCTGCTGGCCATGGCCTGGCATTCGGCGGTGTGCCTCTACGCCATCACCACCGTCGTGGCGCTGCAGCGCCGCGCCCGGTTTGCCCGGGGCCTGGTGCACGGCCTGTTCGTCTACACGCTCGCCACCCTGGCCGTTGTCGCGATCTACAACCTCGCCGACCCCCGCGATAACGGCTACGCCCTCTTCTTTGCCGTGCTGCTGCTAGGGCTCTGGTACGTGGGCTGCTGGTCACAGAAGGCTCGCGCCTTCTTTGCCTCATGACGGCTCGCATCTTCTACGCCGCATCGGCCGCCGCGCAGCCCCTCTGAAGACCCCTCATGCGCAAGCTCCTCACCGTCGCCGCGGCCCTGCTGCTCACGCTGACGCTGTTCTTCAGCGCCACCGGCCTGGTCTACGACGAAGGCGGCTTCGGCGTGCGTCTCGTGCTCAAGCCCGCGCTGTCGTCGGAGGTGCAGTTCGGCGGCGGCGAAGACGGCACATGGCAGCGCCTGCACCCCGAAGCGCCGCGCCCCTGGTGGCAGCAGGGCGGCCTGCGCGTGCTGGTGGATGACGACTGGGAGCAAGGCTATCCCACGTGGGTCAACCTGTATCTGTGGGGCTTCATCGCGCTCGTCTTCGTGCTCTGGCCGCTGTTCGGGTTTGTGGCGCTGGCGCGGCTGGCGCGTGCGGCCTGGCGCAGGCGTCGGCAAGGGTCCTGAAGCCGCTGTTCAAATCAAGCCTCGCGCACCGCAAACCCAGCCATGACCACCCCCGACCTCCTCTACCCCTACGTCGTCCCCGCCAGCTGGACGGCCCACGTCGGCCCGGAGAACGTGCTGGCCTGGGCAACCGGCAGCGACGTGCACGTGGTGCTCGTCTTCGACGGCGACGGCACCGTGCGCAACGTGCGCCCGCAAGACCTTGACGCGCTGCAGCTCGACAAGGCCCAGGCCTTTGACACCGCGAATCAAAACCTCGCCCGGGCCTGGCAGCGCGAAGCGTTCTCCTTCGGCTTCGCCGAGTTGAAGGATGGCACCGTCATCGCCGGCGCCCGTGGCAACTGGATGGCGCCCGCTGCTGCCCTGGTGCTGGGCGACTTCCACACCGCCCTCAAGGAGCGGTTCGGCAACACGCCCATCGCCGCCGTCGCCGTCAACCAGGAGTGCCTCTTCGCCTTCCCCACCGACGAGCGCACCCTTGCCTCGCAGTCCCTGCGCCTGGCCATAGACGACGAGTTCACCGGCCACCGCAAGCCCATCTCCCGCCAGTGGCTGCTGCTGGACGGCAAGTGGCCGCGGGCCTACCCTGGCGAGCAGCTGTTCTAGCGGCTCAAGCCAGGCCTCGACGACCCCATGCTCGGCTTTCTCCAACGCCTGTTCTCCAGAGGCTCCAAGGCAGCCCCGGCGCCGGCCCCGTCCACTTCGCCCGTCAGCGTGGCCTGGGACGAGCAGGGCATCCACCTCTCCTTCATGGGTCAGGCCCCGCGGTCCCTCGCCTGGGGCAGCATCGAGCTGGTCGCCATCCGCATCGAAGACGACTTCCTGCCCTTCCCCTACTGGTACGTGGGCAACCCGGACACGCTGCTGCGCATCCCCAACGACGCCGTCGGCGGCAAGGAATTGTTCTTCGACGGCTTTGGCCAGCACCTTGTTGGCTACAAGAGCGACGCCACCTTTCAGGTCATCATCGAGGCCTCCGGGGCCACCGAGGGCTCGTTCGTCGTGTGGCGCGCCCCCAGTGCCGATACGCCATGACCGCCGACCTCCAGCTACGGCGGCCTGCCCCTCTACGCCTCCGCCCGGAGACCCCGCCGTGAGAAAGCCCGCCCTCGCCATCGTCCTTTCTCTCTCGCATGCCACCCTGCTGCTGGCGTGCACGCCGGCCAGCGCCACCCAGCCCTGCCCCGATCCCAACGGCTGCATCGACGAGGCGGCGGCCACCTTCCTGCTGATCATGGAGTTCACTGAGAAGTTCTGCGCCGAAGCCGACCCGCCCAACGCGCCGCTCTACAGGGCTTGGCTGAAGCAGCAACTGCGCGACGAGCGCCCCGACTACCTCGAACGGCTGCGCGCGTCGCAGATCTACGCCTTCGTCAAAGCCGAGATGGAGGGCAAGATTCCGGGCTCACCCAAGGCAGACCCCCAGTTCTTCCTGAGCGAATGCAAGCAGGCACTGCCCGCTGAGCAGCCGCGGCCCAGATGAGCCGCCCTGCCCCGTGACGACGCCCATGGACCCCAACCCCTACGCCCCTCCCACCGCCACCGTCGCAGACGTCGAGAACCCCGCCGCCTCACGCCGCATGCCCCTGGGCGTGAGGCTGCTGCAGCTCTTCTGTGCGTTGTCCCTCTATTCCGTGCTGGGCGGCGCCTGGCGCGCTGCAAGCTACCTGCTCGCTCCCAGCGACGGCGGCGCTGCGGTGGTCAGGGTCTGGTTCGTCCTCGCGTGGCAACTGGCGATCACCGCGTTCACGGTGGCCGTGATCGTCGCCCTGCAACGCCGCGCCAAACACGCCAGGGCCCTGGCGCAGGCCTATTGCGGCTACATGATCTGCGCCACCGCCTTCGTCACACTGACCGAACCCGCGGGCCAAGCCAACTATGGGGCCGCCCTGGTCTTCGCCGCCCTGCTGGGCTGGCTCTGGTACGGAAGCAGCTGGTCACGTAAAGCCAAGGCGTTCTACCAACGCTGACCAGACGGCTTGGCGCAAGCATCCGGCCCCCAGCGCAACACTGAGACACACATCCGCAGCATGTGCGGACGTAGAGTTTTGCGCGGGCGCTCCGCCCTGCCTCACGCCAACTCCCAAGGACCCCAAGATGACATCCACCACCCTGCTCCGCATTGCCCTGGTCTCGGCCGCTCTGGTGACGGGCTCGTCGCTCGCGCTGGCCGCCGGCAGCAAGCAGACCCACCACTGCAAGCTGGCCGACGGCAGCATGGACATGGCCAAGAAAAAGAAGGCCTGCCTGGCCGACAAGGGCACCTGGGTCAAGGACGCCCCGGCCGCCGGCGCCTCGGCGCCCAAGAGCTGAGGCCCTGGCGAATCGGGGGCAGGTCAAGACCTGCCCCTTCCCTAGACGTAGGAGTGGGCCAGCTCCACGACGGCGGTGCCGTCATCCCCTACCGCCAGCATGGCGGGGTGTGACAGCGCAAACGCCTTGACGATGTCGAACTCCGTCGGCCCGTCACACCACCTGTTGCCTGCACCCAGCGCTTCCAACGCGGCCGTCGGCTCGAAGCGGAAGGTCAGGCCCAATTGGCTGATCGCGTCGTCGTCTTCAAGGTCCGCCTCGATGAACTGCCGCGTGATGTTCAGCGAGAAATGGCGGCCCGTACCCCAGTCGTAGGTGCCCCATTGGAACAGCAGCATGTCTGCGTCCGGCCCCTCGCAGCCCTGGGCCTGCACCGCCTGGTAGAACGCGAACATCAATTCAACGCCCTGTCGCGGCGTGCACTGCGAAACGCTGACGCCTTGTTCGTTGGCAAACGCCGCAAACGCGGCCGCGGATTCGTTGGGTTTCATGCGACGGTTGAGCAGGTGGAGCGGCCATCCTAGGCGCAGCCGCCGCCCCCCCCAAATTCGTAGCCCCGCCGAGCTGATTCCGCCGCCCCACCCGGCGACAGAATCCGCGCATGTCATTCCTCGACCGACTCCTTGGCCGCCCTACTCTTGAGAACTTGATCCGCGACGTGGAGCGCTGGCTCCGCGCCCAGGGCTTCACCGACATCCGGCCCAACGCCGAGCGCATGGAGGTGCGGTACACGCGCAACGGCGGCCAGGGCATGCTGAGCCTGGGCAACCTGATGCGCGAGTACGTCAACACGCCGCGCAAGGCCCGCGCGGACCTGCTGGAGCGCTTTCTCAGCGGCGCGCTGGTGGCCGAGGACAGCACCCCCACCGACTACGCCACCGCAAAACCGAAGCTCATGCCCGTCGTCCGCTCCGTGGGCGGCATGGCGCTGGCCCGGCAAGGTGTGGCCGGCGCGGCGCCCAAACCCGGCACGCAGCCCGTGCAGCGCCCGCTTGTCGCCGACCTGGCCGTGGGCCTCGTCATCGACCTGCCCACGTCCATGGCCTATGTGCAGGAGAAGGCGCTGGACGACTGGGGCGTCACCTGGGAGCAGGCGCTGCAGGACGCCATCGCCAACCTGCGCGGCCTGCCCGAGCACGGCGGCTGGAAGCAGATCGCGCCCGGCGTCTGGAGCGGCGAATGGGGCGACTCGTATGAGAGCTCCCGCCTGCTCATCCCCGACCTCATCTACCGCGTCGGCATCAGCGACCCCGTCGCGATGGCCCCCTTCCGCGACTCCCTGCTCGTCACCTCCGCCGCCAACCCGGAGGGCATCGCCAAGATGGTGCAGATCGCCCACGACGCCCTCAACGACCGCGGCCGCTGGGTCTCGTTCGAGCTGCTGCGCCTGGACGGCACCACCTGGCTGCCCTTCACCCCCACGGGCGAAGCCGCCACCCACCAGGCGCAAATGATGGTGCGCAGCCGCGCCGAAGACTACGAGAGCCAGCGCCACATTCTGGACGGCCAGCTCGAAGACCAGCAGCTCGACATCTTCGTCGCCTCCTGCAGCCTGCTGCGCAAGGGCGACGGCCCCATCACCAGCTACGCCGTGTGGTCCGAGGACGTGGACACCCTGCTGCCCGAGGCCGACAGCGTCGTGCTCATCTACAAGGACGGCGACAAGGACTGGCTCACCCGCCTGCCCTGGGGCGTCGTGCGCGAACAGTTCGGCCACCTCATGGAGCCCACCGACTACGTCCCCACCCGCTACCGCCTGCGCCAGTTCCCGGAGCGCGACGCGCTGCACCAGCTGGCGGCGACGGCGGGGTTGGACGGGTGAGCCGCCTGTAGCAGGCCCGCCCATGAACGGCCCCGACACGCCCGTGGCCGACATCCTCTTCTGGCCGATCAGCCTCGCCGCGTTGCTCGGCATCGTGATGCTGTGGGTGCCCTACCGCTCGGGCCGCCGCCCGCTCGCGCTGTTCGACCAGTTCGCCGCCTACGGCATCGCCGGCACCATGGGCGCCTGCGGCGGCGCGGCTCACGGCCCCTGGCTCTGGCTGCCCGGCACCCTGGGGTTGGCCTGCGGCCTGCTCGCCTACCTCTTCATCAACCGCGTGCTCCGCCACGTCGGCCCGCCGCAGCGGCCGGTCAGCGCGGGGGCAGCTGTTGCGCTGGTAGGCGTCGTGTGCGGCCTGGCCACCGGGTTGGCCTTCCGCCTGGGTGAAGGGTGGCTCCGTTAGCCCGCCGTGGCCTTCAGCCCAGCAGCAGTTGCACGCCGAGTGCCTTCGCGGCGCGGGACGCTGCCATGGCCGTCGTGAGCGGGCTGCCTGCAAGGCCGGCCATCTCCTGACCACGCGCGTGGATCGCGGCGGCCTGGCCGGACGCGGTCGGCCACAGCATGCCGCTGTCGCCGTGAAATGTCCCTGGCGCCTGGACCTGCAGCACCACGTCGGCCCGCTCCTGAAGGGCCACCTTCTCTGCACCGATGACGAGCCCCAGCCGCTGAGGGCCGGCCTGCCCTGGCACCTGGAGCGTGCTGAAGCCCACCAGCGTCTGCCCCACCAGCGTGCGCACGTCCTGAACGATGGAGACGAGTCTTGCCGCGGCAGCGCGTGCCGCCAGGCCAGCCTCCCTCAGGTCGAAAAGCCCGCAATCCATGTAGCCGAAATCGCCGGCCTGCCCCGGGCCGGGCGAGAAGGGCAAGAACAGGCTTTGCCCGGCGGACACGAACGACTGTTGCGCGAAATCGAATCTCGCAACTGCCGTGGGCGTGGCGGGGTTGCCGTCCGTGCCGCGATCCGGTCAAGAGCAGCTTTCAGCAAGTTTGTGGATGGGGCGCGCCCGTGGTTTCACCTAGCGCACACCATGCTCTGACCTCGGCCTGATAGGCTGCCTTCGAGGGCTCCGGGGACGTTGGGGAGAAAAATCATGCCAGGTGGCGAGGAATTCCAGTTCAACGACGAGTTCTTCCTCGACAAGGAGGAACTCAAGCTTATGCAGACGCGCTTTGCGCGCGTCGGGTTCGCATTCCACACGCCCGATGCCAGCGCGCTGTTCGAGCGCATCGACGCCGAAGCGAAGACCGCCAAATCGGGCTTCCAGCGCTACGGGCTGTTGGCGGTGGGCCTAGCGCTGTCGGCGTTGCTGCTGGCGGCGATCGAGCCCGTGTTCATCGAACCAGCCGTGCACGCCGAAAGGCTGCCCGCCATCTGCGCCCAGGGCATCGCCGTCCTGGCGGCCCTGGCAGGCATTGCTGCCGTGGCGGTGGCCTGGCTCGGAGTGGGCCTGGGCACCCGCAGGCAAGACTGGCTCAAGACCCGGTTGATCGCCGAGCGGCTGCGGCAGTGGCAGGCGCAATACGTGTGCGCCCATGTTCCCGAGATCCTGGCGGCCTCCCACTCGGAGCAGGGCAAGGAGGAATACCAGCGCAAGCGTGACGACGCCTTCAAGCAGTTCAAAGGCGAGCACGTGAAGCAGGTCGACGCCAGGCTCACTCCCTTGCTGGAAGAGAAGCGCTCAGGCGCCACCCCACCGCTGTGGACGCATCACTCGCTCGAAACCGGCGCCCGGCGCACCCTGGCCGTGGCGGCCGCAGACGAACCGGCCCTGGACGAACTCTTCGAGGCCTTCGATGAAATCCGCTTTCGGGGCCAGGTCGACTACATCGACTACATGAGGGGCCACGGCAGGCTTCGCTCCCATCCGCGCACGCAGCACCACGTCCTGACCAAGGCCGGCTATGGCTGCATCATCGGCGTGCTGGCCTTCGACGTGTTGGTGGTCGTTGGCGCGATCTTCGGCGTGACCGCGTTCCAAAGCTCGATCGTCCACCTGCTGGCCATCTGCGCCGCCTTGTTCGCCCTCGCCGTGCGCGTCCTAGAGGAGGGCCTGCTGCCCAGCGTCCATGTCGCACGCCTGGAAGGCTACCTCGAGGAGATTTCGCGCGCCCAGGAGCGATTCCGCAAGTCCACGGACCCCAACGACAAGCTGACGCAGATGCGCGCCCTGGAAGAGTCGGCAGCGCTGGAAATGATCGGGTTCATCCGCACGGCGGCGTCCGCGCGGTACGTGCTGTAGCGGCCCGGCCGCCCCACCCTCAGCTCAACCCGCCCGGGTCCGGATGAACGCCACCAGCAGTGCGGCAAGCAGCCCACCCAGGCCGACAACGGCCCAGGTCATCGTCCGCAGCCGTCGGGCGAGCACGGCCTTGGCCGCCCGCTCCTGGTCCAGATCGCGCTTGAACGCCGTGGCGGCAGCGGCCTCGTCGGCCGTCAGCCGCCGCTCGGTGGCCAACTCGGTGCGCAGTTCGCGGTCGGCCTGCTTCGCGGTGACTACGGCGCTCTTGAGCTGCTGGCCCTCTTCACGGCTGAGCTGCAGAGCGTCCGTAGTGGCCTTGAGCTGCTGCCGCTGCCGGTCGAGCAAGGCCTGCGCCGCCTTCAGCTTCCCGGCCAGATAAGGCGCCGAGCTGGGGTCGCTCAGCACGACGGCCTTCAAGAAGCCCCGGTCGCTTTCAAGCAAGGCCTTCAGCCACGCGACGTAGTGCCGCTCCCTCGCGTCCGTGGTGTCGGGCCCCGCGTGCCGGTAGGCCAGCTGCGGCGGCACATCCACCTCGATCATCGGCAGGTCCAGCGCTCGCACCTCGTCATGCTTGCCGGGCTCGACGGGGTTGGACTGGTGGATCTCGACATACACCTCACCGGCCCATTTCAGCCCCAGCTCGGAGGGCTCCTCCGCCTGGAAGCGCAGGTACACGTCGGCCCGGTAGGGCCGGCTGGCGCCGGGAATGAGCTTCTCGGTTTCGCCATGCGTGATGGTGACGCGATGATCCCGGCCCGCAATGCTGATGCGCGTGCACGCCAGCGACGCCACCGCCTCCTTGAACAGCCAGTGCTCGATGGATTCGCCGCCCCCGCCACTCCCCTCTTCGTCGCCGGCAACGCTGAAGCGGAAGAAGGGCCGGCCGTCCTCGCCCTTGCCGATCACATGCTCCATCGGCTTGCGCGCGCCTTCCCGGTGCAGCGAAAAGAATTTCTCGGGCGACGGCCCGCCCCGGTAGCGGTCTATGCGTTCAGCCTTGACCTGGTAGGCGGACTTGCGTGTCTTCCCCGTCTGTCCGACGAAGGCATGGAATTTCAACGGTGAGGCCTCATGGGTGCCTGGCGTGCACCCCATGAGCTGACATCCTAGTTGAGCGGCATGGCCGCGATCGCAGTCAAGCGCGACTTATTGCCGCCCCTGCAGGTGCCCCACCCTCACCCCCAAAAGATCATGTACTCCAGCGAGTGCCCGATGCGCGCCGAAAACCGCTCCACCGACTTCGCCGCCATGCGCTCGCCCACGCTGGGCGGGATGTGCGTGCTCAGCCAGCCGCCCAGGCCCTGCGGCTGCTCACCCTGCAGCGTACGCGGGCCGTCCGCCGGCGGCGTGAAGCCCACCTTGGCCTCCAGCTTGCCGGCGCGCGCCAGCAGGTCGTACAAGTCGCGGAACAGCAAAAACAGCGGGTCGTTGCGGTAGGCCGTCCAGTTGGCCACGGGCAAAAAGTCCACCAGGTGGATGAGCTGGTAGTTCAGCGCCACCCAGAACTGCTCGCCGGTCATCATGATCGGCGCGTTATCGATGACGCGGTGGAGGCTGATGGACTTCATCACGTTCGCACCATGCAGGTTCTCGCGCAGCTCGCGCCGCAGCGACCCCGCGTACAGCAGCCGCAGCACCGACGGGAACGCCTCGATCTGCACCCAGTCCGCTGGTGGCACCAGCGCCTGCAGCGCCGGGATCTTGTCCGCCGTCATCGCGAACGTGTTGGTGCCCGTGCCGAGTATTGAGTGCAGCAGCATCACCAGCGGCGAGCCCGCCGGGTAATGCTGCACCGTGTACTCGAAGCAGAAGTACAAGTGGTCCAGGAACGACCCGTCCGCGTGCTCCACGTCGAAGTCGCACTCGCGCACCAGGAAGTCCAGCAGCTCCGCGTTCACCACCGGCAACGTGTGCGCCGCCCGCGCCGCCGCGTACTCCGCCTGCACAGCAGCCGCCGCGTCCCCATCCCAGTACACCTCTTTGCCCACCCGGCTCGCCACCACCAGCCGCGCGAGCTTGCCCTCCAGCGTCTTGAAGATCGTGCGGCCCAGGTCAAAGGCCGGAATCGCCTCCACCCTCACCTTGCCCGTGTGCTCCAGCGCCGCGCCCCGGGCAATGGCAGCCTTGCGCTGCGTGGTCGGGTCGGGGCGGTCGGCGGCGGATTGCTTCATGGGGGTTCCAAGTCCGGATTTTGATGCGCTGAGGATGATGCCCCAGGAGCCACGACCCCGCCCAACACACTCTTAAACAGCCTGCCATGACGGCATAGCTAGTGCTCTTTGCAGGGCACTACCCAGCGGAGCAGGCGCAGCAAGCACTACCCTTCAGGCAAGTGAGTCACTCGCGCCAGCGTTCCTTCAGCGATCCTGAGATTTCTTTCGAACGCTGCGGGCCGTTGTTCAAAAAGCGCTGAGTAGATGGACACCGCCTCGCGCGCAGCGCGTACCGCCTCATTGCGCAACGTGGCATCATCCTTCTCGGCCAGGCGGTTGGCTAAGTTATTTAGCGAAGCGGCCAAGTTTGGCAAGTAAGCATCGGGCTGGGCCTCGGCCAGCGAGCGGCGAATCTGTACCACCTCGCGCGCTGTGCGTAGCGCCTCAGCGCGCGAGGCGGCATCGCCTTGCGCCGACAGGCAGTTGGCCAGGGTGTTGAGCGACGAGGCCATGTCAGGCAGGTAGGCCTCGGGTTGAGCCTCTGCGAGCGTGCGGTAAGCCTGCACTGCCTCGCGCGCAGTGCGCAGCGCCTCGGCGCGCGAGGCGGCATCGCTCTCCGCGGAAAGATCGGCTGCCAGATTGTTGAGCGAACCAGCCAGTTTCGATAGATAGGCCGCGGGCTGCGCGTCCGCCAGCTTGCGGCGAATCTGCACCACCTCACGTCCAATCCTTAGCGCCTCGGCGCGCAAGGCGGTGTCATCCTGCTCGGCCAGACGGAGGACCAGGTTGTTGAGAGAAGCGGCCAGATCAGGCAAGTAAATCGCGGGCTGGGCCTCAACCAGTGTGCGGCGAATTTGCACCGACTCGCGCGAGTTGCGCAACGCCTCAGCTCGCGAGGCGGCATCGCCCTCCGCGGCTAAGTAGCTGGCCAGGTTGTTGAGCGACAGGGCCAGGTAGGGCAGGTAGATTGCGGGCTGGGCTTCGCTCAGCGTGCGGCGAATCTGCACCGCCTCGCGACCGATCCGCAACGTCTCGGTTCGCGAGGCAGCATCGCCCTGCTGGAACAGGCGGTTGGCTAGGTTATTAAGCGACATGGCTAGGTCGTGCAGGTAGGCCGCGGGCTGGGCCTCGGCCAGCGTCCGGTAGCTTTCCACAGCCTGCCGCCCAATCTGTAGTGCCTCAGTGCGCGATGTGACGTCACCGAGGTCAGCGAGTGCGACCGACAGATTGTTAAGCGCTCCAGCGCGGCGCGGTTCATCTGCGACTGCATCCAGGATCCGCCGTTTTATATCGACCGATAGGCCTAGCAACGGTGTCGAGTAGTTCGGCAGGTTCAGCGCTGGCGCGATGGCGACTTGCACTTCGACCGGCAGTGCCCGCCACGATGCCGTCACTGGCGCGCGCAGCGCCAAGCCATGCTGATGCACTGCGGCCACCAGAAGGTTTCCGTTGTCGAGCCAAACGGCCGCCAAGGCGTCCACCACGTGCTGAGCGCCACGCTCCAACGACGCATCGGCGGTGGCATCCGGCCAAGCGCGCGGCCACACGCGGGCTAGCACTTCCAGTGACTGCGTGAGCCTGACCTCATCTTGGGGGGCGAAGGCCTGCGCAAGTAACAGTGGTGCGTATTCGGCGCCCAGGCGCTCGCGGATGAGGTGTTCGGCCAACAGATCGGGCGTCAGCGCGCCGGCACCGCCGCCGTCGCGCGGATAGGCGCGGGACAGTGCGGCGGCGAAATCGGCGGGCTGGGAGACGCCCAGTTGCGCCAGCGCGGTGCTAAGCGCTGTGGCGTCCAACCCCTGCACCAGCGCCAGCAGTGCCAGCGCGTCGGCCCAGTCGTCCCATGAGCCAGCGCTGGCCAACACAGATGGGGCACTGCGCTGCCAGTGCTGCCACTCACGCCGCAACTGCGCCGCCAGCAGCGCGGTGCCATGGCCGGGTCGTTCGCCGGCCAGGGCGGCGAGGGCGGCGAGGTGCAAGTAGAGCGGGCGGGCGTAGTCGGGCGCGCTGAAATCGGGGCGCCAAGGGTAGTCGGGCTGCGGCTGACCCAATGCGGCGGCGTAGTCCTCTAGCGCAGCGTTGAACGCCTGCGCGCGGTCGGCGGGGGCGTCAGGCCAGTCGGGCACGGCAGCCAAGCCCAGGTGGGCACGCCCGCCGGTGATCAGCCCGGCCAGTTCGTCGTCACAGCCGGGCTGGCGCGGTAAGGCCTGCCACCAATCGGTGGCGCGCGACAGGCACAGCAGGTGCACCCGCGGCGCGTCGGACCGGGGCAACGCATCATCAAGCGCCGCACGCAGCCAGCGCAGCAACTCGGGCTGGCGGCCCTCGGCATAGTCCACCACCAGCAGCAGCGGTCGCGGGTGGCTGGACAGCAGCGTTTTCCAGGCCTCCAGCGCGCCTTCGGGCAGTTCGGCGGGCAGCCAGAGGCCGGTCCAGCCGACCTTCTCAGCGCGCTGCAGCAATTCCAGCGCGCTGCGCGTTTTGCCGGCACCACCGGAGCCATGCACGCCTTGCAGGGTCAAGCGCGGCAGGCCGGGCGCAGCGGCGGCAGCCAGCAGGCCATCTACGAAGGCATCACGCGCGGGGTGGAAGCGCACCACCTGGTCGCGCGCGGCCAGCAGCGCCGAGGGGCCGAGCTGGGTGTGCGCCGCGGCTTGGGGCACGGGCGGGCGCAGGAAGGTGGGGGTCCCACCGGGGGCTGCAGGTGTCCCGGTGCCTCTCCCATTTCCGTCCGGCGTCGGAGAGCGCGGCCGAACAGGCTTGCTCCCATCGTCGCCACTCGCCGGTTCGTCGGTTGGCGGTGTCGGCTGCAACGGTGGTAAGCCCAAGTGAACTTGCAACGCCTGTAGCGTGGTGTCAGCACAGTCCTTCCAGCTGTAGCTTCGTCGCAGGCGCTGCGCCAGGATCACGGCGTCAGTCTTGGCGTCGGCGAGGTGGGTGCCCAGTTCGAACACCGCCTTGGCCACCTCATCCACGTCGCTTTCGGTGTGAGGGGGCTCGCCAGCTTCAGCGCGCAAGCCCTCCACCGCCACAGCGCGCACGCTGCGGCCCAGGCCGGCGCCCTGCTCTTCGCCGTGTAGCAGCCGGTAGACGCCCGATTGCTCGCCAATGACCACCGGCACCTGGCAGGCGATGGCCTCCCAGGCGACGAGGCCAAAGCCTTCGTGCCAGGACGGCATCAGCGCTACGCTGCTCCGGGCCAGGTCGCTGAAGTAGCGCTGGCGGTCTTCGGTGTAGGGCTGCAGGTCGCACGTCACGATGCCGCCAGCCTCCGCCTCCAGCACCTGCCGCACGTCGCCATGCTGCTCGGCCGGCACGCCGCGCATGCGCAGGCTGGGCGAGCGGCGCAGCGCATGGTTGGCGTTGGCCTTGGTCCTTCGCTTGGCCCGGCGAATCGCCCGGCCGAAACCGCGCACGCCCAGCAGGGCCTGCTTGATGCGTTCGTCGTCACTGCCCAGCCGCCCGCCCAGGAAGGCCGCGAAGTTTTCCGGCGGCTGGTCGCTGATGGGCACTTGGCTCACGTCCGGCTCGGCGAGGCCCGGCACCAACATGGTTACCGCGGCGCGTTTGGCGAGTGACAGGTTGCCGCTCAGGTGGCCGGCCAGCATGGGGCCAACGGCCAGGCATTGGTCCGCCTGCTCAAAAAGCGCTTGCTGCGCGGCCTGCTTCTGGGCCACGCCCACGCCGTCCTTCTTGCCGTCCTGATAAGCGCCATAGGCCATGTGGTTGACCAGCACCACGCGACTGTCGGCCAGCGCCTCGCGCAGCGCCAGCGCCAAGGGGCCGGTCTTGTCGTCGTGGCCCAGCCACACGACGGTACCGTGGCCAATGTCGAGGCCCGGCGTGGCGCGCAGCAAGGCCAGCACGGCGTCGGCCTTGCTGTCGGGCAGTTCGGCCGCATCGAGTCCCAGCGGCAGCAGCGTCACATGATGGCGCTCGGCATCCGCCTGGTCCGCCGCATCCGCAGCCGGCACCACGCAGACCAGCCGGTAGGCGCGTCGCGCCGCGATGCCGAGGGACCGCACCCATTCGACGTTGAACGCATTGATGCCGCCATGCCGCGGGCCCCAGGCGGTGGCCAGCGCCACCAGGCATGCGTTCGGCTCCGTCACTCCCGCGCTCCCTCTAGCTTGTTGTTGTGGATCATGGTAGCGGCAGAGATTGCATGCGAGGCGGCCCCGCTGGTCAACCCCAGCCTTGTGGATGCCACCTGCCGTCGTCGCCCCGCCCCATAAGCTCCCCGCCAACCCACCACCGCAGGCAAGCCCCTTGAGCCTGGATAGCCCCTACGCCCTGCCCCGGTCCACCGAGCGCGTGTTTGGGGTCAGATGCCGTCTTGCATCGATTCCGGTGCAAATACCAGCACGCGCTCCACCTCATGTGCCGGTGCGCCAGCGGGTGGGGTCGGCGTGCTGCTCGCTGACGATCAGTCAGGAGACGGCGCGCCGGGAACGGGGCCCGCACCCGTCAACCCCAGGTGAGGCCACCGTCACTCGACAGCCGCAGACTCGCTCTCCGTGTGCCGCTCAGGCTCCGTGGTGCGCAGGATTTCGCTCAGCACCGACGTGGCGTAAGTCCCCGCGGGCAAGGAGAACGTGAGCACCAGTTGATCGGCCTGCGGCCATTCCCATGCCATGTCCACCGGGCTGGCCACCAGGGCGCGGCGCTCCTGGTCCAGGCCGGCGTGTTCCATGCCGTCGCACAAGGTGGCGTGGCGTGCGGCCACGCCGTTCTCCAGGGCCTGCGCTTCATCGGTGGTGGTCACGCGGCCCCGCCCCCACAGCGGCCCGGTTGGCCGGCCCGCCTCGTCCATCACGTCACCGGGCAGGGTCTTGCCCCAGAGGCCCTGCTGGATTCGCAACGCCAGCACTTCATTGAAGACAAAGGAGCGCACCGCCGACAGGTAGAGGCCTTTCTTCTTCGGGTTGCGCACGCGAATCTCGCGCGCCAACATCGCCCGGCCCTGCTCGACATTGCCGCCGTCATGGCCGAAGCGCTGCGCGCCGAAGTAGTTGGGCGCACCCTGTGACGCCACGGCTTTGAGATTGGCCTCGACGGCAGCAATGGCATCAGGGTCGCCGGTCACGTCACGCAGCACGATGCGGAAACGGTTGCCCTGCAGGTCACCGCGGCGCAGCTTTTTCACGTGGCGGCTCTGGCTCAGCACCTTGAATTCCGGGTGCTGCAGCAGCGTCAGGTCGGGCGTCTCGCCCTTGGGCCGATAGATGCTGAACCACTGGCGCGTGATGGCGTAGCGGTCCTTCAGTCCGGCATAGCCCACGTCCATCTCCTGCACGCCGGCGGCCTCGGCCAGCTGCTGGGCGACGAAGGCGGTGTTGGCACCGTTCTTCTCGACGTCCAGCCAGATGTGTTCGCCCTCACCGGAGGGCAGCTGCAGCGGCATTTCGGTCACGATGAAATCCTCGTTGAGGAGCTTCAGCGTGGCGCTGGCGCCGCTGGCCGGATAAGCGTTGGGCCAGGGCGGCAAGGTCGTGTATTGGGGGTCGGTCATGGGCGGTTTGACGGCACCGGCTGTAGGTCGAGACAGGCTGTTCAGCCGACCGGGGCGGTCCAAACAGTGATTGTCGCCCGAGCGTCAACAGATGCGGCTTCCGCGTCAGGCTCTCGGGTGCCGGTGAAAGGGCCTATCAGCAGCCCCAGGCCGCCAGGTAGGCCGTCGGCGGATTGCGCCCTGGCCGCGCTTGGCTGGACAGGATCAGCGCCTCGTAGCTGCTGTTGGAACCACCGAGTGTGAACAGGAAGTCCGGCCGGCCGTCGCCGTCAAAGTCACCGATGGCCTCGATCCGCACGTCCCAGCCGTAGCCGCCGAGGTCGTAGTCGTAGCGCTGGCCGTCGACCTCGAGGCTGAACTGCGTGCCCTCACCGTAGGGCCGGCCATCCGCAGTCCGCAGGCCGTTCTGAAGCTTGAACGCGAAGGGGCGGCCGTTCAGCGCCAGCTCAAAGCGGTGGTCGAGGGCCGGCGTCAGCCGCGGCGTGCCGTTCTTGAAGCGATAGAGAGCGGCGGTGCGCGTCTGCCAGGCCAGGCCGGGGACGCGGACGTAGGCCGGGATGCGCTCCTGCTCCTGGAGGTCCGGCGTGGCGCCCTCGGGTTCGGGCGCCGATGCCGCCGAAGCCTCCGCGGCCGCCACGAGCTGATCGACGACAGGTTTCAACCGTCGGCGGGCTTCGGCGCTTGAAAGCGGCTGCACGGTCAGCGTGACCGCCGCGTCGTCGATGACGAACGTGGCCCAGCCCTCCATCGGCCAGGACCGCGCTGGCAGCTTCTCCCAAGCTTGCGGCACGCCGTACGAGCCGACACCTTGGCGCCACTCGCCTTGCCGCAGCAGCGCACCTGGAACGACTGTCGGCGCGGCCGAGACTGCAGCGACGGCAGAGAGCGCCAAGCCGGCGCACGCGGTGCGCGCGAGCTTCAAGGTGATGGACGTTGTTGTCATGGATGCCATATCGGACCGACGCCTCCCGTCGTTTGCCGCGCCCGGTGGGCCGGCGATGGGTCGGGATCATGCCGTGGCGATGCGCACCGCGGGGCCGTACGGAAGAAACACTCCGCGCGTGCGCGTGGAACCGTCGCGCTACGACAGGCGGCTTCCGGGCGGCGACGTCAACCCACGGACCCCGTGCGTCGGGCAGTGGCCACTGACTGTGCAAGGCTGATGGCGGCCCTTGGTGCGCTTCCGACGACGCTCACCGGGCCAGGGAATTCCACCAGCCCGCATCAAACGGCGCGCGCTCAAATGCTGGGCAAGAATCGCCAGCGATTGGCACCCAGCACGTCAGGCATCGCCTTGCTCTACTTCGTCATCCTTCCTGTATTTGTCGTTGCCCTGGTTCTCATGGGTTGCGTCGTCGTCGCGTGCCGCTTCGTTGATGCCATCAAGCCTCTCCATCCCTTTGCGTGGCGCGTCCTGCTGTGGTCGTCACTGGGCTTTGTGCTGGCCAACTCCGTGATGCTTGGCCTTCTCATGCTCCCCGGTGCAAGTGGTTCTACAGGCTTGGAGCAGGCCGGGAATCTCGCGAAGATTGGCTACGCTTCAGTGTTGTTCTTGAGTCCGGCCATCGCCTCTTTCATCGGCTTCTTCGGTGGCGCCGTTCTGGGAATTCGGCTTGCCTATCTGTCGGCCAATTCGACGCCTTTGGCAGCCTAGCCCTTGAGCCTGGACCGCCCCGACAACCCCTACGCCCCGCCCCAGGCCACCGTGGCCGACGTGAGCGGGGCGCGATCGTCCCGGCCGCGCTCACGCATCCCGCTGCTGGTGCTGCTGGCCTTCACCGTCATCTGGTGCGTAGTCCTGCCCTTCCAGTGGGCGCGCACCCTTAGCCATCTGGGCGACATGAGCTACCTGGACGCGCTGGGCTTCTTCAAGCCCGAAGTCGCCGGGGCTGCCCTTGTCACGGCTTCGCTCGCCGTGCTGCGCTTGCGGCCGCGCGTGGCGGTCCTGGGCCTGGTGGCGGCCGCCGTGGCGCTGCCCCTGCTCAAGTTCGTCCTGGACAGCGCCGGCGACACGTGGCCCCTCTCAACCGCATTGCTCTGCCTGTCGGCCTGGCGGGTGCACGCGCGCTACAGGCGCGCCGCCTAGGCGCGCTTTTCACGCATTTACTAGGGATATCGCCCCCAGCCCCAGGTGCACACACTCCGCCGATGTTGAGCCTGCGCGCACTGCTGCTGGACTTCATCGATTCAACGCCCTACGCACAGGCGGGCGTCAAGCTGGAAGTGCGCGTGATGGCCGGGTGGCTGGAGCGCGTGTTTCTGCCGCAGGTGCCGGGCGGGCCGCCACCGCAGAAGCCGCCGGCGTCGGTCCTGATCATCAAATACGACGAGGCTCGCGCCGTGGTGCTGCAGGTGCAGGGCACCACCGATGCCGCCGGGCGTGTGACCTTGTCGGTGGACGCTGCCGCAGCCTTTGCGCAATGCGCGGCGCTGCGCCAGAACGGCGCGCCACCCGATGGCGTGCAGGCGCAGCTATCCGCCACCGCCGACGTCTACGGCCTGGCGCTGGCCACCGCCGAGCGCTTTGCGGCCTTCGACACGCCCAACGCCGACCGCGACATGGTGATGCTGGCCGACCCCGCGCGGCTGATCGTGGGCGACACGTCTGCCACCAGCACCAAGCTGTGGTTCCAGCTGCATGCGGCGCCGCGCCCCGGTGACCGCTTCGTCTGCGTGCTGTCGGTGCGCGGCTCCCCTGCCGCGCCGCGCCGCGTGGGCCTGGCCTTTGACGCCAGCCGCGCCCTCACCACCACGACGGTGCAATCAAACCTCACCGCCGCCACGCAGCACGACATCGAGCTGCGCCTGGTGCAGGCGGACGCGGTGGAGCACGTCATCGCGCGCGGCAGCGTGCGCACCCTGCCCGCCGACCCGCGCAAGCTGAGCATCGCCTTCGGGTCCTGCCACCTGCCGGGCTCGCCCACCTCGCTCAACCGCTGGCAGGCGCTGGCCAACCGCAGCGACATCGACCTGGCCTTCCTCATCGGCGACCAGATCTACGGCGACGGCATCGAGAAAGTGTTCTTCGACACCGACGACTGGAACGAGCGCTACACGCGCCGCTACAACCAGCTGTGGGCCTACCAGCCCGTGCGCCGCGTGCTGCGCTCCCGGCCCATGTACATGGCGCTGGACGACCACGAAGTCGTCGACGACTGGGGCACCGAGCCCGTCGACGCCACGCGCGAGGCCGCGGGCCTGCGCGCCTACCGCACCTTCCAGCAGCAGCACGGCCCCATGGGCCTGGGCACGCGGGTGGACTACGGTTTTCGCCGGGGGCCCGCCGCCTTCTACGTGACCGACAGCCGCACCGCGCGCGGCAAGAGCGCCACCTTCCCCGTGATGGGCCAGGCGCAGTTCAACCGCCTGCAAGCCTGGGCGCGCTCGGACGAAGTGCGCACCGCCGACCTGGTGTTCGTCGTCGTGCCCGTGCCCCCGGCCATGCTGCCCATCGCGCAGCTGGAAGAGCTGGCCAGCGCCCTCGCGGCGCCGGTGGGCGGCGTGGGCGGTGGCCTGCTGGGCGCGGTGGTGGGGGCCACGATTGGCTTCATCGTCGGCGGCCCGGCCGGCGCGGTGGTGGGTGCCGAGGTGGGCGCGGGCATCGGCGCATTCGCCGGCGCCGTGGGCACCAAGGTGTACTACGAGCACCTGGAAGACACCATCACCGAGCCCGACCTGCGCGACGCCTGGACCTACGACAAGAACCTGCCCGACCTGGTGCGGCTCATGGACGTGCTGTTCGACGTCGCCAACGACATCGGCGCCGACGGCCAGCCCGGGCCGCGCCCCAAGGGCGTGTTCGTGCTCAGCGGCGACTACCACTTCGGCGCCATCCACCTCGTGCGCTCCACCCGCACCGGCAGCGGCCACGACCACCGCAACAACCCCGCGCTGGTGCAGATCACCAGCTCCCCCATCTCCAAGCCCGCCGTCGACACCGACCTCATGCTCACCGCCGCGGCCATCGTCAGCACCGACGACGAGTTCAAGCTCGACGACGACCACTACCGCGCCCGCTTCGTCGGCCACCTGGAGCAACGCAACTTCGGCCGCGTGGAGTTCGAGCAGGTGGGCAACACGCGGCGCTACCGGCTGCAGCTCTACGTCGAAGGCGAAAGCGACGCCCTGGCCGAACTCTTCGAGATCAACCTCGACGCGCGGCCCGTCACCATGCGCAACCTCGTGGGCGAAGTGCTCATCGCCCGCGGCAAGCTCACGCTGCTTCGCGTGCACGACATCGGCAGCGGCTTTGGCCCCGCGACGGACCGCATCGACGGCGAAGTCATCGTCGCCGTGGACGGCGCGCCCGGCTGCAACTTTGGCTTTCAGCTGCGCAAAGACGCCAACCTGGCCGCGCGCCAGCGCATGCTCGCCCTGCTGCGCGACGCCTTCGCGCACGACCGGCCCATGCAGATCGAATACCTGCGCACCGGCCAGCACAACGGCACGCTCATCCGCGCCACCGAGCTGGCATGAAAGTGAGCCCCTCGCCCAGCCGGGCCCCGCTGAACGCGGGCCCGTCCAGTCGGTCCCCCGCGGGGACGCCGACGCCTGCGGCATTGAGCCACAAGCGTCGTCAGGCGGGCCGGTTCGGGAGCGGCCCAGCGCTCGGCCCGAACACGCTTCCATCCACTGCGGGTGGCGCGCAACGGCATGGATAACTGAAACGAACTGACGAGGACTGCCATGGCACTGCTCAACACCTCCGGCAAGATCAAGATGCTGCGCGTCAACGAAATCGGCGACCGCTTCGGCCCCGCGGCCGACTTCATCCAGGCCGAAGTCATCGTCCAGCTCGAACAAATGACCGGCGACATCGCCTCCGGCTTCAACCTCCGCGTCGACGCCAACCAACCCGTGCGCCAAGGCATGCTCGACCTGCTGCGCGACGCCTTCAACCACGGCTGGCGCGTCCACTTCGACCACAACGTGCCCGCCGGCAAAGCCAAGGGCACCATCATCCGCGTGTGGGTCACCAAGGACGCCCCGCTGCCCGGGAATGTGGGCGGCGTCATCCTCAACCCCGGCCTCGTGTTCGGCACCATCGGTGCGACGCCTGTGGCGCCGGTAGGGCCGTTGGCTCCGGCAACGCCGGTCGCGCCGGCGCCGAAGGTCGTCAAGAGTGCGGCGCGCAAAGGCAAGGGCAAGGGCTGACGCTGGCGCGCCTGGCATGCCCTCAAGGCCGGCGCGATCCTCGTCTCAGGCTAAGACCTCACGCAGCTTGATCGTGCTCAACGTATCACAGGCCTTCATCAGTCGGTTTGGCATGAATTCATCGCTCCCCGCATCAGCCGTCGCATAGAAGATATCCACGCTGTCAGGAAGACAGTGCCCATCGTAGAAGGGCTTGGATCGATCGTTCCAAGACTTCACCATGCCAAGTTCGGTGTCCGTGATGATGGCTAGTCGGCCTTGGACCAGTTCCGGGTGGTTCTTAACAAGGAATCCGAGCACCGCCCATATCCCATGCAGTTCAGGATTGCCCTGAGGCGGATCCTCCGCGACCACTTGGATGGTGTGATCGGAGGCGACATGCAATGCGTGCTCGCCCAGCTTCTCTGACTTAGTCGCCAGAGCTGTCGTTACCGCGACCTTTTGCCCACTACGTTTGCTCGCGGTGTTCGTGTCCACGCAATAGACTCGATCGTAGCCTTCGAGCACACGTTCGATGTTGAGGAAGGGGTGTCCGGCGCCCTGAAAGTATGCGTGAAGCACCTTCTTCTTCCCTTTGCGCTCGTAGTAGGTGGTGAGCGCTGACCGGCGTGGAGTCAGGAGATGCGACTCAAGGGCCAGCACGGAGTCGATCCGGCCTACGACATACACCTCTGAAGTTGTGAAGTTGACTTGCAACTCCTGGACGACTACGTCTTGCCCGAATTCCATTTCCAGCAGCGTGAAGCGCTCCTGCCTTTGTTGATTGGCTTGTCGCCTTGGTGGTTTGACGGCTAGGCCATCGATGCCGAGGAGTTCTTTTTCCACCCCACCGATCGTCACACTGAGAGTAGTTCCAGGCGGCATGTCGGGAGGGAGGCGATGGATGAAGAGTTTGTCTCCAGGCCGGTAGATCGGACTCAGCATGGTTCGCGCGGTACCTATTGATGTTCTTCGTTGGTCACGGCGCCACGCAGGTGTTCACATACCTTCAGAGTGGCCACTGGACACGCAAAAACTTCTCGCGTTCGCGAGCGGCATATGCAGGCTCGACCTGCCCGGCAAAGGCAAGCAGCCCTTGAAGGTGGTTGCGAAGTCCAGTGATCGATGAGAAGCCCCGAGATCCGGCGTGCCTGACAACGCCAAAGTCAGCGTGCAGCAGATAGTGAAGATGCTGCCTGAGCAACTCCTTGAACTCTCGCGTCAGCCGAGGAGTCCCTTCCTCAACAAGTAGCCCGAGAACGACTTTTCTGGCACCGGGCGGCGTGACTGACGTCTTTGCTTTGTTGGGTTCAAGGCTCTGAATGGCGAGTTGTTCATACGTCTTGCTGATGAGGTCTTTTGCACGCGCACGACCGAACGCCGAGTCAAGCGAAGAGAACGTCATGTCATCCGCATAGCGGGTGTACCGAACGTCAAAGCTTTCCGCGATCAATGACAACCGCTCGTCCAGCGCTCTGCACACGAGGTTCGCAAGCATTGGACTCGTGGGCGCGCCTTGAGGCAGATGGCCTTGCCACGCTTGCGTGTACTGATCGATGACGTAGGTGTCATTCCAGCCCGTGTTGAGCCATTTATCGGACCTATCCATTTTCTCGTCACCGCCAAGCGTGCAGAGGCGCGCCAATTCAAAAGATATGAGCGGCTCGTAGCCCAGCGAACGGAAAACTCGATAGACCGATGCTTCGGAGATGGATTCGAAGAAACGACGAATATCCAGCTTCACGAGCCACTTGGCGGAGCAGTGCGGCGCCACCGCCTTGAAGAGCTTGTTGCCCTTGGAGAAAGCGACGCTGGCGTCGTGGGCCGGAACATGCTTCAAGACATTCAGAGCAATCCAACGCTGTACCTTCATCAGGGAGGGCGTTGGTACGCAGATAGTGCGGTAGCGAGGTTCCGCGTTCGCGCCCGAACGCTTTCGCATCCGAAAGGTCGTATAGGACTCCGTGCGCCTCGCGACTGTTTGCCGGAGAAAGCCGTACTCGACCTCACTTAGGACTGCCAGGTGTTTGAGAGTAAAGATAGGCTGAACGTCACGATTGATCGCAACGATTCGATTGCCCACCTCAAGCGCGCGCTTGAGCACTTGCGGCTCGGCGTCCGTCGCTTCTCTACGGAATTGGTGAGGGCTCCAGCGATCCATCTACCTTTGATACCCGAAGGGTAAGTCACCTCCCGCAACGAAGGCGAGACCTCGAGCCGCCCCGCAGGGTCGCTGCGGGAGGAGCCTTGGCCTCAAGCAGGAGCTAAGACGCGAAGCAACAGGAATCTGCGCCCCGACGGGGGACTAAGTCGCACCCGCTTCAGCACTCTCGCGCTGAGAAAAACTAGAAATCACGTTGGCGCCCTCAGCGTCGCAGGATAGTACAAATTGACACGTTCTCCGACGTTTGGAACCTCTCGTCGACCCTTCTTCGCCGCGAGCAATTGCGCTTGCCCTTGATCTGTCAGTCGGTGGCTCCCATCTACCCAAGAGTGTTTGATCGCCCGTTGAAGGACCTTCTCCGTCTCTAGCTGGGTTAGTCCTGTCCGTCGCGCAATGACTTCGACAGTCCTGGGTGGATGAGAGAGCGCCGCCAACACCAGGTACGTTTCCACCGCCCCCTGCGGGGCGCGACTCCAGTCAAAGCCACCCCAAAGGCGTTTGTGCCGCATAGCCTCAAGGCGCTCTTGCACGTCACTCTGACTCAGTCGGCTAGCGAATGTTGCTCGCGTGCTTGCCGTCACGCGTTTTGGGAACAAAGGCAATCGCAGCTCGGTCGAAACATGCAGAACGCGCGGGCAATTGTTCGGCGCCCCATGTGCAAAAGCGATAAGCGCCCCAATGCCTTCGTAACCCAGCGCATCTTCTGTACGAGGGGGAGGGTTGTATTTGACACAGACATCTCTAACGACAGCGGCAACGTCAGCTGAAAACGCACTGTCTATCGTTGGACACTCCGCAACGATCCGGACGTCAGGTGCAAGCCGATGAGATTCAACAAGTGCCTTGCCAACTGCCGTAGCCGCGTAGGCCACAACAGCGAAGGCCATGCGATTCTTGGCGCGGCCTGACCACCAACTCTTGACGGAAAAGACCTTCCACGCCGCATCCAGGTACCGCACCGCGCGGTTACCGCTCCCGACGAGGTCGGTCACCAAGATGAGTCTCCGAATCGGCCGTTTCTTCGCCCTCAATTGATCTGGGCCGGGATGGCTGACGAACTTGCGCGGGGACTGTCGGCAGAGTTCCGACACGAGCTGAGCCACTAGACCTTCGCTGCCAACGTCACCTGGTTTGTCTGGGCTAGGCTCGACGGGGGAAGGCCCTGGACCAAATGCTCGCCTTGGCCGCTCAGCTGATTGCTGGAACAGCGGATCAGGTGATTCATTCTTGGGCGGCACTTCTCGCTCCACGTAGAGACCGATTCGCCCCCGCGCTTCTTTGGCAGCTTCAAGCAACCTCTCGCGAACACCTTCGGCGAACTCGTCGCGTGACACTAACCGCATGGCTTGCAGCATCTTGACCAGGGCTTCCTGGTCCAAGGCATCAAACTGCCCGAGCCAACCCTGAGTTGCTTCGGCGGCGATGAACGCGCGGTTTTTTACCACTTGAGGCTTTCCAAGTCTTTGCCTAGTCCAAGACTCTAGAGCATTGCCCCGGGCCTCGCGCAGGGGGACGTGGCGCTGACGACCTAGCCAGCCTTCGCCTTCGGCTTAAAGACATGCACCGTCCCCCGCCTCAGCATGTCCACCACCTGCACGCACCGTTCTACGCCACCCGCTTGCGGCACTCCACGCACACCCCCACCTCGCGCGCCTTCTCCTCCCGCTGCGCCACCAGAAACGCTGCTGCAAACAGCGCAGCGCCCACGCCAAAGCCCGCATAGAGGCCCCACTCGCTGCCGACCCATCGTGCAGCAAGCGCACCCGCCGCGATCGCGATCAATGTCACCAAGTCGCCTGCGCCCGCCAGCATCACGGCCAGCAGACTGGGAGGCTTCCGCGCGTCGCTGAAGCGCAGCAGCGGCCTGCCGCAAGCCGGGCAGGTGCTTTGGAGCGAGGTACGAAAACGCATTAGTTGGCCAACGCACGCGGAGCCCCGTTGTAGAACTCCCATGCATCGGCGAACTCGTAGCTGGGCTCGCGGCCGGGTGACACGGAGAAGGTCTTCGTGACCACGCCTTTGTCCGTGCAGGCATCCAAGCCCGCAGACGCCACCACCTTGCCGTGCAGTGCAACGGTCACCGTCGCGCCCATGCGGCTGGCGCAGCGGCGTTCGGGGTGGTAGCCGGGCGCCATCAAGGGCGAGAACGTCACGACGTAGCGCTGCCCGCGCATCTTGCAGACCTTGGTGACGCTTCGCGTGCTGACGGAGTACATGCCGTCCGCGTCCTTCTCAAAGTTGATCAAGGTCCACGGGTCGACACCCGATTCGCCCAGATTGGCGATGGCGTCTCTGCCTTCGTCATTCCAGTCGGCGTGAAACGAGACCACCAGCTCGGCCTTGGCCGGGTGGCAGTCCATGCGCGTCGTCAGATAGAACTGATCTGCAACGGCCGGCATGCACAGCACGCAGGGCAACAAGGCGGCGAGAAGCTTCATGCGCGGCATGCTCAGGCCTCGGGGATGACTTTCACCGTGACGGTGGACCTGCCCTTCTCGAAGGTGGAGGTCACCTCCACGTCGGTGTAGATCCCGTCGCGAACGATGTTGTAGAACATGCCGTTCTCTATGGGCCGGCGCTCTGTGCTCCGCCGGTTCAGGTCGTTCGCCGCATACGCGTAGCCCTTGGGCAGGAACTCCCTCACAAGGCGTTGTGCCAGGGCAGTGGCCTCGCGCTGGCGCAGCGGTCCGGCCGCCTTGCGCGATGCCGACACCGACATGCCGAAGTGGGAGCACCCGCCAATCCTCACCGACACGCGGCCGTATCGGGCGTCGGGCCACGTGACGGTGTAGGTGCTGAGATCGATCTCGGAGCCCTTCTTGGCCTTCGCCAAGGCCTGGGCTTTCTGCCGGTAGTGCGCCGTGTCGAAGGTGCAGGTCTCCTCTTCGGCCGGCTTGTCTGCGCCAGGTGCCGCCTGTGCCCACGTGGCCGCGGCCGCGGGCAGCAGACCGAGCAGCACGACAAGATTTCTCAAGACTTTCATCGGGGCCTCCCTCACTTTTGAATTCGTGAGGTGAATGTAGGTCCCGCCCCCGGCCGCCGCCACGGCAGGTTTGCTCCTGATGCGGAAGCTTTCTTCCCGGCGCGTTGCTCCTGAATCGGGGCCAGCCGGCCAGCGCCGCGTCCAGCCGGTCAGCGCCCGTTGCATCGCAGCCCACAACCGTAAGGCTTATGTGCAGCCTGTTAACAGCGCAGGGCGCTGCTCACATCTCGCTACGTTCGCATCGGAGGGCTCCCTACAGTCGCGCCTCTTTCTTCCTCCACGAGTACACCGATGACGAGACTTTCGCCCCTGATCGTTGCCAGCAGCGTCTTGTTGCTGAGCGCTTGCGCCACCAAGGATTTCGTCAAGGAGACCGTCGCTCCGGTGCAGACCAGCGTGGACAGCCTGGGCACCCGCGTGCAGGCACATGACGAAGGCATCAAGGCCATGGACGGCCGGCTGCAGGGCAGCGAGGCGCGCATCCTGGCGCTGCAGAAAGACGCTGCGGAGCGAGCCCAGATCCTCAACAACCTGCCCAAGCCGCCCGGCCTGCTGATGAGCGCCGTGCTGACCGACGACAAGATCAAGTTCAGCTCGGGCCGCGCCCAGCTCACCGAGCAGGCCGGCCAGGAGCTCGACCAGCTCGTCGCCAAGCTCAAGGCCGACAACCAGCCGGTGTTCATCGAAATCCAGGGCCACACGGACTCGACCGGCACCGACGAGGTCAACCAGCAGCTCGGCCTCAAGCGGGCCGAAGCCGTGCGCCTGCACCTGTCCCGCGCCGGCCTGCCGCTGGCGCGCATGTCAACGATCAGCTACGGCGAAACGGCGCCGCTGGCCGACAACAAGACCCGCGAAGGCCGCAGCGTCAACCGGCGCGTTCAGCTGATCGTGATGCGCTGAGCTGGGGGGGGGTGGCCGCAGGCGTCGGGGCTTCGTCATGGCACCTCGCGCCCCCATCCGATCAGCAGCAAGAAGACATAAGCGATGGCTGCCGCGCAGCCGCCCCAAAAGAACGCCGCAACGATCAGCATTGAATCGCGTGATGTCCCGAGCAGGCTTCGGGGGATGTCAGCGAGGCTGAGCATCACGTGGGTCAGCGGCGGCGCCGTCCCGTCGCCCATGACCATCAGGATGGCGCCCACGAAAACGAGGCAGAAGGCGAGCCCAGTGCCAGCACCAATGGCAAGAGCCAGCCGGACTGCGCTCCTTTTCTTCGGTTGTGCATGCTGCAACGCCGTGATCCTTCAGGCGATCACCGTCAACCGGTCCTCGACGACAGCCCAGCCGTTGCCGTTCTTCTTCAGGCGATAGACGTTGCGCGAAGCGCTGAGCGACGCCTCGTAGTAGCCGCCCTGCACCGTCGCTTCATTGCCTGAAAACCACGTCACCGTGCCGGCGTGCAGCTCCAGGCCCATGGCACCTGTCGCCTTGTCAAAGACGCCCCGTTCGCTGGCGTTGCAGTCTGAGGCTTTCCTGACCGGCACCTCATGGCTGGCAAAGCGCCGCAGGAAGGCGTCGTCCGGGTCCAACCGCGCGATCGTCAGGCAGTACACCTTCGCACCTGACCGCTGTGAAGACGCGTTATGGCGCATTTGATAGCGCAGCACCGCCTCGCGCAGGTTCATCTCTTCGGCTTCGCGCGCTTCGCCTTCAGGCCAGGGGCTCCCGATGCCAAGACTGAATGCGATGGCGGTCACTCCCACCACCAGGCCCGCGATCACGATCCGGCTCAGAAGGCTCTGCCGCGCGGGTTGCCAGCTCACGACAAGTTCCTTGCCTGGGTCATGCGGCTCGATTGTGAGTGACGCGATGCACAACCGCCCGCACTGCGAAGCGGTTAGCAGTCGCCGCACAGAGGCCGCCCATTTGAGGCTGAAAGCGGTCCACCCGCGTGCCGAGACGGGCCGTGTGACTTCATCGGCGAAGCAGTGACCAGAAGCGCCTGCGAGCCGGTGGATCTGGGAATGTGGCTACGTGCACCTTCTCGGGATCGTGCATCAACAGCGCAAAGAATTCTTCAACGCTGTCTGCGACACGTTCTGACGTTCCGTCGCTTGTTCGACCTGTGACGAAGACGGACGATCTTTGCGGAGACTCGTAGTGGAAGCAATATTCGTGGGATGAGATAAGGAAGTCGGCAAACGGAATCAGACCCGAATCAAACCGGCCAGCCTCTCGCGTCACTTGCTCCATAGGCCAGAACGCAAAAATCTTCGCGTCCGATTCGCCCGCAATCATCCCGTTGGATCGCTCGTACAGCCGAATGACGTCTGACGACGCCTCGTGACCAATGGCCGCAAGGGCGGCGACAACAGATTCCTTGGCCAGGCCAGCTTGAAGCCGCACCCCGGTTGAACGCCAGGATGCGAGGACTGCGTCAACGGCATCGGTCATTTCACAAGCCTAGTTTGCGTCTGCGTCAGTCAAATGTTCGCACAGCACAGCGCGATAGCCGCCGGTCAAGAATGACGCCTTCCGCTGCCGTGCTTCCCACCTGAAATCTCGGCGCATATCCGGGATCGGACTGAATTGCGGAATGGACAGGCAGCACACCGCCGCGCCGCTCGTGGATCAGTCTGTCGGTCCGTCTGTCGGCCCAACTGCCGGCCGAGACCGCTGCGCCAGCAGGCGCTTGCGCACCGCATGGATGTTGTTGCGCAGCGCGTAAAGCTCTTCGGCATAGGACAGCGGCACTGCAATGCGGTGTGTGACGCGGTCCAGCTCGTCCAACTCGTCGAGCAAAGCGTTGCGCTCGCCCGTGCCGGTTTCCAGCTTGGCTTCCACCTCGCGCAACCGCGCATACCAGCGGAACACGCGCGAGCGCACGCGGAAGGTGTAGATCGGCGGCACGACGCGCGACAGCGGCAGCATCAGCACCAGCAGGCCGCCGACCACCAGCCACATGCGTTCCAGCAGATTGCCGGCCCAGAAGGGCAGGTAGCGCGCCCAGGCCGGCGGCGTGCCGTTGATCGCGCGGTCGCCCTCGGCGCTGACCGGCAGCTCGCTGGTGCGGGTGTTGGGGAAGTCGCGCGCGCCATTGAACCAGCCGGCCTCGCCGTGCTGCCTCAGAGCCGCCTGCGCGAACAGCTGGCGCAGCGCGGGGTGCGTCTGCTCGCGCGCCAGCAGGGCGGTGGTGGTGGCCAGCAGTGGCACGTCGCGAGGCGGCAAATCGGCCGCCAGGTCCACCACACCGCGCGGCAGTCTCACGGTGGACAGGAAGGGCAGGAGGCGCGAATAGGCCTCGTCCTGCTCGAAGCCCATCAGCGCGATGGCCGGGTCGCGCAGCAGCGCGCGGATGAGGCCGGCCTGCGGCGCCGAGATCAGCACCGTGGCGTCCAGCTTGCCCTGGCGCAGGGCCGCGCCGGCGGCGTCGGGCGCCAGATTGGACAGCTGCAGATCGGTGGGCTTCAGCTGGTTCAGCGCCAACAGCTTCTCGACAATCTGCGGCACACCGCTGCCGTCCTGATCCACGTTGACGCGCAGGCCGCGCAGCTGGGCCAGGCGCTGCAGCTCGCCGCCGGGCTGGCGGCGCGCGATGCCAAGATCGCGGCGATAGAAGATCCAGATCGGCTCGTAGAACAGGCTGCCCAGCGAGACGATGCCGGCCTCGGTATCGGCCGCCGGGTCGGCCATGCCGCCGCGCACGAAGCCCACATCGGCCTTGCCCGCGCGCAGAAAGGCCAGATCGTCCTGCGCGCCTTCGCTGGCGACCAGCTCCACCTGGATGCGCTCGCGCGCCAGCGCCTTCGCATAGCCCTCGCCGAAGCCGGCGTAGGCACTGCCGGCCGGGCCGGTGGCCAGCCTCACCTGGCGCGGCGGCTGCGGATCCAGCCACCAGTAGGCCGCGACCAGCAGGCCCCCGCCGAGCAGCAGCAGAGGGCCCATGGAGACCATCATGTCGCGCAGCGTCTGCAGCAGCAGGCGCAGGCTGCGGGTGGCATGCCATTGCTGAATCGGGGTCATGGCGAGTCGTCGTGAGCGGGCAAGGTTTGGGCCTTTGCCAATAGGGGACCGGCCCATCGTATTCGAGGCGTTCCGGCCGGCTTGCCCGACATGGGGTGGCGACGCGCGGCCGCGCTTTCAGGTGAACCAGGGAGGCGCTGGAATACCCCCGGCGCGGCGCTACCGGCCGCTGACAAAATCGGCGCGTTGCACCCAATGCACGGATTGCCGTCATGACTTGCCGTACCCCGCGCCTTCTTGCTTCGGCTCTTGTCGCTGGCCTGTGCATCGGTGCGGTCCGACCCGGCCTGGCCCAGACTGGGGGTGCCGCCACCTGGCGTGCCCAGGTCGTCGAGATCACCGATCGCAAGGGCTTCGAAAAACCCATGCCCGCCATGACCATCATGGTGCCGGCCGGCTGGCGCGCGCAGGGCGAGATTCAATGGCGTGGGCTGTCCTGCGGGCGTCTGCACCAGCCCACGTTGCAGGCGAGCGCGCCGGATGGCCGCAGCGCCATCGAACTGGCTCCCGGCGAGGCCTGGATGGGCAGCGGGCCGGCTCCCTCGGTGCCGTGCCTGCGTGCGTCGTTCGCCAATGCCGAAAGCTATCTGAGAGCCTGGGTAGGCAAACACCGGCCCGGCGCGCAGTGGCTCGACTACCGCATCCGGCCCGAGCGCGGCCGGCCGCCCACCGACATGCCGTTCCAGGGCGGCGGCACGCGCAGCTGGACCGAAGTGGGCCAGGCGCTGATCGGCTACGAGCAGGGCGGCCAGGCGATGCGCGAATCGCTTGCGGTCGCGATTTCGTTCAGCGTCACCCGGATGGCCCTGCCCGGCATGGCGCCGATACAGACGTCGCAGGGCGAATCGTTCGGCGTGCTGAGCTGGCGCGCGCCCGATGGCCAGCTCGATTTCCGCCAGTTCGATGCGATGTGGCAGACGCTGCGCAGCGACCCGGTCTGGCAGGCCCGCATCGACCAGGGAACGCAAGCCACCAACCAGGCCATCGCACGCGACAACGCGGTCACCGCCGGCAAGATCGCGGCGATCAATGCAGAGACCTCGCGCCAGACGCTGGAGGCGATCAAGCAGCGCGGCGAGATCGCCCGCCAGTCGCGCGAGGAGGTGGCCGCCATCAACAACGGCGTGGTGCGCGACCGCGCCGCCAGCATCGACCGCACCCACACCGCCAACGTGCGCAGCGTGCGCGAGGTCGAGCTGTACCGCGGCAGCAGCGTCGGCGGCAACGGCACGGTCGAGCTGCCGAACCACTACCAGCACGCCTGGCGGTTGCGCGATGGCACCTACGTCATGACCGACAGCCCGAACTTCGACCCCAATCGTGAGCTCGGCATCCCCGGCGAGCAACTGAAACGCACCCGATGAGGCCGGCCACGATGAGAGTCCCGGTGCAAGCGCTTTGCCATTGCGCGCTGTTTGCACTGGCGTCGCTCGCCGGCACGGCCGCGTCGGCGCAGAACAGCTTCGGCGGCGCCCCGGCGCCTGCACCCTCGGCCAAGGCCGCCTCTGCGCCACCGCCACCGCCGCAGCGAGCGCCGAACGGTGTCGATCCCCGGCGCGCCGCCCCCACTGCCCCAGCCGCCCCGCCCCCCGAAAGCCAGGCGGGCCTGCCGCGCACCGACCCGCAACGCCTGGCCCTGCTCGAAGGCAAGGAGCGCGCCGATCTGGGCGTACCGCCCAGCACTGAGTTGCACAGCGGCGCGATGCACGGCGCGACGCCGGCTGCTATCCCGGGCGGGCAGGTGGTGACCACGCGCCAGCTCGTCGCCACGCTCGGCGCTCGGCGCGAGGGCGGTGCGAGTGCCCTGCCGCCGCTGCTGTTGTTCGACGTGCTGGGCGGCGTCGAACGCCTGCCCGGCGCGCTCAATGCAGTGCCCGCGCACCAGGCCGGCAGCTTCGACGACAACGTGCAGCGTGAGTTCGGCGCCTATCTCAGGCAGGTGACGCAGGGGCGTCAGGACGTGCCGCTGGTGTTCTATTGCGCGAGCGCGATGTGCTGGATGTCGTACAACGCGGCGCTGCGCGCGATCCGCATGGGCTACCAGAAGGTCGGCTGGTACCGCGGCGGCGTCGAGGCCTGGAAGGAGGCCGGACTGCCGATCGAGCGCGCCGGCGCGCCGGGCCAGCGACCCGGCAACTGAGGCAGGACGGACGCGGCATCAGTCCCGCGGGCAAGCGGCTTTGCTTGAATTTTCAGTTCGGAATCCGTATTTCAACGGCCTGTTAAGCGATAGTTCCTCCGCGGCTCTCGCGAGAGCTTGGGTACTCGCGCTCACGTAGGGAGTGCAGGGCCTCGCGCGCGGGACCGCGTCAACCGACGAAGGACTTGGCCTATGAAATGCTTCACTTGGGTCGCAGCAACCCTTGCAGCGCTGCTCTGCGCGCCGGTCATGGCGCAGACGCCGCCTTCCGCGATCGCCGCGGCGATCAGCGATCAGACCCGGCCCGAAAAGGACACGCTGCAAGACAAGTCGCGCCGCCCTGCCGACCTGGTCGCTTTCTCCAAGGTCAAGGCGGGCGACACCGTCATCGACGTGGCGCCGGGCGGCGGCTACTGGACGCGCATCTTCTCCACGCTGGTGGGGCCAAAGGGCAAGGTCTACGCTTATGTCCCGGCCGAGTTTGCTGCTTTCAAGTCCGATCCCGTCGCGATCGCAAAGGCCATCACGTTGGAGCCGGGCCACGGCAATGTCGAACAGATCTCGGACCCTCTGGCGCAGCAACCGGCCCCGGCGCTCCACAACACCATCGATGTCATCTGGACGTTCGAGAACTACCACGACTTTCACGACAGCTTCATGAAGGGGGCCGACGTGGGTGCGTTCAACCTCGGCGTCTTCAAGATGCTCAAGCCCGGGGGCTACTTCCTCGTCGGCGACCACGCCGCCGCGGCAGGGTCGGGGCTGAAGAACACCGAAGACCTGCACCGCATCGACCCCGCGACGGTGAAGGCCGAAGTCGAGAAAGCGGGCTTCGTCTTCGATGGCGAGGTCAAGGTGCTGGCCAATCCTGAAGACGATCACACCTTGAAAGTCTTCGACGCGAAGCTTCGCGGCAACACAGACCGCTTCGTGTTCCGGTTCAGGAAGCCTGCGAAGTGACGCTCCGCCACGATGCCCGCGCAAACACGCTGAGCCAGCTTCTCCCGCAGGCCGCCGCGTTCATGGCCGAACCCGGGCCGCCGCCACTGCACTCACGCGCAATGCCGGACCTTCATGGGAGGCTCAAGTCCATGCCGAGCATCCTGGCGAGTCCGAAAGTGAAGGCCAGCAAGGCGAGGAGCAACAGCACGAAGATGGCGATGGACCTGGTGCCCACGCGCAGCAGCGCGCGCCGGCCCACGCCCTTCATGTCTTGGTCGTAGTGCCACTTGACGGCGAAATACATGCCCGTGACGAACACCAGACCCTTGAAAAGAGCGAAGACTAAAAGAACCCAATCCACTTGAGCATTCCCGGCTATGGCTCGACACCCTCTATCTTGACCGGAAGGAAGAGCAAATGGCATTGGACGTTTTGACTCACTCCCTGCGCGCAGACGTGAAGCGGCCAGCAGCCTTGCCAAGGCTGCGGTGCACGCAGGCGCCCTGAACGCCCCAGTCGAGCGTGAATGGCAGCGCGCTGGAGCGCTGAAGCACCCTGGGGGCGTTGGATCAGCGCTTGCCGGCGTTGAACTCCGTCGCCTTGTACAACGCCTGCACGGTGTCGCGACCCAGGCGTCCCTCCATGTCCTTGTGGGTCTGCACCATCACGGCGCGGATGGCGTCGCGCTCGGCCGGCGTGGGCTCCACCAGCACGGCCTTGCCGGCCGCCTTGATCTTGTCGTAGGCGTTGCGCTCTTCGGCCAGGGTCAGGCCGTTGGCGTAGGTGGTCGCGTCGGCCATGGCGGACTCCAGCGTGGTCCGGAGGTCCTTGGGCAGTCCCTCCCAGAACTTGCGGTTGACCACCACCGCATAGGCCTGGTGCGAGTGATGCAGCAGCGTCACATACTTCTGCACCTCGTACAGCTTCTGGGTGTAGACGTTGGACAGCGTCACGTCGGCCCCGTCCACCACGCCGGTTTGCAGCGCCTGGTAGACCTCGGAGAACGCCAGGGTCTGAGGCATCACGCCCACTGCCCGCATCTGCGCGTCGATCACCTTGGACGAGTTGATGCGGATCTTCAGGCCCTTGAAGTCTTCGGGCTTGCGCAGTGGCTTGTTGGCGGTGATGACGCGAAAACCTGCATCCCAATAGGCCAGGCCGTGTACGCCTTTGGCGTCCAGCTTCTTCAGCATCGCAGCGCCGAAATCGCTGCCGACGGCTTTCTGGTAGCTGGCCTGGTCTGGCGTGACGAAGGGCAGGTCAAAGACCTCGAACTCCTTGATGCCGAAAGGTCCGAACTTGGACACCGAGGGCGCCAGCATCTGTACCGAGCCCAGTTGCAGCGCCTCCAGCTCTTCCTTGTCCTTGTAGAGCTGGCTGTTGGGATAGACCTCGATCTTGACCCGTCCCTTGGTGCGTTCCTCGGCCAGCTTCTTGAAGCGCTCGGCACCCTGGCCCTTGGGCGTGTCCACCGTGGCCACATGGCTGAACTTGATGACGATGGGCGCTGATTGCGCCTGGCTGAGGGTGGGCGCGAGGGCGCAAGTCAGGGCGATGCCGAGGCTGGCCTGCACAAAGGTGCGATGTGTCATGGGAGGTCTCCAGATCGTTGGGGCGTTGGGGCGTTGGGGCGTTGGCAGGAGGCGCGAGCCGCGGCTCAGCGGCGGGTGGCGGTCAAGCCGGTGGCGTCGATGACGGGTGCCGCGTCGGGCGAGGCCAGAAAGCGGATCAGGGCCTGGCCTGCCTGGGCGTGAGCGGCGCCCTGGACCACCGCGGCCGAGAACAGGGTCACCTCCTGCGCGGCCTCGGGCAGCAGGCCGACCACGTCGATGCCCTCGATGTGCTGCAACTCGCTGAGCTGCTGGAAGCCTAGCTCCGCCTCGCCACGCGCCACCACCTGGCCTACCGGTTCGGCGGGGATCATGCGCGCCTTGCCCTTCAAGGCCTCGGCGAGGCCCAGTCGCGGGAACAGCACCTGCGACAGGTAGACGCCGCTGGCGCTGTCGGAGTAGGCGATGGACTTGGCCGCGAGCAGCGCGTCTTTCAGCTGCTCCACCGTGGCGATGGCGGGTTGCGGCGCGCCGTGGCGAACGGCCAGGGCGATGCGCGAGCTGGCCAGCACCGTGCGGGTGGCGCCATCGAGCTGTCCACGGGCCACGAGCTGGTCCAGGGCGCTGCCCACCATGATCACCACGTCGATGGGCTCCTGTCGCGCGAGCCGCTGGGGAATCGCGTTCTTCGTCTCGCCCATCGACGGGCCCCAACCGCTGACCAGGGTGTGCCCGGTGGCCTTCTCGAACGCCGGCGCCAGGGCCTTGTAGGCGGCGGCGAAACCGCCGGAGCTGACGACACGCACCTCGTCGGCCCGCACGACAGGGCCGGCCAGCAGCAGCATCAGGCTGGTGACGAGGAAAAGGGCGAGGCGGGGCAGCGGCGGGTGGCTGCGGCGCGTGGGACTCATGGCTTGTCTCCTGTTTGTGACGTCAGAAGGTGTGGCGCACGCCGGCTTCAAGGGCTTTGGAGCTGCCACCGGCGACCATCGTCGTGCCGCCCGGGATTGAGAAACTTGCCTTGCCGTCGTTGCTGATCCGGGCGCCCTGGACATAGAGCGCCGACCGCTTGGACAGGTTGTAGACCGCACCGAGGCCGATCTGCGTCGCATCGTTGGCGTCAATCACCGTCGTGCCGACCTTGCCCTTCATGTTGGCCCGCAGATAGGACGCCTTCAGGTCCACCTGGCCCAAGGTCGCCACGGCCGAAAGCAGCAGGATGGTCTCCTCGGAAAGGGCCTGCTCATACTTGCGCAGCGCTGCGTTCATCCGCACCTGCCCGACGGTCCCGTTCACGGCGAGCAGCGTGTCCTTGAACTTGGCCGAAGCCGTGAGGTCATTGGAGGTGGTCACCCTGCTGGCGTGCGCGCCAAAGCTGGCGCTCTGCCACCCGATGCGGCCACCGATCAGCTTGTCCTGGCCATTCGCCGCGGTTGCGCCTTCGCCGGCTGCAACCATCAGGCCGCCCTCAAGCCCACCGAGGTCGGACGGCAGGAGGTATTCCACGGCGTTGCTGGATCGGACCGTCGTATTCGGGCCGGTGCTGAACGCGCTTCGGATCGGCCCTTGCTGAGACGAGGACGAGAAATTGTTCGAGCCGGCCACGCCCACGTGCGAGTAGGGGTCGTGGCGCACCCAGATGGCGTAGGTCGGGACGTAGTCGCGGCCCAGGCGAAGTTCGCCGATGCCGCGGCTCGACAGCGACAACGTGGCGCGACGGTCGAAGAACTGCGTGCCGCCCGTGCTGGTGCCGGCATCAACGTTCAAGCCCGACTCCAGCCAGAAGCCCGCTGACAGGCCGCCACCGAGGTCTTCGTCCCCGCGGAAGTACAGACGGCTTGTCTGGCTGGAGCCGCTCACCAGGGATTTGATCGAGCCGCCGCCTTCGTTGTGGACGTCGCGGACGGCCGAGTCGACGATGCCGCCGACGACGACGCTGCTTTGCGCTACCGCACTACCGGCCACGAGGGACAGGAGGGACAAGAGGGCTGCCGACAGGACGGGTTTTCGCTTCAAGGATGTCTCCGATGTGTGCTGGAGGCGTGGCCGCCTGCTTGTGAAGCAATGGTGCAGCTGGCAAACTCATCTGTAAATTGCATTATTCAGATCTACTCTTCCATGAAACGCATCAATCTGACGCTGGACGAAGTGCAGGCCTTCGTCGCCGTGGCGCACGCCGGCAGCTTCAAGGGAGCGGCTGACGCGTTGTTCCTCTCGCAGCCCGCCCTCAGCCGTCGGGTGGAAAAGCTGGAGCAGGTCCTGGAGGTGCGGCTGTTGGAGCGCACCACGCGCCGGGTGGCATTGACGCCGGAGGGGCGGGAGTTCCTGACCCATGCCGAGCGCGGCTTGGCGGCCCTGCGCACCGGGGTCGATGAGGTGGAGCGGGAGGTAGCGCGCCGTGCCGCCAGTCTCACGGTCGCCTGCATCCCCACCGTGGCCAGTTCGTTGCTGCCGCGAGCCTTTGCCCGGCTGGCCGCCCACCACCCCGAGGTGCGCTTGCGCATGCTGGACGAGGGGGCGCCGGAGGTCTTGCGCGCGGTGCAGTCGGGCGAGGCCGAGCTGGGCCTGAGCTTCACCGGCGCGTCGCACCCCGAGATCGACTTCCAGCCGCTGCTGACCGAGGACTATGTGCTGGCCCTCCGGACGGACCACCCCTTGGCGCAGCGCGCCGGCCTGAGCTGGCGGGACCTGTTGGCCGAGCCCATGGTGGCGGTGGCAGGCGACAGCGGCAACCGGGTGTTGATCGACCAGGCGTTGTCGCGCCTGAAGCAGCGGCCCGTGGTGCGGTTCGAAGCCAACCACCTGGCCGGCGCCTTGGCCCTGGTGGAGGCGGGGCTGGGAGTGGCGGTGGTGCCGCGGCTGGCGCTGTCCATGCGGCCCGGCGCGGCTCTGGTGGGGGTGTCGCTCAAGCAGCCGCGCATCGAGCGCACCCTGGGTCTGATCACCCGCCAGGGCCGGCGCTTGGGCGGGCCGGCGCAAGCGCTGGTGCAGGCGCTGTGCAGCGAACTGGGGATTCGGCCAAGCGCCGCTTCAGCATGGGGCGCCGGGTGAGCCCTGCGCTCGTGCCGCCCTCAACAGCCCCATCGTTGAGCAGGCTCGCTCAACGCGCCCACCCCTGACAGTTTCAGCCTACCGCCCAGACCCCGCCAGCAGCGCCGCCAGCGGCTCCTTCCACAGCGCCGCCACCGTGTGCGAACCGTGGCCGCGGGTGTCGGGGCTGAGCGGGATGACGATGGCCTTGCCGCGGGGCACGCGCTTGATCTCGCGCTCCAGCAGGCCCAGCTCGGGCGGGTTGATCAGGTCGTCGGCCGAGTTGACGGCCACGAGCGGGGCCTTGATCTTCTCCAGCCCGGGGTTGGGGTCGTAGTCGCGCGAGGCCTCCAGCGCGTAGAGCACGTCGTTGGCGTCGCCGTGCTTCTCGCCGTTGGCCACGATCTCGGCTATTGCCCCGTCGGCGGCGGTGAGCGTGGGCAGCTGCTGCTGGCGCAGCACGGGGTTGCTGGACATCAGCATCAGCATCTCGCTGGCGGTGCCCAGGCTGGGCGGCTGTTTGGCGTAGTTGCCGCCCTGCCAGGCGGGGTCGTTGCGGATGGCGTCGATGACGACGCGGCGCCACACCCGGTTGCGGCCGGCGATCTGCACGGGCAGGCTGGCCAGCGGCATCAGCGCGTCCATGAAGTCCGGATGGCGCTGGCCCCACAGCCAGGTGTGCATGCCGCCCATCGAGGTGCCCATGACCAGGCGCAGGTGGTCGACCTTGAGGCCTTCGGTGACGAGCAGGTACTGCGCCCGCACCATGTCCTCGTAGCCATAGCGCGGGAACGCCGCGCGCAGGCCGTCGCTGGGCTTGGATGAAGCGCCATGGCCGATGCCGTCGGGCAGGATGAGGTAGTAGCGGCTGGCGTCCAGCAGCGCGCCGGCGCCGAACAGCTCGCCCGCGAACTCGGGCCGGATGAACTGCCCGCCGGTGCCGCCGGTGCCGTGCATGATCAAAACGGCGTTGGTGACGCGGCCGCTGGCGTCGCGCTGCGGCTTGCCCAGCGTGCGGTAATGCAGCTTCAGCTCGGGCAGCGTCTCGCCGCTGGCGAATCGGAAGTTGCGCGCGATGAAGTCGCCCTCCGTGGGCGCCGGGTAGTCGGCTGCCCAAGCCTGGCCCCACAACAGCAGGCCGCCGGTCAGCAGAGTCAGCAGGGCGAGGCACAGGCGCTTGAGGAACGAGGTCATGGGCGCACTCCAGGGCAGTCGGGCGGGGCGGTGGGACTGGGGAGCGAGGGCTTCAGCGCTGTTCGAGGTCGCGCAACAAGCTCATCACCTTGGTGGTGATGATGTCCACCGCCGGACCGTTGGCACCGTGCGGCAGGATCACGTCGGCGTTGCGCTTGGTCGGCTCGATGAACTGCTTGTGCATGGGGCGCACGGTTTCCAGGTACTGGTTCACCACGGACTCGGTGCTGCGGCCACGCTCCGAAATATCGCGCTGCAGCCGGCGGATGAAGCGCACGTCCGAGGCCGTGTCCACATAGATCTTCAGCGACATCATGTTGCGCAGCTTGGGGTCGTACAAGGCGAACAGGCCCTCGACCACGATCACCGGTGCGGGCTTCACGGTGATGGTTTCGCTGGAGCGGTTGTCGGCCGCGAAGTCGTACACCGGCATCTCGATGGCCTCACCCTTGCGCAGCGCGGCCAGGTGCTGTGCCATCAGCGGCCAGTCAAAGGCATCCGGGTGGTCGTAGTTCTGCTTGCGCCGGTCCTCGGGCGGCATGTGGGACTGGTCGCGGTAGTAGTCGTCCTGCATCACCACCGCCACCTTGTCCGGCCCGATGGCGGCCAGCACCTCGCGCGTCACCGTCGATTTGCCGCTGCCGCTGCCCCCTGCGACACCGATGACGAAAGGCTTGTGAGAGGTTTTGGGCATGAGGTCGTGATGCGGGCCAGGGGCGTTGCCCGCGAATTTGGAAGCTGAAGGGCAGATTTTGCCCGGCCTCGAGGGCCGCTTCAGGCGCGTTGCTGCCGTTCCCGGGAGGCTGGATGGCCGTCACCTATCGCCGCTATCGTGGGCCGGCGCCAATCCGGTACGGTTGCTGGCCCGGCTGCTCAGGGGACCTTGCCGGCAGCACACGCGTGAGCGGCCGCGGCGTGGGCATCGAAGAGTTTCGGAACAACATCATCGGCGCGAGCGATTGAATCAAGCAGAAATAGCCTACCGGGACTTGCAGCGAAGAACCGTTCGAGCGCTTTTTCGTCTTCTGCGCTAACTACGGCACGCGGCAGTTTTGCACTTTGCCTGAGCTGGATAAGCATTTGCTCGCGCTGGTAGCTCAGGAACTTAGACCAAGTAGGCGTGGAAAAGAAGCCTAGCGTCTGCTGAACCTCAACCCGACTAAGTCGAGCTGAGAAGTGCTCCTTAAGGATTTTCTTGTACTGGCTCCCACTGCCATTGCTTGTGCAATCGAACCCTTGCCTGTACTGATCGCTGGTCGGTTCCAGACGGGGGTAGAGAGTGGGCATGCTCAAGATCTTCAGAACCCATACCAAGCCTGACCTGTCGATCAGTTCGTCGATTTCGCTAGCAGTGGTCCCCGCGCTCGTGTCCGCAGATGCATTCGCGCATAGGACTGACGTCAAAACGAGGGCAATGACATGTATGGAAAGTCGCATACGGCTCGACTTTATCGGGGTATCCGCTCCCGCTGCGGAGCGGACGACCGTAGGCATAGAAGGCGCACACCTCCCCTCTATCATTCGCCGAGATGATTGCGGAGACGCGGACGGTATGGCAATGACAGTCGATGACGTGTTCGCCAGCGATATCAGCTACCGACATGAACGTGAAGAGACTGTCTCGGGAGTTCTTGTCGTCTCGCGACTGCTGACGTTCCTGTGCCCGTCAGAAGAGGCACGTGATCGTTGCATATTGGTTAACGCCCCCGGGCTCCGCGACCTATGGGTGACGCGCATTCCTCCGATGGCGGGCACGATGGTGGCGTACACGGGCATCGCGACGATCACCGGGCAAATCTGCAAGACCGGCTTGGCACCAGTGCCGTACGCGTTCGTCGCAGTACGAAGCCTTGACTTCGAGACTTCCTACGGCATGAGGGCCGAGTACCCAGCGAAGGACTGATTGATCTCGTGCCGTTGACCAGGCCAACGCGGATGCGACTGCCTGCTGCAGCGTCTCCGTCCGTGAGCCTGATCAACCCTAGGGTTTCGAAGGCGCCGACGAAAGGGCCGTGACCACGACAGGACGGGTGGACAACGCGCTCGCCGCCATCTGGGACTTGCCTTCTTTCAACGCCGCGCTGTCGGACAGGATGCTGACCGCCTCATTCAGGAGGACGTCGTTGACGGATTTCTGGGTCTTCTCGATGGCCAGATCCTTGCTCAGCTTGCGCTCGTTGAACTGCAGGCCATCGTCTGCCAGCGCACCGCCCTCAGCCGCCCGGTCGGCGCCCAACATGGCGGTCAGGCGGGCCTCCATGGCGGCGCGTTCCTTGCGCCGCACCGCTTCGTTGAGTGAGATCACGTTGTTCTTGCGCTGCTCTCGTGCCTTGGCAAGGTCGTCCAGCAGGCTCTGGTAATCACGGTCGCGCTGAACGCGGCTGTCATGCCACGCCAGCAGGCGCGGCAGCTGCGCCGTGATGCTGCCCACAGGTGCGTAGTCGGCCGCCTTGACCTGGGTCGCCGGCAAGGCGTTGTCATAGCTCGATTCGCCGAACAAGGTGTCGTTGCCGCTTTGCAAGTAGCCGATGTCCGGTGTCACGCCGCGCAATTGCGTGGTGCCGCCGTTCACCCGGAAGAATTGCGCGATGGTCAGCTTCAATTCGCCGTATGCCGGACCGGCGTTGTTGGCGACCTGGTCGAGGCTGGCCACGGTCTGGACCGTTCCCTTGCCAAAGCTGCGCTCGCCCATGATCAAGCCGCGACCGTAGTCCTGGATCGCTGCCGCAAAGATTTCCGACGCTGAAGCGGAGGCCCTGTTGATCAGCACGCCCATCGGCCCGTCCCAAGCCAGCTCGGTGTTGACGTTTCTCCCCACGGTGACGTCGCCCTTGGCACTGCGCGTCTGAACGACCGGCACCTTGCCGACGAACAGGCCCGTCAGGCCGATGGCCTCCCGCAGCGAACCCCCGCCGTTGTTGCGCAGGTCCATCAAGACGGCATCCACTTTCTGCGCCTTCATATCCGCCAGCAGCTTGGCCACGTCGCCGCCTGCGCTGCGGTAATCCTTGTCGCCCTTGCGGAGGGCATCGAGATCCTCGTAGAACGAGGGCAAGGTAATCACGCCGATCAAGCGCTTGCCCTCACCGGTCGTCACCGAATAGACCTTGGCCTTGGCGGCGCTGTCCTGGATCTTGATCGTGTCGCGCACCAGCACCACGGTCTTGTTCGGCGCGTCGGGCCCCTTGTCGGCGGGCTGGACGTCCAGGCGCACCGTCGAGCCCACCGCGCCACGGATCAGCGCCACCGTGTCGTCCAGGCGCCGGCCGACGACGTCGTCCATGGTGCGGGCCGTGCCTTGCGCGACGCCCACGATGCGGTCGCCCACCTGCAGTTGGCCGGAGAGGCTCGCCGGCCCACCCGCGACCAGTTCGCGGATGGTGGCGTAGCCATCGATGTCCACCAGAACGGCGCCAATGCCCGCCAGCGACAGCCGCATCGCGATGTCGAAGTTGGCCGCAGCGCGCGGGCCCAGATAGTTGGTATGGGGCTCGATCGCCGTCGTGTAGGCATTCATGAACGCCTCGAAGGCGTCGGCCCCCGTGATCTTGCCCAGGCGCTTGGTGGCGCTGTCGTAGCGCTTGTCGAGGACTTTGGCGATCGCCGCGTCATCCTGGCCCGCGAGCTTGAGCCGCAACCAATCGTTCTTCACCCGCTTGCGCCACAGGTCGAGCGACTCCGCCTCGGTCGCGGGCCAAGGCTGGCCCTTGCGGTCCATCATCAGCGTTTCGTCGCTGTCGAAATCGAACCCCTTGTGCAGCAGGCTGCGGGCATAGGCCATCCGCTCGACGGCCCGGCGCTCATACAAGTTGAAAATCTCGAACGGCGCGCGCAAATCCTCGCTCAGGATCGCGTCGTCAAGCCGGGTGCGTTCGACGGCCAGGCGGTCGATGTCGGACTGCAGAAAGTAGATCTTCTCGGGGTCGAGCGCTTTCAGGTACTGGTCAAACATCTTGCCCGACAAGGCATCGTCGAGCGGCACGGCCTTGTAGTGGAAGCGCGAAAGTAGTTCCGCCGCCATATGGGCCGCCCTGGCTTCCTGCGCCGCCGGCTTCAGCAGTGGCGGATAGGCAAGCTCCGAACCCGCCGCGACGCCCTGCGCCGTGACCGCCAGGGTCAGCAAGAACCCAATCAACTGTTTTTTCAATCTCGCTCCACCACCGGTTGAACGGTAAATCTCAAGGTCGAAGCCGCCTGTGGCAAGTCGCATTCCCAGACGGTGATCGTCGCACGACGACGCCAGGGCTTGTGAATTCGCGGCGCTTGCCCCTGCTTTTTACAATCGCTGGCACACGAGGAGGGATGTGACATGGCCAACCTCGTCCCCGACCGGCCTGCCCCCACGGCCGCACCGAGGCCGCTGTCCAAGCTTGCAGGCCCGACCATGAGCTGACCAAGGCCTCCATGCTCTTCGGCTCAGGCCCGCGTCTGTGCCCGGGCCGCTACCTGGCGATGCTGGAGATGAGGTTGGTGCTGGCCACCCTCGCGCGCAACTGCGAGCTGATCGACGTGGGCACCGCTGACGGCCGCGAGCCGCAGGAGCATCGGCACCGCGGACTGTCTGAAGCCAGGGAGCGTTTCAGCGAGAAAAGGCCCAGTTCAAGCCCAGACTCCACCATGCCTCATGGGCGGCGCCGCGAGGTTGAGCGCGACTGACGTCAACCGACAAGGTTTCGCTGAGCAGATGGCGCACGCCGAAGCGATGGTGGGCTCGCAGCCCATCGTCCCAGTGCTCGATCAGGCCTTGCCACTTGGATGTGGGCTGCCATTCGAGCGCCATCCCGTACCGGCTGAGGTCAGCCGCCCGCCGACGGAAATCACGGCCAGCATTGAAGTGGAGGGTCAAGTCCTCACGGGGCGACCAGCTCAGCGGCAGCAAAAGAGCTTGCCCGGCAAAGCCGGGCGAGGGGTTCTGCCAGGTAGCGGACCACACCAAACCCCAGCTCAGGCCCGGCTGCAGTTCCTGCACCCACTTGATCTGAGGACCGGCATTGCGCAGCACCGGCTCGCCCTTCGTTGCAGAGCGATCCAGGTTCAATCCGAGCTCCAACCCGAGCAGGTGGCAGGCTGGACCGGCATGCTGCAGTTGATGCTGGCGCCCCTGTTCAAGCCAGGTTTCGACCTGGCACTGACCCGGGTCAAGAATGGAGGCGTCGTCAACGGCATGGTGGCCGCCTGCTGCATGGCCAGCTGCTGGGCAAAGCAGGCCAGCTGTAGAAACCAGCATCGTCTTGACCCAGTCGGCGAAGTCGTCGCGAAACCGATCAGCGTGGCGCCAACGGCGCGTCAACACAGGGGTCTGGATTGGCCGGCGTGGTGCCGGCCAGGCCAGCAAGGTGAAGCGCATGGGATTCTCCGGCGCGCATGCAGAGGCGCCGTATGGGACCAAGGCGCCTGTTGCAGGTGCAACGCCGCGCGCATGATGGTCGAAGTTGTGTGACTCTTTGCAGAGCGCGGCGTCAAGCGTTCACGCCGTGATGAACATCACCGCGACGGCGACGGCCATGACGCCCGTGGCGGCCCAGCCGAAGACGCGGTGGCGGTTGGATATCGTCAGGTCACCCATCACTGGGCGCGACTGCCCGATCCACATCATCACGACCATGATGGGCACCGAGATGACGCCATTGACGATGGCGCTCCACACCAGCGCCTTGATCGGGTCCAGCTCGAACACGCTCATCAGCGCGCCGATGCCTGTCGCGGCAATGATGATGGCGTAGAAGCCTCGCGCCTCACGGAAGCCATCTGCCAGGCTGGCCTTCCAGCCGAAGGTTTCGCTGACGGCATAAGCCGCCGAGCCGGCCAGCACCGGAACGGCCAGCAGGCCAGTGCCGACGATGCCGAGCGCGAATACCGCGAACGCGAACTCGCCGGCCACCGGGCGGAGCGCCTCGGCCGCCTGGCCAGAGGTCTGGATGTTGGTGATGCCATGCATGTTCAGCGTCACGGCCGTGGCCAGCACGATGCACAGGGCGATGACGTTGGAGAAGGACATGCCGATGTAGGTGTCCTGCTTGATGCGGAACAGGTGCTCCTGTGCATAGGCCGGCACCCGCCGCAGTTCAGCCGCGTCCGGCCGGGTCTGAATCTCCTCCACCTCCTGGGAAGCCTGCCAGAAGAACAGGTAGGGGCTGATCGTGGTGCCCAGCACGGCCACCACCATGCTGGCGTAGTCGCTGAGCCTGGCATCCGCGGGAAAGAAGGCCCAGGGCTGCAGCGATTCGACCGTGGCTTGGTGCCAGGGCACCTGAACCACCAGGACGACGGCGAAATACGAGAAAAGCGCCAGCGTCAGCCACTTCAGGATGCGCACTGAGCGCTGGTACGAGAAGCACACCTGACCCAGCACGCACAAAGCGCCGAAACCGACGATGAACAGTACGCGCGAGCCCCCGATCAGCATGCGCGCGGCCTCGGCCATGGCACCGATGTCGGCGGCGATGTTGATGGTGTTGGCCACGACAAGCAGGGCCACCAGCCCCATCGTCAGCCAGCGCGGGCAGACCTTGGCGATGTTGGCGGCCAGGCCCTGGCCCGTCACCCAGCCGATGCGGGCGGAGAGCATCTGGATGCCGATCATCAGCGGCGTGGTCAGCAGCAGCGTCCACACCAGGCCGAAGCGGAACTGCGAGCCTGCCTGCGAATAGGTGGCGATGCCGCTGGGATCGTCGTCGGCAGCGCCGGTGATCAGGCCGGGGCCCAGGCGCCGGGCGAGGGCTTTGGTGTCGGGCAGCCTGCCACGGGCGCTCAGGAATGCGCGGTACAGGAAAGCGTTGCTGATGATGCGTTGTTGCACGGGTGTCTCCCCGCCGCCGTGCTGCGGACACGGCGGACGAATGCGGCGACTCGTTGGAGCCGCAGGGTCACGAAGGTGTCCGGGAAGAAAGCCGCGCGGCAGAACGCCGTTTGGGAAGGCCCCGCTGTCCCGGGAAGTGGAAGGTCGTCAAAGCCCCCACCGCCCGAGGTGCAGCCGGCCCGACGCAAGGTCGAGAGCTACAGACTGGACGGCGATGGCCAGCAACTAGGCGCTGGACTCATGGCAAAGCCGTCAGTGAAGGGACCGCGATTGTCTTTGTGAGTTCAGCTCGGGTCAACCCGAACCAGCGCCGCGACGGCTGGCTGCAAGGCTGGCTGCAGCACAGTACTCGAGGCGCTCAGGATCGCAATCGCTGCGCAGCAGCTCCGAAACCTGCCACTCGATCCCCGTTCGGGCTGGCAATCGCTTCACCTCGACAGCCAAGCAAGCGTCACAACGGCGGAAAGCGATTCGCACCCTCCGCGGGTAGCTTGACCATGCAAGCAGCGAACAGCGGGTGGACGAGCCATCCGGCGAGCCAAGCCCGTACCGACGGCAGGTCCAGCGTTGCAAACCATTCCGGGTCCACAGCGGCGAACTGGCGGACGAAGGGCATCACGGCCAGGTCGGTGGCGCAGGGCGTGGCGCCGCCCAGATAAGGCGCGCCGTGCAGCCGTGCCTCCAGCGGTCGCAGAAGCACATCCAGCGCCATGTCGCGGTGTACGCGGTGTGCGTCTGGCGTGAGCGTCTCGCTCGCATAGCGCTGGGGGTACTTCCAGCGGTCCAGGTGATGCTTGAAGTCGCCGTCGTTTCGCCGCAGCAGGTCAAGGTTCGCCGGCGACTGCGCGCGCGCCCACCAGCCCTGCATATCGGGCGCTTGGAGCACATCAGGCGCAGCCAGCGCCCAGCGCATGATGTCCCAGCTCTCCTCGATCACGCGGCCATCGGGCAACTGCAGCACCGGTACCGTGGCCTTGGGGGACAAGGCCAGCAGGCTTGCCGGCTTGTCGCGCAAGCTCACCTCCACCGCCTCGAAGGCCCGCCCGGCCTGCAGCAGCGCCATCCGTGCGCGCATCGCGTAGGGGCAGCGGCGAAAGGTGTAGAGCCGCGGCAACTGCTTCAATGAACCCACAGCACCTCGAACTGCTGCCGGGTTGAAGCGACCTGTATCGACACCTCATCACCCTCGCACTTGCCCAGCATGGCCCGGCCCAACGGGGCTTCGCTGCTGATGACTTGAACGGTCTGAGCGCCGCTGCCCAAGGTCATGCTGCCCCCATCCGGGCCGAGAAAGAGCTGTTGCTGCTTGTCGCCGGCATCGACCAGGCACACCAGCGCGCCGAGCTGTATGCCTTTGCTGGCGTCGTAGGCGGGTGGGCGGAATTGGCGCCAAGTGGCCATCGCCTGGCGGATGGCCTCGGCACGGCGCGCCTGGCCGGTGGCCAGGTAGGCGGCTTCCAGACCCAAGGTGTCGTACTTGTTCTCGGCGATGTTTTCCTCGTGCGTCGCCGTTTCATGCGCCACCCGCGCGGCCTGTTCGGCTTGCAGCAGGTCTTCGGCGAGCCGTTCCAGCACCTGCTGCTGCAGCAAGAATTTATCCATGATGAAAGGCAGGCGTCTCGATCCAGCGGGGCGTCTTGATTATGAAGGGCTCCACCAGCATTGATGATTCGCGGCGCAGGCCCTGCTTTCTACAATCGCCGGCACACGAGGAGGGATCTGACATGGCCAACTCCGTTGCCGACCGCCCTGCCCCGCCAGCCGCCCCGAGGCCGCTGTCCTCGCTCCCAGGCCCTCGCCCGCTGCCGCTGATGGGCAACCTCGCGCAGATCGACTTGGGCCACATGCATCTCCAGTTCGAGCAGTGGGCGCGAGAGTACGGGCCGCTGTACCGCGTGCACCTCGGCCCGCGCGCTGCGCTGGTGGTTGCGCGCAGCGACCTGATCAACAAGCTGCTGCGCGACCGGCCCGACGGCTGGCGCCGCCTGCAAGGCATGCAGCGCGTGATCGACGAGGTGGGCGGCATCGGCCTGTTCTCGGCCGAGGGGGCAGACTGGCTGCGCCAGCGCAAGCTGGTGATGGGCGCCTTCGACCCGGGCCACCTGAAGCGCTACTTCCCCGCGCTGATGCGCGTCACCGGGCAGCTGAGGCTGTGCCTGGACGAGGCCGCGCGCAGCGGCGAGGCCATCGACCTGCAGGCCCTGCTGATGCGCTACACGGTGGACGTGACGTCGGGCCTGGCCTTCGGCATCGACATGAACACCTTGCGCCACCCGGACGACGCGCTGCAGGGCCATCTCGACCAGGTGTTCCCGATGATGATGAAGCGCATCTTCGCGCCCCTGCCCTGGTGGCGCTGGGTCAAACTGCCCTCGGACCGCGCGTTCGACGCGCACCTGGCCAAGGTCCACGAGGCCTGCTATCGCTTCATCGACCAGGCGCGCGAGCGCATCGCGCGAGACCCGCAACTGCAGCAGCACCCCAACAACCTGATGGAGGCCTTGATCAGCGCACGCGACGAGGCCGGCGCGGGCCTGACCGACGCGCAATTGCTGGGCAATGTCTTGACGGTGCTGCTGGCCGGCGAGGACACCACCGCCAACACCCTGGGCTGGACCCTGTACCTGCTGCACCGCCACCGCGGCGAATGGGATTCGCTGGTGGCCCAGGTGGACTCGCTACTTGCCGCCGGCGAGGACATGCCGCGCCAGTTCGACACGGCTCGCGGCCTGGAGCGTGTCGAGGACTGCGTCAACGAGGCCATGCGCCTGAAGCCGGTGGCGCCCGCCTTGTTGATCGAGGCCTGCCGCGACACGGTCGTCGAAGGCATCGCGATGCCGCGCGGCACCCAGCTGATCTGCCTCATGCGACCGGGCGCCGTCGATACCGCTGTTGTTGGCGACGCCGCGCAGTACCGGCCACAGCGCTGGCGCGCCACCGGCCCCGACCATGAGCTGACCAAGGCCTCCATGCCCTTCGGCGCAGGACCGCGCCTGTGCCCGGGCCGCTACCTGGCGATGCTGGAGATGAAGATGGTGCTGGCCACCCTCGCGCGCAACTACGAGCTGATCGACGTGGGCACCGCCGACGGCCGCGAGCCGGCGGAGCGCCTGGCTTTCACGATGTTCCCGGTCGGGCTGAAGCTGCGGGTGGGGATGCGCCGCTGACCAAGACGCTCGGCCGGCCGGGACGCCTCAGACAGGCCGGACTCGGCGCGCGCAACGAAGGGCGATCAACGCCGAGGCCACCAGGGCCAGCGTTGCAGGCTCCGGCACCCGGGCCGACAAACCTGAATCCACGCCGCTGTCCGTTGCCACCGTGTTCGCGCCGATGCCGGCGAATGACGCGTAAGGGATGTTCACCGGAAAGGGGACAACTGCGCCCTCGCCGACGAAGCCCGAGGCAAAGGTGAGTGCCAGAAAGTCGTTGCCATCAAAGAACTGGATGGCGTCGTAGGCGCTGGAACCCCAGTTGCGCAGCACGGAAGCGCTGCCTGTCGACTTGTTCAGCTCCGCCAGCACGTTGGCGCTGGAATCACGCAGCAGGATGTCGAAGTCGGCCACCGTGCTGACACCGTCAAACTCGTAGGTGCCTTCGAACGTGCCGCCGTTCAAGGGGCCGGAATACCCGGAAGAAGAGAAGGTCCCGGACAGCCTGAACAGGCCGGCTTGCGCACTCCCGGAAAAGGCCAGCATGAACACCATGCACATCCACAGTGCAGCGAGACGTTGGCTCTTGAGCATGATGTTTCCTGAAGGTTGTGAACGCTTGTTGCATATTCCGGGCCAGTCCAACGGGCCCCTCGTCGTTCCGTGTGGAAAACATGGCTCCGCCCCTAAGCCTCGGAACTAAGGGTTTGCGCGGGTCACGGGCGAGTCAGGGCTGGCCGGGAGGCCACTCGAAGGGCCGGGCCGTGCCACGGCTGCAGTCCGCGTGACGCTCGCCAAACAGTTGTCGGCAAAGAGACTTCTGGCCAGCGACCCTGACGGCAGCGGGCGAGCCGCTCCCTTCTCGCTGGCGGGCCGGGCGGGGGACGGTCAGCACCAAGGGGCGAGCGTTTGACGGTCGCGTTCCACACAAAACAGCACCGAACCGTACGGCGGGCCAGGCTCGGGCAACCCGACAAGGCTTCAATCTGCAGCACCGAGGCGAGTTGTGTAAGGTTTCTCGACACCTCCAGCAGCCGCTCGCGAGCGACGTCGCCGGTGATCAGATTGCGGGCTACCGGGCGGCCAAGACCGGTCAGTCAGGCGGCGTTCGCCGACGTGCACTTGAGAGTGAAGACCCGACCCCGATTGGGCAACGGGCAGGCGCCCTACCCGCCCACCTTCGCCTTCGGCTTGAAGATGTGAATGGTCTCCCCCCGCCCCAGCATGTCCACCAGCTGCGCAATCCGCTTGGCTCGCGTCTCCGGCTTCACCGCCGTCTGCACGCGCCAGAGCACCGCGTAGCGGTTGCTCGCGTTGACGGTGGCGAAGAAGGCCTTGGCCTTGGGGTTGGCGTCCAGCGCGGCGGCGAGGTCGTCGGGCACCGTTGACGTCTTGGCGCCGTCGTAGGCCTTGGCCCAGCGGCCGTCGGCCTTGGCGGCGTCCACCTGCGCCTGGCCCGGCGGCTGCATGCGGCCGGCCTCGGTCAGCTTGGCCACCTTGTCGACGTTGATCTTGGACCAGATGCTGCGCGCGCGCCGCGGCGTGAAGCGCTGCAGGAAGTGCTGCTCGTCCAGCCCCTTCTTGTGCCCGTCGATCCAGCCCCAGCACAACGCGATCTCCACCGCCTCGGGGTAGGTGACGCTGGGCTCCGCCGCGCCCCGCTTGGCGATCTTCAGCCACAGGCCGTCGCTCTTGGCGTGGTTCTTCTTCAGCCAGGCCTCAAAGGCCTTGGCGTTCTTGAACAGCGCCGGCTCGGCCTCGGCGGCTGCGGTGGTGGGCTTGGTGGTGGGCATGGACGCAGTTTGCCGCAGGCCTTGGCTGGCTCGTGTCAGGAGCCCGGCCCCGCGAGCCAAGACGCTGCAATGGCTTTGGCCAACGCAGCACGCTCAACCCAGAACGAGATGCGCGCCTCCTGCCGAAACGGACGAGTCAACGACCCATGTATCTCGATGTCTTGCAGGATCTGCGCTTGGACGGTGAATACACCCTCGACGTCAGATGAGCTCACGACAATGAGCAGTTCGTCGTTCGCGCCACAACTCAGGCGGGCCGCGCCAGTGCCGTTCAAGGAGAGGGCTGCGAGGTCGCTGCAAAACGACTGGAAGTCCTCTTCGAGCGGGTAGCAGGACTTGTCACCCTGGAAGGCACCGCACTGGGCAAAGACTTCAATGAATCGGCAAGGCGGGTTCACCTGCCTGGGAACGGCTACGAACCGCGGCCCAAGCACCAGCTTTCCGTGCGGGCCTTCGATCACTAGCGGCTGCAGCTTCATGAGGGCGACGTCCTGAACGGTTCGACGCCTGGGGACGCTTTAAGTTCATCGAGGGTGACCACCCGAGCGATACCCCCGTCCAGATAGTCCATCGTCACGTCGTGGTGATGAGCATCCTTGGACGCGACGCACTCACGAACGATCACCACCTCGAAGTCCCGTTGATAAGCGTCTATCGCCGACACCCGTATGCAGGCGTGCGTGTTGACGCCCGCCAGGATGATCTGGTCTGTGCCCAGCCGTTGCAGCAGCGCGTCCACGTCAGTCCCGAAGAACATGCTGAAGCGCTTCTTGACGACTTCGAGGTCGGCGCCCGAGCGGTCCAGCTCATCGAGGATCAGCGGCCCCTGGGTGCCTTTGATGAACATGCGGATGTTGCCGGCCTTCATGTCCAGCATCGCGTCACTCAGGTCGGGCTCGAACTCCTGGCGGACCCATATCACCGGCCAGCCATTCGCGCGTGCCAGGGCCGTCAACTCGTTGATGGATGAACAGAGTGATGGCCGCAGGCGCTGCAATTCGGCGTGCCCGAAGCAGTCGTTGAGCATGTCGATGACAAAGAGGGCCGGTCGTCTCATGGCTCTGTGCGCGTGGGGCGGTTGGGCCGGGCGATCTTCAGCCACAGGCCGTCGCTCTTGTCAGGAGCCTGGACCCGCGAGCCAAGTCGATGAGCATCACGCCGGGCGCGTTTCGCCCGCATGGCTGGCGTTACCCTCGTGCGCGGTCGAGTCTGCGCCTGCAAGCGGCAAGGCCGACAAGCCCTAGCAGCAGCAGCGCACCGCTCGCCGGCTCCGGCACCGGCGTCAGCAAATAGGCTCGCCCGTTAGAAGCATTGGCCACGAGTTGGCCCAGATCATTGATCGCGGATGCCTCGGTGAAATAGGCGCCGTCGGCGAGATGAACGAGTGAGTTGAGGTCAGTCATGCCAGGCGCGTTGACGGACGCGAGAAAGGCGTGCTGTGAGCCATCGACAAGCTCGGCATAGCCGACGACTTGGCCTGCGGCATTGATGCCTTTCGCCATGCTGTTGATCCCGCCCAGAGTGCCAAGGTCGATCATCCCGGCACCCTGGGTCTGTGTGACGAACGCATGGCTGACCGTGTCGCCGTAGCTCAGATAGCCCACAACCTGCCCACTGTCGTTCAAACCCAGAGCGCGGCTGTATGAAGCGCCAAGCGCGCCAAGATCGGTGATCACAGTGCCTTCACTGTTTGTGAGGAAGGCGTGAGTGGGCTGGCCGTTGATTCTTGCCCCACCGGCGATCTGGCCGCTGGCGTTGACGGCGTAACCGAGGCTGAGCGCCTGACTGTCTGGCGTGAGGTCAGTGACGGCAGGGCTGTTTGCCGTCCCGCTGAAAGCGTGAAAGGCTGAGAAGCCCGTCGTCCACGAGTAGCCGGTTACTTTGCCGTTGTCGTTGATTCCATAGCCGGCGCTGCTTGGCGTGCCGAGGTTGTCCAGGAACATGGCGCCCGCCACATTCGGGCCAGTGATGAAGGCCGCATAGCCTGTGGCGATGTAGGCCGTGCCGATGACCTGCCCTGAGGCGTTGATGCCGTTGGCGGAGCTGTTGAAGCCAGCAACTGACTCGATAACCGACATGCCGGAGCCTCCAGCTCCGGTCACGAAGGCTGTCAAGGTGTAGGGGCTGTCGAAGACGTAGCCGACCACCGCGCCTGAGCTGTTGAGTCCCGTCGCCTTGGCGCCGGCTCTGCCGAGTGTGCCTAGATCCCTCAGGACGAAGCCATCGTCGGCGCTCGCCAAGTTGCACACGAGGGCTATGAGAAGTCCGGCGGCGAGCCGGCAAGGGAGCGCGGGATTCATCGGTTTCCTCACTGTGCTTGTTGTGCGGCGGGACGAATCGCTATCGGACCGAACCCGCTCTATCGAGAGCAGCGCAGCAGTTCACTCACCGCGGTTGCCACAGAGCCGCTGCGCTCGAACGGCGGAGGGTACGGCAGCCGAATTGCTGACCCGTTTAGTTTCCCCCCGCGAACGCGGGGCACGTAAACCCGGCGCAACGAACTGAGTTTCCGCGCCTCAGGTCATCGACCGCTTCAGGCTGATCGCCATCCTTCGCCGCGAGGCGTCCGGATGCCGGCTTGCGCCCCATCGTGGAATTTGGTCGCCGCGAAATCGCCGGCACAAAGCTGTCATTCGCGAAGCCAGAACCGCATCGTTTCCAAAGCTCGGCGCTCATGCTCTGACAGTGCCGAAGGTTCCAGGCGGTCAAGCTCGGCGAGTACCTGCTCCCTTCCAAGAAGCGAACCCAGGTAGTGCGGAAGCTGCTCGACGCTCAGTTCATAGCGGCCCAGGGCAGGCGCAAGGACTTCGCTGAGGCTGACTTCCGCCCTCGGGCGGAGCGCCGCGAGCAGTTGACCGGCAAGCTCTTGCGCGGCTGACCCTTCAGGTGGCGCAGGTCCATCCGTGAACACGCGCAACAAGCCATGTGCGACCGTTTCCTCTGCGAGGTGTCGTAGCCGCGTGGTCAGGTAGTTCAGTTGTTGTGGATTGCGATCCCCAAACCGCGATGCGCTTTCAACGACCAAGGCTGTGACATCTGCGACCTTCATGGCGTCTAGCCTACGCGAAGCCACAGGCAGCTAGTGACCGCCCCCCACCGGAGACATTCAGCCCTCCGATTGGAGCGCCCTTGAAACGGTCGTTTGCTAGTCGCCATTCACGTCAGGCCGCGCTCGTCCCAGCATGGGTTGCCCGTTCACGAGCCAGTCAGGCGCACGCCCCTCCCAGGGCCACACCCCCTGCACTGACGGGTAGACGATCTGCACCGCGCGCCACGGCCTCTTGCCGTACCAGCGCACGCAGCCCAGCATGTAATCGGCCACGGCGTCGAGGGCGACAGGCTCGACGTACACCTCAAACCCGCCACCCAGGAAGCCGGGGTAGAGCCGGCCCGGCTTGGAGCGAAGCCCCGCGAGCGCGAACTCCTGGTATGCATCGATCATGGACTTGCCGATCTGCGCGTTCTCGCCCAGCACGATGACGTCGGGCACGCCCGCGGAATCTTCCAGTCCGATGGAGTAGCTGAATGATGTGCTGCTGCCGTCCGCGGCCGCGAGAACGCTGTACACGTGGCAGCCGTGCTCGCGGATGTTCTTCTGGACCTCGAGGTCGCCTGGGGTCTTGGTCATGTCGTTCGTGACGAGCACATTGAATCCGGTGGATCGTCGGATTCTGTGTAGGTTGGCAAGGCCGGCTTCTTACACTGCCCGGCCTGTATCTCTGTGTCTATTCGCTCACCGTGTTGCGTGGGCAGGCAAGCCTACCTCTGAAGCCGCCAATGGCGACCGACAGCCCCTGGCCGATGCCACGCGCCCGGGTGCCTTCAGACCCGCCCCGCCGCATTCAACGATCAGACCGCTCGACGACGACCTCGCTGAGCTGGATCACCGGCACGATGTCGGTGTAGTTGGCGATATCGACCCGCACCTCGGCGCCGTGCTCCCGCATGGCGGCCTCGTAGCCTTCGGCCGAATCACAGATGAACGCGCACATCGCCACGAAGGTGGGGGGTGAGCCGGGCGCTCTGCCGGTCAGGCCCTTTTCGACGGTGTAGTAGGCGCAGGCATTGCCCAGCCTGGCCTTCACCATCGGCATGTGCCGGTCGCGGTAGTAGGCGTGGTCGAAGCGCGCGCCTTCGGCGTAGGGGTACATCACGGTGACCTTGATCATGCGGTTGTCCTTGGCATCTGTGCCGTCTTGTTCATGGCGTGGTGTCAGCCGCGCTCGCGCCGGTAATGCATCGCCACCGCGCCGTTGCGCAGCGGCTTGGCCGACACCAGCTCCAGCCGCCGCGTGCCGGGCACCCCGCTCTCGTAAAGCTTCGGGCCACGGCCGGCGATCCTGGGGTGGAGGAGGAACCTGTACTCGTCGATCAGGTCCAGCCGGTCCAGTTCGGTGGCGAGCTTGCCGCTGCCCAGCAGCACGCCGGCGGGGGTTGCGTCCTTCAGCGCCTGCACGGCCACTCTAACGTCGCCGGCGATGAGGTGGCTGTGGGTCCACGGGAAGTCCTTGCGCGTGGTGGACACCACGTACTTGGGCTTGGCCTCCAGCTTGACGGCCCACTCGCGCATGGCCGCCGGCGCGTCCACTTCGCCGCGGGCCACCAGCGGCCAGTAGCTCTCCATCATCTCGTAGGTGACGCGGCCCCACAGCATCGCCCCGTGCTCGTCCATCAGGCGGGTGAAGAAGGCGTGCGTCTCGTCGTCGGCGATGCCCTCCTCGTGGCTGACACAGCCGTCCAGGGTGACGTTGAGGCTGAAGGTCAGGATGCCCATGCGGCGAGTCTCCGGCTGGCGTGTCGTGTGGGGATAGGCAATGCTTGACGCCCAATATTTGAGCATGCGAGCCGTGGAGGCCACCGGCAACACGCCGCGCCGGCCGTCGGCAGGGCGTGAGTCATCCGGCCTGGGCCTGGGCTCAGGCCAAGGCCTTTTCGGCGTCGGCGAGTTCTTCGTAGCGGCGGCCGTAGCCGAGGGTGCGGATGAGCGTGGCAGCTTCGCTGAGGGCCTCGCGGTCGCGGAAGAGGCGGGCGCGGGTCAGGTGGACGTCGGCGAGGAAGAGCGGCATCGGGCCACGCTCGGCGATCTGCTGGGCTTCGGCCAGGTGCTTCTGCGCGAGGGCGGGCTCACCGCGGACGAAGTGGTAGAGCGCGGCGGTGAGCAGGCCGCTGGGAAGGTCATCCATTTGTCCTGCGGCGCGGAGGCCGTTGACGGCGGCGGCGACGTGCGGCAGGTTGAGTGTCGGCTGCGGGTTCGTGGAATGGCCTTCCAGCATCGCCCGGATCAGCCCGACGCGGGCAAGCGTCAGGTGATCGAGCGCGATGCTAAGGAGGGAGTCGAACTGCTTTCCCCCGTCCAACGCCGTCGTCGCTCGGTGTTCGACCTCGGCAAGGCCCTCAAAGAGTTGAGATTTGGAAATTGAACGGGGCTGATCGAACCTGTACTGCCACGCGGCCAGTTCGACGGGGGCCAGCAGCCAATCGCAGTATTGGAAGCCTCGCAGCGAATAGAGCAGGTCAAATTGAGGCTGAGCTTCCTGCTGCATCCGTTCGGCCTCGGCGAAGAGGGCGCCGGCTTCGGCCCGCTGGCCGGACTTGTGCAAGGCATCCGCCAGCGTGGCGCGAGTGGTCGTTGGCGGGAACGCATCGCCGCTCCGGTCGGCATGGGTGATAGCCTGGCGGGCGTCGGCCACGGCGTCCGGCAACCGACCCAGCGTCACCTCCAACTCGCTCAGGTTGCTGGCACTGCTCGCCGCGTTCTTCCAGTCGTCCTGCTGAACCCGCTTCTCCAACCCTGCGCGCATCGGTTGCAGCGCCTCCGTCAAGCGGCCGAGGGCACGGAGGCCGAATGCGGCCTCGTTCAGCAGCCAGGCCTGATCGGCTGCGGTCAGGTTCGGCGACACCCGGCTCCACGGCTCGTCGAAGAAGGCTGCCACCGCCGCAAGGTCGGCCCCGATCGCCCCGAGTTTGTTGCCGCTGTAGAAGCCGTCGTTCCCTGTACCGCGGAGGATGCGGTCACGGTAGACCTTCTCGCGCGCCTCCTGCTGCCGCCCGGCAAGGCAGCCGTGGGTAACGGCTTCGTAGAGCGGGGCGAGGCCGTCAATGCCGTCCGGCTGGTGCGGCGTGTTCTCGCACAAGTAGTCAAACAGCCGCGAATGGGCCGCCTGGAACGCCTGCGGCTGCTCTCGCGTCAACTGCGCCGCGAAGTACTCGCGGATCAGCGGGTGGGCGTCGATCGCGTCGGGCGAGACGGACAGCAGCTCCACCTCACTCAGACGTTTCACCGCAATGTTCCACTGCTGCGGCGTCAGCGTCACCAGCGTGTCGGTCAGCCCCGCAATCGCCGGCTCGGCCCGCAGGGCGTCCAGGCAAGTCTTCAACATCGGCCGGTCGAACAGACCGGTCAGCCGCAGCACGGCCAGTTCGCGCTGGCGCTCCGGACCGCCGCTGCGCAGCCAGTGCTCGTAGGCGGCCATCACCTTGAACGCCGAGCGGCCCTGGTGCACCTTGTCGGCCTCTTCGAACTTCACCTCACGGTAGTGGCGGATGTCGCGGTCCTCAAAGGCGTCGGCGATGAAGCGGCCCAGCAGGCTGAGCGTGAGCGCGTGGCCGCCGGCGGCTTGCCATGCGGCGTGCAATTCCTCGTCGGTGCCGACGATCTGCAGGTGCCGCAGCAGGGAGACGGCCGCTTCCTTCGTCAGCTTGTCGAGCTTGTGCTCGTCGGCTGTTTCGTATGCCTCGACGTTCGCCAGGTGTTCGCGCGTGGTGATGACCACCAGGCCGGGGTTGTCGGCGGCGAGTTCGCGCAGCAGCGCTTCGAGCGCCGGGTCTTTCAGCCGCCCGGCCTGCGGGTCGTTTGGTGGATATTGCAGCGGTTCGATGCCATCGAGGACGAGCAGCGTGCGGTGCTGGCGAATCAGCCGGGCCAGCCGCTCGCCGCGTTCATGCGCCCCGCCTATGGTCGGATCGGGGTCGCCGAAGAATTCAAGGGCTTTGGCGATGAACAGGTCGGCGGAGGTCTGTCGGCTTTCGCCGGTGCCCTGGCTGTAGAAGCTCCAGTCGAAGTAGCGCTCCACACCGGGCCAGTGTTTGGCCATGAAGCGGGTCTGCACCCAGTGGAACACCAGCGAGGTCTTGCCTGCCCCGCCCCAGGCCACCAGCGTGTAGACGTTCAGCGTGTCGTTGTGCCAGGCCGCGTCCAGCGCCGCCAGTTCCGTCTCGCGACCGAACAGCAGCTTGGGCGCGTGTTTGTCCAACTGCGTGCCGGAGATCTTGGGAGCGAGTTTGGGGACGACCGGCAGATTGACTTGCAGATCGCCGATGAGTTGCCCGAGCAAGTCGGTGTCGCTCTTCATGCTCGCGGCGTAGCGACGAACGAGCTTCAGCCGGTCGAGGTGCGTTTGTTGAGTCACCGCCTTGTCGGTGGCGTAGACGAGCAGCGTAATGCCGTGGTGCAGGGCGATGAGCGCTTCCCACTGCGTATAGCTGATGCCGGAGAAGGCGCCGAGTGCGGCCCGCAGGTCGGGATGGTTGGCGAGGAATTGGGGCTCGGCCGTCAGGTATTCCGCGACCGCAGCGGGATTGGCCATCGCGCCGGGCTTCTCGCCCACCAGGTGAATGACAACGCCGCACAGTTGGATTTCGTCAGCCAACTTCTGGACCGTATCCACGGCCGTCTGAGGGAAGTCTCTCTGCACCCGCACGTTGCTCCGGGTGCGCGCGAGGTACTCACGCAACTGACTTCGCAGACCGGGAAACGCTGCCCCGTCCTTCTCGAACTCGTCGGTGGCGCACGAGATGAAGACGCCATCTGGTTGTGGTGCCATGTTGTGGTCTTGGTTTGATCCCGGCTGCGGCCCCCTGCAGCCGCTTCCCCTGCACAGCCTGCCGCAAAGACGCTTCGCAGGCTTCAGACGACCCATTCTCAGCCGCCGGCTGCCGCAGTCAAAGCAATTTCAGCGGCGCATGCCGGGCAGCCCGCTCTCGTACAGGGCCGGGCCCGCAGCGCTCGCAGCGCCGAATGGCCCAAAACGGGCGACGCGCGATGCGCCGGACTTGCCGACCATGGCTGCCGTCCCAACCGCCAAAAGGCTCCCGCAACGCCCCTTCCTCGGCCTTCAGGCACCCGGAAACGCGACACGCAGCCGCGCGAGCAGGTCTTCCAGCGCGAGCGGCTTTTGCATGACGTCCAGGCCGGCGTCGACGGCGGATTGCACGTTCTCCGCATAGCCGGTGATGACGGTCAGCGGCAGGGCTGGCCGTTCGGCGCGCACCGTCAGGGCGAGCGCCACGCCGTCCATGGCGCCGGGCATGACGACGTCTGTGAGCAGGAAGCCGATGCCCTCGCCCAGCCCGGGCGTGTGCAGGATCTTCAGCGCCTCGGCGGCGTTGGCCGCGCGGGTGACGCGAAGCCCGAGGCTGGCGATCAGCGCCACCGCCACGGCGGCGACTTCGTCGTTGTCCTCGGCCAGCAGCACATGCCCCTCGAACGTGTCGGCAGGCGCGGCCTGCGGCAGCGCCGTTGTACTGGCGCCCGCGGGCTCCACTTCGTATGCCGGCAAGATGAGTTTCACCGTGGTGCCAACGCCCACCTCGCTCGCAATGCGCAGGTGCCCGCCGGCCGACTCGGCCAGGCCGCGCACCTGGTACAGGCCCAGGCCCGAGCCGGAGCCCGGGTCCTTGGTCGTGAAGAAGGGCTCCGTCACCTGGGACAGGACCTCGGGCGGTATCCCCTCGCCCTTGTCCGCGGCGCAGATGACGACGTATCGGGCGCCGCTCTCGACGCTCAGCTGGGCGCTCACGGCGAAGGCGCCGCCATTGCGCTGGGCGTGCTTGGCATTGACGGCGAGGTTGACCATGGCCAGCTCCAGCTCGGCGGAGTCCACCATCACCGGTGGGAGGTGGGCCGCCACGGTGATGCTCAGCTCGATGCGCGCGCCCAGCGTGGTGCGCAGCAGCTCACGCAGTTCAGGCAGCCACGTCTGCAGGTCGATGACCTCGGGCCTGAGCGCCTGCTTGCGCGTGAAGGACAGCAACTGGCGGGTCAACCGGGTGCCGCTCTGGACGGCGCGCCGCATGGCCGCGTTCTGCGGCTCGGCCGCCAGCTCGGGGTGCCGAACGTTCTGCACATGCAGGCTGTTGCTGACGATGGCCAGCAGGTTGTTGAAGTCGTGTGCCACGCCGGCGGTCAGCGCGGCCAGCGTCTCGCGGCGGTGCGCTTCCAGGGCGCTCTTCTCCGTCGCGGCGCGCAGCCGCGTCTGTTCATGCAGCTCGTGCTGCGCCTGCTGCTCGGACAGCACCCGGCGGCGCGCCAGGGTGGTCACGGCGATGAGCATCAGCGTGATGGGCAGCGCCATCGCGCCGACGATGCCCAGGGTGCGCACCCAGCCCGCCAGCGTGGCGGCCTCGCTGAAGCTCACCACCACGTAGACGGGCAAGCCTTCCAGGCGGCGAAACGCGCCGATGCGCCGCTCCCCGGTGGTGGCCATGCGCCCGAAGACCACGCCGGAGGCCTGGCCCTGCTGCACGGCCTGCAGCGAGGGGGAATTGGCAGGCAGGCTTGCAGTGCCGCTGGCCAAGGCGGGCCAGCGCGCCAGGACCTTGCCATCGGTGCGGACCAGCGTGATGGATTCCAGCTCCGTGTTCTGCGCCACGATGGCGCGGTAGTAGTCGCGGAAGTACTCCGGGTTCATCGACACGGCGACGATGCCCTTGAAGGCGCCGTCCGCCGCCGGGCGGCGGTGCGTGAGGTTGAACAGCTCCCTGCCCGTCTGGCGGCCGGTCAGCACCTCGCTGACGTCGAAGCCGCGGTCGGCCGTGGCCTGGCGCAGGAAGTAGTCGCGGTCGGCCACGGTGGCCGCGGGGTCGGTGGCGCGGTCGCTGCGCACCAGCGGCACGGCGCGTTCGTCCCACACGTTGAGGTTCACCACGGCGGGCACGCCCAGCAGCATGTCGCTCAAGCGCTGGCGGGCGTCGGCTTCGCGCGATCGGGTCTGCGCGTCGTCCCCCGCGGTCAGCGCCGCCGCTTCGGCCGTCAGCTTCTCGGCCAGGTCGAACGTGCGCCGGGCGTGCTCGTACACCAGGTCGGCCCGGCCCACCGCCGTCTCGCGGGAGTCACGCACGGCCCGGTCATACGTCCACCACCCCACGATGACGAAGGCCGTGGCCGGCACCAGCACTGCGCCCAGCAGCGCCGCGTTCAACCAACGCACCAGCGGCGTGTCGCTGCCCCGCGCCGGCGCCTCCACCCCGCGCCGCATGGCGTCCACGCGCGCGATGAGCACGCACGCGACGGTCATGCCCATGGCGTACATCAGGCCCTTTGCGGCGCCCTCGCGGTTCAGCACGTCAGGCGGAAAGCCCGGCAGCAGCGCCCCCGCCATGCAGATCACCGTGGCCAACGCGCCGGGGCCCGCACCCCACATCAGCGCGCAGAACAACGACACCGGCGCCGCGATGACGAAGGGCAGCTCGTCGCCCAGCGCGGGCTGCAGCAAGGCCCGCAACGCCACCGCCACCAGGGCGGCCAACACCGCCGCCGCCCACCTTGCCTTGGGGGCGGCCGAGAGTCGAGGCGACGCGGGAGCGGGCATCCGGGGGTGGGAGAGAGCTGGGGCGACTGTATGCGTTGCGCCAGGGGGCCTGGGGGGCGTTCGTCACGATGGCCTGGACGACGGCTTGGACGATACCGCCATTCAATCCTGCGTCCGGGCCAGCGACACCGCGGCGCGGCTCGGCGGCGACGAGTTCGTGCTGCTCCTGTCACCCGTTGACCGGCAGGAAGACTGCGACGACATCCTGCACCGCGCCCTGGCCTGCATCGCCGAACCCATCCTGCTCGGCGACGGCCCTCCCGCGACCGTGACGGCCAGCATCGGCGTCGTCATCCACCCCGACGTGCCCGCAAGCGCCGACGAGCTGCTCTACTACGCGGACCGCGCCATGTACATGGCCAAGCGGGCGGGGCGAAACCAGGTTTGCTATTGGCGGTGAAGGGGGTTTGTGAGGCACCAAACACAGAGTGAGTCAGCCGGCGCCTGCTGGCTTTCACCGTCCTGGACTCTACTGGGGCGTTCGCTTCCGCTGCGAAGCGGCCTAGATGTCCGAGAAGTCCGCCGCTGCTACTTCCGTTTCCCCCGATTCGTGCCGCCACACCAACACTGCCGGCGAAAAGACTTCACCTTCTCGGATGAAGACGAGTTGATCTCCCGCACCGTTCCCAGCGATTGCCAAGGCGTTGGCTGGGAAACGCGGCCAATCACGAAGGCTTTGGGTTTCCTGAAGCACGTGGCTGGCAGTGCGGGACAGCCGCTTGCGATCCGATGGGTCCCTTATGGGGTACTGCTCCCAGTCCTCTCCGCAGACATGCACTGCACCGCCGTTGGAGCGGAGCATTGTGGCGCGATAGGACTCAGGGAGGCGGGCACCGGCGGCAAGCTCAGCGGCCAGCAAGAACTTCTCGTCAAGGTCAAAAGACATGGGGCGAGCAATCGAGGCAGACCCATCCCAGCATAAACAATCCGCAGGACGCGCTTTAGGCCCTGCGTGGGGACCACCGCTTCCCGGCAAGGCCGGCGGCTTCTGACCCAAGCGATGGTCGATCAATCAGGCACAGCGACGACAACGCGGGATGGCCATTTGTTGTCGTCAACCCAGATGGCAACGCTCGTTGTTGGGTTTAGCCCGTCAATGCGGCCGAGAGATGCGCCCTCAGAGGTCCATATGGCGATAGACCCGCCAGGCGTCTGAATACTGCCATCGAAGACAAGCTGAAGATCCACGGGCGCTGCATGACCCAAGGAAACGTCCGTCTCGCCGTCCACATCTGCTTGGGTTCCAACGCTGACACAGCTGTCTGTGTGCGAAACCAAGCCCTCGTATTCTGGAATCGCCACAGCTTCGTTGCTCGGGTCAAGAACAAAAAGAATGGCGTTGGGTACTGCGAGCTTCATGAGTTTGAAAGTCTGTTTGTGAACCGCAAGGTACTCGCCCTGAGTCGATCCTATCGACTGATTCCGCCGCGAAGCGGCCTTCCATTTCAACAGAGCCAGCCTGCCCGCTGCCACACCTGTTCGGGTTCCAGACGGGCAACCCCGCCTGCGGACACGCCGCAACGGCTCGCGCGCCCTGAACCTGCGTGGCGCCCCTGGCCAATCAGTCCCACTTGTGGCTCCACACACAGCCCTTCGCCGTCGCCAGCGACGGGAACGTGAAGCTCTTGAACAGCGCCACGGCCTGGGCGTCGAACAGCTTCCTGGGGCTGGAATCCAGGATTTCCACGTTGACCACCACGCCGCGCTCCACGTCCACGCGCGCCTGCACCCAGCCATAGGGCCAGGGGTCGAACTTGATCTTGCCAAAGGAGGCCATTTCAGGGCGCCCACCTCGGCGCACTCCACGCTCTGGAGCACGTTGTCGGGCTCGGGCGCCACAGGTTCACGAGCGGGCGCGGTGACGCAGCCTGCGCACAGCGCGACGGCCAACCCCAGCGCCGCAGAATCAGATGACGATGCATGACGCTCCTTGATGGCAAACCAGGAGCCGCAAGTACACCTCACGGCGGCTCGATGCCCGGCCGGAAAATTACCCGGCGCCCGTCAGGCAGGCCCGCGCTGGTCGCCGAACTCAGCCAGGCACGACGTAGGTGTCTGCGTCATGCATCTCTTTCACGAACGCGAGGCCTGTCAGGCCTTCGATCTCGCGCAGCGGATGCTGGTTTCCCACGAAGACCTTGTCGAAGTGCAGGACCTCCCAATCGATGCCGCCGACAAGGTCGGCCTGCGAAAGGATGAAGGCCGTCGTCTGCAGTGCGCCCGTGCCGTCATACCAGACGACCACCTTGAAGCACCGCATGGCCACTTGGACTGACTTACGGATGGGGTCGTCGTCGGAAAAGATCGGGCCGCTGAACACGCACAGGCGGCCAGTCTTTCCGGACTCCAGCTCGACACCTTTCTCCAGCAGTTCGTCCTCAAGACGCCCCCATTCGCCAAGGCCTTTGTAGTTGGCGCGGTTGAACGAAGGCACCTGGGGCACGGCGTTGGCATAGGAGCAGGTGCGGTCGGCGGCAAACTTGGCTGCTTCCAGGGTCCGTCCCCATTCGCCGTCTTCGCGCCGCGACAGGTGCCCGCGGTCCAGGCCGCTGCCGGCGTACCAGCCGTCGTCCAGCTGCGCGTCGTAGTCGATGCGGTTGTCGCGCAACCAGACGTCGACGCGCGTGCCCTTGCCCAGCTCCTTGTAGCGGTACTTGGCATGCACGTTGATGGCGCTGACCACCGGCACCCGGCGCACCACGTGTTGCATGGTGCTGTAGTGGTCGTACTTCAGCACGCAAGAGCTGGGGTTGTCCTTCAGGTTCGCCAGCTTCTTGCGCAGCTTCGCGCTGGGCGTGGGCAGCGGGATCTTCACGCCCATGAAGTTCTCGTCGAAGCCAAGGAAGCTGCTGTAGTCCTGCTCGTCCTCGACCTTCTTCTCGGTCTCGAAGCCTGTGGCCAGCGCGGCCGCGCCGCCAAATGTCTGCACGACAGGGCCGCCGGTGCCGCCGATGGTGATGCGGATGTCGATGGGTGGCATGGGCGGCACCGCATTGGACGGCGCACTGGTCAACGCTTGCTCCTGAGCACGCGCTGCGGGCTTGCGCGGTGCGTTGAATGGGCGGGCATCCGTGTACGCCGGGCTTGAGAAGATCTTGAGCAGCGGGTGGTGCGACGCTGCATCCATCTGTGCCAGGTGCACCATGATCGCGCTGACCTTGATGCCCCGGTTGGAGATCCAGACGATGCGCGACTCATCGATCCGGCCATCCACGACGGGGATGACCTGGTCGTTCTTGTCGAGGTACTGGTCACCATCCTTCTTGGCCACGCCAGCGCTGTGCAGTGCAATCACCTGCCATTCGTCGTTGAAGACCGGCGCCCCGCTGCTGCCTTGGGCCGTGTCGCTCTTGTAGATCAGCACATCCGGCATCGTGCGGTCCAGAACTTCGTTCTCTCGAAGGGCGATCTCCTTTTCCTTGCCATCCGGGTGCTGGATGATCGTGGCGTAGTCGCCCTTGCCCGCCTTGCCGATCTGCCCGTTGAGCACCAGATAGCCGCGCTCGTCCAGGCTCTGCGTGCCGCCCATGTCCAGCGGCGCCACCGCGACCAGGGCGATGTCCAGCGCCTCGTCGGAATGGAAGAACCGGTCCGGCTCCAGCCGATGCGTGACGGTCTGGCAGGGCGCACCGTTGACGTCAAACTCAAAGTCGAACTCGACCACCGGGCTGGTCACCAGCGCCGACAGCTCCGCCGCGGTGGACGCACGCAGCACATGGTGGTTCGTCAGCAGCAGCTCCGGCGACACCATGAACCCCGTCGCGAACGCCTGGCGCTGCTCGGCCACGTCGAAATAGCTGATCCGCCCCACCGGCCGCGACCGCAGCGTGCCGATCGCCAGGTAGTTGATGGACACCAGCTGATCGCCACCGATATAGCGCTCGAACGCGATCTCGGCCGGCTCCCGGGCCGACGCCGCGATCATGTGGCGCCGCAACTCGTACTGCTCTGGCCCATCCAGCTCCCGCGCCGTCTGCCCGCTGATGCTGGCGCGCAGGTTCGCCACCTCGTCGGGGCTCTTCGGGAATTCAGTCTCCGCTTTTCTCAGCAGGTCGACGTCCAGTTTCATGGGTGCTCCCTCAGGTCTATGGATCTCCGATGCCACTGAGCATTGGACGCGGCACGCACGATGGAGCAACTAGGAAATCCATCAGGAGACCCACAACTTTGTGGAGCCCCCTCCGGGCAGCTTTCAGTCGGGATGGCCGTTCTGCAAGGCGCGTTGGGCAGCGCCACCTGCCGCTGCATGAACTCCGGCAGGCTCGCCACAGGGCGTGTCGTTTCGTCACGCCACGGTGTCTTGAGCGTCAACACCACCTGCCCGGCTACAGAGTGAATTTCTACCCGCGTGGCCGGGCGTTTTGAGGCTTACATTCCCACCGCCGCCAGACCTAACGCCATGCTCGGGCGGGTGGTTCAGGTCTGCGGGTTTGTCAGAGTCGCCGTGCCTGCAAGCGCCCATCAGAGGTGCTGCGGCACCACGGCACAGAGGTGGGGCATCCATGAGTTCGATGATTCGAGGACATGAAATGAGACTTAAATTTGTTGCAATAGCAATTGCTTCGGTATGCCTTTCTTCGGCTGCCTGGGCTCAAAGAGTCGAAAGACTCCCCATCTGGTTCGCCGACTACAACAACTCGGGCGTCCTGAAAAATGCGGCCTGCACGCCAAACAGCATTAATACCGCAGCCGGCAGCGGCGCCATATTGCATCGGGATGCTTCAAGCGGTGACGCCTATGCATTGATCGCTGGCAGAGCGGTGACATCCTGCGTTGAGTCCGTGCTCCAACCCATGAGCGCCAAGACCTTGAATGTTTCGTACCGGCCGGTGCATTCGGCGGTATCCGGCTGCAGCGATGGTGGCAGCGACTCGGCGCCTTATGCCAACACAGGCGGCGAGCTGGAAATCTTCGTTTCTGACAGGAGCCCGGGTGACGGGCAGGGCGAGAACTGGCAGTCAGTACGGGATGCCAGCAACAACGTGGTGGTATTGCCGCGCGGACAAAACACCTTCAATATCGCCCTGCGCCCAGATGCTGGAATCGTCCGATCCGTGCTTGTCTGCCGCAATGCAGGCGACGGGCAGCGAGACGATGTGATGCTGGAGAAGCTCTCGGTCGACTATGGGATGACTGTGGGTACGGTTGATGCCAAATGGCAATCATTGAAGGATTTCTGGAGCGCCGCCTATCAGAATCAAATAAATGGTGGCCTGAAAGGGACCGGAAGCTCCGAGCCAGCGTACCAAACCCCGGCGGTATATGCCCTGATGTCCGGGTGGCTGGTCGAGCGAAATGATGCCTGGAAAACGGCCGCCTTGGATCAGCTATCCTATTCAAAGAACAATAGATATCTGAGCGGATATCCATATGTTCCTGCGAGCCCTCAGCTGATCTACCGGGACAAAGTGGCCAGAGAAGCGATCGCTCAGTACCATGCGAGCGACATTTTTGGGGACGCGAACGTGCGGGCCGGTGTGAGCACGCTGGTTGGAAAGATGCTGGCTCTGCCCCGAGCCGTGGTTTCCATCAATGTCAATGGAGCCTCCCAAAGCAAGGATCTGATGTATTCCGCGTACAACTCAGATCTGACACCCAACATTAACCCAGGGTGCCTGACATGTGAAAGTGTCAGCCCCAATCAGAACGCAGAGGTTGGGCTGATCTATACGCTGGTCTATCATGATCCCCGCTTCCCTGAGTATCACACTCAGCAGGTACGCGATCTTGCGTTGGGCGAACTGTACGCGGCCATATCAATGCAAAAGCCGAACGGCGAGTTGCCGACGGCCACAGGGTCCCCGTGCTATTACGACACCAATTACGGGGCATTGGCATTCCAACTCTTGTCGATGGCCAATGTGTATTGGAAAAACGCGGACTTCTCGGCCGCCATCAGCAAGGGCGGGCAGTGGCTCAGCAACTATGAAGGGGATGGCAACTGGGCGTATCACATTGCAAACGGTGGCACCTGCGGTACGCGTTTGACGTTGGCAAATGAGGCGTGCGGCGCGCCTCCTCAAGGGTACCCCACGATCCTTGGCACACCGCCGAACTACTGTGAAACCGGCCAGGAGATGTGGAACAGAGTCCCTGCCCTGCGCGCCTTCAACGGCACGGTCATCAAGAACAAAGCGACGTATTACTCAAATATGTTTAACAGCAGCCGGTGGCTCAATGAAATCGTCTATGACGGCCGGATCGTGTTCTTCATGAATTCCGGAATACCGTTTTCCGACTATTTCCCAGGTGCCAACTGAGTTTTTGGACGATTGAGCGCCCGCACGGCCCTTCGGGGCCTGAGGGCGTGTCAATGGCGCGAGCAAGGTCTGGCGCGTCTCACGCGCAAGCAGGTGCTTGCAGGGCCCGGCCACCGCCCTAACGCGGCCTGACCGAATCGCTCAGGTTGCCGTCCGGGTGGTAATGCTGAAAAGCGCGCCACGCGGCGCCCGAGCGGCCAATGCGCTCCAGCATCTCCAGCGCCTGCTTGCGGTCAGCCTCGCTCAGCGAGGCACTGCGGCTCACATAGGCGCCGCTCTCGCCCCAGGGCAGCTCGTCCACGGGTTCGGCGTGCAGGCGGTCGGCCCAGGCGCCCAGCTTCGGCGTCGCCCGCAGTGCGCCCGTGACCGCCGTGGGCGTGACGATGGCCACGTCGGCGATGCCGGCGTCCAGCGCGCGGGCCAGGGACAGCGGGTCGGCGGACTCCACCAACCGGCCCTCGGCCGCGAACTGCTTCACCAGGGCCTGGTAGCGCCCGTCATAGTCGTAGCCGCGCACCACGGCCACGCGCAGCTCGCGGTGCTCCAGCAGCTCGGCCACGCTGTGCGCCGGCAGCTGGCGCGAGCGCAGGGACAGCAGCACGGCGCGGCTGCGGATCATGGGCACGAAGACGCCCAGCGCGTCGCGCCGCGCCGAGCGCCGGGCCGGCAGCAGCAGGTCCGCCTGGCCGGTCTCGAACAGCATCTCCTGGCGCGAGCGCGGCACAACCTGGAACTCCATCGTGCAGCCCGTCTTGGCGACCTCGGCGCGCAGCAGCTCGGGGTAGATGCCTCCCACCTCGCCGTCCTTGACCGTGACCGCCAGGCCGATGGGCGCCACCGGCACGCGCAAGGCCCGCGAGCATTCGCCCCGGGCCAGGAAAGGCATGCAGCTCAGCAGCAGTGCAGCGAGGGTATGGGCATGAACATGAGCCCGGAGATTCACCATTCAAGTCAAGGCTTGCGCGAAGCCAACTCGTCGTTAGGCGCGATGGTAGCGCCGCGAGCTGATCGCCCGCCGCGCCGTAAAGTGGGGCCCAGCCCACCCCGCCCAGGAGCCCAGCACATGACCGTCAAACGCATGGACAACGTCGGCATCGTCGTCGCCGACCTCGACGGCGCCATCGCCTTCTTCACCGAGCTGGGCCTCACCTTGGAGGGCCGCGCACCCATCGAAGGAAAGTGGGCAGACGGCGTCACCGGCCTCACCGGCCAGCGGGTGGAAATCGCCATGCTGCGCACGCCCGACGGCCACAGCCGGCTGGAGCTGTCGCGCTTCGACGCCCCGGCCGTGGTGGAGGACCACCGCACCGCCCCCGTCAACGCGCTCGGCTACCTGCGCGTGATGTTCGCGGTGGAGGACCTGAACGACACGCTCACGCGCCTGTCCAAGCTCGGCGCCACGCTCGTGGGCCAGGTGGTGGACTACGAAGGCATCTACCGCCTGTGCTACATCCGCGGGCCCGAGGGCATCCTCATCGGGCTGGCGGAGCAGCTTGGGCAGCAGGCGGGGCGGGAAGATCCGATGGGGCAGGGGCGTTGAGGCTTCATGACCCGCACCGCCAAAGTCCTGCTGACCCTCGCCCTGTGCCTGCTGGCCGGTGCCGGCTTCATGTGGCACAAGTTCCACACCAACGCAGACCACAACTGGCGGCTATTGCAGCAGCCGGTGCAGTTCAACAACAAGCCCGGCTTGGTGCTGTCGGCTCCGTTGGAGGCCGAGTTCACCGGCCAGCATCTCGTCGAGCTGGACCTGGACCGCAAGCTGCCCCTGCATGAGCTGAACTGCCTGCTGGGCACCATGCCCGCGGCGATGGAGCCCTGCGACGCCGCAAAGGGCATTGCGGCCATCCAATGGACCGTGCACGACGGGCAGACGCTGGTGGCCTCCGGCAGCACCGCCGGCGACGCGCACCCAGGCGGCTACTGGGGCCCCACGGTGGGCCGGGAGCTGGGCCAGTTCCAGGCCACCGCCGGCGCGCGCTACACGCTGCACGTGGAGAGCGCCGCACAGCCCGAGGCACTGAACCAGGCCAACCCCAAGATCGTCGTGGAGGTGGGTCATGACCGCTTCAAGCAAGCATTCGTCCAGGGCTACATTGCCGCAACAGCTGCGCAAGTGCTGACTGGGCTGGGCGCACTGATGCTGTGCATCACGGGGCTGGTCGTCTGGCTCCAGCGCCGGCGCAGTCGCAAGGCCTTGACGGCGACGCCCCCCAACCCATGACCCCCACCGAACGCCAAACCCTGCTCGGCCCCCTGGTGGCCGGCTGCGTGCTGGGCGCCGTGGTGGCCCTGGCGGTGCTGGGGTTCGACAGCGAGTACCGCCAGCTCACGCCGGGGCAGATGGCCCTGCACGCCGCCGTCGCGTTCGTGGCGTCCGTCGCGTTGACGGTCGTGCCGCTGGGCCTACTGCCCGTTGCTGTGAAGCGCTTGCGGCAGCGTTAGCCCCTCAATGACCCGCATCTGGCAAGCCCTCTTCCTCGCCCCGCTCGCGGCCAGCGTGTGAGTCTTCGGGACGCCCCTTTGACTGATGGGTCAGGCCTCGCCGGAGAGGGACTTGAACTTCTTGACGACATAGTGTTCAAACACTGCCTGCAGCAGGCTCTGAAACGTGCCGTAGTCCAAACCCGCTTCCCCTTTGGCAACGACGGCCTGGATGATCTGAGACACCTCGGGCACTGTGGCAACCGCCTTGGCGGTGAGCGCGGTCAGGATTCTGTGAGTGAATGGCTGCGCCAGATAGTCAGCTTCGTAGTCGGTCACTACGTCGTTCAGCTCGCAGAGCAAGAAGATGGCAGCGCCTTGGCGCAGCAGTGTCTGATCAAAGTCGCTTCGCTGATCAGCGGCAACCTCGACTTCCAGGTACTCAAACGCATCAAACTCATTTGGATCGATGTAGACCGTCTGATCGTGGGTGATCCCACCTTCGCGAATGAGGTGGTAGTACAGGAGCAGCACCCAAGCCATGGCCTTGTTGCCCTGCGCAGCGTTCGTGGCGTTGATGAGCATTGAGAGGCCTGACGGGTTGTATGCGGATCGCCAACGATTCCTGCCCAACATTTGAGCATGCGCCAGGCCGCAGGCCAGGCTGTCCGCACGCCACGAAGCGGAGACACGCCAGCGGCAGCTCCCGGCTGATGCCAACCACCCGACTACTGCAGCCGCACGGCCCGCCGTGGTCGTGGGCGGGATGGTTACGCAAGTGACCGCGGCTCTGCCAGCAAGCGGCGCAACTTGACGAAGGCCAGGCCTGCCATCACGGCGTCGTTGAGCGCATCGTGCGACTCTCGGGAGGGCAGCGCCAGCTCGTCCATGATGGTCGCAAAGCGCAAGTCGATGGTTTCGCCACGCGCGCTGGCCGGCAGCCTGCGGAGCTTGTAGTCGTAGTACATGGCCGAGACTTCGATCTTGCGCTGTGGAAGGCGCACCCCCAGCAGCGGCCAGATCTCGCGGTTCAGCATGGCGACGTCGAACTCCAGGTAGTAGCCAACCAGCGGCCGGCTGCCGATGAAGTCGAGCAGCAGGCGCATGGCGTGGCGTGGCGCTATCCCCTGTGCAACGTCCCGTTCGCGCAGCAGGTGGATGCGCATGCTGTCCACCTTCAGCGCGCGCTCGGGCCGCACCAGCAGTTCAAGCCGCTCGCTGGTCAGCAGGCGGTTGCCGACGATGCGCACGGCACCGATGGACACGATCTGGTCCCGCCGCACGTCGAGGCCGGTGGTCTCGCAGTCGATGGCGACCCATTCGTCAGCGGGCGGATCGTCGTACATGAAGGCGAAGCGCCGGTCGGCCAGGTGGTAGACCATCCAGCCACGGCGCAAGGCACCGAGCCAGCGCTTGACTGCTCCCAGGCCCGGCACCATGGCAAGCCTCACGCCCCGTCCAGGTGGAACTGGTGGCGGACGATGGCCTTGAAGCGTTTGACCACCGCCAGTGCATCCTTCAGGAGGTCGCGCTCCAGGCTGCTGAGCCGGTCGCCGCGCACGACGCCGCTGACCGTGCCGGCGCTGTCCAGCTCGGCGAGCCCCGCCTTGAGCTTCAGGCCCATCAGGAAGTAGAGGCTGTCGGCCAGGTCGGTGGCAAACGCGGCCGGCAGGCGCCCGGCCGCCACCAGCGCGTCGAGGCGCGCCTGCGTGCCGGTGGCCTGCACATCCTCGGCCAGCGCGAGGCTGCGCACGCCGTGGACGATGGGGAAGATGCCGCCCTTCTTCAGGTCGAGCGTCTGTTTCTCCTGCTCGCCGATCAGCAGCAGCCGGTTCCACCAGCCACCGGATTCCTCGGGAAAGGAGTCGATCGCCGCGGCAAAGCGGCCGAGCAGCGCATCGTCGGCAGCCACCAGTTGATCTGCCGCGGCGCGAACCTCGCCCAGCAGCGCCGCATCGCCGGCGACCGCGCGCGCGTCGATGAAGATCGCCAGCGCCATCAGGCCCTGCGGATCGGGCCTGAGCAGCCAGCCACGCACGACGGCACAAAAGTCGCTGGCGCTGCGCCGCCACGCGGGGTTGCTGACCATGATGCCGCCGGGGCAGTCGGGGTAGCCGAAGTCGCGCAATGCTGCGGAGAAACGTTGGCAGGCTTCGGCCACTTCGGCCTCTCCGGTCTTGGCGCCGTCGCGCAGGATCAGGCCGTTGTCCTGGTCGGTCCTGAGCAGTTGCTCGCCGCGTCCTTCGCTGCCCATGACGAACAGGCAGCTCTCGGCCACCAGCTCGGGCGGCGCCACCAGTTGCCAGGTGCGCTCGAAGAGCTTGGCGTTCAGCGCCTGCACCAGCTTGCCGATCTGGCCCACGCGCGTGCCGCCGCGGTACAGCAGCGCGACGAAGCGCTCGATCCGGGCCGCCTGCACGCCCAGCGCGGCCAAGTCTTTGGCCTGCACGATCTGCACCGTGATCAGGTAGGAATGGTTGGACAGGAAGCTCAGCAGATCGAGCTGTTCGAGCAGGCCGACGATGCGCTCGCCTTCGGCCACGACCAGCCGGTGCACCTGATGCTGGATCATCAGCGCCAGCGCATCGAACAGCGGCGCGTCGGGGGCGATCGACACGAGGCGGAAGGTCGCCAGCTCACGCACCGCCAGCGTATCCAGCGCCCGCCCATCAACGACGGCGCGCTGCAAACCGGTGTTGGTGAAGATGCCCATCCTTGCGCCGTCGCGCACCAGCACGCTGCTGGTGCGCTCGGCCTGCATCACCGTGGCAACGGCGACGATGTCGGCACCGCCGTCCACCACATGGGCCGGCCGGAGAAACGCATCGGCCACCCTGGAAGCCGTCAGCGCATGCATCTCCCGCTCGGCATGGCGCTGGGCCAGTGCGCTGAGCTTGTGCGACAGGTCGGCGAAGAGCAGCGCGCCGAACGTGGCATTGCGCGCAATGAGGGTGTTGACCGTGCTTTTTGCCAGCTCATAGGCGAGCACCTCCTCGGCGGCGGCAAAGCGGCTGCTTGCCCGGCCCGCAACCAGCGAGCGGCCGTCGAAGCAATCCCGGGGCCCGTAGCTCGCCACCAGCTCGCCCGCCTCGAATTGCGAGACATGGCCCTTGATGATGACGAACAGATGCGTGGCTTCGCTGCCTGCATCCAGGATGGTCTCGCCCTCGCGGAAGTAGGCGATATCGACGCCGTCGCGTACCAGCCGCTGCTCCTCGGCATCCAGGCCGTCGAAGGGCGAGGACGAGAAATCGAACGCATTCGGCATGGCACATCATGAGTCGCGCTGCCGCGCCGCCATGGGCCGCCCGCCAAACAATTTGCCTCTACCTTGACGCAGATCAAGCCAACCGGTCGCGACCTGATCGACTGTAAGGAATCTGCACGGTGCTGCGCTCCACGATGGCCGCAAGGAGACAAGCAGCATGAGCAACGTTCACACGAATGACCTGTATCCACCCCCGCAAGCCCTGAGCGACGGCGCCTGCGTCAGCGGCATGGCCGCGTACGAGAAGCTGGTGGCCGAGGCCGAGGCCGACCCCGATGCCTACTGGTCGCGGCTGGCGCGCGAGTTCCTGACCTGGAAGACGGCCTTCACTCGCGGGCTCGACGACAGCGAGGCGCCGTTCTACAAATGGTTCGAGGACGGCACGCTCAACGTCTCGTACAACTGCCTGGACCGCCAGGTCGAGCGCGGCCTGGGCGACAAGACCGCCCTCATCTTCGAGGCCGACGACGGGCAGGTGACGCGGGTCAGCTACCGCGACCTGCTGGCGCGCACCTGCCGCCTCGCCAATGCACTGCGGGCGCGTGGCGTCCAGCGTGGCGACCGCGTCATCATCTACATGTCGATGAGCGTCGAAGGCGTGGTGGCCATGCAGGCCTGCGCGCGCATCGGCGCGATCCATTCGGTGGTCTTCGGCGGCTTCTCGGCGCAGAGCGTGCGCGACCGCATCGACGGTGCAGGCGCGGTGATGGTGATCACCGCCGACGAGCAGCTGCGCGGCGGCAAGAAGCTGCCGTTGAAGGCCATCGTTGACGAGGCCATCGAGCTCGGCGGCTGCGGGTCGGTGAAGGATGTGATCGTCTACCGCCGCACCGGTGGCGAGATCGCCTGGAACGCCTCCCGCGACCGCTGGATGCACGAGGAGATGCAGTCCCAGCCCGAGGCCTGCGAGCCCGAATGGGTCGGCGCCGAGCATCCGCTCTTCATCCTCTACACGTCGGGATCAACCGGCAAGCCCAAGGGCGTGCAGCACTCCAGCGGCGGCTACCTGCTGCATGCGGCGCTGACGACGAAGTGGACCTTCGACCTGAAGGACAGCGACGTGTTCTGGTGCACGGCCGACATCGGCTGGGTCACCGGCCACAGCTACATCGCCTACGGCCCGCTGGCGCTGGGCGCCACGGAAGTGGTGTTCGAGGGTGTGCCCACCTATCCCGATTCGGGCCGCTTCTGGAAGATGATCCAGGACCACAAGGTCAGCGTGTTCTACACCGCGCCGACGGCGATCCGCTCGCTGATCAAGGCGGCCGAATCGGATGCCGCGGTGCACCCGCGGCGCTACGACCTGTCCAGCCTGCGCATCCTCGGCTCGGTCGGCGAGCCGATCAACCCGGCCGCCTGGGAGTGGTATCACCAGCACATCGGCGGCGGGCGCTGCCCGATCGTGGACACCTTCTGGCAGACCGAGACCGGCGGCCACATGATCACGCCGCTGCCCGGCGCCACGCCGCTCGTGCCGGGCTCCTGCACCTTGCCCTTCCCCGGCATCGCCGCAGCCATCGTCGACGAGGCCGGCAACGACGTACCCAACGGCCAGGGCGGCATCCTGGTGATCAAGAAGCCCTGGCCCAGCATGATCCGCACGATCTGGGGCGAGCCGGAGCGCTTCAAGAGCAGCTACTTCCCGGCTGAACTCACGGGCTACTACCTGGCCGGCGACGGTGCCATCCGCGACGCGCAGACCGGCTATTTCACGATCACCGGCCGCATCGACGACGTGCTCAACGTGTCGGGCCACCGCATGGGCACGATGGAGATCGAGTCGGCCCTGGTTGCAAAGACCGACCTGGTGGCCGAGGCCGCCGTGGTGGGCCGGCCGGACGACCTGACCGGCGAGGCCATCTGCGCCTTTGTCGTGCTCAAGCAGGTCTGCCCCAGCGGCGACGAGGCCAAGCGGATTGCTAACGAGTTGCGCAACTGGGTGGCGACGCAGATCGGCCCGATCGCCAAGCCCAAGGACATCCGCTTCGGCGACAACCTGCCCAAGACCCGCAGCGGAAAGATCATGCGCCGCCTGCTGAGGTCCATCGCCAAGGGCGAGCAGATCACGCAAGACGTCTCGACCCTGGAGAACCCAGCCGTCCTGGAACAACTCGCCCAAAGGAATTGAACATGCAACCCGACACCACGACCCGCATCCTGAACGACCCGAGATACCAGCGGCTCAAGGCCACGCGCTCGCGCTTCGGCTGGTGGCTGAGCCTGGCGATGATGGTCGTCTACTACGGCTTCATCCTGCTGGTCGCCTTCGACAAGCCCTTCCTCGCAACGCGGCTGGGCGCTGGCGTCACGACGATAGGCATGCCCATCGGCCTGGCCATCATCGTCTTCACCATCGTCATCACCGGCCTGTACGTGCGCCGCGCGAACAGCGAGTTCGACTCGCTCACCGAACAGATCGCCCGGGAGGCCCTGAAATGAACGCCCGCATCCTTGCAAACGTGCTGGGCGCCATCGCGCTGCTCGGCACCAGCTGCGCGGCCCTGGCCGCCGGCGCCGACCTCGGCCAGGCCGAGAAGCAGGCCACCAACTGGACCGCCATCGGCATGTTCGCCGTCTTCGTCGTCGGCACGCTGTTCATCACCAAATGGGCGGCGGCCAAGACCAAGTCGGCCGCGGACTTCTACACCGCCGGCGGCGGCATCACCGGCTTCCAGAACGGCCTGGCCATCGCGGGCGACTACATGTCGGCCGCGTCCTTCCTCGGCATCTCCGCCGCGGTGATGGTCGGCGGTTTCGACGGCCTGATCTACTCGATCGGCTTTCTCGTCGGCTGGCCCGTCGTGACCTTCCTGCTCGCCGAGCGCCTGCGCAATCTGGGCAAGTTCACTTTCGCCGACGTGGCCGCCTTCCGCTTCTCGCAGACGCCGGTGCGGGTGTTCGCGGCGTCGGGCACGCTGGTCGTCGTCGCCTTCTATCTGATCGCGCAGATGGTCGGCGCGGGGCAGCTGATCAAGCTGCTCTTCGGCCTGGAGTACTGGATCGCCGTTGTCATCGTCGGCGCGCTGATGATGGTCTATGTGCTGTTCGGCGGCATGACGGCGACGACCTGGGTGCAGATCATCAAGGCCTGCCTGCTGCTGGCCGGCGCGAGCTTCATGGCCTTCATGGTGCTCTGGCACTTCGGCTTCAGCCCGGAGGCCATGTTCGCCAAGGCGGTCGAGGTGAAGACCGGCATCGCGGCAGCGGCCGGCAAGCCGCCCGCCGAGGCGGCCGCCCAGGGCTTTGCCATCATGGGCCCCGGCGGCTTCATCAAGGACCCGATCTCGGCGATCAGCTTCGGCATGGCGCTGATGTTCGGCACCGCCGGGCTGCCCCACATCCTGATGCGCTTCTTCACCGTTCCGAATGCGAAGGAGGCACGCAAGTCGGTGCTATGGGCGACGACCTGGATCGGCTACTTCTACGTCCTCACCTTCATCATCGGCTTCGGCGCCATCACCTTCGTGCTGACGAACCCGCAGTTCCTCGACGCCAAGGGCGGCCTGCTCGGCGGCGGCAACATGGCGGCCATCCACCTCGCCAACGCCGTCGGCGGCAACGTCTTCCTCGGCTTCATCTCGGCCGTGGCGTTTGCGACCATCCTGGCCGTCGTCGCCGGCCTCACGCTGTCCGGCGCGTCGGCCGTCTCGCATGACCTGTATTCGACGGTGATCATGAAGGGCAAGGCCGATGGCGCGGCGGAACTGAAGGTCTCGCGCCTGACGACCATTGCGCTGGGCATCGTCGCGGTCGTGCTGGGCATCGCCTTCGAGAAGCAGAACATCGCCTTCATGGTCAGCCTGGCCTTTGCCATCGCCGCTTCGGCCAACTTCCCGGTGCTGCTGATGTCGGTGCTCTGGAAGGGCTGCACCACCCGCGGCGCGGTGATCGGCGGCTTCCTGGGCCTGATCTCGTCGGTGCTGCTGACCCTGGTGTCGCCGGCCGTCTGGGAAGTGACGCTGGGCAATCCCAAGGGGTCGGCGCTGTTCCCCTACGCATCACCGGCACTCTTCTCGATGAGCATCGGCTTCATCGGCATCTGGTTGTTCTCGGTCCTTGACCGCAGCGCCCGCGGCGACCAGGATCGCGCGGGCTTCATCGCGCAGCAGGTCCGTTCGGAGACGGGCATCGGCGCCTCCGGCGCCTCGGGACATTGATCAACAAGGAGACATCATGAGCACAAGAGACGTCGTGGTTCTGGGCGCCGCGCGGTCCGCGATCGGCACATTCGGCGGGTCGCTGGCCGACATCGAGCCGGCCGAACTGGCCGGCCAGGTGATGAAGGAAGCGGTGGCCCGCTCCGGCGTCGATCCCAAGGCGATCAACTACGTGACGGTGGGCAACACCATCCCGACCGAAAGCCGCTTCGCCTACGTGGCGCGCGTGGCGGCCATCCAGGCCGGGCTGCCGATGGACTCGGTCGCCATGGCGGTCAACCGGCTGTGTTCGTCGGGCCTGCAGGCCATCGTGACCACCGCGCAGAACATCCTGCTCGGCGACTGCGACTACGGCGTCGGCGGCGGCGTCGAGGTGATGAGCCGCGGTGGCTACCTGTCCACCGCCATGCGCAGCGGCGCCCGCATGGGCGACACCCAGCTGATCGACACCATGGTCGCCACGCTGACCGACCCGTTCGGCGTCGGCCACATGGGCATCACCGCGGAGAACCTGGTCACCAAATGGGGCATCACGCGCGAGCAGCAGGATGCGCTGGCCGTCGATTCGCACCGCAAGGCGGCCGCGGCCATCGCCGAAGGGCGGTTCAAGTCGCAGATCGTGGCCATCGTCAAGCAGACCCGCAAGGGCGAGGTCGTGTTCGACACCGACGAGCATGTGAAGCCCGCCACCACCATGGAGACGCTGGCGAAGATGAAGCCGGCCTTCAAGAAGGACGGGTCCGTGACGGCCGGCAACGCCTCCGGCATCAACGACGGCGCGGCCTTCTTCGTGCTGGCCGATGCGGCGGTGGCCGCGGCGGCAGGCCACAAGCCGATGGCGCGCCTCGTCTCCTACGCCGTCGCCGGCGTGCCCAACGACATCATGGGCGAAGGACCGATTCCGGCCACCAAGCTCGCGTTGAAGAAGGCCGGCCTCACGCTCGACCAGATCGACGTGATCGAGAGCAACGAAGCCTTCGCCGCGCAGGCCATCGCCGTCGCCCGCGGGCTGGAGCTCGACATGAGCAAGGTCAACCTGAACGGCGGCGCGATCGCGCTCGGCCATCCGATCGGCTGCTCGGGCGCATTCCTGGCCACCAAGGCGGTGTACGAGCTGCACCGCACCGGCGGCCGCTTCGCCCTCGTGACCATGTGCATCGGCGGCGGCCAGGGCATTGCCGCCGTGTTCGAGCGGCTTTGAGGCCCAGGCCGGCGCGCCGCATCATCGCCATCCACTCCCGGCACCTACAGCGCCCAACGGTCGCATACTCAACGGATGGGCCACGGGTCTTGACGACCCACCCGCAACACGCCGAGGGCACCTCCATGAACAACGCAAGCCAGGCCGACCACCCCAAGGCCCGATCGCCCGCCCTCGTGCTCGCGGCCCTCGCCGCCTTCGTCACCGCGGGCGCCGTGTCCTGGGCTACGCCGGACGGCAATCTCGTCGTCACTCTGGTGCCCGCACTGGCTGTGGGCGGGGTGGTGTACGGCGTGGCGTCGTGGTGGCTGCGCCGGCCGCGCGCGTAGAACCCCGGCTTGAGGCACTTACCGAGGCCGCCGATTTGGACGATAGTCAGGGCGCCGCGGTGCCCTCATCACGGTCGGAGCTTCACCATGGCCAGTCAAGTCGCCCACTCCACGGCCGCGCGCGCAGCGACCGAAGCCAACCGCTCGCAGTCGGCCCGCCCCCAGCCGCGCCCCACCGAGGCCCGGCACGCGCCGGCGCCATCGCCCTCCACGCAGGTCAAGCTCAGCGCGGCCGGGCAGTCTGCTGCTGCCAACGCGGCCAAGCAAACTGCCAAGGAGAGCGCCCAGGCGCACACCCAGGCCACGCAGCAAAGCAACCGCGAGGCGCAGGCCCGCCAGGCGCTCGCCAAGACCTACAGCACCTGACGTTCGTTCACGAGGCTCCGTGACGGGGCGCGCTCCGCGATCGGTCTTGCCTTGGCCGCGGCAGCTTCGATGGCTCACGCGACATGGCCTTCAGCCTGACATGAGTCCAAGCGCGCCAGCGTCCTACCAACCGAAGTCGTAGCTGCTGTCGCGCTTGGCGTCCAGCAGCGGCGCCGCGCCCCCCCGTCGCCGGCTCCACCACGCGGATGACGTTGCCCTCCCGGCTACAGTGCCCCGCATGGCCTCCCTCCAGGAAGCCACCAACGAGCGATGAGCAACCCCACCCAAGACCTCCTGAACCGCCCGCCCGAGGACCTGCTGCTTTGGGTGCGCGGCTGCATCGATGCCGAGGCGCACGCGGACGAGCACATCAACTGGCACGGGCTCGCGGATGGCGCGGCAACCCGCTCGCATGCCCGCGATGCGTCGCCCGCGTGGGCAGAGACGTCAGTCGCCGTCTACGCATGGCTGGCCGCCAAGTCGGCGCCCGGCGTCGCCAGAAGCCTCAGGCTCTCGGAGATGCACGTCCGCGCCCGCGAGATCACCACCCGCGGCGCCTGCGCGGGCCATGGTGTCCGCGACCCGCTGACGCTGATCGAGTGGTTCCGCAGCCAGCGCAAGTTTTCGCTGGACGAAGCCACGGCCCTGTCCCGCCATTGGCGGTCCCTGCCCATCACCGAGATGGCCGCGCTGCGGCACATCAAGAACATGCTGGGCGCCCTCAAGGCCCTGCCGGGCACGTTGACGCCGGCGGACCGGGACGAACTTGTGCCCTGGCTGGAACTGCGGCATCGCCTGCCTTAGGCCAGACATCGTCAGCGTCTGCGGTCTGTGATCGGCAGGCCTCATCCCCTTGTTCCGGCCCGTAGGATTGCGCCACGGTAGCCGCGCGCAACATGCCCCTGGATGGCGCCGAAGCCTCACCTCAAACTCGCATCAAACGCCAAGGCACATGCCGACTCTCACCGCCCTCCTGATGTCGTGCATCGCCCTCATGGTCTGGCACATGCCAGCCTCGGCGCAGGAAGCGCCAAAGGGCCTGCATTGCGATCTCACGCAACCACCCGAAGTCGCGGGCGAACTGCCCATCTCATTGCAAGACTTCGGCGTCTTTGCCCGCGTGTACCCCCGCGTCACTGAAGTCCTAGACGGCTACAGCGGTTGCCAGGCGATTTGGTCCGAGGCTTCGGGCCTGGGCGGCAAGCCGTATTTCGTGATCATCGAACGCGGCGAAGTCGTCGGCATTTGGCCCCGGTCGCCCGAAAGACTTTGCCGCAAAGGCGAAGACCCTCGAACGGGATGCCGCGACCCGCTTCTTGTGATGGCGCCCTCTTATCCCGCGGGTTGCCTGCGTCAGGCGAAGGCGTCAGGCCAGCTGTCCCCCGCCTGTGTCGCCGCCTTCATGTCCGAGTCACAAGAACTGGATGCAAGGAGACTCGCCCCCTTGCTCAAGAGCCTCCTCTGACTGTCGGCCAGCACGGCGCAGGCTGCAGCCGCCGTCGGCTTCGGCGCAGGCAGGCAGCTGGCACGCCGCTATCCTCTTCGCCCAAACCCTCCACCTCCACGCAGAAAGCCCCGCGATGCGCACCAGCCCCACCACGCCCGCCGGCACCATCCACCGCCTGGCCCTTGACAGCCAGGTGCTCGCCGGCAACCTGCTCGGCGACCCCACGCGGCGCGCCATTGACGTCTATGTGCCCGCAGGCCACGACGGCCGCAGCCTGCCGCTGCTGGTGGACATCGTGGGCTTCACCGCGGGTGGGCCGGTGCACACCAACTGGAAGAACTTTGGCGAGAACGTGCCCGAGCGGCTGGACCGCCTCATCGCCACCGGCGCCATGCCGCCCGTCGCCGTCGCCTTCCCCGACTGCTTCACGCGCCTGGGCGGCAACCAGTACGTCAACTCGGCCGCCGTGGGGCGCTGGGACGACTTCCTGCGCGAAGAGGCCGTGCCCTTTGTCGAAGCCGCTTTCGGCTGCGGCGGCGCGGGCCGGCGTGGCATCTTCGGCAAGAGCAGCGGCGGCTACGGCGCCATGGTGCACGCGCTGCTGCACCCTGACTTCTGGAGCGCGGCAGCCGTGCATTCCGGCGACATGGGCTTTGAGCTGCTGTACCGGCACGAGTTCGTGCCCGTGCTGCGGGCGCTGGCCAAGGAGCCCGACATGGCCCGCTGGGTCGACACCTTCTGGCAGGCCAAAAAGGTCAAGGACAGCGACTGGCACATCATCATGATGTTCGCCCAGGCCGCAAGCTTCGACCCCGACCCCTCAGCCCCCTACGGCCTGCGCCTGCCCGTCACGCTGGACACCTGCGAGCTCATCCCCGAACGCTGGGCCAACTGGCTGGCCTGGGACCCGCTCACCCTCGTCGAAGCCCACGGCCCCGGCTTGAAGGCGCTCAAGGCCCTCTACATCGACTGCGGCGACGTCGACCAATACAACCTCGTCTACGGCGCCCGGCGCATGCACAAGCGGCTTGGCGACCTGGGCGTGCCGCACGTGTACGAGGAGTTCCCGGACGACCACTCGGCGGTGGACTATCGGATGGATGTGAGCCTGCCGATCTTGGCGAAAGCGTTGGGCTGAGCCGTGCGGACTGTCAGGCGGATGTGCGACTACGACTGCCACCCTCTTTGGGAGGCGCCCCCGGGCGAGGTGGGCAATATTGACCCCGCGAGCCTGCCGATCACGACAGACCTGCGGATCGCATTGGCAGCTTGGTCGTTGCGCTTCGACGAAACGCTGAACCGAGATGACCCACGCCTTTCTGGCTTCGCCAGGGAAGAGGAAAGGGCGTTCTTCAAGTCAGAAGGCTTTGCGCAGAGCCCATGAGCGCATCCCCCGCACAGCTTGACGAGCTGCTCGCCCATTGCATGGATTTCGCTCGCACCCTGCTGTCCGACGCGGGAGACTTCGATCCGTTTGGCGCCACCCTTTCGGCGCAAGGCAAGGTCGAACCCGTGGGCGGGAACACCGGCGACGAGCCGCCCGCCCCGCAGGAGATCTACAAGCTGCTACTGCAGGCTTGCGCGGCAGGCGCTGCCCAGGGCAAGTACCTGGGCACCGCACTCGCGGCGAACGTCAACATTCCTGCCCAGTACTCGCCCGCCTATCCAGACGGCGTACGCGTTCACCTGGAGAGCCCCGGCCACTCCCGGTTCGTCTACCTGCCGTACCGCATCGTTCGGCAAGGCATGTTCACCAAGAAGTTCACGGTGGAGTACGCCGAGCCCCTCTCGGTGGACACCAAGCCGGTCTGCTTTCGCGCAGGGACTGGCTCGTAGCCAATCCCCTGAGATGGAGCGGTTGCCCAAGTCAAACGTATAGGCGCCCCATGACCATTTCCAGTGTCCGCATCTACTTCTACCCCCTCACGGCGCAACGCGAGTTGGCGTTGACGGCCTCCCACTGGGGCTTCGCGGAATGGTTCACCCGCCGCCTCAAACCCATTCGCGAGCAACTTGGCGGCCCAGAAGCCAAAGGCGTGAACATCATGAACCTGATGCTGTACGAGAACCCGGAGCACGCCTGGAAACGCGACGAATGGATTCAAAGAGGCAACACCTTCCAGTTCAGCTTCGTGTGCGACCTGCGGCCTCTTGAAGCTCACCCGCCCGCCGAGAACCTCCAGAAGCTGATGCAGTTCTATGCCACGCTGGCCGACGGCGCACCCTGGCCACAGGCGCGAGCGGTAGCAGCGGCGCTGCGCGAGCCCCTCAGCGACATCGATCAGGTCACGCTGCGCCCTTTCCTGCAATGGCCGCGCGCGGAGATGATCAGCGAGGCCAAGGCAAGGCGGATGGTGAGAAGCGCCGGCTGATCGCGGCCAGCGCGGCACCGCTATCGCATTTGCGCCGATCTTGGGACCACCCTTCTGACCTGTTGCAAAGCAACTGCGTGATCTGGGTCGAAGGGCCATCGGATCGCGTGTACGTCGAGTGGTGGGTTTCGAACGTGGATCCGCGGTTGTTGCCTCCGGAGCGCCGAATCTGGATCGATTCGACCTTCGCGCGCAAGTCGTGAAGCTTGTCGAGTTCATCGTCGCATCCAATCCCGCGATCGAGGGCTGATATTCGGGGCTGGTCTGCAGCAACGCATGCAGCTCATCATCGGCAGGCGCGCCCGCCTCGACGAAAGCGGGCGCGCCTTCGGCCTGCTCGGCAACAGGGTCCTGATGATGGCCCAGACCCTGCCCCGCGCGGCACCGTGACGTCTGCAAGAATGACCGCAATCAAAGGCGCCATCGAGGAACGTCATGAAGTCCACCCACATCAGTCTCCTGCTCACGGCCGCGTTGGGCCTGGGCGCGCCCGCATTCGCGGCCGACACGCCGGCGCAGGCCGGCACGCCCCTGATCTCGGGCGTCGACGTCAAGTCGTTCGATCCGGCCGTGCGGCTGCAGGACGACTTCTACGCCTACATCAATGGCCGCTGGGCGAGCAGCACGAAGATCCCCGCCAGCAAGGCGCGCTGGGGCACCTACGACGAACTGCGCGAGACGGCAGCGTTGCAGGTGCGGGCGATCCTGGAGGACGTGTTGAAGAACCCGGGCGCAGCCGGCAGCGAGACCCGCAAGATCGCCGACCTGTACACCACCTTCATCGACGACAAGGCGCGCAGCGCGCGCGGCTTTGCGCCGCTGGCGGCCGAGTTCGAGCGCATCGCCGCCGTCAACCGCCACCAGGACCTGCCCGCCTTGATGGCGGAACTGGAGCGCCAGGGCGTGACGGTGCCCTTTGCCGTCTCCGTCGGGCAGGACGCCCAGAACGCTGAACGCTACGTCGTCTATGCCTCCCAGTCCGGGCTGGGCCTGCCCGACCGCGACTACTACCTCAACGAAACGGACAAGAAGCTCACGGCCGTGCGGCAGGCCTATGTGCAGCACATCACCAAGCTCTTCACCATGCAGGGCGACGCGCAGGCCGAGCGCCACGCGGCCAACGTGCTGGCCCTGGAGACCCGGCTGGCGCAGTTGCAATGGACCCGCGTGGAGAGCCGCGAGGCCCTGAAGACCTACAACCCACGCACACCCGCGCAACTGGCCGAAGAGGCGCCGGGGCTGGACTGGCAGGCCTACCTGCGGGCCGCGGGCATCGCGGGCAAGGCCAACGCGCTGGTGGTGCGCCAGCCCAGCTACTTCACGGGCCTGGCGAAGCTGGTGCCCGAGGTGCCGCTGGAGCAGTGGCACAGCTATTTCAAGTGGCACGTGCTGGAGGCCTACGCCCCCTACCTCGCGCCCGCCGTGGCCGATGAGCGCTTCGCATTCACCGGCACGGTGCTGCGCGGCGTGCCCGAGAACGAACCGCCCTGGCGCCAGGCCCAACAGTTCGTCGACTCCATCATGGGCGAGGCGGTGGGCAAGCTCTACGTGGCCCGGCACTTCCCGCCCGAGAACAAGGCGCGCGTGCTGGCCATGGTGAACAACTTCCTCGCCACGTTCCGCGAAGGCATCGCTGAACTGGAGTGGATGAGCCCGGCGACGAAGAAGGAGGCCCAGGCCAAGCTGGCGCTGTTCACGCCCAAGATCGGCTACCCCGATGTCTGGCGCGACTACACGGCCCTGAGCACCAGCGGCACCGACCTGATCGCCAACGTGCGCGCTGGCCGCCGCTTCGCCTTCGACCGTGGCATCGCCAAGCTGGGCAAGCCGGTGGACCGTGGCGAATGGGGCTTCACGCCGCAGACCGTCAACGCCAGCTACAGCCCGCTGCAGAACGCCATCACCTTTCCGGCGGCGCTGCTGCAGCCCCCCTTCTTCGACGTGAGGGCCGAAGACGCCATCAACTACGGCACCGTCGGCACCAGCATCGGCCACGAGATCAGCCATGGCTTCGACGACCAGGGCAGCCGCTACGACGGCCATGGCAACCTGCGCAACTGGTGGACGGCAGACGACCGCGCCGCCTTCACCGCACGCGCCAACGGCCTGGTGCAGCAGTACAGCGCCTTCAGCCCGGTGCCGGGCTACCACGTCAACGGCCAGTTCACGCTGGGCGAGAACATCGGCGACAACTCCGGCGTCACCATCGCCTACAAGGCCTACCGCAAGTCCCTGGGCGGCAAACCTTCGCCGGTGATCGACGGCCTGACCGGCGAGCAGCGGCTCTACATCGGCTGGGCCGTCAAGTTCCGCACGCTGCAGCGCGAAGAGGCCGCCATCGTCCAGATCAAGAGCGACCCGCATTCGCCCGGCGAATTCCGCGTCAAGGGCACGCTGGCCAACCAGGCCGGCTTCTACGAGGCCTTCGACATCAAGCCGGGCGACAAGATGTACCGGCCGCCGGAGCAGCGCGTGAAGCTGTGGTGAGCGGCCGCGGGCTCCGCGGCCTGCTCGCGGCCATCTGCTCGTACCTGCTTTGCGGCACGGCGCAGGCGGTGACCTGCGTTGGCACCGGTGCCACCACGGCCTACATGCATGCGGACACCAGCGATCTGCTCTTTGTGGCGTGGCAGCCCGAGGGCGACTACCGCTTCGCCATGTTGGGGGCAGAGGGGTATCAACGCATCGATCCGCGTGAACCCGACGAGGTCGTGTTTCTGTTGAGCGGCCTGGGGCTCGCCTTCAATACGCTCGAAGTCACCCGGTTTGTCGACGCAGGGCAGGCGTTGGCTGCCACCGACATCCTGCCCCTCTACGCAGCCTGGCACGCCAGGATGGCGGCGAATCGGGGTGTGCCCTACCAGCGGATGGAGGAGCTGGCCCGAACCCGCCGCCCGGCTTACCGGTCCACGCCGGTGACCTACTTCCTGCGCTGGCGCCTGTATGCGAATGATCCCCAGGATGTTCGCGGTGTCTACTATCTTTCTGCCGTCACTGCCTCGGGCCAAAGGGTCGCCACCCTTGCCGCGCAGGTGAAAGAACCCGAGCAACTGGCCCAGGCGCACGCTCAGTTGGACCGTTTTGCCACCAGCTTTCGATTGATGGAGGCCGACGACCCGTGCCCGACCCCAAAAGAGAAGTGACCTGCTTACGGAGCTCCCCGATGTTCAAGCCGACCGCAGCCCTGCTCGCGACCTTGCTCCTTGCCGGGTGCGCGGACTGAGGCACATGCTCAGCGCGAACATTGGAGCGCTTTCATGAAATCCTACGCATCCATCGCGCGCCGGGTCGTTCGCATCCTCGGTCACCCCAACAGCGGGTGGTCTCCGGCCGATCCTGATGACGACAACGCGCTCGAGATCGAGTTTCGCTTTGAGCTCACGGACGACGGCCACAAGAACTTCTTGCTGGTCTACCAGTCCCTGGACGGGCGCTACGCCGCGGATTCGTGGCACGCGACCGTGGAAGAGGCCTTGGCCTGCGCCGAAGAGTCCTACGGCATCACGCCGTCGGAATGGGTGGCCCCCAACGCCATTGCGTAGCCATCCGTTGCGGCAGCACCCGACGACCGAGTCGCTTGGGCCCGCGCGTCAAGGCAGTTCTCAAGTCATTCGCCGTCGGGCACGTTCTCTGGCGTCGAGCCACTCGCGCCATCGTTTGGGCCAGATTTAGGCTCGTTGGCCGCGGGCGCTTTCGGTGCGAGACCGGGCTGCTTGAGATGATCACGGACGGCGGTTGCGTTCCTGTCCACGACTTCGCTCACGGCCTCGGTGCGGACCCGGTCAATGGCAACGCGCTCTATGAGCTTTTCGACGCCGATCACCTTTTCGCGGGCCGGTGATGCCTCGTCGCTTTCGCCGGGCACCGGGGCGCCGGGCGCGTTGGCGGCTTGAGGGGTCTGGTCGGTCGAGTATTGCCGGCACAGTTCCATGAACTCGTCGATCTCGGTGGACTTATCAAACACGGCATCAGCGCCGCACTCGCTCGACTTTCGGCGAATTTCCGGCGTGGCGTAGTTGGTGAGGACGATCATGTGCTGATCGCTGCGCCGCTCTCGTGCGGCGCGCAGGACCTGGAAGCCGTTGCCCGCTTTCAGGAACATGTCCACGATGGCGAGCCGCCACTTGTCCGCATGCGCCTTCAGCGCAGCAACGCCTTGATCTGCCGTCTCGGCGGTGGCGATGACTTCGACGTCCGCAAACTCCTCCAGGGCCGGAATCAAGCCGGCACGGATCGCAGCACTATCTTCGATCAGGATGGTCGCGATAGTCATGTTTGTCCAACCGGCGGCCAAATGGCCAGAACAGTTATACAGGGCGTGCTGTGTCCATAATGTAGGACGGCGCGCCGCCCCCGTAACCACAGGGCGCAAGCCCCATGCCAGGCGGGAAAATTGCTCAAGAGGAGAGGCCATGTCGAACGAATTGCCCGGTTCGCGGGGACAGCGGAATGCGTCTCCCCTCGACGAAGCACTGACCAAGAACAAGGAAGCCACCAAGGAGGTGGAGCGCGCCGCTGACGATCTGGCGGTCGTGCATGCGGTCCTTGACACCAAGCTCACCAAGGGCGCGAGTGACGGCGACGTCAAGCGGGCGGTCGCCGAGACGAAAAAGGTCGAGGAACGCCTCGGCGAATCCGTTGACAAGCTGGAACAGGTGAACGAGGCCTTGCAGCGCGAAGTGCGTAAGGCGGGTTGAGACACCCCGAGGCGCTCGGAGCCCTGCATTTGGGGCACGGGCGGATCACCCTTGCGTCGTCCCCTTCATCCCCCGTCAGCACGCACATGTCTTTCACCCTCCCCGGCTTCGACCTGGCTGCCTTTGTCACCGCCACGCTGGCCGAAGACCTCGGCATTGGCCTTCCCGGTGGCGGGCGCGACATCACCTCGGAGAGCGTCATCCCGGCAGACGCGCGCTTTGCCGGGGTGATGGACAGCCGCGAGGCAATCACCGTCGCCGGACTGCCTTTGGCCGCCGCGTTCTTTCACCATCTCGACCCGGCGTGTGCGGTCGAAATGCTGGTGCAGGATGGCCAGAGCGTCACCCCCGGGACCGCGCTGATGCGCATCGCCGGCAACGCCCGCGCGCTGCTCACCGCCGAACGCAACGCGCTCAACACCGTCCAGCACCTCTCGGGCATCGCGACGATGACGCGCGCCTATGTCGACGCGATGCAGGGCCACGCCACGCTGCTCGACACCCGCAAGACCATTCCCGGCCTGCGCGTGCTGGAGAAATACGCGACGCGCATGGGCGGCGCAACCAACTACCGCATGGGCCTGTGGGACGCGGTGATGATCAAGGACAACCATGTCGCGGTCGCGGGCGGCGTCGGGCCGGCAGTGGCGCGGGCCAAGGCGGCGGGCGTCGAGCGCATCATCTGCGAGGTCGACCGGATCGACCAGATCGAGCCCGCGATCGTGGCCGGCGCCACGCATATCCTGCTCGACAACATGACGTCGGCGATGCTGGCCGAGGCCGTGGCGCTGGTGGCGGGCCGTGCAGCCACCGAGGCCAGCGGCGGCGTGCGGCTCGACAACATCGGCGCGGTCGCTGCCAGCGGCGTGGATTACGTCTCCGTCGGGCGGCTGATGCAAAGCGCGCCTGCGGCGGACATCGGGCTGGATTTTGAGCTGGTGTGATGAATGGCGGCTCTCCAGCGGTGAACTCGACGAGCGCAGTGGCAGCTCCGCGTCGCAAGCTGCCCGCCAGCCGACACGGCTTGCACCTCAAGCCCTGACCGCGGGGCGATCGCACAGTCGCAAGAAGCTGAAGCGACCCTGTCGATCCTGCGGCTCCTCGCTCGTCGTACAGACATAACCCCCTTCTTTCGAGAGCGCAGGAGACTTCAATGGCTGCATCGGTCCTGTTCATGTCCATGTCGCTCGACGGATACATTGCCGGCCCGAACGACGAAGTCGGCAATCCCGGAGGCGATGCCTTCGACCGGCTGCACGAGTGGTACGGGGACTTCTCCCGGCCGCCTGGGGCCGTCGGAGAATTGTGGGACGAGTGGAACAGGCCGGGTTCGATATTGGCGGGTCGGCGCACCGTCGAGCAAGTCGATCACTGGGGCGGTGACAACCACGGCGTCCCGATCTACGTGCCCAGCCACCGGCCGCCCGGCCCCTCCGTCGCCAACTATCCGCTGGTGACGTATGTGCGCGACGGCATCGAGAGCGCGATGGCCCAGGCGAAAACCGCCGCCGGCAACCTGGACGTGCTGGTGCTCGGCGCGTACACCGCACAACGGGCACTTGAGGCCGGCGTGCTGGACGAGCTGCAAGTCCATCAGATCCCCGTGCTCTTCGGTGGTGGCCGTCGGCTGTTCGAGGTGCTGCCTTCCCGGATCGAGCTGGAGATCGTTCGGGTGATCGACACACCGGATGCCACGCACATCCGCTATCGCGTTCGTCGCTGAGCGCAGTGGCGCGTGACAATTCATTCAAGCCGAAGCCGCTTCGCGGCCCCGCACCGGTCGCCCCCTTGAGGAAGTACGACGAATAGGCGCCTTCAAATGACTACCCCATCGTTCATCTGTGCGACCTGTGGCAAAGAGCATCCCGGCTTGCCCACCGACTACGGATACCGCCTCCCCGACGAGGTCCACGCACTCGCCTACATCGACCGATACCTGCGCTCGAGAAGCAACGCTGACTTGTGCACCCTGGACGAAACCCGCCACTTCATCCGGGGCATCATTCCAATACCTTTTGCCGCCAGTGAGGACGAGTTCTGCTGGGGTGTCTGGGTCGAGGTCTCCAAGGAGCACCACGACATCTACGCCAACGGGTTTCATACGGACCTGGGGCACACACCCCGGTTTGCCGCCGCGCTCGCGAACGACATCCCGGGCTACGGCGGCACGGCGGGGCTTGCCGTTGATGTTCAGCTGCAAGACGGCAACTCCCGCCCCGCCTTCTACTTCCCCAGCAGCGAGTCGCATGCCATGGCCCATGAGCAGCGCAACGGCATCTCCGCAAAGCGTCACCATGACATTCTCGAAGCCGTCGGGCACTTCAAAGACAAAAATAGCGCCTAACTCACATTTCAAGCGGCATTCAGGAAGGCCCGCCCACACCCGGCACCTCCCCACCTGGCCGACACCCCATGTTCAAGCCGACAACAACACTCCTCGCAACCCTGCTCCTCGCCAGCACCTGCTGGGCCGCGCCAACACCCGTTGAGCAAGCCGCGCGAGAAGTGGTCTACCGCTTCGGCGAGGGCTACACCCAGGCCACCATCGACCTCGCCGCGCCGTCCAAGGTCAAAGCCTCAAAGGCGGATGGCGGCATGGTCAAGAAGGAATTCCAAGGGCCAGGCATCCAGGCCTCCTGGCTGGAGTCACCCGGCACGCCAGGCAAGCCCACGCCGCTGCAACTGCGCGTCAGCCGCGCCGGGCATCTGGTGAGCGACATTGGCGTGGGCACGTCGAGCGCCGCTGACATCCAGCGCCAGCTTGGGGGCCCGGACGAACGCGGCAACCAGTGGATGGCCTACCGTGGCCTGGCCGAGATCTGCAGCGACAAGTTCACCTTCAGGTTTGCCCACGGCAAGCTGAGCGAAGTGGAGTGGCAATGGTGCGCGGACTGATCCCCTGCGCGGGCTTGCTGCTGGGGCTGGCCTGCGTTGCCGCGCAAGCGCAGCTCCAGTATGGGCAACCGTTGTCGCCCACCGTCCTTGAATACGCCGAGGCGGACGTCGGCCTGCCACAGCGCTACCGCAAGCTGCTGGACGAACAGATCGCCCAGCTCAAGGCCTCGCCGGCCTGCAAGGACTGGCCCCAGCGCGTCGAGGTCTTCCTCGTGTACGGAACCGACTACAAGGCCACGGGGCGCCATGACTACCAACGCATGGGCGAACGGACCGAGGCCTTGCGCACCTACTTCACGCAAAGGCAGGGCCTCAACCGCGTGGGCGTCCAGATCGGTGTAGAGAGCCGCCAGTTCCTCGGCTATGGCAGCGAGATCGCCAACGTCTTCGTGCAGTGCATGCCATGAGGGCGACAAAACGACCGCTCCTGGCCCTGGGTGCCAGCCTGCTGGCGAGCGCGGCATGGGCGCTCACGCCAGCCACGATGCCGAAGCTGAGGGACGCCAACGCGCGGCTGACGTTTGCAAGCGGCGAGGCCCAGCTCAGCCCGCAACACAAGGCCCTCATCGAATCCACGGCCGCGCAACTCAAGGCCTGCGAAGGCTGGCCCAAAGACACCACGGCGTATGTCTGGTACTGGATCCCCGCCGCGTCGCTGCCGCGCAAGGACTACGCGCTCATCGGCGACCGCGTGGACCACCTGAAATCAGAACTCGCCACCGTCCACGGCATCACGGACCGCTGGATCACCATCGTGTACAGCAAGGACGATGGGTCCTACCCCGGCAGCGGCAGCCCCTTCCCGCCGGGCGACCTCACGGACCGGGTGGAAATCCATCTGCGCAGCCTCTGCGAGAAGCCGAAGTAAGGCCGCCAGCGCCGGCAGGCACGGCGGGCTACATCCGCAAATGTGCGGAAACCCCTCAGCGGCTGCCCGCCATTCGGGTGCACATAATCGACCCCAATGACGGCCAAGCGCTTCAGGGTTGCCCTCTCGTTTGCTGGTGACAAGCGGCCCTTCGTGGCCCAGGTCGCCGGGTTGCTCGCGCAGCAACTGGGTGAAAACCGGGTGCTGTACGACAAGTTCCACGTCGCCGAGTTCGCCCGCGGTGACCTGGCCCTGTACCTTCCCCCGCTTTACTACGACCAGTCCGACCTCGTGGTGGCCGTGCTGTGCAAGGGTTACGCCCACAAGGAATGGTGCGGCCTGGAGTGGAACGCGATCTTCAGCATGATGATGAAGGGACAGCACGACCAGGTGATGCTGACCCGCTTCGATCTGGCCGAAGCGCAGGGCATGTTCAGCATCCCGGGCTACTGTGACCTGGACACCCTTTCGCCAGAGCAGGTGGTGGCCTTGATCCTCAAACGCCTCGCTCAGGTTGACGGGCTAGCAGGAGGCAAGAACGCGCAGCCGCCTGCTGCAGTTGCCGCTGCGCCCGGGCCCGACTGGCCCCTCGTGCCGCCGCCGCTGGACTGGCCCGTGGCCAACCACAGCGAAGCCCAGCGTGCATTCTCACAACTGCTCACCCGTGACAGCCCGTGCCGCCTGCTCTCCATCCACGGCCACAGCGAAACCGGCAAGTCCCACCTCACGCGGCAGTTCGTTCGCAACTCGCTGAAGATCCCCCACCTGGCTTGTGGCCGCTTCGACTTCAAGGGCTCGACCGACATGCGTGCCGAAGCCGCAGCGTTTGCCAGTCAGTTGGAGTTGCCGCTGCCGGCGCAAGGCAGCCTGACCGACCAGCTGCGCCACATCCTCGACGGCTTGCGGCAGCGCGCCGCGCCCACCTTGCTGGTGTTCGACACCTTCGAGCTGGCCGGTGAGGCCGAGCGGTGGGTGAAAGAGAGCCTGCTGCTGACGCTGACGCGCAGCGCCTGGCTGCGCGTCGTCATCGTGGGCCAGACGGCGTTGCGACCCCACGGCGAGATCTGGGCCGACTGCGGCGCCCCGCCCATCGAACTGCGCCCGCCTTCGGCTCAGGAATGGTTCGAATTCGGACGTGCCCACCTTCCGGACCTGACGCTGGACTTCGTCAGCCGGGCACATGGATTGGCGCGTGGCCAGAGCAGCTTGCTCGCTCAGTTGCTTGGCCCTCCGTAACATGGACTTCGCCCAACAACTTCGCATCCTCGAAGCGGCACAAGGCCAGCCCGCCCTGCTGGCGCTGGCCACGGTAAGTCTCGTCCACCACTCGCTGCCCGACGCGGAAGTCGAGCGGCTGAAGCAAGCCCTGCTGGCCGCCGCCGTGCCCCACTGGTGCGACAGCGAGTTCCTGGCGGCGCTGCTGGAGACGACTCGCGAGGAGGCCGAAGCCTTGATGGCCCGACTGCGCCAGCTCAACGTCATCGAACCCTTCACCGCTCGCGGTGACGGTGCCGTCAACGTGCATGAAGCGGCACGGCTGGCCTTGCGTGAGCATCTGCGGGTGTCCGATGGCCCGCGATGGGTCCAACTGGCCGAGCGCGCCGCGCAACACCTAGCCGATCAGGTTCAGCCGCACGCGCGCATCGAACACCTCTTCCATACGTTTGCGGTCGACCCGGCTAGAGCGGCTGAAATCTGCTCAAACCTGAACCGCGAATTCACCATGGTGGGTCACCATGAGGTCCAACACGCCTTCGCGCTGGCGACGGCCGAATTGAGCCGCGCAGGTTGGTTGAGCGGTGCGGCAGAAGTTGAAGCGAAGCTCGTCCAACTCGATCTTCGTATCAGCCGCGGCGAGGCGGCGCAGCTCGAGCCCGAAGCGCAGGCCGTGCTGCAGCTCGCTGCTGAGTGGAAGCACCCCCCGGGAGTCGCCAACGCCTGTTGCCTCCTCGGAGACGTCTTGAGGGAAAAAGGCCGCCTGGACGATGCACTGCAGGCCTTCAAGGAGTGTCTGGGCGTCAGCCAGCGCCTGGCCGCAGCTGACGCCGGCAACGCCGGCCGGCAGCGTGACGTGGCCGTCGCCCACTCCAAAGTTGGCGACATCTACGAAACCCAAGGTCGGCTGGACGATGCGCTGTGCGCCTTCAACGAGGACCTGGGCATCTGCCAGCGCCTGGCCGCTGCCGACGCCAGCAATGCCAGCTGGCAGCGCGAACTGGCCATCGCCCACTCCAAGGTCGGCGGCATCTACCAAGCCCAAGGCCGCCTGGACGACGCGTTGCGCGCCTTCAACGCGGGCCTTGGCATCAGCCAGCGCCTGGCCGCTGCCGACGCCGGCAACGCCGGGTGGCAGCGCGACTTGGCCATTGCCCACAGCAGGATTGGCGGCATCTACGAAGCCCAGGGCCACCTGGAGGGTGCGCTGCGTGCCTTCAATGCGTACCAGGGCATCAGCCAGCGCCTGGCCGCAACCGACGTCAGCAATGCCAGCTGGCAGCGCGGATTGGCCGTCGCCCAGTCCAGGGTCGGCAGCATCTACCAAGCCCAAGGCCGCCTGGACGATGCGCTGCGCGCCTTCAATGAGTGCCTGGGCATCTGCCAGCGTCTGGCCACTTCCGACGCCAGCAATGCTGGTTGGAAGCGTGGACTGGCCCTGGCCCATTGGCGTATTGGCAGGGTGCAACACGATATGGGCCAGGCGGAAATGGCTCGCGCGAGTTTTGAAGCCGCAGTGCGAGTCATGCGGGTGGCCGTGGCCATGTCACCGGAAAATGCCGGTTGGGCCAATGACCTGGTGAACATACAGAGTTGGATATCGACCTGACGCCTGAGTCGCCCGTCAGGCGGGCTTGTACTCTCGTTCGAACCACGAGCAGGTCCGCCCCGCCTCAACAACCCGCGCGCCCGCCATCCGCCTGGCCCCGCAACGATGACGCACTCCCCATGTTCGAAACCCTCGTCCGCCTGATCGCTGGCCTCGTTTCCACGCTGTGCGGCGTGCTCGCGATGATCGTCCTGTTCATCGTGGGCGGGCGCATTCAAGCCGAGGTCACCGCCGCGTCGCCATCGGTGCTGGTGGTCGGCCTGCTGTCCCTGGTGTTTGCGGCGCTGCTGTCATTGGTGGTGCTCTTCGCTTTCAGCGCCTACTCGGGGCACTCGGGCCCAGCTCGGCCCAAGCTCTGGCTCGGCTGCATCGCGGCCGGTGGAGTGGGCGCCGTGGCCTTCCTGCTGCTGAAGCTGGTGTGACGCGGTGCCGCATCCAATCGGCCAAGCTCAACGGGCTTGATCCCTACGCCTACCTCCGCGATGAGCTGGAGCGGCTGCCGACGCAGCAGGTCAGTCGGATCCCGGAGTTGCTGCCGTATTGCTTGGCAGCGGCTTAAGGGCCCGCCGAGGCTCCTGCTAGGCTGTGTGTCCATGAGTGCAATGCCATTGGAACTGGAAGCCGCCGCGCACGAAACGATACAGGCGCAATGCGCCGAAGGAGATCGCCTGGCGGCCGCAGGCAACTATCGAGAAGCAATTGCCGAATACAACCGAGCTTGGGGGCTTATCCCAGACCCCAAGAACGAGTGGGCCGCAGCGACATGGGTCTTGGCTGCCATTGCCGACGCCAGCTTCTTGGGCGGATTCAAGATCACGGCCCGAGAAGCGCTTCAATACGCGATGTCATGCCCAGGCGCGATAGGAAATCCCTTCCTGCATTTGCGCTACGGGCAAGTTCTCCTCGATGCAGGTGAACTTGAGCCAGCTGCAGATGAGTTGATGCGTGCCTACATGGGCGCAGGGCACGACATATTCGACAAAGAGCACCCACGCTACTTGGAATTCCTGAAGACCCGCGCGACCCTCCCGGTGTGATGCCTGGACGCATTCCGCGTACCGACGCCTCCGGCTCGTCTTCGGCCGCCGGAGTGGGTCGCTAGCTAGACACCTACGGCCCTGGCGGCAATGCCGTAGCAGGTCCAGTTGAGCGATGGATTAGCTCCACCCTACGAGAAGCCCACGCAGTGAATTTCTTCAGCTCTAGCGGCCTTCTTTGGGTTCGGCCGAAACTGACTGGACGCATCCACCCAGGCTCCTTTGATCTCAAGCCGTTCACCTAGTGGCGCCAAGAGCCCGACTCCATCCAGCGACTTCTGTTGCCAGGGTTCGTAGAGAATTTGCTCTTCAGTTCGGCCGAGTTGTTCCTGGACTTCCGACTCATCGATCCAGATCTTCGCGTCTGGGCCGCGTAGAGACCACACTACCCGATCAGTCGCTTGCTCTGTCCGCTGGGCGAAGCGGATCAACGCAGGCTCAAGTGCATCCAGCAGGATCACATTGGCTGCACGTCCCGCATTAGCGCTAAGCGCGAACTGCGCTCGATAGCCAATAGGTGAGTTGAAGAAGCTGTCGTAGGCGGTACAACTCACGCGGAGCCCAAAGACCGCCCGTTCACAACCCCTCAGCGCGATGTCGTTGGGAGATTCCCAGGTGAACTGCTGGATTTCGCAGCGCTGCACCATTTGGACAACGTCTTGAAAGGTCGCGGCTGCCATCATTGCGACTTGTCGGGGCGCGGAAACGGTGTCACTGAAGCGCCAGAGTGGATGCGTCATGGCTGTTTAGTCGAGCGACTGGTTAGTCCACATTTTTAGACCTCATCGCCCCTGCAACCGCAGCGATCCGATCCACCCTCTCTGCCACCGCGTCGGCCTTCTGATTCGCCGGCTTTAGGCAGAGGCCTCGGTGAACATGATGCGAGGAGTTCAGGGCGGCAGCAAGCCGTGGACTCCATATCGACGGTGCGGCAGCAATGCGCCTTGCACCGGTCGTTGGGAGCGGCGTAATGAGGGGCAAACGGATCGCGAGCCGCTCTTCTCCAAGCGCTGCCTCATGAGGCTCGCCCTACGCGAAGGCCGACGCGCGATGGGTCGATCCAGCTCGGGCCAGAGGCATTCGGTCATGCCGCGGGCCGGTGAGCCTCTCAATCACGTGCTCAAATCTTCGGCAGTGCCCATTGACGACCCAACTGCCGGCCTCGCGCCAACCACAAATGCGCTACTTCCGACCCGTCCTTCAGCCTGGCGAACTCATGCCCCCTCAGGTGAGCCATGAAGACAAGCTGGGTGGCCTTCCCTTCGGACTCCCCTCTTCTCAATGGCCAGTCTGCAAAGACTGCGGGAAGCCCCAATCGCTGCTCGCCCAGTTCGGCCATCACGCGGAGCGGCTCGACCTCGGTAAACCGGGTCGCGTGCTGAGCGTCTTTCAATGCAATCACGATCCAGGGATGTGCAGCACCTGGGAAGGCGGATCGGGCGCAAACGCATGCCTTGTCACCGAACCAGAAGAGTCGACTGGCAAGCTGACGCCCGCGCCAACGCCAGAGACGATTGCTGAACGAGAGGCCCGAGTCGTCGACTGGATCGTTGAGGACGACGGACTGAGCGAGTCCGAAGCGGCTCGCTTCTTCCAGGCCGACTCGTACTTCGAGTTGCCTCCCCTCAAGACAGAGCTTGTTCCCACGAGCACGCGGCTCGGCGGCGTTCCGCATTGGATTCAAAGTCCCGATGAAGCACCCGGTGCGCCATGGCAATTCGTCGGGCAACTTGACAGCACGTACAGCTTCCTGCGCCCACTCAAAGAAGCCGTGAGTGGCGTCCATGCCGACCCGGACCGTTGGGAAGGTAGGACCCACTTCTGTGCAGGCCCGAACTTTGGCGACGGCGGAATCGCCTACCTGTTCATCAACCGTCAATCCGTCCCGGTGTCCGGCTGGTTCTTCTGGCAATGCGGCTGAGTCACCAAGGCATCCGCATGGGTCCGGCCTGGCCGTGCATGCAGTCCCGGCATCGGGATCGTTAGTGGTGCTTCCTACCCGACACTGCGCGACGGATGAACCAATAGCTGTCTGCGCTCACGCGCTCCTTTCTCGATGACGACAAGAACTATCCTCCTGGCGCTGGCCTGTGCGCTGGCATGCCTCGGTTGCACCGACAAGCGCCCGCCGTCCACGGAAGCTGCCCCGGCCCCTGCCCCTGCCAGCGCGGCGAGTGCGGCGGCATCTGCTGTCTCGGCGGATGCAGGCGCACTCGCCGCAGGCGCGGCGTCCCAGGCCGCGGCACCCATTGCCATTGACTACTACGCCGAGGCAGACGCGCTGAGGCTGATGCCACCCATCCCGTTCGTGCGCTTCAAGACCGAGGCGGGCACGCTCTACTGCGCCGTTGGGCTTTGCGCCGAGGCTCCGCCCGATCCCGGCGACAAGGACGTGTCGTTTGGCTACAGCTATCACACCGCCAAGTGGACCCCGCAGCGCGCGGCGGTCAATGTCAAAGCGACGACCGATCCCAGTGCGGACCCGACCTATCTCGTCGAGGGCCGCCAGATCGCCGGCGAGGACGCCTATGTCCCCGGCGACGGTTGCCTCTACGTGAGGCAGTCAGGCGACGCCTACTTCCCCGTCACCAAGCGCTACTGCGTAGGTGCCAGCGGCAAGCTGGAACGCATGCCGCAGAAGGACGACGTGTTCCCGCTGGCGCACACCGCCAACTTCAAGGCATCGATGCAGGTCTTCGAGGCCCCGGACAGCCGTCGGGTCGTCGATGTCGTGCCGGAGGGCGAGCAACTCTTCGTCATGGCAGCGCGAGTGAAGGGACTCGACGACTACATGGATGCCTTCTCCTGGCTGCAGGTGCGCACGAAGCGCCACCAGGTGGGCTGGATTCCCATGCCGGATTCCATCGACCAGTGCGATGACGTCACCGGCAACCAGAAGAAGATCTGCTTTCTAGGGGACTGATGCCCCAACGCAATCGGGCGGCAGGCCCGAGGCTCGCTTTGGAACGCGTCTGTCCGCAGGCTTCCTGGAAAGAGCCAGGGCTGATGGTTGACGCACCCACAGAGCGAGCGGCCCCTCGGCCAGGAGCTGTCGCTGGCCGGCGTTCGCTTCGGGGCTCACTGGCGGCCTGGCGGTGGTCTCGCGCATGCTCAAATGTTGGGCAGAAATCGTTAACGAACCGCATGCAACACGTCAGGGCGCGAATGATTCGTTCGGTCAATTTCGTTCGACTGAAGATCGCAGCAGGCCTTATTGGCAGTGCGGTCGGCGCAGTTGCTGCTGAGCCGCCGAGCGTCAAGGCGAAGGTCGGCGATCCATTTCTCCAATGCAACGCAATTTCAAATGCGCTACCGCGGTCTTTGAAGATGCTCCGTAGCTTGGGACCCGTGATCTCGCAGCGGACATCTAGCGACGTGGCGGAGTACTGCGACTCAAGCAAGCACAAATGCAGACGGATCCAAATCAGAATGCCCGGGCTGGGAGCAGACCTGATCGAGAACTCCAGCGAGCACGTTTTGGCGCCGCTTGAGATTGAAATCAGTTCTAGCAAGTGGCGCCTTATGAAGGGCGTGCAGGTTGGACAGACGGTCGGAGATCTTGCGGCGTTCTACGGAGTAGAGGCGCCACCTAACGACGGGGAATTCAAGATTTGCGGGGAGGTCGCGTGCCTGGAGGTCCACCATCGGAAGCAGCGCGTAGAAAAGTTGCGCTTGGATTGCCAGTGGGCTTGGTAGTGCGCCATAGCCGGTTTTTCGAGCGGGCTGCCATGGACGCGCCTCGGTCAGCCCTCAACTTCAAAGTTGAACGCCCGCTTTGGGCGACTCACCAAGCCTTGCGCAACTTCTGCTTCGGGTCAGAAGCAGCCAACCAACCCGTTCGCCGCCAAGATTAGCAGCCCGCGCACTGACCGCAAGCCGCCAGGCCTGAGCGCGGGCCGGCATATGGCGACCTAAGGCTTGCCCTTCACCACCCGCCCCAACACCCCCCGCGCATACCCCACCAACCCCGCACCGTCACAAAACACCGGCAGCCCCGCCCCTTCGCCATAGCCCACGTAGTCCGGGCTGGGGTCGCCCTTGGTGCGCACGATCTCGCGGGCGGTGGTGAAGTCGTACAGCAGGCCTTCGCCGCGGTACATGTCGTCGGGGATGCCGCCGCCCAGGTTGACGAAGCCGCGGCGGCAGCCGGGGAGTGCGGCGACGTCCAGGCGGGCCGCGCTGCGCAGGCCGGTGGCTTTGACGGTGTTGGCGTCGGGGAAGACGTTGAGCGGGCGCGCAGGTTGGGCCAGGTCCACGAGCTTGGGCAGGGCTTCGGTGAGCATGGGGCAGTAGGCCAGGCCCAGCGCCCGGTCCAGGCGCAGGGGTTGCTGGCAGGGCATGCGCGCGGTGGCTGCGGTGGTGGCGGTGCCGTCCATTGGCACGAGCACGCAGTCGGGCACCTCGGGGTCGGCGCGCTGTTCTGCATCCACGCAGTAGGAGAGGTGACCGTCGGCGACATGGCCTTGCTGCACCTTGCCGGTGGCGGACAGCTCGGTGGTGCTCACGGTCTGGCCGGTGCTGGCGTCCACGGTCAGCAGGCGGTGGCTGGTCAGCACCCACAGGCGCTGCGGGCCGGGGGCGGCCGAGACTGCAACCTGCAGCCGCAGGATGGCCTCACGCTCTTTGCTGGCGGCCGTGCCGCTGCCCACGCTGGTGACGACACTGGTCACGACGCTTGAGGCGCCATCCGCCACGCTCCAGCGCCTCACCTGCCCCGCCTGGTCGGCCGTGAAGAACAGCGCGTCGCCTGCCTTGTGGACGGCACCCACCAGCGCAGAGGCCTGCGGCTTGCGCCAGCGCGGCGTGGCCAGGTTGTCGGCCGCATAACCCATCAACTCACCGCCACCCGCCACCAGCAGCAGTTGGCCGCCCGGCCGGGCCAGCAGCTCGCGGCCGGTGGCCTGCTTGGCGAGGCTGCCTTGCGGGCCCAGCAGCGCGAGGTAGGCGTCGCTGGTGTAGTCGGCCGTCAGGGCGTCGCCGCTGCCGGGCTCGCTGTATTGGCCGCTGAGCACCATGCCGCCGGCCTGCTTCACCAGTGCCGGATCGGCGCGCGCGCGCAGCTGCCACAGGCGCAGCGTGCCGTCCTCGGTGAGGGTGAGCACGCGGCGCCCGTCGGGCGAGATGTCGAGGGCCACCACGGCGGACGTGTGGCCGCCCAGCGCCGCGAGGCGCAGCCCCTTGTCACCGGAGACGAGCACGGGCTGCTCGATGTCGCCCGAGTTGCTGGACGGGATGAAGGCCACCACGTCTTCAGTGGCGCTGTAGCGCACCGCGTTGGCGATGCCGCCACAGGCGGAGTTCTTGTAATAGGTGTGCGTGGTGAAGCGCATCTGCGGGTCGTCGGCCCGCACCAGCTGCACGCTGCCCCAGGACGCGCACAGCAGCATCAGGCGGCCGGAGGGGTCGACGTCCACATGCTGGTTGGTCGTGTCCAGCCGGGTCACCTCGTCGCGGGCGTTGGCCACGGCGATCTGCCGGTCGGCGGACTCGCCTTCGTCCAGCCCACCGGTCGCGAGGATCAGCACCGCCGCGTCCGCCGTCGCGTCCACCGACCACCACGCCTGGCTGGGCTTGAACCCCAGCTTGGCCAGCGGCACGCGCCGCTCCACCGCCGCCCTGCCCTGCGCGGCCGGCCGCGTGGCCAGCACCCACAGGCCATCGGGCGACAGCGACAGCACGGCGGGCAGCGGCTTCAACACGGGCCGGGGCGATGGCGCCGATGCATCCGTCGCCCCCTTCGCCACCGGCGGCCGGGCCTGGCTGCCCTGAGGCCGCAGCTCGCCATCAAACGCCAGCACGCGGTCGTGCGTGAGCACCTGCACCGCGCCGCTGGCGGGGTCAAACCAGGCCGTCTCCACCGGCACGTCCAGCTTCAGCCGCCGCAGCTCGCGCTGCTGCCACACGGCGCGGTAAAGCGCCGTCTCCACCTCGGCCGTGTCCACCCCCGCCGGGCCCGCCTTGTCAAAGCCCTGCAGCGCCGACGCGATGGCGCGTGTCGTCTCGCCACGGCCCGCCTCGGCCTGCGCCAGCTCGGCCAGCGCGCGCACCTCGTTGGTGGTGGCCAGCCGCGCGTTGTCCACCGCCAGGTGGCGCTGCCACAGCGCCAGCGCCGACAGCACCAGCGCGAACACCGTGCCCGCCACCGAGCCCCCCACCAGCACCCGCTGCGCCCGCGTGGCGTCGTTGCGGCTGGCCAGCAGGTAGGCGTGGTGCAGGGGCGTCAGCGGCGGCGCCTCGGCCGGCTGGCGCGCGCGCCAGGCCTCCGCCGCGGCCAGCCCCGGGCCGCGCATCAGCAGCGCGCGCGGGCGGCCGTTCTGGCTCCAGTGGTGGGCCAGCGCCTCGATGCGCGTGTGCTCCTTCAGCCACGGCAGGTCCAGCTTCAGCGCCTGCGCCAGCTCGTCCGCACGCTTCTCAAAGCCCTCGCCGTCCTGCGCCTCGCCGGTGAAGAACACGTAGTTGATCTTGCGGATGCCCTCGGGCACCTGCTCGTCGGGCACCATCTCCACCACCACCGGCACCAGCCGCTTGGCGTGCTCGCCCACCTTCTCGATCTCCCACGCACACCAGGGCGACGCCATCGACGCCGGGCTGACGACGCACACGACAGCGTCCGCCTCGCGCACGAAGCCTTCCAGCTCCAGCTTGAACTCCACCGCCAACGGCAGGTCCCGCTTGTCGATGATGACGTCGATCTCGCGCGCTTCCAGCGCCAGCACCAGCCGGTCCACAAACGCCAGGTCCCGGCGCGAGTACGAGATGAACACACGCAGCCGGCCGGTGTTGCCGGCCTTGCGCGCCGCCTGCGGCAGCGGCGTCGTCTTCACGCGGGCCATGAGAGGCCGGAGGGGACGTGGGGCATGGGGCAGACCTTGGTAGGCGGGTGGCCGACGTCTGGTGCTGTCGCCCCAGAGGGCATCATAAGCAGGCGGGTGCCGGCGTGCCGCGGCTTGCCCGCCCGGCCGTGGCTGTCATTTGTGGCAGGGCGGCTGATGGGCGGCTATCGACCCAAAGCTGAAGTAGCACTACGCTCGGTGAGCTGCCCAAAAGCTGACGTTCAACGTGAAAGCTCAGCGGGCGGCGAAGCCGTCCGCTGCAGCAAATGGTTCAGCCTCGCAGCCAATACCAGAACGCTAGCCTGCGGCATAGGAAACTGAAAGCAGCTTGTACTTGGCAAGTTCCGCTGGTGATGGGCAAGGCACTTCGTCGAGGTAGAAGTGATATCCCGTCGCAATCAGCGCGATGGGGACTGCGACTTTGGCAACGGTGCTAGGGGAAGCGCTGGTACGCAAGCAAGTACGCGACCCGTGCTGCAACTTGACCTTCACTCGCGTGGGCTCCGCAGTTCTAGCCTGCACAAAAATCTCTTGCTCGCCCGGTGACATGTCAGCAACGACATAGTCGGAATTGGATAGCGATGCGAACGCCGCGCCATTTGTGCCAACGGCAAGCGATACGCCTCCAGCAATGAACGACGACTCTCGGAAGACGAGAACCTCTGCGCGGGCAGATGGGGAAGGCTTGGGAATCGCGACGACGGGCTGACTTGCGCACCCAACCAACACTGCCGCAGTGAATGCGATACAGGAGACTCTCAATAGGCTCATAGATGGCAACCCCAGGGGAATGTTAAGACGCCGAACGTTGAAGCTGAGCCGCGAGCGGCGGCTTGCCGACGCGAGTCGGCTCAAGCGACAGGTCAGGCGTCATGGCAGGCCGGCGACAAATGGGGACGCAACAACCAGACCGACGGCAAGAAGCATCGAGAGCCGAACCTTCTTGGACAGCTTTGCTGCCTTTGCTGCCAGGTTCGGATCGGTGAATTCTTTGAAATCACCAGCCGCCAGGTTCCACCATTGTTCATGCTCGAACGCGTTGGTGCCAACGTCATCCCTGCTCTGCTTGTCATTGAGCTCACTCATGCGATCGGTTGCTTTCGCAACGTGCCTGCAGTATGAGTAGAACTGAAGCATCACTGGAACCGCGTATGCCGCGTACGTGGCAACCAGAACTGCAAGAACCCATGCACCTGTGGAACCCATGATTTCTGACGCCCTGACTACCCATTCATCCGGCACGTCCTGCCGCACAACTCCAGCGGCTGCTGCTTGACCAAGGCCAGGCGATTCACGGCAAGGCCTTGTGCCGAAAAGACTTCACCCGGCAGCCCTGAAGTCACCGTCATTGAATGGATGTGGAAAGCGGCGTTCATCGATGCAACTCTGCCAGCCGCTCGAACCCGGCGCAACGGTGGAAATTCCCGCGCAGCGACCTGGAGACCGGACCTCTGCCGAGCGGCCATGCTGGCTCCGTAGACCAGCCGCCCGCGGGTGACTGGTCTGCGCCGCGTGCGGCTCTTAGAGGGGTGGGCGCTTTACGTATGTGAAGCCCCTGCGCATGTAGTTGGCGATCGCTCGACGCTTCAGAGCCTGCGCCGCTACTTTGGTGTAGAGGCGCGCTGCGCGCCCGATGGTCGGCAACCCATTGGCCTTCGCCCAGGCGGCAACCTCGCGAAGCCGTGCGCGCTCCATACGTGCAGTGACCGAGAACGTTCGGGCGCCGCGATTCAAAAAGACTACGAAACGATGTGTGGTCACGACTTCAGACCGTCCTCCCGCCATCGCAACAGGCTAGCGCGCGACTGCGGCCATGTCCACTTCATGGCGCAGCGCTGAATAGCTGACCGTCGCGGACGACCGGAAGTGGCCGGGACTACCAGTTCGCACTCTAGGCCGGCAGCAGCCGCTCAGCGGCAGGGACTCAGCCGACCGACAGCAAATGGCCGATCCGCGAAATTGGCAATGGGCCCTAACCCAGGTGCATCTGACCGGCGCCCACCAAGCCGATCAGCCCGATCACGATCAGGTAGATGGCGACGATGTAGTTGAGCAACCTGGGAACTATGAGGATCAGGATGCCGGCGAGCAGGGAGATGATCGGGGCAAGGCCGAGATGGAGATTCATGGAAATTTCCTTGGTTATCGCACGGCCTCGACGACAAGAGCATCGCCAAGCATGCGCCTCAGCCTACCTGAAAGCTGTCGATCGTCAGCGACGTCTCCTGGCCGGCACCTGAAATCGACACTCAGCAATCCGGATGGGCGCGCAGGCGACGCCTTCAATAGATTGCGTGGCCGTGCGACGCAAGCTCACTGCAGCCAGGAACGACCGCCTGCCGACGCGCCCCAATTCGTCGCAGCGACCTTCACGCTGCTCACGGCAGCCAGCGGCCTGCGCGAAGCGCGCCCGGCAGCGCCTCACCGTGCGACGCGCAGCTTGCGTGCCAAGAAGTCGAGCCGATCCTGGCCCCAGAAGATCTCGCCATCCACCACGTAGCTCGGGGCGCCGAAGACGCCGGCATCCAGCGCCAGCCGCGTGTTGGCGGCATAGCGCTCGGCGATGTCCGGGGCAGCAGCCCGCGCGAGCAGGTCGTCCGGCAGCCCGGCCTCGGCGACGATGGCACGCGGGCCATGAGAGGCCGGACGGATCGTGTGGCATGGGGCAGACCTTGGTAGGCGGCGGGTGGCCCACGTCTAGTGCTGTCGCCCCAAAGGGCATCATACGCAGCGGGGCTGGCTGGCACGTCCCGGCTCGCGCGCGGCGCCGCTGCCTGCGCAGCAGGCTCGTGAGAATGCGGGCGTGGTGAGCGGTAACGTCCGCCAACCCTGGGGGCGTCCCGCGCTGGCGATTCAACGACGTGCCGCCGCCCCACGCGCCGGAATCGGCCATGAGCGGGCATTGGTGGACAACCGGGTCCTAGTTTCTGGCTGGCTTGCCATCAGTAACGGCTCCCGCACACCACGGCAGCTTCGTATCTGCTTCAGGTCAAGCACTGATCACATCGGACCATGCCGCGTGCTCAAATGTTGGGCAGAAATCGTTAACGATCTGCATGCAACACGTCAGATGTCTTAGTGAATGCCGAGAAGAGGAAGTTCGCAAACGCGCTGCTGAGTTGCACAACGACCTGGTGCAGCTTGATTCACTGGCAACAAGTCAGGAACAGCGGCGTCACTTCAAAGATGCTCGTGAGCAACTCCAGCGCGCCATGGACACTGGCTCAGTGCCCGGACTCCAGCTTGGTTCCTATTTCCTCGCTGTCGTCACCATGCAGATTCGCGAAGTCCAGGACGGCCGACGCAAGGGCGCCGAGCGTGCTGCGCGACGAGCCGCCCGCACAGATAGGCCGGGCGGCGACATGGGCAAGTCAGACTGATGGCCATAGGCGACTGAATGCGCCGCTCAATTAAAGCGTTAGACAACAAGTGAAAGCCGCGCTGATTTCTCTCGCAATGATCTTGGTAGGTTCCGTGCCGGCTGCGACTCTCCCGCCAAACCCGGATGATCCAACGGCCGATCAACGCGTTCAAGAAGCCATCAGACTCATTCAGAGCGGCAGTGCAGTTGACGCGGGAGTCAATCAACTCACTCAGGCGGCCGTCGCCGGGCATGAGGAGGCCAAGTACACCCTAGGCTGGCTCCTGCTGCGAGGCGCAGCCCTACCTAAAGACAATGACCGCGCATTGCATCTTCTCGAATCAATTGATGGCGACTTAAAGATCGCAGCCCGAATCTTGATCGGCGTCGTCTATGCAGAAGGATCCAACCAATTCGCGCCAAACAAGGAGCAGGCCCAAAGAGCGTTCGAGCAGGCCGCCGCGGCTCTCAACGAGCAGATGCGGGAGTTTCGAAAGTCACCGCCAAGCAGTCCGCGCGACATCGCGCTACGCAAGCAATGGCTCGAAGACTGGACCGTTCTTGTGGGCATGGCGGGAAAGTACGAACTAGCCGTTCCCCGGCGAACCAATTAGTACTCCCGGTTCCTTCTCGTCTATCTCAAAAGCGTCCCCGCATGAAACGAGTGCGGCCTAACCCATCCGTCAAAGGAGGCGTCCACAAGCGGGCTCGCCCACTTGCGGCCGCCCCTTGCATTGAGCGTTGGGCGACAGCTTCATGACAACCACAGCGGCCTAGAGAGGACGCTGGCGTGCATCCGCTCCCGGCCGACAGCACGCGTTAGTCGCTCGGATACCGACAGACCTGGCTCGCTTTCGAGACCCGTTCCACCGTTCAGGCACTCGGCGACTCTTTGTCCATGAAGGCCTGCCACTCGTTCTCGTGATAGCGCTCGCTGTTCACCAAGACGCAGTAAGCGCCGTCGCCTGATGGCTGCACGATGCTGATGCCAACGTGCGTGTCGCCATCGTCGACTGACATTCGCACCGGCAAGTCCTGGTTCTCGAAAGACTGCAGTTCCTGTATCAGCTGCCGGATCGTCTTTCCACGAGTGACCCAAGCGGGAATGGGATGGCGCAGTGTCGTCATGATGTGCAACCTCAAATCTGTCATCAACGAGTGTCGGCTCATGGCCGGCACCTGAAATCGACACTCAGCAATCCGGATGCGCCCGCGGGCGGCGCCTTCGGTCGGTTGGGTGGCCGTGCGAGCGCGAGCGCCACCCGGGCTCGCCGACGCCCCTATTTGTCGCAGCAACCTTCACGCTGCTCACCGCAGCCAACGGCCTGCGCGAAGCGCACCTGGCAGCGCCCTACCGTGCGACGTGCAGCTTGCGTGCCAAGAAGTCGAGCCGATCCTGGCCCCAGAAGATCTCGCCATCCACCACGTAACTCGGCGCGCCGAAGACGCCGGCATCCAGCGCCAGCCGCGTGTTGGCGGCGTAGCGCTCGGCGATGTCCGGGGCAGCCGCCCGCGCGTGCAGGTCGTCCGGCAGCCCGGCCTCGGCGACGATGGCACGCCGCGTGGCTTCATCGCCAATGTCGCGTTGCTCGACCCAGACCGCCGTGCCGAAGCGCCCCGCGAGTTCCAGCGCCGCGTGCTCCCCTTCGAGCTGGCTTGCCGCGACGATCAGCAGCGCAGCCGGGTCGGCCGCAACGGGAAAGAAGGCCGGCTGGGGATTCAACGGCACCTGCAGCGCGTCGGCGAAGCGCTTCAGCTCCACCAGACGGTAAGCCTGGCGTTGCGGCGCACGCTTGGCCAGCGGCAGGCCGCCACTGGCCGGGAAGATGGCCCCGAAGTCGACCGGCCGAACCGCCACCGACGCGCCCGCATCGCGCAGCAGTTGCACGAAGCGCCCATGGCCAAGGAAGGCCCAGGGCGAGACCGGGGTGAAGTAGTAGTCGATGTGCTGAGACACAGGTGACCTCGTGCAGAACCCCCGTCATTGTCGTCCAGACACCCTGCGTCGCACTGGCGCGTGCGTGCCGGGGGAACGGGTCGAGGCACTGGGCCCTCACCGCACCAGGCATGCGTCGGGGCCTTCTTCATGACCGCCCCATCCTCAATCGAACACGACCAAAGGAGCGCTTCGAACGTCAGCTCGTGTATTCTCGAAATTCCTGGGGAGGACCGTATGGCCGGGGAAAAGACGGGGGAATCACGCACCTTCATCACCTACTCAAGGGCCGACGGCGAGTTCGCCCTGCGCGTCGCGAACGACTTGCGGGCCGCGGGCGTTTCCATCTGGCTGGACCAGCTCGACATCGCACCCGGCAGCCCGTGGGACCGCGCCGTCGAAGCCGCCTTGTCGGCGGCCGGCCGCGTCATCGTGATCCTGTCGCCGACGTCGACGGCGTCGGAAAACGTCCAGGACGAAATCGGGCTCGCGTTCGACACGCACAAGCAGATCATCCCCGTGTTGTGCAAGCCCTGCGAGGTGCCGATGCGGCTGCGCCGCCTGCAGCGCATCGACTTCACGGGCGGGTACGACGAGGCGTTCAAGCTGCTCCTGGCGGCGGCGCGGTGGCCGATCACCGCACCGGCGGAGGGCGCAGCGGCGCCTGCGCCCGCGCCGATGGCGCCGTCGTCTCACCCGGCGCCCAAGTCGCCGGGCAAGGTTTTCTCCGCTCGCAACATTGGCATCTGCGCAACTGCCGGCGTCGTGCTGACAGGCATGGCCATCTGGCTCAGTGGCGGGAAAGGTTCGACCGATGCCGGGCCCAATGATCCAGCGGCACAACAGCTTGCCCAGTCGCCGGGAACCCTGCCGGCGCCACAAACCGCCATAGCCAAGGAATTGAGCTGCGACGAGGCATCGTCATTGCGCTCGAACGACGGGGCCGTGCAGACTCTGACGGTCCAGAACAAACTGGCAAATCCTGTAAACCTCGTCTGGATCGCCCACGACGGCAAGCCCACGCCGATGGGCACCGTGGAGCCGGACGAGACGTCCAAGCTGGACACCTTCTCGGGGCACTACTGGATGCTCAAAGATGGCATGGACCAATGCCTCAAGGTCGTCGTTGCCCCAGGGCTGGTGACGTTGCCCTGAAGGTCCTGCCGATCCATCAGCCTGACGGCTGGGCCTGACTCGCCCTCGGCTACCCAACCGCTTGGCCCGCGCCAGGCAGCAAGGCAAGTGCGCCGGCTTGCGGTCCAAACGCACGAGATCCAAGGCTATGTTGCAGAAGACCCCAAGTGGACCGTGTATGCCCAGTTTGGCTAACCCATCTTTGGCGCTGACCAGAATCGGCAGGCCGCAGCTCGCGGCGCTGCTTCCACGCTAGGACGCACCATGTCCTCCGAACTCTTCCCTTGCCCGAGCTGCGGCTTCCTGATGTTTTCAGAGCCGCCCGGCAGCTACGAAATCTGCGCGCTCTGCGGCTGGGAAGACGATCACGTTCAGTTGGCGCATCCCGCCATGGGCGGCGGCGCCAACAAGCTGAGCCTCGCGGCGCATCAGCAAGAGGCGCTGCAGCGCTTCCCACCCGACTTGCTCCAGTCCGGCCCGTTCGTCCGCGAGCCGGGTTGGCGGCCACTGCGGCCAGATGAAGTCGTTTCAGCCAAGCCAAGCCCCAACGACGGGCGGTCGTACTTCGAAGCCGCAGGCGACGAGTCGCCTCAATACTATTGGCTGTCCAACCCGGCGCCGTAACCCCGTCCGTCAAGTGGATAGTTGCTGCTCGGCGGACGTGCGGCGGGGGCGTCAACGACGAGCCGCGGTCTCTATCGCCAACGTAGACTGACGCAGCCATGACCCGCATGTTCCTGAGGACCTACGCCAACGCCAACGCCGACGAGGCGCGCGCCCTGACCGCCGCCATCGAGGCCGCGCTGGCCTCGTACGAGCCGGCTGCAGCGGCGAGCCCAAGGCCGTACTGGAAGATGCCCGAGCTGTTCGAGTTCACCTATCGCCTTTCATCGCCGACGCGGGACATCTGGGACGACCTGGTCGCCAAGAGTTCCGAGAGCTGGACCGTCATCGAAGAAGGTGACGGGCGTTCAGCGGTCTGGAATCGCGTCCACGATCGCCTGTTCCTGGTGCCTGCCGTTCGCTGGGCTGAGCTGTCCATGCAGCAAGCCGCATGAGCAAGCAGTCCAACGACGCCAACCCCACCTCGGTCCCCGCCGACCAGGAGCAGTGGTCCGAGGCCAGCAAGCGGTCCTACTCGTACACGCCCGGGGTCCCGCGCCACTACGTCGACCAGCCCTACGAATGCTGGCGCTGCGGCGCCGCCTGCGTCTTCACCGCGCAGGACCAGAAGCACACCTACGAGGTCAAGAAAGCCAGCATCAACGAACGCCGCAAGTTCTGCGCCGCCTGCTGGGCCGAGTCCCTCCAGCTCCGCGCCGCCTTGGCCGAGCACGAGTCCCGCTGGGCCGCCGGCAAGAGCAGCCTGCAGGCCGACGCCGACTTCTTGCGCGGCTGGCTGGAACTGCTTGACCGCTTCAAGACTTTCGAGCCCTACCGGCAGGACGTGGCGCGCGTCAACATGCTGCGCGGGCTGCTGCTCAAGCTCGAATGACATCGGGCGCCAAGGGCACAGTGGCGGCCCCTGCCCGGGGGCGGCGGGCCGACGTGCATCTTCACCTCAACCACCGCGCCGCCCGCCCCTGCCCTTGCCATAGTGCCCGCTGCAACCCTTCACCCGGCCACCCCACAGAACAGGATGCCCATGCCCATGCCCATGCCGCTGAGACGCTTCGCCACCGCCGTGCAGCTGTGCGCCGCGCTGCTGCTCGCGCCCACCGCGCTGGCCGCGCAACCCGAGTCCGACCTCGTGGCCCGCGCGCGGGAGCTGGTGGACACCTACTACGGCGGCCCCAACCTCGAACGGGCCGCCGCCTTGCTGGCACAGGCCTACGCCGCCAACCCGGACGACGCCCACATCTACGTGCAGGCGGCGCGCATCACCGTCATGGGTGGGCACATCGGTTTCGGCAAGCTCGCTGACGGCACCGTCGATCGCTACGGTGCGCTGGTGGACAAGGCGCTGGCGCTCGACCCCGGCAACGCCAAGGCGCACATCCTCAAGGCGGAGGTTTTCCACGAGCAGCGTCGCTTCGCCGACCAGTTCGCGGAGCTTGAAATTGCCAAGGCACTGGACAGCACCGACCCCTGGGTGCAGATGGGCTACGGGCGCTACTACAAGGACGTCGAAAAGTTCGGGTCCAGCTACGGGGCCTTCGAAGCGGTCATCCGGCGCGGTCCGGGCACCACGCCGTCGGAGCGCAAGGCCTATGTCTTCGCCGCCTCGAATCTGAGCCTGATGCCCTTCAAAGATGAACGGATCGAAGAGCGCCTGCGCAAGTACGCCGCGCTGGCCGTCGACGCACGCTACCCGGCCGACGCATGGACCCCGCACGGCTTTGCCGAGAGCTTCATCGACTTCCTGATGTTCGAGGACGCCATCGAATACACCCGGCTGGCCCTCAAGACCATGGACTTCGGCGCCGGCCGCCGCACGCTGGCCGCCGCCCTCTACGGTCGCGCCGCTCAACTGAAGATGGCGGGCAGTTCCCGCTCGGACATCGAGCCGCTGCTGGCCGAGGCCAAGAGCATGGGCTATTCCAAGACGACGCTGCTGGAATACCTCATCGCGCGACGCGGCTACAAGGGCAACACGCGCACCCTGGAGCCCACGCTGCGCGAGCTGATCCCTTGAGAACCGCCGCCATCCCGTCATGCCTGATTTCCTTCGCGCCCATCACCTGCTGCGCCGCCGCCGACACGCTGACGTTGACGGACACGCAAAACCGCTTCAAGGCGCTGGGGGTGTTTCAGTGAACGGCAGCTAGGCTCACGCCCCATGCAATGGCTCAAGAACCTCTTCGGCGGCAACGACAACCCGCCCGCGGCGAAACCGCCTCAGCCGGCACATGAGGCCCGGCCCGCGCTGACGCCCCAGGCCTGGCTGCACCAGCTGTTCGAGCGCCACGGGCTGGCGTGCACCCTCCATGAAGACTGGGTGGTCCCCCACGGCGAGTTTCCCGCCGTGCGCGGCACCTGGCATGCCGGCGACACGCACGGCCGGCTGGATGTGCAGGTGCTGGTGCGCGAAGGCCTGCTCATCGAGGAAAGCTTCGGTGGCATCGGCGCCGGTGACACCGGCCTGGCCGACGGGCTGCAAAACTTCACCATCAACTCCTTCCACCCGCTGCTGTCCGCGCTCTGGCACCAGCACGACCCCGAGCAAGTCGAAGCCGAGACCTGGACAACAGCCGGCCGGCGCTACAACGCCTTCATCGGCAACATCGGCCGGCGCACCAACACGGCCGAAACCCCGTCGCCACCCACCGACCTGCTCGCCCGCCTCGAAACCGCCGTCCGCCACGAGCCCCTGGATGGCGACCTGCACTGGTTCCGCTTCTGCGTGGCGCACATCAACGGCGAGTTCACCTGGGAGGCCCTGAAGGACAACGAGCCCTGGCCCGCGGGCGTGAGTGCGCTGCAGGCCTGCAGCTGGCACACCGGGGAGGGGTTCTACAGCGCGAGGTTGTTCATCGTGCTGCGCGAGGCGGCAGATGAGCCGCAACTGCCCGCCTGACGCGCGGCAACCTCCTGCACCTGGGCCAGGCATCCACCACCGGCGCCAAGTTGAGGCGAGCACTGAGCAACGGCACTGCCTACCTCGGCGCGCTGCTGGTGCCCACCGTATTCCTGGTCTGCTGCGTGAACTACACGACGTGCGCTTGACCGCCTTGCGTCGGCCGGGTCGCCTACCTCCTGGGTGAGGCGTCAGTCATCATCGGCTGGGGCATAGGCACGACGCCAACAGAACGAAGAGAACAACCGGTCTTTGCAAGAAGCCGAGGCTGCGCCACGCCCGTGCGCGACCCAGGCCTAAACTCGACGGCATGAAGGCGATCCTGGCTTGTCTGGTGGCGACGCTGTTCGCCAGTGCTGGACTGCAAGCGCATGAAGCGCCCTGCGGGCCGTATCAGGTGGCCTTCTACGAAACGGGTCTGCTGTATTTCAGGAACACCCGGGGTGACTACGTCGGCATCGATCGCGACGTCGTCGAGGAGGTCGCCAGGCGCACGGGTTGCACCTTGGTGCGCGTCATGGAGTCCCGGGTTCGAACCTGGGCGGCGTTGGCCGGGGGCACGCTGGACATGACCGTCTCGGGCATAGAAACGCCCGAGCGGCAAAGGTTTGCGTCCTTCATTCCTTACGTGCTGAACAACCGTAACTACCTGATCGTGCGCAACGAGCTGGCTGCCACGGCCAAGACCATGGACGAGTTCCGGGCGCAGAAGTCCCTGCGCCTGGGCGTGGTCAAGGGTTTCGTCCATGGCGCAACCCTGGACCCCTGGATGGACGCGCTCGGTCGCGAAGGCCGCATCGATGAAGTGGCCGATCTGGAAGTCCTCGCCCGCGTCTTTGCGGCAGGGCGCGTCGATGCCTTCCTCAGCCAACCGGTGGTCTGGGGCCCGCTGCTCAAGCGCAACCAACTGGACGGCAAGGTCCAGGTGCTCGACATCGCGCCGCACGACAACGCCGTCCTCGGGCTCGTGCTGTCCCGCCAGCGGGTTGCGGCCGCTGACGCCGACAAGATGCGCAACGCGATCGAGGCGATGCGCGCGGACGGCACGCTCGAGGCGATTTTTGCGCGCTATGTTGACCGGCCGACAGCCCGAGCGTTCGCAGCGCGACCCGGCGGCAAGTAGCGGCCGTCAAGCACCCGTCACCTGCAGCCGGCATTCGCGTTCGACACGCGGCGCCTGTGAGACCACCGCGCCGCGCTACTCGCTACACCGCCTCACCCACAATTCCCTCACATACCAACAAAAGGGGGAGCGCTGATGAACACCACCCACCACGCCGCCAGGCGGCTCGCCAGCATCGCCCTGCTGGTCCTCGCGCCCGCCTTCAGCGCCTGGGCCGCGCCCTTCAGCGACGAAGCCCAGCAGGTGGGGCAGCGCTACCTGGCGCGGCTGGAGCAGCCGGATGCCAAGCGGTTGATGCTGGAAGGGCGCCTCAGCCAGACCAACCAGGTGCTGCTGCAACTGGTGCCAGACGGGCAGAAGACGGCCGCCGACTACTTCGTGCTGGGCAACATGCTGTACCGCAACGACCCCGCGGCCAGCGTGGCGCTGATGAAGAAGGCCGAGGCCTTGAGCCCCGACGAGCCACTCGTCTGGCTGGAGCGCGGCATGCACGAGCACCGCGCGCACAACTGCGCCGGCGCCCTGCCCTACTACGACCGCTTCCACGCCACGGACTCCGGGCGCGGCCACCGCGTGTCGTGGGCGTACTCGGCGCACTGCCGGCTGGTGCTGGGCGACGCCGACAAGGCGCTGGCCGACTGGCGCAACGCCGACTTCGCGCGCAGCCACACCCGCATCGAGAGCGCGATGCACGACATCTTCTCCAGCGCCAACCCCGACCGCGACCGCGAGGCGCTGCTGGACGCCGCGCCGCGCGGCGGCGCCGGCCCCTTCTGCGAGCTGATGGAGCTGGAGACCTACGGCGAGCGCGACTGGTGGAACATGGGCAAGCGGCCCGACTTGCTGGAGCAGGACGCGTCCACCGCGCGCCGCGTGCTGAACGGCGACGCCCGCGCGCTGGCCGAGTTCGAGCTTTGCTACACCGCCGTGAAGCGGCCCGACGAGCTGGTGCAGGGCCTGCGCGACGCGGGCTACTGGGGCGGCGCGCGCCCCGCTCTGCCACAAGCACCCCGGCTGGCGTACATGGCCGTGCGCGCCCTCACGTCCACCAAGGCGGCCACGCCGCAGGACATCGTGGCGGCGTGGGGCAAGCCCCTGGCCGACCGCCTGGCCGCCGCGCCCGACGACCGCACGACGCTGGACCTGCTCGCCTTCCTGTATGCGCAAGTGCAGGACGCGCCGCGCCTGGCGGAAGTGGACCGCCTGGGGTGGAAGCGGCACCACCTCAGCGACTACGCCGGGAGCTACCTCGTCGGCCTCACGCGCACCGGCGCCCCCATCGACGCCGACCTGGCCGCGGCGTTCGCGGAGTTCCCGGACTCCCCCGTCATTGCGCAGCTTCGGGCAACCCAGGCCAAGGGCGACGCCCGCCTTCGCGCGTTGATGGACTACGTCGCCTCCCAATTCGCCAACGTCGGCCGCCCCGAGTCGCCCCTGCGCCGGCTGAGCTACTACATGGCGATGCTTGAAGGGGCGCTGGAAGCGTCGAGGCGCAGCGGGCAATGAGGGTGCAAGCCAGCCACCCACCGGCCCCAGCACCCGCAACGTGAGCGTCTGGCCACGCCATCTTGACCGTGTCCGGACGCGGAGCCATCTGGCCGAAGCGACCGACCCGACGAAGGCAACGTACTCGCTCCGGCAGAATGCGCGCCGGCCCAATGGCCTTGACTCCTCATGGAGGGACGCGATGCGTGGTCTTGCTCTGGCTAGTTTTGGTTCGGCAATCCTTCTAGCGGGCTGCGCCACAGCGCCCGCACGTGCGCCGGTACTGCCGGAACCTCCCCGCGTGCTTGAGAGTGGCGAGTGCGCCGCGCTGGGGCGACGCGCCGATGTCCCACCGCCCAAAATCAACCCGCACCCCTATGGCTGGGGCCTGGTGCGCTACGACGTCGAGCGTGGCGTCATCACCAAGGCGGAGATCCTGGACTCGAGCCCCAAGGGCCTGTTTGACGCCGAGACCATCGCCGTCGTCAAGAGCCAGCACTACCCTTCCCTGGGCACTGCGCGTGGTTGTGTGTGGTTCCATAAATGGGACTGATGGCGGCGCTGCCATAGGGCCCCCTGCGGTTGACACCGACGCGGGCCTGCCTTGCACCGTCAGCCCGCCCGGCTCTCCGAGCATGCCGCCCACGGTATGCAGCCGCCGCATTCGCAATCGCGGCCCCGTCCGACACACGCCGCCCGCCCTCTGCGCCAAGCTGCCCTCACCCGCACCGCGTGCCCGCCCCCGCGCGCCCCGCGCACAACGGCACGCGGCCGCCGGCGATCCCACACCAGGAGCCCGCCATGAGCAAACCGCACCCCCAAGCCTCAGCGCAAAGCCAAAAGCAGCAAGGCCAGCAGCAAGGCCAGCAACAGGGCCAACAGCAGCCCCAGGCCCAGCAGCAAGGCACCCCTCAAAGCCCAGGCCCACACCAGCAGCAAGCCGGCACCGCCGAGCCCCCCGCCACCCACCTGCCCCAGCACCCGCAACAGCAGCAGGAGAGCCACACCCAGCCGCCGCCCACGCAGCAGCGCGTGCGCCAGCAGGGCGAGAGCAAGGCGGCGGATGCGGTGCTGCCGGATCCGAAGGATGCGGATTGAGCCGCTAGCGCGAGCGCTCTTCTGAGCGCCGGCCGCCCGGCCGACGCGGCGTAAGCTCACGCGCATGGCCTATCCATCCACTGCCAGCGCCGAGTTCCTGAGCACCGCGCGCGCGTGGATTCGGCAAGACGGCGAGGTGCTGGCGTTGATCCGCTACAGCGCCAGCGCCGGCAGCCGCGACTACGAGCTCCACCCCTCACCCAATGCCTTCGCCAGCCGCCTGCAGTCCCTCCCCAGCCGCACCTGCGTCACCCTGCTGCGAGGCCGGCACCTGCCGCTGCGCGGCACGGTCGACCCCGCCTTCATCGCTGCCGCCCTGTCCATGATCGAGCCGGGCAAGGAGTGGCTCGTCGTGTCGCTCCACAAAACCGTTGCCGGCAGCTGCTCTTGGTTCCCACACGCCAGCGGCGAAACCGTCGACGAACTGCGCGAGGCCCTGGGGGACTACGCAGGCAGGCGGTTGCCGTGGGCCTGCACCCCGACTGGCTCGAAGACAACGACATCGTCGTCTCCGCCGTCGTGCCTGATAACGACGGGGCCGTCGTCACGGGCATCTACTAGCAGTCCTCCCTGGCCCCCAACACGCTCTCTGACCTGACGCGCCACGCCGACAGTCGTCGCCTCGGCGCAATGGTCAAGACCCGTCGCCGTCGATATCCTGTCCGCGGCTGCCGGGAGCTGCGCGATGCCTGCCAACAACATCTTCATCTCGTACAAGCACGAGAAGCCCTGGGTCGACATGGCGGCCAAGTTCCGCATCCGGCTCAAGAACTACGCCTACGACTGGAACCTGGACTACTTCATCGACAGCCAGCAGATCTCCGCCGGGCAGCCCTGGCGCGCCAGCGTGGACGCGGCGCTGGCCGGCTGCACGCACATGCTGTGCCTGCTGTGCGACACGTACTGGGACTCCGACGAATGCCGGCGCGAGGTCGACACGCTGCTCAAGCGGCGCGCCGCCGGCGAGGCGGTGCGGCCCTATTTCGTGCTGGCCGAGAAGATGAACCCGGCCTATCTGCGCTTCAACGCGGACGGCAGCGCCATCGGCGACGTCCGCAAGGTTGGGGATTTCCAGTTCCTCGGTCCGTACGATGATGCCCGCAGGCTGATCGCGCTGCAGTCCATCGACCCCGCCGGCTGGGGCGATGCGGTCGAGAGCATGCTCGCCAGCCTCAAGAAAGACCTGAACTGAAGGAGCAGCCCCCGGTGGCCCTGACCAAGGCGTCCGAGAAGATCACATTCAGCCGCGACGTTTTCGTCTCCGGCTTCCCGAGCCGTGCCGCGGGCCCGCTGGTGGAGCCGGTGGTGAGCCGCATCCGCAACTATCTCGACGACAGCGACAACGTCCACTCGCGCAAGGAAAACTGGGACATGGGCCCGCTGCGCGAGTGCCTGGAGACGGTGACCGACTTCATCCTGCTGTACGACGACGAGGTCGGCGAAGCGCTGCGCGACGCCGACCGCCAGGCGCTGCCCGACATGCCCGCCGACGGGCTGGAACTGCTCGTCGTGCTGGGCGCCAACGAGACCAAGCGTGTGGCCGGCGAGAAGGAAATCCGCGTCTGGCTCGCCAAGACGCAGAAGCTGCCGGTGCGGCTGCGCCGCGTCGCCAAGTGCGACACCTGGCAGTTGCTGGAAGAAGACGACGGCCTGCACTGGCTCTATGACAAGAACGAAAAGGTGCTGACCAAGCTCGAGAACCTGCAGGAAGAGACGCTGCTGGGCGACGACGAGACGCGGCTGGGCGAGAGGGTCGAGGTCTTCGTCGACCATGAGCCCGAAGTCTGCAAGCGTTGCGGCGCCGTGCACCCGCCGCCCTGAACCCCGAGGACGAGATGCCGAACGAGAAACCCCGCCTCTTCGTCGGCCGCGGCCGCCTCGATGACGACGTCACGCGGCGCTGGCGCACGGAGGTTGACGACGAGGCCCAGTGCGCGGCGCAGATCGCGCAGGGCCGCATGGACGACCCGGCCGACTACAGCGCCGACCCGGGCCTGGTAGACGCCATGAACGTGGCCCTGCTGCTGGGCCGCCCGCTGCTGCTGACCGGCCGGCCCGGCACCGGCAAGTCGCAGTTCGCCGACCGCGTGGCCTGGGAGTTCGCCTTGGCACCGGTGCTGCGCTTCGAGGCCCAGTCGGTGAGCGAGGCGCGCGACCTGTTCTACGGCTTCGACATGATCGGCCGCATGGCGGCGGCCCAGCCCGGCGCCGCCGGGCGGTCCGACCCCGAGCGCTTCATCACGCTGGCCGCGCTGGGCAAGGCGGTCATCTACTCCAAGCCGCTGGCCGGCGCCAACGCGCAGACGGCCGAGGCCGAGAGCCCCGGCGCCGCACCGGCAGCCGGCATCCGCCTCACGCCGGCCCACCCGGCGCCGCTGGAGGGGCGGGCCAGCGTGGTGCTGATCGACGAAATCGACAAGGCCAGCCGCGACTTCCCGAACGACCTGCTGAACGCCATCGAACGCTTCAGCTACGAGATCCCGGAGCTCGAAGGCCGCCGCTTCGAGGCCGCGCGCGGGCCGCAGACGCGGCCCATCGTCATCATCACTAGCAACTCCGAACGCGAGCTGCCCGAGCCCTTCCTGCGCCGCTGCGTGTACTACCACATCCCCCCGCCGGGCGCGGACACGCTCAAGCGCATCGTCGCCGCGCGCGTGCTCGACCGCGGCGAGGATGGCAAGCCGCCGGCCGAGCTGCCCACGCTGTTCCGCGAGCTCGTCGACTGCTTCGAGGCCTACACCAAGCTGGCCGGGCGCGACATCGTCTTCACCCCCGGCACCTCGGAGCTGATCGACCTGGCCAAGGTCGTCGCCGCCGACCCCGAGGCCCAGCCCGACGAACCGCTGCGCCACGACGCCAACCTCGCCAGCGCGCGCCGCGCGGCGGCCGCGGTGGCCAAGGGCAAGGGTGACGCCGAGGCCTTCGGCAAGCACCTGGGCAGCTGGACGAAGCAGCCTTAGGGAGGCCCCCAAATGGATGCAGGCGCCGGGCCGACCACCGACGAAGGCCTGCTGGGCCTGCACCAGGCGCTGGAGCGCGACGGCTTCGTCGTGGGCCCGCGCGAGCTGCTGTCGGCCACGCGGCTGCTCGTGGAGCTGGCCAAGGCCGGCCTGTGGGGCGGCGGCGATGCGGCGCGGCTGAAGACCTACCTGGGCGCGGTGTACTGCAAGTCCGCCGCCGAGCAAAAGCGCTTTGGCGGCGTGTTCGACGCCTGGCTCAAGGCCCGCAGCCAGGCCGCCCCGGAGCGCCGTGAGACTCGCGAGGAGGTGGCCCCGCCGCCGGCCAGCGAGCCGCCCGCGCCGCCCCCCGAGCGGCCCTGGCGCAAGTGGGCGCAGCACACCGCCGTCGCGCTGGTCGTGGTCGCCATCGCCGCCCCGCTGCTGCTGCAGAGCCTGCGCGATCGCGCGGCCGCCCCCGCGCCGGTCGATCAGGCCACCACGCCGGTCGAGCCCGCAGCGAGCGCCGCACCCGGCCCGGCCCCCGCCAGCGCCCCGCGCACCGCGCCCGCCGAGGCCGGCCAGCCCGACGGCAACGCCGGCTACGAGGCCCAGCACCAGCTGCAGCGCGAGCTCCAGCCCTGGCTGGTGGCCGTGCTCGTGGGCTTGCCGGCACCGCTGCTGCTGCTGCTCTACGCGCCCGCGCTCGCGCTGTCGCGCCGCCATGTCGAGCGCCAGCGCCGCGGCGCCGGCGTGCTGCTGGACGTGTCGGTCTGGCGCAGCGAGGCCGAGCGCGTGGTGCCCGTCATGAGCGAGGCCACCGCGGCGCGGCTGGACCGCCACGTGCTGCCCCCGGCCGAGGACGCCGGCATGCGCCGCCTGCTGCACCCGGCCCGCACCATCGCCGCCACGCTGCGCCGCCACGGCCAGCTCACGCTGCGCTGGCGCGCGCGCCGCACGCGGCCCACCTACCTCGTGCTCATCGACGTGCGCGACGAGAACGACCTGCGCGGCCGCCTCTTCTTCCGCTGGGCCGACCGGCTGCGCCGCCAGGGCGTGGGGGTGGACATCTGGCTCTTCGACGGCGACCCGCGGCGCTTGTACCCGGCCCACCAGCGCCGCATCGTCGACACCCAGGGCGGCGAGCGCAACGCGGTGCGCTTCGAGCAGGTCGCCCAGCGCGCCGCGGCCGACAGCGTGAGCCGCCTCATCGTCGTGGGCGACGGCAGCAGCTTCTTCGCCGACGGCGAGCTGGCGCCCTGGTGGCCCACGCTCGGCTGGGAGCGCTGGCCCGAGCGCGTGATGTTCACGCCGGTCGATTCGCGCGACTGGGGCGACCGCGAAGTCGCCATCGAGCGCCCCATGGCCCGCGCCGACCCCGGCTTCCTCGTGCTGCCGCTGGAGGCCGAGGCCCTGGACGCCTACGCCGTGCTGCTGACGAGCGGCGAGCTGCCCGCCATCGTGCTCTCCGCGGCGCGGCGCTACCCGTCGCTGCTGGAGCGCCTGCCCGACGGGGGCCTGGCCACCGAGGCCCCGCCCGAGAAGGACATCGAGAAGCTCATCGCCCAGCTGCGCCTGTACCTGGGCGAGAACGGCCTGCGCTGGCTGGCCGCCTGCGCCGTGCCACCGCTCACGCGCTGGGAGCTGACGCTGCTGATCGGCCAGGAGCTGTTCCGCTCCATGGGCGCCGACGACGAAGAATCGCTGCGCTGGCTGATGCAGACCCACTACGCCCGCCTGGCCCGCCTGCCCTGGCTGCGCAGCGCCAGCTTCCCCGACTGGCTGGCGCTGCGCCTGCTGGCCGAGCTGAGCCCGCCCGAGCAGCAGCGCATCCGCGACGTCGTGAGCCGCCTGCTCGACCAGGTGCCCGCCGAACGCGTCGACACCGCGCGCGATGTGCTCCCGCTGGACTGCACGCCCCCCGGTGGCGGTGGCGCCGCCGACAGCGCGCCACCCAATACGACGCCCAATACGCCGCCGAACGCCCCGCCCGACCCCTCCCGCCAGCGCCGCGACTGGCTCTACCTCGGCTTCCTCGACGGCCTCTCGCCGCGCCAGCTCGCCATGCGCGCGCCGCCCGCCTGGCGCAAGTGGTTCGCCGCGCCGCGCGGGCCGGCGCGCGGCGCGCGCGAGCTGCTGCGCTTCGCCGCCGAATGGCTGCGCGCCTTCGCCGCCCGCCTGATGTGGCGCGACGGCCGCCGCGAAAGCGGCAGCTCCTGGCGGCCCCTGGCGCTGTCGTCCCTGTGGATCGCACTCACCGCCGGCGCCCTGGCCTGGGCGGCCAGCCGGCCCGAGGGCGAGCTGCCGTCATCGCTGGCAGAACTGCTGCTCGTCGACCGCCGCAGCGACGCCGGCGCCGTCTCCGAAGTGCCCTACCGCCAGCTCGCCTTCTCCGGCGACGGCTCGCACTTCGTCAGCGTGGATGCGTCGGGCGAGATCCAGGTGCGGCGCAGCGACCCGACGGCGTCGCTGGTGGGGCCGCCCATCCAGATGCGCGAGCCCATCGCGGCGGTGTTTCTTGACGAGAAGGGCGAACGGCTCTTCGTCGTCGAACGCGGCGGGCGCGTGCGCCGGATCGATCCGCGCACGGGCGGGCGGGGGGACTGGTTGCAGTTCGACAGCGGCATGGGGTACCAGGGCGCCGTCCTTTCCAGCGACAGCCGGTACCTCGTCGGATGGGACGCGGGCGGCGGCGTCTGGCTCAGCGATCTCGAAAAACACTCGACCAAGCGCCTGGTCGAAGAGCAAGCCGGCGCACCGGTGCCGAGTGTGGCGTTCGCCACAAACGGCATCATCGTGGCGCGCGGCAATGCCACATGGACCTTCCGTCTGGACAGCGCACAAGCCTTCAGCGGCGAAGTGCCGGGCGCGCCAGCCAATGCGCGCACCTGGATCAGCACCAATGCATTGCTCGGTGCAGCTGAGATAGAAAAGGGCAGGCTCAGAATCATGGGCGCAGCCACTTCGCCCCGTTCGCAAGACCTCGGATTTTCCGGCGACGTGACGCACTGCGTCTTCTCCGCCAGCACAGCACGCGTCGCAGCCGCCGCAGGCACCGAGATCAAGGTCTGGGACAACGGCAAGGTCATCGCCACCCTCACCGCGCGGCAAGGCAAGGTCCGCCAGTTGGCGCTGCCGGGCGACGGCAGCGTGCTGCTGGTCGCCGACGAGGGCAACGAGGTGCAGGCCTACAAGCTGCCCGGCGCGGCCGACGTGTCGGCGAAGGCAGGCACCACCGAGCCCGCCGACAGCGGCGCGCCGGTGCCCCTGCCCAGCCTGGCGACCGGCTCGCCGCTGGCGGCCCTGGCCGTCTCGCCGCAGGGCGACCGTGTGCTGACGGCCAATGACGCCCACGAGGTGCGCCTCTGGCAGAGCGCGCGCCTGGGCGTGGTCGCGGGGCCGACTGTGCAGAACGCGAAGGGGTGGCGCACGGTCGCGATCAGCGCCGACGGCCGCTGGGCCGCGAGCAGTGGCGACAACGGCGAGGTCGTCGTCTGGGACATCCACACCGGCCAGCTGCGTTCGCGTTTCAACAAGGGGCAAACCGACAAGACGCTCGCGCTCGCCTTCAGCGACAGCGGCCAACAGCTCAATGTCTTGAGCGAATCCGGCACCTGGCAGGCCTGGGACTTGCGCAGGGCCGTGACGGTCGGCCCCGCGGTGCCAGACCCGGGGGGAGAGCATGTCCTTGAGGGCTACATCCCGGGCCGCACCGGGCTGACCGTGACCGCCGACGGCGCGCGATTCTGGCGCTTTGGCGACCTCGGTGCCCAGCTCGTGAGGCAATTCAAATTGAGCGGTCTGCAATACGTCGAACTCAACATCGACGGCACGCTGTACGCGACCTCGAACAGCGCCGGGCAGGTCAGCCTCTGGTCCATGGAGACCGGGCAGGGCCTGCGCGACTTCGACGCGGCCAGCGACCTGAACGGCGGCGCATCATCGGCAGCGCAAACGGCGCAACCGGTGCAACTGCCGCTGCCCAGCGTCGTGGGCCAGCCGCTGGACAAGGCGCGCGCCACGCTCACCGCCTTGGGCCTGGGGCTGAACGTCTCCGGCAGCAACGCACCGACGCGTGCCCTGCCCGGCACCGTGCTTCTCATGAACCCGGCAGCCGGCACCCGGGTCTCGCGCGGCAGCACAGTGCAGCTCGTGGCCGCCGGCAGCACCTGCCGCGGCGGCTTCGTCGAGCGCAAAGCCTTCGCCGGCGACCCGGCCTGTGTCGACGCAGCCACCCGCGACCAGGTGCAGCGCGACAACAAGGTCGCCGAGTCCCGGATCGCCCTGAAAAGCCAGGCCTTCGGCGCCGGCACCACCTGCCTCTCCGGCTACGTCTGGCGTGAGGCCGACCGCCTGGTACGCGGCAACGCCTTCACCGACAAGGTTTGCGTCTTGCCAGAAGAGCGCCAGCAGGCCGCCGACGACAACGCGCGCCAGAAGGAGCGCCTGGCCGAAGGCTTCGGCTATCAGGTGGCACGCGTGGACGCACAGGTTCAGGCGCTCGGGCCCGACAAGGTGTTGGGCTTGAGCTTGGCCACCAACGCCACTGGCTCGCCACTGCTGCTTGTGCGCGGCGAACGGCGCGTGCTGGCCTATGACACCACGACCGGCCGCCCGCTCGGGCCCGCGGTGACGCAGCGCAACCTTACGAGTGTCGCCTTCGCCCCGCAGCAGGCGCTGCTGCTGACCGCAGGCGCCGACGGCACGGTGCGCTTCTGGGACGCGGCGAGCGGCCAGGAGTCGCTGCCGGCGCTGCGCGTCGGCGGACCGGTCATCGGCCTGGGCTTCATGTCGGACGGCCGACATCTGCTGACCCTCCAAGACGGCGGCAACGCGAGGGTCTGGGACCTCCAGGCGCAGCGCGCGCTGCCGTCACCCACCGAATACAAGGCGGCAATCGGGAGGGTCGACACCTTCGCCTTCGACCCGCTCGGCGAACGCATCGTGCTCGTCGGCGGCACCACGTCCCAGGCGGTGACCCTGCCCACGCCCGACACCGGCGACCTGCGCGTCATACGCCCCTACGCCCAGTTCTGGCTCGCCGTGCTGACCCTCATCGTCGCCACCAGCATCGCCGGGATGCTGCTGTCCGCGCGCCGGCGCGCCGGGCGCATCGCCGCGATCACGCTGGGCGCAAGGAGCGCGCGCATTGCCGCGCTCAGGCTGGACACAAGGAGCGCCGATGTCAGCGCCTGAGGCCGTGATGGCCACCGCGGCAGCAACAGCCCGCGCACAAGCCGGCGTCGAGACGGCGCGCCACCTCGCCCGCACCCGCGGCGCGGCCGGCGCGGTCGCGCTGTTCGCCGCGGCCATGGCCTGCGCCATCTTCGCGCGTGGCGATGCGCTGGCCGCGTGGTGGACGGTGTGGGCCGCGCTGCTCGCCGGCCAGCTCGCCGCCAGCCTGCACTGGACGCTGCGCGGCGCCAGCTTCTCCGCCGACCGGTGGGGTTGGCGCCTGCTGGGCGGCATCGCGCTCGGCGTCTGGGGGTTGTTGCTCTTCGAGCCCGCGCAGCGCTTCTCGCAGCGGCTGGCCTTCGACCTCGCGCAGGCTACGCCGTGGTGGGGTGTGGCCAGCGGCCTGGCCTGGTGCCTGCTGCTGATCAGCGTGCCCCTGGTGGGCCTGGCCGCAACCCTGGCGTGGCGCGCGCTCGCGCATGCCGTGCTGGCCGGGCGCGTGTCGGCCAGCGTGCCGCATGACCTGATGTGGGTGGGCGGCGTCTCGGGCCTGGCCGCCGCGGCGCAGGCGGCGTGGGCACCGCTGGGCTGGGGCCAGGCGCTGGAGCTCAGCGGTTCGGCCTGGACGCGGGCGGCCCAGCACCTGTCGCTCTTCGTCGACGAGTACGGCGCGGCGCAAGTCGTGCTCTTCGCCGTCTACGTGCTGGTGCAGTCCGCGCTGGCGCGGCCCACACGCGGCGCGGCGCCGCCGCTCATCGTCTTCGACCTGCGGAGCTGGAACGAAGCCAAGGTGGCCGACACGCGCGCCCTGCACGCCTTTGCCTGCGCCTGGGGCGAGGCGCGCGGCGGCTGCGTGCTGGTGCGCGAGGACGCCCATGCGCTGCAGGTGGCGGGCCAGCACGTGCGCTGGGCCGATGCCGCGGGCCGCCTGGCCGAGCTCTTCGCCGACGAAGCCGGCGCGCCGCGGCGCTGGTGCGCCACCTGGATGGCACCAACGAGTTCCGCCATTGTGGGCCCTTCCGTGGGCCCCTTCGTCCGCGAAGCCCTGCTGGCCCACGCGGGCAACCTGCGCGAGATGGCGCTCGCCGCACTGGCGCATGCGCCCGGGGCCACCTGCCTCATCATCGCCGGCGGCTGGGCCAGGGCGGCCGAGGTCGAGGCGCTGCGCCTGGCCTGGCCCAAGCAGCGCGCGCTGCTGCTCGTGGACAGCACGCTCACCACGCCGCCCATCGCCCGCCTGGCCACCGTGCAGGGCGAGCTGGGCCGCTGGCGCCAGCGCCGCCGCCTGGTGGAGGAGATCGCGCAGCGCATGCAGGCGCCAACGCCCAGCGAAAGCATCGCCGTCATCGGCCGCCCGCGCAGCGACCGCCTGTGCGACCAGCTCGCCGCTCAGCTGGACCAGCGCCTCGCCGCCCAGGGCCAGCGCCGCCTGGACGTCCAGCGGCCCGCGCGCGATTCGGCCACGCGCTTCGACTGCGTGCTGCTGCTCATCGACGCGGCCTGGCTGGCCGGCGAGGCCGAGGCCGGCGTCGAGGCGGCGAGCCTGCAGCCCCTGCTGGAGGGCACGATCGTCGTGTCCGTCTTCGTCGTGGGCAGCATCGAATTGCAGTTCACCGCGCTCAGCCTGGCCGCCGCCTTGCGCCGCTGCGGCTGGGCCCGCCCCTTCAAGTACTACGGCCGGCTGTCGGACGACCCGCAGCAATGGCCCTCGCTGGACATTGTGGAGCGCTTCGTCAATGACACCCCCATTTACCTGCTGACAGGCACAGAGGGCACCGCCAGCAGGGCAATCGCCATCGGCGTGCTCGCCGACGACGACGCCCGCCTGCTGGCCCACGGCACGGTGTGCCCCGCGCTGGCGCAACGCTACGACGGCGATGGCGTCGCCTTCCAGCCCGCGCCTGGCACGCCGCTGCGCCTCGTCGTGCCCGTGCTGTCGCCACGCACCCTCGCCGCCTGGCGCGACGGGAAGGAAGACGCGCTGAGCCGCCGCCTGCACGAAGAACTGGAACGCGGCACGGCCTGCCTGCCCGTGCTGACCGGCGGCGCCCGCTACGAGTGGGGCAGCAAGAGCCTGCCCCTCGTCGCGCGGCTGCACAACACCACCTACAGCATGCACCTCGGCGCGGACCCGGCCATGCAGGACTTCACGCCGCTCCTCTCGATGGCCCAGCAGGCACTGGCGCGCGACGCAGCGCCGCAGCCCACCCCAACGCCAACGCCGGCCGCCGAACCGCCGCCCACCATCCCCGCTGAACCCACCGAACCCGCCGAACCCGCCGAACCTACCACTAGGCCACTGCCCCGCCTGCGCGATTGCCAGTACAGCGCCTACCTCAGCTACGCCCAGGCCGACGACGCCGCCTGGTCCGGCTGGGTGGGGAGCTTCGGCAGCGAGTTGGAGCTGGCCCTCAACGCGCGCCTGCGTGGTGCACACCCGCTCCCCGTCCTGCGCAACAGCAGCTCGGGCCCGGCGGGCGGCTCGGTCGCCGACGAACTGCGCCTGCGCCTCGAATCGTCATTCGCGCTCATCCTCGTCGTGCACGACAACTACGCCGAGAGCGAGTGGTGCAGGCACGAGCTCGAGATGTTCAAGGCCCTGTACGGCGAAGCCGGCATGCGCGAGCGGCTCTACATCGTCGCCATGTCGCAGCGGGCGGCCGAGCGCGCGATGCACAGCACCGCCTGGGCCCGCCTGATGCCGCCGGGACAGCAGCTCTGGATGCCCTACTACGAGGCCGACGACCCCACCCGCCCGCTCGCCATCTACATCGACAGCCAGAAGCGCCAGGTCCTCACCCAGGGGTTCTGGCACCGTCTGTCGCGGCTCCTCGACGACTTGACGAGGAAGATGCGCGTGGAGCTGGCAGAGACGCAGGTACCGGTGCCCGTGGTGCGGCTACGGGTCGAGGTCGACGCATCCGATCTCGCCCGTTGGGAGCCACTGGCGCAGAGCCTGCAGCAGACGTGGAGGGAGATCGCGCAAGTCGAGCTGGCGCGGGGCGAACCGGCGCCCACGCTGCAACTGCAACGCCCGCAGGACGGACCGCTCGAAGATGTCGACGGGGTGTTGGTCCTCTGGGGCTGGGCGAAATTGGACGACCTGGCAAAGCAGGTCGAAGACATCGAACGGCACCTGGCCGGGCCCACACCGCCACCCGGCGCCATCGCCTGGTTCGCTTCGCCGCATCACCCTCTCGACGACGTCCCGCCATCGCTGCACTGGCCCGTGATCCGCTTCGATGCCGACTCACCCGACCGGTTCGACGCGCTCGACGAAGACCGCGCCAGGCTCGCGATGTTCCTGCGCGACGTCATGTCCCGTGCCCGGTCGCCTAAGCCGCCCGCGCCCTGAGCGCTGCTGGCTACCGCCGGCGGCGCGCGCCGCTGGCGCCGCGAAGGCCGACAGCCGTCGGGGGCAGCCGGCAAGATGAATGAGCCCACTCTAGCCACGCTGCCTCAGCCCCTCGCCCCCAACACCCCCCACCTGTTCCACCACATCCTCACCCCTGCCAGATGCCTCTGCTGGCTGAGCTGCGGCGGTATCCGCAGCAACCGCAACTGCTGCTCCGCCGGCATGCGACGCGGCACATACAGGATGGTCAACACGATGCGTTCGCGGTCGGGGACTGCGGTGAGGGCGCGTTGGGCGCGCATGGCGTCGTCGATGTGCAGGCCTTCGCGTTTGGGTTCTCGGCGGGCCTCCAGGGCTTCGCCGCGTTCGGGGATGTAGAGGCCTTCGGCGCTGCCGCAGCGGCGGGCGCCTCCGCGGCTGCCTACGGCCCAGCGGCCGTAGAGGTGGAGGAGTTCGTCGGCTTCGTGCAGGTCTGCGGGGAGGTCGGCGTAGAGGGGGAGGCGTTGGCGGGGCATGGCGATGTCGGCTCCGTGGAGTTGCGGGGTCAGGTGACGAAAAGCGGCTCGAAAGGCGGCGCCTCTGTGACGGGCTGGCCCCACTCGATGGCGACCGCCCAGGGGCCGCGGTGTTGGGCGTAGAGGTAGCGCACGCGGTCGCGGTGGCGGTCGTCGACGCCGAGCCAGGTGGCGACCTGGTCGCGCACGGCTTTGAGCGCCACGACGAGGTTGTCGTCGTCCAGCCCCGCCGAGGGCGCGATGCGGGTGAGGCGCACGCTGCAGGGCACGGGTGGGCGGGGCTGGCCTTGCAGGGCCCAGGCGATGGCTTCGCGTTCACTGCGCACGCGGCGGGCGCGGGCGGTGTAGTGCTCGCGGGTGTTGGGGCCGGTGCTGGTGCGCAGGGGGACGTAGACGGGCACGCAGCTCATTCGCCGTCCTCGTTGAGCAGCAGCGCGACGCCGCGGCGGTCGATAAGCACAGGGCCCAGGGCATCGAGTGAGGCGAGGCAAAGGCCGACGTCCACAGCGGTGACGTCGTAGTCATCGAGCCAGTCTTTGGCGCTGATGGCGCGGATGGCGTGGGTGGCTTGCTTGCGGGCCAGGGGCTCGCGGCGTGCCTTGCGCGAAGGCTGGTTGGTGCTCATGCGGTCTCTCCTTGCAGCGGCGCTGCATTGCGGCCCAGGGCCTGGCGCCACATGGCGCGTTGCACGTCGGTGATGCGTTCGCCGCGCTCCTCCTGCTCGCGCAGGCGCTCGGCCCAGCCTTTGCCGGCGTTGCCCTGCAGGGCGGCGCGCAGGCGGTGGCCGATGGCGCGTTTGTCTTCAGCGGTGAGCGGCGCGGCGCGCGGTGCCACGGCGCCCTGCTGGTTGCGGTAGGCGCGCTCGGCTTCGGCGTCCTTCAGGCGCTGGGTGATGGCGGGCCACTCGATGGGCTCGTGGCCGTTGTGGGCGCTGCACAGGCGCTCGCCAAAGTCCACGCTCCAGCGCAGCGGGCAGCCGTGGGCGGCGCATTGGAGGTGGGTGTCTTCCTCCACGCTTAGCACGGCGCGCTGGTCTGCGACGCGGCTCTTGTAGCTGCTGCTCATCGCCGTTCCTTCGCGGCCTTGGCGAGCCAGTTGGACCAGCATTGCCGCCAGCCTTTGACCAGGCGGCGCCTGCCCTGGCCGTTGCCGGCCACCCAGTACTGGCGGAACTTCTCGGCCTCGCGAATGACCTCGCCCGGCTGCCAGCCCAGCGCCTCGGCATCCATGCCCCATTCGGCGGGCAGTTCCCAGCCCGTGGCCAGCTGCACGATGGCGTGGGGGTGGAGTTCGTCTTCGTTGTTGCCGTCGAAAGACGGGGGTTCCGCCGCGTCGTCGGGTTCGTCGCTCTGCGCGAAGCCGCCAACAGCATCTTCTAGATGCGTATTGGTGCCTGGTGCTTGGTGATTGGGGAGCACACCGTCCGCACTGCCATCGAACAAGCCTTCGCCCTGCGTTGGCATGCCGCCTGGGGATGCGTTCGCAGGGCGCTTGCCCTTCTCCCGTTTCCAACGACTCAGCGCCGACTCCTTGGCCTTGGCACTCTTGGCCTGGAAGCGCACCACCTCCTCGTTCGCGCGATTCTGCTCATGGCCTCGCGCAGTGAGGGTGAAGAACTCGGCCAACACGGCCTTCACCGCGGCGCGCTCTGCGGCCGTCAGCGCGCGGGCCAGGCGGGTGCACTCGCGCACGCAGGCCGGCAGCGGGCCTTCCACGGTGTAGTAGCGGTCCAGCAGGCGGCGGTAGATGCCGTCTTCCACGGCGGTGAGGTGGATGGTCTTCTTGAGGAAGTCGCCGATGTGGTGTTCGTAGTAGTTCATGCGGCCTCCCCGCTTTTGTAGGTTTTGCTAACGTTTTTATTGAGTGCATAGCCAAGCGCGAAGACGGAGCCCACCGCCGGCAGGTGGCCAAACATGGACCGCTCGGCCGCGCGCTCGGCGTTCTTGGGTGAGCGCAGCGGCGCGGGCTCGGGCCCGATGGCGAAGTAGCGGGCGCGGTACCAGCGGCCTTGCGCGCCGTCGCGGTGCGGCTCGCGCACGGAGCGGAAGAAGCCGTTGCTGGCGGCGTGCTCCAGCAGGCGGCGCGCGGTGTTGGCTTGGGGCGGGGGTGGGCCGAAGAGGCGTTCGGCCTCGGTCACGGTCAGGCCTTGCTCGGCACCGGCGCAATGCAGCCACACCTGGCGCGCCCAGTCGTTGAGGCGGGCCATGGCTCAGCCCTGCCCTTCTGCGACCAGCGGCAAGGGCAAAGGCAAATCGGGCCAGATGCGCCAGTAGTCCCGCGGCCTCAGCTGCGCGCGGTTGACGTGCCCGCCGGTGGCGCGCTCGATGGCCAGGCAGTGCTCGATGGGGACTTGGCGGCCCGGCAGCTTCCACTGGCCGACTGCGGCCTTGGTGACGTCCAGCAGCGCGGCGAGCGCCACCTGGGAGCCGACGACGGCGGCGGCCTTGGCGATGGGGTGCTTATGCGTTTCCATTCCGTCAGTCTAGTTTTACTAGACAAGCACGTCAACTATTGCGAGCCCACAAAGTCAAGTAATGCTATACAGTATCGCCACTATGGATCTGAAAGACTGGGTCAAAGCTGCGCTCAAGCACGGCAAGGTGACCTATCAATCGATGGGCGACGAGATGTCGCTGAGCAAAGCCGCCGTGGGCCACTGGGCCACCGGCGTGACCAAGCCGTCGTTCGACCAGATCGTCAAGATCGCGCGCCGCACCGGCTACCCCATGCCCACCGGCGAAGCCCTCGCGCCGCCAACTTTTTCACCCTCCAGCCTGGGGGTCGCCGAGCCTCAAAACGGGCTGGATCAGTCACTGAGCTACCGCGCCACTAACCTGCCATCTCAAGTGCCCTGGGAGAGGTTGAAAGTGGTGAGCGAACAAGAAAAACAACATCAGCAAGTGCCGCGGGAGTTCGTCACGACGATGCCCGACGCGGCCCTGGCGCCCAAGATCGCGGCCGGCACCAACATCTGGTTCAAGGCCGCCACGGAAGCCTCGCCGCGCCAGGTGGTGCTCATCGAGGCCAACGGCAAACGCTGGATCCGCCGCTACGCCGAGACGCAGGACGGCCCCCAGGCGCAAGCGCTTGACGACGCCTTCCCGTCGTTCGCCATCTTCAAGGTGGTGGCGGTGATGTACATGCTGCAGATCAGCGAGATTTGAGGGCGGGAGCAGCCGCGACGTGAGCCGCATGTCCAAGCGCCTGCTCGTGCTGCTGAGCCTTTGCGCCACCCGCGCGATGCCTGCGGAACCAGGCCTGCAAGGCGCATGGGGGAGCGGGCTGGACGGCTACCAGATCGTCGTCGCCGGGGACCGCGCGTGCGGAAGCTGGCAATACCTGGCCACCAGCAGCATTTACGACGGCTACTTCATCGGCAAGGTGTCCAACGGTCGGCTGGAGGTCTTGCGCGTGTGCGGCAGGCCAGGCTCAACCGCCTCCAAGTGGTGCCCCGGCGATCTGGATGATTCAGCGCCAGAAGAGACGGGCTGGACAGCCCCCGACCCCCGGTATTGGAAACCGAGGCAGGTCTGCCATGGCCGCCTGGTTGTCTACGATAAGGATGCGGCCACGGGCCAGCGCTGCCCACCCGATGACGGGACGAGTGGCTATCCACGCGCCGAGCCGGCCGAGGCGCGCCAGCGCATGCAGGACTTGGCCCGCGCCATCGACACGAACCCCGACCTGGCCGCGTGCAAGGTGGCCAAGCAAGGCACGGCCCGGTAAGCCACCGCGCAGCAGGTGCACCGCCGGCGAACGCAAGGTCACCGCCAACGCCGCACCCACGCGCACAGGCCACCAGGCCCGCCGCCCTCAAAACGGCACGTCATCCAGCTCCACGCCCAGCGCCTGCAGCACCCGCTGCTCCGTGCCCGGCGCGTCCACGTCCGGCACATGCACCACCAGCCGCCGCCACGTGTCGCGCGCCGCATAGGGCTGGCCGCGCGGCGGTGAGCTGAACAAGTAGCGCGGCCGCTTGCCGGACTCGTCGGCCATCACGGCCATGTCAAAGGCGTTGGCGTCCACCCCGGCCAGTTGGGCTTCTTGGGCGTGTGTGTCGTCGTACTTCATGGTGGTCTCCAATACTGTATTTTTATACAGTATTTTGCGCGGAATGCCAGCCCGGTGATGTCAGCAGCATCGCGCCGCCGCCGGGCCACCCGCTGCTGCGTTGCAGACCCGCGCGACGCGAGCGGCCAGCGCCCCTATGCTCCCGCCCGGCAAACCCGCCAGGCCCTGCCCTCGCTCCACATGCGCCACCTCCTGCTCAAGCTCGCCGCCTTGGCCCTGCTGCTGACGCTTGCCGCCTGCGCCAAGCCCATCCCGCCCGAAAAGGCCGCCTACGTGGGCGAATGGACCGGCCCCGCCATGGCCCTGGCCATCTCGCAAGACGGCCGCGTCATGTACCGCCGCAACAAGGACGGCGTGAACACCTCCATCGACGCCCCGCTGCAGGAGTTCCAGGGCGACAACTTCATCGTCGGCGTGGGGCCTGTGACGACGACGTTTGTCGTGTCAACGGCGCCGCATGAGGACGATGGGGTGTGGAGGATGACGGTGGATGGGGTGGAGGTGACTAGGAAGCCTTGAGTTTCCGCTTCCGTCGCTTTTGTTCCGGCTTGGCGCCCTGGGTGATGTCCCAGCCTAGGTGGGCTGAGAGCGAGGCGACTTGGGTGTCGATGTCTTGGAGCGGGATGCCTGCCTTTGCCGCTGCCTGCTCTATGTGATTGCGTGGAATCGCGTGGAGCGGATCGAGGTAAGGCTCGCTGCGGTCAAAGTCTCGGCTCGTGAGGATGCCCGCAAACGGGGAGTGCAGCTTGCTCAGCTCAAAAAAGGCTTGGCAACGCGGTCGAGCGCCCGGATCCTGAGTGACTCGCTGTAGCAGTAGGGTGCGCGTAGCCTCGTCCGGCCACTTTTCCGCCAATGCTTGCAAAGACATGCTGCGGGGAGGTTCATCGTCATCTTCGAGGGCTCGCCTAGCTAGCAAGGTACGCGTCGTCTCATCTGGCCACCGCTCCACCAACTCTTGCAACGCGACAAGTCGGTTGCCAGGCGCCTCATCTTGAATGGCCTGCTGGGACAGCAGGAGGCGCGTCGCCGCGTCCGGCCACTTCTCCACCAAGACCTCCATCGCCCCTCGACGGACAAACCAACTATCGCAATGTGCGAGTTGCTCGATCCATGACCGCTGATCAAAGACGGCAGACAGGAAATGCGGCCATCCCCAGTGGTGATAGTACGGATCAGATGAAGGGTACTGCCCTGAAAACTTGAACGCCGATTTGCCAGGCCAACGCGGACCAATCTCTTTGGCAGCGTCGAGCAGTCCCAAGACGAACGATTCCCACAGCGAATTTTCTCCATGAAAACAGTTGATGACTGTGATCAGGAGATCGGCTCCGATGTCCTCTATTCGGTTCGGATTCTGAGCCTCGCCCAAGCACCAGATTGCCAAAGGCACTTCCGGTAACGGGTCTCTTCCATCCCACGCCTCCCAATCCGGCCGCTCAGCAAGAAATTCGACGATGCGCCCAACAAACACATCATCGATCTGGCCACAGATCAATCTAAGCACCTCGCGCCACTCGTCTTGATGGCAATGATCGTCGAACAAGTCGAGCAAGCCGCCGATATCCAGCGTCTTGGCGACGTTGAAGCGATGGACGAACTCCGCGGCGCAGAAGTACTCCAGGAACGTTCGATGCACGAAGGCATAGCTGTCAGCGCCAACAAAGCAGAGGATGAAGTTGCGCTCCCGCAAGTGCTGCACAACCGTGCGAGCTGCGGCGCGGGCTTGCTCGAACCGCAGCTCTTCCCTCAGGTAGGTCTCGATCAGCCCGGTCAGCGTGGTGCCGTCAATCAGGTTGCCTTTCAGGCCGCTAGGGCCGGCCTGCAGGTGCGAGGCCACCCGCCTCAGGATTTCCGTCTTCTCCCGCAAGCCAATGTCTGCACTCAGGCCGGGGAAGTCGGCCAAGGCCCGCTCGGTGTCCCACTGGTACAGCAGCACCCGCGAGGCCTGGGCGTACAGCTCGGCACGGTCGCGTGGTAATTCCTGGTTGCGGTTCAGGATGGCCATCATCGTCAGCAGCAGCGGGTTGCCTGCCAACATGGCGATGGACTTGGATTCGCGGATGGCTTTCTTGAGTCGGTCGCGTTTGGGTGCCCGCTGTTCCTCGCTATCAAAAGTCTCCTCGTGCCAGTGGTCAAGGAAGGAGTCAATCTGTTCGCTGCCCAGATCCTGCAGCATTTGATGGCGGAACTCGGCGTTGCGCAGGAGCTGTGCTTGGTAGCCCACGACGCGAGAGGTCACCACGATGGGTACGTCTGGAAAGTCGAGACTGAAACGCTGGATTTCGTTGACCACCGCTTCGCGCGTCTGTGGGTCGAAGACTTCGTCCAACCCGTCCAGCAGCATCACGGCGCGACCAGGTTGGGCGAGCAACTGGGCCACCACGCCGGGAGGCCAATCGCACCAACCGGGGGCCTCTTCCAGGAAGCGGACGAGACTCTTCTTGCCGCTGCACTGCCAGCGGCCATAGGCGCCCAATTCGATGACCAATGGCACGGGCTGCGTGTCTCGTATCGCCGGCTCCGCGAGGCGCGCCCAGCGCAGCGCGAGGTATCGGATCAGCGACGACTTGCCCGAGCCCGGGTCGCCCAGGATCACTTGCCGGTGGTGGCCGCCCGCGAGTGCCCCGAAGGCCTCGTCGATGACGCCCAGTACGGGGCGAAGCGGCTGCTGGAAATAAGCCTGACGCAACTGGTCAGCCTCCTGCTCGGCCTTCTCCAACTCCTGCGCCGTGATCTCGCCCTTGTCCAGCATGCGCCGCTGGTGCTCCTTGGGAATCTCCAGCAGGCGCGGGTTGTACTGATGGCATTCGCGCACCGACTGCGGCGTGAAGACACTCCACAGCTTGACGCCGCTGTAGAACGCCCCCGTGGTGTCCAGCATCTCGAAGTTGAGCTTGTCGAAGCGCTGAAGCACAGCGGCCTGGTACCGCGCGGCGTCGAACTGCACTGGCAACTGCGGAGCCGCCGCCCCAGCCGCAGCCAGCTCCTTCGCCCACGGCCGCGCCGGATCAACGAGCCATAAGTTCAAATCCCGCGCCAACACCTCGGCAAAGCTGCCCGCCGGATATTGCGTGCTGAACACCGGATCATTGAAATCCTGCATCCGCTTTCGAAACGCCCTGACCTTCTTCCATTGCTCCAGCGCCTTGTCGGCCTCGTCCTCATCGGCCGGCACCTCAAGCTTTTCGACTTTGCGAAAAAACCACTTCACCTCCGGCCACCCCGTGGCCTTGTGGCTTTCCATCGCCCAGTCGAACTCCTCCTGCGTACCCGACTCCGCCACGCCGCTGGGCGCCCCAAAGCGCTGCCCCATGATGCCCACCACCAGCGCGAGCGAATCCTTGAAGCGCTCCAGCGTCTGCTTCGTGATGAGCTCCTGCGGGCGGCCCACGCCGATGTTGGAGCAGTTCTCCCAATCGATCACCTCGAAGTGCGCGTTCCAGATGCGGGCCGTGGTGCGGTTGTAGTCCTCGAAGAACTTGCGCACCGCCCGCCGTTCGTCCTGCACATCCCCCGGCGAGGCGAGGAAGACGTGGTACTGGTTCACTCGGCGCGGGGTCAGTGCTGCCATGGCGGTGCGAACTCTGAGGTTCGTGGGTGTCCCTGGGTCGTTTCAATGTAGCAGCGCGGCCCACAACGCAGCAGCCGGCCCTACCCCAGGCGCAGCCGCATCCACAACACTGTGTAGACAGGCCAACCCTGCCTCGCCGTGCGCGGGGTTTCCCGCAAACACCCATCCCACACGCCCCTTACGCTTGCCGCAAGCGGCCCAGGCGCCAGGGGAAAAAGGAGGGAGCGATGCAGTCCGCCGAAGCGAGCGACAGCAACGACAGCCCTGCCACGCCCACGCCCGCTGAAGAGGTGCGCGCCAGGTACGCGGCCTTCATCAGCTATCGGCAGGGCCCAGTGGACTCTGCCCTCGCTGCGTGGGTGCTGCAGGCGTTGGAGAGCTATCGCACGCCGCGCTCGCTGATCGATCGTGGGGTGCCGGAGCGGGTGGGCAGGCTGTACCGCGACGAGGACGAGGCTGGCGCCGATGGCCACGTGAGGGAGCAGATCCTTCGGGCGCTGCAGGACAGCGCCTGGCTGGTGCTGGTGATGTCGCCGCGCACGGCGGGCTCGCCATGGGTGAAGCTGGAGATCGCGGAGTTCGCGCGCACGCACCCGGTCAGCCGCATCCTGCCGTTGACGGTGGAGGGCGACCCGCTGGCGGCCGAGCGGCTGGTGGCCGAGGTGCTGGGCGAGGCCGCAGCCGCGCAGTTGCCGCTGGGCGCGAACGTGCTGCCCCGGCCTGGCGAAAGCCCCGCCGCGCGGCTGCACAAGGCGATGCTGCGGCTGGCGGCGGCGATGCTGGGCTGCGGGTACGACGACCTGATCCAGCGGGATGCGCAGCGGGCCGCGGAGGCGGCCGCGCAGGCAGCCGCGCAGACCGCGCACCGCCAGCGCGTGCGCCGCTACGCGGCCACCTTCGCGGTGGCGTATGCGGCGCTGGGCGGGTTGGCCTGGTGGGACATCAACATCCACGTCAAGACGTACTGGTACCGGCAGATGGACGAGCGATGGGGCCAGCCCGTGGGGCGCGGCAGCCTGTCGGAGGACGAGGCGGGGCACCGCCGCGCGAGCTACCGGTTCAGGCTGCGCAAGGGGCAGGTGCTGGAGGTGGCACGCGTCAACGGCCGGGGGCGGTTGGTGGCCGACCGGCAGTTCGAGCCTTTCGAGGACCCGAGCGCGGCGAACGTGGCGCGGTGGACGTACGCCAACTACGCCGACGGCCTGCCCGCCCAGGTGACGCAGTACGACGCCTTCGACGTGATGCTGCGCCGCATCGGCTACCAGTTCCTGCCCGACCGAACGCAGGCCATTGCGCGCTTCGAGCGCAGCTTTGGCCTCGCGCAGCGCGACATGGCCAACAGCGGCAGCCTGGACACCATGTTCCGCGTGGACGCGCCGGCCCGGGCGCTGATCGGGCAGCACCGCCTGTATTTCGACGACCACGGCCGGCTGCTGCGGCGCGACTTCGAGCCCGTGGGCGGCGGCGCCGCCATCCCGGACACGCTGGGCTATTTCGGCGTGCTCTATGGCTACGACGTTGCCGGGCGGCCGGCCAGCATGAGCGGCATGGCTCCCGATGGCACGAGGCTGCGGGGCTTCCCTGGCCAGCCTGTCATCGTGAAAGCGAGCTGGGCAGGCGAAGAGGTGGCCCAGGTCGGCTGGTTCGACAGCGAGGGCCATGCCGCCCGCAATGCCGGCGGCGTGGCCGTGGTACGGCTGGAGCGCGACCGTTGGGGCAACACGGTGAAGGAGGCGTTCCTCGACGCGAACCGACAGCCGGCCCTGAGCGCGCGCTGGAAGTACGTCATCCAGCGCTATGCCTACGACGACCACGGCGGACTGGTACAGGCCACTTTCTGGAGTGCGAACGGCGAGAAGGCGCTGACCTACGGCTTTCATCGCATCGACTACCAACTCGATGCGCAGGGTCGGACCGTGCAGACACGAAATTTCGATCTCCAAGGGCGGCCGACGCCCAGCCGCCGCACGGGCTGCGCCGTCACGATACGGCAACTGAACGAGCAGGGGTTCGAAGAAGACTGGCGCTGCCTCGATGCCCAGGGCCGCCCCGTGCCGGACCGCGACAACGGCGTCGCGCGGATGCACTACAAGCGCGACGCACAAGGCAAAGCCACAGAAACCGCGAGTTTCAGCCCCGAAGACAAGCCCTACGGCGGCAAGAGCGGCATCGCCGTGGGCAAGCGGGAATACGACGGCGAGGGCCGGCTCGTGCGATGGCAAGGCTTCGACGCCCAAGACCGGCCCATGGCCGACGCCGACACCAGCTTTGCCGAGATCCGCCACCGCTATGACGCGAACGGCAACGAGCTGGAGTACGCCGGTTACGGGCCGGACGGCCAGCTCGCGCTGCACGCCAACGGCCACTGGGCCGTCATCAGCGACGAGTTCGACGCCCGCGGCAACCTCGTCACGCGGCGCTGGCTGGACACGAACAGGCGCCCCACCCTCAACGCCGACGTGGCCGCAGCCAGCCAGCACATGCAGTACTTCGACAACGGGCTGCTGAAGTCCTGGCGGCTGCTCGGCGTCAACGGCGAACCGGTCACCGGCAAGACCTGCCACCGCTGGGACTACGAGCGCGATGCTGCGGACCGCAAGCTGGCGGCGCGATGCCTGGACGGCACCGGCCAACCGGCCCTCGACCTGGAGACGGGCGCCCACGTCGTCCGTTACGAGCACGGCGCCGCCGGCTGGACGCGGCGCTCGCTCTTCGGCTTGAAGCTGGAGCCCGTGGCCGGGCGCGACGACCACGTGTCCATCATCACGCAGGAGTACGACGCCACGGGCCAGGTCGCCTTGCTGCGCTACTTTGGCCCCCAGGGCGAGCCTGTGGCCGGCACCGAGGAAGGCGTGCACGCGGTGCGCCACATCCGCGACCCGGCAGGCAACGTCGTGGAGCGCATGACCTACGACGCGCGCATGCAGCTCACCGCCGCTCAGGACGATGGCGCCGCGTGGATCAAGTCCAGGTTCGATGCTGCCGGCAACGAGATCGAGGCACGCTACTTCGGCCCCGACGGGCGCCCCGTGAAGCACAAGGGCTTTGGCACTCACGTGATGAGGAAGACCTATGACACCCTGGCCCAGGACACCGCGGTGGCCTTCTTCGATGAACACGACCGCCCGGCCCGCTGCACCGACGACGACACCCACCGCACGCGGCGCAAGTACGACCCCTACGGCAACATGGAAGAGGAGGCCTACTTCGACGAGCACGACAAGCCCATGCTGGCGACGGACAGCGGCGTGGCCGTCAAGCGCTGGGTGTACACGCCCTCGGGCGACAAGCTGCGCGAGGCCTACTTCGACGTCAATGGCCAGCCCATGCTGGACAGCGTGGAGCACGTGCACGCCAAGGTCTTCGACATCGACGCCCGCGGCAACCCCATCCGCATGCGCACCCTCGACACCGCGGGCCAGCTCAAGCCCGACACCACCAGCCGCGTGGCCGAGTCGCACCGCATCTACGGCCTGCGCGATCGCATGCTGGAGAAAACCCGCTTCGACGCCCACGGCAAGCCCGCGGCGAGCGTGGAGGACGGCGTCTGGCGCTGGGTGTATGCCTACGACGACCGCGGCCACAGGACCGTGGCGGCGAGCTTCGGCACCGACGGCAAGCCCGTGCGTGCCAAGGGCGAGAAGTGCGAGGTGACTCTGAAGTTGTACGACGCGCAGGACAGGGTCAAGTCCCAGCGCTGTGGCACGAGCCGGGACGTGCCGCCCCCCGCGTCACCCCTCACACCGCCGCCTGCGCCACCCTCTCCCTGAACAGCTGCGCCCGCTCCGCATCCGACGCGGCCTCGATGCGGGCCGAGGCTTGGGCGATCCAGTCGAGGAAGCGGGACTCGCTGTTGACCTCGCGGGCGGTGGCGCGCAGCTCGGCGTCGCGGCCGGCGAGCATGCGGCAGGCGAGGTCGAAGGCGAACATCTTGGCGCGCATGAGGCGGCGCAGGTCGTCGCCGGCAGTGGTGGGCGCGGGTGCCGAAGCTTGAGCGGTCGCGGGGGCCGAGATGGCCGCCGGGGCGGGGACTGGGACGGGGGCGTGGGCTGGGGCCGGCGCCTGCGCCACCACCTCGGGCTGCGGCTGCGCGGGCCACTCGATCAGGCCGTCGCGCCACAGGGCTTGCAGCGCGTCGGGGCCCAGGTTGAGCGAGCGGGCAATGTCCAGCAGCTCGGGCACGCCGCGGCGGCCGTCGACGTTGATGAGCAGCATGCGCAGCGGCACGGCCAGGGTGGCGCGGGGGCCGGCGAGCAGGGCGCGGGCGGCCTGGGTCTTGGCGGGGACGGTGGGGATGGCGAATGCGGCGGGTGCTGCGGGCAAGGACACGACGGCTCCTCCTGTGGGCGCGCGCATCTTGCCCACGCACCGTTCAGGGGCGATGACAGGCCCGTGACCCGCGGCCGCAGCGTGAAGCCCGTCTCGGATGGCCACGGGTGGCCCGGGCCCGCATCGTGACCATCTCCAGCCGCGCAATGGCCTGGCACCTGCGGCGGCTCGGGTCCGGCGTGAGCGGTCAGTGCGGCGGTGCGCGGCGCTGCGAATGCTCTTGAGCGTGTACGCCCATGGCCCGCGTGCCGATCAACCCTGGTTCTTGTGGACCTTGGCGTGGTCGTGAGGCTTGACCTTCGCCTTGGCCGGCGCGGACGCCGCATCGTCGGCGCTCTTGGCGCAGTTCGTGGAGGCACCAGCGGGCATGCCGCGCTCGGCGCCGTGGTCATGCTTGGCCTTGCAGCCGTGCGGCATGGAAGCTGCGCCCATCGGCGCGGAGGCCGCGGCGGGCTGGGCTGTCGCAGCGCCCGAGGCAAGGGCGAGACCGAGCGACGCGAAAAGGACGGTGAGGGTGTGTTTCATGAGGGCTCCTGGTTGGGTGGTGTATCCGGGGCCAGCTTAGGGACGCCGCCTGCGAGCGTGTTGACGGGCATCAAGCGCAGGCGGCGCCAAGCACGCGCGCCGTCCTATGCGGACGGGCCAACTGCGGTGGCCCACAGGCCGACCGGCAGAAACAGCACCCAGCGGAAGTCCGAGTCGATCGCGAAGTTGACCGCGCTCATGAGGGCCAGCGTCAGCGCGCCGCTGACCGCCACGGTCACCAGCGTGCCGCGGCGCCCCCAGAGGCCGCTGCGGGCCAGGTGCAGCGTCAGCACGCCGGCCGCGGCCATGAAGCCCCCCATGACCCGGAAGACATGGCCCAGCCAGAGTTCGAGGCCGGGCCATTGCGCCCGCCCCCCGAGGGCCGCAGGCCGATGTAGCGCACGTCCTCGGGCAGCAACGCCGGGCGCAGGAAGATGAAGTACAGCCCAGGCCGATCATCCAAATCCCGTCGAGGGCGACAAGCGCTGAACGCAACTCGGGGCCGCGGAAGCTTTCAACGCAGCCTCCATCCGGGCGCTGCCCTGCGGCGCGCGGTAGACAAGGTCTTCATCAAGCTCATGCTCATGAAGTTCCGGGCGCAGCTGTTGGCCTCGATCAAGCGGCGCCGTCTGCCGCTCTCTGCGCTTGACGCCCCCACGCCAGCCCGCCCCACCCGCCGGGCTTTTTTGCGCCGGCGCGAGACATACATCTATCCAGGCGATACCTTTGTGTCTAGTTTAAGTTGACTCATATGTCTATCTAAACTAGACTACACACCAGCCCAAGACAACAGCACCAACCGCTGGGGCGCCCGAGGACGCCATGCCCGCTGCCGCAGCCACATGCCTTGTCAGCCGTGCCGAGACCGCGGCCGGCGCGCGCATCGAGCGACGCCAGAACGCCTGGGAGCACGCCTGGCAAGGCTGCTTCATGGACCTGGAGCGCGCCCTCGCGCGCATCCCGTCCAGCTTCGTCGCCACCCCCGGCTTCGCCCAACGCGCCCTGCCCGCGGCAGAGGTGGTGGCCGACATGCTCGCCGGCGACACCGACGTCCTCACCGGCCTGCTCCTCATTGCTCGCGACGCGGCGTTAGCGCCCGGCGAGCTCGGTGAGCAAGCCCGCGCCTGGCGCCACAAGGTCTGCCGAGCGCACGCCGACTTCCATGCGGACGATGCGGCGGAGGGCAACACATGACCTCAAAGCTCTTCAGCCCCGCGGTCCTCAAGGCCCGCTTCAACTACGACCCCGCCACCGGCGCCCTCACCCGCCGCCCCAGCGGCAAGCCGGCCGTCTACGTCAAGCTCGCCCCCTGCTCCGGCCGCCCCGCCGCCTACGTGGCCATGTCGCGCAGCTACCTCGCCGCCGCCCACGTCATCTACGCCCTGCTGCACGGCGTCTCCCCCGTCGGCGTGCGAACCCGCTTCCTCGACGGCGACCCCACCAACCTGCGCCAGGCCAACCTGCAGTTCGGCACCAACACCCCCGGCACCCCCGGCCGCCTGCGCGCCAAGCCCGTGTTGTTGAAGCTGCTGGCCGACCTGGGTGGCCGCGCCTCGTCCGCCGAACTGCGCCGCCGCGGCGGCTTCAACCGCACCATCTCCAGCACCCTGCGCCTGCTGGAAGCAGAAGGCCACATCCACGCCGTGGGGCTGGATCAGAGCGAGGGCGTGCGGTCGTACCTGTGGCAGCTTGGGCCGGGGGAGCGGTCGCCGCAGGCGCGGTGGCGGGCGGCAGAGCCGGCGGCTGATGAGAAGGCTGCCGAATGCGACGACGAGCGGGATGCGCAGGAGCGGGATGCGGCACGGCGGGCCACGATGAAGAGCATCGACCAGGCGCGGAGGGGGCTGGTGGCGAATTCGGTGTTTGGGTTAGCGGGGGGTGGGGGATGAACGGTGCATACGGTGGCCCATCCTGCTCGCGAGCGATCGCCGAGCAACCGCGCCGAACATGGACATGCGTGGGGACCTATCTCAACAGCTTTCCACAGAGCAAGCGCCTTCAAGTCTGGCGTCACTTTGGGCCTATTTCAAAGCGAATAGGCTGCGACACACATGCGAGTTCTTCCCGAGACAGGGTTGGACTGGCTTACCCTAAAATGACCTGAAATGGACTGCAGGGGCCAACTCATGGACCAAGCGCTAACGGTCAAAGATGTCGCAGTGCTGCTTCAAGTAGACGAGAAGACGGTCTACCGTCTCACCCAGAAGGGCGAGCTACCCGGTTTCAAGGTTGCGGGCGCTTGGCGCTTCAAGCGCGCAGATATGGATGCCTGGGTTGAACAGCAAAAGACGGCCGTAGCAACAGCGGCCAAGGGAAGCAAGGAGGAGCGTCACTAATGGCAACTGCAAAAAAGGTCGCAGCCGCATCGGCTCCGCCGCGGGCGGTCGACGTTTTCGTCGCGCCATCGCTGCTCCAGTTCGATCTGGACAACCCGCGATTCGTCGAAGGGCAGTTCCGGCATGAGGATGAAATCATCGAACACCTGGTCGATGAGGCCGATGTGAATGAACTAGTTCAATCCATCCTTTCCGCCGGTTATGTCGACTACGAGCCACTCATTGTTCTCGAAGGGAAAAATACGGTTCTCGAAGGGAACCGTCGGCTTGCCGCCCTGCGGCTGATAGCGAGCGCTGAACTTAGAAAGAAGCTCAAGTACGAGCTGCCAAAGATTGATTCTCCTGAAGCGTTGCCTGAAACGGTTCGGGTTCGCTACGTCAAGGATCGCGCCGAAGCGAGAAGCTTCATCGGCTTCAAGCACATCAATGGTCCATTCAAGTGGGATGCGCTTGCGAAGGCCAAGTACGCGGCCGAATGGTTCAACGAAGGCGCTGACATCGCCACAATAAGTCGCACCCTTGGCGACGGGCACAACACGGTCCGTCGACTCGTAAACGGCTGGTATGCGCTTCAGCAAGCTCAAGGCGACGGGTTTGAAGTTTCCAAGATTAGCAAGCGGAATTTCTCTTTCTCGCACCTCTACACGGCCTTGACTCGCGCGTCGGTTCGGGAGTACCTGGGAATTGGCGATGAGGACGTGTCATCGCCTCCGCAGAAGAATCCCATCCCAAAGAGCCACCGAGAGCAGTTTGGACAGCTTATGTCCTGGCTGTATGGTCAAGAGCACAAGGACGAGCCGACGCTCATCCAAAGCCAGAACCCTGATCTGAATATTCTCAGCAAGGTGCTTGGCAACCCAGAGGGGCGGAAGATGCTCCTTGCCAAACGAGATCTTCATGTCGCATATGCCCGTGTCGAGCCTGCGTCGACGCGCTTTGAAGACGCGCTGATGAAGGCAGCGAAGCAGTGCGAGGATGCCAACGCGCTTTCCGGAGGGTTCGACGGGGATCAGACAGTGTTAAGGGTGGCAGAGGGCATGCAACGCACCGTTCGAAGCCTTTACGTTGCGATGAAGGACCGAGCATCGCAGCGGTCGTCAGAAGAAGAGCTTTGACGATGCTGCCAGCGCCGACAGAAAACGACACGCGCAGCAAGATCGCTGATTGGCTTGAACTAGAGGCACTTTTCTCCCCTCGAAGAACCTCGTCAAAGGGGGACCTAGTCAATGCGTTTGACATTGCTGACGATGCCCGGGGCTCTCGCTACTCCCACGATGAGTACACCGGCGAACAGCTAGATCAAGGAATACTTGAGGAGCCGCGCCAAGCATTGCTAGAAAGTGTGTTCGAGGAGCTTGATTTCCGCGAGGCCTGCCTGGGCGACAGCTATCCGTTCTCTGTAGACGCGCGCAGGCAGATCGTGCGCACTGCGTTTGACGAAGATTCAGTCCATGCGGGTCAAGTAGCGTATAGCTTTTGTCTACTCACTACTGCGTTACGTGAACGCATGATCTCCGGGCTTGATGCTCAAGCCGAAACGGAGCAAGAGATGGCGCTGCTATTCCAGGTGTGTGCCTGCTTGGCAGCTGGAGGCTACTTCGGCGGCGCCGTTTGCTCATTTGGATTCCCCCGCGAGACCGGTGACGCATTTCTCCCGGCACTGCAGGCCGCATATCGCCGCTTCGGTCATGGCGACGTGAAGCCAGCCATTGAGGAAGGCCATCCAGCAGCAACGAAGGATGGCGGCATAGACGTAATTGCGTGGCGGGATCACCCAGACCGCCTGCCTGCCAAGCTCTACTCGCTAGGTCAGTGCGCGTCTGGGCGGAATTGGAAGAGTAAGCCCGTCTCTTCTGAAGTGGGACAGTTTCACGGTACTTGGTTCACAACTTGGCCGTCGCAACACTACGTGCCCGCCTTGTACATCCCCTTCCTTATCCACGATGAGATCGAGGAGCCCACTTACGAGAGCTTTTCCGAAGTCAGGAAGCGGACGGTTGCGTTTCACGAGCGCAAGTTCGGTGTCATCTTTGACCGCTTGCGAATTGCTCACCACGCGGCTGCGTGCGCGCGCCGCGATGAGGTGTCTCTGAGTGGTGTTGACGGCTCGGCCCGGATGGTCGAAGTTGCGAACTGGGTCAATCGAACCGTGCAAAAGGTTCTCGCCACGGAAGATGCTGCATGAGACATCCCCTGCACTCCATCTGCCCATACTTCGCGATGTTCCCCGAGGACTTCGTAGCAAAACAGGTACTGGCGTACACGCAGCGAGGAGACTGGGTTTTCGACCCATTCAGCGGGCGCGGCACTACGGTCTTCGAGAGCCTCCTCAATGGCCGCCCTGCAGCCGGAACCGATTTGAACCCCGTGGCAGCTTGCGTTGCTGGCGCCAAGGCTAGCCCGCCGACGCTGTCGAATGTGATTCGCCGACTCGGCGACTTGCAAGGGAAGTTCGCGGCAGAACTACTTAAAGCCGAGGCCAGTGCATTGCCAGAGTTTTTCCGGTGGTGCTTTCATGAGAAAACGCTCGCGGAACTACTCTTCCTACGCAAGGACCTTCAGTGGAAGACATCAAAGGTTGATCGCTTCATCGCGGCGGTCACGCTCGGGTGCTTGCACGGAGAGTCACACAAGACGCCTAACTGCCTGAGCAACCGGATGCCCCGGACGATAAGCACGAAGCCTGAGTACTCTGTGCGCTGGTGGAAAAAACAGGGTCTTATTGCGCCGCCGGAGAGGCAGACCTTCGAGATCTTGCGAACGGTGAGCCGCTTCCGCCTACAACAAGAGGTTCCTGAGCTTGTTGGGGAAGTGAAGCTACGCGATGCGCGCCGCGCGGGCGCAGCGTTCCCTTCGCTGCGAGAAAAAGTCGCCCTGATCGTTACATCACCGCCCTATCTGGATACGACCGACTATGTCGAGGATCAGTGGCTCCGCCTGTGGTTTCTTGGGGGTCCCCCAGAGCCACACGGTGGTGTGAACAAAGATGACCGGCACAGACAGCTTGAAAACTACTGGCGATTCCTGACGGAGACATGGTCTGGCGTTCAGCCTCTGGTGAAGCGCGGGACCCATGTCGTAGTACGAATCGGCGGCACTCGAATCGCCAAAGAGGATTTAGGCGAGGGATTGCTTGAGTCTTTGCAGGCCGGCCTTACAGGCTTCCGCGTGAAGCATGCCCATGCTGGAGCCACGACCGAAATCCGAAACCGCCAAACCAACGTATTTCGCCCCGGGACGTCGAAGGAACGCTACGAGCACGACTTCACTTTCAAGATCACGGGCTGAATTCCGCCAGCAGGCAACGGCCCGAGCGACCTTAGGGGTGGGGCTGCGCGGATCCGCCGAAGCAGCGACGCTCATCAAGCGCTAATCAAGCCCTCCAACAACAAACAACCTGCCTGAGAGGGTTCTTGGGGATGGCAAGGTGTTTGCGTTACTCAGCAGCAACAGCCGGGTAATCGTGCTTCTTGCCGTCCTTGCTTCGCGCAGCCGCCTCCAGCCGCGCCTTGGCGGCGGCATCCACGCGGGGAATGCCCTTCAAGGAGATCGCGAACCCGCTGCCCGGCTGAGTGCCAGGCGGCTTTGCGGACTTTTTGATGGCCGTCGAACTCTTAGCTATGGGAGCCTCCGGGAAGCACGCTCTTAAGCACATTAGGCAGCGCGACTGGAGTCAGAGTCAACAGCCAGCGCTTGCCATTGCTGAATGCACAGAACCTTTCGTCTTCCGGGACTTCGTCAGTAGGGACGAACTGCTCTCGCTGAATGTCAAAGTAGCTGTGCGTGAATCCTCGAGCGCGCTTAAGTGCGACATGTGCCACTTCGGTTATGCCCTCGCGATCAGCGACTAGCGGCAGATCGGCACCGGACGCTTGGCGAAGAAGCGCGGAGAAGAGCCCCTTGGAGCGCTCCCCTGCATCGACCCATCCGCGAATGATTTCCAGGGTTCCGACTCCGCCCAGTTCAAGCGGCTGAGTCACCAAGTAGGCGAAGTAGGATGGCAGCGCTCCTATCCAGTAGGCGCGCGCCATCGGCAACTCGTTCACTCCACAAGACCAAATCGCTCTCTCATCGGTGCCGTCCACACTCCCAACGCGAATCGACGTTGCTGACAGCAAAGCTGTGAACTCACGCTCGAGTTGCGGTTCCGATTGAGGTGGCAACGAGAGGGCCATTTCAGAGTGCTCACGGCGCGCTTCGCAGCCGCGGAGGCTGGTTCGGGTTGGGCGTGAAAATGTATATGCAACGATAACCTGGGCGCGATGAGTTGAGCGCGTGGAAGCCCTCGCAGGCCCCATGAGCAAGCGATCGACCCATCGTCCACATCTCCGCCTCTAACGCGACGAGGCCCGTCCCCTCGCCGGACCCCTGCCACGACAGCGGCCCGATGGGCTTGAACGCCGGGGGGTGTTCAATCATGAGCCCGTCGAAGACGGCCGCCCCACCCTCACCCAGCCACGCAATAGTTGACCCCATCCCGCTCATCCCCATTCACCACCCGAACAACAAAGTCCGGCGCGCACGGGTAGAGCGCCAGCGCCGCGCTGACGGCTTCGCTGCACAGGGCCGTGGCGCAGATGCGCAGGCAGGCGTCGGTGGTGGCCTTGGGGTTGGTGGAGGCGACCCACTCCCGTTGCATGGCTTTCGCGATGTGGCGGGCGGCGGGCCAGCCGGGGATGAAGTCGTAGAACCGCCAGTCGGCCACGGATGCGAAGGGTGACCTGTCGCTTCTCAGGCCGGGCTCGCTGGCGGTCAGGAAGCTCAGCTCGAGGTAGCCGTGCCAGGGGAAGCAGCCGAGGTCGAACGCGCGCAGCGTCTCGCCGCTGAACCGCGGCCTGTGCTCGTGCAGCGCCTGGGCCAGTAGCTCGGAAAGTTCGTTTGCAAGGTCCAAGTCCATGTGCTGCCTGGCCGCCGAAGGTGGCGCGCTGGGATGATGGGTTAGGCGTCATTGTTGCCGTGTTTCCACGGCCCACCCACTCACCGCAGGCCGCTGGCGTCCGAGCCGTTCCAGGACAGCGGCCCGATGGGCTTGAAGGCGGCGTGGTGCTCCGCGATCAGTGCCTCGCAGATGGCGTTGGCCGTGAAGGCGTCGCTGAAGTAGTTGAAGTGCGAGACCGCCTGGCCGCGGACGAGCAGGAAGCTGGCCTCGCCGTTGCCCTCACCCGTGCCGCCCCCCTGGCGCGGCACGCCGCCGTACATGGCGCGGGTGGTGACGACCATGTCGTTGTCGGTACCAAAGAAGGCGTCGGCCGTCAGGCTGCGCAGCCATGAGGCGACCGAGTCGGCGGCCACGGCGCCGGCGATGACGCGCAGCTGGCCGGGGATGGGCTGCGCGGCGTGCAGCCATTCGATGAGGGGGCTCTGGGGGCTGAGTGCGGCGATGCCGGGCAGGGAGCGCAGGCCGTCGCGGTTGGAGGCCATGGCGTGCAGCAGCTCCAGCGCCTCGGACTGCGTGCCCAGCGTCGCGAGCTTGACGGCCCAGTTCATGACCTTGAGGAACTTCTCGGTGCGGCCGGACGCGAGCAGCACCGAGCCGCGCATGGGGCAGGCGACGCGAACGACGCGCTGCACGGCGAGGCGCTTGCCCCGCACCGCGGCGCTGAGGCGTGCCGTGTCGTCGGGGCCCAGCGCCTGGGCCTGCTCGGTGCTGAACTCGCCGTCGCACGCGGCGGCCAGCGCCAGCGCCTCGGCGACGAAGCCGCCGCTGTCGTGCGTGAGCATGTGGATGCGGCAGCCGGCGGGCAGGGCTTGCGCCAGCAGCGCGGCGGCGGCCAGGGGCGTCTCGGTCAGCGTGCGGTGCTGCAGGGCGTAGACGTGGCCGTTGTAGTGGCTGAAGAGACGGCGCACCAGCTCCGGGTGGTCGCTCCAGAGCTTGCTGAAGCTGCCGGCGGTGTCGGCCATGGTGCCGGGCACCAGCACCAGCGCGGTGGTGACGTAGGGCGGGATGGCTGAAACGGGGGCGAGGGAGCCGTTGTTGGGGTAGTCGATGTGCTCGGGGTTCAGCGCGTACACCCCGGGCTGGGTGCGGGCGTCGAGGCGCTCGGCCAGGATGCGCAGCGCGGCGACGCCGGAGGTGACGGGCGGTTTGGGAGGTGGGGCGGGGGCGACGGGGGCGGGTGCTGTGGTGTCGGTGGCGTCGTGCCAGGCGACGATCTCCTCGGCGACTTTGTAGGGATCGGCCTTGCGTTCGAGCGCGCTCTTCAGCGTCACGGCCGTGGCCATGAACGCGCGCCAGTCGGGAGGCCACGACTCCAGCGCCGACCGGGCCACCGATTCATCCCACATGGGCGCCCAGAGCACGGGCAGTGCATCGGGGCCCGTCGCGGGCGCGAGGCCGTCCGGCGGCTGCGCGCCCACGATGACCAGCACATCGGCGAAGGCACCATTGACCCGCTCGGGGGACAGGATGCGCTGAAGGATGTCGCGCACACCCCGCGCGACTTCGCCCGCCTCGTTGCCGGTGAACACCCGGCACTGCCACTGCTTGCGCTTGAGGTCGATGGCTTGCTGGCGCAGCGATGCGAGATCGAGTGTACCGACGACTGTCACCTCGCCGGTCTTGTAGAGCGCATTCACGGCCCACACGCCACGCTCTTCATCGATGCGGAAATCGTTGTGGTGCAGGAGCGTCTTGCCGTCGCGCAACTCGGCTTTGTTTCCCGACAGGGCCACCACACGGGTCGTGGCAGCATGGCCCCAACCGCGCACTGGGCGCAAGTCGATCGGGCGCAGGGCGCCGGAAGCGAATCGATAGACGGGCGCTTCGTCACCCGGTTCAGTGGCCAGCGCGAGGGCGCCCACCACGACGCCTGTGCCAAGCGATTCACCGTTCTGGCCTCGGAAGGGGCGCACGTCTACCGATCGGGTCGCGCCGTTCGGCGGCATCACCACCAGGTCATCCGTCAACGCCAGGCCGGTCCTACCCTCGTCATCGGTCACCAGCGGCACCAACACCGCCTGCAAATCCGCCCTCACCTCAATCCTTCGCCCATCCATCGTCAGCAGCTCAAACCCCGCCTCTTCATCCGCCCCCCGCGCCCGCTCCTCCGCCAGCTCCAGCCCCTCCTCCACCCGCACCCAGCGAACGGTGGCCGGCAATGAAGGCCGGCGCTCCACCAGGCCCAGCCAGGCGGCATCACCCCCCGGCAGCATCACGCGGTGAACGGCGTGGCTCATCAGCTCGTTGCGGGTGAAACGCACGGTGGCGATGCCGTGGGCGCTTTCGCGCATCTCGATCATCCAGGGCTCGTCGACGGCCTTGCCCTCCGGCAGCAGCCAGGGCATGGCGGTGCCGTCGCCGGGGGTGGCGTGGTCCAGGCCGTCGGCCCAGGCGGTGGAGCCGAGGTGCACGGTGGCGGCCAGGGCGAGCTGGCGGGCGGGGTGGCTGTCGCGCACCACTGCGGGCATGCGGCGCCAGGCTTGGGGCACCCAGGCGGCTGCGGCCTGCGCGGCCGGGCCGCCGCTGGCCAGGGCCTTGTAGACGGGGCGCAGCGTGGCCTCCACGGCGGCCACGTCCAGCGGGGGGCGCAGAGCCAGGCGTTGCAGGTGCTCTTCGATGCGCACGCTTTCGGGCTGGTCGGCCTGCTGCTTCTCGATGAGGGCCAGCGCCTGCGCCAGGCGCTCAGGCTGGCCGGCCAGGGCTTGCACGCCGGCTTGGGCGGCGTCGGCGGTGAGGGTGATGCCGGAGGGGCCGCGGGAGGCGACGGCCGTGCCGAACCAGACGTCGGCCTCGGCTTGCGGCGGCACGCCGGGCAGCAGTTGCTGGCGCAGCGCGCGCAGCAGGGCGGTGTCGATGCGGCGCGCGGGTGCGGCCAGCGTGGTGAGCTCGCCGGCCTGGCGGCGGCGGGTGTCGCGCTCGGTGGCGCCCAGCGGGTGCACGCGCGCGGGCCGGCCGCGCACGAGGTTCTTCACGTCGCCCAGGGTGGTGCTTTCGCTCCACTGCACGACGGGCAGGCGGCGCGGCGGCAGGGGCGCGCGCAGGGCAGACAGCGGCACCAGCGCGCGCAGGCGGCGCTCCTGGGCGGCCAGCCGGTCGGCATAGTCCAGCCACGCCGCGGGCGGGCGCACGCGTTCGCTGCTGGGCCGGTGGCCGCAGCCGAGGTCGGTGACGGCCAGCACGGTGGACAGGGGCAGCGTGGCCTTGGCCTCGCGCGGTGGCGCGCCGCGCACGCGGGTCACGCGCAGCCGGCCTTCGGGCAGCAGGCGCTTGAGGGTGGCCTCCAGCGCCTCGGCGTCGCGCTGGAAGGGCTGCATGGCGGCGGATGAGTCCAGCACCAGCTCGGCGCCAAAGGCCAGCGTGCGGCGCGGCAGGCGGGGCAGGCGGCGCGGCAGCTCGCCGCGCGCAACGTAGGCCAGCAGGGCCGGCACGTCGGGCGCGCCGTCGTTGACGCGGTGGGCCACCAGCTCCACCAGCACGGAGCGCGCGCGCGGCATGGGGAACAGCGGCGCGGGCTCGCGCAGCCGGGCCGGCGCCAGCGCCAGTGCGGCCTGGTTGGCCAGCCAGGGCGGCAGTTGCGGCGTCGACAGGGGATGCACGGTGCAGCGGCTGTAGACGCGGTCGGTGGCCGCCGCGGGCGCTTCATCGGCAGGCGTGGCGGGGGGCGCGGCGGTGGGGGGCTCGGCCAGCACAGGCGCCACATGGGGCTGCACCACGGGTGGCGCATCGCCAGTGCGCGCCTCGCCCACGGCAGGCTCCGGCAGCCCGGCGTCGAAGCCCAGCAGCCGCATGATCTCCAGGCCCGCCTCGCGGTCAGGTGCCAGGTCTTGCCAGGCGTGGAGCAGGTCGGCCAGCCAGGGCACGGAGGCCGCGGGCTGGCGGGGTGCCGTCACGGCGCGCTCGCGCCCGCGGTCTTGCGGAAGACCAGGGCTTCGAGTTGTTGCCAGGCGCTATCTGGCTGGGGCTGTGGCTGGGGCTGGGCCGGAGCGCCCTGTGGCGCAGCGCCGTAGGCGATGCCCAGGTCTTTCATGGCGCGCAGCGCGTCCAGGTATTCAGCGGTGCCGGGCGGGCGCTGGCCCGCGGCCCGGGCGTCGCGCCGGCATTCCACCAGCCGCTGGGCGACGGCCTCCGCGTTGGCTTCGTCATAGTCCACGCCCAGCCAGCGCTTGGCGATCTGCTTGAACCACTCGGCCGGCCGCTCCTCCGGGAAGCGGTAGACGACGCAGCGGCGCTCGAAGGCGCCGGGGAAGTCACGCTCGCCGTTGGTGGAGAAGATCATCAGCACGTTGCTGCGCTCCGCGGGCAGCACCTTGTCGCGCAGGCGGATCTGGCGCGCGTCCACGATCTCCAGCAGGTCGTTGGGCACTTCGGGCTCGGCCTTGTCGAGCTCGTCGATCAGCAGCACCGCGCGCGCCAGGCCGGCGGGCAGGCCGGGGTCGGTCAGGCCCTGGCTGGCGGCGCCGGCGTGGTCTTCAGGCAAACCGCGGCGCGCGGCGCTGTCGGGCGCCAGGGCCCACCACAGCGGCCCGGGGCGCACGAAGAGGGCGTCCTCCTTCAGCGCCTCTTTAGCGTCCTTGTCGTCCTGGTGCGCCGCGTGCAGCCGCGCGAGCGCGTCCAGCTCCCACACGAGGTCGGTGCTCTGCGTACGCGAGGTGATGGTGGTTTCGTAGTAGCTGGCGCCCAGGCCCAGGGCCAGGTTGCGGGCCAGCGTCGTCTTGCCGCTGCCGGGCTCGCCGGCCAGCAGCAGCGGGCGCCCGGCGGCCAGCGCCACGTTGATGGCGAGCACCAGCGCGCGGTCGTAGACGTAGACCGAGTCCTTCTTGCCGCCGGGCAGCGGGAAGCTGCGCGTCACGGTGCCGGTGGCGTCGAACGGGCCGGGGTTGAAGTGGACGGGGTTGAATTGCATGGTGGTGAGTCCAATGTCTAGGGGGTCTAGAGGGTCTAGAGGTAGGCCCTGGCGATGTCGTGGCTGTTGACGAGGTCGGCCTCGGTCTCGGGTGCGCGCACCGGCTCCAGCGCCTTGAAGCCCCGCCAGTCGGGGTGGCCCAGGTCCACGTCGGGCGCCACGGGCACGAGGAAGGTGAGCAGCGGGAACAGCGCCGCCACGGCGCGCGCCAGCACCGGTGTGTCCAGCGGCGGCAGCACGACGATGAAGCGCCGGGTGGGTTTGAGCTTGGCGTTGAGGTCTGCCGTGGCGCCCACGTTGTCCGACATGCGCTCGTTCCAGCCCAGCAGCACCTGGGCCTCCAGCTCGGCGGCACTCTCGTTGCCGCCGGTGACGCGGATGACGATGGGGACGCCGCCCAGCGGCATGAACATGCGGTCCACGTACAGCTCGGGCACCGTGGCCGCCCGCGACGTGCGCAGCGCGCACAGGCGCTGGCCCGGCGGCTGGTGCAGGGCGACGGCCAGGTTCATCGCCGCGCCCAGGTTCACCCAATACGGCGCCAGGGCGAACAGCAGGTTCTCGCGGTCCTCGCGCTGTGCACGGCGCTGGAAGTTGCTGAACAGATCGTCCAGCGCCGTGAAGCTGCCGATGGCGGTGTCGTTGTCCTCGCACAGCCGCGTCGTCAGCGCCAGGGCCAGCGAGCCCGCGGGCGTGGCGTCGGCCTCGATCACGGCGTGCCAGTCGGCATCGGCCACGTCGAGCTGGCCTTGCAGGCGCTTGAGCAGGTTGGCCTCGCCCGCGAAGGGGCTGAGCTTGTCGGCCAGCAAGCCCCTGAGCATCGAGAAGTAGTCGCCGGCCTCGGCCAGCGCCTTGCACCCGTCGGCCACCTCCTTGGCAATGTCCTGCGGCGTCGCGGCAAAGTCCGTGCGCTGCATCTCGGCCAGCGCCAGCGGCCCGAACAGCTTGGCCCAGTTCTCGTGCGTGCGCGCCGCCGGCTCCACCATGACGAAGAGCGGAAAGCGCGCCCCCTCGTAGATCTGCCGCGCCCGCAGCAGCGTGGCCTCCTGCAGCACCCAGCCCGGGTTGTCCATCACCTCGCGCGTGAGCAGCAGGAAGCCCGCATCGCAGCGCGCGATCCAGCGGTACAGCTGGCGCTTCCACTCCTGGCCCTGGCGCAGGTCGTTCACATCGACGACCGCCTTCGCCCCCCCGGTCGCGTCGATCGCCTGAGAGAGCGCCAACGAACGCGCCTTGTCCTTCGACGAGTGGCTGAAGAAGACGATCGCTTTGCGCGTCATGCCATCGACCTGGCGGCGGGTTGGGGTGACGCGCCGAGTTTAGGGCGCGCTTACCGGGGGGCGTTCCTTCAGGTTGATGAACGGGGCGGTGGCAGCGGGGCGCCGCTAGACCTGCCCGTTGATCACCGCCTCGATGTGATGCCCATCCGGGTCCACGAGGAAAGCCGCGTAGTACCCCGCCCCGTAGTGCGGCCGCAACCCCGGCGCCCCGTTGTCCTGCCCACCCACCGCCAGCGCGGCAGCGTGGAAGCGATCCACCGCCTCCTGGCTGGGCGCCGCGAACGCGAGGTGAAAGCCTGGCCCCGGCGGCACAACGGGTGAGTGCAGCTTGAGGCAGAGCTTGTCATTGCCGTCCTCGATGCCGTAGCCGATGGCCGTGCTGTCCTCGAACACGCGGCGGTAGCCCAGGGCGCCCAGCGCTGCGTCGTAGAAGTCGGCGCTGTGGGCGAGGTTGGAGACGGCGAGGGAGACGTGGTGCAGCATGCCGGCCATTCTTGCGGAAGAAACCTTCCGTGGCGCCCGTCGCGTGGCCATGCCACCATGCATTCCGCTCAGGGAAGACACAACAACATGACCCCGCAAGAGGAACTCATGAGCCCTCGCCATTGGTTCTTGAAGGCGCTTGTAGCGCTCATGACTCTGGGCAGTGGCCTGGTTGGCCACTGCGACGAAGCGAGCCCGGCCGAGGCTGCGCAGCGCGGGGACATTCAGGCGAGCCGCGTGGCTCCCAAAGTGTTCGTGACGGCCAACTACGCGCTGGCATTCCGTGTCCCACCACATTCCTTCTACTGCCCACTGCCTGACAGCTGGGTGGGTTCGGATCACGGCACGGTCATCTTCCTCGAATCGCCAGGCTACTGTGGCGGCAGCGGCTATCCATCGTCGTCGCGCAGCTTCGAACGCGAAGTCGCCCGGATCGAGATCTATTACGGGTTTGATCAGTCTGAGGACGACGGAAGTTTGACTGCGCAGCAACGGTGCGACGCGATTGCACACTGGCGCTTTCTCAATCGCCGTACCGCTATCTGCAAGACAACCGAGCGCGAAAAAATCATCCTCACGGCAGAGGCGAAATACATGACTTACGCGCCTGCCGAGGCTGCTTTCAGCCTGGTCACTACGGCCAGCCGCCTCGCAGACGACCTCGTCACGTTCAGGGCGCTTCTCGCTTCAGCGAGGCCATGCCGCGTGAAGTGGAAGCACGAGAACGGTCGAACCGAGCGCTTTGGAACTGGGGGGCCGTGTCCATCGGGTGCCAATTGGTTCTGAGGTCATCTTTCGGGGGCAGCGTGCCTGCACCCTCTTGGCATGGCGGCAGGCCCCAGATGTGCAGGCGACCTGCTCATGCCTTCCCTTCGCCTCCTAACGAGACCGTCGCGCTTTCTTCCATGCGCTCGGTTTGCCAATGGCTGGGGCCATAGGCCACGCCGTGAATGCGCACGGCATCGTGTTTCGGGTTGGCCCAGCTCGCCGCGAGGTCGAGGGTGATGGCTTCGCCTTCAACTTGCACCACGGATGTGCTGGGTGGCAAGCCGACGAGTGCGATCAACTCATGGCGTGGAAGCTGGCGCCACGCATCGAGCGCCTGTGCGAGCGCCGCGTAGCCATGTGCGCGGTAGGTTCGTTGGCTCATCCGGAGTGCGCGTGAAGAGGCCGCCTGGCACGCCCGAAAGCAAGCTTACGTGGTGGCCCTCGCGGCGGCAAGGCGGCTGTACGCGGCATGTCAGACCGCCTTGGAGACAAGGCGCTGAGAGGCCGGGCTCGCGTGGTGCTTCGGTGCCCTCATGCCGGCACGCAGCCGGCCCGTTGCCGGCACGTTGCCGGCCCCTTCAGGCGGTGGCTTGCACGGCGCTGCGCCGCTTGCGTGCCACGGCGCCGCCTCCCAAGGCCAAAGCCGCCAGCAGCGCTGTAGCAGGCTCAGGCAGAGATGCCGGCTGGGCGGAGTCCTCCAGCACGGTGAAGACGAACGACGTTTGGCCCACATTGCCCGTGTACAGGGCGCCGCCAAGCTTTTTGTGATCGAGGTAGTACCAGACTTCCCACTGCACGGCGTCGCTGGTGGCGCCTTCGAACGTGAGGGCGAAATTGATCGTGTCGCCGGCTGCGCCCTTGGCATAGGTGAGCTGCGGGTCAAAACCCTGCAACACCCATCCGTTGAGCGGGTTCCTGAGTGCGACGTTGCTGAAGCCCGTCTGGCCGTTGCTCTGCGAAACGAAGTGGAAGGCCACCTCGTCAAACAAGCCTTGCGGGTTGTCTGGGTTCAGGTTGCTCCAGTTTTGCGTGACCGGTGCAGCCAGCGCGCTGGCGCCGCTGAGCGCAAAGGCCAGGACCGCGGCCGTGCGGTTGAAAGCTTGGCGTAGTTTCATGTCGTATGACCCTCGGTGAGCCTGCGCTGATCGCGAGAGCCTTGTAAGCAAATGTCATGCCGTCGATGATTTGCCGGGCAAATGCGCGGCAGCCCTCGCAGGCGCTGGCGAATGTGTAAAGCGCACCGACAGATTCACGTGCGCCGGTCGTACCCAGTCCGCCGCTCAACATCCATGGCCGGTGGCGCGCCGGACAGGGCTATTTGCCGCCCCTGCGGCGCGACGCGCCCAGGGCGGCAACGGCAAGGCCCACCAGGGCAAGGGTGGCGGGTTCCGGCAGGGGCGTGCCCGACGCCGCCGCATCGCGGACCAGCGCGGCGTCGGTGCTGTTCACGACGCCATCGCCATTGACGTCCGCGAAGACGTTGTACGGCATCGACTGCGCGGTGATGACACCGTCGACATCGGCGATGTTGACCAGCCCGTCGCCGTTGACGTCACCAAACAGGACCGTGAAGTCCTGGGTGAAACCGGCGCCGCCGTTCAGGCCGTTGAAGCCGAGATCGACAATGGCGAAGGGGCCGCTGCCGAGCAGCGTCGCGGAGTAGTTTCCGTCCGCGAGGGCGGCCGGGAAGCCCCAGGTCAGCGCGGATGTGAGCAGGCCGCCGACCGTGTTGGGCGCAAGACCTGCCCCCGACAGGCTGTCCAGAAAGGCGCTCGCGACCGGCGCCGAGAACACGGCCTGAATGGCCGTGATCTGCCAGGGCAGGGTGCTGCGTGAACTGCCGATCAGGTCGTAGCTGCCCACGCCAAACTTGACATTGAACGCGTTCACCGTGGGGCCCGGCCCGGCGCAGACATAGGCGGGCGCCGCCAGGACGGCAGCAGCGCAAAGCAGGCGCGCGCGCCGGCTCAGGGAACTGCGGGCCTTGAAGTGGGGCTCGGGTGCTCTGCCTGTCTTGATGATGACCATGAGGTCCTCCTCGCTTGACTGTCCCTGGACGCAATGGCCCGCCAAGCAATTTGCGAACCACGCATTGAAATCAACGGGTTACCCGCGTTGAGGGGGCCGCGTGTAAGAAATTTCGACTCCAGCCAACAAGCGCCGGGCCGGGTGCCTCAGCAGAAGCCGGTTATGCGTTTTGCCTGCAGGGGCGCGAAGCCGTCGCGCTGGCTGCAACCCACACCAAGATGCCGGGGCCGACACCTGTCACGGCGTGGGGTGCGTCCGCGGACCCGGAGGAAGGTGAACCGCGCGCTGGGCGCTCCGTATCGTTTCATAGACGCTCTTCGCGTCGCGAATGAGGTCGAACCTGGGCCCGAGCTGCTGCTCCGCTCCCGGCCAGCCACGCATGCCGGCGAACATGGTCGCCATGGGGTGCTGGGCACCGAAGGTGATGGTGCCCTCGCCTGCCCTGGTTTCGGACACCGACAGGTCGGTGAGCGTGCCCAGGCTGAGCGACTTCACCGTCCGCGTGAACACGCCCGAGACGATGATGACCCGCTCCGACGTGACAGCGTAATAGGTGTTCGCGCGCTGGCGCGCCTCGACAAAGAACCGGCCCACGACGAAGTACACGCCGATGAGGACGAACGGGATGCCCCACAGCGCGAAGAACGCCGGCGCATGGGGCGCACGCAGCACCGTGGCTTCCCAGAAGACCGCGAACCCGCACCACAGCAGGCTGAAGGGGATGAGGAAGGCATCCGACCCGCGGATGGCCAAACCTTGCCGGGGCCGGCCCCACCAGAGCGGCGTTTCGCTGGGCGAGAGCTCCCGCTGGATGGCTTCGTTCATGGCGCCGAGGGCGGTTGAAGAGGGGCCAATCATGGGTCGTGGTGCCGGCGGGCCGTTGGTGGAGGAGATGCCAATCTAGGGCTTCGGGCATCAGGTTCTCATAAGGATCGGAAGCAGGGGTGGCAGGAATGCGTCAAGCGTGGCGTTCACATGGGCCGGGCGCGCCGGCGAAGCCCCGGGAACCAGGACGCCCTGGCGCCCACTAACACGCCAGCCCCCCCCGCGCCCCGTCTTGACGAAGAAAGCCCCACCATGCCCGGCGACAGCACCGCAGTCCGCGAAGTCCTCGAGGACATCCTGAAGACCTCGCGCAAGCAGCACCGCCGCGGCATCACGGACGACGTGCGCACGCGGCTGGCCAAGAACGAGAGCCTGGAGTTGACGGATGAGGAGCTGTCGGCGCTGGCCGAGTCCGAGACGTGGCGGCTCGATGAGGCGTTCTCGATGCTGCCGCATGCGCGCAAGAAGTTCCCCGACGCGAACTTCGACGACATCGAGGCCATCCTCAAGAAGCTGCAGGCCATGATCGAGACGGACCCGCGCAGCGCCGACGTGCTGCTGCCCGAGACCATGAAGCGCTTCTGGAAGCGCATCGACGAGCTGCGCTACCCCGCCCTGTCCGGCCGCCTCAAGGCGCTGACCACGGCCGTGGGCGAGGACATCGCGGCCTGCGAGCGCGACGTGCGCAAGGCGCTGGCCGACTGGACGAAGGAGCTCAAGGACGACGAGGAGGTGCCCGACCCCGCTGAGATGGAGGCCGTGCAAGACCTGGCCGATGCGGCCCTGGCGGCACTGAAGCGCTGGCGCGACGAGCTGGGCACGCTGCGCAAGACGCTGGAGGCCGACGTCGACGCGATGAACGAGGAGACCATAGCCGACGCCGAAGAAGGCGCCCGCCAGGACTGCGAGGCCCCGCGGGCCGACCTGGCGCGCCGGCTGAAGGAACTGACCGCCGGCACCGAGAAGCTGAAGCTGGCCAAGTCCATGCGGCTGACCAGCATGGACGAAGTGCAGCTCACCAACGCCTTCAACCGCGACAAGCGCGTGAAGCCGGACAAGCTGGCCGCGCAGTGCTGCAAGGACTACGGCATCGCCACCGTCAAGCTGCCCACCATGACCGCCTTCCTGGAGGCGCTCAAGGCCGCCGGTGAGGACAAGACCGCCCAGGCCAAGGCCTCCAAGCAAAAGCCCTCGGTCGCGATGGCGGCCTTCCTGCAGCTGGCCGCCGCGCCCGCGTGGGCCTCGCACGGCATCTACCTGCGCGAGCGCGCCAACGACTTCGACGGCAAGCTGGACAAGGCCGCGGCGGTGCTGCGCGCGCTGGCCGCCATCGGCGACGCCACCGCCGCCACCAACCAGTGGCTGGTGCGCCTGGCCGTCAACGGCACGCCGCCGGCCGCGCTGGCGCGCTACCACGCCGCCCGGGCCGACCTGGCCGGCGTGTCCGTGCCCAGCACCTACGCCGGCAAGATGGACACGCTGATGGCCGACCTCGCCTTCGACCCCACGATCTGGACCACGCTGAAGGGCCGCGCGGGCACCAAGTTCCTGTTCCTGTCGTCCGTGGTGGCCTACCTGAAGACCGAAGACGCCACCGTCGCCCGCAACGTTGCCGACGACTACTACGGGCTGACGGCCACCACCCGCCCCAACGGCACGACGGAAGGCCGCATCGCCGAAGGGCTGACCAGCGGCGTCATCGAGCAGAACAAGCAGCGGACCTCCCGCACCACCGTGACCGCCTCGGGGCACGCCTACAAGTACCACTACGTCGGCGGCTTCGTGCGCTCGGGCTGGGAGCTGCACGTGCACGAGAACCGCTCCAACCTCTACCCCGCGTGGAAGAGCATCTCCAACCCTGGCGAGTACGTGGCCGACCGCGACGCCTACAACCTCAACGGCGCGCTGCGCTCGCTGCTGAGGTAGCCGCCGGCACGCCGGCAAGAAGCCTTCCGTGGCGAGGCGGCTCGGCCGCTGTCGGCAAGTCGTCCCGTCCACAAAGCTGGGGATGCGTCGTTCCTGCGCAGGACTATCGTCGGCAGCTACCTAATCACAAGGGGCTTGCGATGCCGATCAACTTCATCCCCAACGATCCGGCGGCGGGTGCCACGGCTCCGAAGATGCGCACGATCACGCCGCGCCCGACGCGGGCGGCGACGCGGTCCGACTTCACGTTCACCAACGTGGCGCCCAACGGCGTGGCGCCGCCCGGCACGCCGCAGTTCCTGTTCTGGCAGGCGCGCGAGGGCGCGCTGGCCGCCGTGCAGGCCTTCGAGGCGTCGGCCGGGCCGCACAAGGCCTGGCAGGGCAACCGCCGCAAGCTGGCGCTGAAGCAGGATGCGGGCGAGGACCTCAACGCCTTCTATGACCGCAACAGCGTGTCGTTCTTCCACGAGCAGGTGAAGAAGACGGTGTACTTCTCCGGCGCGAGCACCGACGTGGTGTCGCACGAGGTGGGCCACGCGCTGCTGGACTCGATACGCCCGGACCTGTGGGACGCCAACTTCCTGGAGGTGGGCGCGTTCCATGAGGCGTTTGGCGACTGCATGGCGCTGCTGACGGCGCTGAACGACCAGGAGACGCGCACCAAGCTGCTGGCCGCCGCGCCCAACCTGCGCAAGCGCAACTTCGTGGAGAGCACGGCGGAGGAGCTGTCCAAGGCCATCGGCCTGGCCATCCCCGGCCACAACGCGGCGGAGCCGCGGCACGCGTTCAACACCTTCAAGTACCAGCTCCCCAGCACGCTGCCCAGCGACGGCGGCCCGGGCGTGTTGATCAACGAGGTGCACAGCTTCGGCATGCTCTTCACTGGCCCGTTCTGGGACCTGATCGCCGCCATGTTCGCCGCGGCCCCGCAGAAGAACGAGGCGGCGCTGCTGGCCGCGGCGCAGGGGGCGGGCAAGATCCTGGTGGCCGGTATCAAGAACGCGGTGATCACGCCGCGCTTCATCCAGTCCGTGGGCCGGGCCATGACGCTGGCGGACCAATCCCTCAACGCCGGCGCCAACCGCGACCGCATCCGCGACGCGTTCGGCGGCCACGCCATCGTGCTGGGCTCCAACGCCTTGCTCGCGCCCACGGCGGCCCTGGCCGGCGACGCGCCCAAGGGGGCCACGCTGACCGCCGCCACGCGCAAGGACCTGCTGCGCCGCATGGGCAGCCCGAGCGGCGCCAAGCTCAGCGTGAGCGCCACCAACATGTTCGGCACGCCCATGGTCAGCGCGGTGCAGACGCGCGCCGTGCCGCTCACCGGCCTGCACGCCAAGCTCAAGGGCGTGGTGGCCATGGCGCAGGAGCCGGTGATGGTGGGCTCCAGCGGCGGCAAGGCCGCGATCATGGGCGCCATGCCGCAGTCCACCAACGTGGACGGGGAGGTGCAGGCCTTCGTCGACGCGCTGGTGGCCCATGGCCGCATCCGGTTCGACAAGCCCGCCGCGAAAAAGACCATGGCCGCCGCCGCCGCCCCTGCCGACCAGCGCGACCACACCACGCACGCCGTGGTGACAGTGGGCGACAAGAAGGTGCTCAAGCGCGTGCGCTTCTCCTGCGCCTGCCACCCGCAGGGCGGGGGCTGGCTGGCGCACGGCTGAGCTGGGGTGACCCGGGCCGATCCGGCCTGATCACACTGCGCTGAAGCGCCGGCGCACCAGCCGGCGCCGGCCTTGCGCGTCGGTCTCGATCGCGTGCGTGGGGTTCTTGGCGGTGGCAGCGACGCGCCGGGCGCCCTTGGCCGCGCCGGCATGCTTGTCGTCGGCAATCTGCCCATGTGTGGCCAGGCTGCGGGCAAAGGTCTCCGCCTCCTTGGCCTCGTCGGCCCGGGCGGCGGGCAGCTCGGCCTTGAGCTTGCCCACGGCGTCGCGGCTGACGTGGCCCTTCACCGGCAGCGCCACGTGCACCGTGCCGTGGCCCGGCAGCGCCACCGCGTGCCAGCGCCGGCCCGTCAGGCCCCAAGGCCCCGCGCCGTCGTGGGCCTGCAGTTCGTCCACGTCCACCCCATGCACGGCGGCCAGGTGCGCGTGCACGGCCGCATGCAGGTTGCCCGGCGCGCCGACGCGCTGCGCGATCAGCGCCGGCGCCTGCGACCAGTCGTCGAAGTCGAACGCCGCGCTGCCCTTCTCGCGAAAGCGCAGCGCCTGCATGCCCAGCGCCTTGGCCGCGGCAATGTGCGGGCCGTTCTCGGTGATGAACAGGCACTCGTCCAGCCCCGCCTTCACGTGCAGCCGGCTCAGCGCCTTCTCGAACACCGCCGCGGCCGGCTTGTTCACGCCCGCGTGGGTGGACAGCGTGACGCGCCGGTCCACCGGCTCGAAGAAGGCGCGCAGGCCGGCGGCGGCCAGCACCGCCACGTATTCGTCGAACAACGGGCGCACCCGGGCGGGCGTCGGCGCGGGCGGCACGAGCAGCATCGTGTAGTCCGACACCAGGCAGCTGCGCAGCGGCTTGCCGTCGGCCGTCTTGAACGCGCCGAGCGCGGTCAAGGCCTCGCGGACGTGCGGGAACGGCTTGCGCTGCGCATCGATCAGCGTGCTACCCAGGTCAAGCATCAGGACTCGGATCATGACCGGGCCAGTTTAGGGCCTGTTCACACTACGGCAACGGGCCGCGTTGTGACCAGAAAAGTCGCAGGCAAGGCGCAAACCGCAGCCGGGTTGAACACCCGGCGAGGATTTGCAACGCGGCATGCGGCTCTTTCTGGTCACAACCCGAAGGGAAGGCCTGCAATCAGGGGCCACTCGGCGTTGCATCGCTGGCCCGCACGCGAGTGCGGGCTGCACGCTGCGCCTTGATTGGCCCCTGATTGCAGGCCTTCGCGGCCCATTGCCGTAGTGTGAACAGGCCCTAAGCCCTTGCCCGCCGCATGGCGCCATCGATACTGTGGAGGCCGCCTAACCCCCAAAACGCAGCCCACCCACATGCGCAGCCCCCTCCTCGCCGCAGCCTTCACCCTGCTCGCCGCCACCGCCCACGCCGCCGCGCCCGCCTGCGAGGCCGACGCCACCGCCAAGCCCGCCCGCATCACCGCCCGCGTCATCCTCGTGGGCGAAACGCATGGCACCGAGCAAGCGCCCGCGTTCGTCGCGCGGCTGGTGTGCGGGCTGCTGGCGCAGGGCCGGCCGGTCACGCTGGCGCTGGAGCGCTCCACGAGCGAGCAGCCGGCGCTGGACCGCTACCTCGCGTCCGCCGGCAGCGGCGAAGACCAGCGCGCGCTGCTGGCCACCGGCGACTGGGCGGCCGACCATCAGGACGGGCGCAGCAGCGCGGCCATGCTCGGGTTGGTGGAGCAGCTGCGGCGCCTGCGCCAGGCTGGCCAGCCGGTGGCGGTAATGGCCATGGTGCCGCCAGCGGAGAACGGCTCGCAAGCCGAGTTCGATCGGCTGATGGCTGAGCAGGTGGGCGCCACGCTGGCCCGGCAGCCCACGCCCACGGTCGTCGTGTACGCGGGCACGTTCCACACGGCGGTGGCATCCAGGATGCACCAGGACATCGTCGGCGCGCCGTCGGTGGGCGACCTGCTCGTGGCGCAGCAGCCGGTGCATGTGATCGGCCTGCGCAGCGGCGCGGGCGAGGCGTGGAACTGCACACAGACCTGTGGCGTACACGCCCTGATCGCCGCCCCCTGGGACCTGCCCGACGCGCGGCTGGACACGGTGATCGAGCTGGGCCCCGTGACAGCCTCCGGCCCCGCCCGCGCTCAGGTCCAGGCCCAGGCGCCGCGCTGAAGGCCAGCGGCCGCGCCGCCTCAGCCCCCGCTCGCTGCCGGGTACTTGCTCAGGAAGGTCGACACCACCGTGTCCAGCATCGTCTTGAGCTGCGCGTCCGAGGCCTCGTCGATGTGCGCCACGTTCAGGTGCTGCAGAAAGCCCGGCTCCTTCAGCATGGACGCCAGCGGCTCGCCCAGGGGCTCCTTGCGCTTGAGCGCTTCGAGGCCCAGCAGCGCCGTCTGCACGTTGGACACGTGGGCGATGGCGAAGGACACGCCGCTCTTGTTCTTGCGGTCGTTCACGTCGCGTGACGCGTACAGGAACAGCTTGCCCTGCGGCACCGCCTCACTGACCTCCACCCCCGCCTGCCCAAGCCGCTGGCGGATGCCGTCGTCCAGCTTCGCGGCCAGCGCGGCGTCCGCGCAGATGACGGCATAAGCCAGCCTGCGCTTCTCGGCCGCGGCCGCGTGGGTGCTGACGAGCGCCGTGCACAGGCAGGCGACGAAAAGGGCGATGAGCTTGTTCTTCATGGGGGCGGAGGTTACCAACCCGGGACGGCCTCAATCCCGCCACACGCGCTCCACCAGCTCACCCACCTCCACCGGCGCGCCCTCGGCCGACGCGGCCTTCCACTCGCTGGGCGACGGCAGCGTGCGCCGCGATTCCTTGCCGCCCCAGGTCGCCACCTTCAGCGCAAACACCACCGGCCCCTGGGCCGCCTCGAACGGCTTCACGGCCTGCACGCGGGCGGCGATCTGCCGCTGGATCTCCAGGTCCGTCAGGCCATCAAAGTCCAGCCACACCTTGGACTTGAGCCCCGGCTTCACCGCCACCACGATGAAGCCGCTGGCCGCCTGCGCAGAGCCACTGGCCACTACGCCCTCCCGCGACGCGGCCTGCACCGCCTGGATGTAGGCGGCCATCGCATCCACGCTGGGCACGCGCTGCTCCAGCACGGCGTTGGGCTGCAGCAGCACCACGTTGAAACTCTTGAACGGCTCCGCAGCCTGGGCGCTGGTCGTGGCGATCAGGGCAAGGAGGGAGAGGAGGAAAAGGCGGCGCATGGGGAGGAGCTCACGGCAGGCCAAGTGCATCGGGGAACGGCCGCGCATGCCGCTGCAGGGCGACGCGAAAGTCGGTGCGGCAATCGTCCACCGTGCCGTACTGCTCGTTGCGGGTCAGGTCAAGCTTGTCGTCGATGCCAACGAATTCGTAATAAGCACCGTCGTCCATTCCGCAGTGCTTGCTCACCAGCATGGCTCGGCGGATGACGACGGACAAACGCTCCCAGGACTGCACATCGGCCTGCTGCAAGAGAGTCAGCAACCACGCGCCCACGTCGCTGCCGTCGCCCTCGCCCGCAAACGCATGCAGCGCCGAGACGGCGTCGGGCACGTCCTTGCTCAGCGCGACGTCGATGAACGCGGGGTCCGGCGCGTCCAAGGCGGCTATTGCCCCGTCGGCCCAGGCCCGCACCTCGTCCAGCGACAGCAGCCCGGTCTCCAGGCCCTTGAGGTAGTACAGCGCAATGGTGGCGTCGGTCAGCATCGGGGCACAGGCCTCGCTATCGGAGGTTCGACACCGTCAACCCATGCAGCCCCTGCAACGCGCCCACGCAGTGGCGGCCCCAGTGGATGCGGTGCAGGAACGACCAGTGCCAGAGCGCGTCCCTAGTCTCACCGCTCTCGAACAGCATGAGCCCTTGGCGAATGTCCAGGTACACGTCCAGCAAGTCATCACCCAGGTCGCCCATGACGGGTGCGTCGTCCAGCTCTGGGTCAGGGTCAAAGACCTTGCGATAGTAGCGGCCGGCGAAGGTGGACAACTGAGCTTGCGCGCGCGCCAGCGCATCGACCGGCACGTCCGGCAGATCGTTTTCGTAGTCACACGTGACCGACGGCAGCACGACGGCCAGGCCGTACAGGCGCGCCAGCCACGACGCCGCACTCACGTCCGTCAGCTCGCCGCCCTGGCCCTCGCACCACTGGCAAAAGCCGCGCGCCGCGGCCGCAAAGTCCGCAACGGCTTGAGATGCTTCGACCCTCATGCGTCCACCCCCTCCACCATCAACGCCTCGCCCAGTACGCCGGCCACATGATGGCCCACCGAGATTCTCGGCGGCGCCGCGAGACCCGCCTTATCGAACCACCGCCTGCTGCTCTGCCAGCTTGCCCTGCGGCAAAACCTTCAGCGCCGGGTCCACGAACGCCGTGATGTCGAAGTACAGCTTCTGCTCGCGGCCATCGGCCGTGGTGATGGTCAGCATGTCGTAGAAGCGGCCGTCCTGCGGCAGCAAGGCCTGCGACGTGCGCTTGGCGCCGGGGTGGCGCAGGGCCAGCCAGGCGTACTCGGTGCGCACGCCCTCGGCGCTGCCCACCGCGGGCATGACGACGGCGTGGGCCAGGTCGTCGCCCACGCGGCCACTGAAGTCGGCCGCGGCGACCGTGACGGCCGGCGCGGCAGACTGCGCCACCTGGCAGACCGGCTCGCTGCGCTCCGCATCCTCGCCCTTGCACACGTGCTTGACGGCGGACGACAGGTAGCTCGCGCGAAAGCCCTTCACGTCGCCCGCGTCGCGCGCCAGCTGCAGCGCCTGCTTGAACAGCTCGCGGGCGCGGGTGGCGTGGTGTTCGTTGCGCAGCACCTGGGCACGGTCGTTGAGCTCGATGGCCTGCATCTGCAGCAGCGTGCCCTCGGCCACGCCCTGCTCGCGGGACTGGGCCACGAAGGCGTCGAACTTTTCGTAGCTGCCGCCCCAACGCGGCAGCAGGAAGCGCGCGTAATTCAGCCGCATCGAACGGTTGCCCGGCAAGGCCTCGTTGCCCAGCAGCAGCGTCGCGTGCAGGAAGGGCCGGTTCCCCATTTGCGCGGCGATGGACATCAGGTTGTACAGGCTGAGATAAGGCCGGGCCGTCAGCGCGAGGGACTTGCGCAGCTCGGGCTCGGCCAGCGTGAAGTTCGTGACCATCCCCTCGCGCTGCTCCGGCGCGGTGTCCTCCCAGAACTTGCGGCCGCGCGCGTCGCTGCCCTGGGCCCGGTAGCTCAGCCCCAGCGCCAGGTGCGCCGCGTAGGAGGTTGGCGACTGCGCCGCCCACTCGCGCAGCGCCTGCAAGGTCTGCTTGTCCGTCAAATCGGCAAAGGGCTCAAAGGCCTGCCGCAGCTCTGCTTCAGTCACCCGGCCGGCCTCGAAGCCTTGCTGCACGGCGCCGAGCGACTGCTCCAGCGCGGCGTAGTCATGCTTCAGCAGCAGCGCCGCCACGTCCTCCTGCCCGTCCCGCGCGTGGGAGGCCAGGGGCGCGATGGCGATAGCAATGGCGAGGAACAGGCGAGCGAGCTTCATGTTGAGAGGCCTCGCCTTGTGACGTTAGCGGGCGCGTGATGACGGGCGCGAGCGTATGCGCGCGGCGCTGCGAGGGTCAACGGGAGGACTCATAAGCCGCAGGTAAAGAGACGTGAAGGAAGGGCTGATGGGTTGCGGCCTTCAGCCTCACCCGCCCACGTGGCTACTGCCCGGCCTCGGCCCATTCCGCCGCCCACTGGATGGCATCCGCACCTGCAGGGATGCGCTGCGGTGCCGAGGCGTCAGTTGCCGCGCGCCAGACGGCCTCCGCGACGTCCCGCGCCCGCGTCCCGGGCCCCGTCATCGCCTGCATGCGGGCGATGGTGGTGCGCATGAAGTCGCCATAGACCGGATCATCGAGGCCTTGCAGCCGCGTCGCCGCGTTCGCCCTGAACTGCGTTTCACCCGAGGACCCCGGCAGGACGAGGTGCACACGGATGCCGAAGGGAGCGACCTCGGCGGCAAGCGATTCGGTCAGGGCGTTCACGGCGGCTTTGGCCGCGCGGTACACGCCTACGAGCGGCAGCGGCTTGTAGGTGACGCTGGAGGTCACGTTCACGATGACGCCCGAGCCGCGCTGCCGCATGCCTGGCAGCACGGCCTGCGTGACGGCGATCGTGCCGAAGGTGTTGGTGTCGAACAGCGCGCGGACGGTCTCGGCGGCAGTGAGCTCGAAGGGCGCTGGTGCGCCGAAGCCGGCGTTGTTCACCAGCACGTCGATGGGACCGACCGCCGCCACGGCCGAGGCGATGCTCGCAGGGTCGGTCACGTCCAGGCGAAGAACGCGCAGGCGCGGCCCCGGGGGCAGCACGTCGTCCCGGGGAGTGCGCATCGTCGCGACGACGTTCCAGTCGCGATCGAGGAAGTGGCGGGCCGTCGCCAGGCCGAAGCCCGACGAGCAGCCCGTGATCAATACGGTTTTCATCTCTGTTCCTTGTTGGGAGAAGTCTCAAGGCTAAGTGCGCACGGCAGGACTGACTACACTGGAAAGTCCAAACCTCTTTAGCGAGCGTCCAAGGATGGTCGATCCTCTTGCCGACGTGGTGGCGCTACTTCGGCCCGCCGCCCGCTTCTCGAAGCAGGTCTGCGGCGCCGGTCAATGGCGCATCCAGCGCTCCGACGCAGGGCAGCCCTTCTATTGCGCGGTACTCGAAGGCGGCTGCAGCATCGCGCTGGACGATCAGCCGGCCGTGCAGCTGCAGGCCGGCGACTTCGTGCTGGTGCCTGCGGCGCATACGGTGGGCATGGCCAGCGCCGATGCCCCGCCGGAAAACGTCCGGTCGATGCCCGTGGCACTCGGCGACGGGAACTTCCGCATTGGCGCGCAAGAGGGGCAGCCCGATCTGCGCATCCTGGCCGGACATTGCTCCTTCGAATCGCCCGATGCGAGCCTGCTCGTTTCGTTGCTGCCCCGCCTGATCCATGTGCGTGACGAGCCGCGGCTTGCCACACTGGTGCAGCTGCTGGGCGACGAGACGCGCGAGCGCCGGCCCGCGCGCGACGTCGTGCTGGAGCGCCTGCTCGAGGTGCTGCTCATCGAAGCCCTGCGGTCGCCGGGCGAGCAGGCCGCCGTCTCGCCCGGGTTGGCGCAGGGCCTCGCCGATCCACGGCTGTCGGTTGCGATCCGCGCCCTTCATGCGGACCCGACACGGTCCTGGACGGTCGCGGCCATGGCCAGGGAAGCCGCGCTGTCCCGGTCGGCGTTCTTCGCGCGCTTCCAAACCAAGGTGGGCATGCCGCCGATGGAATACCTGCTGACGTGGAGGATGGCCCTCGCCAAGGACCTGCTGCGGCGCGGCGACGGCGCCGTCTCGGAGATCGCCGCGCGTGTGGGCTATGGCTCCTCCAGCACCTTCAGCGTGGCATTCACGAGGCACGTCGGGCGCTCACCGACGCAGTTCGCGCGTGAGAACGCGGGGGCTGTCGGCGTGAGGACTCACTAGCTTCAGGTAAAGAGACGTGACACGGCGCCCCACCGCGCTGCGATCCGTCCCCTCGATTGAGGATGTGGTTGGCGCGTTAGCGGCGTAGCTTGATGCTTGGGCGGGGTAGTCCCGCGTGATGGAGACGAGCATGGCAACGAAGCGATCCGAGGTGGTCACGCTGGAAGGGCTGAGCCGGTCTCTCGACAAGGCGTTCGAGATCGCCGCGAAGCGGCACGGCGCGACCTTCGAGAGCGAGACGCTGGCGCTGAACTGGGAGATCTTCGGCCGCCGCATCAGGGCGCTGGAGCAAGGCGGCGCCACGACGCGGCTGGACATTGCCGCGGGCGTCATCAAGTCGGCCAAGCTCAAGGGCGTGCAGCCCGCCGTCATTGGCCTGGACAAGTGGGTGCTGGTGGGCTTCTGGGACCCGGACGGCGGCCCCATCGGCCCCGTCGGCCCCCTCACCGGCCCGGGGCGTTAGGCCAGGCCCGGCCGGAGCGCCGCATGGCTTCCGCCAGCACCGCGGGCTACGACTGCCCCAGCGCCCAACCCGACATGGAGGGCGCGCACCCCATCGGCCTGCTCTCCGGCAGCGCCAGCGAGGTGCGCATCGCCTTCTTCAAGAAGGACGCCTTGAAGGCCCTGGACTGGCGCAAGCAGTTCCCCGGCCCCGAGGCCACGCACGTGTTCCGCTTCGGCGCGCGCTGCGAGACGGGGCGCTGCGGCCACTACGACGGCCACAGCTGCCAGCTCGGCCGCCGCGTGAAGGAAGACCTGGAGCCGGTGGTGGACCACCTGCCCCCCTGCCTGCTGCGCCCCACCTGCCGCTGGCACGCCGAGCGCGGCCCCGAGGTCTGCCTGCGCTGCCCGCAGGTGGCCACCATGGTGCCTGGGGACGGCCGGCTGGCTGAGATCGCGATGACGCCTCCCACGGAGGCGATGGGCGCCGCGGTCAACGTCACCTGATCGGGCGAGCCGGGGCTACCGATTCGAGACCGGGTCTCGGATTGACGCAGGCCTTCTCCTGCGCGCCAGGTTCAACAAGGTGGGCGGCTTCGTTGAGTGACTGGTGTGCAGCGGGTGCGGTCCTTCGAGTTGCTGAAATCGACGCCCGGAAGCAGTCGCTCAACGTTGAAGCTGAGCCGCGAGCGGCGGCCTGCCGATGCGAGTCGGTTCGGACGGCTGGTTAGGTATCACCTCACCGCCCTTCATTACTTTGAATGAGCGCGTCCAGTGCATCCCATTCATCTGGCATATACAAGACCCTCAGTCCGGTGATTCGCGCGATCTCGTCCCTGCGCGACCAGATGTCATCCTTGTCGGTTGTCAAGAAGACCTCGCACCCGCTCATTACTGCCGAATCAATATGCTTGGCATCCACTTCGCACTTGCGGCCGAGGAGTGCAACCAGCGATTCAAAGCGCGAGGAAGTTCCTGCTAGATCATTGTTGGTCAAACTACTTAGCACTTGGTCGGCGCGCATCTCTTCCCATGTGTAGTTCATGTGCTTCGATGCGGGATTGGAAGGCGGTGCACTGTTCCGAATTCGACGGTTCCTGTTTTCGTACTTGAACTGATGAACAGACACCCATCCTCGACGTTCAAGCTCAGCAAGCGGCCGCTGATACGCCCCCGTGTCGCAGTAGATCTTCAGCGGCATTGATACCTAACGTTTACGCTCATCGGACGGCAAAGCCGTCCGCTGCAGCAAAGGGTTGGGCAGCGGCGGCCTCATGCGGCAGAGTCCGTTGACGCCGCGCGTTCAAGCATTGTGCGAACCCACGGATTGGCGGTTTGCAGCCGCGCTTGAGCTAAAGGCCAGCCTGGTGCGGTTTCGACCAGGTGCAAACTGACCAGGCCAAACCGAAGCAACTGGACTCGTTGGACGGGAGGATCGACAGAAGCGCGAGAGCTTCTTCACCAGTGACGGGCCGTTCCACTTGCGCGAGCGCGGCCTCGACCGCCTGCAGGTGTGTGACGTCTGCAAGTTCCTCTTCGGGAAGCGGACCGAGGCCAACCAACTGACTGACACAAACGCGCATGCGTTACTCCGCTGCCCAACGTTTGACATGAGAGGCGTTTTGCAGATGGCGAAGCCAGCTGTAAAACGTCCTTTCGATGGAAGGGTTAGGCCGCATTGTCAGGTGGGATGCGCGGCGGCTTTAGCGTGGGGAACCCCAGGCGTTCCGCTCTGAAGAATAGTTCGTTGATCTTCTGTACGACCTCCGAAAGCGAGAGCATTTCCGCTGCTTCGTCTTCTTTCATGGGGTACAGCGTGACGTCAATGTCTTGGCCGTGCCTGTACGGGCCAGGATAGCCACCTACCCATGTATAAGAGATGGTGTCTTGGAAGGTTGGTAGCAGTTCGCCTTGAGAGGACTTATGTACTCCTGCGTAGACAAGCGGCTCAATCCCTGGAATGGTCATTTCCATGTCTGCAAACGTAAGACGGTAGTACGTTTGCCCTACGACGAGCGATAAAGTTTCCATGCGGCCTAACGTGTTGTAGACCGCATATCGGCGCGGCCTATCACGGCAACCCGCGCAGTAGCGGGTCGCCCTGCGTGCGCGGCTTTGCGCCCGAGCACTCCGGCCAATTTACCGCCGTTGCGTGCCGTTCGGCTGCTTGACCAGTTGCGTGAGCGCGTTCGGATGTTGCACTACAGCAGGCGTACCGAGCAGGCGTACTTGTACTGGTCGCGCGCCTTCATCCGGTTCCATGGCCTGCGCCATCCAGCGGAGATGGGCGGCCCCGAGGTTGAGGCCTTCCTGACCCACCTTGCATCCGACCGCGGGCTGTCTCCGTCCAGCCATCGCCAGGCCTTGTCTGCCCTCCTGTTTCTTTACGGCAAGTGCTGGGACTGCAGCTGCCCTGGGATGCAGGAGATCGGCCGCCCAGTACCCAAGCGGCGCCTGCCTGTGGTGCTTAGCGTCGATGAGGTGTTGTCGGTGCTTGCCAGGCTGAAGGGCGAGCATCAACTGCTAGCGCGATTGCTGTATGGCACGGGGTTGCGCATCGCCGAGGCTTTGTCCCTCCGGGTCAAGGACATCGATTTCGCGCAACGCGCGATCTACGTGCGCCAAGGCAAGGGAGGCAAGGATCGGGTGGTGATGCTGCCGCAATCCTTGGTCTTGCCGCTACGCGAGCAGTTGGGTCGGGTTCGCCAGGTTTGGGCGGCCGACGTGGAGTCAGGGCATGCCGGGGTGGAGCTGCCGTATGCACTGGAGCGCAAGTACCCGCGGGCTGGCGCCAGCTGGGGATGGTTCTGGGTCTTCCCTCAGGACCATCAGTCCACCGATCCCCGCAGCGGCGTCGTTCGCCGGCACCATCTCTACGACGAGACCTTTCAGCGCGCGTTCAAGCGCGCGGTTCAGGCGGCAGCCATCGACAAGCCCGCCACGCCGCACACGCTGCGGCACTGCTTTGCGACGCATTTGCTTCAGGCGGGAAGCGACATCCGCACGGTGCAGGAATTGCTCGGGCACGCCGATGTGGCGACGACCATGATCTACACCCATGTGCTCAGGATGGGCGGCAGTGCCGTGCGCAGCCCCCTGGACTCGCTACCCGGAGCTGAGGACCCGCAAAGCAGTCGCTGGTGACGTTCCACCTTCAGCCTGAAGCCGTCATCATCGCCAGTGCTCGGCGGCGTTGCCAACACAACTGACCGCCATGCATTGACTCCCGTACCCACCCCGCTCGCTCGGAGGTGGCAGGCGCAACGCAGCCATGCCCCCCGCGCTCAACGCACCGGCGTCAGCACCGGCGCCCCCTTGTTCTTCAATAGGAACACCACGAACCTGGCCGGCTGAGTGGGGCTGGCGTTGCGGCCGACGACGTGCACGTCGTTGGGCCCCTCGTAGAAGCTTTCACCGGCATGCAGCGTCACGGGCTTGCCGCCCTTGAGCTGCATGACGATGGAGCCCTCCAGCACGTAGACGAAGGCGTGCGCGTCGTGGCGGTGGACTTCGTCGGTGCTGCCGGGCGGGTAGACGACTTCCAGCATCAGGCCCTCCTTGCCCGGCAGGTCGGGGAGGTCCTTGAGCGCCACCTCCTTGACCTGCGCATGCGGCGCCGCGTGCGCGTGGGGGGCGGCCAGCGCGCCCAGCAGCAGCGCGCTGGCCAGTGCGAGGGACTTGATGCCGGCGGGGCGCCGGGGCGGTGGCATGCGGTGGGGGTGCTGGGTCATGGGATCTCCTGAAGGCAGTGTTGGTTGAAAGGGCTGGGCCCTGGTCACGGCTGCGGCGTCGGCTCAGCTCGCCGCGGCGCGGGCGGCCAGCCAGTCTTCGAGGTGGAGGGTGCCGATGCGGGCCTTGTCGCCGGCGGTGAGCGAGCGGTCGGAGAGCAGGCCGCCGAAGTAGCGCGCGTGCACGTCCGGCACGACCTTGCGCGCATCCTTGGTCGCCCGCAGGTAGCGCCGGCCCAGTTCGTCCATCGGGATGGCCTCGGGGCCGCCGACTTCGGCCGTGCCGTTGAGCGGTGCTGCGACGGCGACGTCGGCGAGCGCCGCCACCACATCTGCCGATGCGATGGGCTGGATCAGCGCCGGCGACAGGCGGATCTCGTCGCCCACGGCGCCCGCCTGGACGATGCCGCCGACGAACTCGAAGAACTGCGTCGCGCGCAGGATGCTGTAGGGGACGGGCGACGCCTTGATGAGCGCTTCCTGCGCGACCTTGGCGCGGAAGAACCCGCAGTCGGGCAGCCGCTCGCTGCCGACGATGGACAGCGCGACGTGGTGGCGCACGCCGGCGGCGGCTTCGGCGGCCAGCAGGTTGCGGGTGGAGGTCTCGAAGAAGTCGAGGACGGCCTGGTCTTCCCAGTTCGGCGCGTTGGCCACGTCGACGACGACGTCGGCCCCGTCCACCGCTTCGGCCAGGCCCTCGCGGGTGATGGCGTTCACGCCCGTGTTGGGCGAGGCCGCGAGCACCTCATGGCCGCGCGCCCTGAGGTTGTTCACCAGCTGGGTACCGATGAGGCCGGTGCCTCCGATCACGACAAACTTCATGGCTTCTCTCCTGGGTTTGGCGACCGCAACCACTGCCGTCGACGTGCCTGAAGATTGCCTGCGCGCCGCGGGGAAGTCCTTGCCGGCGCCTTGGATTTCCCTTCAAGAACGCTTGCTTCTTCGTCCACGACGCGGTGCCTTACCATTTCGCGACGAAAGCGCTCTGAAGCCGATAGGTTGGGCGAGGAGACGACACCGTGCAGTACATGTTTGGGGACTACGTGCTCGACCCGGAGCGCCGGGAGCTTTCGCAGCGCACGCAAGTCATCCCCGTCGGGCCGCAGGTGTTCGACCTGCTGCTGCACCTCATCCAGGCCCGCGACCGCGTGGTCAGCAAGGACGAGCTGCTCACGGCGGTGTGGAGCGGCCGCGTGGTGTCGGAGTCCACGATCACCAGCCACATCAACGCCGTCCGCAAGGCCATAGGCGACAGCGGCGAGGCGCAGCGGCTGGTGCGCACCATCGCCCGCAAGGGCTTTCGCTTCGTCGGCGAGGTGACGGTCAGCGAAAGCGTGGCGGAGCCACTGCCCACCCCCTCAGCGGAACCGCCTTCCGCCCTCGCCCTGCCGGACAAGCCCTCCATCGCCGTGCTGCCCTTCCACAACCTCAGCGGCGACCCCGAGCAGGCCTATTTCGCCGACGGCGTGGTGGAAGACATCATCACCGCGCTGTCGCGCCTGCGCTGGCTGTTCGTCATCGCGCGCAATTCCAGCTTCACCTACCAGGGCCGGGCGGTGGAGGCGGGCGACGTCGGCCGCGAGCTGGGCGTGCGCTACGTGCTGGAAGGCAGCGTGCGCAAGACCGGCAACAAGGTGCGCATCACCGGGCAGCTCATCGACGCCACCACCGGCACGCACCTCTGGGCGGAGCGCTTCGAAGGCCTGCTCGACGACCTCTTCGAGCTGCAGGACCAGATGGCCGAAAGCGTCGTCGGCGCCATCGCGCCGCAGCTCGAACGGGCCGAGATCGAGCGCGCCAAGCGCAAGCCCACCGAGAGCCTGGACGCCTACGACTACTGCCTGCGCGGCACCGCCAAGCTGCACGGCGGCACCCGCGAAGCCATAGACGCGGCGCTGCCCTTGTTCTACAAGGCCATCGAGCTGGACCCGGAATATGCATCGGCCTACGGCATGGCCGCCTGGTGCCTGATCTGGCGCAAGGTCAACGGCTGGATGACCGACCGCCCCGCCGAGATCGCCGAGGGCACGCGCCTGGCGCGGCTGGCCGTGCAGCTCGGCCGCGACGACGCCGTGGCCCTCACGCGCGGCGGCCATGCGCTCGCGCATTTCACCGGCGACCTCGACGTCGGCATCGCGCTGCTCGACCGCGCCGTGCTGCTCAACCCCAACCTCGCCCCCGCATGGTTCCTCGGCGGCTACCTGCGCGCCCTGCACGGCGAGACCGACGCCGCCATCGAACACATGACGCACGCCGTCCGCCTGAGCCCGCTGGACCCGGAGATGTTCCGCATGCAGGCCGGCATGGCGCTCTCGCACTTCCTCGCCGGCCGCTTCGACACGGCTTCAGCCTGGGCCGCGAAAGCCTACGGCAACCTGCCCAGCTTCCTCGTCGCCGCCAGCCTCGCGGCCGCAAGCCACGCGCTGGCCGGCCGCATGGACAAGGCCAGCCAGGCGATGCAGCAAGTGCGCACGCTGGACCCGCACCTGCGCGTGGCCAACCTCAAGGACTGGCTGCCCATCCACCGCCCGCAAGACCTGGCCCTGTTCGCCGAGGGGCTGCGGCTGGCGGGGTTGCCGGAGTGAGGGCGGCGGGCACGGTGGGGCTGATCTCGATTTGACGCGACAGGTTCATGAACGTGAGCGGCTTCGTTGAGTGACTACTGTGCAGCGATTGCTGTCCTTCGACTTGCAGAACTCGACGCCCGGAAGCGGCCGTTCAACGTTCAAGTTATGGCGAAACGCTGCATGATGGAAGTCCCTGGTCGTAGACCAGTCGCTCCCGCGCCCATCGCAATAGCAGCGCCATATCACGGCGCCCACAGCGCGCGGCCCATAAGGCTCAGCCTTCTACGCACTCTTGTTGATAGGGCTTCCACCGGTCCGCGATGTATGCCTCGGGACTACGCTGCCCTCTCAACAGCTGCGGGAGGCATCGTGACCGACACCGTCCAGGTTATTGAGAACACAACCGAGGAAAAGCGCTTCGCCGCATCGTCGACGAAGCCATGCATTCTCACCATTCGCGATGGCAGCGGTGTGCACGTCGGCATCGATATGCTCGTTCCGAAACTTTCTCCGCGCAGCTACAAATTTTCGGCGGACAACACTCATGGCAAAGAACACGTCCTCACCGACACGTACCGATTCAAACCGGGTAAGTACTTCGCCAGCGCGTCCGTCACGGTTTCTTCGCACGATTCCGTGAACAAGGCAGTCAACATCGCGATTCTGCTCGACGGCAAGGAGGTTGGATCTTTGAGCGGCGCCCTCGGTAAGAACGAAGACTTCGCCATGCATTCTGTCGACATCTGGCTGGAGGTCCTATGAATACGAACCTCTCAGCATTGCTAGTCTCTGGTGCGCTTGCTTCATCGCTCGCCGCTACTGGCGCGCTCGCCCAGGAAGTGAGCAAGAAGCCGGAGAAGCTGTCCGACTTCATGGTCGACATCACTGGTGGTGTTGTGTCCGCGAGCAACATGGCAGGAGTTGACGCCTCGCTCGTTCAAAAGGTCCAGACAGCGCAGGACGTCGTGGTTGCTATCAAGCCTCTCACGAGCGGCGCCAACAAACCCGGCATTGGCCTCGCGATCACCCCTGCGCGAACCACGATCCTCCCCATGTCGACGGCCTCCTATGAAGACAACTTCAACCGCTTCTTAGCTGGCATCACCCTGAGCGTTGCCAAGGGCGAGACCCAGCTATCCGGCGTTTCGTACGCTCGCAAGGCCGCGAGCATGGATGTCGTCTATTACCTCAAAAAGAGTGACGATCCGATCATTGCTGCCAACGATGCCTTCAGCAGCTGTCGTGAAAAAAGCGTTGTTGTTGCCGAGGTACGGGCGAGGCTGAACCAAATGGTTCAAGATCAGGCCTCCAAGGCCGACCGTGACGCCTACGTGTCCTCGCGGCAGGCGGCGGTACGCAGTGACATCAACAGTTGCATGGACGAAGCCGCTGGCGCGCGGTCATGGAACGCAGCCCGCGTCAGTGCATCGCTGGGCAAGGGGTACATCAAGGGTCCGGGCGGATCCGACCTGTCGGTCGGATCTATGTGGACGATCAACTCGACCTTGCCCGCCGGTACCTGGGGGGCACTGCTACTGACGGCTCGCGGCGTGCGCGATGGGCTGGACCTCAAGACCATCGCGACAACCCCTGTTTTTACGTCCTCTACGTTATATGCCGTTCGCCTGGAGATGGGCTCACACGAAGACGCCAAGAGCCTGCGAAAGGGGCGCTACTTGGTCGAGGTCAGCAACGCTGCATCCAAAAGCGCCACGGCCTTTGCTGGCATGTTCAAGTACGCCGTGGGGGCTGACTACAACGTCGGCCGTGGCGCGTGGCTGGAACTGCGACTGGGGCGCTCCAGGGCGGTCACCAACGGGCAGATGGAGACGCAAGGTTTGTTGACGTTCAACATCTCGTCGCTGCCCACGCTATTCGCGAACTGAGCGTGGAGGTCAGGCCGGGAGGCCTGGCCAATATCGTTTCGCCTTCGCTGTAGGGCAGGCTACGTCACCCTCCAACCTGCAATCCAGGCGCCGCTATTACCCCGGCACGGTCGGGATGTTCCTGACTACGCAGCGCCTGAATCACCTGCTGCCTCGCCTGAAGGAAAAGCGTCATGCAGCATGCGGCCCCGAAGGCCGCATTGATTTCTGCCCACGGCTGACCAACGATTTTGTTGAGTCTGCCGCACCGATAGAACGACCTGGGCCGAAGCCGGCATCGCCACGCCGCATCGCTTTTTTTCACCATCCAGCTGCAGTCGGGCCGCGACAGAAACTCCGGATGCACGCAGACGTGGGAGCAACCCTGATCTACAACCACATTCAAAAAGTGGGCGGCGGCACCGTGCGTAGCTCATAGGACTCGTTGTCCAGTCCCGAGGTTCTGCGAAGCGGTCGCTGGTGATTTTCCGCAACCAGCCTGAAGCCGCCATGATCGTCGCCAAGCACGACAGCGACGTTGCCGAACAACTGGCCACCAAGCATTGAATCCCCGACACCGCCTCCCCGCAAGCCACCCATCCCGCCCATGACCGCTCCGCCCCTCGCTGCAAGCCCCGGGCCCATGGAGCGACCGAGGGCCATCCGTCGGGCGCTGCTCTTCCTGCTGATCTGCGCGCCGATCTGGGGGCTGCCCAACGCCCTCGGCGCCGTGCACCCGGCCGCGCCCGCCGCGGCCCTCGTCGCGCTGAGCTGGGGCTTCCTGCGAAGCGAGCAGCGCTCGCTCGCGGTGCTCGGGCTCGGCGCGTCGTGGCGGCGGCTGGGCGAACTCATTGCCGGGCTCGTGGGCGGGGCGCTGCTCATCACGGTGATTGCGCTCGTCGTGCGGCTCGTGCTGCCGTTTCCCTGGGCGTGGAATCCGCGCTTCAGCGCAGGCATGGCGGCGTGGTCGCTGCTGTGGTTCCTGTGCGGCAACGCCGTCGAGGAGCTGGTGTTCCGCGGCTACGGCTTCGAGCGGCTCATTGCGGGGCTGGGCCACTGGCCGGCACAGCTCGTCACTGCGCTGCTGTTTGCGCTGTTCCACGTCGTGAACGGCTGGCCCTGGCAGGTGGCGCTGCTGAACACCACGGTGGGCTCGCTGTTGTTCGGCCTCGTGTTCGTGCGCTGGCGCAGCGTGCCCGCGGCAGTGGGCGTGCACGCTGCGGCGAACTGGGTGCGCGAGCTGCTGCTCAGCGACCCGCCCACGGTGAACACGTTGTTCGCCCCACTCTCGCCGCGCCCCTGGACGCCGGGCGAGCAACTGGGCGCGATGCTGGCCATGGACGCGGTCTTCCTCGCCGCGTGCGCCGCGCTCGCGGTCTCGATCAGGCGCCGGCCCCGGTAGGGCCGGCCCTTGGGCTACGTGCCCTGCCCCACCAGCACGTGGTTCTCATGCCGGCCCTCGCCCAGCACGAAGTAGGTGGTGCCCACCTTCTCGTACCCCTGGCGGGCGTAGAAGGCGATGGCGCGGTCGTTCTTCGCATTGACCGTCAGCCACAGCGCCGACTGCGCCACCTCTTCAGCGGCCGCTATCAGCGCCTTGCCCACGCCATGGCCAAGGAAGTGCGCCTGCACGTACAGCGTCTGCAGCTCTACCGTTGAAGCCACGCCCTCCGCCGGGCAAGCCGCCCCCCGCTTCACCACCGCAAAGCCCACCAGGCTGTCGCCCCGCTCGGCCACGGTAATGTGCTTACCCGGCTCGTTCAGCGCTTGCGCGAACTTGCCCGGCGTGAACTCGGCCAGCACGTACCGCGCCACCTCGTCGCTGATGCCGTCGGTGCAATAGGTGTGCAGCCACACCTGCGCGGCCAGCACGGCCAGGCGGGGGGCGTCGGCGGGGTGGCCGGGGCGGATGTGGACTCCGGGGCGCATGAGGTGGGGTTGGGGATTGTTGAGGACGCGGGGCCGGCATTGGAGCATGGCGGCTGCAGCGAGCCCGGTGCAGTGAGGGAAACGCTGAACAAGCCCCTCTCGCGCGGCGCATCCCTGCCCTGGGCGCGCCGCATCCGCGGAGACTGATTCAACGCCTCCTCAGCGTGCCGTTTGCGTATCCAGGTATTTGCGGGAAATGCCGGCCAACACGCCCCGTGCGCTGCAGCTTTTCGAGGGCGGCCGAAAGGCGCTCCCGCCCGGAGTGCGTCAGTCGCCGGGATACTGCCACGATCAGTTATCAGGTTAGCATCCGCCACGATGTCGGCGCCGGGCCAGGCTTGACCGGCATCCATGCAGCGCGCTGGCGATCGACCGGCGCGAGGGAGGGAGCGATGCTTGCAAGAACGCGCGGTTCATGGAGCTCGATTGCGAGCGCCGCCCCCTCTCGACGGCCGGCGGCCGATTGAGCCGTGGCGCCTCGCCGTTCACAGCCCGGGAAGGCGACATCCTCGGTGCCATGGCCCATGGCCTCAGCTGCCGGGAGATCGGCGTCGCGCTGGGGATCAGCGAGTCCACCGTGCGCAAGCATCGCAGCAACATGCTCGCGAAGGTGGGGATGCACAACGCCGCAAGGCTGGTCGTCCTCGCCCGGCTGCGAGGCTGGCTGAAGCAGCCCCAGGGGCCTCCAGGCCGCAGCGCTCTGCGCGCTCTCAGCACGTGAACGGGTGGTGATGGCGCTTGCGGTGCTGGGTCGCACGAGCAAGGAGATCGCGCGCGAGCTCGCGATCAGCGACCTGACGGTACGCAAGCACCGCGAGAACCTGCTGAGGAAGCTGGGCCTGCGCAGCACGGCCCAACTGGTGGCGCTCGCCCCCGCGCGCTCCGACGGTTCGGACGGCTGACGCCATACGACATCGGGAGTATGGACGCCCCCCGGCAGGGCGCCGCACGATGGGCCCACAAGACGTCGGCGGGCCACACGGCCCGACATGACGCCAGGGACGGTCAAACCAACCTCCATCCATGGCCATCGGCACCTGCTGCCGGGACTGCGGTGATGGGATTTGCCGCCAATCCGCTGAATTAGGGCGTCAGCAAATCTTCTCAATCAGTCACTCAACGTGGAGAAAAGTTCATGTCTGGATCGAACGAACAAGGTTTTGAAGTCCTCACCCAACCCAGCGGGATCGAGGACGACAGCGGCACGGCGTGGAATGTGCAGCTGACGCGGCTGCTGCGCAACACGGACCGGTATGCCTGGGGCAACTGGACGCTGGACCCGACCATCAAGGTCGGCGCCCTGGGCTGGTTCAACCCCACCGACAGCCAGTTCCAGTGGACGCAGACGGAGATCGACGTCCCGTCCGGCACGGTGGCATCGAGCACCGACTGGCACCTGGAGCAGGGCGACGTGAAGCAGTCGTCCGTGGGCGTGAAGTTCGACGTGCCCTACTTCGACCCCACCACCGGCACCAAGGTCACCGTGGGCGTGCAGAGCACGTGGGACTTCGGCACCAAGGGGTCGCTGACGTCGACGGGCTCGGCCACTGGCGTGCAGTACGTCGAAGACCCCGCCGGCGTCATGCTCGCCAAGTACAACGAGATCCTGGCGGTGGCCAAGAAGTACAACAAGGCCCACGGTGACCAGATCGACCAGGGCTTCGGGATGATCACCCGCGTCTGGCTCACCGATGGCTGCGTGAACATCGGCTCGCGCGAGGACAACAGCGAGTTCAGCATCGTCGGCTCGGTGGACGGCGTGGCGGCCATGACGGGCAGCGACCAGTCCGCCTCGCTGAAGGGCTCCTACAAGAACACCACCTCGACGAACAACGTCGAGAAGCGCATCTTCCCGAGCAAGGCCAACGAGACCGAGAGCCTGCCGGCGGCCTACGCCTACGAGTTCACGTCGTTCGCGGGCAAGGTGATCATCCCGCGCTGGGTGGGCGAGATCCCGTACCTGAACCTGTGGTTCGACAACGGCGGCTCCTACATCGTCAACGCCACGGTGACCTATGACGTGGGTGACGAGAAGCGGGAGCACAAAGTGCGCGTCTCTGGCGGCATGGACAGCCAGCTCACCGGCATTCCGCTGGACGCGACCAACTTCGACATCCGCATGGACTTCACGGCCGGCGATTCGCAGTTCCTGCGAGTGTCGAACCCGCTCAACACCTGGGAGCTGGGCCGCGGCCACATCAAGCTGACCGGCTGGTGGCCCGGCCGCTCCGGCGCGGCCTGGGTCTGACGGCAGCGCACGCCAAGGCGGCTGAGTCCGCCCTGCCCGCCATTGCGGCTTAGGCCGCCCTGCCCGGTGGCTTGCCGCCGCCGGGCTTCACCCCACCCATGAACCCAGGAAACCACGATGAAAAAGTCCATTCTTCTCTCGTTGTCCATGGCGCTGCTCGCGGCCTGCGCGCCGTTGCCGCCCGCACCGCAACCACAGCCCATTGAACCGGCCGTAGGGGTCGCGTACCCCTACGCGCTCTACCGCGGGTTGAGGGTGGTTCCCCACACCGCGAACCAGATCGACTGGGGCGCGGCCAGCTTCGGCGTGTCAGGCCCGGCGCCCAACCTCTCGCTGTTCGACAACATGAACAACCCGCTGCTCTTCCCCTGCTGGCTGAAGATCTCGGTCGACGCGCCCGGCAACATCCCGCCGCCCGCGCCCGGCGACATCGCCGACCTGACCATCCCCAACCCGCCCCCCGGCGGCGCAAACCCGGGGCCGTGGCCCGTGTTCTTCGACAACAATCCTGTGGGCCACTGGTCCATCGCGAAGGCGTCGATAGGCGGCGTCAGCAACGCCAATTCAAGCGCCCGCGCCGCGGCCGTCTTCAACGCCATGGCGCATACCCGCCCGCCGACCGCCATCGTGAGGGACGGGAGTGCCCAGGGCTGCCATTGAACGGCTTTGACGTCACGCTGGCGAGAAGCTGAGTGGCCTTCCTTGTCCATTGCGGGCGATGCAGGCTCTCGGCTTCGCGCTGCGGCCTGCTGCTCGCGCAATGGCGGCGCGCGGCAGCCCGCCGCGGCGCCTTCAGCCACGAGCAGGCGCTGAGACGCCTGCCAACACTCGCACCCGACCTGCTGGCCTGCCTGGGCCTGCAAGACGCCAGCCACGCACACGGCTGGCTGGCGGCGGGCCGCGAAGGCACCAGCATGGCCTTGTCGCTGCAGATGCTGGCGTGGACCACCCTGCTGCCCCAGTTGCCCCCGCAGACCTGGCATGCCATGGCCAACGATGCCCCGGCCGCAGCATTGCCCGCCGGGTTGGCGCGGCGCGTGGCGGCGGGTGCCACGCTCGCGCAATGGCTGGGCGCACTCACCGGCCAGCGCCTGCGCTCGCCCGCGGATGCCCACCTCGGGCGCTGGGTGCCGGGGCGGACCGCACTGCGCTTGCTGCCCTGCCTGCGGCCCAGCGGTGCCGACGCCGACCACGACGCCATCCGCAGCCTGCTGCACGGGCTGACCCTGGACGATTGGCTGCTGGTCAATGCCGTCTGGTAGCGCCGTCTGGTAGCCGCGGCCAGGGCGACCTCGGCTCCGGCTTGACCCCAGCCTCACCCGTTGCCGCGCCAATTGGCGGCGAGGCGCATCACTTCGAGTCGAACGCCACGCTGGGCGTGGGCGACAACGTCCAGACGTATTCGATGACGAGGCTGTCGGGCACGCCCCCCGCACGTCACTGCAGATCTCGTTCGACAACGCCGGCGCCAACGCCTACGAGGGCTACCTGAACATCATGGCGTCCGCCTACAACATCTCCGCCGTGCCCGAGCCGCAAGGCGTGGCGCTGCTGCTGGCGGGTCTGGACGTGCTGGGCGCGGCCGCGCGCCGCCGCTCGCAAGCGCGAGATGACGCTACGTCAGCAGCTCACCAAACAAGGGTGCCAATGCCTGAATCAACACCCCAAGAAATATAGATTCATCCGCATATGCAAAAAATGGCATAATCGACGTGATCGCGATATGCTTCCCAAGCAGCCACCGGCGCCAACCCGTGGCAGGTTGCGACCTTCGCCACTTTTCGGCCGGCACAGCAGCAACAGCTGATCGGGCCCAAAGTGCTCCCGTCGGGCGACTCAAGCCCGCAATCCTGATTGAACAACATTCCGCACCACGCCATACCCATGGGCAAGTACGTCGTTTCGCCCGCGACACACCCGACCGATTGCGGCCGCTTTCGCGCCTCGTTCTCGGTTCGCCCCGCTGAGGGCACCGGCACACGCCACCGGGTGTTCCGCTTCGAAACGACCTTTGCCACCCGAGAAGCTGCACGGCTGTTTGCCGTCACCCAGGGCTGGTTGAGAGCGTGCATGCCGCTCGCCGCGGCGTGCTGACGACCTGGCCGCGCCAGAACCCGTCCAACCGCCCCACCCGCTGCGGACTCCCCGTTCGCAAATCCGAATTCCGCACCCTGTGACGGTGCATCAATCCCAGAAAGGCTCACCCATGAGCAACAAGATCTACGTCGGCAACCTGCCCTATTCCGTGACCGACGCCAGCCTCAAGAGCAACTTCGCCGAGTTCGGCGGCGTGTCCTCCGCCAAGGTCATGATGGACCGCGACGCCGGCACCTCCAAGGGCTTTGGCTTTGTCGAAATGGCCACCGCCGAAGCCGCCCAGGCCGCCATCTCGGCCCTGAACGGCATGTCCGTCGACGGCCGCGCCATCGTCGTCAGCCTGGCCCGCCCCCGCGAAGCCAGCAGCAGCAGCCGCGGTGCCAGCGGCTACGGCGCCGGCGAGTACACCGCCAAGAAGCGTTCGGACGTCGGCTACGGCACCGGCGGCTTCGGTGGTGGCCGCTACTGATCCAGCGGCGCCCCGTGAATGACCGGCTCTTTGGGGCCGGTTTTTTTTCGTCCTGAGCGGGCGGCTTGAATCAACGAGGCGTCATTCGCCACCGCGCCAGCAGCCAGCCGCCCACCAGCCCGACGCAGGGGCCTCCCGCCCAGACCAAGGCAACAGCGACTGACAGAGGGCGTGGGAACTGCTCAAAGAAGGTGGCCAGCAAACTCAGCATGACAAGCGCAGCGGGCACCACAAAGGCTCTGCGCGGCGAGAGCATGGCGGCCAGAGCGCCAGCGACGGCCGAGCCAGCAAAGACCGACGCTTGCAGGACATACCAACCCGGGTGCGAGCTGTCATCTGCATGCTCCAGCCACATGGCCGGGTTCTGCGTCAGCGACGACCAGCTGCGGATACCCACGAGGGCGATGACCGGCAGAAGCGTCTTGAGGCCCAGCTGAGACAACCACCCCACGGCAATACCCAGCCACGCAGACTGTTTGACCGGGCTTTTCGCTGGAGGCGATTCGGACATGCGATGGCTTGGCTGTTCTACGCCGATGTCAACGATTGTTGACCACCATTCGAGATCGGCAGCGACGCTTGCCTGGCTACCGAATGATTGGTTCTGGGATCACGCCACCGATTCAGCCGCGGGGTGAAGCGTTGCATCCCCTCTGGGGCCAAAGCGATTGGCTCCACGCGTGCCGGGCACCAACCCCACGACAACGGCCAGCAGAAAGCCGACGTACGGGATGGGCAGCATGAGTGCCCACGCCCCGGCAAAATTGAAGTCGTGCAGTCGCTTCGCGACGATGGCGAAGGCACTCCAGACAAGCGGGATGTAGAGAAAAAAAGAGAGGCCCCGCACCAGTGACGCGTCTGCACCACGCGCAATGCCGATGCCGATCAGCGCCGCGATCTGGAAGGCAACGACGAGCCAGTAGGAAACGACGCCAAGCCGCCCGTCGAACCCAAATGCCCTGGTCAACGGCTTCAACGCAACGCCTTGTGGGAGGTCAGATTCAACTTTGCCAAGGTCCACGCCAGAGGCCCGAGCGAGTTCCTCTGCCTCAGACCGCGTCCAGGTCGTTGGGCAGTAGCGGCAGCTCGTGGACAGCATGGAGTTCTTGTGCGCGCACGAAGGGCACACGAGTGAACAAGGCGCTTGGAAGGCGAGAGGGCGATTCATGCTGGGCATAGGGCTCGTGGACGGGGGCGATGCTAACCAAGGGCGCGGCCGGCGGGAGGCGGCGTCTGGCGCTGCGAGGCCGTGTCAACGGTCCTCGCTAACATGCCCGGCGCAGCAGCATTCAGGCCGGACGCCCGATGAGCGAGAGTCAAGAACAAGGCAAGCCGGGTGGTGCCCGAATCAACGCGTTGCCGGCGGGCGCGACCGCGCCTCGAGGCTCGGCCGGCTCGGCCATCGAGGTGTTCCTGGCCTTCTTGAAGCTGGGCCTGACGTCGTTCGGCGGCCCCGTCGCCCACCTGGGTTACTTCCGCACCGAGTTCGTTGAGCGCCGGGCGTGGCTGGACGACCAGAGCTATTCCGACCTGGTGGCGCTGTGCCAGTTTCTGCCGGGCCCGGCGAGCAGCCAGGTGGGCATCGCGCTGGGGCTGGGGCGCGCGGGGTGGCTGGGCGCGCTGTGCGCCTGGGCCGGCTTCACGCTGCCGTCTGCCGTGGCGCTGATGCTGTTTGCATTGGGGGTCACGCGGTGGGTGGCGTTGGCGCAGTCCGGCGTGGTGCACGGCCTCAAGGTCGTTGCGGTGGCCATCGTCGCGCAGGCCGTCTGGGGCATGGCCAAGGCGCTGTGCCCGGACCGGCTGAGGGCGGGCATCGCCGTCGTCAGCGCGTTGCTGGTGCTGGCCGTTCCGTCGGCGCTGGGCCAGGTCGGCGCCATCGCCGTGGGCGGTGTTGCGGGGCGGTGGGCCGTGCAACTCGGGCACCTGCCGGCCGCCGAGCATCGCGACTATGGCGTCAGCAAGCGGGCAGGGGCGGCGATGTTGCTGCTGTTCGGCCTGTTGCTGGTGCTGCTGCCGGTGCTGGCCGCCGCCGTGCCCTCACCCACGCTCGCGGTCATCGCCTCGTTCTACCAATCGGGCGCGCTGGTGTTTGGCGGGGGGCACGTGGTGCTGCCGCTTCTGCAGGCGAGCGTGGTGCCCCAGGGGCTGGTCACGAACGACGCCTTCCTGGCGGGCTATGGCGCCGCCCAGGCCGCGCCCGGCCCGCTGTTCACGTTTGCCGGCTACCTGGGCGCGGTGATGACGGGCCCGCTGGGCGGCTGGGCCGGCGGCCTGACGCTGCTCGCCGCCATCTTTGTGCCCGCGTTCCTGATGGTGGCGGGTGCACTGCCGTTCTGGGAGTCTCTGCGCCAGCGCGACGGCGTGCAGCGCGCCATGGCCGGCGTCAACGCCGCCGTGGTGGGCGTCCTGGCCGCCGCGCTGTACGACCCGGTATGGACCAGCGCCATCCACTCACGCGCAGACTTCGGCCTCGCGCTGGGCGCGTTCGGCCTGCTGGTGTACGCACGGCAGTCGCCCGTGGGGGTGGTGGCGCTTGCAGCGGTGGCGGGGTGGGTGCTGGCGCCCTGAGCCGGGTGCGCGCTTGCCCAGGCGGGCTCACTTCCCGGGCTAGGTGTCGCGCAGCGGCTTCAGGTCGCAAGCAGCGCGTCGTTCGGCATTTCGAATCCGGCGCCGAATAGCGGTCGCTCAGTGAAGTCCCGGCAAGTGGACGCAGCATCAAGACTAGAGTTGCCTCTGAGCCAGCCCGACAAGCCAGCGCGCGCCAATCCAACCTGTCAATCAAATGAAACTTCGCTCCATACTGTTTGTCTGCGCTGCCCTGACCGTATGGCCCGCGCTCTGTTCGGCGGCAACTTTGTCGCTCGTCGATGGACGCATCACATGCGAATTGACGGACTCGCTTCGACCCCTACCGGACGAAGAGTTGAGCCGCTTTCTGCTCAAGCCGCTTGCGGCATACAGCACGACGGCTCGCGATGCGCGCATAACAGTCACCCGAGGGGTGCACCCCCAACCCATGAACGTCAGCGATCTTCTTGAAGTGAAGCGCGTCATGAAATCGGGATTCGAAAAGATGTTCCCGGGAGCGAACTGGCGTTCAGACGAGTTGATCGAAGTGAATGGGCGAAAGTGGATTCACTTCGAGTTGACGATGGAGGTCAAGGAAAAGCAAATCCGCAGCGCTCTGTACGTCACGTCATTCGATGGCGATCAACTTCAGTTCCTGCTCCAAGCGGATGGGCCTTCGGGAGCTCAGTCGTGGGCAACGCTCGAAGAATGCGGCCACACGCTTCGAATCAGGTAGCTGACGGCGAACAGTGCCTGCCCGGCGCCGCTGCCTGGATTGTGGGGACACCCCTGCAGGTTTTGGGGTCAGAGATCGTCTTGCGCTGCTAGGCTGCGCGCCGTTCGCTTCGCCCCCAACCCTCCACCCCCGCTTCCATGACCCACCATGAGCGCATTGCACGATTTGCGCACCTCTCGGCAGAGCTTGCCCTGCATAGTGACCAGCAGTTGACTCAACTGGTGGACGGAGCCGAGCAATTGGCGTCGGGCATCGGCGGGACCACTCTGACCTTTACGCTCGCCGGACACAAGGTGTTCGCAAAGCGCCTGCGGTTGACCGACCTGGAGCTGCACCCTGCACACCAGATGTCGACGGCGAACCTTTTTGGGCTTCCGACGTATTGCCAGCGCAATGTCGGCTCTGCGGGCTTCGGTGCCTGGCGCGAATTGGCCGCCAACGTCATGACGACGGGCTGGGTGCTGTCGCAGCAGCTGGAGAGCTTTCCACTGATGTACCACTGGCGTGTGCTGGAAGGCCCATCCTCACCAGGAGCCGCGCCGCGACCCGTCGAATGGACTGACGTTGAGCGCATGACCCGCTATTGGGGAGGCTCCGACGCCATGCGAACTCGCCTGGATGCGCTCGCCGATGCCAAATCCAGCCTCATGATCTTTTTGGAGCACGTGCCTTGGACGCTCAGTGCGTGGCTGGAGCGCCATATTGCTCCGCACCACGAGGCAATGGAGTCGACCCTGGCGATGGTCGAGCGCGGCCTGACCGTCGACATTCCCTTGATGAACTCATTGGGCTTGCTCCACGGCGATGCCCACCACGGGAACATCCTGACGGATGGGCAACGTCTGTACTTCGCTGACCTCGGCCTGGCCACATCCGCGCGGTTTGCGCTTTCGACGGACGAATTGAGCTATCTGCATCACAACGCGAGCCTGGACCGCGGCTACGCACTGTCCAAATGGGTCAATTGGTTGGTAAAGGCGTTTGCGCCAGCGGTGGACAGCGTGCCAGATCGTTTCGAATTGGTCCGAGCCGCCGCACAGGGTCAGGCAATGCATCAACTTGTCCCCGGTATTCCTTCCAAAGTGGCTGAGATCATTCACCGCCATGCGCCGATCGCCACACTCATCAATGACTTCTACGTCAAGCTGCACGGCGAAGACAGGCGCACCCCATATCCACGCGACCAAGTCGAAGCCTTGCTTTGCGGGACCGCGTCGGCGACGTAGCAGATGACCCGAGCTGCGGGTGACGTGGCCCAGTGAGCGGCCAGCAGGCTGGGGGATCGCCGCCGGGCAGGTACTGTGGGGTCAGGTGCGGCAGCTCTTCACGACGGCCGGCGCCCCCACCATCACCACCTCGTCCGCCGAGTACAGGTTGCGGATGACCGCCTCCACCTCCACGCCCAGCGTCTGCCGGTATAGCGACTGCGCCTGGTTGTCGGCCCGCGTCGTGACCATCACATGCTTGAGCGCGGCCTCGGCCATCGGCAGGGACTGCTGAATCAACGCCCGGCCCACGCCTTGGCCGCGGTGCTGCGGCAGCACGGCAATCTGCTCCAGCTCCAAAGGTGGGGTCAGGGTCATAGCAACGAGCGGCGGCCTACAGCAAGCCGTCCCGTCGCATCGCCGTCAGCATCTCTTTCACAACCACCTTGTATCCCGTCGCCAACGTCCATTCCGGCTCCGTGGCAGTCTGACTCGGGAGCTGCTCGAGTGACACGCCAAACCACCACAGCTCCTTGCCGGCGGCATCGGTCAGCGTGCCTTTGACGTATACCTTCATGGAGGGCTTGTCATCCTTGTAGAAGTTGGCCCCGGGCAGAGTCCAGCTGACGGTAGCCCTGACGGTCTGGATCGACAGGGTCATGCCCGGCGCTCCAGCACCACGCAGCGGCAACGCAGCAGCGCGGGCGTCTTCAGCGAAATGGGCTTTGAAATCTGCCTGCAAGCGGGCAGCAAAGGCAGCAGCCAGCCTCTGGGCGTCAGCACTTTGCGCCGGCTCCACGCGGGGATAGGTATTGGGCTGGCCGGTGAGTCCGACCTCGAGCTTGCCGGGCGCGAAGCTGGTTTGCACCAGCAGCGCCTCCAGCTTGGTGCCCGCAGGCAAAGGGCCGCCGCTCGTCTTGGGTTTATGCACGCTGACGCACCCCGCAAGAAGCGAAGGCGCCACGATGCATGCGATCAGTGCGCGGCGGGCGGCATGTTGGCGAAGGCTGAAAACCATAAGACAGTGAGGGTTCTGGCGAGTTGGCTGCGCCACTTCGTAGCGTGGTTAGTCGTTGGATGCGTGACCGCTTTCGAGGCGACCACGGACTCGGATTGGATCAGACAAGCGCCGCGAGGCAGCTCTTCATGACGGCTGGCGCCCCACCATCACCACCTCGTCCGCCGAGTACAGGTTGCGGACGACGGCCTCCACCTCCACGCCCAGCGTCTGCCGGTACAGAGACTGGGCCTGGTTGTCAGCCCGCGTCGTGACCATCACATGCTTGAGCGTGGAGCCCTGGCTCGCCAGCGCGACCTCGGCCATGTGCAGGGATTGCTCGATGAGCGCTCGCCCCACACCGCGGGCCCGGAACTCTGGGTGCACGGCAAGCTGCTCCAGCTCCAACACCGCCTCGGGGCGAAAGCCGCTCTTCTGCGTCCAGAAGATGTAGGCGGCAACCTGCCCCTCTAACTCGGCCACGAAGGCCAGCGTCTTGGGGCGGGCGTTGAAGCTGGCCGTGATCCACTCGTGCGACAGGCGCTGGCGGGCAAAGGACTGGCGGTGCACCTCCGCGGCGGCGTCTAAGTCCGTGGGCTGCATCGCGCGCACGTGCACTCGACCGACCTCGTTCACGGCTGCTTGGGCGGCAGGCAGGTCACCTCCACCTGGCCGGGCTTGAACTTGGCCTGCAAGCCCTCCACCAGCCGGGTGCACATGGCCGCTGGGTCGTCGACCGAGAGGCCGTACCAGGCCGTGTAGACGGGCGCCCAGTTGCCCGCCTGCTTGATGACGTAGGCATCGGGCAGCGCCAGGCCTTGCACCATGGGCTGCAGGCGCTGCGGCGGCACGGCCACGCATTGCGAGGGCAGCAGCTCGGGGCCGGCCGCAGTCTGGGTGCGGCGCACGGCGGCCTCGAACACTTCGATCTGGCGGCGGCATTCCGCCAGATCGCCGCGAGGCAGCAGGCCGACGTTGAGGGTGGTCATCACGCCCTGGCTGCCCGGCTTCTTGATGCCATAGACGGCGTAGAGGGGCGTCTGCGCCGATGCGGCCAAGGGCAGGCTGGCGAGCAGCGGAGCCAGCAGCACGACAAGCACTCTCATCAAGACTTTCATCAGGCCTCCCTGGCCTTTTTTAAGTTCGCCGTGAATGTAGGGCCAGGCCACGGCAGCGGCCACGGAAGGTTTCTTCACGCGGTCAGCGCACCAGTTGCCCCGCGCGCCGCAGCCGCTCCAGGTTGGCGGCGCAGACGACCCTGAAGCCCTCGGAGATGCGCTCGTCAACGGCGGCGCGCTCCCAGAAGCGCTGCGCCGCGTCGAACGCCCGACCCCAGGCGGCCTGCTGATCCGGGCGCGGCAAGGGCGGCGTGTATTTTGGCTGGGGCAGCTCGCCACCCGACAACGGCGCATAGGCCATGGGCAGCAGGTCGTAGGCGGGCGCGATGTCAAAGGCCTTGGGCGCGGCGCCGGCGCGCGGCGCGAGGCTCAGGTTGCCGAGGTGGGTGTCGGTGTTGGCGATGAGCTTGGAGAACAGCAGCATCTCGTCCACGCGCTGCACCTGGGCTTCATCCAGCAGGCCAAGTGCCGCGAGCCTGCGCGCGCAGTCGCTCCAGTCGCTCCAGTCGCCGCCGGTGCCGATCAGCGCCGCGTCCACGCTCAGCAGGCTCACGAGCGGGCTGCGGCCGTGGTCGCCGTGGCGGTCGAAGCGTTCGCTCTCCAGGAAGGTACGGCCCGCGTGCTGAAGGATGCGCGAGCTGGCGCAGGCGTGGCCCGGCAGCGTGGCCAGGGCTTGCAGCGCCAGGTGTTCGCAGACGAGCAGGTCGGCCCAGCGCAGCACGGCCGTGGAGCCGTCGGCGCCCGAGAACTTGACGATGCAGTGCGGCGTGTGGGCGCCCTTGAGCCGCCGCGCGGCGAGGAACTTGGGGAACTCGCCGCCGGCCGAGGAGCCGGGGATGCCTTCGCGCATGGTGCGCTCGGCCAGCGCGGCGTAGCGGGCGGCCAGCTGGGCGGCGGTTTCGCGCTCCGGGCACAGGGGCTCCAGCCACCGCGCATGCACCTGCTCCAGCGCGCGGTGGCCGAGCACGAGGTTGCCGACGGTGTCGATGCCGTAGGCGCGCAGGGCCACGACGACGGCATCGTCCGTCCACTTGTCAGGGTTAGCGTCCAGCGCCAGGTCCTGGCCGTGGCGCTTGGCAAAGAGCCGGCCCAGGAAGCCCTGCGGGCGCACGTCCACCACGGGGTAAGGCAGCCCGGCCCACCAGCCCAGGTCGGCCTCGGCATCGACAGGCCAAGGCGAGGAGCCCAGATCCAGAAAGCTTCCCTCGGGGCGCACCAGTTGCAACCGGCCCAGCTCCGTGACGGCGCCTTCTTCATCGATGGCGTACAGCGGCTCGTCGAGCAGCTCACCGCGCAGCGGCCGCCGCAACGCGAACCGGCGCTGGCGCGTGGCGCCCATCGCCAGCACCTCGTCGCCCAGCTCGGCGAGCATGCGCGTGACCGTGCGCGTGGCCAGGCCCAGCGCCCGCAACAGCGCCTGCCGGCTGGCTGGCCCGTTCATGGCGAGGAAGGCACGCAGGCGTTGACGGTCTTCGATAAGCGGCTTCATGATTGGCCCGAATATTGGCGCCAATCATAGGTACATATCTATTTGATAGATATATAAATTATTAGCATCAATGAATGATGATTGGCCTCAATTTAGGCACATGTTTTGAGGCGAGCCGAATGCAGATCACGCCGCTGACCGCCTGCCTCCACCTCACGGCACCGGGCACACCCGCGGCGGCATCACCTCGCGGCCGATGACGGTGCGGGCATAGAGGTAGTTGAAGCGGGCGCGCTCGCTGAGGTGGTCCATGTCCACCTGGCCGCCTGCGTCGCAGGGGAACGCCCAGGCGCGGCCTTGCTGGAAGAGGGACTGAAAGCGCAGCTCGAAGTGGGGTGAGACGGGTGCGGCGAGCGTGGCGAACGTGGTCATGGCGATCTCCTTCCTGCGGGCATCAGCGGAAGGTGGCTGCCCGTGCCGGAGAGGTGTTGGCCGGCACGCTTCGCAGCGCAGGCGCTTGGCGCCCGTCAGGGAACGGCTGAGGCCATCATGGGCGTGCCCCCGGTGGCTGGTCGCGCGAAAAGGGGGGCGATGCCGGGGCTGCCGCGGCGTTGGAGGCGGGTGCCCCGAGGAGCGTCCGATCATGCGCAAGCAGGCTCATGGCCGCCACCCGCGAGGTGGGGCCACCAACAAGAAGACCAGGTGTGCATAGGCCGCTTCATGTCCCGCCGCGTGCCGGCCCCATCCGTTCGGATGGCGGCCAAGCATCCGATCGGCGGGTGGGCGGACCGCCACTTGCTCCCTAGACTGACCATTAAGCGCATACCACGCAGGAGCGCGTTGCACTCCAGACGCCGGGCCGGCGGGGCGGCCCGCCTGGCCATGCTCGTCACCTGTGCTGCGGCACTGACGCAGGAGGGCGACGGCCGGGACAACACCTCGTCGTCGTTCAGCGCGGCAACTGCCGGCGGCCTCGGCTTGCCGGACTCGTGCGCTCCATTCACTCAAGGAGGGTGTATCAATGTCTACGATTCCATCCAATATGGTTATCCTCACGGACAACTCGAATATGGTCACAGCCGTAAATTATATCGGCGGATCTCTCGAAGTTTCGCAGGGAAAAAAATACAAGGGCGACCCAACCATCACCATAGAGAAACTAGCCCATGCAACTGTGTATTATGTCGTTCAGCTTGCTGAACGACATCAGACACGGGAGGTTTCGAGCTATCTAGATGAAAAGGCTGGGGGCTATACGAAGCTGTTCTCCAACTACAGCCACGACTCCACAGGCCCCAATGCCTTGAATTTTGCTTTCGGCCTCAGCGTGACATTCACGACCCCGTGGGGCATTGCGTCTGTCGACCTCTATTTTGGGCAGGGCTCAGACCATTTACAGAACGACTGGTGGCTGGGAAGCCAAACGGTACAGAAAGCGCCCAAGCCCGCGCATTTGTGCATCCCCGTGGGGGGCATGGAGGTTTACTTCAAGATCATTGGTGACTACAAGAGCTTTGGCCTCGTGTACGACTACCACAAGCCGGCGACGCCGATTGCGCACGTGTTCGTGTTGATGCTGGAGAACCACTCGTTCGACAACGTCCTGGCCGGATCAGGCATTGCCGGGCTGGATGGTGCGACAACGGAGAATTCCAATTCATATGCGGGAAAGAACTATGCAGTGCAGTTTGACGCTCCGTCGGCGATGCTGACCGACCCTGGGCACGAGTTCTTGGACACGCTTCAGCAGTTGAGTTCTCAAAATACCTGGGTCAAAGGGCAGGCATATCCTGACCAACTCGACAACCTGGGCTTCGCGGCCAACTATGCGACATCTGACAGCGAGGATACTGGGCTACCTCCGCAGGGGCATGTCGGAGACATCATGGCCTGCCTCGACACACCGAACCAATTGCCGGTGACGCAGGCCCTGGCCAATGCATTCGTGGTTTGCGATCAGTGGTTCTCGTCCATGCCCGGGCCCACCTGGCCCAACCGGTTTTTCGTGCATGGCGCGACGTCGGTGGGAATGGATGACAGCCCGAAGCATCCATCTCATTACTACAAAAACGGGCTCAAATACCCCAGCGGCTCGATTTTCGACGCACTCAAAAAAGCGGGCATGTCCTGGCGGCTCTACCAAGACGTCCCTTGCCCCTATGATCTTGGAAATATTCCCCAGGTTGCGGCGATCTGCGGGGTTGACATGGTGGACGCCTGGAATATTTCTACTTTTTGGGATGACCTGAACTCTGGCTCGTATTCCGTGCAGTACACCTTCATCGAGCCGACCTACGGCGACGTGCTGGGCGAAACGTATTGCGGGGGGAGTTCGCAGCACCCCATGGACGGGATGGAGCGTGGCGAGCACCTGCTCAAGCGGGTTTACGAGGCGATCCGCAACTCACCGCTGTGGCAATCCAGCCTGCTGATCGTGACCTACGACGAACACGGCGGCCTATACGACCATGTCGTGCCGCCGCAGGCCGTTCCGCCGGGCGACAGCTCGCCCGAGCTGAGCACCCACGGCTTCCAGTTCGACCGCCTCGGCGTCAGGGTACCGGCCATCGTGATCTCGCCGCGGATCGCTTCACCTTCGGGCGTGTTTCCGTATGTCGATCACACGGCGTACGACCATTCGTCGGTGGTCAAGACCTTGGGGCAATTGTTCGACCTGCCCTCGCTGACGAACCGGGATGCCAGCGCGAACGGGTTGGCTCCACTGATCTCGTGGGATGTTCGGTTCGACTGCCCGTCGGCATTGCCGAAGCCGCTGGAACCCGCCGCATGCCCCGACCCGCGGGCGGCGGCCGAAGAGGAGCTGATCCCGTTTCCGTCATCCGGAAACGCCGCCGGCTTTCTTGCGATCTTGCACAAAGAGGCGTTGACACTGAGCGGGGCAACCGATGCCGCGCGGGAGGCGGCCCTGGCGCGGATTCAGTCTGTTCGGACGGTTGCCGATGCGCGGAGGTACGCACGCGAAATCACGGAGAAAGTGCAGGCCAGAAAATTGGAACAACTCGGCCGCTGATGCCCAGACCGGACACGGCCAACGGGGCATGCCGCATGTCCGCGCTTCTGCGCTCTTTTGACGACACCTCGACGACGCCTTGCATTTGCGCCCACTCGCGCGCGGCCACGCCTTGAATAACTGAAGCCGCAGTGCGTGCCACTGCAGCGGCGGCCGATCCGGCTTCAAATGGGCATCACGGGATACCTCACGGCAGCGTGCTCAACGCCTCGGCGCGCGACAGGTAGGTGCCGAAGATCTTCAGCAACGTCCCATCCGCGCGCATTGCCGCGATGGCGTCCTGCATGCGGCGCACATCCTCCTCCCGCACCCGCGTGCGCGAGATCGCAAAGCCCGCCGCGTAGTTGTCGTCGGGGAAGGCGTCGATGATGGTGACCTTGCCCACCAGCTGGCTGTCGGCCAGGATGCGGCCCCACACCACGGGCTCGGACAGGAAGGCGGCGTCGCGGCCGATGGCGACAAGCCGGGCGGCGGTGCTGGCGTCGGCGTATTCGTCCACGCGGCCCTGCTGGCGCAGCGTGTCGATCCACGCGTCCCACTGCGGGCCGTGCTTGAAGCCCTTCACCACCGCCAGCCGCAGCCGGCTGCGCTCGGTGAAGTCCTGCAGCGTGACTACCGCGCCGGCCAGGTCCTTGCGCACCAGCAGCCGGTTGCGCCCGCTCATGTAGATGACAAAGCGCGCAAAGCCGTCGCGCTCCGGCGTCTGTATGGCCGACACCGTCATGTCCAGGCTGTCGCGCGCCAGGTCCGTCCAGGTGCGCACGCGCGAGTCCACGAAGGGCAGCAAACGGCAGCCGCTGCGCCGGCCCACCTCCTCGACGATGTCCACGTCGATGCCGATGGGGCTCACCCCCACCGGGCCGGTGTTCTTGAACGCCAGCGACCCGTACTCGTACAAGGCCACGCGGTAAGGCCCGCACAGGGCGGGCTGCTGCGCCCCTGCCTGTGCACCGAGAGCCGCAAACAAGCCTGCGGCCAGCCACGCCTTCACGTTGCCCATTCGCCTTCGATGCCCCTAGAACCTCGATCAATGCCTGCCGCTTCTTTGAGCGGCGAGGTCGGCGTGAAGCCTACAGCAAGCGGCTGACGGTGGGCTGGAGCGGCTTGGGCGCCCCCCCGCGGGGGCAGCCTCAGGACGCCTTCTTCAGGTCGGCGAACTCGCGCCGGCCGTGCACGGCATGCAGCCGTGCCACCGAGCTTAGGCAACAGCCCAGGCACACACCTCCACACATTGGAGGAGGCCGGCCGCGTAGCCAAAGCTGGGGATGCAGCGCGGGGCGCGCACGCCTAAGCTTGTTGTCCGATGACCAGCGTCTTCATCAGTTACCGCCGCGACGACAGCGGTGTGGCCGCGCGCTTGCTCTACACCGAGCTCGTGGCGCGCCATGGCGCGGGCGCGGTGTTCATGGACCTGGACGACATCGGTTACGGCGACGACTTCGCCGCCGTCATCGACCGCGAGCTGGAGCGGGCCAAGGTGGTGGTGGTGGTCATCGGCCCCAACTGGCACCGCATCCTGGACGAGCGCCTGCGCGGCGACGACTGGGTGCGCCACGAAGTGCAGCAGGCGCTGCGCCTGCGCGGCACGGGGCAGGTGCGCATCGTGCCCGTGCTGCTGGACGGCACCGCCTGGCCCGGCGCGGCGCTGCCCGCGGAGCTGGCCGAGCTGCAGCGCCTGTCCGCGGTCAAGTGCCGCAACGCGTCGCTGAAGACCGACCTGGCCGAGGTGCTGCAGGCCGTGCAGGGCTACAGCTTCGAGGCGGACCGCGACCGGCTGGGCGACGACGTGACCATCCACCGCCGCACACCGGCACTGGCGCTCGCGGCGGGCGTGTGCGTGTTCCTCGCGGCCTGGTTGTCGCTGTTCGACGTGTTGACGCTGGACACGCGCCTCACCGCGCTGACAGTGGGCTGGGCCAGCGCCGCGCCACCGCCCGTTGATACCGCCGTGCTGCTGGCCATCGACGAGAAGACCGTCGCCGCCGTGGGCCGGCCGTTTGACAGAACCTGGCGCCGCGAGCATGCGCGCGTGGTGGCCCAGGCCGCGTCGGCCGGTGCCGCCACGCTGGCCTTCGACGTGGTGATGGCCGAAGCCTCGCCCGACGACGCCGCGCTGGCCCAGGCCGCCACCGCCGCCAAGGCGCGCACGCCCGCGGCCATGCCCGTCATCGTCGGCGTGCAGGCGCAGCGCAGCGGTGCACCGGCCATCGCGCCCACGCTCGCGCCTGCATTGGGCTTTGGCCTGGCCTGCGCGGGCGAGCGGCTGGGCTCGGTGGCGCTGATGCCACTGGCCGTGCAGCCCGAGAACGATGCGAGCAAAACGCCCTGGCCGTCTCTCGCGCTGGCCGCCTTCAGCGGCGGCGGTGCGTTGCAGCCGCTGGACGCCGCCGCGCGCCAGGCCCGCCAGGTGGAGGTGGCCGTGCAGCAACGCGCCCGGCGCGTGGGCTACTTTGCCGACGAGCAGGTGCGCACGCCGCAGGCCGAATGCTCCGCCGTGGCCGCGGGCGACGTGGTGGCCAGCCAGTGGGTGCCTTCCGCCGCGGCGCGGGTGGCCGTGCCGCGCGTGCCCTACGAGGCAGTCCTCGCGGGCGACGCCGCCGCGCTGCGGGCCCTGGCCGGCCGCGTGGTGGTGGTGGGCGTCACGCTCAAGGGAGAAGACCAGTTCGCCGTGGCGGGCTCGGCAGGTGCGATCGCCTTTGGCAGCGAGCTGATCGTCGCGCAGGTGCAAGGCCTGGCCAGCGGCCGCGCAGTGCGCCCGCTGGGCGGCGTGGCGCTGTGGCTGCTGATGACGGCGCTGGCCTTCGCGGGTGCGCGCCTCGCCATTACGCTGCGGTCTCGCACGCCGTTGCAGCGCCGCGTGGCCTGGGCGGGGGCGGCGCTGCTCGTCGTCGTGGCGTCGCTCGCTTGGTTCCGCAGCGAGCTGCAAGTCGTGCCGCTGCACCATGCCGTGGGCGCGCTGGCGCTGGGCGGCCTGGCGGCGCGCTGGCTGGCGCGGCGCGGCAAGGCCAAGCCAGCGGCGCTGGGCGAAGCGAATCTCGCAACCTGAGGTCTCTCAATGAACGCCTTCGCCTTCGTCCGCACGCCATGGCTGCGGCGCGGCCTGTGCACCTGGCTTGCCGCCGTGCTGCTGCTGCCGTCGCTGCTGGGCTGCGCCCACCAGCCCGCACGCCCGGCCACCGTGGAGCTGTCGGGCATCGTGGTGGACGACGCGCGCGTGGCCCGCAGGAACGAGACCGGCCTCGTCACCATCTGGCGCGATGGCCAGCGCCTGGAGGGGGTCGCCGGCATGCCGCTGCGCACCGGCGACCGTGTGGACACCGGCCCTTCAGCGACAGCCGTCATCCGCTACCCCAGCGGCAGCGAGCTGCTGATGCGCCCCGGCAGCAGCGGCCGCATCGGCTCGCTGACCGAGTTCGTCGGCAGCGTGTTCGCCAAGATCCGCGGCGCCTTCCAGGTGGAGACGCAGTTCGTGCGCGCCGCGGCACTCGGCACCCAATACCTCGTCACCACCGGGCCCAACGGCCAGGCGACCGTCACCGTGTACGACGGCCGCGTGCAGGTGGATTCCCTCGTCGGCGCCTGGGCCCCCGTCATCATTGCGCCCGGCATGGCGGCCCACACCCTGCCGCGCCGGCTGGAGCAGCGGCCCGCCGTGCCGGACGACGTGCAGCGCACCCGCGACTGGGTGGAGCGCACCGAGAAGATGGTCGCGCCCCGCGGCGGCGGCGCAGGCCAAGCCATCGCGATCGCCGCCATCTTCACCGCGGCGGCCGCGGTGATGATCGCCAACAGCCACGACAAGCCGAGCCAGCCCGATAACCCCAACCCACCACCCGCCACCCAAGGCCGCGACCCCGCGCGCAACCCGCCCACGCAGCAACAGCGTCCCGGCCCCATCAGCGGCGAGCAACCCACCGGCAGCGACCGCTCCCCCGCCCTGCGCCAATGCCGCGCGCCCCTGCAGGTGACGTGGAACGCGGCGGCCAACGCCAGCGACTACGTCGTCAGCTGGCAGGTGCGCAAGGACCCGAGCGCCCCCTGGAGCGGCAGCTACACGCAAGGCAGTGCCGGCACGTCCGCCGGCATCGCGCCCAACACCGACGGCCTGGTGCGCTGGCAGGTCCAGGCCCGCAACGGCGCCGGCACGGGGCCCGCGTCGGCCTGGCAGTACGTGGCCTGCCAGACGTCGACCATCGTGCGCTGAGCCCCGGGGCGCGTCAAAGCTGCATTGTTTTTGCGCGAGTGCTGTGCGCCAGCGCACAGACGCGCGGCCTGCGCGGGCGGAGCCTCTTGGTGCCATCCCCCAAGCCCACCCATCAGGAGACGAATCATGGCCAACGACAACCACGCTGACGGCACCGCCGACTACAACCCCTTCAGCGACCTGACCAAGACCTTCGAGCAATTCAACGTGCCGGGCGTGGACATGACCACCTTCGTCGAAGCGCGCCGCAAGGACGTCGAAGCCCTGGCCAAGGCCAACCAGATCACCTGCGACGCGCTGCAAGCCCTGGCCAAGGCGCAGACCGACATGCTGACCCGGGCGATGCAGGGCATGCAGGAGTCCGCCAAGACGGCCGTGGCCGGCACCGGCGACGCGGCCAGCCAGGGCGAAGCGGCCCAGCACGCGTGGCGCAAGATGGTGGCCGACATGACGCACCTGGCCTCGATCGCCCAGCGCGCCCAGGTGCAGGCCGTCAAGGGCCTGACCGAGCGCGCGAACGAGAGCGTCGGCGAGATGAAGGCGCTGGTGCGCGTGAAGTAGAGACCGGTCGGGCTGCCGCTGCTTCAACCCTGATCCAGGGCCTGTTGTTTCGAGCCGGATTTCACGCCCATCGCTTGTGATCCGGTGCTGAGCGATGGGAAGATCCAGCAGCTAGGGAAGAACCGCGCCAAGAGAGCGAATGCTCCATGAAGGCGGCGTTCACATCGAACGCGGGAAGGAGCTCCCCATGCCGGGCAAAAGAAGAGCGGCCGCCGAGATGGCGGAGCGGGCAAAGCGCCGGCACGAGGGCCTGCTTGCATGACCCCGTCTGAATCCACCCGCCTGCACCGGCGTGTCGCGGGCCTTGTCGCCGCAGGCCTGGTGGCTGCGGGGGTGGTTTTGACGCCGCTGGCGAAGAACCCGCTCCCGGCCGTGCCCAGCTACATGCTGGCATTCGGCTTCGCGATGGTCGTGACCAATCTGCTGCTGGCCGGCCTGATGTTCAGTCGCGGGGTCAGCGAGCGCAGCAAAGGCTCGATCGAGTTGGGCGCTGCCTATTGGTTCGTCGCCGTCCTCTTCGTGCCCCTCATTGCGGCGTTCCCGGACGCGGTCCTGCCCGGCGGCTCGCTGATCGGCAGCAAGATCAGCGCCGTCTGGCTTTGGTCGTTCTGGCACGTCGGCTTTGGGGCGCTGGTGCTGCGCTATGCGCTGGCCGCCCGAAAGCGCGAAAGGACCGAATCGCACGCCGCGCTGCCACGGGCCGGCGAGAGCGTCTCGCGGCAGCTCGGCCTGGAGATCGTGCTGTGCTGCGCCGCCGTGGCTGCGCTCGCCTGGCTGGGCACGGCGGGCCTGCCGTTGCTGCCTGAAATCTTCCTGGGCCCGCAGGGCCTCTTCGGAGGGGCGGGCATCCTCTCGCCCGCGGCGAGCCTGTTCGTCGACGTGGCCTGCGTGGTCGTCCTGGCGCGGCTGAAGCGGCCGAGCAATGAACAGATCTGGCTGTGCGTCGGCATGGTGGCCGCGTGCTTTGATGTCTGGCTCACCTACCAGGGCACCGCCCGTTTCTCGGTGGGGTGGTACGTCGCCAAGCTCGGCAGCCTCTTCACGACGCTGATCGTGCTGGTGTCCCTGTTCGTCGAGCTGACCGCGCTGTACCGGCGCACCGCCGACATGAACCTCGTGCTGGACCAGCAGGCCCATATCGACGGCTTGACGGGCCTGCCCAACCGCCGCCGCTTCGACCAGACGCTCGAAAGCGAATGCGCCCGCGCCGGGCGTGGCGGTCATCCGGTCTCGCTGCTGCTGATCGACGTCGACTTCTTCAAGCCCTACAACGACCGCTATGGCCACCTGGCGGGAGACGACTGCCTGCGCCTGGTGGCCAAGGCCATCGAGTCCTCGGCACTCCGGCCCAGCGACCTGCCGGCCCGTTACGGGGGTGAAGAGTTCGCGGTCATCCTGCCAATGACGGGCCCTGAAGGCGCGCTGCTGATGGCCGAGCGCATCCGGGAGAGCATTGCCAAGCTGGATGTCGCCCACGCCGACTCCGCTTGTGGCCACATCACGGCCAGCATCGGCATGGCCACGACGCCGGCGACGCGGGCAGACCAAGGGCCCGCGTTGATTGCCGCGGCCGACCGTGCGCTCTACCAGGCCAAGGCGCAGGGGCGCAACAGAACGTGCGCGGCAGCGCCCGGTGCAGAAGCAGGCGGGCATGCGGCGCCCGCGCGCACAGCCCATGCGGCCTCGCTGGACGCCCTGTTGCCGGTGCCGAAAGTTCAAACCTGAGCGCAACGAACGACCGAAAGTTCGAACCACCGCCTACGCAGGCGCAGACGCGCTGCCGGCCTTCTCAGGGCAGCAACATGCCGGGACGCTCAGCCTCCCGCCGTTGCTGCCACCTGCGTTGCACCCGCATGGCCAGGGCGATGGCGAGGAACATGCTCGCGAACGCCATCCAGGCGTAGGGGCGCAGCGTGGGGAGGCCGATGAGGATGAGGCCGTCGTTGGAGCCGGGGATCAAGAGGCTGCCCCAGCCCATCAGCACGCCGCCCGTGAAGCAGCGCAACACTTGCGCCACCCCGGGCCGCGCCGGGCACCAGCGGCCTGCGGTGAGGCCGCCCAGCAGCGCGCCGCCGTAGAGCGCGGCGAACAGCAGCAACGGCAGCAGGCCCGGGCCGCCGTGCATCCGCGCCAGGTCGGCCAGCACATCGGTATAGGCCCAGCTGCCGGCCAGCAGCAGCGTGACGACGAAGCTCGCGCCAATGACGATGGTGGCCGCGTGCGGGCTCCAGACCTTGGCTGCCAGGGCTTGCACGTTGCCCGGCTTGCGCAGCGCCGGCCACAGCCGCCAGCAGGCGTAGCCGATGAACAGCGGCGCCAGCACCGCGGCCCAGCCTTCCAGCGGCGACACATGCGCCAGCGCCTGCGCGGCCGGGCGGGCGAACAGCGGCTGCACGCTCAGGCAGCCGGCGTAAAAGCCCAGCGGCGTGGCGGCATAGGCCCAGTCGCCCGAGCCCAGGCGCGCGATGGCGCCGAAGACGCAGGCCTGGTTGACCCAGGCGCCCAGGCCCAGCAGCGCACCGCCCGCGACCGTCCAGGCATTGGCCGCAAAGCCCGCGGGCATGCTGCCGGCAATGTGCAGCAGCTCGGCCAGCGCCAGGCCGCCGGCCACCCACAGCGACGCCTCCAGCATGGCGGCCAGGCGATGCGCTCGGCCTTGGTTGAACACCTCGTCCACCGCGGCCACCATGCAGGTGCCGCCGCGCTGGATGGCGTAGCCCATGGCGCCCACGCACAGCAGGGCGATGAACGCGGTGGTGCCCATCACGCGTGGTGCTCGACGACACCCTCGATGGGGTCGGTGGGCTCGCGCCAGGGCGAGCGCTCGATCATCCTCACCGTGTCGGCGTAGCCGGCCTCGCGGCGCGCCTTGACGCCGGCCGGCGTGAAGTCGATGTCCTTGGTGTGGTCCTCCCCCTCCAGGCGGGGCGCCAGCAGGTGGGCCACATGCATGGTGGTGCCGCAGCCCCAGGATGACAGCTCCTTGATGGCGGCGTCGGCTTGCTTGCTTGCGGGCAACGCTTGCGTGAGCTGGCGGATGACGTGGCGCAGGCGGTGGATCTGCTTCTGCCTGGCGATGTGGCTGTCGGCACGGCTGGCGTACTGGATGTCCTTTTGCCGGCCCATGACCTGCCAGATGGACTCGGGCTCGGGCGCGGTCTGGTGCCACACGTTGACGGCAAAGATCAGCGAGTCGCGGCGGCGCCGGTCGTCCAGCACGGCCTCGATGGGCGTGTTGGAGTAGAGGCCCCCGTCCCAGTACGGCTCGCCGTCGATGCGCACCGCCGGGAAGGCCGGCGGCAGCGCGCCCGAGGCCATCACATGCTCCACGCACAAGGCCTCGTACTGGCTGTCGAAGTAGCGCATGGCGCCGGTGCAGGCGTTGACAGCGCCCACGGTCAGCCGCGTGGGGCCTGCCTGCAGGCTTTCAAAGTCCACCAGCTCGGCCAGCGTCGCGCGCAGCGGGTCGGTGCTGTAGTAGGCAGCCGACTCCACGCCCACGTTGGCCCGCACGCCGCGCAGCGCGGCCATGCTGGGCTCGAAGAATGCCGGGATGCCACGCATCACCGTCGTCATGTTGGCCACCCAGTTGCCCATGCCCAGCCAGTCCAGCGGGCCGGCCGTGGTGGCCGGCTGCTCCACGTGCTCCCAGAAGGCGTTGAGCCGGCCCATGCGCTCACCCGGCGCATTGCCCGCGATCAGCGCGGCGTTGATGGCGCCAATGGACGTGCCGATGACCCAGTCGGGCTCGATGCCCGCGTCGTGCAGCGCCTCGTAGACGCCCACCTGGTAGGCGCCGAGTGCCCCACCACCTTGCAGCACCAGCACCACCTGGCCGGGCAGGCCGGGGGGCGATGCGGTGCGGGCTTTGCGGGCCTTGGTGGCGGTGGGTGCGGTGGCGTTCATCGGGCGTCTCGTCTTGGGGTTCTGAAAGCAGGGGTCGCTGAAGAAGGCCGCGGCCTTACATCATCTTTTCCATCGTGGCGGGCTTCTTGTCGTTGACGACGTCGGCGATGGTCAGCTCCACCGGCGTGGCGCCGACGTTCTTCCACCAATGCCTGGTGCCCATGAACTCGCGCGCGATGTCGCCCGTCTTGTGCAGGATGGGCACGCTGCACTTGCTGCTGTACTCGTAGATCTCGCCGCTGTTGACCATGATGAGCGCGGGGCGGTCCTCGTGGCTGTGCAGGGGCACCACGCCGCCGGGAGCGATGGTCATGTGGCGCATGCGCAGGCGGCGCTGGTCGAGCTTCACGTTCTCCTTGGACAGGTCGATGGACGACAGCTCGGTGTCGGTCACGCCCACCGGGGCGGTGGCCGCGCCGGTCAGGGCGTTGGCGGCCACCTTGTCGGCCGGGCATTCGCCGGCATGGGCGCCAATGCCAGCAGTGGCCAGCATGAGGGCAGCGGTGATGAGAGCGAGTTTTTGCATGGGATTTCTCCTTGGGTTGAATGGGCAAAGCCCGGGGGTTATTGCGCCGTCCAGCCGCCTTCGAGGGGCAGGATGGCGCCGGTGATGGAGGCCGCGTCGTCGGAGCACAGGAAGGCCGTGAGAGCGGCCACCTGCTCCACGGTGACGAACTTCTTGGTGGGTTGCGCCGCCAGCAGCACGTTGCGCACCACCTCTTCGGGGCTGATGCCGCGCGCCTTGGCGGTGTCGGGGATCTGCTGCTCCACCAGCGGTGTCAGCACATAGCCGGGGCAGACGGCGTTGACGGTGATGCCGCCCTCGGCCACTTCCAGCGCCACGGTCTTGGTGAAGCCGGCCACGCCATGCTTGGCCGTGACGTAGGCCGACTTGTAGGGGCTGGCCACCAGCGCATGGGCCGAGGCGATGTTGACGATGCGCCCGAAGCCCTTCTTCTTCATCGCCGGCAGCGCCAGCCGCGTGGTGTGGAAGCACGCCGACAGGTTGATGGCCAGGATGGCGTACCACTTGTCGACCGGGAACTCGTCCACCGGCGCCACGTGCTGGATGCCGGCGTTGTTGACGAGCAGGTCGATGCAGCCGAACTCGGACAGCGCCTTGCCCATCATGTCTGCTATGGCCTCGGGGCGGCTCATGTCGGCGCCGTCGTAGCGCACCTGCACGTCGTAGCGCTCGGCCAGTTCGTCGCGGAGGCGCCCTATGGCACCGGGCTCGCCGAAGCCGTTGAGGATGACATTGGCGCCCTGGGCCGCCAGGGTGCGGGCGATGCCCAGGCCTATGCCCGAGGTGGAGCCCGTGACGAGGGCGGTCTTGCCGATGAACATGATGGGTTGCTCCTAGGGTTGGGTGGGTTGTGAGGGTTGTGTGGGGGGCGGCAGGTCGACGTCGCTCGTGCGCGTGAAGCGCAGGTGCGTGATGTCCGCAGGGAAAAAGAGGCTCCACGTCCACTCCACCCAGATGCGCACCTTGCGGCCCAGCGTGGGCATGCGCATGAGGTAGTAGGCCCGCCACGCCAGCCAGGCCGGCAGGCCGGTCAGCTTGATGCCGAAGACCTGGGCCACGCCACGGTGGTGGCCGGTCGTGGCCATCATTCCGCGCGACACATGGTTGAAGGGGCGCGTGGACTGGCCGGCGATGTGCCTGAGCAGGTTGCGCGCCAGTTGCTGCGCCTGGGCCACGGCGAACTGCGCGGTGGGCGGGCAGGGCTGGCCGTCGGCCAGGTTGAGCGTGGCCGCGCAGTCGCCAATGGCCCACAGGCGCGGCCTGCCCTGCACCTGGCCGTCGGGGTCGGTCACGATGCGGCCGCGCAGCGTCTCAACGCCCAGGCGCTCCACCAGCGGGTTGGCGCGTGCGCCTATGGTGCAGACGACGGTGGCCGAGGCCACGCGGTCGCCGCTGGCCAGGTCCACGCCATAGGCGTCCACGCGGGCGGCCTTGGCACCCAGGCGCACGTCCACGCCACGCGCGGCCAGCGACTTGGCGGCCGACGCGCCCAGTGCGGCAGGCAGCTCGGGCAGCAGGCGGTCGCCGTCATGCAGCAGCGACACGCGCAGCTCATGCGCCTGCACGCGCGGGTAGCAGCGGTGCGCGCTGCGGATGAAGTCCACGATGGCGCCGGCCACCTCCACGCCCGAGAAGCCGCCGCCGATGACGACGAAGTGCCCCAGCGAGCGCCGGTGCGCCTTGCTGTGGCTCAGCTCGATGTGGGCCAGCCGCTGCAGCAGCCGGTTGCGGATGTGCATCGCGTCGCCCACCAGCTTGAGCGGCAGCGCATGCTCGGCCAGGCCCGGGATGATGTTGAGGTTGGCGCGCTGCCCGAAGGCCAGCACCAGGTGGTCGAAGCGCATCTCCAGCGGGCCGGCCAGCGTGGAGCACGAGAGCGTCCTGCTGTCATGGTCCACACGCTCCAGCCGGCCCATGATGAAGCGGGTGGTCACCAGCATCTCGCGGATGGGGGCGATGACGTGCTCCGGGAACACGGCCGCGCCCACCACCTCGGCCAGCATGGGGTTGAAGGTGGTGTAGCTCTCTTCGCTCAGCAGCACGAGCTGCCAGCCGGCGGGGAGCTGTGCTTCCAGCGTGCGGGCCAGCGTGGTGCCGGCAAAGCCGCCGCCGGCGATCACGAGTGTCTTGAGCGGCGGTGTAGGGGGTGGGTTGGAGGTGTTCATTGGGCTTCTCGGCAACGGGGAGAAGCTTAGGAATCGGGCCTCCAACGCGGAAATCGCAACAATTCATCGCGCCATCGGCGGCGGTTATCGGCGACGTGCTTTTTCACTGAAAGGTTTTGCCTCCCTGCGCGACACAGGTGCGCATGGAGCTCTACCAGATCCGCTATTTCCTGGCCGTGGCCGACACGCTGAACTTCACGCGTGCGTCGGAGCGGTCCTTCGTGTCGCAGCCCGCCCTGACGAAAGCCATACAGCGGCTGGAGGAGGCCATCGGCGGGCGGCTGTTCGACCGCACCAAGAACTCCGTGCAGCTCACCGAGCTGGGCCGCGGCATGCTGCCCAACTTCCGCCAGATCTACGAGACCGCCAACCACGCCCGCGAGGAGGCCCGGCGCCTCACGCGCGTGCAGCGCGAGGTGGTGCGCGTGGGCGTCATGTGCACCATCGACTTCCACCAGGTGCTGCCCGGCTTCGTGGAGAGCCAGGAGGGCCGCACCGAGGTGGAGCTGAGCTTTCGCGAAGGCAACCTGGAGGCGCTGAGCGACGCGCTGGACCAGGGCGACGTGGACGTGGGCATCATGTGCTCGCCCTACGAGATGCCCAAGCGCTTCACCGCCACCCCGCTGTTCAGCGAGGACTATGTGCTGGCCATCGGCGACGACCACCGCTTCAGCGGCCGCGCGAGCGTGGAGATGGCCGAGCTCAACCGCGAGCGCTACTGCGAGCGCGTCATGTGCGAGTTCTCCACCTACATTGAGCGCCTGCTGCGCGACCGCGGCGTGCGGCTGGAGGTGGTGCAGCAGTCAGCGCGCGAGGACTGGATACAGGCCCTGGTGCGCGCCAACTTCGGCGTGGCCTTCATGCCGATCTCCATCGCCAAGGCGGCGCGGCTGGCGTTCGTCACCATGTCCGACGTGCCCATCGTGCGCGAGGTCAGCGTGCTGACCCAGGCCGAGCGGCCCACCAGCGCGGCCCAGCAGGCCGTCATCGACTCCCTCGTGAGCCATGATTGGGTGCCCCCCTAACAGGCATCTGCAAGGCAGCGCTTTGTAAACTGGCCCCATCGCGATTGCCATGGGCCGCCATGACGGAATTTGCGCTCCAGGTTGAAACCTTGCGCCCGCACCTGATGCGGTTTGCGCGCGCCCAGTTGAGGAACGACGCCTGGGCCGAGGACGCCGTGTCCGAATGCCTGCTCGCCGCGCTGGAGCGCCCGCAAGCCTTCGCCGGCCAGTCCCAGCTCAAAACCTGGCTGATCGGCATCTTGAAGCACAAGCTGATCGACCAATTGCGCCGCAACACCCGCGAGGCCACCGTGCTGGTGGGTGAGGATGGCGAAGACCTCTTCGACGACCTCTTCCAGGCCGACGGCCACTGGCGCGAGGCGCCGCGCGACTGGGGCGACCCCGACGCCGCCTGCTGCCAGAAGCAGTTCTTCGAGGTGCTGCAAGCCTGCTGCGAACACCTGCCGCCCACGCAGGCCCGCGTCTTCATGATGCGCGAATGGCTGGAGCTGGAGTCCGACGAGATCTGCCGCGAACTGGCCATCACACCCGCCAACCTGTGGGTGCTGCTGCACCGCGCACGCATGAGGCTGCGCGACTGCCTGCAGGCGCGCTGGTTCGACAAGGCGGCCGCATGAGCCTCAAGAACACCCTCACCTGCCGCGAAGCCGCACGCCTGCTGCTCCAAGACGAAGACCACGAAATCCCGCCTGCCGACCGCCTGGCCCTGCAGCTGCACGTGCGCGTGTGCTTCGCCTGCGCGCGCTTCGTCGCCCAGCTCAACCTGATGCGCCGCGCCACCAAGGCTTGGCGCAAGCACAGCGAGAGTGGAGATGACGAGGCCGTCGTTGAATAGCAGCGTCGAGCATCGAGACGCCTTGCCTTGAGGGCCGCCGCGGCTGACGCAGCGGGCGACCTGCACCCGCGGCGGCGCACTCAGCCCGCGCCCTTCTTCCGCCTGGCAGCGCGCCGGGGCCGCGGCCCCACCAGTTCCTCCTGGCTCAGCACGTACTCGGCGTTGTCGCTGAGCCGCTGCACGGCCAGGTCGATGAAGGCGCGGGCGCGGGCGGGCTGGGACGTGCGGCTGCCGAAGTAGACGAAGTAGCTGGCGATGTCGGGCATGTGCTGGCTGAGGATGGGCACCAGCAGGCCCGCGCGGATGTAGGGCGCGGCCGTGACGCCCGCGAGCTGGCCCAGCACCTTGCCGGCCAGCACGGCCTGCAGCTCGAAGATCTCGTCGTTGCTGCAGATGGCGGGCACCACCGGCTGGTCCACCTCCTGGCCGCCCAGCTTCACGTGCCAGGGCACCACGCGGCCCGTGCCGGGATGGCGGAAGGCGCTGCAGCGGTGCTCAGCCAGTGCCGCCAGCGAGTCGGGCACGCCGTGCTCGCGCAGGTAGGCCGGCGAGCCGCAGATCACCATCTGCAAGGGGAACAGCCGCCGCGCGATGACGCCCTCGTGCGGCGAGGCCCCCAGCCGAAAGCCCACGTCCACGCGGTCCTCCACCCAGTTGCCCACGCGGTCCTCCAGCAGCACGTCGGGCTGTATGCCGGGGTGCAGCTCGCAGAACTCCTCCACCAGCCGCCACAGCACGGGCTGGAAGGTGGTGCGCGGGCCCGCAATGCGCAAGGGGCCGGAGAAGTCGCCCTTGGCCGAGCGGGCTTTCTGCAGCGCCCGCTGCATGCCCAGCACCGCGGGCTGCACGTCCTCCAGCAGGCGCTGGCCCGCGTCGGTGAGCGACATGACCCGCGTGGTGCGGTGGAACAGCCGCGCGTCCAGGTGCACCTCCAGCTGCGCCAGCGCCTTGCTCGCCGCCTGCGGGCTGATGCCCAGCGCCTGCGCGGCCTTGCGCAGGCTGCCCAGCTCGGCGGCCTGGATGAAGGTGGAAATGGACCGCAGCTCGTTGATCGCCATGGGGCCATTGTCATCAGATTGATGCCAATCCAACAACCTCTCTGTCACTATCCGAATGCGAGTGTGGTGCCTAGAGTTCGTGGCATGGCAACCTCCCACGCCCCTGCGGCCACCGGCACCAGCACGGTGCTGGCCATCATCGTGGCCAGCTACCTGATGATCGTGGTGGACATCTCCATCGTCATCACCGGCCTGCCGCAGATCCAGCGCACGCTGGGCTTCAGCGCGGCGCAGCTGTCCTGGGTTACCAACGCCTACACGCTGGCCTTTGGCGGCCTACTGCTGCTGGGCGCCCGCGCGGGCGACATCCTCGGGCGGCGGCGCATGTTCATCGCCGGGCTGGCGCTGTTCACGGGGGCGTCCATGGCCATTGGCGTGGCGCAGTCGGCTGCTTGGTTGCTGGTGGCGCGCGCCATCCAGGGTGCGGGTGCCGCGGTGCTGGCGCCGTCCACGCTGGCGCTGCTGTCCACGCACTTTGCCGAAGGGCCGGCGCGCACGCGGGCGCTGTCGCTGTACGCGGCCGCGGCCGGCGTGGGTGCCACGCTGGGCCTGGTGCTGGGCGGGCTGTTCGCCGACCTGGTGTCGTGGCGCGCGGGCTTCTTCATCAACCTGCCCATAGGCCTTGTGCTCATCGCCGCGGCGCGGCGGCACATTGCCGAGACGCCCACGCGCCCCGGCCGCTTTGACGTCATCGGCGCGGCCAGCTCCACGCTGGGGCTGATGGCACTGGTCTACGGCCTGGTGCGCGCCGCCGAGGACGGCTGGCACGACGCGCTGACGCTGGTGGCCCTCGCGGTTGGCGCACTGATGGTGGCCGCCTTCGTGTGGGCACAGGGGCGCGCCAGCCAACCCATCTTGCCGCTGCGCCTGCTGGCCAGCCGCGAGCGCGCGGGTGCCTATGCGGCCCGCATGCTGTTCATGGCCGGCGCGGTGGGCTTCTGGTTCTTCTCCACGCAGTTCCTGCAAGGCGTGCTGCACCTGCGGCCGCTGTATGCGGGCCTGGCCTTCCTGCCGGTCACGCTGCCCAACTTCGCGTCGGCTGTTGCCGTGCCGCGGCTCGCGCGCCGCTGGGGCAACGGCGCCCTGCTGCTGGCGGGGCTGGCGCTCGGCGTGGTGGGGCTGTTGTGGCTGGGCCAGGCCAACGCGCAGGCCATCTACTGGGCCCACGTGGCGCCGCCCATGGGGCTCATCGGGCTGGGCCAGGGCCTGCTGCTGGGGCCGCTGACGGCAGCCGGTGTGGCCGGCGTGGCGCGCGAGGACGCGGGCGCGGCCTCCGGTCTCGTCAACGTGGCGCACCAGTTGGGCGGCGCCTTGGGGCTGGGCGTGCTGGTGCTGGTGTTTGCGGGCGCGGCGCCAGCCGGCGCGCATGACGTCCAGGCCCTCGCGCACCGCATCGCCGCAGTCATGGACGTGGGCGCGCTGCTGCTGGCCCTGGCGTTCATCGTGGCCTGGGCTTGCATCGTGCGGCCGCGCCACCGCCTCTCGCTTCAAAAGGAAAACCCCGCATGAAGACCCTGCTTTCCATGGCGCTCGCGGGCGCGGCCAGCGCCGCGATTTCGCAAACGCCCGCCGTCACGGTGCGCACCGCCGCATCCTCATCCGCCACCACCGGGGCCAACGAGTTCTTCACCGGCACCGCGCGCATCACCTCGCCCTTCCAGGCCCTGCCGCCGGGCCGGGCCAGTGGCGCCACGGTGACCTTCGAGCCCCGCTCGCGAACCGCCTGGCACACCCATCCACTGGGGCAGACGCTCATCGTTACGGCCGGCGTGGGCCTGGTGCAGCAGGCAGGGCAGCCGGCGCAGGTGATGCGGGTGGGCGACGTCGTCACCATCCCCGCCCACGTGCGCCACTGGCACGGCGCCGGCCCCGAAGGCGCGATGACGCACGTGGCCATTGCCGAGAAGGAGGACGGCAACTCGGTGGCCTGGGAGACCACGGTCAGCGACGCCGACTACGCCGCCGCGCTGGCCAGCACGGGCCTCGCCACGCAGCCCAAGGCCGTGGCGCCAACCTCCGAGACGCTCTCGGCCCGGCAGCAGGCCATCCCCCTCATCGCGGCGGCCATGGCGGCCAGCGACAGCCCTAAGCTCAACGCCGCACTGGCGCGGGGCCTGGATGCGGGCCTGACGATCAGCGAGGCCAAGGAGGTGCTGGTGCAGCTCTATGCCTACGCGGGCTTTCCCAAGAGCCTCAACGCACTTGGGGAATTGATGAAGCTGGTGGAGGCGCGCAAGCAGCGCGGCATCCACGACGCCCCAGGCCGCGAACCCAGCCGCGCCGTGCCCACCGGCCCCGAGTTGATCGCGCGGGGCCACGCCAACCAGACCGAGATCTCCGGCGGCCCCGTGCAAGGCGCGGTGTTCGACTTCGCGCCCGCCATCAACCAGTTCCTGCAAGCCCATTTGTTCGGCGACATCTTCGAGCGCGACAACCTCGACTGGCAAAGCCGCGAGCTGGCCACCGTCGGCGCGCTCGCGGCCATGCCGGGCGTGGAGGCACAACTGCGCTCGCACATGCGGGCCAGCCTGCGCGTGGGCCTGACGGCCGCGCAGTTGCGGCAACTGGCGCAACTGCTCGCCAAGGACGGCGACGACGCCGCCGCTAAGCGCGCGAACGAGGCCCTCACCGCCGCCACGAAAGGCTGACCCATGAGAACCACCCTAACTATTTTGTCAACCGCCATCGCTATGACCGGCTGCGCCACCCATCCAACCACCGCCCCCCTGGTGATCCAGTCCCAGGAAAGCTTCGCCATCGGCGGCACCGTGCAACGCACGCCGGGCAGCTACGACAACAACAAGCCCACGGCCGCGGGCCAGAGCTTTCATGGCGACCACCTCTACGCCTTCCACCAGGTGCCGCAGTCGCCCAAGGCCTTGCCCATCGTCATGCTGCACGGCGCCTTCCAGTCGGGCCGCAGCTGGGAGACCACGCCCGACGGCCGCGAGGGCTTCCAGACGCTGTTCCTGCGCCGCGGCTTCCCCGTCTACGTGGTGGACCAGCCCCGCCGCGGCCGCGCCGGCAACAGCACGGTCGCCGCCACCGTGGAGCCCACGCCCAACGACCAGCTCTTCTTCGACCAGTTCCGCCTCGGCAAGTGGCCCAACTACTTCGGCAACGTGCAGTTCAGCCGCGAGCCGCAGGCGCTTGAGCAGTTCTTCCGCTCCGTCACGCCCAACACCGGCGCCTATGACGCGGGCGTCATCTCCGACGCCATGGCTGCACTGTTCGCCCGCACCGGCCCGGCCATCCTGTTCACGCACTCGCAAGGCGGCGGCCCGGGCTGGCTGGCGGCGATCAAGAGCACGAACGTCAAGGCCATCGTCGCCTTCGAGCCCGGCAGCGGCTTCATCTTCCCGCCGGGCGAGCTGCCGCCGGCCATGCCCAGCGCCGCGGGCACGCTGTCGCCTGAAGGCGTGCCGCTGGCGGACTTCATGAAGCTCACGCGCATCCCCATCGCCGTCTACTACGGCGACAACTTCCCCACCGAGCCCACCACCGAGCGCGGCCAGGACAACTGGCGCGTGCGCCTGGCCATGGCGCGCCTGTGGGTGGACGCCATCAACCGCCACGGCGGCGACGCACGCCTCGTGCACCTGCCCGAGATGGGCATCCGCGGCAACACGCACTTCCTGATGTCCGACCTCAACAACGTGCAGATCGCCGACCTCGTGTCCGCCTTCCTCGCCGACAAGAAGCTGGACCGGGCCGAATGATCGTCAACGCAACCCGGCGCGAGTTCCTCTCGGCCGCCACCCTCGCCATTCCTGCCATGACCCTCACCACCCCCGCCACCGCTGCCGGCTACAAGCAGAACCCCTTCACGCTGGTCTATGCCGGCGCCCTCACGAGCAACGAGCCCGGCCAGGTCCACATCCACCCGGTGACCTACAAGCTCAACGGGCTGGACATCGTCGCCAACGTCTACACCCCGCCGAACTACGACCCCGCCAAGCGCTACCCCGCCATCGTCGTGGCCCACCCCAACGGCGGCGTGAAGGAGCAGGTCGCGGGCCTGTATGCCCAGCACCTGGCCGAGCAAGGCACCATCACCATCACCGCCGACGCGGCCTACCAGGGCGGCAGCGGCGGCCGCCCGCGCAGCGTGGACAAGCCCCAGTTCCGCACCGAAGACATCCACGGCACGGCGGACTTCATCACTCGCTACCCCGGCGTGGACGCCACGCGCCTGGGCCTCTTCGGCATCTGCGGCGGCGGGGGCTATGCGCTGTCAGCCGCCAAGACGGACAAGCGCTTCAAGGCCGTCGCCACGCTCAGCATGTTCAATTCCGGCCGGGTGCGCCGCAACGGCTTCGCCGACTCGCAACTCGCCACCGTGCAGCAGCGCCTCAAGCAGGCCTCCGACGCCCGTGTGCAGGAGAACGCCGGCGGCCCCATCCTGTATGCCGGCGACGCCGACATGACCGACGCGCAGATCGCCGCCCTCCCCTTCGAGATGTACCGCCAGGGCTACGAGTACTACTGGCGCACGCACGCCCACCCCGGCTCCACCTTCAAGTACACCCAGAGCAGCCTGCTGGACCTGATGCGCTGGGACGCCACCGACCAGATCGACCTCATCGAACAGCCCCTGCTGATGATCGCCGGCACCCGGGCCGACAGCCTCTACATGACCGAGGCCGCCTTCGCCCAGGCCACCGGCGCCAAGGACAAGGAGCTCTTCAAGATCGAAGGCGCCACGCACATCGAGACCTACTGGGTGCCCCAGTACGTACAGGCCGCGCTGGGCAAGCTGGCGCCGTTCTACGCCAGGATCTTGTGAGGCGAGGCGCCTGAGGCCGCCATCTCCTCGCCATCCCGCCGGTGCGCCCACCGGTACAGCAGCGGCAGCACGAGCAGCGTCAGCGCCGTCGACGACAGGATGCCGCCGATGACGACCGTGGCCAGGGGCCGTTGCACCTCGGCACCGGTGCCGGTGGCGATGGCCATGGGCACGAAACCCAGCGATGCGACGAGGGCCGTCATCAGCACCGGGCGCAGGCGCGTGAGCGCCCCTTCCCGGATGGCTTCGTCCAGGCCCTTGCCCTCCTCGCGCAGGCTGCGGATGAACGACAGCATCACCAGGCCGTTGAGCACCGCCACGCCCGACAAGGCGATGAAGCCGACCGCCGCCGAGATCGACAACGGGATGCCGCGCAACCACAGCGCCAGCACGCCGCCGGTGAGCGCAAACGGGATGCCGGTGAACACCAGCAGGCCGTCCCTGGCGTTGCCGAACATCGTGAAGAGCAAGGCGAACACCATGGCCAGCGCCAGCGGCACCACGATCTGCAGGCGCCGTGAGGCGGACTGGAGCTGCTCGAAGGTGCCGCCCCAGGCGGTCCAGTAGCCGGCAGGCACCTTCACGTCGGCCATGGCAGCCTGCGCGTCGGCCACGAACGAGCCCAGGTCGCGCCCCGTCACGTTGGCGCTGACGACCACCCGGCGCTTGCCGTTCTCGCGAGACACCTGGTTGGGCCCCGGCGCCACGTCGAACGCCGCCACTTCGCCCAGCGGGATGTACGAGGCGCGCCCTTCCCCGCCGGCCTTGGGCAAGGGGATGGGCAGCCGCTTGAGCGCCTCCACGTCCTGCCGCACCTCGTCCGGCAGCCGCACGAGGATGTCGAAGCGTCGGTCACCCTGGAAGAAGGTACCGGCCTCGCGGCCACCCACGGCGGTCGCCACCGCCTCCTGCACGTCGGTCATGTTCAAGCCGTAGCGCGCCGCCTTGGCGCGGTCGATGTTGACCGACAGCATGGGCAGGCCCGTCGTCTGCTCCACCTTCACCTCGGTGGCGCCGGGCACCTTTTGCAGCGCCGCGGCGATCTCGTTCGCCGTCTTGTTGAGCTGCTCGTTGTCGTCGCCGAAGACCTTGACGGCCACGTCCGAGCGCACGCCGCTGATGAGCTCGTTGAAGCGCAGCTGGATGGGCTGCGAGAACTCGTAGTTGCTGCCGGGCACCTTGGCGGCCTCCTCGCGGATGGCGGCCAGCAGCTCGTCGCGGGTCTTGCGCGGCTCGGGCCACTCGTCCATGGGCTTGAGCATGATGTAGCCGTCGCTGATGTTGGGCGGCATCGGGTCCGCCGCGATCTCGGCCGTGCCGGTGCGGGCAAAGATGCGGGCTATCTCGGGGAACCTGGCCTTCAGCGTGGCCTCCAGCTGCTTTTGCATCTCCACCGACTGCGTGAGGCTGGTGCCCGGGATGCGCAGCGCCTGGATGGCGAAGTCGCCCTCGTTGAGGTTGGGCACGAACTCGCTGCCCAGCCGCGTGGCCACGACGGCCGAGAGGGCCACCATGACCGCGGCAAACGTCATCACGACGGGCGCATTGGCGAGCGTGCCTTTCAGCGCGGGCTCGTAGAGTCGCTTGGCCCAGGCCATCAGGCGGTTCTCCTTCTCGGTCACGCGCTCGCCGATGAAGAGGGCCACCGCCGCGGGCACGAAGGTGACCGACAGCAGCATGGCGCCCAGCAGCGCCAGCAGCACCGTGTAGGCCATGGGATGGAACATCTTGCCCTCCACGCCGGTCAGGGCCAGGATGGGCACGTAGACCACCATGATGATGAGCTGCCCGAAGAGCAGCGGCCGCCGCGCCTCCCTGGCGGCGGCGAACACCTCGTCAAAGCGCTCGGCGCGCGTGAGCGCCCTGCCCTTGCTCGCCTGCACATGCGCCAGCCGCCGCACGGCGTTCTCGATGATGACCACCGCGCCGTCCACGATGATGCCGAAGTCCAGCGCCCCCAGGCTCATCAGGTTGGCGCTGATGCCATACCTCACCATGCCCGTGAAGGTGAACAGCATGGACAGGGGGATGACCATCGCCGTGATGAGCGCCGCGCGGAAGTTGCCCAGGAAGGCGAACAGCACCGCGATGACCAGCAGCGCGCCTTCCACGAGGTTCTTCTGCACGGTGCGCATGGCCTTGTCGACCAGCGTGGTGCGGTCGTACACCGTGACCGCCTTGACGCCGGCCGGCAGCGTCTTGTTGATGGCCTCCATCTGCTTGTCCACCGCGCGCGACACAGTGCGGCTGTTCTCGCCCATCAGCATGAAGACGGTGCCCAGCACCACCTCCTGGCCGTTCTCGGTCGCCGCACCCGTGCGCAGCTCGCGGCCCAGCTCCACGGCCGCCACGTCGCGCACGCGTATGGGCTGGCCCTGCGCCGTGCCGATGATGATGTCGCCAATGTCCTCCATGGACTTGACCTGACCGGGCGCGCGCACGAGGTACTGCTCGCCGCGCCGCTCGATGTAGCCGGCGCCGAGGTTGGCGTTGTTCTTCTCCAGCGCGTTGACGACGTCGGCCAGGCTCAGGCCGAAGGCGCCCAGGCGCTCCAGGTTGGGCGCCACGACGTACTGCTTCTCGAACCCGCCGATGGCGTTGATCTCGGTCACGCCCGGCACGTTGCGCAGTTGCGGCTTGACGACCCAGTCCTGGATCTCGCGCAGGTCCGTGGGCGTGTAGGCCGTGCCGTCGGGCTTGGCCGCGCCCTTCACCGCCTCGACCGTCCACAGGTAGATTTCTCCAAGCCCCGTGGAGATGGGCCCCATGCTCGGCGTCACGCCGGCGGGCAGTCGCTCGCGCGCCTCCTGCAGGCGTTGGTTGACGAGTTGCCGCGCGAAGTAGATGTCGGTCCCGTCCTTGAAGATGACGGTGACCTGGGACAGGCCGTAGCGCGACAGGGAGCGCGTCTGCTCCAGGCCGGGCAGGCCGGCCATCACGGTTTCTATGGGGTAGGTGACGCGCTGCTCGGTCTCCAGCGGCGAGTAGCCCGCAGCCTCGCTGTTGACGACGACCTGCACGTTGGAGATGTCGACGACGGCGTCTATGGGCAGCCTGGTGTAGCTGTAGATGCCCAGGCCGGCCATCGCCAGCACGGCGAGCATCACGAGCCAGCGCTGCGCGATGCAGAAACGGATGAGGCGTTCAAACATGGCTCATCCCTCCTCAATGCTCGTGGCCGGCGCTGGCCTTGCCCAGCTCCGACTTGAGGATGAAGGTGTTGCCGGACGCGACCCGGTCGCCCGGCTTGAGGCCGCCCAGCACCTCGACCATGCGGCCGTCGGAGCGGCCCGGCTTGATGGGCACCGCCTCGAAGCCGCCGTTCACGGCCTTGAAGACCATGGCCTGGCCCTCCACGGTCTGCAGCGCTACAGCCGGCACGGTGAGCGCAACGTCCTGGTTCTCGCCGTAGACCGAGACGGTCACGAAGAGGCCCGGCCGCCAGGCGCCGTCGGGGTTGGTCAGCGTCACGCGGGCACGGGCGGTGCGGGTCTGCTCGCCCAGCAGCGCGCCGACGTAGGAGATGGTGCCCTCCACCTTGCTCTCGAACGCGGTGGACGACACCGACACCCGCTGGCCCACGCGCACCGTGGCCAGGTCCTTGGGCGCGACGTTGAACTCCGCCCAGACCGAGCGCAGGTCGGAGATGGTGAAGATGCTGGCGTCTTCCTTGACCGCCTCGCCCAGCGCCAGGTGCTTCTCCACCACCGTGCCGTCGAACGGCGCGCGCAGCTCGAAGCGGTTGAGGCTCGCGGACGCACCCGCCGCGCCCACGGCCGCGAGCTTTTGCGTCGCGTTGCGGACGGCGATGTCGGCCTCGCGCAGGGCCGACTGGGCCTGCAGGTAGTCCTGCTCGGCAGAGATCTTCTCCTGCCAGAGCTTCTTCTCGCGCTCGAAGGTGGCGCGCGCCGCGTCGCGGCGCTCCTGGGCGGTCAGCAACTCGCTGCGCTGCTCCGACAGCGCGTTGCTCGCGATGACCGCCAGCACCTCGCCCTTGCGCACCGACTGGCCCAGGTTGGCCACCACCTGCTCGGCCACGCCGGCCAGGCGCGGCACCACGTGGGCCGTGCGGTCTTCGTTGAAGCGGATTTCGCCGGTGAACTCGGCCGCGGCCTGCAGCCTCGCGGGGCCGGCGGCCTGCAGCGTGATGCCCGCCTGGGCGGCCTGCTCCGCGCTGAGCTTGACGAGGCGTTCGTCGTGCGCTTCCCTGGCGGCCGGCTTGGTAGCGACGTCTTCGCTGTGCTCGTGGCCGGCTTCGGCCGGGTGCCGTCCGCTCAGCAGCAGCCCGCCACCGGCCAGCAAGCCGGCCAGGACGATGACCGCCATCGCGATGCGCTGTTTCTTGGTGATTGCCATGTTGGTGTTCCGTTCTCAGCGACCGAGCAGGCGGTCGATGGCCGTGGCGGCCTGGTGTGCGGTGGAGAGCGTGCTCAGGTAGCGCGCCCGGGCCTGCAGCAGCGAGCGCTGCGCGTCGATGACGTCCAGGAAGCCGAACTTGCCGGCCTCGAAGCCCTTGGCTGCCGCCTCAAAAGCCTGCTGCGCCGCGGGCAGCACCGTCGACTGCAAGGCCTGCAGCGATGTGCGGGCCATGGACAGCTGCGCGGTCGCCGCCTGCAGCTCGGCACCGACGCGCAGCCGCGCGGCCTGCAACTCGTCCTGCGCCTTGTCGGCCCGCTTGCTGGCCTCCTGGACCGCACCCTGGTTGCGGTCGAACAGCGGCAGCGGGAGCGTCAGGCCCACGATGGCCTGGGTGCGCCCCAGCTCGTTGTCGCGCTTGGCTCCGACGCTCAGCATCACGTCCGGCGTCGCCTTGCTGCGCTCGACGTCCACCAGCGCCTTGCGGCGCTCCACCTCCGCGCGGGCGGCCAGCAGCGCCGGCGCTTCGTCGAGGCGGCTCATCAGCTCGGGCAACGGCGCACGTTCGGGGATGGCGTTGGTGTCGCCCGCCACGCGCGCAAAGCGCGGCTCCGCGTCGCCCCAGAGCGTGGCCAGCGCGTGACGAGCCGTCACCAGCTCGGCTTGCGCTTCGGCGAGTTCGAGCTGTGCGTTGGCCCGGTCCACCTGGGCGCGTGTGGCGTCCACGGGCGAGACCTTGCCGGCCGCCACGCGCCTTGCCACGGCCTGGGCGCCGCTCGCCGCCAGCTCCGCCGAACTGGTGGCGAGCTTCAAGCGCTCCTGCGCGGCCAGCACCGCGAAGTACGCGCCAATGGCCGCCGAGCGCACCTGCGCCCTCGCCTGGGCCAGCTCCACCTGCGCCAGGTCGCGGCCACGCTGCGCCGCGTTGACGCGGGCAACACGCTTGCCTCCCAGCTCCAGCGGGATGTTCAGCGTCGTCGTCGTGGTTCGCGTGGCGCTGCGCGTGTCCTCCACGCTCGCGGCCAGCTCGGGGTTGCGCCACTCACCGGCCTGCCGGACGGCGCCGTCCTGCGCCTCAAGCTCGCGCTGCGCCGCCGACACCACGTAGCTTCGCGATGTGGCCAGGTCCAGCGCCTGTTCCAGGGTGAGGGTGTCCACCGCCAGTTCGGCATGGACGGTGAATGGGCTGAGCAATGCGGCCGCCAGCCCGAGCGGCCAAAGATGTCTTCTCATCGAATCTCAAAGGTTGAAACCTGGGATTCGGCGAGACGGATTGGTGGGGCCTGTTAGCCCTACGGCAATGGGCCGCTGTCCTCCTGTCCCGCCGGCTAGGCGAGACGGCGCCACTGAGGGCGGTCGGGCGCCCGGGTGGGCGCGGACGCATGCGCGTCGGAGGTGGCCGCAGCCAAGGTGGCCGCGAGGCCGGCCGGCCACAGGCCCGCCAAGGCATCGGCGGCCAGGGCCGGGCTGCTGACGTGGCAGGAAGCGCAGTCGCTGTCGACGGCCGGTTTCTTCACCGCGGGCTTCTTCGCGTCCGCGTCGCGCGCGTCCGCCTTGTGCTCATGCGGGTGGTGGCCCAAGTGCTGGGCGCCCTGGGTCGTCGTCTCATGCTCGCAATACGCGGCCACGGCGCCCCATGCCATCTGGAGCGGCAGCAGAAACGACAGCGCCACGAGGAACGCGGCGGTCAGGCGGTGGAGGCGACGGGCAGTCATCAGCACCAGCAGTTTAGCGGCCCGGTCTGCCCGGCACCCGCCTCAGGGTCTTCAATCCCCCAGCAACACCAGCGCCTGCCCGCGCACTCGCGCCTCCTGCATCAGCGCCTGCAGCCGGTCCAGGGCCTGCAGCACGTCCACGCGCCGCACGTTCTCGTACAGCTCCTGGCGCTGCGGCCGGTACTGCGTGCCCATGTGCACCGGCCACTGCGGCGGCTGCGCCTGGGCGGCGGTGCGGGCCTCGGCCATGGCCTTCTCCAGCACGGACAGGCCCGCGGCGTCGTGGAACTCCGCGTCGCCATACAAGTCCACGCTCTTGCCCGTGGCCTCACGCACGCGCTGGAACCAGGGGTGCAGGTACCAGTACACGGCGTCGTGCTGGAACTGCAGGCGGCGTTCGTGCCCGCCTTCGGGGAGGGTGAAGCCAATGTCGAGGGGCATCGCTAGGGATTCCGGTAGGTCGCACCCGGCGTGGTCGTGACAGGGCGAGGGTAGCTAAAAACCAGCAGACAAGGAAAAGGCGCGCAAGGACTATGCTGCCCAATCCCACCGAGAGAGATCCCATGCACGCCAACACCCTCCAGCCCGCGTTCCTGAAATCGCTCATGACGGCGGGCGCGAACCTCGAACTTCAGTTCGCCAGCCTGGCACCCCACGCCAACGAAAGGCTGGCCGCGGCCCTGGAGCTTGCCAAGCACGCCAAGGAAACCGAGCGGTACGTCAAGTTCCTGGCCATCAGTGCCGCCACGCCGGGCATCAAGCACCTGGCCGAGGAGGGTGGCGGGTTCGTCACCTTCTCGCTCGTGAACTGAACCAGGCTGCTGTCCAACGCTTGGCGAAGGGCGCGATTCCCGCGCGGATTTTTGGCCGCGTCATCACGGCCTGGGCCCGCGCAACGCCTTGACGATGGGCTCGGTCCGCTCGTTCAACTCGCCCGTGCCGCCGCAGAAGTTGTCCGCCACCACGTCGCCGGCTAGGCCCGTGTCGTTGCGCCGAGCCACCACGAGGTAGGCCTTGCCCACCTCCCAGTAGCTGCCCAGGCAGTAGCAGCCGTCCTCGGCCACCACGTTCACGCGCGCCGCCTTGGTTGCCCCGCGCAGGCCCTCGGTCACCTGCAGCGTCACCAGCTTGCCGCCGCATTGCGGGCTTTGCTTGGACACGGCCCAGCACGCGTTCCGCGGCTTGTAGGTGCTCTCCTGGACTGCCACGACCGTGCCGACAAAGGCAATCTGTGCGGTCTGCGCAATGCGCTCGGGCGGCTGCTCGGCGCATTGGCTGGCGAAGGCAGGCGAGGCCAGGCAGATCGCAAGGGCAGCGATGCTTTTCATGGGGCCATCTTGCCAGCAGCCGAGGCGGGGCAGCACGGTGCTCGCTTCAGCCCACGCCACGCCGCTGCGCCACCCTCGCGCTGCGCCACGCCTCCTCGCAAAACGGCAGCACATTGAGCAGCAGCGAGACGGCCAGCAGCACCCCCGTGTAGGTCCACGGCGGGTCGGCCTTGAAGCGCAGCCCCCAGTCGGCGGTGTAGCCCGGCCAGTGCAGCAGCGCGAGCGTCTGCGCGGGCGCCAGCGCCAGCAGGCAGGACAGGCCGGCCCACGGCAGCAGGTGCTGGAAGCCGTGCACCCATTGCTCCAGCACGGGAATGCGGCGCTTGGCGAGCGCCACGCGCAGGTCGGCCAGGTAGCTCAGGTCGTGCAGCAGCACCACGCCGATCAGCGCGGCGAGCAGGCCGGCCGTGGGCTGCAGCAGCAGCGCGGCCAGGATGGCGCTGCCCACCAGCACCAGCATGGCCAGGTGCAGCGCCGACTCGGCCAGCCCGGAGCTGAGCTCGATGCGCTGCGCGCGGTGCAGCGCCCAGTCCAGCACGCCGGCGGCCACCAGCAGCGGCGCCCACACGAAGGCGAGCAAGCCTTGCAGCAACCAGGCGGTGTCGTCCATGGCGCGGCGTGTGCTGGCGTTGGGCCTACTCGTCGTTGGGGTGGTTGGCGGACTCGGTGTTGGCGTCCGAGGCGGGGTCGTCCTCGGCGTCGACCTGGCGCTGCTGGCGCGCGCGCTGTTGCTGCTGCTCGGTCGGGCGGGGCTGGAAGTCCGCCTTTTGCTGCTGCGGCGGGTGGCGCCGGCTGCCGGTTGTGGCTTCGCGCGGCGCGGGCTGCTCGCCCTGCTGCTGCTCTTGCTGCTGGGTGGCTTCGGGGCGGGTGGGTGCGGTCATGGCGGTCCTTGAGGGAATGCGAGGCAACGGTGCACGGGGCAACCCGCGTGCCTGCATCAGGTACCGGCCGGCCCGCCGCCCTGGTCCTGCCGCGGCGGTTTGGCGTCGTCGTCATCGTCGTACGTCAGCACCGACAGCTTGCCGTCGCCCTCCAGGAAAGCCGCGCGCACGCGCTTCATGTCGGCGATGCCGGCCAGGCGCAGCTGCGCCTCGACGTCCTCGCGCGTGAGGAACTGCTGGCGCAGGTTGCGCATCAGCATCTGGCCGTCCTTCACCAGCGGCAGCGGATCGGGCTCGGTCAGCTTGTGCAGCAGCGGCCAACGGCAGCTGGCCCAATCCAGCGCGTAGTTCCAGAACACCAGTGTGCCCACGAGGATGAAGCCCTCGGACATGGTCTGGTAGGTGCCCGACATGCCGTTCTGCGCCGCGTCCGCCACGATGACGACGAACAGCACGTCGGCCACGCCCATGGAGCCGCCATCGCGCCGCAGCACGAAGCGAAAGATCAGCAGCAGGAACCAATACATCAACGTGCCGCGCACCACCAGCTCCAGCGGTGGCACGTTGACGGCAAACAGCTCGGCGAAGTCCAGGCCCATGCTCATCTCGCTTGCGCCGTCATGCCGACTTGGCCTGGTGGCAGGCGCCGCGGATGTTCATGCCCGCCAGGCACAGCTGCAGCACGACGAGCGCCCAGGCCTGCGCCTGCACGCCCCACACGATCCACAGCGCATTGCTCAGCAGGAACAACCAGAACCCCAGCCGCCGCCGGCCGGGCTGGCGTGAGGCGACCCACCACGAGGCCGCCACGGTGACGACCATCGCGGGCCATTGCACCCAGGCGAGCCCGTCCATGGCGGCGGGCACGCGTCAACGTGCCCACGCGGACTGAGCCGGCGCGGTACGGGGGGTGGGTGTCGGCATGTCGGGTCTCGGTGGGTCTCGGTGGAAGGGGCAAACCATGCTGTGCCGCGCCGCTCACCCGCCTTGCAGGACGGCCGCTCGCCCGCCCGTAGGCAGGGGCCGGCGGCACGGCGTTTGCCCCTGCCACGATCCACTCACGCAGGATTGCCGTCACCATGGCCACCGTTCCCCACCGCCCCATCGCCGTCATCACCGGCGCGTCCTCCGGCATCGGCCGCGAACTGGCCCACCTGTGCGCCAAGGATGGCTACGACCTCTTCTTGGCCGCGGACGAAGGGCCGCTCGAAGAAGTCGCCGCCCACATGAGGACGCACGGCGCCTACGTCGAGACCGTGCAGGCCGACCTGGCCACCGCCGACGGCGTGGCCCAGCTCGTGGCCGCCGTGGGCCTGCGGCCCGTGCAGGTGCTGATGGCCAACGCCGGCCACGGCCTCGGGCACGCCTTCATGCAGCAGGACTTCATGCAGGTGCGCCACGTCATCGACACCAACATCACCGGCACCATCGACCTGATCCAGCAGATCGGCCGCGGCATGGTGGAGCGGCGCGCGGGCCGCATCCTCGTGACGGGCTCCATCGCCGGCCTCATGCCCGGCAGCTTCCAGGCCGTCTACAACGGCAGCAAGGCCTTCATCGACTCTTTCTGCTACGCGCTGCGCAACGAACTCAAGGACAGCGGCGTCAGCGTCACCTGCCTGATGCCGGGCGTGACGGACACACACTTCTTCGAGCGCGCGGACCTGATGGACACCAAGATCGGCACCGGCAGGAAGGCCGACCCCGCCGACGTGGCGCGCGCCGGCTACGAGGCCATGCTGGACGGCGACAGCGACGTGGTGGCCGGCTGGAAGAACAAGCTGCAGGCCATCCTCGCCAGCGTGATGCCGGCGGAGGTGCTGGCCGAGCAGCACCGCAAGGTGGCCGAGCCCGGCTCCGCCGACAGGTAAGCACACCTAAGATCAGCCGGCCTTGACCTCCGCCCACCCACCCAATCGCCCCGGCTTCGTTCGCGTGCGCGGCGCGCGCGAGCACAACCTCAAGCACGTGGACGTGGACATCCCGCGCGACGCGCTGGTGGTGTTCAGCGGCGTGTCGGGCTCGGGCAAGTCGTCGCTGGCGTTCGCCACCATTTACGCGGAGGCGCAACGGCGGTATTTCGAATCCGTGGCGCCCTATGCGCGGCGGCTGATCGACCAGGTCGGCGTGCCGGCCGTGGACAGCATCGACGGCCTGCCGCCCGCCGTGGCCCTGCAGCAGCAGCGCGGCACGCCCAGCACGCGCTCGTCGGTGGGCAGCGCCACGTCGCTGTCCAGCCTGCTGCGCATGCTCTATTCACGCGCCGGGCACTACCCGCCCAAGCAGCCCATGCTGTACGCGGAGGACTTTTCGCCCAACACGTCGCAGGGCGCCTGCCCCACCTGCCACGGCCTGGGCCGCGTGCACGAGGTGACCGAACGCACCCTGGTGCCGGACGACTCGCTGACGATACGCGAGCGCGCCGTGGCCGCCTGGCCGCCCGCCTGGCACGGCCAGAACCTGCGCGACATCCTGGTGACGATGGGCATCGACGTGGACAAGCCCTGGCGCGACCTGCCGAAGAAAACGCGCGACTGGATCCTCTTCACCGAGGAGCAGCCCACGGTGCCCGTGTACGCCGGCTTCACGCCCGCCGAGACGCGCGACGCGCTCAAGCGCAAGCTGGAGCCCAGCTACCAGGGCACCTTCATGGGCGCGCGTCGCTACGTGCTGCACACCTTTGCCCACACGCAGAGCGCGCTGATGAAGCGCCGCGTGGCGCGCTACATGCTCGCCAGCGACTGCCCCACCTGCGACGGCAAGCGGCTCAAGCGCGAGGCGCTGTCCGTCACGTTCGCGGGGCGGGACATCGGCGAGATGGCGCGGCTGCCGCTGCGCGAACTGGCCGAGGTGCTGGCGCCCATTGCAGCGGGTGAGGCGGGCACGGGCAAGAGCAAGGCCATCAGCCGAGCGACGTCACGCGCGCACACGGCGCAGCGCGTGGCCGCGGGCGGCGCGGCGCATGCCGGCTCGCCGGACGTGCGGCGCACGCCCGAGCAGTCCGAGGAGAAGCGCATCGCCGCGCAGCGCATGGCGCAGGACATGCTGGCGCGCATCACCACGCTCAACGAGCTGGGCCTCGGGTACCTGTCGCTGGACCGCGCCACGCCGACGCTCTCGTCGGGCGAGCTGCAGCGGCTGCGGCTGGCCACGCAGATCCGCTCCAACCTCTTCGGCGTCATCTATGTGCTGGACGAACCCTCCGCCGGCCTGCACCCCGCCGACGGCGAGGCGCTGCTGGGCGCGCTGAAGGACTTGAAGGCCGCCGGCAACTCGCTCTTCATCGTCGAGCACGACGTGGAGCTGATGCGCGAGGCCGACTGGCTGGTGGACGTGGGGCCGGACGCCGGCGAGCGCGGCGGCGAGGTGCTGTACAGCGGCCCGCCCACGGGGCTGCGCGAGGTGCCCGCTTCGCGCACGGCCGCCTACCTCTTCCCCACCCGGCGGCCCGCCGCCCGCCCGCGCCGCGAGCCTCGCGGCTGGCTCAAGCTCGAAGGCGTCACGCGCAACAACCTGCGCGGGCTGAGCGCTGCGCTCCCGCTGGGCTGCTTCGTTGCCGTCACGGGCATCTCGGGCTCGGGCAAGTCCAGCCTCGTGAGCCAGGCGCTGGTGGACCTGGTGGGCCAGGCGCTGGGCCATGAGCCGCCGGTGCCCGACGGGGACGAGGACGACGACGACATGGCCGGCGAAGTCACGCACGGCCACATCGCCGCCGGCGCCGAGCACATCCGCCGCCTCGTGAAGGTGGACCAGAAACCCATAGGCCGCACGCCGCGCTCCAACCTGGCCACCTACACCGGCCTGTTCGACCACGTGCGCAAGCTCTTCGCCGCCACGCCCGCGGCGCGCACCCGGCACTTCGACGCGGGCCGCTTCTCGTTCAACGTCGCCAAGGGCCGCTGCGAGACTTGCGAGGGCGAGGGCTTCGTCAGCGTGGAACTGCTGTTCATGCCCAGCGTCTACGCGCCCTGCCCCACCTGCCACGGCGCGCGCTACAACGAGCCCACGCTGAAGGTGCAGCTGCGCGGCAAAAGCATTGCCGACGTGCTGCGCATGACGGTGGACGAAGCCGCCTCCTTCTTCGCGCAGGACGCTGCGCTGGCGCGCCCGCTCACGCTGCTGCAGCAGATCGGCCTGGGCTACCTGCGGCTTGGCCAGCCCGCCACCGAGTTGTCCGGCGGCGAGGCCCAGCGCATCAAGCTCGCCACCGAGCTGCAGCGCGCCCAGCGCGGGCAGACGCTGTACGTGCTGGACGAACCCACCACCGGCCTGCACCCGCAGGACGTTGACAAGCTGCTGGCGCAACTCCATGGCCTGGTGGACGCGGGCAACACCGTCGTCGTGGTGGAGCACGAGATGCGCGTGGTGGCCGCGAGCGACTGGGTCATCGACGTGGGCCCGGGCGCCGGCGCCGAGGGTGGGCGCATCGTGGCCGAGGGCCCGCCCGAGACCGTGGCGGCCGCACCTGGCAGCCGCACGGCCCGCTTCATCGCCAAGGCGCTGGCCGGGCGGGGGTGAAGGCGCCGCGGGGGCGCCACGGGGGCGTGCCACCCGGCACGGCGTTTGCCCGGCTGAAGCTTCCCAACTTCAGGAGCCCCCCATGCCCCGAGGCGACAAATCCGCTTACACCGACAAGCAAAAACGCCAGGCCGAGCACATCGAAAGCGGCTACGAGCACCGCGGCGTGCCCAAGGACGAGGCCGAGCGCCGCGCCTGGGCCACCGTCAACAAGGAGACCGGCGGCGGCAAGAAGTCGGGCTCCGGCCGCGGCCAGCCCGAGAACCACGAGCCCTCGCGCAAGGGCGGCCGCATCGGCGGCCCGCGGGGCGGCGCCGCATCCGCCAGCCGCACGGCGGCCGAGCGCTCGGCCTCAGCCAAGAAGGCGGCCGAGACGCGCAGGCGCAACGCCGCGGCCCGCAGCCACGCGCACCACTGACACCCTTCCCCACCGGAGAACGCCATGTCCGACGACAAGACCAAGACCGGCGGCCAGGACCGCCAACGCATCAACGTCCACGAAGACTACGAACTGCGCGACTGGGCGCAGAAGTTCGGCGTCAGCCCCGAGCAGCTCAAGGCCGCCGTCGCCCGCGTGGGCGACCGTGCCGACGAGGTGGAGCGCTTCCTGAACGCCGGCGCGAGCTGAAGCGCGGGCCGCCGCCGTGCGCGTCGCCACCTGGAACATCAACAACGTCGTCCGGCGGCTGCCCCTGCTGCTGGACTGGCTGGCCCGCACCCAGCCCGACGTCGTCGCGCTGCAGGAGCTGAAGGCGCCCACCGAGGCCTTCCCCACCGAGGCCCTGCGCGAGGCCGGCTATGCGTCGCTGGTGGTGGGCCAGCGCACCTGGAACGGCGTGGCCCTGCTGGCGCGCGGCCACAAGATCGTGGAAGTGGCGACGAAGTTGCCGGGCGACGCCAAGGACAAGGAGGCCCGCTACGTGGAGGCCGCCATCGACGGCGTGCTGTTCGCGTGCCTGTACCTGCCCAACGGCAACCCGCAGCCGGGGCCGAAGTTCGACTACAAGCTGCGCTGGTTCGCGCGGCTGCAAAAGCGCGCCGCGGCGCTGTGGGCCAGCGGTGAGCCCGTGGTGCTACTGGGCGACTGGAACGTCGTGCCCACCGACGCCGACATCTACAAGCCCGACACCTGGCGAGACGACGCGCTGCTGCAGCCCGAGCCCCGCGAAGCTTTCGCCCAGGTGCTGGCCCAGGGCTGGACGGACGCCATCCAGGCCACCCACCCCGGCCAGGTGCCCTTCACCTTCTGGGACTACCGCCGCCGCCGCTGGGAGCGCGACGCCGGCCTGCGCATCGACCACATCCTCCTCAGCGCCCGCCTGAAGGTCGTGACCGCGGGCGTGGACAAGGCAGAACGCGGCAAGGACAGCCCCAGCGACCACGCGCCCGTGTGGGCCGAGATCAAGCGCGCCCGGGCCAGCAAGGCACGTCAACCGCCGCAACCGTGACCTGGTACCGGGAATTGCGTCACACCCACCGCACGGTAAGGATTCAGAAACCCCAGGCCGCCTGGCCCACGGCATAGTCCGGCCATCGCCCTGGAGACGCCATGAAAGCCAGCCCCCTGCTGCAGGCAAACCGCCGCGTGCTGTCCGCCCAACGCCTGTACAGCGCCGCCCTGGCGCGGCTGCGCCTGGGCGACGTGGCGGCGATGTCGCGGCTCAGCAAGGCGACCCATGTGCTGGGCCTGGCGCGCGAGCGGCTGGTGCAGCTTGCCAGGCGGCGCAAGCCCGCTTCCACGCGAGGCTAGGCTCGGGGTTCGCCCTCGCTCTTGCGCTCGGCAGGCCGGGTCCACAACACGATGCCGCCCGCCACGCTGCACAGGCCCAGCAGCCCGACGAGCACGCCCGCTACGTAGACCCCACTGGAACCTGGCAGCCACGAGAACAGCAAGGCAATACCGTCCAACTGCGGCGGCAGGAAGCCCGGCCATTTGCCTCTCACCAGCGCAAGGCATGCGCCGACCAGCAGATAGAGGCCGAAAGCGAGGCAGAGCAGTGCCGCGCCAGCAAAGCCGTTCGTCGAGGGCGGGCTTGAGTCTTGCGGGTTCATGACGTGGCTAATGTCGATGCCGTCCCCGCCCTCGCCGCCTGCCTGCACGCCGTCGGCGAGCGCCCCGTCACTCGCTTGAAGGCGTTGCTGAACGCGCTCTCCGACGTGTAGCCCAGCGCCTGCGCTATTGAACCGATGGGCTTGTTGCCGTCCTCGGCCAGTTCGCGTTCGGCCAGGCGCATGCGCCAGTCGGTGAGGTAGGTCAGCGGCGCCACGCCGGCCTGGGCCTTGAAGTGGGTGGCGAAGGTGGTGCGGGACATGGCGCAGGCGCGGGCCAGGTCTTGCAGGTGCCAGTCGCGCGCGGGGTCGTTGTGCATCAGGCGCAGGGCGGGCGCAATGCGCGGGTCGCCTAAAGCGCGCAGCCAGCCGGCTTGCAGCGGCGGCGCGTCCTGCAAATGGGCGCGCAGGATCTGGATGAACAGCAGCTGCGAGAGCTGGGCCGAGGCGAGCAGGCCGCCGGGCTGGGGCGCGGCGCGTTCCTGCACGAGCTGATCGAGCAGCCAGCTGAAGGCCGTGGCGTGCGCCGATGACGCGCGTATGTGTATCCACGGCGGCAGCGCCTCGCGCAGCAGCGGGCCGCTGGTGGCGTCCAGCAGCACATGGCCGCCGATGTGGGCGAACTCGCTGCCGTCGCCGATTTGCGCCCAGTGGTTGCCCGAGCCGGAGAACAGCCCCATCGCATCGACCGGCTCCAGGCCCGGCTCGCTGGCCAGCACCGAGGTGCGCGGCGCGGCCAGCAGGCCCACGTCGCCGGTGTCAAAGCGGGCCGGCTCGGGCAGCCCCTCCAACGTCACCCAGCAGTGGCCCTTCACGACGGCGAAGAACTTGATCTTGTCCGGCGCCGGGAAGCGCAGCGCCCACGGGCCGCTGGCCGTGAAGCCGCCGGTCACCAGGCTCTGGGCCTGGGTGAGCCGCAGGATGTCCGAGAAGGGATCGGCACTCATCTCCGAACTATCGCGCAAGTGAAACGTACTTCGAAGCATTCACAGTCCGGGCCCCGCCACCTAACGTGCGGCCCCATGCAAACACAACCCCATACCACCCCAGACCGCGTGCTCGTCACCGGCGGCACCGGCTTCATCGCCCAGCACTGCATCCTCGCGCTGCTGCGCGCGGGCTACCTCGTGCGCACCACCGTGCGCTCACTCTCCAGCGAGGCGCAGGTGCGCGCACAGCTCAAGGTGGGCGGCGCCGAGCCCGGCGAGCGGCTGCAGTTCGCCGTGGCGGACCTCAGCGCCGACGCCGGCTGGGCCGACGCCGCACGAGATTGCCGCTACGTGCTGCACGGCGCCTCACCCACACCCTCGGGCGACCACGCCACCGAGGCCGACTGGATAGCGCCTGCCGTGGACGGCAACCTGCGCGTGCTGCGTGCCGCGCGCGACGCGGGCGTCAAGCGCGTGGTGCTCACCTCCGCCTTCGGCGCCATCGGCATGGGCCACCCGCCGATGACCCGCCCCTTCAACGACGACGACTGGAGCAACCTTGCCGGCAACGTGGCGCCCTATCAAAAGTCCAAGACCCTGTCCGAGCGCGCCGCGTGGGATTTCATCGCCACCGAGGGCCGCGGCCTGGAGCTGGCCGCGGTGAATCCCACCACCGTGCTGGGCCCGGCTCTCGGGACCAACTATTCCCACTCCATCCGCCTCATCAAGACGATGCTGGACGGCCAACCCGGCTCGCCCAAGATCAACACCGGCATCGTGGACGTGCGCGACGTGGCCGAGCTGCACCTGCTGGCCATGACCGCGCCCGCGGCCAACGGCCAGCGCTTCGTCGCCATTGCCGGCGAGAGCCTCACGCTCACCCACGTCGCCCGCATCCTGCGCGACCGCATGGGCCCCACCGCGCACAAGGTCTCCACCCGCACGCTACCCAACTGCCTGGTGCGCCTGGCCGCGCTCAGGAACCCTGCGCTCAGAGGCATCCTGCCCATCCTCGGCCTGAACATGAACGCCACCAGCGCCAAGGCCCGGCGGCTGCTCGGCTGGCAGCCACGCCCGGCCGACGAGGCCATCGTGGCGACGGCCGAGAGCCTGGTGCGGCTGGGGCTGGTGTAGCGCCGGGGACCAGGTCAGGCGAACGCCTCGAACGACTGCCACAGCTCCCGCGCCACGCGGCCGGGTGACGCATCACGCCGGCGCGCCACGACGAGGTCCAGCTTGCTGCGCTTGAAGTGCCGCCCCTCCAGCGACACCAGCTTGCCCGCGCGCAGCTCACGCTCCACCAGGTGCATCGGCATGTGGCCCCAGCCCATGCCGTGCACGATGAGGTCTTTCTTCGTTTGCTGGTCGGCCACCGTCCAGCTCAGGGCGCCGGGCACGACGAAGTAGTTGCGACCCTCGACTGAAGCCGAGTCGCGCACGATGACTTGCACGAAGGGCTTCATCTGCTCGGGCTCCAGGCCCTTGGTGATGGCAAACGGCAGGTAGCCGCGCGCGGCCACGGGCACGAGGGTCACGGGCTGCAAGTCCTGCCACTGCAGCCGCGCGTCGCTCTTGTCCACGTGGTGGACGATGAGGTCCGCGTCCCCCGCCAGAAGCCGCTCCCAGGGGCCGCTCAAGGCCTCGAAGTGCAGGTGCAGCCGCGTGTTGGGGCAGGCCGCGAAAAAGCGCTTCAGGTGGCGCAGCACGGGCGGCACGGGCGTGAGGTCGCCGATGACAACTTTGAGTTCGGCCTCCTCACCATCACCCAGCTGCCGCGCCAGCGCCTGCAGCGCCTCGGCCCGGCCCAGCAACTGCTGCGCCTCGCGGTGGAAGGCCTTGCCCGCGTCGCTGAGCTTGATGCGGTAGCCGTCGCGGTCCAGCAGCGCGATGCCGGTGTTGCGCTCCAGCTTCTTCAGCGCTGCGTGCACGGCGGGGTGGGTGCGGTGCAGCCGGGCGGCGGCCGCCTGCAGGCTGCCCTCCTCCGCCACGGCGGCCAAGCATTGCAGTTCCGAGAGCGTGAAATTCATTGTCATCCTTGTGGACATTGACTGCGCGACTTATTGAATTTCTTCTGACAGTCGCGCCACCTACGCTTGGCACTCTCGCATCACCCAAGGAACAAAGCGAATGAAAGCCATCGTGCGGCAGGCCTACGGCGGGCCCGAGCAATTGCAGGTGCAGGACGTGCCCGACGCCACCGCCGGCCCCGGCGAAGTGCTGGTGCGCGTGCGCGCCTTCGGCCTCAACCGCGCCGAGCAGTACTTCCGCCAAGGCCTGTGGGGCGAGGTGGCGGCCATCTCCGGCATCGAGTGCGTGGGCGAGGTGGAACACGACCCCAGCGGCCGCGTCCAGCGCGGCCAGAAGGTACTGGCGCTGATGGGCGGCCTGGGCCGTTCGCGCAGCGGCAGTTATGCCGAACTGGTGAGCGTGCCCGAGGGCAACGTGGTGCCCATCCGCACCGCGCCAGGCTGGCCCCGCCTGGCCGCCCTGCCCGAGACCTTCGCCACCGCCTGGAGCTGCCTGCACGACAACCTGGCCCTGCACCGCGGCGATGTGCTGCTGATCCGCGGCGCCACCTCCGCGCTGGGCCAGGCCGCCACCCAGCTCGCCGCTCTTGCCGGCGCCTACGTCATCGCCACGCTGAGGCACGCCGACCGCGAGCCCCTGGTGCGCCGCCTGGGCGCCACGCAATCCGTGCTGGAAGGCCCCGCACTGGAGGCAGCGATGCGCGAGATCGCCCCCGCTGGCGTGGACGCCGTGCTGGACATCGTCGGCACCGCCACCGTCCTGCAATCCCTTCGCCTCACCCGCCGCGGCGGCCGCGTGTGCCTGGCGGGCTTTCTGGGCGGCGCCGAGCCCATCGCCGCGCTGGACCCGCTCCACCACCTGCCCAGTGGCCGCCACCTCAGCTTCTTCGCCAGCGCCTTCGTCTACGGCACGCCGGAATACCCGCTGACCGACATCCCCTTCCAGCGCTTGGTCGACTGGGCCGAGGCGGGCCAGTTGCCGCTGGAGCCTGCGCTGGTGTTCAACTTTGCGGACATCCGGGAGGCACACGGTCTGCTGGACGCTGAAGGCAGCGGCGGAAAGATGGTGGTGACGCTCCAGGGGGCAACCCGGCGCCCTCGCGTCCTCAGCCAGCCAGGAAGGGGCTGCCGTCCACGCGGCGCTCCAGGACGCCGCGCAAGCGCCGGGCAGAATGTTTCGACATGCGCGACAAGACGGCTATGGACAACTACATCCAGGATTGGCTCAACAAGAACTACCAGAGGGTCAGCGACAAATGGACCCAACCACCCCGCCTCGTCGACGAGGCGGAAACACTCGCAGCCGAGCAGGAAGAGTTTCAACAGCTGGGGCAGGCGCTGGCTTCACGCCTGGAAGAGGTCGTCCGGCAAGAGCACGCGGAGCGCCACAAGCCCTTTCGCTTCGCCATCGTGCAGCCCACCCCGGATACGCGCGGCGCCTGGATTTTTTTCGAAGCCTCGAAGTGCTACGGCATCCTGATGGCGCAAGGCCTGGTGGAGAACATGCAGGCGGTCTGCGGCCAGGTCGAGGCCTTGATGACCCAGGTGATGGCCATGCCGCCCGCTGAGCCGAACTTCCTGCGCGACGTGTGGGCGGGCATGCCGGACGGCAACACCGACTTTTCCAGCTACGGCTCGCTGCTGGCCCAGATTGCCTTCGATTTCATCGTCCACCACGAGTTGGCGCACGGCGGCCTGGGCCATGAAGCGGTCATCAAGAACGCTTCGGCGTTCGAAGACACCCCTCATCTTGACGACGAGGCGCAACCAGAGGGGCTCGACGATGACGCCGACCGAGCGGCGGCGGCTTCCGCCGAAGGGGGTGACAAGTCATGGAACCAGCCGCTGGAAGCTGACGCCGATCTCAACGGGTTGAGGTACACGATTCAGTACGTTGAACACCAGGCGAAGAGACTCCAGTCGGTGCAGCCCGAGGACTCGATGGGCGCCGTCTGGAAGCACCTCCTGGCGGACGATGCGCGTCGGTGGTTCGCGCTCATGGTGGGCGTGTCCATCGGGCTCGGCTGCCTGATTGCTGAACCCAGGCGCAGCCTCGGCGCCCTCTCCAACCACAGCCATCCGCCGCTGCCAGCGCGCATGCTGGTGCTGCTGCACGCCGCCCGGCAACTGCAACCACCCGGACTCAAGGCCGGCATCCCGGATGTCCTGCTGCTGGTCACAGCGCTGTTCGCCATGCTTCGCACGGCAAGGGGCAGTCAAACCGAGACGGCGAATTCAGCGCTGCGTGCGTTCAACGTCCAGGAAGGCATCGCGCGATTTGAAGAGATCGGCCAGCACTTCGAGTTGCTGGCCTCGCAGATGAGACGGCTCGCGCCCAGGCGCGACCTCGCCCGACGCTTCCCTGATTTTCTGCGATGGGAGTGGTATGCCTGAGGCCCTGCCGCGGCCGACACGATATCGGTTGGCTTGCTGGCCGGTACGTCGCCAAGGCCAGGGAACCTGCTCACAAACCGTTCCTTGCGCCAAACCACCGCCCTCGCGTCCAATGCCCACACCACTCAACCAAAGCCCCCGCCATGTCCAGCTACGTCGATGAGGTCCTCGTCCCCGGTGAGCGCGTCGTCCACCTCGGGCGCACCAGCCTCTGGTCCGTCTGGCACCTGCTGCTGTTCGGGCTGCTGCTGCTGCCTGCCTTCGGCCTGGGCCTCATCCTGCTGGTGGCCGCCTACATCCGCATCAAGTCCACCGAGGTGGCCGTCACCACCAAGCGCCTCATCGTCAAGCACGGCTTTATCCGCCGCCACACCATAGAGATCAACATCAACAAGGTGGAGAGCATCCAGGTGGAGCAGGGCCTGGTGGCCCGCATGCTCAACTTCGGCACGCTGGTCATCGCGGGCACGGGCTCGTCCCATGCGCCCATAGACGGCATCGCTGAGCCGCTGGCGTTTCGCCGCGCCTTCGTGGAGGCGCAGGACGCGGCGGTGGAGCCCCAGCGCTAGTTTCTAGCCACGCTTGCCAAAGGCCCGCGTCACCGCCTGCTGGGCCTTGTCGGCGCCGATGGTGGCCTTGCCCTGGGCTTCGAGGCGGCGCAGCATCCAGGCCGTCGCGCGCGGGGCCGCCTGCGTGTCCACGGCCATCCGAGCCGCGTCGGCCGGCGGGGCCTCCAGGTCGATCTTGCGCGGCGCCAGCAGCCAGTGCGAGCGCCGCCGCCGCTCATGGGCCTGCAGGCTTTGCCCGAGGTGGCTCGCCAGCGCATGCGCCTCGCTGCCACCGGGCGCACGCTCGGCGCGGGCCGTGGCGAAGCCGACGGCGTCTGCCGGCTGCCCGTCGTCCACAGCCTCGGGCGGTGCGCCGACCACCTGCTCGGGCCAGCCCAAAGACCGGGCGACGCTCAACAGCAAGTACAGCTCCAGCAGCAACGCGTACAAGGCCACCACGAGGAACAGATAGGTGATGGACCATGTCGCGAAGGCGCTGTTCCAGGCCGTCGCGCTGGGCGAATGCTCGCCCCCCGAGAACAACATGGCCATCAGCACGGACGGGAAGTAGACCACCTGCGCCAGGCGTGAGCCCTTGAGGCCGGGCACCAAGAGCAGCGCCGCGGCAATCGCCGCCGCGAGCATCATGGCCATGATGAGCACGCGTTGCTTGTTCATGGCGTCAGACCCCCTTGCAAGCCACCAGGTCGAACTGGTTGTCCGACCGGAAAAAGCGCGCGGGCATGGGCTTCTTGCCGGTAAAGATCTCGTAGGCCCAGCGCGTGGCGCATTCGAGTTCGGCCGGGTCGTCGGGGTAGGTCAGCTCCACCGAGACATGCTTGGCCATCGTCCACCAGCTGAACTTGTCGCTCCAGCCCTGGAAGGGCCGGTGCGGCTCGGAGGTCGCGTCCTGCAGCAGGTGCACGGCACGGCCCAGGGGCAGCATGGCCTCGTTCATCTTGCCGACGGCGGCGAGGCCTTTGGCTTCGCCGATCCAGCGACGCAGGAGCGCCTCCGAACGTTTCACATAGGCGACGCGCATCTCGTCAGTGACGTCATCGCCGGTCTCGCTGCCCGTCATCGCGTGCTCATCCGACTGCCCCGTCGCCTGGTTGGCATCGGCGACGGCCTGTGCCTTGCTGAGCCGCTCGCGCTGCTCGTCGGTCAGCTTGGCAAATACGCGCTCGATGGCTCTGGAGTGCACGTCGTCGCTGAGCACGGTCAGCTTGCTGGACCAGGCCGAGGCCGCCGTGGCGCCGGTCACGACGGCGGCCAGGGCAGCGAGCCTTAGCAGGCAGCGCAGCGTCTGACAGATAGGCAGGCGTGTCATGAGGCCTCCCAGTGCAGTTGCCAGTGCACCGAATAACCAGCCGGGACTGGCCGCGGCTACTGGGCAAAGCCGATCTGCAGCGCAATCCAGTTACGGTTGTCGTGCTTGTACTCCAGCGCCGAATTGCGGCCCACAAAATCACGCCCCACCAGCAGGCCGGCCACGAAGGGCTTGGACTCACGGGTCAGGTCAAACAGCACGCCGCCCGCGATGGTGTAGCCCATGATGGTGTTCTCCTTGGTCGTCTTGCTGCCGGGCTTGGCCGGGTCGTCGACAACCTGGGACGCCTTCATCATCGCCATGCCGGCGCTGCCCACGAAGCTCAGGCCCCGCGACTCGAACCAGCTGGTGCGATATCCCATGTACCAGCCAAGGGACTGTGACGGCTCGAAGCTACGGTCATGCGGGAAGTATTTGAAGGGCACGAACATGGGGCCGTTGATCCAGCCGTAGCGGGAGTAGGAGGCATTCTTCAGTTGCTCCGCGGTGATCGTGTACGAGTTACCGACCTCGACGTTGCTGTCGCCCTTCGGTTCGTCACAGGTGCCAATGAGCACTTCCTTTTCCACGGAGACCGTGAGATCGCCATCAGCGCTCACGCGATTGACGCGCAAGCAGGTGTAGATCGGTGCCTTCCTGGGCCCTGCCGCACCGTTCGCGCCTGCGAGGCTGGAAACGTTGGAACGCAGTTTGATGCGGTCGCCCACGGCGATGGCGACGGGCAGGTCGAACTTGGCGGCGACGGCATCGGCGGTCTTGGCGGCCTTGTCGTCGGCCTCGGCAGCCTGCGCGTCCACCGAGCCAACCAACAGAGTGATGAGAGCGAATTGCAGCAGTGTCAGCTTGAGCGTGTTCATGATGGCGACTCCCTGGGCAGTAAGGTGAATGCGACAACGACTGGCGTTGCGCATGCGCCGAACTGTTGGGCAGTTCCACTCAGAACGCGCCATCAAATCTGTTGAACCTCGCGGCCAGGCCGCAACACCCGGCACGAGAGCAAGGGCAGCAAGCCTGCGGCCCATCGGCCCAATCGCGCGCTTCATCCGCCGCTTGACGCCGACCGTCGCCCCGCGATGGCCGCGCCGGCAGCTCGCCACGACGATGCCGCCTTCCCCACCCACAAGGCCCGCCATGACCGCCCTGCCCCGCCGCCTGTTCGCGTCCGCCCTGCTCGCCACGGCCGCCCTGACGGCGCAAGCCGCCGACACCGCCAACGCCGAGTTGACCGCCACCATCACCGCGCTGGACACCGCCGCCTTCGACGCCTTCAACCACTGCGAGCAGCCGGGTCAGCTCGACAAATACGCCAGCTACTTCGACCCCGCCGTGGAGTTCTATCACGACCTCGGCGGTGCGACGTTTGCGCGTGACGTCATGATCGGGCAGACCAAGGCCAACGTCTGCGGCAAGTTCCAGCGCGAGCTCGTTCCCGGCTCACTCAAGGTGTGGCCCATCAAGGGCTATGGCGCGCTGGCGCGTGGCGAGCACCGCTTCTGCCACTACAAGGCCGGCGGCGTGACGCACCCCTGCGAGGGCCGGGCGGAGTTCACGATGCTGTGGCGCCAGCAGGGCACGGCGTGGACGATCACGCGGGCGTTCAGCTATGCGCATGGGGCGAACTGAATTTCAACGGGCAACACCTTGCTCATGTCGGCGCCGTCGGGCAGCCTGATGTGCACGTCGTTGCCGCCGCCATCAGCACCGACGAAGCGCAACGCGGCTGCGCCGGCCAACGCCGCCTTGGGCCGCAGGCGGTGCACGTGGTATTCGCCCGGCAGGAGAGTGACGCGCTGGCCGGCCACCGTGAAGCCGGTCAGCCGCCTGCCCTCGGGCACCTTCACGCGATAGCACTCGGTGCTCATTTGCGCACCTGCGAAGGCTGAGAAGGCGAGGCCAAGGCCGCCTGCCCGAGGCGGCGCAGCGTTTCACGCGCGAGCAGATAGGCCCGGATCTGGGAGGGCGTCATGCACGGGCGCGAACGTGGCGCGCGCCCTGACGTGGCGGTGCAAGCATTCAACTTGGCCATGATTCAGTTCCTCATCCGAATCGGTTCAGGCGTTCACAAAGAACAAGGGTTGGGGCCCCCACGGCCACCCGCGCCGGGCGGGTGGCCGTGAGGGTCGCACAAGGGCTGTACGGCGGCGCCCGCCGCCTCACGCCACGCGCACCTCGATGCGCCGCGGCTGCGCATGCGCCTGCTTGGGGATGCGCAGCGTCAGCACGCCGTCCTTGAGGTTGGCATCGATCTTGGACGTGTCCAGCTCGCGGCTGAGCGTGAAGCTGCGGCGGTAGCGCGGCACACGCAGTTCGGCATAGACGGCCTCCAGGCCGTTCGGCGTCTGCGGCTGAACGCGCCCCTCGATCAGGAGGGAATCGCCCTCCATGTGCAGTTCCAGCTGCTCGCGCGGCACGCCCGGCATGTCGGCCAGCAGCGTGATGCCGGTTTCGTCTTCGAACACGTCCACGGCCGGCGTTACCGCACGCTCGGTGGCCGCGGTGTCCAGCGCCGTCTGGGGCTTGTCGCTTTGAGTGATCTCCTTGCTCATGATGTGGGCTCCTTCAAGGCAGCGGTTACTGGATGGCGATTCGCTTGGGCTGCGCGGCTTCGCGGCGGGCGATGCTCACCTGCAGCACGCCGTCGCGGTAGCTGGCCTTGACCTGTTCGGGGTCCACGTCGTCAGGCAACGCAACCGTCCGGTCGAAGCGGCCGGTGGCACGCTCACGCGCATAAAAGCGCTGGCGTTCGCTGCCGGATGCGGGCAGCGCCCGCTCGCCGGCCAGCCGCAGCACGCCGCGGTCCAGCGTGACCTCGGTTTTGCTGGCGTCCAGCCCCGGCGCGAAGGCGTAGACCTCCACGCTCTGCGGCGTGCGGCCCACGTTGATCTGCGGCATGGTGCCGGTCGCCACCGAGCGGATGCTGGTGGGCAGCCCCGAGATGCCAAAGATCTCGTCGAGCTCGCGGTGCAAGCGGTCGAATTGTCCGAACAGGCTGTTCGGATGGGTCAGCAATGAATTGAACATGGCTTGATCTCCGTTCAGTGGTGTTCACCGGCCGGGGCGTCCAGCCGGTCGCAGCGGAATTAGGAGCAGGCCAGGACTTTTCAAGAGTGGGCTTCGCCCCCTTGAGTTAGGGAGGCGGCCGGCGACGGCAGACCTGCCGCGCGAGACCGCTTCGCTCTAAAGCCCCAGCCCTGTTGGGCCACTCAGCGGGGCACGCCGGGCCGACTCAATCCTTCGCAAACCCGCTGCCCTCGAATTTCGCCCGCCCCTCGGCCGAATCGAGCAGCCGCATCAACCGCCGCCCCTGCGCACTGCCGCCCAGCACGGCAACGGCATACGAGGTGCGCAACTCAAACGGCGCCGGCAGGCCGCCCACGAACACGACGCCGGCGACGGGCAGGATCTCGCTGGACTGGCTGATGCCGATCTCGAACCGGCCCGCGGCCACGCCTTGCAGCGCCTCCGTGCCGGTGGGCAGCACGGTGAGCTTGGGCTGGACCTGCGCGCGGATGCCCAGTTGCTCCACCACCCGCTCGAAATGCGCGCCCGACGTGGCGCCGCGCGCGCCGTCGCCGCAGGCAATGCTTTGCGCGGCCAGCAGGGTGCGGCGCAGCGCTTCGGGGGTGGAGATGTCGGGGATGGCCGTGCCTCGGCGCACCGCCAGCCCGGCCACCACGGCGCCGATGTCGCGGCGGTCGCCATCGCGGATCAAGCCGCGAGCCGCGATGGCATCGACGGCGGCGCTGGAAAGGATGACGAGGTCAGGCGCCTCGCCATTCAGCACACGGTCGCGCAGCGCACCGGCGGTGCCGTAGCTCACCGCCACGGTGTCGCCCTCGGCTGGAGCGAACGTGGGCAGCACCGCCTCGAAGCCGGCCTTGGCCGCACCGGCGACGAAGACGCGCACCTGGCCGGCTGAGGCCAGCGTGGGCAGCAGGCTGGCCAGCACGATCAGCATCAAGCGCAAGCGGTGCAGCATGGGAGCCTCGGCGGTTGAACGAGGCCCCGAGTTTCGCGTCATGTCACGTCATACACCACCTCATGCGCTTCCCAGGGCAGCGGCACCTCCCAGCGGTGCAGCATGCGCTCCAGGTCCTTCTGCTTGAGGGTGGTGTCGCGGTCGGCGTTGCGCTTGAAGAGCGTGCGGGCCGGCACTTCGAGGTACACCAGGCGCACGTGGGCGTCGTAAGCGTAGAGCAGGTCCAGCGTCTTGCCGCGCATCTGCTCGCTCAGGTGCGTGGCGTTCCAGACGAAGGGCTCGTGCCGGCGCAGCAGCGCCTTGGCCTTGTCGACCGCGCGGTGCGCCGCCAGGCCGTCGTTCTCGCCGTGCTTGAGGCCCAGCTCGGCCTTCGCGTCGTCGAACGAGACAACCTCCAGCTCCCGCGCGTGGCGGGCCACCCAGCTGTCCTTGCCCGAGGCCGGCAGGCCGCACAGCACGGTGACCTGCGAGCCCGCGGGCTGGAACAGCGGCGTGTCCAGGTGCAGCGGCGCGCCGCGCGCATACATCAGCCGTGTGTGGGCGGACGCCGCCGCACGCGGGCCCTCCCAGCAGCCGTCCTCGCGGGCGAGCTGCTCGAAGAGTGCGATGTCGTCCAGCCGCGCTTTTTGATCGGCGCACACCCGCCCCTGCATGTCGGCGCGCGCCACGCAGACCAGGTCGGGCAGCGCCAGGCCCCACGACAGTCGGCGCGCGATGAACTCCGGCGTCTCGCCGCGGCGCGAGTCAAAGGCGAAGAACGGCACCTGGTGCGCGGCAATGATGCGGCACACGGCCTCGCGCAGCTCGAACGGCACGCCCGCGCGCCACAGCAGTGCGCGCACGTCCACGGCGCCGCGCCGCGAGTGGCCGGGCTGGCCGATGTCGCCCGTCACGGGGTCGATGACCGTGGTCTCGGGCTTGCACAAGTCGTGCAGCAGCGCGGCCAGGAACAGCCCCTCGCGGCGCGTGCCGGTGGCCGTGCGGAAGTGCTCGTCCTGCAGCAGCGCGTCCAGCACCATGCGCGTGTGGATGCCCACGTTGCCTTCCGCGTGGTAGCGCGGGCTTTGCGGCGTGGTCTCCAGCGCGTGCAGGCGCGGGAAGACTTCGCAGCAGGCGGCCCAGTCATAACCGACGCTGCTCCCCGTGGGGCACAGCGCACGGATCGTTTCGTAGTTCATGTTGTTCTCCTTGTTCAGCGGCCCCAACCGGCCGTGGCCTGGGGTGCGTAGAGGTCCGCCTCGGGCATCAGCCCGTTGGGGACGATCGGTCGCGTGCTGTGGTGCGAGCCCGAGTCGAGGATGGTCTGCACAAAGTCAGGGCGCACCCACTTGTAGCGGCCCAGCACCTGGTCGTCCTCCAGCTTCACGTACAAGCCCTCGGCCAGGTGCGACTTGTCCGTCTGTTGCCAGGCCAGCACCAGGTCCAGCCCCTGCCGCTGCACGCTTTGCTCAAACGCGTCGCGCCACTGCGCGCTCTTGGCCAGCGACGGCTTCACCAGAGCGCGCAGCGCCTTGACGTCGCGCGGCATCGCGCCCGCTTGCAGCACCGGCACGCTGACCACCGGCGTGCCCGCCAGCATCGCGTGCCGGCGCGGCGTGCTGAGAAACGCGTTCTCCACGCGGTCGTAGATGTCGAACTCGCAGAACCAATGCGGCAGCCGGTCGTAGCTGACCGAGTGCTTGGCATACAGCCATTCGCCGTACATCACGTAGCGGTCTTCCAGCAGCGCCAGCAGGCAAGCCTCGTGCGCCGAGGCCCACTGCTTGAGCGGTGCGAACTGCCGCTCCCGGCCGCCGCCCACCAGGTAGTGGCCGCGCGACTGCAGCAGCAGCTCGCCGCAGGGGCTGAACGAGATGCCGACGTTGGCGCCGTCCAGCTTTTCTTCGACAACGGCATGGCGCCCCGCCAGCGTGGCCAGGCGGACATGCTCGTCGCCTTCGTCGCCGGGTTGCAGGCGCGAGCCTTCGAGGTGCGGAGTCCTGGGGTACTTCAGGATCTCCAGGGATGAATTGGGAGGGGCGACGGATGGCGTCGACCCGATGTGCGCAGACATGGTCGTCTCCTGGTTCGATGGATCGAACCGACGACGGGGCGTGCGCGGTGCTTGGCGGGCTGGGTGCGCGCCGCCTGCATGGCGTGGGCGGCGGGGACACGGAGAGTGGCTGCAGCGGCCGTGCTCATGGCGGGCATGAGACGGATGGCGGTCGACGGCTTAGAGGGCGGCGATGCGGCAGGACACGATGAACTCCGTGAGGCAAGCGGTTGGGTGAAGGCCGCGCAGTCTAGGGACGACGCCCAAGCCGCGCAAGCCCGGGCGTGTCGCAGCGACAACGCCCTGCCGGCCCGACACCGCATCAATCCAGGGGGATTCGCAACGACTCGGGCAGCTTCATGCGGAAGCCCTCGCGCAACTCGCCGCCAGCGATTGCCAGCGTGGCCTGCGCGATGTGCAGCAACCGCTGTGCGTCGCCGTTGACGGCCTCGCGGTAGCTGTCGGCCAGCATCTCCAGCAGTTGCGGGTCCTTGTCGGCCAGCAGGCGGGCCGCGTAGCGCTTGGTGCCGCCCATCTCGCCGTACTTGCTCATGACGATGTCAATGAGGCATTGAAAAACGTCGGTCAGCACGAAGACACGGTCGCGCGCCGCGTCGATGGCGCGCAGGTCGTCGAGCATGCTGGTCAGCAGCTGGCGCTGGTTCTGCAGGGAGCGAGCCAGTGGCGGCGCGTTGGCCAGGCGCGCGGCGATGCCGCGGATCTTCTCCAGCGCCGGCACTGCATGCAGCATGGACACACCCAGGATGTCCGCGTTGCGAATGGATTGAGCCAGCACGGCGTTGCCGTTGTTGCGCGCAATCACCATGGCGCCGTGCAAGGCCTCGCCGTCGTAGACGAAGGTGTCGAAGAGGCTGCCATCCCAGCGCGCTTTCTCGCGGTAGATGGCCACCGGCTCTTCGTAGACGACCACCAGGTCGATGTCCGAGAACTGGGTCTGGCGCCCTTCCTTGGCCGAGCCGTACAGGAATGCGCCCATGGCCTCCGGGTGCTTGTGCTGGAGGTAGCGCTGGCAGGTGTCGTGAAGATTTGGCATGGATGAAAAGCGGCGCCAGGGGCTGGCGCCGCGTGGTCAAGGCAAAGGCAGAGGCTTAGGCCGCCGTCTTGCTGTTGAACAGTTGCGGGGCCAGGTCTTGCGGCCTGGGGGCGCTCGTGAGGGGCGCGGACGCGCCGCTCGTGTTCATGCCCGCCATGGCCTGGATCAGCGAGGAGACGGCCGCGTCGGAGTAGAGGGCGCCGTGGCTCTTGGGCACCGCATGGTCGGCCGAATCGAGCATCTGCGACACGCTCACGCGCGAGTCGCCGTACTCGATGCCACCGCCACCGCCGCCACCGCCGGGGTCGTCGCCACCGGGGTCACCACCACCGGGGTCGTCGCCACCGGGGTCACCACCACCGGGGTCGTCGCCGTTGCCGGGGTCGGGATCACTGGGCGGCGGCGGAGGCACAGGGACCGGGTCGGTGACCGTCACTGTGCCCGTGGACGGCGGAGGCGGGGGCGGCGGGATGACGACCGGCGGCGGCGGGGGCGGTGGCGGGGTGATGGGCGTGTTGTTGTCGCCGCCACCGCCACCACCCGCGCCGGGCACGGGCTTGCCGTTGGCGGTGAAGTACGCCGCGGTGTACGCCTTCGTGGCGTTCAGGAAGTTGGTGTTGTTCTTGGCGATCTCCCGGACCGCCTGCATCAGCGCGGCGCGGTTGCTGGTGGGGTCGGCGCCGCGCGAGATCGTCAACTGCACGGCATAGGCCATTTCGCCGGCCGTCAGGTAGCTCGGCGTGGCGTTCGCTCCCATGATGAAGATCTCCTCCGTCATGGAGTTGATCTCTTTTTCCTGCGCGATGTTCCATGCGCCGTTGAAATCACCGCCGAGCATGGCGGTGGACATGGGCCCGCTGTAGCCTTGCTCGCTGATGGCATGGGCGAACTCGTGAACGAAGGTCGACACCGTGTCGACCTCGGTCAGCCCGTCCCGGATGCGGATCACGCCATCGGCGTAGTCTCCTTTCACGCCGGCAGGGAGGTCGTTGGTGATGCGGACTTCAGACGAATTGACGGTCCGCGAGACGTATTCAAGAACCGCCGAGCTGATGTGGGAGGCGTCGTTCATCAAGGTGTTGACGACGGATTGACTGGTACTCATCAGTGCTTTCGATGAAAAGTGAGGGTGAGTCGGGTGATCTCGATGTCTTCAACATTCCCCGGTTGGCAGTACTTCAGGCTGGGCGCCTCGAGGGACACCGTCGCCATGAACTGGCTGCCGCTCCAGTACTCGAAGCCCCCGCACGACAGGGAATCCGTCCTCAGGCCTTTGACCCAGGCCGAGAAGATGTCTCTCAGCACCGGGGCCGGGATGTGGACCGGCGGGACGAATTCGTAGCGGATGCCCGCCAGGTCCCCGGCCGGCCCGAGCTTGAACTCGGGCGTCGCCAGGCTCTTGAGCGCGTGGGCGGCGACGCAATACCTGGCGTCGCGACTGCCGTTCACCCGCGCGCAGGTCACCTGCGGGATGCTGTCGATGGCGGCCTTGCCGGCGGGGCTGCGGGCCCCCGCCTCCCCGACCGTGCGCAGCTCGGCCAGCAGGCTGGCGAGTGCGTCGGTCTGGGCGACCGAAGGCAACGGGAGCGCCGCCAGCAGGCCGGCGGCGAGCGCAAGGGAGTGCCGCAGGGGCTTCAATAGGTACTGCATCGGGAGATGTTGTTGAGGCGCCGGATGGCCGGCGCCGTGGACTCGAAACCGAGGTTTTTACGCCGCCTTGCTGCCAAACAGCGGCGGGGTCAGCTCCTGCGGCCTGGGGGCGTTCGTGAGCGGGGCGGAGGCGCCACTCGTGTTCATGCCCGCCATGGCCTGGATCAGCGAGGAGACCGACGCGTCGGAGTAGAGGCTGCCGTGGCTCTTGGGCACCGCGTGATCGGGCGACTGCAGCAGCAGCGACACGGTCGCGCGCGAGTCCCCGTATTCCACGCCACCGCCACCACCGCCGGGGTCGTCGCCACCGGGGTCATCACCACCGGGATCGTCGCCATTGCCGGGGTCAGGATCGCTGGGCGGCGGCGGGGGCACGGGGACCGGGTCGCCGACCGTGACCGTGCCCGTGGGCGGCGGGGGCGGGGGGATGACGATGGGCGGGGGCGGCGGAGGCGGCGGGGTCAGCGGCGCCTCGTTGTTGCCACCACCGCCGCTGCCGCCAGGAGCCGGCAGCAGGTGCGCCGCCTGGATGGCGGCGAGTTGCTCCGGCGTGAGGATGACGTTGCCCTTGCCGGGCTGCACCCGCCCGCTGACCGTGGGCTCGTCCAGGCCCATCGCCTTGGCCAGCGTGCTGGCGACGGAGTTGCTGTTGACGGTGGGCGAGAAGATGTTGAACCCGTAGGTGGGGTAGGCCAGATTCAGCGCGTTGATGGCAGCCATCGCGTCCTGGGCCCGTGCCCACAGGGCCTGGGCGTCCGCCGCGGTGCCGGAGAACATCGTCGCCTGGGACGCGCTGGAGCTGTAGAAGTACGCCCCGTTGAATTCATAGACCTTGAGCGTGTCCGTTGAATTCGTGCCGATCGGGATCGGTTGGCCGTTGGAGTTCGTCGCAAGCCCGTCCATCTCCTTGACGACGTTCCCCGCGTCGTCAATAAGGGCCACGTAGTTGTGGCCGGCGGTACCGCCAACGATGGGCAGTTGTGCAAAAACAATCGAGTAAGGCATCAGTGTTATTGATGTGTTTCGTTGGTTTTCTGGACGCTGAGTTCAGTCAGCGGCGCCTGGGTGGTGGTTGAAATCTCGATCTTGACGGTCCGAGGCGCGCTGCCGGTCTGTGGCGTCGGCCCGGTGGGCCGGTAGTCCACTTTCGACACGTGCGTGCAGCGCGGCTGGACGGCCGCCCCGCAGTCAAACCCCATCCGTTCCAGGTCCCTCTTGTTCTGGCCGCTGTCGGCCGGGTTTGACAGATTGGCTTGCAGCAGTGACAAGACCTCCGACCGGATGCCTCCATCGGTGTTCATCCAAACCTTTTGGACGGCGCCCGATACAGCGCCGGCATTGGGCATGGCGTAGGTCACCTGCATGCCTGGCCATGCGGTGCACGCGGCCATGGCCACGAGTGCCAGGCCGCACATGGCGCCAATCAATGGATATCGAACCTTGCTCAATACACCTCCTGGTACGTTGCCTTGAGTTTTCATGTCTGTGGTTGGGGGCGCAAGCCACCCTGGGTTGCCGGGCTCAGCGCTCCCCCAGGCTCTCGTCCAGGTGCTGCTGCACCGGGCTGAGCAGGTAGTCGATGACGCGGCGCTTGCCGGTCTTGATCTCTGCCGTGAGGTTCATGCCAGGTGCCAGCTTGATGCGCTTGCCATCCACGTTCAGCGCCGACTGGTTGAGCACCAGGGTGGCCGGGAAGATGGCGCCGCGCTTCTCGTCCTGCACGGCGTCGGCCGTGATGCTTTGCACCTGGGCTTGCACGGTGCCGTAGCGGGTGTAGGGGAAGGTCT